>OJQP01000023.1_pt1 | contig 192943 bp, 179 predicted proteins | sample 1598871 | NCBI WGS metagenome assembly OJQP01 (sample SAMN03922520, study PRJEB24848) | human gut metagenome | isolation source: stool sample | host: Homo sapiens | place: Germany | collected 2010-02
TTTGCCAAATGGACAACAAAAAAAGCAGCAAATCTTTTTCAGACTTACTGCTTTCGCTGGCCGCCGGTGGCGGCTGGTATTCTGTTTTGAATATTTAGGGCTGGCCGGTTTGATAATAATCCATTTAGTAAATACAAACTTCTATCTCAAATCAAAAAGAACACTTTCGTAGTCCTTTACGAAATACTTTATGTTTGTACGGCCTTTCTGAATAATTGTGTGGCCTTCTGCTTCCAGCTTTTCCTTCTGTGCTTCTACACCACCGGGATATTTTGCGTTCAATTCCCCGTTTGCCTTTAAGGTTCGCCAATACGGGGTTTTATCTTCGGAACGCTGATAACTCGCCCATGCTGCAATAGATACAAAAATTCCGGCTGTGATAGGCTCTGTGAAATCCGCCCCATTCAGTTCAGCAAAATATTCACGGATTTTTCCGACAGTGATTACTTTGCCATAAGGAATTAGTTTCATCACTTTGTCATAGTCGATTGGCGGGGCAAAGTACATTCTGCTTCCACCATATTTTTCAATGCTTTTCTGGTCGGTAATGGTCTGAAATTTAGGCATATCCTTGCTATCGTGTAGCATAGCATTAAAATCCTTTTTATCTTCGTTCGCCATCTCTCAACACCTCCTGCCTTAATTATAGTGGAGCAAACCATTCCATGCAATGAGACGGTTTGAAAAGCAGCTTGAATTTTTCTTGCTTGATATGGGATATAGCTCAACGGTCGAAACGGAACTTGAACAGTGCGGCAATCAGCCGCTGCTTCACATAGTCCTCAACCTCGGCGTTGACTTTCCCGTGTACTTTGCAACAGTAGCGGATATATCCGGCATAGTGGGAAAGAACAGTGTCGATTGCGTCCGGGTCGCCCTCATGGGCTTTAAGCAGCCCTATGAAACACGCTGCTATCATTAACACATTCCTCTGCATCTTCATCGATATGCAAATTATTTTTTGCAATCTTGTAGCAGTAACGGCCATACTTCTTTTCTGTTTCTGAAATAGCAATTTCACTCCGCTGCAAGTATAGATTTAGAATTTGTATGTCCTCCATTCTCACCCCTCTTTCTGCGTTGATATTGAGGTCTCTATACATAAAGACAATATTCTGAGACGAATATTCCTCTTAATTTCAAAAATAATTATAGCTGTTCGAGATATGATTTTCTACAACGAAAAAAGGAATAGTAGGCGGCTGTCTATCAAATTCTTGTGCGTTACTTTACGGCACATGAGCATTTGCGCCCGCGCAGGTAGGTTGCCAGATTGTAATCCGGTTCCATACATCCAAGCAGGAAAAACCCCGAGTGCCTGTGCAGCCCGGCATCCTTTTCCACGGACAGCAAATAGTGCCCAAGGGCAAGGTGAGTTTTGGTTTGCATTCGTTCTTGCTCCGTTTCGTGTATCTTTAAGGGTTTTAAGATGCAGCGGGACAATAAACCTCGAATAAATGAGATTTAAACTGCCGATAAAATTTCAGTCCGAAGCCAGGTAAAACGGGATAGCCGCGAGCTGGGCGGCTACGGATACGGTCACCATGGCCGGTATGCTTATGTCATAGAGCACACCCATAATCCAGCTGCCGAGGAACCAGAAGATGCCGAAGGAGCACTCAAAGATGCCGTACCCAGTAGCCCGGCAGTCTTTGGGTACCATGGAGGTGACTGCGGCCTTCAATATGGATTCCTGGGCGCCCATTCCTATCCCCCATAGGGCCACGCCGAACAGCAGAGCTAACGTGGAGTGGATGGAGAATATAAAGATAGAGAATGTGCTGGAGATAAGCGTCGAAATTATCAGTGCCTTTACGCCTATCCTGTCGTAGAGCCGCCCGAACAAGAGGGCGGATATCGCGTCCACCAGCATCGCGCCGGCGTAGAGCAGCGGCAGGGTCCCCTCCGTCACCAGCGACGACGTCTCCGCCAGGCCGGCGGCGAGGCCTGTGTATACATTTGAAACGTGCATGATGATGAGTGAATAGTCTATAAACCCAAAGGCAAAGCAGCTTATCCCGGCGATATAGAGCACAAATCCCTTTCTCATACGGAAAGGGGCGTGCTCCTTCGGCTCAGGCTCAAACTGCTCGGGGTTGGGGAACTTGCGCCTGGTAAACAACAGCAGGATTATCGTAATGGCGCCGGGAACGGCGAGCACGGCAAAGCAGAAGGCGTAGATCTGAAAGACGTCCCCGTCCGTCCGGAAGAGCATCACCAAGTACAGCAGCACCGGCCCCAAAAACGCGCCAATCTGGTCGAGCAGCTCCTGTAAGCCGAAACTCTTCCCCACTCCCTCCTGGGACGCCGCGAAGGACATTATGGTGTCTTTCGCAGGTTTCTTGATGGCTTTGCCCATCCTCTGTACGACCAACAGCAGACACGCCCATATCCACCCGTCCTCGCCTACAAGGGCCAGAGCGGGCACCGCCATGACATCCAGCACATAGCCGATGATTGTTATGGGCCAATATTGCCGGGTTTTGTCCGTGAGTTTGCCGAACACATAGCGCATGGAGTATCCAATCAGCTCACCCAACCCGGAGAAAAACCCGATAGCTCCGGCGGAGGCGCCCATAATAGCCAAATAGGCCCCACGGATGCTGGACGCTCCCTCGTGGGTCATGTCGGAAAACAGGCTGACAACTCCGAACAGGATTAGAAACACCATCGCCTGTGACATGCGTCCCTTCTTCCGGCCGCCGTCCATATCACTCACGCTCCTTTACTCGCGCCGTCACTTCAGGGAAGCCCGCCTTGCTCTCTTCCTTGCACCGGTGGTAGAGCACATCCAGCAGACGGGCAAACTCCTCCCGCTCCTCTTCTGTCAGCGCCTCGGCCAACCACTCATAAAACAGTGTTTCAATGTGCGCCTTGGAGTTTTTGAGGCTCTGCGCCCGCTCCGTGGGATAGATAAGCTGGCTGCGCCCATCCGTCGGGTTGCTCTCCCTCCGGAGGTAGCCCTTTGCTTCCAAATTGGCGGTCTGCTTTGCCACAGCCCCCTTGTCTGCACCCAAGCTTTTGCATATCTCAGCCTGCGTGATGCCTGGGTTTTTCCGGACAACATGGATGAGGTCGAATTCCGCAGTTCCAACCCCCTCCGCCTTCATCGTCCGCGCGGTGAACTTCCCCACCTCACGGGCAATCTTTGTAATCTGACGCTGTGTTATGTCCATGTCTCATACCCTCTTCGCAAAAAGATGTACTGCCAACTAGTTAGATGATAGTACATCTATTTGCTGTTGTCAAGGCAATTTGTACCTGAGTATTTCCCGCTTTGCGGCCGTATACAGTCCTGCCCGATGTCGGCGGAAATGGCATTCGGCCGGCAGGTGTCCTGATTTTACCCGACGCGGCGGCACTTTCTGCTCCTTGCCAGGTAGGTACTATACGGCAAGGCCTCCCCACCCGCGTTTGCCCTGGCGGATGAGGAGGCGTGCTTTCATTCCGTCCCCCAGAGCGCCAGCTCGCAGGCGGCGGTGTTTATGTCGTCGGGCAGGGGCTGTGCGCCCGACGGCAGGCCGGGGTCCTTCACTATGCGCTCCAGGCTCAGCAGCTGCAGGGCGTAGCCCAGCTCCATAATCTCTATGGGGTTGCCCGCGCCCGAGGCCAGGTTCAGCGGGTTTGCGCTCTGCAGCAGGTAGATGCGCTTGCCGTCCACGATGTACCTGTCCACGCCGTCCTGCATGCGCTCGCAGCCATCCGCGATTTCGCCCAGGTGCGCGGTGTCAATCTCCATGTTGTAGTGCCCGGCGTTGCAGAGAATCACACCGTCGCGCAGCCGCCTCAATTCGCCCTCGCCTATTACGCCGAAGCGGCCCGTGACCGTGCAGACCACGTCCGCCTGGGGCAGCAGCTCTTCGAGACGGCCGACGATGTGTCCCTCCAGCTTTATCCTCCCGGCCCCGGCTTTGGTAGACTCTCGCATGTCCTGATATAAAAAGAGAGGAAAAGCACATCGCTCTTCCTCTCCCAATTTTGTCAAGTTGCTCTGCCGAGCTGCAAAAGCCACATATCAGACGTAGAAGGTCTCAAAGTGGAAGCGGCTGCCGCCGAAGAGCATGCACATCAGGCAGCAGACAGTTCCCATGAGGATGGCAGATAGCCAGGTGTTGCCTGTTTTCTTGTAAAGGAAGGTCGAACCGCCAATGCCGCAGGCCATGCCTAGAGGCATGCCCCAGATGCGCTGGGTGTCCAGACCCATATTCCAGATGGCGCCGGTGTCGGCCGGGCTGCCCTCTGTCTGAAGTATCCACTTTACCGCCACAACCAAGGTGATAGTAAAGGTGACGATTAAGATGTTGAAGATGATGGCCAGGACTAGATCCTTGGTCTCGCTGCCGGTGCTGGGCAGACGGCGTTCAACATTGATACCCAGGTTTGAGACTACGAAGCAGAGTATCCAGATTATCAGGTAGTTCCAGTAGTAGGGGATCTTGACGATGGGGATCTCCTTGATGCCAAAGAACCAGGAGTAGAAGGAGGTGCCGAGCACCGTCTCCATGAACTGGATATATGCCCAGCCGATGCCGAGCACGATACAACTCAGCAGCAGCGTCTTAAGTATGTACACCGCCATTGACTTGCCCTTGGCGGCCGAGCCCTCGAAGCCCTCCGGGGTCAGGCCGGAGTCTGGGAGCTTGAAGTGCTGCTTGTGTGCCTCGGTGACGTAGTAGAGCACGAAGCCAAGCACGCCGAGGCTGGCGATGCCTACCATAGTGCCGAAGGCCATATTGGAATAGCCCATGTTGAAGCCCAGGCTCAGCAGATTGGCGTAGTGCGAGCCGCCGACTAAGCCGAAGGCGTCAGTCTTGAGGACTATGTACGGGAAGAGCAGGCCGAGCACTATACTTATGCCCATGCCGACACCGCGCAGACCGATGTTCCGCGCGAGGGGACGACGGACTCCCGACAGTACGGGAACCTCTTCAATCAGCAGGAGCGCCAGGGCGCACAGCCATGCCACGAAGGCGATAGTGCCGAACATGCCCGCGAAATCCTTGTACATCCAGACCTGGTCATCAGAAGGGAGCGGATTAGGCACCGCGTCGCCGATAGCGAGCTGCGAGTACTCGATGAGGTGGCCTATGGCTACGCGGGTAACAAAGGCCGCCTCGTGGATTCGGTGCTCCACTATGTAAGCGTATGCGTTGCCGTCCTCAAAGGAGCCGAACAGCGTGTCGGCCTGCCACTCGGCATCAATACCGCGCTTGTCGAGCTCTAGCTGTCCGCCCTCGCCGGCGGTGGCGGTGGAGCCTTCAAACTCGCCGTTAGTTGCAATGTAGTTTCCAGTCCAGCTGTCCCATACGGCCTTGTACTCCTGGGCCATCTCGTCCATGGCGAGAATGACAGGGGAAGCGGCGAACACCAGCTTGGCGTTGTATTTCGCGCCGAGCATGGTGGAAGCGGTGTTGCCCATGGAATGTCCGGAGGAGACTATGTTGTCGCTGTCGACAATGGACATGTCGAGCATGTAACGGTAGAAAGTTTCGGCCTCCTGAAGCAGCGCCTCACCGCTCAGCGCGCCGGTCTCCGAGCCGTCGAAATAGCCTTGGGAGTCTCCCGCGCCGAACTGGTCGACGGCAAGTACGACGAAGCCGCGGCGGGACATCTCAACAGCCCAGGACTCGTGGTTGCGGGCGTTGCCGGCGTTGCCGTGGAACATCAGGATGCCGGGGGCGGGGTTTTCGTCGGTAGCCTCCTTGGGGGCATAGAGCAGGGCGCTGTACTCTGCGCCGTCAGCTCCGATAAGCTTGAGTCTGTCAATGCGCACGTTGCCCCAGCCGGTGACAACGCCCCAGTTTAGCAGGGATGCAAATATCAGGATGAGCAGGGTGATGCAAAAGCCCCTGCGGACGTTTTTCCTTCTCTTCGCCCTGGCGGCCGGGTCGTAGTACTGCTCGCGCAGCCGCTGATCCATCTTTTGGTCTTTTCTCGCTGGGTCATGTTTTTTCCTCCATTTTCTCGTTTGATAATTGGCTAACCATTAGTTGAGCGAAGGTTACAATAAAGGAAAGAAAAAGTAAATATGCCGGGCACGAACGGTGCGGATCGCACCTCGAAAGGGCAGGAGGCCAGCCTGAATAGTCGATATTTCAGCGCGAATAGATTTGAGCGGACTTCCAAAAATGTCAAGACTGTGTTATTATAATATCAAAGAGGAAGGGTGGGGAAGCAATGACTAGATCAATTGCAGTGTGCGACGACGAGAAGGCAATGCTCAGGCAGCTGTCGCTGTATCTCGAGCAAATAGGCCAGGAAACCGGAGAACAATTCGACACCTACTATTACTCCTCGGCGGAGGAACTGCTTGAGCACATGCCGAGGCAAGTGGAGGTGATACTGCTAGACATCTCAATGGGCCAGATTTCCGGCATGGACTGCGCCAGGCAGCTGCGCAGCGAGGGATGCGGCGCCGAAATATTCTTTGTCACCAGCATGACTGAGTACGCCCTGGGCGGATACCAAATACACGCCTTTGCATTTCTGGAAAAGCCTGTGACATATGATGAGCTCAAGTGCAACCTGCTCGACTGCTTTGAGCGGCAGGACAGCGGGAGACGCGCCGTGCTGCCTGTGGAGACGCAGGACGGGCTGGAGTTGCTGCCGGTGGAGCAGATAGTGTACGCCGAGGTGTTCCAGCATGAGACGTCATTCTTCATGCAAGACGGCAGAAGGCTCACCGGGGCGATGCAGCTGACGGAGGCGGAAAAGCGGCTCGGCAGCCAGGGCTTTTTCCGCTGCCATCGCAGCTATCTGGTAAACCTGCAGGCCATCAGCCATATCGGCCAGACTGAGCTAACGGTGAACTGCGGGGCAAAGGTGCCCGTGAGCAAGTACCGCTATAAAGACCTGCTGACGGCATACGCCGTATACATGGGGGTGAAGCTGAGATGAGCGTGGTCTGGCTCTTCAGCTTTCTTGCAGATTCCGCCTTCATGTTGCTGTACTTCAGACGAGCGACTTATAATGAGCGGCAGCAGCGCACGTGGCTGAAGCCGTTTTTTATTCTGGCGAGCCTTCCGTTATATCTGAACACAACGCTCTTGGCCATACCGTATGCAGCCGTGTGCATGGCATTCAGGGCAGTCTTGTACTTCCTCTGGTGCTTCATCTCTGATGGCATCCCCTGGAGGCCGTCAGCCTATGCGTCGTTGTTCTGGACGGCGGTTTATACGCTTTTCCAGAACCTATTTTTTGGGCCGATAATAGGCGCCTATTTCCTGGAGGACATCGTAATCTTTGAGTCTGATCTCTACAACCAGGCGGCGCTCTCCTCCCTATCCGTACTGCTCAGGCTGGTGTATTTCGGGGCGATTGCAAAGTTGCTGCCCCTGGAAGGTATGGGCGGCGTGGCACTCAGGGACGTTTTCCTGGCGGGCAGCATTTGCCTGCTGTCGGCGTATATTAAAAGCACGGCGGCACCGCTCTTGCCCGTATTTAACACATCCCCGACCCAGTTTTCGGTGTACTACATAATGCTGCACCTGGCCATGCAGCTGGTGTTGGTCGCCGTGGAGCTGGTCAGGAGGAAAACCGTGGAAGGGGCATAGCTGTCGATACAGAACACCGTGGCCTATTCGCTGCTGGAGAGTATCAAAGACCACCAGGCGAGCGAGGAGTCAATACGGACGCTCAGACACGATTTGAAGAACCATGTGATGGCGATAGAGCTCCTGCTTGATCAGGGCAGGACGCAGGAGCTCAAATCGTACCTGCAAACCATGCGCAGTTCGGCAGACTCGCCAAGTTCCAGCTTCCGCACTGGCAACGAATTGGTGGACGGCCTGCTGATGCGCAAGCTGGGTCCGGCCACCGGGGAGAACATTGCCGTCCGGGTAAGTCTGGACATGAGCTCGGCGGGATTCATCGCGCCGTTTGACATGTGCGTACTGATGGGCAACGTGGTTGACAACGCACTAGAGGCGTGCCAGAATGTTCCTGTTCAGGAGCAGCGCTTTATCAACCTTACTGGTGACAGGAGCGCCAATTGCCAGCTCATCAGGCTCGAAAACAGCTATACGGGACACCGTACGACACCAGGTGAACTGCTGAAAACAACCAAGCAGAATAAAAGCCTGCACGGCTTTGGTCTGAGAAATGTGAAGCGCGTATTGGACAAGTACGGCGGCACTATGGCAATAACTGCGGAGGGCGGAGTGTTCACGTTGAATATGCTGCTGCCGCTACCGGAAGGAATTCCTGCCCAGCAGGACGAGTAGAAGTGGCAACGCGAAAAAGTTAAAATAACCGAGAAACGCTCAAGCACCCCGGAGGTAACCCTCCGGGGTGCTATTGTTTATCCGCTGTTTATATTCTCTTTACCACGAGCCAGTCCGCATATACAGATTCCATAGAATTGGCGTGTTCTTTACTGTCTCAGATGCTCAAACATGAACGGCAACGCTCTGCTCAACCCGCGCCCGCCTATCCCAGCACGGTCTGGGCCCACGGCAAGACGTCAGGGGCCGCGCCGCCGTCCAAGTAAAGGCCGCTCTCGCGCATGGCCTCGAGGCTGTCGGGGCCGAGCGAACGGAGATAGTGCAAATCTATCCGCTCCAGGCGTCCGTCGAGGTACGCGTCCACGTTGCAGCGCGCGATGATGCCGCCGACGGGCAGCAGGGCAAAGCACGCCCACATCGCCAGGACTATCCCCGCCGCCCAGGGCCAGAAGCGGAAGCCCGCCCGGAGAGATTTCACGGCCACGAGCACAAGGCACACGCCTATCGCCAGCATGGCCCACGCGGCCATCAGGCGCATTACGCTCAGGCCGTAGGCGAGCACATACAGGTACAGCCTGTACGCCGCCGAGGCGAGCATGACGAAGGTCAGCAGCACCAGCGCCAGAGTCAGTACACGGCCCAGGACGCTCTCGCGTCCCGCCCTTGAGCAGGCCAGGGCCGTCGCCATGACGACTGCGGCCACGCCCACAAGCGAGAAGAAGCCGCTGCGCGCATACTCGGCCCAACCGCCGGACATAGCCGCCGCCTCCTCCCCGCCGAAGAGGTACTTGAACTGGAAAACGGCAAACAGCGCACAGGCCGCTGTCAGCAGCGCCTCAACGGTGACGAGCGTACTGACGGGCAGCTCCCGCAGTTTCGGCAGCGGCTCCGTGCGCCTGGGCTCATGCCGGAGGAAGTAGAGCGTCGAGAAAAATACGAGGCTCCAAAACGTAATGCTCAGCGTGCGCAGCACGAGTGTACCCAGATTCAAGTCCACGAGGAACTCTGTTATGGCCTGGAACACATAGATGTCGAACATGGCGTCGGCGAAGCTCATGCCGAAGAGCACGACGGCCAGCAGCGGCAGGGCTATAACCAGGCCCAGCAGCACTCCCCCGAGCGCGCGCCTGTTCTCCGGCGCCAGCGCATACACGGCCCTGAAGGGCTTGCCCCAGTTGATGAAAACCCCTCTGAAGCAGTCGAGAATGCCCTCTTTAACCGCCCCGGGCTCCGTGACGCCGTGGTACTCCGTACCCGCCAGCGAGAGGAATCCCATCACGCTGCCGCACAGTATCACGGAGAAGCTCACGAAGCGAATCTCCTCGCTCCACTGGAAGGCGCAGGCCAGGGCGGTGAGGTTTATGACCACGGCGAGGAAAATGTTCTCGCGCGTCCACTTCGCGCGTTTGCCCAGCACGAGCAGCACCGCCGCCCAGGCAGCGAAGGTGAAAGCGCAGGCTCCCAGCGCGGGCAGGCCGTATTCAAGGTTGCTGAGCACGAACACCTCGCGCCATAGCAGTGCGAGCGCCACGCCTATTGCAAGTATGAGCCAGTCCCGCAGTGAAAAGCGCCCTGTATTGACTTCGTCCATAACGCACCTCCTTAAAGGCTTGCTGAAAGCGTGTACCAGCCTCCGGTTTCCCTCGTTCAAAAGCAAAATAATACTGCCGGGAATCCGTTCTCAGGCATCAGAAACGCGAACCAGGTAAACGCACCCAAGCTCAAAGTAACCAGCAAAAGCAGGATTTTCCGTTCTGGCGGCGTTTGATACTTCTTTTGAAACAGCAATATATTCAGAACAAGCGAAACCGCCACGAGAGAGACGTTTAAGATGAAATTCCCCCACACAATGTACTTGTCGGTTCCCAAACTGCCCAAAACGAAAAAACCAAATACGAATATGCCGTAATTTATATAAAGCCAGGACGTTATCATTTTGACCGACATTTTCTCTCTGTTCATAAACGCCTCCTTACAAACCGGCTTCAAACGTGTACCAGCCGCCGCCGAGCGGGTAAGTCTCGCCGCAGTTGTCGCTGCCCTCCTCCCGCCAGACCCAGCCGTCCCCGTCCGGGATGAGTTCGTTGTCCGAGTTCTGAAACGGCTTCGGGCCTCCGTCGGCGGAGTAGTACACACCGCTGTAGAAGCTCGCCGGAGCAATTCCGAAGCCGCCGGTCGTAAACTCCACCATGGCGCCGTCATCAAAGCCCCAGATGTCTATGTCATGCACTCCGAAAATCTTTACGTCGGTTTTGCGCTCGGCGAGCATGTCCTGCGCCGCCCGCTCGAATTTCCCGCGGTTCAGCCTGAACACCATCTCCGGGCTGCGCAGCCATGAAGCCACTGCAATCAGCGCCGCAGCGGCCAGCAGCCAGAACCATACGCGCCTGTATACGGGTTTCTGCATTTCCCTGCCACCTCTGTCCACTTCACGAGATATGTGCGCTGAACGAATACCAGTTATTCAGTCCGGCTGCGTGGCGGGTATGGCCGGAGGTCTCGCCGCTCTCGCTGTACCAGTTCCAGCCGCCGTCGGACTCGTCATATATCAGCTCATAGTCCCAGTTCCGGTAGGCGGCGGGGCCGCCTCCGACGGCATAGTAAACACCCTGTACCTCCGGCCCGAACAGCCCGGCCTTTGTCTCGGTTGTGAACTGGACTATTGTCCCATCGCTGACCCCGTACACGCTTATATCAGTTACCCCGGGTATCTCCACCCCGGTCTCGCCGCCCCGGTAAAGCAGCTCGCGCACCGCCTGCTCAAAGAGCGGCGTGTACTGCCTTAGAATCTCCGACGGGCTATCCGGCCCTGCGGCCAGAAGGGAAATCACTGCGGCCAGTATCACAGCAGCGGCCGGCAGCCAGAACCATACGCGTTTATATACCGGCTTTTTAGCTTTCTCCACAAGAGTCATCCTCCTTGCCGCACGAAGCGCAGGAAGCACCCCGAGTAGTCGTAGAGGTATATCACGTCCTCGCGCCCGACGTCCCGCCAGAGCTGGCATCCGGCGTACTTTGCGTCCAGGTTTGTGCCCCACATGTCCTCCGCAGGCCGCTCTGCGGTGCGATGGGTAATGCCATTCACCAGGCCAATCTTCCCGCTGCCATCGGGTATAGAGTACACCTCGCCGCCGGACAGCGTATACACCTCGCCGTCCACGCGTATCTGCGGCCTGCCTGGCGGGAACATCTCGCCTACCACCGCCGTGAGTACCACAATGATGATCACCAGCTCCACCGCTATCAGCTTCTTTACCACGTCCATGCCGCACCTCACATTATCCACTCGGCGAGGTAAAGCGCTTCGCCGTCCCAGACGATATACAGCCTGTTCCGCTCGTCGTCCTGGTCCGTGACCACGGCGCAGTCACAGGCCGCGCCGAAATCCGGCCGGTATCCCTCCGGCACACCCAGCTCGTCCGTGACCATGTCAAAGCCGCTCCTGAAAGCCGCGTCCGCTCCCGGTGAGAGCTCCACGCCCAGGCCAGCCACGTCCCCGCAGCTGTAGACGGTATATCGAGGCCCGTCGCCATGTATTCCACCGGTGACGTCGTCAGAGTAGAGCTCCGTCAGGCCGCGCGGCACTGTGACGCCCCAGTTGGCCTCGTATATGCCCGTGCCGGAGTAACGCAGCGAGATATAGGCCAGGCTGCCCGCGAAAAACAGCAGCGGTGCGCCGATTACAGCCGCGATGAGCGCTACTGCAAGCTTTTTTCCCCTACTCATCGCTCACATACTCCAAAATGTCCCCCGGCTGGCAGTCGAGCGCGCGGCAGAGCGCGTCAAGGGTGGTGAAGCGCACCGCCTTGGCCTTGCCGGTCTTGAGCACGGAGAGGTTCGCCATCGTGATGCCCACTCTCTCGGAAAGCTCCGTCAGGCTCATCTTGCGCCGGGCGAGCATGACGTCGAGGTTTATCCTAATCATGCCGCCACCTCAGACCGTCAGGTCGTTCTCGGCCTGCATGTCCGCCGCCTTGCGAGTCAGGTGCGAGAGCGCCGCGCAGCAGACCGCAATCGCCGCGCCGATGGAGCAGATGACAACGCCCGCCACTATCAGGGCGAAGTGCAGCATATTCATGGCGCCAAGCACGCAGCCGGCTATGAGGTAGAGTATCACATCCGCCAGCGCCAGGTTGCTGCACATGCGCAGGCGCTTTGCGTTGTCGTAGCAGAAGCTGTTGTCGCGGCCTATCTCAACGGCAATCTTCCATATCAGGGCCAGGAACACCAGCACCAGCACGGCGGTCACCCAGAAAAATATCAGGCAGGGCAGGTACATGTATTCCAGCTCCGGGTAATGCTCCACCGCGCGCTGTCCCAGCTTGGGCACCAGCAGCAGCGACAGGAAGAGAATAAACGCCGCGCCCACTGCGAGGACTATGCGCAGCCAGATTGATAGCTCTTTTTGCTTCACGGCAAACACCGCCTTTCGAGACGAGTATAACACGTGCTTTATCGTTTTGCAAGTATAATTTATCGAAAAACGATAAATAGCACCGATACAGGAGCGTCTCTCTCCTGCGCGGGAAATATCCGGGCTGCGACGGGCTTCGAGCGTGTCCGCACGGCGCGGCGTGTAGAATACCGGTATAAGCCGAGGCAACACGGCGGGCTTTGCGCCACGGCAAGGAGGTACGCACATGAAGATAACGGCGGATTACGACGCGGGCAAGCTCACGATACACTTAAGCGGAGAGCTTGACCACCACAGCGCCCGCGAGGGCATGGCGGGCATAGAGCGGCTGCTGGACGAGTACATGCCCCGGGACGCGGTGCTGGACATGTCCGGGCTCACGTTCATGGACTCGGCAGGGATAGCGCTGCTGCTGAAGACGGAGCGGCTCATGCGCGTGAGCGGAGGCCGGGCGAGCATAGCCAATCCGGCAAAGCAGCCGCTGCGCGTGCTGGACGCCTCAGGCATAGAGCGGAAGATACACGTCACAGGAGGAAGCATAAGATGAAAGGCTTGAACTACATAAAGCTCGACTTCCCGAGCCGGAGCGTGAACGAGGGCTTCGCGCGCGCCGCCGCGGCGGCCTTCGCCGCGCAGCTTGACCCCACGCTGGACGAGCTCGGGGACATAAAGACGGCTGTCAGCGAGGCGGTAACGAACTGCATCGTCCACGCCTACCCGGACAGCATCGGCAAGATAAGCATGCGCATGCGCATTCTCGAGGACGGCGTGCTTGAGATATGCGTGAAGGACAGCGGCGTCGGCATCCCCGACGTCGAGAAGGCCCGCGAGCCGCTCTTCACCACGGGCGGCGAGGAACGCAGCGGTATGGGCTTCACCATCATGGAGAGCTTCATGGACAGGCTGACCGTGCGCTCCAAGCCCGGCAAGGGCACCTCGGTGACCATGCGCCGCACAATTGAGCGGCGCGGCGGGGAATGACGGACGAGGCCACGCTGCGCTCGGCCAAGGCCGGAGACCGTGACGCCGCAGAGAAGCTGGTCACGGAGAACTCGGGGCTCATCTGGAGCGTGGCGCGACGCTTCTTCGGCCGGGGCGTGGACAGCGACGACCTCTACCAGCTAGGCTGCGTGGGCTTCCTGAAGGCCATTGCGGGCTACGACGAGAGCTACGGCACGCAGTTCTCCACCTACGCCGTGCCCAAGATTTCCGGCGAGATACGCCGCTTCCTGCGCGACGACGGCTCCGTCAAGGTCTCGCGCTCGCTCAAGGAGAGGGCGAACCGGATACGCTCCGCGCGGACGGGCCTGGAGCAGCGCCTGGGCCGGGAGCCCACGCTCAGCGAGCTCTCCGCCGAAACCGGGCTCACGCCCGAGGACATAGCAGTGGCCGAGACCGCCGCCGGGCCCGCCGAAAGCCTGCAGCGCGAGGCCGGCGAGGACGGCTTCACGCTCGAGCACCTGCTCTCCAGCGAGGACGAAACCGAGCGCGTCCTGGAGCGCGTGTCACTGCGCGAGGCCATAGACCGCCTGGCGGAGCGCGAAAAGCGCGTAATCTCGCTGCGCTACTTCCACGACATGACCCAGGAAGCCGCCGCACGCGTGCTGGGCGTCAGCCAGGTGCAGGTCTCGCGCCTTGAGCGCCGCGCCATATCCGCCCTGCGCGAATTGCTGGAGCCCTAGCCGGGCGCGGTCTTGCGGGATGTTTGTTTTATTTTGGGTTCCCATGCAAAGGCGCGCTTCGCATGAGAAAACAGCAAAACTCAGGGACGGTTGTCCCTGAGTTTTTGTTTTCAGCGCGTCCGGCAACATCAGGCCGGGAATTTCACTAGAAGTCGCGCCCCTCTACGGCGCGGATGCTGGCCGGCAGGCTGAGCGCTATTGACGCTGCGGCGGAAGCCGGGTGGATGAGCAGCGGCCACGTTACGTTTGCGCCGATGGCCTCAACCAACAGCATCACGAAGAAAAGCTCTAGTATGAGGACGACAAGAACTATCGCCGCCGCGATACCTCCCTGCAAATCCGGGCCGTATTTGAAGTCGAAGCAGAGCACAATGCCCTCAACCGTCAGAAAAATACAGCAAATCACAGCGCAGGCCAGCAGCGTCACACGCGCCGTCTCGCCGGACAGCAGGAACAGCATCGCGCACAGCAGCGAGGCCACCAGCCCAAGCGCTGCCTCGGTTATGTAGCTGCAAACGACAAGCTGACGGCGCGAGACAGGCATCGTCAGAAGCCAGCGTCTCTGGGCCTCGTCATTCCCGCCAGTCCTTATGACGGAAAGCAGCAGAGCTCCGGCGAGGCCTCCCATGGATATATCCCTGAGCAGCAGGTTCACCGCCAAAACCACGGCGAATACCACCAGCAGCCTGGCCAGCCTCCCCCTGAACGTTATCAGGTTGTAAACGAGCAGCGCCCTCATTCCCTCACCCCGTTTGCGGTTTTCAGAACTCCTTTTTCCTGTATATCCCCACGCTGAGGGCCGAGCCCCACGCGGCGGCGACAGCGGCTGCCGGGGCGGCAATGAGCACTGCCCCGGGCGTCTTGGCCCAATTGGACGGCAACATGGCGAATACTGCGATTGCGGCGAGCAGCGGCGGTACACACGCCGCCCGTGCGACGGCAAAGCCGAATTTGTACGCCGCGGGCAGGGCGAGGCTCAGCAGCGCGCAGCCTATGTACAGCGCCACAAGCGCCGGGCGGTACAGCTCCCACAGCGGCCACCTCAGCACGGCGGAGACGGCAAGCTCCAGCACAAACGCCGCCGCGCCGCAGAGCGCGCCGAGCGCATAGCGGCTCAGCGCCAGCTCCGCGCGGGATATGGGCAGCGACGCCGCGTACCGCTCAAAGCCGTTTGTGTCATCGTCAAGCCACACTGGTGTGAGCGAGGCGAAAAGTACCGCCGCTGCGGAGAAGGAATGGAGCCGCGCGGGCCAAGCCGCGCTCGCCGCCAGCCAGGCGGCGAAGGCAGTTAACAGCCACGCAAACCGCGCACGCAGGCAAAGCGCGTATTTCAGGATAAGCACTTTCACACCCGGCTCCCCTACGGTTAAAACTCCCTGCGCTTATATATACCCACGCTGAGGGCCGCGCTCGCGGCAAACACGACGAGTGTCACCACGGGCAGCAGCACAAGCGCTTCGCCGAGGCTGTCCATGTCCACGTCCAGCGCGCTGAGCAGCAGCCCGAAGGCGAGCAGGAACAGCACGAATACGGCCATCATAGTGAGCCGCGCCTTCTCCGTGCCGAATTTGTAGATGACGGGCAGCAGCACGCTGACCATGACCACGCCTACGCAGAAGCAGGCCGAGCAGCTGTAAACGGCCTCGAGCGCCTCCATACCCAGCGCCACGCTGGCCGCAAAGCCTATTGCGGCGAGGCAGAGCGCGCATATGATGCTGAACACATAGTGTCCCATTGCCGCCGAGGTACGGCTCACAGGCGCAGTAAACAGATAGCGGTCGAAGTGTGACTTCTCGTAGGTGGCTATGCAGGTCAGTGGCAGCATCATGGCGTAGACCACGCTCAGTGCTGAAAAGAAAAGCCCGCTCTTGTTGTATACGGTTATCGCCAGCCATACAACCAGCACCAAAAGTACGCTCTTGGCCTGGGTCTTTATCACTGTGAGGTCGCTCAGAAGTACGGCTTTCATTTCACGTCCCCCTTGATGTAGTAGAGCATGATGTCCTCTATGCTCGCGCGCTCATGCGTCAGGTGCTCCCCCGCCGCGCGCTCCACCAGCGCCTCGCTGCCGAAGGCCCCGCGCCTCACGCCGACGACGGAGCCCGGCTCCAGCGCCGCTATCTCGCGCTCCGAGCCCTTTGCAATGACGTATTTCTCCAGCAGCTCGTCCTTCTCCTCGCTGAACACGACCCGGCCCGCGTGTATGAAGGTGATGTAGTCGCAGGCCTTTTCCAAATCCGAGAGTATGTGCGAGGATATGAGCACGCTGCAGCGCTCGTCCTGGATGTAGTCTAGCAGGATGTCCAGCAGCTCGTCGCGCGCCACGGGGTCGAGCCCGCTCGTGGGCTCGTCGAGGATAAGCAGCCTTGCACCGTGGCTGAGCGCGGCGGCTATGGAGAGCTTCATGCGCATGCCGCGCGAGTACTCCTTTATCTTCTGTTTCTCCGGCAGGCCGAATTTGAGCGTGAGCGAGTCGAAGCGCCCGTCGTCAAAGTGCCTGTAGGCCGCGGTCAATATGCGCCGCACGTCGCGCAGGCTCATCGTCTCCGGGAAGGGGCAGTCGTCGAACACGACGCCCACGTCCTCGCGCACCTCCGGAGCGCACTCCTCCGGGTCGGAGCCCAGCACCCTGGCCTCGCCGCCCGTGCGCTTCGCCAGGCCGAGCAGCAGGCGTATCGTCGTGCTCTTGCCCGCGCCGTTTTCGCCGATAAGCCCCATGATGCAGCCCGTCGGCAGCGTGAAGTTGACGTTGTTGAGCGAAAAACCGCTGTATCTCTTCGTGAGGCCCTTTACTTCAATTGCGTTTTGCATACTAATCTCCCTCGCAGGTGAGGCGGAGCATCTCGTACAGCTCTTCGTTGGCAAGGCCGCTCTGGTCGGCCAGCTCCTTTGCCCGGCAGAAAAGCTCCTCAATCTGCCGCAGGTGCTCCTCCCGTATCAGGTCAAGATTTTTCCCAGCAACGAAGCTGCCCTTTCCGGCGTAGGTCACAAGGAACCCGTCGCGCTCAAGCTCCTCGTAGGCCCGCTTCGTCGTAATTACGCTTATCCGCAGCTCCTTGGCCAGAAGGCGGATGGAAGGAAGGGCGTCCCCCTCCTTGAGCTCGCCCGAGATTATCTTGCCCTTTATCTGAGCGCATATCTGCTCGTAGATGGGCGCCCCGGACGAGTTGCTTATGATAATATCCATGGCTATCACCCTGTATAGTGTGTATACCCATTATACACAGTATGTACAGTTTGTCAAGGGCCCGGGAGAAATTTCCGCAGGCAGAAAAATCCCCCGGGCAAAAGCCCGGGGGATTTTTCCTATTCGTGAGCGGCCTCAGCCGGCGGCGCGGTCTTTCAGGGCCTTGAGCAGCTCCTTCTGCACGGGCAAGCGCTCGCGGCGGGGGTACTCGCCCTCGAAATATTCACGTATCTCGCGCGCCTGCTCGGCGCTCAGCAGCTCTACGAGGGGGATAGCGAGCGCATGGCTGGCCAGGAGCATCCAATAGGCGCTCCGGCTTTCGCGGTGCTCGTGCGCCTGGGCGAGGATGAACCTCACGGCGTCGCAGACGTCCTGCCCCTCCGGCCGTGAGGCGGCGAAATTGTCCACAGCCGAGGTGAGTGAGGCGACGAAGGCGTCCTGGCACTGCTCCGCCGTCGCGTTGCGCCCCAGGCCGAACAGTCCGTCCACGCTTCGTCCGCTGCGCCTGGCGTCCTCCATGCCCGCCAGATAGGCGGCGTATGCGCCGGTAATGCTCTCAGGTACGGCCATTATGCCCAGGGGTTCTCAGTGGGATAGGGCAGGCTCTTCGGCTGGTTGTAGGCGATGTCCTTCACGCCGAGCATCTTCATGACCTCGAAGAGGGCCTTGCCGTAGTGGCCGAAGGCGACGGCGCCGTGGTGCGGATAGCGCTTCTCTATGAGCACATGGCGGTAGAAGCGGCCCATTTCGGGGATGGCGAACACGCCGATGCCGCCGAAGCTGCGGGTGGCGACGGGCAGGACCTCGCCCTCGGCGATGTAGGAGCGCAGGTTGCCGTCGCTGTCGCACTGCAGGCGGTAGAAGGTGATGTCGCTCGCCGCGATGTCGCCCTCGATGGTGCCGCGGGTGAAGTCGGGGTCGCTGCCGGCGGGCTCGAGCAGGCGGTGCTGGATGAGCTGGTACTTGACGGCGCGGTCGGCGCAGAGCTTGCAGCTGGGTGTGTTGCCGCAGTGGAAGCCCATGAAGGTGTCGGTGAGCTCATAGGGGAACTTGCCCTTGATGTTCTCCTCGTAGAGGTCGCGGGGCACGGAGTTGTTGATGTCGAGCAGCGTGACCGTGTCCTCGCTGACGCACATGCCTATATACTCGCTCAGCGCGCCGTAGATGTCGACCTCGCAGGAGACGGGGATGCCGCGGGACACGAGGCGGCTGTTGACGTAGCAGGGCTCGAAGCCGAACTCCTTCGGGAAGGCGGGCCAGCACTTGTCGGCGAAGGCGACGAACTGCCTGGAGCCCTTGTGCTCCTCGGCCCAGTCGAGCAGGGTGAGCTCAAACTGCGCCATGCGGGCGCTCAAATCCGGGTAATAGCAGCCCTCGCCCATCTCCTTGGCCATGTCCTCGCAGACGGCGGGGATGCGCGGGTCGTTCGCGTGGGCCTTGTAGGCGACAAGCAGGTCCAGCTCGCTGTTCTCCTCTATCTCGACGCCGAGCTCGTAGAGGCCCTTGATGGGCGCGTTGCAGGCGAAGAAGTCCTGCGGGCGCGGTCCGAAGGAGATTATCTTGAGCTGGCTCAGGCCGATGAGGGTGCGGGCGATGGGCTTGAACTCGGCTATCATGGCGGCCACGTCGGCGGCGGTGCCCACGGGGTAGCTCGGTATCCAGGCCTTGAGGTGGCGCATGCCGAGGTTGTAGGAGCAGTTGAGCATACCGCAGTAGGCGTCGCCGCGGCCGTCAATGAGGTCGCTGCCGGTCTCCTCGGCGGCGGCGGCGTACATCACGGGGCCGTCGAAGTACCTGGCGACAAGGGTCTCGGGGGTCTCGGGGCCGAAGTTGCCGAGGAACACGCACAGGGCGTTGCAGCCTGCGGCCTTGACTTCCTCGACGGCCTTGAGCATATCGCGCTCGTTCTCCACGGTGGTCTTGCACTCGTAGACGTCCAGGCCGCGCTTGGCGCAGGCCTCCGCCACGGCGGCGCGGCGGCGCTCGGAGAGCGAGATTATGAAGCAGTCACGGCTGACGGCGATGATGCCGAGCTTTACGGTGGGTATGTTGGTGAGCATTTTGATACACCTCATTTTCGAATTTTGAGTATTTAAGTTATGAGTGTCGCGCTATTGCCCTCAGATATCTTCTCTGATGTCCACGTTCACGCCCTTGAGGGCGACGACGGCGCCCTGGGCAGCCTCGCTGCTCTCCGCGTGGGCGAGCAGCCACTTGTTGCAGGCCCAGAGGAGCTTGTCCTCGTCGTTGAGGGACTCCATCTCCGGCTTCGGCCCGTTGGTGCCGCGCGGGAGCGCAACCAGAACGCGGAAGCCCTCGCCTTTGGCTGCGGAGCAGGGCGCGTAGTGCAGCGTGGTGGCGTAGACCTCGACCACAACGCCGCGCGGGACGCGGAAGGCGCGGACGCGGTCGGTGTCCAGCGAGCCGTCGACGATGTCGTCCTCCCTGGCGACGAGCAGGATGAAGTCGCTGGTGCCGCAGTTTATCTCGCTGTCGCGGTGGTACTCGAGGCAGTTGAGCCGAGTGTTGTGGCCGTTGCACCAGCCGAGCTGGATGGGCATGCCGCCGTAGGCGTTCACGGCGAGCTTTTCAGCTATGGGCAGGGCCTCGAGCTCCGGCTGGGACGCGACATAGTCGGTCGCCTCCGGCAGCGGGGTGTACTTCTCCAGCGCCTCGAGCAGCTCCGAGGTGTCGTAGCCCGGGAGCACCTTGCCGTAGGGCGCGAAGGCGCGGTCAAATACGGATTCTATTTTCATAGTTATCACCTCATGGTATTACCTGAGAATTGTGGCTTACTTGTCTTTTTCCGCCCCGGCAGCCGCGAGCCCGAGCCCCCAGGCGCAGAGTTTGCGGCTCAGCGGGAAGCACAGCTGCGCCGTCGGCCCCACGAGGAACGCGCACACCACCGTGCCCGCGCCAAGTACGCCGCCCAGCAGCCAGCCCGCGAGGGCAAAGGCCACGTCGACTGAGACTCGCACGACGCCGAAGGGCTTTTTGAATATCTCGCTTATCGACACGGCCACGAGGTCGTTCGGCCCCGCTCCGAGGTCTGAGCTTATGACTACCGTCATGCCGAAGGCCAGTATCACGCAGCCCGCGACCAGCAGGACTATCCTGCCCGCGAGGGGCAGCGAGCCCAGCACGGGGTCCAGCAGCAGCTCCCAGAGGTCGATTATCGGCCCGCCGAGAGCCATGCAGATGACGGTGCCAATCTTGACGAAGCCCTTGGCGGCTATGAGCAGCACGAGCATGATTATGAGCGAGACGAGCAGGTGCACCCTTCCGTGCGTGTCCAGGAAAGCGGGCCAGGGTATGGCCCGGTGCAGGCCCTGAATGAGCACGTTGAAGGGGTCGCTCCCCAGGTTGCTCAGGAGGAAGAGCGTCACGCCCAGATGGGCTATCGTCAGCCCGAGCAGCAGCTCAGCAGCCCTCACGGCGAGCTCACGGGCGGTCATCTTCCTCACTGGTCCTCGTCCTCCTCGGCGCGCCTGCGCTCGAGCTCTTCATACTCCTCCGGGGTGTACTCGGCGTCCGCGAGCTCGCGCTTGTACCGCATCCATGTGTATACCAGCACAGCGGCTGCGCAGATGACCAGCCCTATGCCGAGCACCCAGGCCATCGTCACGCTCAGGCCGTCGGGCTCGCCGTAGAGCGGGGTCGTGCGGTAGCCGAGGTAACCGATGTACACGGCGACCACGGCGTAGAGCACGGCGCGCACCTGGGCGCGGTTTTTCTTTTCGTAGTGGTAGACCTTCTTATCCTGCATGTCAGTTCAGCGCCTGGAACACGCCCTTGAGGGCGGGGTAGATTTGCTTGAAGGCCTGGTAGCGCCGCTCGTACTTTGCGGTGAGGCCGGCATCTGGCTTGACGGTCTCGCTGACCTTGACCAGCTTCTCGCAGACCTCGCGCACTGAGGAATACGCGCCGCAGCAGACCATGGCGAGCATTGCGCCGCCCATGCCGGGCCCCTGCTCGCTGACGGGCAGGTCCAGCTCTATGCCCAGCACGTTGGCCATAATCTTGCGCCAGAGCGGGCTCTTGGCGCCGCCGCCGCAGAGCATGCTGCGTTTGATTTCTATGCCCAGGGAGCGCGCAACCTCCAGGCTGTCGCGTATGGCAAAGGCCACGCCCTCGAGCACCGCCTGGGTTATGTCGGCGCGGGTGGTGTCCATTGTCATGCCCACGAGCGTACCGCGCGCATTAGTGTCGTTGATGGGCGAGCGCTCGCCCATCAGGTAGGGCAGGAAGTAGACGTGGTTCTCACCGAGCTTGTCATCGGTTATCGGGGCCTGCTCGGCGTTGTAGTCCGTAGTGCTGAAGATGTCCTCCATCAGCCACTTGTTGCAGCTGGCGGCGGAGAGCATGCAGCCCATCAGGTGATAGTTGCCGTCGGCGTGTGCGAAGGCGTGCAGGGCGTTGTTCGGGTCGACGCCGAAGCTGTCGCTGGATATGAAGATGGTGCCCGAGGTGCCGAGCGAAATGTTGCAGGCGCCCTCGCCCACAGTCCCGGTGCCGACGGCAGCGGCGGCGTTGTCGCCCGCGCCCGCGCAGACCTTGACGTTCTCTGGTAGGCCGAGCTGCGCGGCAATCTCCGGCTTGAGCGTGCCGACGCACTCATAGCTCTCGAAGAGCCTGGGCATCTGCGACTCGGTGACTCCGCAGAGCTCAAGCATTTCCTTCGACCAGCACTTGTGCTCCACGTCCAGGAGCAGCATGCCGCTCGCGTCGGAGTAGTCGCAGCAGTGGACGCCGGTGAGGACGTAGTTTATGTAGTCCTTGGGCAGCATTATCTTTGCTATCCTGGCGAAGTTCTCGGGCTCGTTTTTGCGCATCCAGAGCAGCTTGGGAGCCGTGAAGCCCGCGAAGGCGATGTTTGCCGTCCAGGCGGAAAGCTTGTCCTTGCCGACGGCGCCGTTGAGGTATTCCACCTCGGCGCTGGTGCGCCCGTCGTTCCACAGGATGCAGGGACGGATGACGTTGTCGTCCTTGTCCAGGGCCACGAGACCGTGCATCTGGCCTCCGGCGCCTATGCCCGCCACCTGGCCGGCGTCAAAGCCCGCGACCAGTTCCGGCACGCCCTCCATTACGGCGTGCCGCCAGTCCTCGGGCTTCTGTTCGCTCCAGCCTGGGTGCGGGAAAGACAGGGGATATTCCTTTGACACGGTGTTGAGCACCGCGCCGCTCTCGTCGAGGAGCAGCAGCTTTACGGCGCTTGTACCGAGGTCGATTCCTATGTAGAGCATATATGTTCCTCCAAAAAATGTCCGGAAGCTGACTCCCGGCGCCGATGGGCTATCCGCAGGCACAGCGCACAGGCACAAGAAAACCCGGGCTCACCAGTGCTCACACTGGTGAGCCCGGACGTTTACAGCTGTACGGCTATTGTCCTTCGGCCATTGGCCGGGGCTTTTTTCAGGATGGCGCAGCCGTCCGTGCAGTATATCAGGTCTTGCCGGACTTGCGGCTGGTTACGACGTCGAAGATGACGGCCACGAGGAGCACGCCGCCCTTGACGACCTGCTGGATGGAGTCGCCCATGCCCATGATGGACATGCCCATGTTGATGACGCCCAGGAGCAGCGCGCCGATGACGACGCCGCCGATTGTGCCGCTGCCGCCGTAGGCGCTGGCGCCGCCTATGAAGCAGGCGCCGATGGCGTCCATCTCAAAGCTGTTGCCGGTGTTGCCGTTGACGGAGCCGACGCGCGCCGCGTTCAGCAGGCCGCAGAGGCCGGCAAGCAGGCCCATATTGGCGTAGGCGATGAAGTAAATCTTGTTGGTGTTGATGCCGGAGAGCTGAGTGGCCTTCTCGTTGCCGCCTACGGCGTAGAAGTAGCGGCCGAAGGCTGTCTTGCTGGTGATGAAGTTGTAGATAAGGCACACGGCGATAACCCATATGAGCATTACGGAGATGCCGCGGTACTGGCTGAGCAGATAGCAGTAGTAGACGATGAGCGCCGCGATAACAATTGAACGGGCGAAATCGCTGAGCGCACTGTTCTGACGGTAGCCGTGCTTGGCGCGGTCGCGGCGGGTCCTGATGGTATTGAGGATTACGAGGACAGCGACGATGACGCCTATTATGAGCGCGCTCCAAACCGCTCCACCGTCGTCAAGGCCGGGGATCTGGATGTACTTGGTGAAGAAGTCCAGGAAGCTCTGGTCCTGGATGGAGACCGTGCGGTTGTCGAGGACTATACGGCCGATACCGCGGAATATGAACATGCCGCCGAGGGTGGTGATGAAGGGCGGGATGCGGACATAGCCTATCCAGTAGCCCTGCCATACGCCGACCGCGAGGCCGATGATGAGGCAGATGATGATGGTCAGATAGCTGTTCATGCCGAGGTTGGTGATGAACACGGCGGCGATGCCGCCGACCATGCAGATGACGGAGCCGACGGACAGGTCTATGTTGCCGCCGGTCAGTATGCAGAGCAGCATGCCGCAGGCCATAACCAGGACGTAGCCGTTCTGGAGCATCAGGTTCGACATGTTCTGCGCGTAAAGCAGGCGGCCGTCGGTCAAAAACGCGAACAGGGCAAAGACGACGACCAACGCTATTACCATTGCGTATTTGGTGAGGAAATCCACCACGCTTACACGGCTTTTAGTCTTTTCATTCATTGTTGCACACTCTCCCTTTTACCTTGCTGCGGTTGTATCGCGGATTATATAACCCATGATGCTCTCCTGCGTGGCCTCGCTCGCGTCGACCTCGGCCAGGAGGCGCCCCTCGTTCATGACATAGATGCGGTCGCACATACCCAGCAGCTCAGGCAGCTCGGAGGATATCATAACTACGCTCTTGCCATTGGATACCATCTCGTTGATAAGGCAGTATATCTCGTACTTGGCGCCGACGTCGATGCCGCGGGTGGGCTCGTCCATGATGAGCACGTCCGGCTCGGTGAACATCCACTTGCCGAGCAGGGCCTTCTGCTGGTTGCCGCCGGAGAGGTGGCTGACCGACTGCTCTATGCTCGGCGTCTTGGTTCCCATTTCCTGCGTCATGTTTTCGGCGACCTGGACTTCCATGTCGGTATTTATCACACCGCCTCCACCGCAGACCTTGTCGAGGCGGGCGAGTGTGGTGTTGAAGCGTATGGACTCGTCCAGCACGAGGCCGTAGACCTTACGGTCCTCTGTGACGTAGGCGAGGCCGTGACGTATGGCGTCCTGCGGGTTCTTGAAGTTGACCTTCTTGCCGTTCATGTACAGCTCGCCGGAAATCCCGCTGCCGTAGCTCCTGCCGAATATGCTCATGGCGAGCTCGGTGCGTCCGGCGCCCTGCAGGCCGGAGAAGCCTACGACCTCTCCCTTATGTACATTGAAGGAGACGTGGTCGTCCACAATGCGCTCCTGATAGAGCGGGTGGTGGACGGTCCAGTCCTTGACCTCCAAGCTGATTTCATCGGAAACCTTGTGCTCGCGGTGCGGGTAGCGGTCCTCCATGGGACGGCCGACCATGCCCTTGATTATCCTCTGCTCGGAGAACTCGTCGACGCCCTTAACCAGGGTCTCAATCGTCGAGCCGTCGCGCAGGATAGTGGCCTTGTCCGCGCAGTAGATTATCTCGTTGAGCTTGTGGGTGATTATAATGCTCGTGAGCCCCTGCTTCTTGAACTCTATGAGCAGATCCAGCAGCATCTTGGCGTCCTCGTCGTTGAGGGAGCTGGTGGGCTCGTCGAGTATGAGCAGGCGCACCTTCTTGGCAAAGGCCTTGGCTATCTCGACCAGCTGCTGCTTGCCGGTGCCGATGTCCTTGACCAGGGTGTGCGCGCTCTCTTTGAGGCCGACCTGGCGCATGTGCTTTTCAGCCTCGAAATATGTCTTGTTCCAGTCGATGACGCCGAGCTTGTTCTTGAACTCGTTGCCCAGGAACATGTTCTCTCCTATTGAGAGAAGCGGAATAAGGGCAAGCTCCTGGTGGATGATAACTATGCCGAGCTCTTCACTGTCCTTCAGGTTCTTGAACTGACAGAGCTTGCCGTCATAGTATATCTCTCCCGAGTAGCTGCCCACGGGGAATGTACCGCTGAGCACGTTCATCAGCGTGCTCTTTCCGGCGCCGTTTTCACCTATCAGGGCGTGAATCTCGCCCTCCTCCACCACAAGGTTGACGTTATCGAGCGCCTTGACGCCCGGGAACTCCTTCGTGATGGAGCGCATTTCAAGTAGTACTTTACCCAAAGCTGTGGTTCCTCCTCCCTACGTCGTCGCAAACTTCGCTTGCCTCCGTTTCCGCAGCTCGGCCGAAGGCCTCCTGCGAAAACTTCGCTCGCTTCGTTGCTCCTCCTTCCCAAAACAAGTCCCATGGACTCGTTTTGGTTATATTTACCGCCTGCCGGCGGAAACTCGCATCCGCTGGCCGCAAACTTCGCTTGCCTCCGTTTCCGCAGCTCGGCCGAAGGCCTCCTGCGAAAACTTCGCTCGCTTCGTTGCTCCTCCTTCCCAAAACAAGTCCCATGGACTCGTTTTGGTTATATTTACCGCCTGCCGGCGGAAACTCGCATCTGTTTCTTTTCCGCGCGCGGACTGCTTTGCCGGACTCGTGTATGCGGTTTTGGAATTCGCTGTGCACTGCCTGCTTCGGCAGGCATCGAGCTTTAGCATTTAAAAACGGGCGGGGCAGGGACCCCGCCCGTGGCTTAAGTGCTATTGCCTGTTATTTAGTATGTAGCCTGACTCAGGCAGTGGCGACCAGGTAGCCGTCCTCGCCGACTTCGTAGTAGCCGGGCTCAACCAGGACTTCTTCGTAGTTCTCAGGAGTGACGGTGGTCGGGACGAGCAGGACGCTGGTGGCAGCGTGGCCGCTGTCGCTGGTGGTGTAGGTCTCGGTGTCGAGGCTGGCCTCGAAGTCCCAGCCAGCGCCGTCAATCAGGGCCTGGTCGACGGACTCGCCGGCGAGGATGGCCTTGGCGATGTCGAGGGTGGCAACGGCCTCGTTGGCCACAGCCTTGTAAACGGTCATGCTCTGCAGGCCGTCAACGATGTTCTTCAGGTTGGCAACGTCGCCGTCCTGGCCGGTGATGATAACAGTGTTGTCGCCGGCGTAGTCGGACTGGACGGCCTGGGTCACGCCGAGGGCGGTGGAGTCGTTGGAGCACAGCCACGCGTCGAGCTGGGTGCCGTCGGCATAGTAGGAGGCGAGGATGTTCTGGGCGCGGGCCAGGGCGGTGTCGGTATCCCAAGCCTCGGTGGCGACAACGTCAAACTCGGTCTGCTCGGAGACGCAGTTCAGAACGCCGCTGTCCAGGTAGGGCTGCAGGATGCTCATGGCGCCGTTGAAGAAGAACGGGGCGTTGTTGTCGGCGGGGTCGCCGGCGGTGAATTCGATGTTGTAGACAGTGCCTTCGGCAGCGTTGTCGAGGTCCAGAGCGTCACGGATGAACTCGCCCTGCAGGACGCCGACGGAGAAGTTATCGAAGGAGACGTAGTACTGGACGTTGTCGTTCATGATGAGGCGGTCATAGGCGATGACGGGGATGCCAGCCTCGCCGGCCTCGTTCATAACGGTGTTCAGGGCCTCGCCGTCGATGGCGGAGATAACGAGAAGGTCGACGCCGTCAGCTATCATGTTCTGGATGTCGTTGACCTGCTGGTCGGTCTCGTTGTTGGCGAAGGTGAGCATGGTTTCGTAGCCGGCGGCCTTGAACTGCTCGTCAAGGTAGGAGCCGTCACGGTTCCAGCGCTCGAGGCTCTGGGTAGGCATTGAAATGCCTATGTAGCCGAGGGTCTCGCCGTCGCCGGTGTCTTCAGCAGCCGGAGAACCGCTGGCAGCGGGATCCGCGCTGGGCTCGGTGGTGTCGGTGCCGCAGGCGGCAAGGGCGAACACCATTACGAGAGCGAGGAGCAGAGCAAGAAGTTTCTTCATTTCATTTTCCTCCTACATTTCGTTTGGATTTTGGTCGGGAGTTACACTTCACGCCTTCCCCGAAAGGAAGGCGCAAGGCGGGTACCCGCCTTTGGGATTTGGAAGCTTGGCCGCTTCCATGTGTATATTTTATAACTTACTTTACAAAAGTCAACGCCAAATTGCCCAATTACTGTTATTTCGTTTATTATGCTGTTTTTGGACACCCATAAACTGTGCATTTTGCCAAAGGCATCCCTCCCTGCAATCGACAAAAACCGTGTTCCACCCCTGCGGACCGCCCTCGATTTTTTGCAATATTTCTAAACGAGGGCATTGATAATATCAAAAACTGTGGTAAAATAGATGATGAACAGCAACTTCGATTAAGTTGCTTTACTAAAGTTAAAAGGATGTCAACCCCATGGAGAACTCATTTGCAGACAGACGGCGCCAGACGCGCAGCAGCGTATACCACTGCCTTTACGAGGCCGAGGGCTTCTGCACGAGGCAGACGCTTGCGCAGTCGCTTGGTCTGAGCCTGCCTACCATATATCAGAACCTGACGGAGCTCGTGGACAGCGGCCTCGTCCGATACGCCGGCGAGGCGCAGAGCACCGGCGGCCGCAGGGCCCTGGGCGTAGAAATTGTTCCGGACGCCCGCTTTGCCGTGGGCGTGAGCGTGACGGGCCACCGGCTGCGCTTCTCGGCGGCGGATTTGCGCCTGAATGAGATAGCTTACCGCTCGAGGAATTTCGAGGCCCACGGCGCGGACATGGAGTCCCTGTCGGGCTTTCTGTCGAGGGAACTCGAGAGCTTCATAGACGAGGAAAAGCTTGACCGCTCACGCCTGCTAGGCGTGTGCGTCGCGCTGCCCGGCATACTCACGCCGGACCGCAGCGCGATAATGTTCGCCCCCAAGCTGCAGCTGAGGGACTCCGACCTCTCGAAGCTGTACAGGAGCATCCCCTACCCAAGCTATGTTGAAAACGACGCCACCAGCAGCGGACACGCGGAGTGGTTCTCCAGAGGCGCGCGCGGGAACATGGCCTATGTCTCGCTCGAGAGCGGCATCGGCGGCAGTGTGCTTATAGGAGGCTCGCCCTACCACGGCACCAACCAGCGCAGCTGCGAGTTCGGACACATGTGCGTCGTGCCAGGCGGCCTTCCCTGCAGCTGCGGCAAGCACGGCTGCCTGGAGGCCTACTGCTCCTCGGACCGCGTGAGCAAGGGCCTGGGCGTCTCGCTCACGGACTTTTTCGACGCGCTCGAGCACAACGACCCCGAGTACAGCCTCATCTGGTCGGATCTGCTCCAGCACCTCGCCGTCGGCGTGTCCAACATACGCATGGCCTTCGACTGCGACATCGTCCTCGGCGGACTGCTCAGCCAGTATCTGCCTCCCTATCTCTCGCTGCTCAGGCGGCTGGTCGCGTCAAGCGACCCGTTTTCCGACAACGCCGACTATGTTTCATTGAGCGTCCTGGGCGGCCATTCCGTGCCGCTCGGAGCGGCGCTGCACTTCATTTCCGGCTTCCTGGAAGATGTTTAATCCCGCCTGCCGCGGGCTCATGTTTGAAATAAAAAGGAGTGTTGACCATGAAGATTACAAGCCGCGCCTTCGGCGAGACGGCGCGAGGAGAGGCCGTCACGGCATATGAAATCAGCAGCGCCTCCGGGTCCAGGGCCGTAATACTCGACTACGGCGCCACTGTACAGAGCCTTCTGGTGCCGGACAGCACCGGCGCACTTGTGGACGTCGCGCTGGGCTACGACACCGTTGCGGAATACGAGGCTAACGGCGGATACCTGGGCGCGACCATAGGCCGCGTCGGCAACAGGATTGCGAAGGGTTCCTTCTCGCTTGGCGGCAGGGAGTACACCCTCGCGCGCAACGACGGGGAAAACACGCTGCACGGCGGCATCCGCGGCTTTGACAAGTACGTCTGGCAGGCGCAGGCCCTGCCAGACAGGCTGGTGTTCTCCCGCGTGTCCGCCGACGGCGAAGAGGGTTTCCCCGGCAGCCTCAGCGTCTGGGTCAGCTTTGAGCTCACGGACGCCAACGAGCTGCGCATAAGCTACGACGCCGACACAGACGCGCCCACCCCCGTAAGCCTCACGAACCACACCTACTTCAACCTCAACGGCGGCGGCGACATACTGACCCACCGCCTGACGCTGAACGCCGAGTATTTCTGCGAGGGCGCTCCCGACTGCCTGCCCACGGGGCGTCTGGCCCCCGTCGCAGGCACCGCCTTTGACTTCCGCCGCGGCCAGGTGCTGGGCGAGGCGCTCGCCCGCCCGGACGAGCAGACCGCCCTCTTCGGCGGCTTCGACCACAACATGGTGCTCTCCGGCAGACATGCCGCCGAGCTGTCCAGCCCCGAGACCGGCATAGTCATGGACGTGTACACCACCCTGCCCGGCATGCAGCTCTACACCGCCAACTCCCTCTCGGAGCGCGCGGGCAAGCGCGGCACGAGGATGTCCTCCCACGGCGCCGTCTGCCTGGAGACCCAGGTGTTCCCCGACGGCATGAACCACTATGCCTTTCCCTCCCCGGTGCTCCATCCGGGCGAGCATCTGCACACAGAGACGGTCTACGCCTTCTCTGTGGGATAAAGTCCAGCCGCCGCGCCATAAACGGCGCGGCGGCTGCATAAAACCTGGCAAAAAGTAAGCGGGCCGAGGCCCGCTTACTTTTCTATTTCATCAAATCGCGGGGTAGTATATCATCTCCGCGTCTATACGCTGGAAGTCCCCGTCGTCTATCGTCCAGACATCGTCGTCTCCGCGTGTCACCTGCACTACCATGTCCACGGGTTCAAGGTAGCCTATGCCGTCTATATTGTCCCGCACCAGGCCCAGCAGCATTTCGGCCCAGGCGTGGTCGTACTCGATGTATGCGTTTTCATCGGTGGTTATGAGGGCAATCTCCTCGTCGGTGTACTGGGCCTGGAGCTCGGCCGCGGCCGCCTCCATCTGGTCGGCCACCTTCTGCATGATGTCTATCGGATAGATGGTCAGCGGTACGCCGTAGGTGTTCTCGCTCACATCCGCGGCCTCGCCCACCTCGTACTTGGAGTGGGAATATATCTCCTTGTACAGTTCTGTGAGCTCCTGCGTAATCTCGTCGGTCGGGTACTCGATGCCGAAGAACTGCATGAAGTAGTTTACCTCCACCTCTATGCCGTCCTCATAGATTGCTTGCGCCTCCTCTTCCGTGCTGTCCACCAGCGTGAGGAAATCGGGGTCAAACTTACCGAGATAGATTTCGTCCAGGTTTCCCTGTACGAGCATCGCGGACGCGTCCGACATCGCCGTGCCGCAGCCCGCGAGCGAGAGCGCGAGGGCCAGCGCCAATATGAGCGCGGCGGCCGTTCTGAACTTTTTCATACTTTTTCTCCTTCTCATTTATGCAAATTTCTTAAAAGCGCTGCCGCAGCATGCGCCTTACTTCAGGAGCCCCGACTTCCTGACGGCGCGGATGAGAAACATCCCGGCCAGTCCCGTAAACGCGCCGGTCACCACGCCGCTGGCGGCGAGGATGAGTATATACACGGCTATGCCCGGCGTACCCGTGACAAACACGGCGACCAGTATCTGCCCGGCATTGTGCGCCAGGGCGGCGAGGACGCTCACGACCCAGAGCATTTTCTCCGGAAACACTCCCACAAGCGCGGCCATAACTATGTACGCAAAGAGCCCGCCGACCGCCGAAAACATGAAGGCGGAGAATCCGCCCGTGAAGGCCGCGCCGAGGATGAGCCTGACCGCCAGCACGGCCAGAGCATCGCGGCGTCCCAGCAGCACCATGGCCACGAGCGTGACGATGTTCGCCAGGCCCAGCTTCACGCCCGGCATGGGTACCACGGGCGGTATCTGGCTCTCAGCCACAAATATTGTCAGCGCCACGGCGGCGAGCACCGCGCAGAGCGCCAAGCGTTTTGATGACCTCATGTCTGACCCTCCGGCTCCACGATGTCTATCACCAGCTCGTGCGGCACGCAGGCTATTGGCACATACCCCCCGGTTATGGCCCCCTGGCGCACGCAGACCTGGTCAGGGCAGTCCGCGCTGACGACTTGTATGCTGCCATGCTCCACGCGGACCCTGTTCGTGCCGAGCTCGCTTGTCACGTCGAACTCATACGGCACGGCCACGGTGTCCAGTTCAATCTCTTCTATTATCTCACCGTGCAGCCAGACGCGCGCCACAACGCCCTCCGCCGCGCCCATGGAGCGCAGCAGGAAAAAGGCCGCTGCGCCGATTACGGCGACAGCCGAGAACAATATGACCCAGAATTTCGTCTTATGTATCATAAGCCCATTTTAAGGTACGCAGGCGCGCTTGTCAACCACTTGTCAATCTGTTGTCAAGCGGGTTACAAAATGATATAATTATCCCCCGGCAGGCGCGCCGCTCGCGCGCTCCTGCCGCAGGCGTATATCTTGGCTTTCTTATATGGAGGTAAATATGCCCGACATATCTGAGCTTATAGGCTACATAATAGGCGGGACGCGGTATCTGCTGCCGCTACTCGGCCTGTGGGTACTGGCCAGGTGCATGCGCAGCATGCTGCGCGACCGGTACGAGCCGGAGACCTGGGCCTATCTGGTCGATTTAAACGGAGAGCGGCACCCCGTCAACCACTGGGAATGCATAATCGGCCGCTCTCGCTCTGCCGACGTTGTGCTCGACGCGCCGAGCGTCTCGCGCGTACACGCCTCGCTGCAGCGCGACGGCGACGGCTACTGGACGGTCTCCGACATCAGAAGCAAGGGCGGCACCTTCGTCAACGGCGAGGAGGCCGACGTGCTGGAGCCCGTCTATGACGGCGACGTGCTCGACTTTGCCGGCGAAGAGCTGGTGTTCCAGACCGTTACGCGCGACGAGCGCGAGTGGCTCGAGCGCCGCCGCACGGCCCCCGGCCGCTTCGTCGGCCCCGGCGTGACGCTGCTCATCCTGACGCTGTTCCAGGCCTTCCTGACGCTGGAGTTCACTGTCACCGCCGACGAGCAGTACCTGACAAGCATCTGCCTGGCGTTTTTGGCGCTCATCGTGCTCGAGTGGTTCTGCTATCTCGTGATGCGCTCCGTGCGCCGCACGGGCTTTGAGCCGGAGACGATAGCCTTCTTCCTGAGCACGCTCGGCATGGAGGTCTGCGCCTCGAGCACTCCCGACGAGATGTTCCGGCAGGTGCTGTTCCTGCTCGTCGGCGTGGCGCTCTTCTTCTTCCTCGGCTGGTGGCTGCGCGACCTCAGGCGCGTCAAGGCCGTGCGCTGGCTCGCCGCGCTCGCGGCCATGGGCCTGCTCGGCATAACGGTGATTCTCGGCGAAGTGCGCGGCGGCTCCGGAAGCTGGCTGAACTTCGGCTCGTTCACCATACAGCCGTCGGAGCTCGTAAAGGTGCTGTACATCTACACGGGCGCAGCCACGCTCGACCGCCTGTTCGCAAGGCGGAACCTCTTCGTGTTCATAGTCTTTTCCGCCATCTGCGTCTGCGCCCTCGCCCTGATGGGCGACTTCGGCACCGCGCTTATCTTCTTCGCAACCTTCCTTGTCATCGCCTTCATGCGCTCCGGCAGCTTCGCCACGGTATTTCTCGCCATCGGCGGCGCCGCCATGGCGGGCTTCCTGGTGCTGAGCGTGAAACCCTATGTGCTCGAGCGCTTCACCACCTGGGGCCACGCCTGGGACGACGTGTGGGACAGCGGCTACCAGCAGACCCACGCCATGAGCGCGGCCGCCTCCGGCGGGCTCTTCGGGCGCGGCGCGGGCGAGGGCAGCCTCGTCGACATCACGGCAGCGGACACGGACATGGTGTTCGCGGTGCTGAGCGAGGAGCTGGGCCTTATCGTGGCCGTACTGGCCATGATGGCCGTAATAGCGCTCGCCTTCTTCACCGTGCGCAACGCCGCGCGCGGAAGAAGCACATTCTACGTCATAGCCGGCTGCGCCTCCGTCAGCATGATGATGGTGCAGATGGGGCTGAATATCTTCGGCTCTCTCGACATCCTGCCCTTCACCGGCGTCACTTTCCCCTTCGTCAGCAAGGGCGGCACCTCTATAATAGGCTGCTGGATGCTCCTGGCCTTCATCAAGGCCACTGACACGCGGCGCGACGCGAGCTTCGTCGTCAGCCGCGACCCGAAAACTCCCGACGAGGATGAATACGAAGAGTACGACGAGGACATCCCCGAGGGCGCGCCCGAGCCCGGAAAGGAGGGCGTACAGTGAAAAAAGTCAAAAACCGCTCCTGGGCCAGCCTTCTGATTGCGCTGCTGCTCGTCGTAGGTCTCGCGGTTTACCTGGTCAAGCTGGCCGACAACGGCGGCGCCTGGGCGACCTACTTCAACGGCGGCACGCCCGGCGGTACGATACTGGATCGCAACGGAGTCACGCTCTACTCCTCCACGGAGGACGGCGTGAGCTGGGCCGCAGACTACACCACGCGCCTGGCCTGCTACCACCTGATAGGCGACAGCACGGGCAACGTGCGCACCGGCGCGCTGCGCCAGTTCCGCGACCGGCTGACCGGCTACAGCTTCATCAGCGGCACGTCCAGCGGCAAGACCCTGCAGCTCACCGTTGACTCGAGCCTCAACGCCGCGGCCTACAACGCCCTCGCGGGGCGCGACGGCGCGGTAATGCTCATAGATTACACGACGGGCGAGATACTCTGCATGGTCTCCACGCCCGCAGACGACCCGTCGAACCCGAGCGCCGCGCCCGCCGACGGCACATACCTGAACAAGTGCCTCTCCGCGAGCTTCGTGCCCGGCTCCGTCTACAAGCTGGTCACGCTCGCAGCGGCCATTGAGAACATCCCCGACCTCTTTGAGCGCAGCTTCTGGTGCGAGGGCAGCAGCGTTGTCGGCGGCGCGGTGCTCAACTGCACCGGCTCCCACGGCAGCCAGACGATAGAGCAGGCCCTGGCCAACTCCTGCAACTGCGCCTTCGGCGAAATTGCCCTGGAGCTGGGCGCGGATACGCTCGCCGAGTACGCGGAAAAGCTCGGCATCACGCAGGAGCTCACGCTCGACGGCATGACCGTCACGCCCGGCAGCTTCGACAAGGCCGAGGCCGGCTCCATCGGCCTGGCCTGGTCCGGAATAGGCCAGTACAACGACCTCGTGGGCCCCTACGCGCTGGTGCGCTACGTCTGCGCCATAGCCAACGGCGGCAGCATACTCGAGCCGACCCTGCTCGGCCACGGCAGCCTCGACGGCGAGACCGAGCTGCTCAGCGCGGACACCGCCGCCCGCATAGCCGAGATGATGAACAACAACGTGCAGACGGCCTACGGCGGTCAGTGGACCTTCCCCGGCCTGAACGTCTCCGCCAAGACCGGCACGGCCGAGGTGGGCGACGGCACGTCCCACGCCTGGATGACCGGTTTCCTCAACGACCCCGCCCACCCCTACGCCTTCGTGGTGCTCGTCGAGAACGCCGGCGGCGGCCTGACCAACGCGGGCCCTGTCGCGAACCAGGTGCTCCAGGCCGCGGTCTCCGCAGGCTGAAGCGGCGCAGGCCGCAGCGCCGATTTAGGGTGCAAAATCGCCCCGTCCTCTATTTCCGGCAACGCGCGGTGAAATTCAGCATAAACCGGCCCCGGGAGGGGCGCAAAGTTGTGAAAGTATATGAAAATTCCCGCATACGGCAAAACGTGTTGTGTTTTGGGCGCGAAAACGGTAAAATCTATGTATACTTTCCTGGGAGGCGGTGCGCATGAACCGGCTGCGAGTTTTCAGCCAGGTGGATAAGTGCGCCCTTTTCTTCCCGATATCCGCGCCCTTCGCGGGCGGAATATACGCCCTTTCCATGGGCGGAGAGTATGCTCAATAAGCAGTCAATTGCAAGGTCACGGCTTCGCGCCGTGGCCTTGACATCTTTTCTGGAGGAGAGAGAGCATGAGCAAGAAGAAAGCCGCCGTCATAATGGGCAGCGACAGCGACTGGCCCGTAGTTGAGAAGGCTGTCAAGCAGCTGCGTGAGCTCGGCATAGAGGTTGAGGCCCGCGTAATGAGCGCACACCGCACGCCTGAGCAGGCGCGTGAGTTCTCCGTCAACGCCCGGGCGAACGGCTTCGGTGTCATCATCGCCGCCGCAGGCAAGGCCGCGCACCTGGCCGGGGCCATCGCCGCGAACACCACCCTTCCGGTGATAGGCATACCCATCAAGAGCAGCACGCTCGACGGCCTCGACGCCCTCCTGAGCACCGTGCAGATGCCCTCCGGCATCCCCGTCGCCACCGTCGCCATTGACGGGGCTCAGAACGCGGCGCTGCTCGCCGCCGAGATTCTCTCCCTTGCCGACGATGAGCTCGCCGCCAAGCTGGAGCAGATGCGCGCCGACATGACCGCCGCCACCCTCGCCAAGGACGCGGCGCTGCAGGAGCGCCTGGGCTGAACCACCGCCGACAACCGCATACACTTTAAAATTTTACGGAGGATATAGACATGGAAAAGCGCGAACAGATGTACGAGGGCAAGGCCAAGAAGGTCTACGCCACCGACGACCCCACTCTCTGCATAGTCTCCTACAAGGACGACGCCACCGCCTTCAACGGCGAAAAGCGCGGCACCATCATGGGCAAGGGCGTCATAAACAACCGCCTCACCAACCGCCTGATGCGCCTGCTCATGGAAAACGGCATCCCCACCCACTTCGTTGAAGAGCTCAGCGAGCGGGACACCCTGGTCAAGCGCGTGAGCATAGTCCCGCTCGAGGTCATAATCCGCAACATCTCCGCCGGCAGCTTCGCCAAGCGCTACGGCGTCGAAGAGGGCATAGTCTTTGACCGGCCCACCATCGAGTTCTCCTACAAGAACGACGAGCTCGGCGACCCGCTGATGAACAGCTATCACGCCCTCGCCCTCAAGCTCGCCACCGCCGAGGAGATAGAGACCATCAAGGCCTACTCCTTCAAGATAAACGAGGTGCTCAAGGCCTTCCTGCTCGAGCACGGCATAGAGCTCGTGGACTTCAAGCTCGAGTTCGGCAAGCTCGCCGACGGCACCATCGTGCTCGCCGACGAGATAAGCCCCGACACCTGCCGCTTCTGGGACGTCAAGACCCACGAAAAGCTGGACAAGGACCGCTTCCGCCGCGACATGGGCGGCGTTGAGGACGCCTATCAGGAGGTTATGCGCCGCATCATCGGCGAGTGAAACAGGAATGGAGAGAGAACTTATCTTTGACAAGCTGCACGAGGAGTGCGGCGTATTCGGCATCATAACCCGCTCCGGCGAGGACGTCGTACCCATGACCTACCGCGCGCTCTACGCGCTGCAGCACCGCGGCCAGGAGAGCTGCGGCATGGCCATCAACGACGACGGCGTCATCACCGGCTACAAGGACGTCGGCCTCGTGAACGAGGTGTTCACGCCCGAGGTCATGAGGAACCTGCCCTCCGGCCAGATGGCAATCGGCCACTGCCGCTACGGCACCACCGGAGGGCGCACGCGCGAGAACGCGCAGCCCATAGTCATACGCCACATCAAGGGCGGCATGGCCCTCGCGCACAACGGCAACCTCACCAACGCCAGCGAGCTGCGCACGCAGCTCGAGCTTAACGGCGCCATCTTCTCCAGCACCTCGGACAGCGAGGTCATCAGCTACGTCATAACCCGCGAGCGCCTGCGCACCGGCTCCATCGAGGAGGCCGTATGTTCCGCCATGGACTGCCTCAAGGGCGCGTATTCCCTCGCGGTCATGTCCCCGCGCAAGCTCATCGCCGCGCGCGATCCCCTCGGCTTCCGCCCGCTGTGCATAGGCGAGCTCGACGACGGCTGGGCCATAGCCAGCGAGAGCTGCGCCCTCGACTCCATAGGCGCCAGGTTCCTGCGCGACGTGGAGCCGGGCGAGATTGTCACCATATCCCGCGACGGCATAGAGTCCGACCGCAGCCACTGCGGCGGCAAGAGCGCCGAGTGCGTCTTTGAGTTCATCTACTTTGCGCGCCCGGACTCCGTCATTGACGGCAGCTGCGTCCACACCGCGCGCCAGCGCGCGGGCGCCTTCCTCGCGCTCGAGCACCCCGTGCAGGCGGATGTCGTCATAGGCGTGCCCGACTCCGGCCTCGACGCCGCGCTCGGCTACGCCAGGCAGAGCGGCATCCCCTACGGCGTGGGCTTCGTGAAGAACAAGTATATAGGCCGGACGTTTATCCAGCCCGGGCAGCGCAGCCGCGAAAACGCCGTGCGCATCAAGCTGAACGTCATCGCCTCCACCGTGCGCGGCAAGCGCGTCATCCTCGTCGACGACAGCATAGTGCGCGGCACGACCATCGCCCGCATAGTCGAGCTGCTTCGCGAGGCGGGAGCCAGGGAGGTCCATGTGCGCCTCTCCGCGCCCCCCTTCCTCTACCCCTGCTACTTCGGCACGGACATAGACAGCCGCGACAACCTCATCGCCGCGCAGCACTCCATCGAGGAGATACGCGACATCATCGGCGTGGACTCCATCGGCTACCTCAGCTGCGAGAACGTGCACAAGCTGGCCGACAACGCAAAGCTGAACTTCTGCGCGGCCTGCTTCACCGGCGAATATCCCTGTGAGATACCCAAGCGCGCGGCCAAGAGCCGCTTTGAGCAGAAGCTCAGCGAGCGTGAAAAGGAGGATGCCTAAGTGATAAGCGAGAGCGCGAGCTACCGCGCCGCCGGTGTGGACATCACCGCCGGCTACAAGGCCGTGGAGCTCATGAAAAAGCATGTGCAGCGCACGAACACCCCGGGCGTACTGGGCGGCCTCGGCGGCTTCGGCGGCCTCTTCCAGCCGGATATCACCGGCATGTCGGAGCCTGTGCTCGTCTCCGGCACCGACGGCGTGGGCACCAAGCTCAAGATAGCCTTCCTCATGGACAAGCACGACACCGTGGGCATAGACTGCGTCGCCATGTGCGTCAACGACGTCATCTGCTGCGGCGCGCAGCCGCTCTTTTTCCTCGACTATATCGCCTGCGGCAAAAACGTGCCCGAGCGCATAGCGTCCATAGTCTCCGGCGTGGCCGAGGGCTGCGTACAGTCCGGCGCGGCGCTCATCGGCGGCGAGACCGCCGAGATGCCCGGCTTCTACGGCGAGGATGAATACGACCTCGCGGGCTTCGCCGTCGGCATAGTCGACAAGGCCAAAATACTTGACAGCACCGCCATGACCCCTGGCGACGCGGTCATCGCGATTCCGTCCTCGGGCGTACACTCCAACGGCTTTTCGCTGGTGCGCCGCGTGTTCGACGTGGAGAACGGCGCGCTTGCGAAGCGCTATGACGAGCTCGGCTGCACGCTCGGCGAGACCCTGCTCACGCCGACGCGCATCTACGTCAAGCCCGTGCTGGCCATGCTCAAGGCCGCGCGCGTGCGCGCACTGAGCCATATCACCGGCGGCGGCTTCTATGAGAACGTCCCCCGCTCCATCCCCGAGGGCCTGTGCGCGCGCATAGAAAAGGCGTCACTCAGGACGCCGCCAATCTTCGATATACTCGCCCGCGAGGGCAGCATCCCCGAGCGCGACATGTACAACACCTTCAACATGGGCGTCGGCATGTGCGCCGTCGTGGCCAAGGACGACGCCGACGCCGCCCTCGCCGCGCTGGCGGCAAACGGCGCGGACGACGCCTACGTCTGCGGCGAGATAGTCAGAGCCACCGACGGGGCGGTTGCGCTATGCTGAGGACGGCCGTACTCGTCTCCGGCGGAGGCACGAACCTCCAGGCTCTGATAGACGCGTCCGCGCGCGGAGAAATGCCGCACGTTGAGCTCGCGCTCGTAGTGAGCAGCAGCGCAAACGCATACGCGCTCGAGCGCGCGAAAAAGGCCGGTATCCGAGGCGAATATGTGGAAAAGCCCGGCTTCGAGGAGCGCTTGAACGCCCTTCTCGATGAAGAGGGCGTCGGCCTCATCGTGCTCGCGGGTTTCCTGCGCATATTGAGCGAGGACTTCACGCGCCGCTGGGCCGGGCGCATCATCAACATCCACCCGAGCCTCATCCCGGCCTTCTGCGGCTCCGGCTTTTACGGCCTGCATGTGCACGAGGCCGCGCTCTCTCGCGGCGTGAAGGTCACCGGCGCGACGGTGCATTTCGTGAACGAGATACCCGACGGCGGAGAGATAATCGCCCAGCGCGCGGTTGAAGTCCTGCCCGGCGACACGCCCGAGGTTTTGCAGCGGCGCGTGATGGAGCAGGCGGAGTGGAAGATACTGCCCGAGGCGGCGGAGGCCGTCGCGGCAAAGCTGGAAGGAGTAAGAGAGAAATGACCGACCTTTTCGCATATCTGGGCGAGCGCCCCTATCCGGGACGCGGGATAATGCTCGGCATGACGCCCTCCGGCAGGAGCGCCGTGGCCTACTTCATCATGGGCAGGAGCGCCAACAGCCGCAACCGCGTCTTTGAAAAGACGCCCGACGGCATCCGCACCCGCGCCTATGACGAGAGCAAAATGACCGACCCCAGCCTCATCATCTACCACCCCGTGCGCCGCGTGGGGCGCGGCCTCATCGTCACAAACGGCGACCAGACCAACACCCTGCGCGACAACATGTCCATCGGCCGGACGTTCGCCGCGTCGCTGCGCATGCGTTGTTTCGAGCCGGACGAGCCGAACTACACGCCGCGCATCTCCGGCCTGCTCAACCCCGACAAGAGCTACAAGCTCTCCATACTCAAGGCCACGCCCGGCGTGGGCGAGCCCTGCCAGCGCTTCTTCTTCGAGTATGAGAAGGCCGTCCCCGGCCTGGGACACTTTATCAGCACCTACGAGGGCTTCGGCTCCCCTCTGCCCAGCTTCAGCGGCGAGCCCGTGCCCGTAGAAGTCCCCGAGCTCTCTGCCGCCGCACTTGCGGAAAGGCTCTGGGCAGCGCTCGACGAGGGCAACCGCGTCTCACTCTACGTTTGCGTAGACGGGGACGAGGTTATAATAAACAAGTACGAGGAGGAAGCGTAAATGAAGGAGATAGAGCTCAAGTACGGCTGCAATCCGAACCAGAAGCCCGCGCGCATCTTCATGTCCGACGGCGGCGAGCTGCCCGTGGAGGTCATAAACGGCCGCCCCGGCTACATCAACTTCATGGACGCGCTCAACTCCTGGCAGCTCGTGCGCGCCCTCAAGCGCGCGACCGGCAAACCCGCTGCCGCCAGCTTCAAGCACGTCTCGCCCGCCGGCGCGGCTATCGCGCGCCCCCTCACGGACGAGGACAGGCGCGTGTTCTTCGCCGAGGGCGACCTCTCTCCCATCGCCACCGCATATGCCCGCGCCCGCGGAGCCGACAGGCTCTGCTCCTACGGCGACTGGGCCGCGCTCAGCGACACCTGCGACGCCGAGACGGCGCGCCTGCTCGTCCCCGAGGTGTCGGACGGCATCATCGCCCCGGGCTACACAGCCGAGGCGCTTGAAATACTCAGGACAAAGCGCAAGGGCAACTACAACGTCGTGCGCATAGACTTCGACTACGAGCCGAAGCCCATAGAACAGCGCGACATATTCGGCATCCGCTTCGAACAGGGCTACAATTCCCTGCCCATCACCCGCGAGTGCCTTGCGAACATCGTCACCGAGAACAAGGCCCTGCCCGGGAACGCCGTCGACGACCTGCTGCTGGCGCTCATCACGCTCAAGTACACGCAGTCGAACTCGGTCTGCTACACCCAGGACGGCCAGACCATCGGCGTCGGTGCAGGCCAGCAGAGCCGCATACACTGCACCCGCCTGGCGGGCGACAAAGCCGACATCTGGCATCTGCGCCGTCACCCGAAGGTGCTGGAGCTCAAGTTTGACGCCGGCCTCAAGCGCGCCGAGCGTGACAACGAGATAGACCGCTTCATCCGCGAGGAGCTGACCGAGAACGAAAAGCGCGACTTCCTCTCCGGGTTCATCGGCGTCTCTCTGGGAAGCGACGCCTTCTTCCCCTTCGGCGACAACATCGAGCGCGCGGCGAAAAGCGGCGTCAAGTACGTCGCCCAGCCCGGCGGAAGCATCCGCGACGACAACGTCATTGAGACCGCAAACAAGTACGGCATGGTCATGGCGTTTACCGGCATCCGGCTGTTCCACCATTAAAATACGTTTTTCCTGAAAAACCTTTTCGGCGCATCGCAAGGCGCTCCGAAAAAAGCAAGGCTGCGCCTTGCTCTGTTACGCTACTTCCGGGGGCTTCAAGGCCCATATACGGCGAAAGGAGCAACAACATGAAACTACTCGTCATCGGCTCGGGAGGGCGCGAGCACGCCATTGTGCGCTCGCTCAAGAAGAGTCCCAGGGCCAGTGAAATACACGTCCTGCCCGGCAACGGGGGCCTATCCGAGGACGCAATCTGCGCCGACGTGTCCGCCACGGACATAGACGGCGCCGTCTCCTACGCAAAGGAGCACGAGATAGACTACGCCGTGGTCACGCCCGACGACCCGCTCTGCCTCGGCATGGTGGACGCGCTCGAGGCCGCGGGCATCCCCTGCTTCGGCCCCGAAAAGCGCGCGGCCATGATAGAGGGCAGCAAGGTCTTTGCCAAAGGCCTGATGAAGAAGTACGGCATACCGACCGCCGCCTATGAGGTCTTTGACGACGCCGAAGCCGCGCTGAAATACGTCGAGAGCGCGCCGGTGCCCATCGTGGTCAAGGCCGACGGCCTGGCGCTCGGCAAGGGCGTCGTGGTCGCCATGACCCGCGAGGAGGCCGTGGACGCAGTGAAAAGTGCCATGCTTGACAGGGCCTTCGGCGAGAGCGGCGCGCGCGTCGTAATCGAGGAGTACCTCGAGGGCCCCGAGGTCAGCGTTCTCTCCTTCACCGACGGCAGCACCCTGGTGCCGATGGTCTCCAGCATGGACCACAAGCGCGCGCTCGACGGCGACAAGGGCCTGAACACCGGCGGCATGGGTGCAATTGCCCCGAACCCGTACTACACTCCCGCCGTCGCGGAAGAGTGCATGGAGAAAATATTCCTGCCCACTGTGCGTGCGATGAACGCCGAGGGCCGCCCCTTCCGCGGCTGCCTGTACTTCGGCCTCATGCTCACGAAGGACGGTCCCAAAGTCATTGAGTACAACTGCCGTTTCGGCGACCCGGAGACCCAGGCCGTGCTCCCCCTGCTGGAGACGGATCTGCTCACCGTCATGGAGGCCGTCACGGCGGGCCGCCTCGCCGAAGTCGAGGTCAAATGGGCCGACAAGTACAGCTGCTGCCTGGTCCTGGCCTCCGGCGGTTACCCCAAGAGCTACAAAAAGGGCCTGCCCATATCCGGGCTTGTAAACGGCCAGCTGCCCGGCGGCGAGGCCGAAGTGTTCCACGCCGGTACGAAGAAGCTCCCCGACGGCACGCTGGTCACGAACGGCGGCCGCGTCCTGGGCCTCTCCGTCACCGCGCCCACGCTGGAAGCCGCCATCGAAGGCGCCTACGCCGCCGCCGGGAAGATAAGCTTCGAGGACATGCACTTCCGCCGCGACATCGGCCGGCGCGCGCTCGCAGCTATGGAGGGTTGATATGGTCTACAGAGTATACGTTGAAAAGCGCGCCCCTTACGACGAGGAGGCACAGCGCGCCCTCGCAGAATTCAACACCCTGCCCGGCGTCTCCGGGCTCACAGGCCTGAGGCTCCTGAACCGCTACGACGTCGAGGGCATAGACGAGCCCCTGTTCAAAAAGTGCCTGCCCGTCGTGTTCTCCGAGCCGCAGGTCGACGACGTCATGTACTCCATGCCGGAGGCGGACGCCGTATTTGCCGTGGAGTACCTGCCCGGCCAGTTCGACCAGCGCGCGGACTCCTGCGCCGAGTGCATCCAGCTCGTCTCCTGCGGCGATCGCCCTGAAGTGCTCAGCGCCAAAGTCTACCTGCTCTACGGCGAGGTGTCCGAAGAGGCGCTTGAGGCCATAAAACACTACGTTATAAACCCCGTCGAGAGCCGCGAAGCCAGCCTGGACGAGCGCGCGAGCCTCGCCGTGGACTACCCGGAGCCCGCCGACGTGCAGACGGTCGAGGGCTTCACCGCGCTCGACGCCGACGGGCTCACCGCGCTTATCTCCAGGATGGGCCTTGCCATGGACGTCGACGACGCCGAGTGCTGCCGCGCCTACTTTGAGCGCGTGGGGCGCGACCCCACGGTCACGGAGCTGCGTGTGCTGGACACCTATTGGTCAGACCACTGCCGCCACACGACCTTCGGCACCGTCATCGACGAGGTTGAAATAGACGACCCCGAAGTCCGGGGCGCGTACGACGCCTACCTGCGCATACGCCGTGAGCTTGGCCGCAGCAGCAAGCCCATGACGCTCATGGACATCGCCACCATCGGCGCAAAGTGCCTCAAGAAGCGCGGCATGCTGCAAAAGCTCGACGAGAGCGAGGAGATAAACGCCTGCTCCGTGAAGATAACCGTCGACAACGACGGCGTCGAAGAGCCCTGGCTGCTCATGTTCAAGAACGAGACGCACAACCACCCGACCGAGATAGAGCCCTTCGGCGGCGCGGCCACCTGCATAGGCGGCGCCATCCGCGACCCGCTCTCCGGCCGTTCCTACGTCTATCAGGCAATGCGCGTCACCGGCGCGGGCGACCCTACCGTCCCGCTCGAGGACACCCTCCCCGGCAAACTGCCGCAGCGCAAGCTGTGCACGGGCGCGGCCGCGGGCTACAGCTCCTACGGCAATCAGATTGGCCTCGCCACGGGCCTGGTGGACGAGCTCTACCACCCCGGCTATGTCGCAAAGCGCCTTGAGATTGGCGCAGTTGTGGCCGCGGCCCCGGAAAACCACGTCGTGCGCATGGCTCCCGAGCCGGGCGACGTGGTGATACTGCTCGGCGGGCGTACCGGCCGCGACGGTATGGGCGGCGCGACCGGCTCCAGCAAGGCCCACGACAGCCACAGCCTCACCGACTGCGGCGCCGAGGTGCAGAAGGGCAACGCCCCCGTGGAGCGCAAGCTCCAGCGCCTGTTCCGTGACGGCGACGTCACCCGCATGATAAAGCGCTGCAACGACTTCGGCGCAGGCGGCGTCAGCGTAGCCATAGGCGAGCTGGCCCCCGGCCTCGACATAGACCTCGACCGCGTCAAGCTCAAATACGCGGGCCTCGACGGCACGGAGCTGGCCATATCCGAGAGCCAGGAGCGCATGGCCGTCGTCGTCTCCGCACGCAACGAGGTGCATATGCTCCAGGCCGCCGAGCGCGAAAACCTGGAGGCCACCACCGTGGCGCGCGTCAGCAGCGAGAACCGTCTGCGCATGATATGGCGCGGGCGCATAATCTGCGACATAGACCGCGACTTTCTCGACACCAACGGCGCGGAGAAGCACACCCGCGTGCATGTGCCCGCCTCCGGGCTCGCCGACCGCTCCCCCGCCGTGAGCGGCGCGGCGCTGGAGGAGAAGCTCTGCTCCCTGCTGGGCTCGCTTGAGTGCTGCTCCAGGCGCGGTCTGGCCGAGCGCTTCGACTCCACAATAGGCGCAGGCACCGTGCTGATGCCCTTCGGCGGCAAAAACCAGCTCACCCCCGCGCAGTGCATGGCGGCCAAGATACCCGTCCGCGGCGAAACCGGCACCTGCTCGGCCATGGCCTGGGGCTTTGAGCCGCGCGTGAGCGAGCAGAGCACCTTCAAAGGCGCTTACCTCGCCGTGGCGGAGAGCATTTCCCGCCTAGTCGCCTCCGGCTTCGGCCACAAGGACGTATACCTGAGTTTCCAGGAGTACTTCGAGCGCCTGCGCACCTCTCCCGAGCGCTGGGGCAAGCCCTTCGCAGCCCTGCTCGGCGCGCTCAAGGCGCAGATAGATTTCGGCGCCGCCGCGATAGGCGGCAAGGACAGCATGTCCGGCAGCTTTGAAGAGCTCGACGTCCCGCCCACGCTCGTGAGCTTCGCCGTGGCGGCAGGCAAGGCCTCCGACGCCGTAAGCCCCGAGTTCAAACAGCCGGGCGACCGCGTAGCCCTGCTGCACGCGGATGCGTTCGACGCCGAGGCGACCGTCGCGCTCTGGGAAAAGATTGAGGGCCTGATGAAAGAGGGCAAGGTCCGCGCCGCGTGGAGCGCCGGCTGCGGCGGCCTCGGCGAGGGCCTGGCCAAGATGTGCTTCGGCAACGGCCTGGGCGTAAGGCTTGACGAGGGCTTCGACACCGGCCGCCTCTTCGGCTGGTACTTCGGCAGCTTCATCCTCGAGCTGGACGCCGGATGCGCCGAGGGCGAGACCATGGGCTTCGTCACCGGCGAGTACGCCATCACCGCCGGCAATGAGACGGTGAGCCTCGACAGGGTGCAGCGCGCCTGGGAAACCAGGCTCGAGAGCGTGTACCCGCATCTGACTGCGCCTGGTCAGGACGCAGTGCCCGTTGAAAAGCTCAGCTACAGCGCCGGTGCGCGCGTGAAGCCGCTGATACATATACCCAGGCCGCACGCGCTCATCCCCGTGTTCCCCGGCACCAACTGCGAGTACGACACCGCACGCGCGCTCGAGCGCGCCAGGGCCGAGGCGGAGATTCTGGTCGTGCGCAACCTCACCAGCGCCGACGTCGAGGACAGCCTCGAGCGCATGGCCGACGCTCTCTCACGCAGCCAGATGCTGGTCATACCCGGCGGCTTCTCCGGCGGCGACGAGCCCGACGGCAGCGGCAAGCTGATAAACGCCTTCTTCCGTTCGCCCAAGCTCACCGACGCGGTCCACGAGCTGCTGAACAAGCGCGACGGCCTAATCCTCGGCATCTGCAACGGCTTCCAGGCGCTTATCAAGCTCGGGCTCGTGCCCTTCGGCAAAATTGTTGAGACGGACAGCGCCTGCCCGACCCTGACCTACAACGCCATCGGCCGCCATCAGAGCCGCCTCGTGCGCACCCGCGTGTGCTCGAACCTCAGCCCCTGGCTGAGCAAGTGCTCTGTCGGCGACATACACACGGTGGCCATATCCCACGGCGAGGGCCGCTTCATCTGCCCGCCGGAGCTGCTCTCCCAGCTGCGCGCAAACGGCCAGCTCGCCACGCAGTACGTCGACCTCGACGGAGAGCCGAGCATGGATTTGCGCTACGACCCGAACGGCTCTGTCCTGGCCGTCGAGGGCATCACCAGCCCCGACGGGCGCGTTTTCGGCAAGATGGGCCACACCGAGCGCGCGGGCAGCGGGCTCTACGCCAACGTCCCCGGCCTCTCGCTCCAGCCCCTGTTCGAAGGCGGCGTGGAATACTTCAAATGAGTTCTCAAAACGAAAAGGAGCCGCCAACGGACACTTCACATAAAGAAGTGTCCGTTGCGGCATTTATAAGTATTTGTAAAGACGGTTGGATATGATGAATTTGTAGTAAGAATTAAATTGTTATGGAGGAAAACTACAACGAAATCATTGTTTGAACAAAACGGCGGTACTTACTGCAAGCAAAGCGATTATCTCATTCCAAATCTTACACTTCCTAAGAATGAAGAAAACGTTATTGGTGTTTATGGTGAATTACATTTGTGCTTTTTACAAGAACACCGCAAATTGACTTATATCAATATACTTACAAGCGGAGCACTTAATGAATATCTTTCCGAGATTGACAAACAAGCACGGGAGCGTTTTTATTGGATTGTAAGACTGTTAAAAACAACACAGGGCATTACTGAACAGCTTAAAGCTAATAGTCCTATGGAATGGGTTAGAAAAATGAATTGTATTCGTCAGCAGGCAGATGAGAGTGTTTTTGCAGAAATAATCTACAAATAATAGTTAATCTAAAATGTAGATAGTATATTTCGCGAATATACTAACACTTGTAGAAAAGTATACAATATATGGTATAATTATAAACATAGAACTGCTATTAAATTATAAAATTGAAACAATATTAAAAATGCTGGAGGTTAAAAATGTCACTGATTGATACATATAGAAACAATATTGCCAGAAAACGTTCTGAGTTATCAAAGTTATCTTCTGACAAGGCAAAGGAAAGCGATAAAAAAGCCCGACAGAAGCAAAAGATTGTTTCTGCAACAAATTCTTTAAAACATACATCCTCACAATCAACCATTCGTTCAAAAACATCTGAAATCGAAAAGGCAGAAAAAGAAATTGCCGCTATTGATAAAAAGATTGCTGATCTTGATAAAAAAATAGCGCAGAAAGACATGGAAATTGCATCTGAAGAAAAAAAGTTGCGTAGTGAAGAAGAAAAATTGCGTAAAAAGCAAGAGCAAGAAGACAAAAAGCGACAACAACAAAATGAACAAACCTTGAAAAAGATAAATCAAGCTATTTCAACACAGCAAAAACAACAAGCAGATATGCAAAGAGATATCGAACGGTTAAAGGCAGTTCCAGAGAAAATAACAGTTCTATTTTTTGCTACTAATCCGAAGGGAACTTCTCAGTTGCGTTTAGATGAAGAAGCACGTTCCATTCAAGAAATGATTAGGAAATCCGAACACAGAGACTCAATCTCCTTTGAGACTAGATGGGCAGTGCGCCCCTTAGATATTCTCCAAGCAATTAATGAGATTAATCCAGATGTTATACATTTTAGCGGACATGGCTCTAATACTGGAGAACTTATATTAGAAAATACTGATGGTTCTGCAAAGCTTGTTACTAAAGAGGCTATAACTCAAACGATAATGTCTTCTTCCGACAAAATACATCTAATATTTTTTAATGCTTGTTTTTCTTATGAACAGGCATATGAGGTTGTTAGTCATGTAGATGCAGCTATTGGTATGACAGATTCCATAAGTGACAATGCTGCCTGTGCTTTTGCTGCTCAGTTTTATTCATCATTAGGATTTGGTCACTCTGTTAAAAAGGCATTTGAGCAGGCCAAAGGAGTTATGATGCTCGAATCACCAATAGAAGCAAATATACCTATGTTGTATACCAAAGATAATATTAATGCTGATACTTTGTACCTTGTGTGTCCTAATAATTGATACCATTGTCTGTGTTTGCTAAAAATTTTAACTAAAGCTTATTACATAATTGAGTGGTTTTCGCTACACAAAAATCTCTCATTTTCTTTATTTTTACAGATGATTTTGCTATATCTACAAAAAGCCTGTTATGTCTTACCAAGCACTGAATTTGGTTATCCAAATTCGCTTATTAGGGACTTCTGTCCCTAAAACCCTGTTAAATGTAAAGAGCCGATGAACTTGTGAGGTAACTCACAACTCATCGGCTCTTTCATGCACTTATACTAATCGTTTTTATTACAGCTTTCAAGCAAACGGTTTGTTCCTGTTATTTCCGCATCTACTAAATCAATCATTCTTTTTACATTTGCAGAATGAGTAGCAGAAACTTCATTCTCCCATAATGGATTTACTTGCTTTTCAATTCCTGTACGGTATTTTTGCAGGACAGCAAGGCGTTCCTGTAAAAGCTCCTGTTGTTCTTCGGGTGTAAATGTATTCAAGAAAAATGCGGCAATGGAAAAGATGTTTGTATCATAATTAAATTGTAAAATAGACGCCTTTAGTGTAGCGATAAACTCGTCTTTCCCTTTATCAGAAAGGCTATAAACGGTGCGGTCTGGCATATTCCCTATTTTTTCAGTAGTACCCAATATGTACTCCTTTTTTTCGAGAGTTTTCAGCGTAGAATACACGGTTGAATCAGCGATATTAAACCACCATTTTACATTCATGTAGTTTAAGAGCTTTATTATCTCATATGCGTTAAGCGGTTTTTCATAAATTAGACCTAAAAGCATTGTGGCAGGTTTTGATAACATACAGTTTCCTCCTTGACATCCTGTTGCATTTGTAGTACTTTATATATAAAGTAGTTTTTATAAACACTACTATTATACCACAGTCAAATTGAAAATGGAATACTAGAAAAGGAGGTTTTTATGCCACAGCTTAATAAAGGCGGTAAATTTGTATTTGGGCTTTCTGTTATACACCCAGATTTAACAATCCATATTCCACCACAAGCATTGTCGGAGTACGATGCAACACGAGATGGAAAAATTATTATCTTTACAGGAAGCAAAATAACAGGCGGTTTTTGTGTAACTACATATTCGTTGCTGCGGGGTTCAAAGTTAAAGCATATTTTAGAGGATTGTCCTGCATTAAGGGATTGTTTGCTTTCGGAGGGCGAGTTTATGCAATATAAAGGGCGTAAATATGCTTGGCTTGATATTGATAAAAATGGTGTGATTAAATTGCCGTATAGCACTTTGGCGGTCTTAGAACTACAATTTGGAATGGAGTTGTTATCTATTCGTAGCAGTGATATTGCCTTTACAATGGGGGCAAAAGGACCGCTGTTGGAAAAAGCCCATAACTTTCAAGGAAGTATAGAGAAATATTAGGAGAATAACGAAATGAAAAACATAGCAGACAATAGGTTCTTTAATATGATTTTGTTATTCACAATCATAGGCGAGTTTATTGTTCCGTGGATATTGGAACAATTTTATTCTGAATATAACGGCAAGATAATGGTTATGAGTGCTTTAGGAAGTCCGCAAAGCCCTGTCCGACTTATTTATAATTTATGGCTTGTTTGGCTTGGTGGTTTCTTAGCTTACACAGCGGGTGCATACTTTTTGTCATTAAGGGCAAAATTTCCTATTCTGGCGGTTTTCATGCTTCTTTCGATTGGGATTTTTGCTGTTGGTGCAGGGCTTATTTCTGGATTTTTTAGTGTAAACGAGAGCAAAGACATAGTTACTACAGCATCAAAGATACATGGAGTAGGTGCTGCAATCGGTTTCATGGCTTTACTGATTTTTCCGTTGCTAAATGGTATTGTTTCATTTAAGCAAAATAACATGATTGAGGGCATCATCAGTATAAGCTCATTTGTTTTATCGCTTATTTTCTTTGCCTGTTTTGTTATGGGAGATAAGGAGCAATTTCAAAATACCATTTTGAAGTATGAAGGATTATGGGAACGCCTTGCTTTGTTTTGTATGTATATTCCTTTTGTTTATAATTCTATGAGCAACTTGTTCTTTTAGAGCGATAGTGAGGTATTAAAATGACAAAAATAGAATGGATACTCTGTCCTGTTTGTGGCAATAAAACTCGTAATCAAATCAGAGAAGATACTGTTCTTTTGAATTTCCCCCTATACTGTCCGAAATGTAAACAGGAAACATTGATTGAAGCAAAAAAACTTCAAGTAACGGTCATTGAAGATTTTGATAAAAAGCGAGATGATAAGGAAAGGTGAAAACAACGCTGATGGATGAAAGATTATATCGTGAACTTGGTCAACTGACAAAAGATAAAACTATTTGGAAACAAAATATCCCCTATGTAGCTTCTTTACTTAAAAATCAATCCCCTAAAATAACGGCTAAAGCAATGTGGTTGCTTGGAGAGATGGGATTGATATATCCGCAGGAAGTCGCACCATATACAAAAGAAATTGCTTCTTTTATCGTTTCGGAAAATGACTTACTAAGAGAGCGTACCGCTAATGCTTTAGGACGAATTGGCAGAGCAGATTACGACCTTGTTGCCCCTTATTTTGAGGAACTATTATCCTTGGCAGGAGATAAAAGCCCTAATGTACGGTTAAGTTTTATATGGGCTTCGGAAAACATTGCGACAAATACATGGGCGGTGTATGAAGATTGCTTGCCAATATTTGCAGAGCTTCTTAACGATGAAAACGAAAGAGTCCGAATAGAAGCACCAGAGATGTTTCGGGTGTTAGGAAAACGAAAGCCTGAGTTTGTGCGACCATATTTAGAAAAATTAGAATATATAGCAACGCACGATGAGGTTAGCGTAGTTCGTATTCACGCTAAAGGGGCAATTAAAGCTACATTATCTAAAGCCATCAAAGAGCCAGACGCTAAGACGCAGAGCCGATGAATTTGTGAGATACACACAGTTTATCGGCTCTATTTTTATATAACAATAGGTAGGACAAGCCCACCGAATAAAAAAAACGGTGCTTTTGGTGGGCGGTTTCGTTGTGCCAAGATGAATTACTGATACCCTCCAGACCCGTTTGAGTTTGGAGGGATTTTCTATGCGTTGGTCTAAGACCGTCGCTCTGCTGCTTATCCGAAGCAGCAGCTACATACATTGCATCATGGATTTGTGGGGATAACCCGTCAAAAAAATTCTTGCTTATGCAAGGAACTCTTACACCCTCAAAGTAGAAGCCAAATATCTACAAAATAGAATTTATATATCCGAAAGCCGTGGAGGTCTGACAGCCTCTGCGGTTTTTCTTTTGTCGTTTTTTGAGGAACGCTGCAAGAAGCCGGTTTACGGCGTAGGATGCCGTTCTCCCCCTCTCCATCTGGATTTTTAGCATTTCAAAAATTCAGATTGGAGGACATATGAAATGGCATATAACCACGGACGGGAAGAACGCAAATGGCATATCTGGAAAGAGAACGAAGAAAAGATATTGCGAGAGTGCGGCGTTGACGAAAGCACGATTGAGGAAATCCGTACTTATGACAGAGCAGATTTTAATTCCAACAGGCGATTTTACCGTTGGACAAATGATGTAGCGGAGTACCTTGAAGAAATGGCGGATAGAGAGTCGCAGGCAGAGATACATTCTGTCGATGAATTGTTAGATGAAATCGAAAACGAAACGCTTTATCGTGCATTGCTTACGGTGGACAAGCGTACTCTGCGTATTCTCCTGCTGAAAATGCAGGGCTATTCCATAAAGGAGATTGCGCCACTTGTCGGTCTGACAACAGGAGCTATCTACGCAAGATTAGACCATCTGCGGAAAAAGCTGAAGCAATTTAAGCGTTAGAGGGTAATTTTCAGCTTTTTCAAGGACTATAGAGTGATGGAAATTTTCTCTCACTCTATTCTTTATAGGAGGATTATTGCATATGAACAGCTATATAGACGAAACAACAAAGGAACAATTTATCGAAGACACTACTATCCGAGAGGCAATTAACAACATTTACGATATGCTTGCAGATATGCCGAAGGAGAAGCGACTTGCTTTCTTCGAGCAAATTTCAAAACCAAAAGATTTAGATTTTGTAAAGAAAATGGATGGTATTTATTATGTCGTCTGCGCCCACTTTGATAGGGAGCAAAGAGAAGATATGATAACCAAGGTCAATCGGATATTAGCATAGAAGTGTAAAAATATTTCAAATTCACGCTTTAAAGCATTGAAGTAAGACAGTAGATATGGTAGAATAACATCACTACAAACATCATATTCGACTGTCGGAAAGGAGTTTATTTTGAACAGACAGTCAGAAAAAATTACTGCTCTCTATTGCAGGCTTAGCCGTGACGATATGCTGCAAGGGGAGAGCAACAGCATTACCAACCAAAAATCTATTGTCAGCAAGTACGCAAAGGATAACGGATTTCAGAATCCCCAATTTTTCGTAGATGACGGATATTCTGGTGTCAGCTTCACAAGACCGTCTTTTATGGAACTGATGGAGCTTGCCGAAGCGGGGAAAATCGGAACAATTATTGTCAAAGACCATTCAAGGCTTGGCAGAAACCGCCTTGTTGTCGGTCAGCTATTGGAAGAAGATTTTGTCCGTCTGGGAATCCGCTATATTGCTATTATGGACAATATTGACACAAAGGATGGATTGAGTGATTTTCTCCCTGTGCAGGACTGGTTCAATGAGATGCATGCTAAGAATACTTCAAAGAAAGTACGGGCAGTATTCCAGAACAAAGGCATGTCGGGAAAACCTCTTACAACGGTTATCCCCTACGGTTACAAGAAGAATGAAGCTGAGCCTGCCCATTGGTTAATTGACGAAGAAGCCGCCGAAGTTGTACGCAAAATATTCCGCCTATGCGTTGAGGGCTATGGACCGACACAGATAGCAAATATTCTTTTTTCGGAGGGTATAAAAACGCCAACGGAGCATTGGCAAGCACAAGGTAGAAATACCTCTGCGCTTCCTACCATACCGCATAAATGGGCGACAAGGACGGTTGCAGATATTCTGGAACGGCTTGAATATTGCGGTCATACAGTCAACTTCCGCTCTACTACTCGTTCATTCAAGGACAAGACCATGATACGCAAACCGAAAGAGGAATGGAAAATTTTTGAGAATACCCATGAAGCTATCATTGACAGCGAAACTTGGGCACTCGTGCAGGAGCTTAGAAGTCATAAACGCAGACCAAACCGCACAGGTGAAATAAGTATTTTTTCTGGATTACTCTATTGCGCTGACTGCGGGGGAAAACTGTATTATAGCGTGACGAACAATTACAGCCGAGAGCAGGCATACTTTTTCTGCTCTAACTACCGCAAGAATACGGCAAACTGTACGGCACATTATATTCGCGAAAAGGTTGTCCATGCCTTAGTGCTTGAAAGTTTGCGACGTGTCCTGTTCTATGTGCAGGCATTTGAAAAACAGTTTGTGCAGGAGCAGCTTGACAAATCAAGCGAGGAACAGCGGAAAGAAATTGCCAAGAAGCGGCGGAAATTAGCCAAATCCGAAAAGCGTATTGCGGAACTTGACGTATTGTTTCAGCGGATTTATGAGGATAACGTAGAGGGCAAACTGAGCGATGAGCGTTTTGTAACAATGTCAGCAAACTACGAAGCTGAGCAAAAAGCCTTAAAAGAATCTCTTGTCCAGTTAAAAGCAGACATTGAAATGCAGAATGACAAAGCCGCAAATGTGTCAGAATTTGTGGAGAAAGTCAGGCGTTATACGGAAATCAAGGAACTTACGCCTGCCATCGTCAATGAGTTTATTGACTACATTATGGTATCGAAAAAGCAAGTCATAGATGGAAAGACCGTATACCCTATTGATATTTACTATAATGGTATTGGTATTATCAATGCTCCATCTGCTGAAGAATATGAAGAAATGTTTCAAGAACGCTTGAAACAGAAACATTTAGATAAAGAAAAAACGGCATAGCCACAAAGACTATACCGTAATTTGATGCAGAGATGCCCTCGTACCCTTCACTTCCTTATGTGAGGGGTACCAAAAGCGGCTCCTTTTTTATGCCAAGCGTTCAGATTCCCTTGAACTCGGCCTTTCGCTTTTCGAGGAAGGCGTTTATGCCCTCCTTGAAGTCCTCGGTCTTGCTCAGCTCGTCCATGTACTGCGCCTCAAGCTTGAGGTAGTCCTCCAGCCCTGAGTACAGGCTCGCGTTCATCATCTGCTTCAGCCTGGCGTAGACCTTGCCCGGCCCTGCGGCGTACCTCGCCGCTATGGCGTGAGCCCTGTCCAGCAGCTCTTCCGCAGGGCAGACCTCGTTGACCAGGCCGAGCGAGTACGCCTCGTCGGCCTTCATCGGGCGGCCCGTGCTCATCAGCTCAAAGGCCCTGGCCTGTCCGATAAGCCTGGGCAGAGTGAACACGCCGCCCGTGTCCGGCGCGAGGCCGATGTTTACGAAGGCCTCGATGAACTTCGCGTTGTCGGCGGCAACGGCTATGTCGCAGGCAAAGACGAGGTTGCAGCCGCCGCCTGCGGCCGCGCCGTGTACGGCGCAGACCACCGGCTTGCTGAGGCGGCGTATCGCCAGCACCGCCTGGCCCACCTTAGTAACCAGCGGCCCCAGGCCGAAGCCGGGCTTCTCAAGCTCAGCCTTGAAATAGTGGATGTCTCCGCCGCCGCAGAACGCCTTGCCCGCGCCGGACAGCACAACCGCCTTCACACTCTCGTCGCGCTCGCATTCGGCGAGGACGGCGAGCATGTCGTCCATGGAGTCGTCGTTCATGGGGTTGAGCGCCTGCGGCTGGTTCATCACCACGTCCGCGACGCCGTCCTTGACCGAGTACAATACGGTTTTGTATTCCATAGCAAGCTCCTTTCTAACGAGAGGGGACAGTCTTTGCTGCCCCCTCCCTGCCTGTATCAAACCATTCTGCCCGCCGCTTATTTCTTGGGCATCAGGTACTTGTAGTACTTGCCGGGCAGCTTGGGGTTGGAGTAGATGCCGTGGAAGCCGGTCGGGTAACGAGCGTAGCCCGCGGCGTGTACGGCCTCGATGCCCTTGGCCGTGGTGTCTATGAACTTGGCGGGCAGGGCAAAGACCAGCTCGTCGTCCTGGGTGGAGCCGAAGACGCGCTCGCCGCCGCCGGGTATGACGATGGTCGGCTCCTGGCGGACGTAGACCTTGTTGATGTAGCTGGCGCAGGCCAGGCGGCCGAGAGTGTAGCTCGCCACGCCGTCGCCGGTGTAGTAGGCGTAGCCCTGGGCCATGCGCGTGGCCTGGGCGCTGTTGCCGTAGACAAGGACGATGTCCGGCTCAAACTCGGCGCTCTCATAGGGCGCCAGCCAGATGGAGTTGGGCGCCTTGTCGAGCAGGACGTTGGCGGCCTCTATCTTGCGTGCGGCCTCCTCGGTCCCGGCGTAACCGGGCATGGCGACCTTACCGGCAAGCAGGTTCTCGGTAGGCAGATAGCCGAAGGCGCACAGCGCAGGGGGACATGCGTGGTCCTCCTGGCGGAACACCAGGGTCTGGCCCATGCGTCGCGCACAGCTGACGCCCTGGCAGATTGTCAGCGGGTAGCCGTACTTGTCCATCGGCATAATCGCCCCCTCCGGCGGCGTCTCGTCCCCGTAAGCGAGGTGGACGGCGACAGGGTCGGTCTGCGGGCGTATGTATTTTTTTACATTCTCCAGAAACAGTTCCTTCGTACCCATAATGTTCCTCCTTTTTCCTCTGATATCATTTAGCGGGCTTTGAGCTTGCAAAGTCCGGTTTGCGTTTGCCGAGGAAGGCGCTGACGCCCTCCTTCAGGTCCGGGGAGCTGAAGGTGCCGGCGGCGAGGGCGGCTTCGTGCGCAAGGCCGGTGCGCAAATCGCACTGCGCGCCCTCAAATACGGCGTGCTTCGCGGCGATGATGGCGTCGAAGCTGTTTTTAAGCATATGCTGCACGAGCTCCACACATGTGTCGAGCAGAGCAGGGCGCTCCTCCACCACGCGGTTGACGAGGCCCAGCTCCAGCGCACGACGCGCGTCCACGCGGTCCGTGGTGAAGATTAGCTCCTTGGCGCGGCCCATGCCGATCAGCCTGGCCAGCCGCTGCGTCCCGCCGTAGCCGGGTATGGTGCCGAGGCTCACCTCCGGCAGGCCGAACAAAGCGTTGGCGCTGGCCACGCGCACATCACAGCACATGGCGAGCTCGCATCCGCCGCCGAGCGCCCAGCCGCCCACGGCCGCGACGGTTATCTTGTCCATCGTCTCTATGCGGGATGACAGCGCGTGCGCCGACATGCAGACGGAGTAGTGCTCCGCCGGTGAGCGCACGGCAAATTCCGCGATGTCCGCCCCGGCGACAAAGCTGCGCTCGCCGGCGCCCGTGATGATGAGGGCCTTGACCGTCTCGTCGCGCTCCAGCTTGTCGACGGCCGCCTCCAGCTCCGCCATAACAGCGTCGTTGAGCGCGTTCAGGACCTCGGGCCTGTTTACCGTCAGCAGGGCTATGCGCTCGTCGTTAGTTATTTTTTCAAGCAATACAGTACTCATACGGCGTCCTTTTGTGCTCATTGGCGGATATTTCGTCAAATTCGTGGCAATTACGCATTTGAGGACGGCCGTCCCTTTTTGCGAGGGACGGCCGTATTAAGCGTGTTAAGTTCAGATGAGCTTCTTCTCGCGCAGGTCGGCAATCTTGGCGTCGTCGTAGCCGAGGACGGTCTTGAGGACGGACTCGGTGTCCTGGCCCATGCTCGGGGCGCCGCGCCAGACCTTGCCCGGGGTCTCGCTGAGCTTCGGGGCGATGCCGAAGGCGGTGATGTCGGCGCCGACGGTCTGATCCTCGTAGGTGATCCAGTCGCCGCGGGACTTGAAGTGCTCGTTCTCGAAGGTGTCCTTCGCGTTGTTGACCTTGGAGCAGGGGACCTTGGCGTCCTCCATAATCTGCTCTATCTCGGCCGCAGTGTGGCTCTTGCACCACTCGACGACCTTGGCGTTCAGCTCGCGGCCCTTCGGGCTGGCGACGGCCTCCACGCCGGAGGAGCAGTCCTTGTAGTTGAAGTACTCGAGGTCGAAGCCGAGGGCCTGGATGCAGCGCTTGTACACGCCGGGGCCGAAGGCGCCGAGAGCGACGAGGGCACCGTCCTTGCTCTCGAAGAGGTCGTAGGGCTGGAAGGCCGGGGAGGCGTTGCCGCTGCGCTCGCTGACCTGGCCGGCCATCGTATAGCTGGTGTAGGTGCCGCACATGTACTGGGCCATGGCCTCGAACTGGGCGACGTCGACCACCTGGCCCTTGCCGGTTTTCTGAGCGGTGGTGTAGGCCGCGAGAGTGCCGAACAGGGCGGCGAAGGCGGAGACGAAGTCGTTCATGTAGGGCTTGGCGACGACTGGGTCGCGGTCCTTGAAACCCTGCAGGTACAGCCAGCCGGAGAAGGCCTGGCCTATCATGTCGTAGCTGGCGCGGTTGCAAACGCTGGGTACGCCGCCGAACTTGGCGTTGCCGAGGCCGGAGATGTGGACTATGACCAGCTTCGGGTTGACCTTCAGCAGCTCCTCGTCATAGATGCCCAGCTTGTCCAGCCAGACCATGTTCTCCATGAAGATGTCAGCTTCCTTTATAAGGCCGTAGAACAGCTCCTTGACCTCCGGGTGCTTCAGGTTCAGCTCGAGGGTGAGGCTGAGCTTGTTGCGGGCATCCTGGGCCCAGGCGGTGGAGACCTTCTTGCCGTTCACTTCGGCGAAGGGAGCGAGCATACGCAGAGTGTCGCCCACGCCGGGACGCTCGATGTGTATTACCTCGGCGCCGAAGTCGGCCAGCATGGTAGCGGCAAAGGGCATTGCGATGAGGGAGCCGGAAGTGATGACACGCATACCGGCAAACGGGCCGTACTCAGGGATGATGAACTTGCGATCGCTCATTGTTCTTTTCTCCTTTTCTGATGAAATGTATTGCTTATTTGGCCTTGCGGGCCTTAATTTCAGCTATCAGGGCTGGGATTACCTTGCGGTAGTCGATGACCGCGCCGTAGTGCGAGACGTCGTAGATGGGCGCGCCCTTGGTGTGGTTGATGCTCATAATGCAGCCGGAGTTCTGCATGCCGGCCAGGTACTGCACGGAGCCGGATATGGCGACGTTCAGTATGAACTTGGGCTTTACAGTGGTGCCGCTCTGGCCTATCTGGTCCTCGTGCGGCATCCAGCCGTTGTCGTTGAGCGGCCTGGAGCAGGCCACCTCGCCGCCCAGCAGCTGCGCCAGCTCACGCAGCTGCGCGAGGTCCTCCTCGCTCTTTATGCCGCGTCCTCCGGCCACCAGCACGTCGCACTCGTCGATGGGCTTGCCCTCGAACTTCTTCATGCTGGTCTCCAGCACGATGTATTCGCTGTCGGCCTCGACCTCTACGCTCTCGGTGATGAGCTCGCCGGCCGCGCCGGTCTTGGGCTCGAAGGGCTCGAATACCTTCGGGTGCACCGTGACCATCTGCGGACGCTTCTCGAGGATGACGATGTGGCTGAGTATGTTGCCGCCGAAGTTCGGGGTGGTCTGTACGAACACTCCGTCCTCGTCCACGTCGAGGTCGATGGCGTCGGCGGTCAGGCCGGTGCGCAAATCGCACATAACGCGCGGGGCCACGTCGCGGCCGATGGGGCTAGCGGCGAAGAGGAATATGCTAGGCTTGTACTTGTTGGCGAGTTCCACCAGCACCTTCTCGTAGGGGCGGGCGCTGTAGTCCTTCAGGTTCGCGTTCTCGGCCAGGATTACCTGCTCCGCGCCGTAAGCGTAGAGCGTGTCGACAAGGCCTGCGACGTTGTCGCCCAGCAGCACCGCCGTGACGGTGTCCGTGCCGCCCAGCTTCTCTTTCAGGTCGTGCGCCTTGGCCAGCAGCTCAAAATCCGTGCCGGAGAGGACGCCGTTTTCCTGCTCGGCGAACACCCAGATGCCCTTGCATTCTTCTTTAGTCATTGGTATTCGCCTCCTTATATGATGTGCTCGGCTTCAAGTACGTCGGCTATGGCTTTGGCTATGGCCTCGGGCTCGCCCTCGAAGTACTTGGTGTCGGTGTTGCGCTTCGGCGGCTCAAAGATGCGCTTGTTGGAGCTGGGGGAGCCGGGGATGCCTATCATGTCGGGGTCGCAGCCCAGGTCCTCGGCGTTCCAGGTGTAGCGCGGCTTCTTGAGCGCCTTCATGATGTTGATGGGGGTCGGGTAGCGCGGCTCGTTGGCCTCGGCGCAGACGGTGACGAGGGCCGGGAGCTTGACCTTGACCTTCTCGGTGCGGTCGGGCAGGAGCCTCTCGCAGATGGCCCAACCGTCCTCAATCTCGACCTCGCCGCAGAGCGTGACCTGCGGGATGCCCAGGAAGGCGGCGATGATGGGGCCGGTCTGAGCCGTCTCGGCGTCGGTGGCGTGGCGGCCGCAGATGAGTAGGTCGTACTCGCCTATCTTCTCCGCCGCCTTGGCGAGCGGATAACCGGTGGCCAGGGTGTCGGCGCCGCCGAGCGCGCGGTCGGAGAGCAGCACGCCCTCGTCGCAGCCCATGCCCAGGGCCTTCTTCAGCACCTCGTCAGCCTGCGGGGGACCCATGCTGATGGCCACTACCGTGCCGCCGTACTTCTCCTTGAGGCGTAGCGCCGTCTCAACCGCGTTGGCATCGAGCGGGTTCATTATGCTCTCAACGCCCTCGCGCATCAGGTTGCCGGTCTTGGGGTCGAGCTTTACGTCGTCCGTGTCCGGTACCTGCTTTACGAATACAAGTATCTTCATTGTCTCTCTCCGAACTGTAGTTTTTATTGGCTCTGCCCGGGGAAACCCGGGCAGAGTGTTCAATCAGGGATTATTTCTGGGCCAGGACGGTGCCGCCGATGACCATGCGGAGGATTTCGTTGGTGCCCTCGCCTATCTCAAGCAGCTTGGCGTCGCGGACGAAGCGCTCGACGTGGTACTCCTTGGAGTAGCCGTTGCCGCCCAGGACCTGCTGGCACTCGAGGCAAATCTGGGTGCAGCGGGTGCCGGAGAACAGCTTGGTCTCGGCCGCCTCGAGGGTGTGGCGCTTGCCGGCGGCCTTCATGCGGGCGGTGTCGTAGGTCAACAGCTCCATGGCGCGTATCTCAGCGGCCATGTCGGCGAACTTGAACTGCACGCCCTGGTGCTTGGCGATGGGCTTGCCGAAGGTCATGCGCTCGTTGGCGTAGTTCTTGGCGACGGTCATCGCGTGCTCGCTCAGGCCGGCGGCGATGGCGCCGATGCTGATGCGGGCGCCGTCGAGGGCCTCCATGGCCATCTTGAAGCCCTGGCCGGTAGCGCCCAGGAGGGCGTCGGCAGGCAGATGGATGTTGTCGAAGCTCAGCTCGCAGGTGGCGCTGCCGCGCATGCCCATCTTGTCCTCGAACTTTCCGATGGTCAGGCCCTCGGCGTCCTTCGGGACGATGAAGGCGCTGATGCCCTTGTTGCCGGCCTCGGGGTCGGTCTTGGCAAGGATGACGTAGTAGTCGGCCACGCCGGAGTTGGTTATCCAGGCCTTGCCGCCGTTGAGTATCCAGCCGCCGTCCTCAGCGGGCATGCAGGTGCTCTTGATGCCGGCCGCGTCGGAGCCCGCGCTGCTCTCGGTCAGGCCGAAAGCGAAGATTTTGCCCTGCGCCGCCTGGGGCAGGTACTTGTCCTTCTGCGCCTCGGTGCCGTGGTAGAGGATGAGGTCGCAGGCCAGCCAGTTGGCGTCGAGGAACAGGGCCACAGAGGCGCTGCCCTTGGCCAGCTCGTGAATTACTATGATGCTGGTGACCGCGTCGCCGCCGCCACCGCCGTACTTCTCGTCCAGATGGATGCCCATGAGGCCGGCCTGGGTGAGCTTCTTATGCAGCTCGTAATCGAAGCCGTTCTCGTCCATCCATTTGTCGCGGGGCTCAACTTCCTTCTTGGTGAATTCGCGCACCATGTCACGAATCATTACTTGTTCTTCGGTGAAGTCGAATGTCATGGGATAAGCCCTCCTGTTTTTATATTCCGGGACCGCCCGGTCCCTTTCCTGTATCTGATTATCTTACTTGTCCGCGCTAAACTCAATGAAGAATGGTGCTCTCATTTCTCTATATCTTGCTATGTTAAATTCATAACGGTTCGCAAACAGCAAGATATCATGTTTGTTAGCAATATAACAACTGCAGCGGTGTATTTCGACACATTTTATTCATTATTCTATTATTGACGTCGGTTATACTTTGATTTATAATGAAGTTGTCCAAAATTGACAGGCATTTTTCCTTACCAGAACAATGGATTAATTACTGTTTTTGCGAGTTTTTGCCTCTTGCAGCGTCTGATTCATCTTTTCGTGCTTTTATTCAACGTCATATTTCTATATATTTTGCTAGAGAAATGGGGTGGTCCGCCTTCGTTGGGGATACATATCTCGCTCCAGGCAGCGATCGGCTGGATGAGTACCTGGACGACTTTATAGATCGGGCCATAGACCCGGACGAAGTCAGGGAGAGCTCGATGTCCGGTGAAGAGGAGTATTTGCAGCTGTTCATAGCGCACTCGCTCGACGACACGGAGCAGTATGAGGACGTTGTCGCCAGCGGCTCGAGCTACTCAGGGCCCGACATCAAGTACTCCAAATTCGTCAGCTCCTACGGCCGGCTGGACACCGGCTCCGGCATAGAGATGGTGCGCCTGTCCTCGGCATCCGTGCCGAACGAGGGCTTCAACGTCTACTCCGACGACGCCACGCTGCTGTGTTACAGCCTCTCCGGCGAGGGTGACGTCATCATAGACGGCAGGGCCCTGCGCTGCCGCAAATATGACTGCGTCTGGGGCGACTGCGCACGGCGCATCCAGTACCGCGCCCTGCCCGGCAAGGTGTGGGAGTGCGCCTTCCTGCGCGTACACGGGCATATGCGCTCGCAGCTCTTCTCCAAGGTCTGCGAGACAGTATACGCCGACGGGTACATACAGCTCACCTTCGGCGCGGGTACGCGTTTCCGTTCACTCATCTGGCAGCTGCTCAGCCCGCGCACGGAGTCCAGCCCCTATCCCGACTCCGTCTACGCCCATCTGCTGCTGGGCCTCTTTGTGGAAGTTGAGCTGGCCCTGGTCAGCCTCTCCGCCAAGCAGGTCATAGTGCCGGACATAATCAGCGCGATACAGAGCTATCTCGAGCGCAATTACCCCAGCCAGATAACCCTGGACGCGCTCTCGAAGAACTTCGGAATCAGCAAATACCACATGTCGCGCGAGTTCAAGCGGTACATAGGCAAGAGCCCGAACGACTACCTCATAGACATCCGTCTCGACCACGCCAAAGTGCTGCTTGTGGACTCGGCGCGCACCATCGCGGAGATAGGCCAGCTCGTTGGGATACCGAACACCAACCACTTCCTGTACCTCTTCAAAACGCGCGAGGGCATTACCCCCAGCGCCTTCAGAAAGCAGCGCATATAAAAAAACATGCGCCGCCAAACAGCAAAGCGGCGCATGGAATTTCGCGCTGTTTTGACGGCGCGGCCGTTCCCGCGCAGCAAAAAAGCCTCCGGCATATGCCGGAGGCTTTTTTAATCAGGACTGTTTTTCGTATACGCAGAACTCGCAGCTTATGCCGCCGGAGGTGAATCTCTCGGTGGAAGTCTGCTTCCAGTCGGGCAGGGTGTCCAGGTTGGGGAAATATGCGTCGGAGCGCGGCGTGGCGTCTATCTTCGTGACATAAATCTTGTCCAGGTACGGGAACATCGCCATGTAGACCGTGGCGCCGCCCACGACGAAGGTGCGCTCGTCCCTGCAGAGCTCCAGGGCCTCCTCGGGCGTATGTACTATCTCCGCGCCCTCGACCTCGCTCTCCTGGCGCGTCAGGACGATGTTCCGGCGCCCGGCGAGGGGTTTGCCCCCCGGGAAGTCGAGCAGCGTCTTGCTGCCCACGATGAGAGTAGAGCCCTTGGTTATCTCGGCGAAGCGCCGCCTGTCCTCGGGGACCACGATGGGCTGGGTGCCTTCGCTGCCTATCCCCCAATCTGTATATACCGCGACTATAGCTTCCATTAATCAGATTCCTTCCTTATCTTAGCCGCCGCTCAGACCGCGACGGGTATTTTCTCTTTCAGTTCCGTATACCGGTAACCCGGAAGGGAGAAACTGTCCCGCGTGAAGGCATAAAAATCATGTATTTCGGGATCTATGACGAGCTGCGGAGCCGGATACTGCGGGTTTTCAAGTATCCTCTCGACTATAGGCACATGCCTGTCGTAGATGTGTGCGTCGGCGATGACGTGCATCAGCTCGCCCGCGCGCAGGCCGCTCGCCTGGGCGAACATATGCACCAGCACCGCGTACTGGCAGACGTTCCAGTTGTTGGCCGTGAGCATGTCCTGGCTGCGCTGGTTGAGTATGGCGTTGAGCGTGTCGCCGGTTACGTTGAAGGTCATGGAATAGGCGCAGGGATAGAGGGCCATCTCGTGCAAGTCCTCGAAGTTGTAGAGGCTTGTCAGGATGCGGCGCGAGGCCGGGTTGTGCTTCAAATCGTAGAGCACGCGGTCCACCTGGTCGAACTCGCCCTCCGGATATGTGTGCTTTACGCCGAGCTGATAGCCGTAGGCCTTGCCGATTGAGCCGTTCTCGTCCGCCCAGGCGTCCCAGACGCGGCTCCTGAGCTCGTGTACGTTGTTGGACTTCTGCTGCCATATCCACAGCAGCTCGTCCACCGCGCTCTTCCAGAAGGTGCGGCGGATGGTCAAAATGGGGAATTCCTCGGAGAGGTCATAGCGGTTCACTATGCCGAAGCGCTTTACCGTGTGGGCGCTCTCCCCCGTGTCGTCCCAGCGCGGACGCACCTGCCGGTCTGTGTCCCAGCTGCCGTTTTCGAGTATATCGCGGCAGTTTTGTATAAACAGTTCGTCCGCTCGGCTCATCGCTTTACCTCCGTTTGTCAGAGTTTATACAATTATATCATTTTCCGCCCTGCACCCGCAAGCGTCATAGCGAATAGAATGATACGAGAAAGGGGCGTGTAGTTTATGGTATTTGCCTTATGCGGCGGGGATAAGCGCATTGCGCGGCTGGCTACGCTGCTGATAGAGGACGGATACGGCGTGCGGGCCTGGGCGCTGGAGGACGCGCCGCTCATCGACGGGGTGCGCCGCTGCGGCACGGCGGAGGAGTGCGTCAACGGCGCGGGGTGTATAGTCCTGCCCATGCCCTGCGCTCCGCAGCGCGGCATGCTGAGCACTCCGCTCTCCCCACGGCGCCACTGCCTGGGAGAGCTATTCGCCGCCGTGCCGCCGGGCGCGCTGGTCTGCGCCGGAAGCGTGACGGAGGAGGTCTGTACTCTCGCCGAAGAGCGCGGCGCGCGGCTGCGCGACTACGGCGCGCTGGAGAGCTTCCGCGCGGCCAACTCCGCCGCCACGGCCGAGGGGACAATAGGCGAGCTTCTGCATGAGACGCCCGGCCTCCTCTGCGGGTGCAGGGCCGTCATAACCGGCTGCGGCCGCATAACGCGGGCCCTCGCGCCGCGCCTGGCAGCGCTGGGCATGCGCGTCACGGTGTCCTCGCGCAGCGCGGATTCGCTCGCCTGGGCCGGGGCGCTCGGCTTCTCCGCCGTACCGCTTGAAAAGCTCGAAACCGCGCTCAACGGCGCGGATGTGGTCATAAACACCGCCCCGGCCCTCGTGCTGACGGCCTCGCGGCTCACGGAGCTGCCGGAAGGCGCGCTGGTCCTGGACCTTGCCAGCAAGCCCGGCGGCACCGACTTCGACGCCGCGAGGGCCTTCGGCATACGCGCGCTCAGCGCCCCGGGCCTGCCCGGCAAGTGGTCCCCGGACGCCGCCGCGGGCGCTGTTCGCGACGCCATCTATCGTATCATGGAGGATGAGAAGCTTTGAAAAACGTAAAGCTGGGGCTCGCCCTCTGCGGCTCCTACTGCACATATGACACGGTACTGAAGGAGGCGGCAAAGCTCGCGGAGGAGTACGAGGTCACCGCCCTGATGAGCGAGACAGCCTCCGGCACGGACAGCCGCTTCGGTGACGCCCACGACTTCGTAGAGCGTCTGGAAGGGATGACCGGCAAAGCCATCATACGCACGATAACCGGCGCGGAGAGAGTGGGCCCCGAGCGCCTCTTCGACGTGCTGGTCATCGCGCCCTGCACGGGCAACACCCTCGCCAAGCTCGCCCACGGTATCACGGACACAGCCGTAACCATGGCGGCCAAGAGCCACCTGCGCAACGGCCGTCCCGTGGTCATAGCCCTGTCCACCAACGACGCACTGAGCGCCTCCGCGCCGAATATAGCGGAGCTGCTCAACCGGAAGAACTACTACTTCGTGCCCTTCGGACAGGACGACCCGAAGGGCAAGCCCACGAGCCTGCAGGCGGACTTTGCCAGGATTGGCGAGACTGTCGAGGCAGCCCTCAAGGGCGAACAGCTCCAACCCATACTCAGATAGAACGCAGCGGCGGCCTCGGGGCCGCCGCTTTTTTCGTGCCGGGATATTTCACTTTGCGCTGCATGCGCAGGCGCTGACATATGGTTTCTCTCACGGCATTGGTCCACTTTCCGGCTGATAATTTGGCTTGCAGGCGGGCCGTCCCGGGTTTATAATCATTGACAGCACACTCAGGAGGTACAACATGGCTGTCACCATAAGAGAATACGCCCCGGGCGACCTGCCGGGCATGGCGGAGGTCTGGAACGAAGTCGTGCGCGATGGCGTCGCCTTCCCGCAGCTCGACGAGCTCACGCCGGAGGCCGCCGCGGCTTTCTTCGCCTCGCAGGACTTCAGCGCCGTCGCCGTGGAGGACGGACGCGTCCTGGGGCTGTACATACTTCACCCCAACAACGTCGGCCGCTGCGGCCACCAGGCCAACGCCAGCTACGCCGTCGCGTCCGGGACTCGAGGAAAAGGCATAGGAGAGGCCCTGGTCCGGCACTCACTGGCCAAGGCCGCGGAGCTCGGCTACAGGCTCCTCATCTTCAACGCCGTGGTAAAGACGAACACCCGCGCCACAGCGCTCTACGAGCGCCTGGGCTTTGAGCTCATCGGCGAGGTCCCGGGCGGCTTCCTCGCGAAGGATGGCGAGTACGTCGATACCTGCCTGTATTACCACACGCTTTAAAAAGCCGCGCGCCTGTCGGCGCGCGGCTTTTTCCAATGAAATGCGCCCCGGAAAAACCGGGGCGCTGTTTGCGTTATTTGCTCTTTGAGCACTTGCGCTGGATGAACTTGACGATCTCTACGATGGGGATGACGCAGAAGGCGAGAGCCAGAGCGATGAGGTACTCGTTGAGCTCGACGCTGGTGAAGCCGAAGGCGTTGGCCAGGAAGGGCACCTCGCAGACGAGGGTCGTGGCGACCAGGCTGCCGAGAGCGGCCCAGTTGAGGGTCTTGTTGAAGCCCTTGAGCGTGAACAGGCTGCCGCGCTGGGAGCGCATGTTGAAGCTGTGGAATATCTCGGCCATGCTCATGGTGACGAAGGCCATGGTCGTACCGTCGGGGCTGAGGGGTGCGATCTCCCATACGCCGGACTCTATATAGTGGCCGATGAAGTAGCTCGCGAGGGTCAGGACGGAGACTACGAGACCCTGGTAGGCTATGTCGAAGCCCATGCCGCCGGCAAACACGCCGGCCTTGGCGTCGCGCGGCTTGCGCTTCATGATGTCGGCCTCGGCGCGCTCCATGCCGAGCGCGAGGGCCGGGAAGCAGTCGGTGACGAGGTTTATCCACAGCAGGTGCACCGGCTGCAGGATGGTAAAGCCCATGAGCGTGGCGACGAAGATGCTGATGACCTCGCTCATGTTGGAGCCGAGCAGGAACTGGATGGCCTTGCGGATGTTGTCGTAGATGCGGCGGCCTTCCTCGACGGCGCCGACTATGGTGGCGAAGTTGTCGTCCGCGAGCACCATGTCCGCGACGTTCTTGGTGACGTCCGTGCCGGTGATGCCCATGCCGACGCCGATGTCGGCGCTCTTGATGCTGGGCGCGTCGTTGACGCCGTCGCCGGTCATCGCGGTGACGTTGCCGTGCTTGCGCCAGGCGTTGACTATGCGGGTCTTGTGCTCGGGCTGGACACGCGCATAGACGGAGATGTTCATGTACTCCTTGTCAAACTCGTCGTCGCTCATCTCGTTGAGCTGGGAGCCGGTGATGGCGCGGGTGTCCTCCGTGAGTATGCCGAGTTCGCGGGCGATGGCCATGGCGGTGTCTATGTGGTCGCCGGTTATCATGATGGGGCGGATGCCGGCGCCGCGGCACTCCTCTATGGCGGCCTTGACCTCGGGGCGCACCGGGTCAATCATGCCGGTGAGTCCGATGAAGGTGAGGTCACGCTCGAGGTTGGCGGGGCTGCAGTCGGCGGGGACGGCGTCCCACAGGCGCTCGCTGGCGGCGAGGACGCGCAGGGCGCGGTCGGCCATGGCCTTGTTGGCGGCGAGGATCTCGCTGCGCTTGGCGTCGGTCATGGGCTTGACCTCGCCGTTTTCAATGTAGCTGGTGCAGAGCTTGAGCACCTCGTCGGGGGCGCCCTTGGTGTACTGGACGATGCCCTTATCCGTCTTGTGGACCGTGCTCATCATCTTGCGCATGGAGTCGAAGGGAGCCTCGCCCACGCGCGGCTGGGCGCTCTTGAGGCCGGGCTTGCCCAGGCCGAGGCCGTGGGCGTAGTTGACGAGGGCGCACTCGGTCGGCTCGCCGACGGCGGCGCCGGTGTCGTCCTCCTCCGCGTCGGAGCACAGGCTCATGGCCGTGGCGAGGAGCTTCTCGTCGTCGCCGTAGTGGTCGACGACGGTCATCTTGTTCTGGGTGAGGGTGCCGGTCTTGTCCGAGCAGATGACCTGGGCGCAGCCGAGGGTCTCGACGGCGGTCAGGCGGCGGATGATGGCGTTGCGCTTGGACATGTTGGTGACGCCGATGGAGAGCACGACCGTTACGACGGCGGCAAGTCCCTCGGGTATGGCCGCGACGGCCAGGGAGACGGCGACCATGAAGCTGTCGAGGATGACCTCAAACTCGAATCCGCCGGCGCGCAGTATCTGCACGGCGAATATGACGACGCAGATGCCGAGGACGAGCCAGGTGAGAATCTTGCTCAGCTGGCTGAGCTTTATCTGCAGCGGGGTCTGGCCCTGCTCGGCGCGGGAGAGGGCGTCGGCAATCTTGCCCATCTCGGTCTCCATGCCGGTGGCGGTGACGACCATGGTGCCGCGGCCGTAGGTGACGGTGGAGCCCATGTAGCACATGTTCTTGCGGTCGCCCAGGGGCACGTCGGCAGAGTCCTTGAGGTCGATTATGTCGATGAACTTGTACACAGGCACGCTCTCGCCGGTGAGGGCGGCCTCCTCTATCTGAAGGCTGGCGCTGTCTATTATGCGTCCGTCTGCGGGGACGGCGTCGCCGGCCTCGAGGTGGACGATGTCACCCACGACCAGCTCGGCGCTGGGCACTATGGTTATCTTCCCGTCGCGCAGGACCTTGCTGGTCGCCGCGGACATGGCCTGCAGGGCTTCTATAGCCTTTTCGGCCTTGCTCTCCTGATACACGCCCAGGATGGCGTTGACCAGGACGACAATCAGGATAATGACCGTGTCGGTGATGCCCCTGATGCCCTCCTCATAGATGCCGGTGACGGCGCTTATCGCCGCGGCGACGATGAGGATTATGATCATCGGGTCGGCCATCTGTGCGAAGAAGCGCTTTAAAAGCGAATCCTTCTTCTCGGCGGCCAGTTCGTTGCGCCCGTCTCGCTCAAGACGTATTCGTGCCTCGTCGCTGGATAAACCGCTCTCCGAGCTGTCAACGTCCTTGAGAACTGCAGACGCGTCCTCGCAATAGTACTTCACTTGTTGATACCACCCTTTTAGTTTAGATTAGGAAAAAGACCCATGGACGGGCTTTCCTGTCCATGAGTCTCGCCGTTTAATGCAAGCCAGGACGCCGCACTCGGCGGCCGTCCAGGTTGTTGACTTGCCTCCTGTTTGGAAGGCTACTCCCTCATGCAGGCAAAATAGTAACATCCTCCGCGTCCAATGTCAAGGCCTTTGGCGCCGTGAAAGGGGGATATTATGACTCTTGAGCAAACTTGGGCAAAACTGCGACGCTTGAGCAGACATGAGCAAAACTGTGACGCTCGAGCAGGCCTGGGCAAAACTGCGCAGTTATTCCCGAACGACTTTAACGTTGTCCTCTCCAGCCATGTTCTCCAGCTCTTCCACCAGCGCCGGATGTATGACGCAGCTCGCTCCGAGACGCTTGCCGCTGTCGGAGAAGTACAGTATGAGCTTGTCCTCGCCCGGGAACATCTCCAGCAGCAGCTCTATGCGGCGCATGACGCGCGCGCTCTGGCCCGGCAGGCGCACCCACAGTTTCCCCGGCCCCCTGCGTTTGGGCTGCATCGCCGCCCTGTCCACGGCGTCGGATATGGGCCGCAGGCTGTCCACGACTATCTGCGGTTCCTTCTCGTCGCGCACGGATATGCGCCCGCGCGCCACGACGGCGGCGTTTTCCGCGATATAGCCCCCACAGTTGTCGAGTACGCGCTGGAAGGCCAGCAGCTCTATCGTGCCGGTGTCGTCCTCAAGCTGGACATAGGCCATGAGCGTGCCGTTCCGGGTGGTGCGTGTCCTTTTGCCGGATATTATGCCCGCCACAGTCACCAATTGCTCATCGGCAAAGCGTTCCGGCCCGCTGTCCTCGGCGAAGTCGGCCAGGATGGCGCCGATGTTCACCGCTCCAGCCTGTCTGGCCGCGTCGCGGTACTCGTCCATAGGGTGTCCGGTCAGGTAGAGGCCCGTAGTTTCGCGTTCCATGCTCATCAGCTCCGCGCGGGAGAACTCCTCGACGTCCGGCACGGCCACCTGCGCGCTGATAGCACCGCCTCCGTCTCCGAACAGGTCGAACTGCCCGGCGATGTTCTTGCGCCCGTCGTCGGCCACGCTCTCGAGCACGGCGTCGAGCATCGTAAGCATGGCGTGGCGGTTCACGCCCGTGCTGTCGAAGGCCCCGGCGCGGATGAGGCTCTCAATCGCGCGGCGGTTGAGCTCCTTCCCCGACATTCGGCGGCAGAAGTCCTCGAGAGACTTGAAGGGGCCGTTCTCGCTGCGCTCGGCCATGAGCTGCAATATGAACTTCTCCCCTATGTTTTTCACCGCCACGAGACCGAAGCGGATGTCGTCGCCCACGACCGTGAACCAGGCGTCGGACTCGTTGACGTCCGGCGGCAGCAGGCATATGCGCATCTCGCGGCACTCGGCAATGTACTCTGCGACCTTGCCGGAGGAGTCGAGCACGCTTGTGAGCAGCGCAGCCATGTACTCCTGCGGGTAATGCCGCTTCATGTAGGCCGTGCGGTAGGCCACTATGGCGTAGGCCACGGCGTGGGCCTTGTTGAAGGCGTAGCTGGCGAAGTCCAGTATCTCGTCGTAGATGGCGTTTGCGGTGTCCTCGGGAATACCGTTTTTCACGCAGCCGGGAATATTGCGCTGCTCGTCGCCGTGTATGAAAGCCTTACGCTCGGCGTCTATGACGGCGTGCTTCTTTTTGCTCATCGCGCGGCGGATGTTGTCCGCCTGGCCGAGCGAGAAGCCCGCCAGGCGGCGGAAAATCTCGATGACCTGCTCCTGGTAGACTATGCAGCCGTAGGTTACGGACAGTATGGGCTCGAGCACGGGGTGCTTATAGCGTATCTTCTCCGGGTTCTGGCTGTTTTCTATGAAGCGCGGTATGGACTCCATGGGTCCCGGGCGGTACAGGGCTATGACGGCGGTGATGTCCTCGATGCTCTTCGGCCCCAGGCGCGTACACACGCTGGTCATACCCGCGCTCTCCAGCTGGAACACGCCCTCGGTTTTGCCCGCGGCTAGCATGGCGAAGGTCTCCTTGTCGTCGTCCGGCAGCTTGTTTACGTCAAAGTCCGGTATGCGCCGCCTCACTAGCTCCGCCGCGTCCTCAAGCACCGTGAGGTTGCGCAGGCCCAGGAAGTCCATCTTCAGCAGTCCCAGCTCCTCGAGCGTGGTCATGGGGTACTGCGTGACCACGCTCTCGTCGTTCTTGGCGAGCGGGACGTATTCGTACACCGGCCGCTCTGTTATGACGACGCCGGCGGCGTGCGTGCTGGCGTGGCGCGGCATGCCCTCGAGGGACCGGGCCGTGTCAATCAGCCCCTTTATGCGCTCGTCGCGCTCGTACATCTCGCGCAGCTGCTTTGAGAGGTGCAGCGCCTCATTCAGCGTCATGCCCGGCGCAAACGGCACCTGCTTGGCCACGGCGTCGCACTCGGCGTAGCTGATGTCCAGCGCCCGGCCCACGTCGCGCACGGCCTGGCGCGCGGCCATGGTGCCGAAGGTGACTATCTGCGCGACGTGGTCGCTGCCGTACTTGCGGTTGACGTAGTCTATTACCTCGCCGCGGCGGCGCACGCAGAAGTCTATGTCTATATCCGGCATGCTCACGCGCTCGGGGTTCAGGAAGCGCTCGAAGTAGAGGCTGTACTTTATGGGGTCGACGTCGGTGATGTTCAGGCAGTAGCTGACGACGCTGCCCGCAGCGCTGCCGCGCCCCGGCCCCACCGGTATGCGCTGGCTCTTTGCGTAGCCGATGAAGTCCGAGACTATGAGGAAGTAGTCGACGAAGCCCATGCGCTTTATCATGTCCAGCTCATACTCGAGCTGCTTTTTCGCGTCCTCCCTGTCCGAACCGTAACGCTGCTCAAAGCCGGCGGCGCAGAGCTTCTTCAGGTATTCAAAGCTGTCGCTCTCGCCCTCGGGCAGCTGGAAACGCGGCAGGTGGTAGTGGCCGAACTCGAAGTCGAAGCTGCACTTGTCCGCTATCTCCACCGTGTTGTCCGCCGCATCGGGGCGGTCCGGGAACAGTGCGCGCATCTCCTCCTCGCTCTTGAGGTACAGCTCCTGCGTCTCGAAGCGCATGCGTCCGGCCTCGTTCACCGTCTTGCCGGTCTGGATGCACATCAGCACATCCTGATAATAGGCGTCCTGTTTATTTATATAGTGTGCATCGTTGGTCACGACTATGGGGATTCCCGTCTCGTCGTGTATGCGCAGTATGCCCCGCGCGGCCGTGTCCTCGTCGGGAATGCCGTGCTTTTGAATCTCCAGGTAGAAGTCCTCGCCGAAAATGGCGGCAAGCTCCTCGGCCTTCTCCTTTGCCTTGTCGTACTGTCCCGAGACTATCTTCTGCGGGATGTCGCCCGCGAGGCAGCCGGAGAGGCAGATCAGGCCCTCGGCGTGCTCGTGCAGCAGCCCCCAGTCTATGCGCGGCTTGACGTAGAAGCCCTCCACGAAGCCCATTGAGACAAGATAGCTGAGGTTCCTGTAGCCGGTCTCGTTTTTGCACAGCAGTATCAGGTGGGTGTACTGGTTGTCGACGCCGTACTCCCGCCCCGTGCGCTCGCGCGGCGCGACATAGACCTCGCAGCCGATGATGGGCTTGATACCCGCCTTGCGGCAGGCCCGGTAGAAGTTCACGGCGCCGTACATGACGCCGTGGTCGGTTATGGCGAGCGAGTCAAAGCCCAGCTCCTTCGCCCGCTCCGCCAGGGTGTCTATGCGGCAGGCCCCGTCCAGCAGGCTGTATTCGGTGTGCAGATGCAGATGTACGAAGGCCATGCGGCCCCTCCTTTCCCGTCACTCCGCCGCTCCGGAGCGGGCGATTTCCGTGAGGCGCTTGAGCCGGTGGCTGAGACAGCTCTTTGTCACGCTGGGCTGGCTCAGCGCTGCGAGCTCGGACAGGCTCGCCTCCGGGTTGGCTATGCGCAGCAGCGCCGCCTGCTGCAGGCCGTCCGGCAGCGAATCCAGCCCCTGCTCGCGTTCGATTATGCGTATGGCGTCGAGCTGCTCGGCTGCGGCGGCAACAATCTTGTCAGCGTTGGCGCTGTCGCAGTTCACCTTGCGGTTTATCTCGCTGCGCATCTCCTTTTCGACGCGCGCGCTCATTATCTCGAGCGCGGAGACGTCCGCGCCCACCGTCGTCAGGAAGTCGGCTATGGCCTCGCTCTGTTTGAAGTAGTTCAGGCTGCTGGCCCCGCGCCGGGCCTGTCCGGGCTCGAAGCCCAGCTCCCCCAGCAGCGCGCTCATCTCCCGGCTCACCGCCGCGTGGGTGGTGGCCAGCTCCAGGTGGTAGCGCTTGGCGGGGTCGGTCATGCTCCCGCCCGCCAGGAAGGCGCCGCGCACAAAGCTCGCCCTGCAGCAGTCGTTTTCGAGCACGCCGAGGTTTATGTGCAGCGTGAGCGTGTCATCCGGTTCCATGCCGAAGGCGCGGAACACCGTGGTTATCTTGCCGCCGTCGGTTATCAGCAGGGTCTGGCGCGAGCCGGACGCGCCCGGCTCCGGCAGCTTGTCGAAGCTCACCCCGAAGGCGCGGCGGAACAGCCTAGGCAGCAGCTCTACGAATTCCGCGCTGCCTGTTATAATCCTTATCTCCCTCGGCGTAAAGCTGTTGCAATAGAGGGCCACGCCGTAGGCCTCGGCCACGGCGCAGCACTTTTTCTTCCGGTTCATGCGGCACAGCTCGGCCTTGGCCTCGGATGAAAATGACATTGTCCGTCCTCCTCAGAGGTATACTCGGGTGTGGGATTTTTCGCGGTAAACGCGCATCAGCTCGCGCGAGAGCCTGTCGGGGTCGTGGCGCACCAGCCCCTTTACCCAGCTGGCCACAGGAGCGCGCAGCACGCCCACGCCCAGCTTATACACCGCGTCGTCGTCTATCTCGACGGGCTCCGCGCCCTCGGCCCTGTACTTGGCGGCTATCTCCTCGGGTATGGCCAGGCTGTTGGCGAGGCACCAGTCGAAGAGGTGCTCTCCGGAATTCGAAAACAGGGCCTCGATGTGGTCGGAGGCGGTGTAGCCCTCAGTCTCGCCGTCCTGGGTCATGACGTTCAGGACGTATATCTTGAAGGCGTCCGACTTGGCTATGGCCTCCGCCACGCCGTCGGTCACCAGGTTCGGCATGATGGACGTGTACAGGCTGCCGGGGCCGAGGACTATCATATCCGCGGCGCTGATCGCCTCTATGGCCTGGGGCAGCGCGCGCGGCCGCTCGGGTATGAGATGCACCCGGCTGATGCGTTTATCCGTGCCCTTCTTGAAGTCGGCTATGCGCGATTCGCCCACCACCTCGCTGCCGTCGTCGAAGTCCGCAGCGAGATAGACGTTCTCGTTGGACACCGGCAGGACGCGCCCGGTGATAGCCAGGACGTCCGACATGCGGCGCACGGCCTCGTCGAAGGTCTCCGACATGCCGTTGAGCGCGGCCAGGAACAGGTTGCCGAAGCTCTGCCCCTTCAGGCTGCCCTCGGTGAAGCGGTAGGCCAGCAGCTGCTCCATAATGGGCTCAGTGTTGGCCAGGGCCTGGAGGCAGTTGCGCACGTCTCCCGGAGGCGGCATGCCCAAATCCTCGCGGAGCATGCCGCTGCCGCCTCCGTCGTCGGCGACCGTAACTATGGCCGTGATGCTGCGCGAGAGCTTCTTGAGCCCCCGCAGCATGGTTGAAAGCCCCGTGCCGCCGCCTATGACGGCTATGCGCGGGTCGTGTCTGCTGTCAGTTTTCATGCTCATTCCTTCTCAATATCGCGCAGGGCGATGGTGACGTTCTCCCGCTTCTCGCTGAGCCTCCGCACAAGCTCGACCGCCACGGCGACGCTGCGGTGCTTACCGCCGGTGCAGCCGACGGCTATCTGCAGTGCGTACCTGCCCTCCTCAGCGTAGAGGGGGATGATGTAGTCGAGCAGGGCGCAGAGCCTGTCCATGAACTCCCGCGCCTCGGGACGTGCCAGCACGAAGTTCGACACGTTGGGGTCGAGGCCGGTCAGCGGCCTGAGCTGCGCGACGTAGTACGGGTTCGGCAGGAACCTGACGTCGAACACCAGGTCCGCGTCTATAGGCAGACCGTGCTTGTAGCCGAAAGCCGTGACGGTGATGGCGAAACGGCGCTCGGTGCGGCTGAGCAGCTCGCGTATGCGGCTTTGCAGCATGGAGGTAGTCAGGCCAGTAGTGTTGATTATGTAGTCGGCGCGCTCACGCACAGGCTCGAGCGCCTTCGCCTCGCGGAGCACGGCGCCCTCAATAGAGCCGCCCGCCTCCTGCATCGGGTGAGGGCGTCGCGAGCCCTTGTACCGGCGCACGATGGTGGACGTGTCCGCCTCGACGAAGAGTATGCGGTAGTCGAGGCCCATGTCCCACAGCCCGTCGAGCGCGGGCAGCAGGCCGTCCAGGCTCTCGCGCTCGCGTACGTCGGTGACCAGGGCCACGCGCTCATACCTGCCCTGGCTGGCCAGGCACAGCTCGGCAAAGCGCGGCATCAGCGCGATGGGCAGATTGTCCACGCAGTAATAACCCATGTCCTCTAGTATGTCCGCCGCCTGGCTCTTGCCCGCGCCGGACATGCCGGATATTATAAGAAACTCCATCTTCTCTCCTGTTTCAAAGTCCGGGGCCGATTATCTTGACTTCCGGCTCGAGCAGAACGCCCGAGAACTCGCAGACGCGGCGCCGCACCTCGCGCATGAGCTCTATCACGTCGGAGTAGGTCGCGCCGCCTGCGTTGACCACGAAGCCCGCGTGCTTGGTGGACACCATCGCCCCGCCCACGCGAAGGCCCTTCAGCCCGGCTTCGTCGATGAGCGCGGCGGCGTAACCCGTCTTTGGGCGCTTGAAGGTGCTGCCCGCGCTGGGCATATCCAGCGGCTGGGACGCGCGGCGCTTTTCTATGAGCTCGTTCATGCGCGCCCGCACGGCCTCGCCGTCGCCGGGCGTCAGCCGGAACACCGCACTCGTGATGAGCTTATCCGTGTCCGAGAAGGCGCTGTGCCTGTAGCTCAGGCCGAGCGCGTCCCCGGAGAGCGTGCTTATGACGCCGTCCGCATCCACATATTCGGCGCTCTCGAGCACGTCCCGCATCTCCCCGCCGTAGGCGCCGGCGTTCATCGCCACCCCGCCGCCGACGCTGCCGGGTATGCCGTGGGCAAACTCCAGACCCGTCAGCCCGTGCTGGGCCGCAAACACGGCCAGGGCGTTGAGCGTGGCGCCCGCCTGGGCGCGGATGCGCGCTGCGTCTAGCAGCTCCATGCTTGACGCGGGCTTCGACATGCGCACGACGGCGCCCGGATAGCCCTCGTCGGGTATCAGCAGGTTGGTGCAGCTGCCGACTATGAGCACCTGTGCGCCGGAAGAGCGCAGGATGGCGAGCGCCGAGGCTGCCTCCTCTGCCGAGGAGGGCAGCAGCATCAGGCGCGCCGGGCCGCCTATTTTGAACGAGCAGTGCTCGCTCATCGGCTCGTTTTCGCGTATCTCCAGCGCGGGAAGCGCAGCGGAGAGCCTGCTTACGATTGCCGGATAATCTGCCATTAGAAATCCTTTCCCTGGTCGACCAGTCTGTCATGCTCGCGGGCGAGCGCCTCGGCGGCGTTGTAGCCCATCTTCTTCTGGCGGTTGTTCATGGCCGCGAGCTCGAGGATGACGGCGAGGTTGCGCCCCGGGCGCACAGGTATGGTGTAGCAGGGCATCTCGACGCCCAGTATGGTCGTGTACTCCGTCTCGAGGCCGAGGCGGTCGTAGGCCTTGTTGTCGTCCCAGAGCTCGAAGTTGACCACGAGGTCGACGTTCGTCTCCGGCTTGACCGCGCCCACGCCGAAGATGTGCCGTGCGTTGATGACGCCTATGCCGCGCAGCTCCATGTAATAGCGTATGAGCGGCGGCGCGGTGCCTATGAGCGTTTCGCGCGACGTGCGGCGGATTATAACCGCGTCGTCGGCAATCAGGCGGTGGCCGCGCTTGATGAGCTCCAGGGCCGTCTCGCTCTTGCCCACGCCGGAGTCGCCGGTGATAAGCAGGCCCTCGCCGTAGACCTCGACCAGCACTCCGTGCATGGTCACGCGCGGGGCCATGGCGTTGCGGAGCATGCTTATGAGGTCGGCCATGAAGGTGGAAGTGTCCTCGTTCGTGCTCATCAGGTTGCGGTCGTACTTCTCGGCCATCTCCACGAGCTCCGGTATGGTATCTATGCCGTGGCAGAGTATGATTGCCGACAGGTCGAAGCGCATGAAGCGCTCCAGGGCCTCGGCGCGCTGGTTGGGGTCGAGGCTCTCCAGATATGTGCACTCTACGCGGCCTATGAGCTGCAGCCGCTTGGGGTCGAAGTAGTCATAGAACCCTGCGAGCTGCAGGGCCGGGCGGTTCACGTCGGCGGTGCGCACGCAGGCGGTGTCGAAGTCCTTGGAGGCGTGAAGTATTTTCAGCCCCTGCTCCTTCACTATGCTGCTCAGGCTCACCGAGTATTCGTCGTTTTTCATGCTGCCTCCTTTTCGGCGCGCTGCGCCGCAGTGTGTTCTCGGCCTTGACTTATTATTATTGTAACCACTCGCCCGCAATTTGGCAACGTTTTTGTTGCAGGCGATATTTTTCTTGCAATTAGTGCCGCACAGTGCTATTATATTAAGGCTGTTAAAATAAATCAAGCTGGAACGGAGGTGCAACTAAATGGCAAAGTGCGAATTCTGCGGCAAGGATATGGCTTTCGGCATCAAGGTCAGCCATTCCCACAGGCGCGCCAACCGCACCTGGAAGCCCAACGTTAAGCGCGTAAAGGCCATCGTGGACGGCAGCCCCAAGCACGTCTACGCCTGCACCCGCTGCCTGCGCAGCGGAAAGGTCACCCGCGCGGTGTAATCATATACATCGCGCAGCCTAAGCCGCGCCGGGAGGGAGCTTTTCCCACCCGGCGCGGCTTTGCTTATTCCTCACAGCAGACGCAGCGCCTCGTACTCTTCCCGGGCGCGCACCTTACCCAACGCCGCAACGGACAGGCGCGAGAAGTCGAAGGTGCGCCGGGCGAAGTCCAGCACGTCCTCCCGCGTGACGGCATTGTAGCGCTCCACCACCTCGTCTATGCTGTCCACGCGGCCGAGGAAGAGCTCGCTCTGCCCCATCCGGCGCATACGCGCCAGCGTGCTCTCGAGCGCAATCACCGCGCCGGACTCGGCCTGGGCCTTTGCGCGCGCGAGCTCGGAGTCCGACGGCCCCTCGTCGAGGAAGCGGCGCAGCCCGTCGGTTATCTCGCGCAGCGCGCGCTGCTCGTTGCCGGCGCTTGTCGCCGCGCCGATGCCGACGAGGCCCGTGTCCGCATAGGTCATGTCGAAGCTCTCCAGGTCGTAGCACAGTCCCAGCTCGTCACGCAGCCGAGTGTAAAGCCGCGAGCTCGCAGAGCCGCCCAGGATTGTGTTCATTATGGCCATCGCCGGCCGCTCGCCGCTGCCGTATGTAATCCCCGGGAAAGCCAGCAGCAGCTGGTTCTGCTCCGTATCCCGGCCTTCCAGCGCAATGCCCGGCGTGTACTCCGCGCGCTCCGGAGCCGCCGCAGGCTCTGCGGGCAGGGCGGCAAGCCTGTCTGCGAGCGCCGAGGCGTCACCGTCGTCAAAGCGCCCCGAGACGGCGAGGACCGTGCCCGGCCCGGTGTAGTGCCGCGATTTGAAGCCGAGCAGCCCCGAGCGCGTCAGCGCCTCCACGCTCTCGCGGCTGCCGAGCACGGGGGCGCCCAGCGCGCCCGGGAAACATGTGCGCACGAGCATTTCGTTTGCCACGTCGTCGGGCATGTCCTCGTACATGCGCATCTCGTCGAGTATGACGCCGCGCTCAGTGCTCATATCTCCCTCGTCGAAGCGGGAATTGAATAGCATGTCGGCCAGGAGCTCCGCCGCCTCAGGCATGCGCTTGTCCAGCACGCGCATATAGTAGTTGGTGCAGTCGCGCGAGGTGAAGGCGTTGGCCTCCGCGCCTATGTCGTCCATGCGCCCGGCGAGCTCCGCGCTGCTCAGCGAGGCCGTACCCTTGAACAGCATGTGCTCTATGAAGTGGGCCGCTCCGGCCTCCTTCGGCGTCTCGTCGCGCGAGCCCGCCCTGAACCACAGGCCTATTGAAGCGCTGCGCACCCCGTCCACATGGTCGAGCAGTACCGTCGCGCCGTTTTCGAGCTTGTACTTTTCCAACATCCCCTGCGCCTCCAATCCCTGAAAGCATAGCACATATTCCGTCCGGGCTCAAGCCCGCCGTGATTGACAAGGGGCAGCGCCGATGCTATAATCTGAAATTAATGATTATAATGTGGTTTTGCTTTACATAGCCATATAACATTACCTTGCTGGGAGTGATAGTCCTCAATGGACGCAGGCAGTTTAAGTTGCACCATAGGCGCGGCGGCGGCGCTGCTGCTGGCCGCATATTTCTCAATGGTGGAGGCGGCATTTGAAAACGTGTCGCGCTCGCGCATAAAATCGCGCGATGATTCGGAGCGCCGGACGAAGCGCACTCTGCGCATCCTGGACAACTGGGAATCGTCCCGCGGTGCCATACTCATCGGCACCAACCTCTCGCATGTGGCACTGGCCTCCCTGGTTACTTACCTCATCGTAGTGTCCGACTGGCCCAACTGGGCCTCCGCAGTCGCCGCCGTGTGCGCGGCGCTGATTGTGTTCTTCCTGGCCGAGGCCCTGCCCAAAAACGTGGCGGCCAAGTACCCGGAGCGCATATGCCTGGCCGCGTCCGGCTCCCTGCGCTTCTTCACGCTGCTCTTCAAGCCCCTCTATGTGTTCTTCCGCTGCATAGGCCGGGCCTTTGCCTCCCTGACCAAGGGCGAGGCCGAGGTCTCCGTCACCGAGGATGAGCTCTACGAGCTCATCGAGGACATGACCGACCAGGGCTCGCTGGATACGGAGCGCGGAGAGCTGGTCAGCAGCGCGCTGCAATTCGCCGACCTCACGGCGGAGAACATACTCACCGCGCGCGTCGACGTCGCCGCGATAGACGTGGAGTGGGACACCGCGCAGACGCTGGATTTCATAAAGCGGGAGCGGCACTCGCGCCTGCCCGTCTACGAGGACAGCGTGGACAACATCATCGGCGTGCTGCAGATACGCAAGTACATACGCGAATACCTGACGCACAGGGGCGCCGTGAATCTGCGCTCCCTGCTCGACGCTGCCTACTTCGTCGAGCGCGACATGAAGATTGACAAGCTGCTGAGCCTTATGAGCTCCAAGAAGCTCAACATGGCCGTGGTCACGGACGGCTACGGCGGCGTGCTCGGCATTGTGACGGTTGAGGACATACTCGAAGAGCTGGTAGGCGAGATATGGGACGAGGACGACGTGGTCGAGGAGAGCTTTGTGCCGCTTGGCGGGGGACGTTTTGAGGTAGACGCTGAGATGTCGCTCGGCGAGACGCTCGAGAGGCTGGGCTTGGACACCAGGGAGCTGCCGGACGAGGACGAATACAAGCTCATGGGCGAGTGGGCCTACGAGCAGTTTGACCGCATCCCCTCCACGCGAGAGAGCTTCACCTGGAACCGCCTGTCCGTCACCGTCGGAGAAATGCGCCAGAACCGCATAGTCAAGCTCATCTGCCGCGTGCTGCCCGAGCCCGACGCGGGCAAGGAAGGGGGCGAGGCGAAATGACCGGATATATAGTGGCTTTCCTGCTTCTGCTGGCCCTCTCGGCGCTGTTCTCCGCCAGTGAGAGCGCGTTTTCCGAGTGCAACCGCCTGCGCATAGAGTCCGCCGCCGAGTCCGGCAAGCGCTCCGCCGCCACGGCGCTGAAACTGCTCGACCGCTTCGACTCCACCATTGACGCCATCCTGCTGGGCAACAGCCTGGCCAACATATTGGCCGTCTCCATCGCCTGCGTGGCCTGTGTGGAGACATACGGCAGTACGCGCTGGATGTGGCTTTACGCCGTCGGCGCGCTGGTGCTGATAGTCCTGTTCGGCGAGGCCCTGCCCAGGCTAATCGCCGGGAAGAACGCCAACAGCCTGACCTTGAGCCTTGCGAAGCCGGTGCGCGCGCTGACCATCATAGTCACGCCCTTCAGCTGGACGCTCGGCCGTCTTGCCAAGCTGCTGACTCTCCCCATGCGCGGAGAGGAGCAGCCGGAGGGGGACGAGGCGGCGGTTGAAGAGCTGCAAAGTATTATCGACACCGCCGAGGATGAGAGCGTGCTGACCGAGGGCCGCAGCGAGCTGCTCAAGAGCGCGCTGGAGTTCTCTGAGCTGAGTGCGAGCGAGGCCATGACCGCCCGCGTGGATGTCGACGCGATAGACATAGACGACGACTGGGACGACATCATTGCGGAGATTGAAGGGAGCACGCACTCGCGCCTGCCCGTCTACGAGGACAGCATAGACAACATAATCGGCTTTTTGTACCTGAACCACTTTCTCAAGGCCCTGACCGACGACCCGCACCCAGACATACGGGCCATGCTGATGGAGCCGCTCTACGTCTACAAGACGATAAAGCTGCCGCAGGTACTCGCTGAGCTGCGCCACGCGAAGAAGCACCTCGCCATCGTCACCGACGAATACGGCGGGACGCTGGGCGTTATCTCCCTCGAGGACGTGCTTGAGCAGATTGTCGGCGAGATATGGGACGAGACGGACGAGGTGGAGACCGAGGTCGTGGAGAAAGCCGAAGGCGAGTATGAGCTCGACGGCGACATGACTATCTCCGACTTCCTGGAGCTTGTCGGTCTTGACGAGGACGACTTTGAGTGTGAGAGCGACACCGTGGGAGGCTGGGCCATAGAGATGTTCGGACGCTTCCCGGAGCCTGGCGAGAGCTTTGACTACGACGGCCTGACTGTCACCATCCTCGCAATGGATAAGCAGCGCGTGGATAAAGTCCTGGTGCACAGGCATGAGACAGAGCAGCAGGACGAATAACAGACATACTAATCCCCCGACGGCGCCCGCCGCCGGGGGATTTTTGTTTTCAGGCCAGCCCCATGGAGGCGAAGAACCGACCGCTGTCCGCTCCCGAGGCGCGGTTGAAGCGGCCTATGCGCATCAGCTCGCCCGGGGCGCGCGTGAGCGTGTTCAGCCTCTCTTCGCATGTGAAGGCGGCGGCATATCCCCGCTCCGTGAGCACGGCCTCGGCCTCGGCGCAGGTAAAGCCGAACGGATAGGCGAAGGCCGCCGGCGCCCTCCCCGTCGCCAAGATTATCGACGCCTCCGCCTCGGCCAAATCCGCGTTGAGAGCCGCGGCGTAGTCGGCCGGATTCTCGCCCGGGTTTATCCTGCATCCCCGCCGTTCCCCGTCCGCCTCGTGCATGGCCTGGGTGTGCGAGGCTATCTCCACCCTGCCCGTAGCGGCGGCTTCGGCTATGGTGTCCCAGCTCATGCAGGCGTATTTAACATTAGTGTCGCCATTTGCCGTGTACTCGTCGGCGTAGCTGCCCACCACGGCGGCGACGGCGCACATGTCGTATTTCTCAAGCAGCGGCAGAGCCCAGGCGTGGAAGCTCTCCTGCCCATCGTCAAAGGTGAGCAGCACCGGCTTCTCCGGCAGCGAGCCCGTCCCGGCCTCCCAGTCGCGCAGCTCACGCACGCTCACGGATTCATAGCCGTGAACACGCAGCCAGCGCAGGTCGCTTTCAAATGTCTCCGGCGTGATGACATAGGCCCCGGAGCTTGCAGCGTCAGCGTCTATGTGGTGATACATGACCGCCGGCAGAGTGACCTCGTCCGGCTCCGCCCTGGCGGGAGCGGTGAGCGCGGCGAGCGCCATGACGTATGCGCAGAATATCAAAAACGCAGCCCATTTAGTCCTCATACCCGCAGTTTCCCCCGGAGCCCGGCAATTATTCGCGCCGGTTTTCCCTGCCTGGCTGACTACGAAACCCCTTGTCTGGCAATACTTACCCATGCGCGCAGAATACGGCTTATCTCGCGTGCATCGGGTTCTATAATTGCGCAAGGAGGCATGTACCATGAGAAACAGTGTCAGATTTACAGACAGGGCCTCGTCGGCCATAAAGGCGGCGCGCGACGCGGCCGCCTCGCTCGGGCACAGCTATGTCGGCACGGAGCATCTGCTGCTCGGCGTGGCCGCGGAGACGGACGGGCTGGGCGCGCGCGTCCTCTCATCCCTCGGCCTGAACATGGCCAAGCTCACACGCGCCGCCGTCGAGGTCAGCGGTTCCGGGGCGCCCGGCGGACCGGAGCAGGGCCTGACCGCCAACGGCCGCAGCGCCCTGGAGCACGCCTCCCAGGACGCAAGGCGGATGGGCCACGGCTACGTCGGCACGGAACACATACTGCTCGGCGTACTGCGCGTGCCGGGCTGTGCCGGCGTGCGCGCGCTCGAGCTCGCCGGGACGGAGACGGACGAGCTCTTCAACGCCATTTTGGCCCTCTTCGGCCAGTCTGAAAACCGCCCGGGCCGTTCCGGCCAGGGACAGCAGGCCCCGGTCAGGAATCCCGCCCGCCGCGCCGACACCCGTACCCTGGACCAGTACAGCCGCGACCTCACGCTCCTGGCCGCAAACGGCGGCATCGACCCCGTCGTGGGCCGCGACCAGGAGATAGGCCGCGTAATTCAAATACTCTCCCGCCGCACGAAGAACAATCCCATCCTGGTCGGAGAGCCCGGCGTCGGCAAGACTGCCGTGGCCGAGGGCCTGGCCTGGCGCGTGGCCTGCGGAGACGTGCCGGAGGAGCTGCGCTCCCGGCGCATAGTTTCGCTCGACATGGCCTCTATGCTGGCCGGTACGAAGTACCGCGGCGACTTTGAGGACAGGGTCAAGTGCGTGCTGCGCGACGTCGAGCGCGCCGGCGACGTCATCATATTTATAGACGAGATACACACCATTGTCGGCGCTGGCTCCGCCGAGGGCGCGCTGGACGCGGCAAATATACTCAAGCCCGCCCTCTCGCGCGGCGAGATTCAGGTCATAGGCGCGACCACTCCCGACGAATACCGCAAGCACATCGAAAAGGACGCGGCGCTGGAGCGGCGCTTCCAGCCGGTGAACGTCCCCGAGCCGGACGCCGCCTCCTGCGTGGAGATGCTCTACGCCCTGCTGCCCAAGCTCGAGCGCCACCACAACCTGGCCATAGCAGACGCCGCCGTGCGCGCGGCCGTGCGCCTCTCCTCGCGCTACATCTGCGACCGCAGGCTGCCCGACAAGGCCGTGGACCTGCTGGATGAGGCCTCAGCCTCCGTGCGGCTGCGCTCCGGGCCCCGCTCCCCCGTAACCGAGGGCGACGTCGCACAGGTAGTCTCGGAGTGGACCGGCGTACCGGTCTCCGCCATAACCCAGAGCGAGGCGGACAGGCTCATGCAGCTGGAGCAGGTGCTGCATCGTCGGGTCATCGGGCAGGACGAAGCCGTCTCAGCCGTGGCCAAGGCCATACGCCGAGGCCGCGCCGGGCTGTCCGACCCCGGCCGCCCAATAGGCAGCTTCCTCTTTCTCGGCCCCACCGGCGTGGGCAAAACCGAGCTGTGCCGCGCCCTGGCCGAGGCCGTGTACGGCGACGAGGGCGCGCTGATACGCTTTGACATGTCCGAGTACATGGAGAAGCACGCGGTCAGCAAGCTCATCGGCTCCCCGCCCGGCTACGTCGGCTACGGCGAGGGCGGGCAGCTGACGGAGCGGGTGCGCCGCTCGCCCTGGTCTGTCGTGCTCTTCGACGAAATCGAGAAGGCGCATCCGGACGTGTACAACCTCCTGCTGCAGATAATGGACGACGGGCGGCTCACTGACTCCGCCGGGCGGAAGGCGGATTTCCGCAGCACAATCGTGGTCATGACCAGCAACGTGGGCGCGCGCGCCATGACGGATGAGCGTCCCGCCCTGGGCTTCACCGGCGAGGGTGGGCAGGACGGCATGCGCGAGGCGGTCATGCGCGAGCTGAAGGACACCTTCCGCCCCGAGTTCCTGGGCCGTGTGGACGGCACCATCTTCTTCCGCCGCCTGAACCTGGACGACGTGCGCCGGATCGCCTCCGGCATGACGGAGCGCTTCGTTGAGCGCCTGGCCGGAATCGGCATATCCCTCACGGTCTCCGGCGAGGCGCTCTCGCTCCTGGCCGAGCACGGCTACGACCCGGCCAGCGGCGCGCGCCCGCTCCGGCGCACTATCGCCTCCGAGCTCGAGGACCCGCTGGCCGACGCCTTGCTCTCAGGAGCGCTGCATCAGGGCGACAGCGTGACAGCCGTCGCCTCCGGCGGGACCCTGGTGCTCGAAAAGAGCGGGGCCGGGGTGCTGCCCGCATAGTTTAGGCCAAAAAAGTTTTAAAAACCCCTTTACTCGGCAGGGTGAACAGCGTATAATGGGCCGCGTTGTTTAGGGGTGATGTTTTTATGGCAAGGGCCACCGACCTCGGGCGCGACAGGATGTTCCCGCTCGTCTGCCGTCTGGCGATACCGACTATGCTCGCGCAGATGGTCAATGTGCTCTACAGCATCGTAGACAGGATGTATATAGGCCACATCGTAGATATAGGTGGGCTTGCCCTCGCCGGAGTCGGCGTCTGCGGGCCGATTGTCACGCTTTTGAGCTCCTTCGCCTCGCTGGTCGGGCTGGGCGGCGCGCCGATACTGGCTATGCGTCTGGGCGAGGGACGCCGCGACGAGGCCGAGAAGGTCGTTTCCAACGGCTTTATGACGCTGCTGGCGCTCGCCGCCGTGCTGACGTCCGTTTTCCTGCTGTTCAAAGGGCAGCTGCTGATGTGGTTCGGAGCCAGCGAGGACACCTTCGGCTACGCGGACACCTACCTCACGATATACACCTCGGGCACAGTCTTTGCCCTGCTCGCTGCGGGGCTGAACAGCTACCTGATTGCCCAGGGCTGTTCGGGGCTGGGTATGCTGACCGTCATGCTCGGCGCGGTGATGAATATCGCCCTCGACCCTGTTTTCATCTTCCTGCTGCACATGGACGTGGCCGGAGCGGCCGTGGCCACGGTCATATCCCAGATGGCCTCCTGCGGCGTCGTGCTCTACTGCCTGCTGCGCAAGAAGGCCGCCGTGCGCCTGACGCGCGGACGGTTTGAGCCGGCGCTGGTGCGCCGCATACTCGCCTACGGCCTACCGACCTTCCTCATACTCGGCTCCGACAGCGCGATACTAATCATTCTCAACGGCGTATTGCAGCGCTACGGCGGCCCGGACGAGGGCGACATGCTCGTCACCTGCGCGACCATTGTACAAAGCTGGTTCTCGCTGATAAGCCTGCCCATGGGCGGCATAACCGAGGGCGCGCAGCCGGTTGTGAGCTTCAACTACGGCGCGGCGCAGCCGGCGCGAATAAAGAAGGCCATACTGTGCATTGCGCTGCTCTGTCTCGCGTTCTGTACGCTTATGACCATCGCGGCGCACACCGGCGTCTCGCCCCTCTTTGTGAGCCTCTTCACCGACGACGCGGAGACGGCCGCGCGCAGCGTGAGATATATCCAGATGTTCACCCTGATGATAATCCCGCTGGCCCTGCAATACACCTTTGTCGACGAGCTGACGGCCATGGGCCAGGTGCACATTTCGCTCGTCTGCTCGCTTTTCCGCAAGAGCCTGTTCCTTGCGAGCATGCTGCTCCTTCCCCGCCTCGTCAGCGCCGAGGCCACCTTCTACTGCGAGCCCATCGCGGACGCCGCAGCCGTCATCGTGACCGGTATAGTGTTCGCGCTGTGCCTCCCGAAAATACTCCGCCGCCGCACCGCCGAGGCTAAATAAAAAAGCTCCACCGTGAGGTGGAGCTTTTTGATGTGCCGCGTTTTGGCGCGGCTTTGTTTTTATATCATGTCGTAGCGCATGAAGATGGTCGCGCACTGAGCGCGGGTCGCGGTGCCCTGAGGCTGCAGCGTCGTCGCGGTCACGCCCTCGATGACGCCGGTCTCAAGCGCCCAGCTCATCGCCTCGGCCGCCCAGTCGGACACGTTCGCCGCGTCGCTGTAGCCGCTCAGGCTCTCATCACTCGCGGGCTCGCCAGCGTAGCGCCACAGCATCGTCACCATCATCTCGCGCGTGACGTAGTCGTTCGGGTTCGTGCCGTCGCTCACGCCCTCGGCCATCGCCCAGCTGCGAGCCGTCTCAACCCAGTTCGCGCCGGTGATGGTCGCTCCGTCGATGCGGCCCAGCACTGCCCAGAACATCGCGCGGGTCATCCGGCCGTCCGGATTGAAGGTCGTCGCGCTGTCGCCCTCCATCATGCCGTTCGTGTAGACGTAGCTCACTGCCTCGTAGAACCACTGGTTCGCGGAGACGTCGGTGAAGGGGAGCGCGGAGGTTCCGTCGGTGAAGTACACGCGGACAGTGACATCGTGCTCGGGCATCTTGAAGGTCGTGCCGGAGATGCGCTCGCCGTCAACAGTGATGTAGTCGAGCTCGTAGCCCTCGTCGGGGGTAACGGTGATGGTGATGGTCGTACCGGCGCTGGCGTTGCTGAAGTTCGTCTTGGCCTCTCCGCCCTCGCCGACGATGAGGTCGATGTCATAGGTGTCGGGGATGTTAACGGGCGGGACATAGGTATTCAGGTCTTCAGGACGCATCGTTATAGCCTCGTAGTAAGGCTCGGTGACAACCTGAACTTCAGATTCATCTGCATATCCAAGATAATTCTCGAAATCAGGAGTTGCAGTTCCCCAGTAGTTTTTGCTGAGGTCAACATCGTCAGCTATGTTGCTAACATACATCTGGCCTGCATTGGGAATAACCACATTCTCATTCACGGCAAAGGTATCTGCCTTAGTGTTATAAAGGTTGAGAACGCCATCCGGGCTGGTAGCGCCGCAGTTTTCAAAAACATTGTCGTTTACTATAATTTCTCCACCGGCAATATCGTTGAGCTGCAGGCCGTTCCAGCCAACACCGTCTACAGTGTTGCCGGTTATGGTTATATCAGACTTGGTTGTTCCGTCACCAATAATGAGTATACCGGAGTTGCTTCCTCTGGTTATATCTTCAATGTTGTTATCAGTGATGGTAAGGCCGTCAAAGTCAACCCCGCTTCCGTCGGTCAAGCTGCCGAAGTTGAAGTGTATGGCGCTAAGTCCAGAGGTTGCCCCACTAAAGTTGTTGCCGGTAACGGTGAGATTAGTGAGATCGCTTGCTCCATTGGGGCTAAACACTATGTTAGCGTTCTCAAACGTCAGTCCCTCAATGGTCAGGTCGGGGAGGCTAATGCCATTAGACGCCACAGAAAGAGTACCGTTCTTGATTACTCCGCCTTCGCCCCTGATGGTCAGGTCGCTGACACTCTTATTAATAACGACATCGCCCTTTGTCTCACCAGTGACAATGATCGTGTCGCCGTCATCGGCGGCGGCGATGGCAGAAGTAAGGTCGGTGTAGCCCACGCCATTGATAACCGCAACATAATTGCCGGTGTCAGTAATAGAATCCCCTTCGCCCACAGCAGTGTTGACAAGGATAACGCCGGTATCGCTCTTGCTTCCTATATTGGAATCGAATACTGCGACGGTGCCGTCAGTGTCATCAGCGACAGTGACAGATCCAGTGACAATGGAGCTGTTAACCGTTACACCGCCTTTTTTGGACTGGTTGATGACATCTCCGGTAATAGTAGCGCTGTCGATCGTGAGGGTGGTCGTGTCGGATTTTGCGTTGGTCTCACTATCACCGGATGTGCGCAAAACGTCGCCGTCTATTTCAATTCCGTCAATGTTTACCTCAATAACAACGTCATCATAAGATGAATTATCCATTGTTTTGTCGGTTACGTAAAGGGCAGTTTGGTTTTCGCCTGTGGTCGAGTTTACGAGACGTGCTTCTCCGGAAACATTGACAATCAAGTCTCCAACATACCCGGTTCCGGCCTTGCCAATGACAAGCGCGCCGCTTGCTCCACCAGGTTTCGCGGCAATTATATCTTCTACACTATTTCCATCGCTTATCAGCGTACCATCGGTAATATTAAGCTCGCCAGAGGCTATGCGTATTGCCTGCTCACCAGTTATGGTTCCGCCAGAAATATTATTGACGCCAATGGCGGGGAGATACATTGCGGTTATACCGCCCTCCACCTCGCCGTCTGTCATGTTGAGCGTATAGCCGGCATAATCCCCGTTGGAGGCATTGGTGCCAATGGCTATTCCCTCGTTAGACTCTACACGTCCTCCGTTTATATTAAGAGTCACCTGGTCATTGTCGACTGTGGTAACATCACCGTTAGTTATGCCTCGTCCATAAGTGTATATAGCGTACTCGTCGCCATGTACGATACCATCGTTAATAGTCAAGCTGACCTCTGTGTAGATTGCATGTCCATTCAGCTGAGCGCCGCTTCTTATTCCATACGCTCCGGTCACAGTACCGCCATTTATAGTCAGTGTGCCCATGTTGCGTATAGCACCCCAACCTTCGCTTTCAGCGGCCTGAATAGTCCCGCTTTCAATTGTAAGATTGCCGCCAGCCAATACATAAATCGTGCTGATCAGAGAGTCCTCGCCGTTTGGCGCTACTATTACACCATCTGCTTTAGCCGACGTATCCCTAATTGTGAGTTGATGGGTAACATTCAGCAGTCCTGTTATTGTGTGCCCGTTCAGGTCAATAACAGAGACGTTTTCAGAAATCTCAACCCTGCTCGTGCCGAGATCGTAATCCTCCGTCAGCGTAATAACGCCGTCAGTCGGGGCAGGCAGCGTACCATCCGCCATCGCTGTCACCGTACCCAGCGCTACCACCAGGCACACGGCTAACAGCACTGTTAGCAATCGTTTTTTCATACCGATTCTCCTTTTCTAAAATATTCTCCATAGGCCAAGACTTATCACTTCATCCCGGATGAAGTGAATGGCGCTAGCGCCATTTCGGTCTGTAAATGCCATGCTATCACAAAAGCCAGTTTTAGTCAACGGAAAATGAAATTTTTGTCTCTTTTCCACAGTATGGCTTCCTAAAGCAGGCCCAGGCGCAGGAACAGCTCCCGCAGCGGCGCGGGCAGGGAGTCGACCATAAAGCGCGCGAGCTCCGCAGGCTCGGCGCGCATGCCGCCCAGCACCCACTCAACCGTCATCGCCACGCTGCCGCGGCAGTACAGCTCGAGCATGAAGGCCGTCTCCCCCTCCGGCGCCGCGCCCGTCTTGCGCTCTATCAGCCGCGTATAGAACTCGATTATCGCCTCCGTGTCGTGCTCCTTGAGCGAGTTCGTGCCGTCCGCGCGGAATGCCGCCGTGAAAAACACGCGCTCCGCCCGTATGTACTCGAACTTCCGCTCCAGGCCCTCTCGCACCGTCCGGCCCGAGCCCATGTGCTCAAAAGAGCGCTCCAGCAGCTTTCCGAAATACCAGTTTATTAGGTCGTACTTATCCAGGAAGTTCCGGTAAAATGTCTGGCGCGCCACGCCGCAGCGGCGGACTATCTCCGTCACCGTGATGTTCTCCACGCTCTCCCGGCGCATGCACTCCTCCATCGCCTTCGCCAGCGCGTATTTGGTCGCTTCACTCGACAAGATAACACCGCCTTTACGCTTTATACATTAAATATAACAAACGGCCCGGTTCACGGCAAGTCCAATTGCGAGAAAAACCCGCGTAAAACTATCGCCGCGGCGGCGACCACCGCCCCGCTCGGGATAAGCACCCAGGTTGGGGGCAGGGCGTCGAACAGCGCGCCGTACAGCAGCTGGCCCAGCGGCTGCGCGCAGAGCGAGAGCGTATACACGAAGGCCATCACCTTGCCCGTCATGCTCTCGGGCGTGCGGCGCTGTATGGCCGTCATCGCGCAGACGGAAAAGGCGCTGCACGCCATATTCGCCAGGCTGAACGCAGCCACAAGCACGACAAATTCCGCGCCCAGGCCCAGGGCGAATCCCACCCCGGCCACAAGCACCGCGACGCCGGACATGCCCAGCATCCGCCGCATCCAGGCCGCGCCGTGCGCAGACATGAAGCCCGCAGCCACGCTGCCCAATATGGCCGCGACGCCCGCCGCGCTCTCTGCCACACCGTAGTGTGCAGACGAGAGTCCCAGCGTCGTGCGCACCAAATACGGGTAGCCGACGACCATCACCCCGGACAGGAACATGCTCGCCGCCCCCGACAACAGCAGCAGTTTGAGCACGTCCGGCTGCTCGCGGCGCAGAAAGCGCGCGCTCTCGGCCAAATCATTGCGCACCGTCGGGAGCACTCCGCCCTTCGCCCCGCGCGGGGTGTAGCCGAGGCGGATGAAGCACTCGAGCAGCGCCGTCAGGAAAAAGCAGGCCGCCGCGGCTAGCATGACGCTGCCGAGGCCGAAGGCCGAGTACGCCGCAGCGCCCAGGAACGGCGTGACGAGTGAGGTGACGGCCTGTACCTGGCTGACGGCGGCGTTGCCGCGCAGGACGTTCTCCCCGCTGAGCATCTGCGGCACGCAGGCCTGCACGGTCGGCGACTCGAAAGCGCCCAGCACGCTGAGCGCCATCAGCAGTGCGCCGACTGCCGCAACTCCTCCGCCCAGCGCCAGCGTAAGCGCGCCGAGCAGCACCGTCAGGCCCGAGAGCGCGTCAAGCGCCACCATGATGCGCCGCCTGTCCGCCCTGTCCGCCAGCACCCCGCCCAAAGGCGAGAGCACTATCATCGGCAGCATCGACAGCGCCACTATGAGCGAAAACGTCCCCGCCGAGCCCGTGGCGTCGAGGACATACATGCTCACCGCAAAGCGCAGCGCGCCGTTGCCCAGCAGCGACGAGGCCTGACCGAGTATGAGCAGGGTGAAGTTGCGTGTGAAGAGTTTCATTTTTGCTCCTTTCATGCATTATACATACATTCGCAAGGTATGTAATTGTTCAAAATAAAACTGCCTTTCGGCAATTTTATTTTTCGGACCACTTTTCAAAGAAGTGGTCGACGGCGGCCTCTACTCCCTCGTCGCGCAGCGGCAGGCCCATGGCGTCGAGCATGTCCAGGATGAAGGCGAATTTGCGCCTTTGCTCCGCGCGCGTGGCGGGATAGATATGGGGGATGAACCAGAGGCTGGTAAGGATGGGCAGCAGCTCGGAGAGCTCGCGCGGGTAGCGCGTCGTGATAGAGCCGTCGGCTATGCCCTCGTCGATGAGCTTCCGGTAATACGGCGTGAGCACCTCGCGGTTGGCGGCCAGCATATTTGCAAGCAGCTGCGGGTTTTTCATCAGCGCCGTGGCCTGGCGGGTTATCTCGCCCTGCTCCTCGTCGGCGTTGTGTATCAGCACCGCCTGCCGCAGCTTCTCTAGCCCGCTTAGGTCGTCGCGCCCCTGCACCGCCTCGAAGGGGTTCTTCGAGAAGAACATGCGGTCGTTTACGGCGTCCATTATCTCCTCTTTGCTCTTGAAGTGGTGGTACACCGCGCCCTTCGTCAGCCCTCCAAGCTCGCCGACGATGTCCTGTATCGTCGTATTCTCATAGCCCTTCTCCAGGAACAATCGCTGCGCCGCGTCGAGTATCTTCTCCACCGTTATCTCAGGGTACTTGTTGCGTGCCATACGCTCGCCTCGCATACATTCGTTTGGTATGTATTATACACAGTCCCCCGCCGCAAGTCAAGCACTTTGTGCTTGACTCTTTGTATTATTTGCATTATAATCAATAATACAAAAGGAGGGGAGCACAGTGCTGCTCAAGCTGGACATGGCATCGAAGGTGCCTATATACATGCAGATACGCAATCAGATAGTGCTGGGCATAGCCTCGGGCGAGCTCGCGCCCGGCGAAAAGCTGCCCACCATCCGCGCCCTGGCCGAGCAGAGCGGCGTCAACATGATGACCGTCAACAAGGCCTACGGCCTTTTGAAGCAGGAAGGGTATATCACGACGGACCGCCGTGGCGGGACTGTCGTGAGCGGCTCCCCGGGAGCCGGAGCCCTTAGTGAGCGCTATGTCGCCGCGCTGCGCGTCATTGCCGCCGAGGCGCGCCTTACCGGCATGGACGAGGACGAGTTTGCCGCGCTGTGCCGCGACATTTTCCGCGAAGGAGGAGGCGGAGGCAATGCTTAAAATGATTTTCTTCCTGCTAATCTGGTCCGTCGTGCCGCTGCTGGCGGGGATGATGTGCAATGAGGCCAAGCCCAAGAAGGGCATCATCCTAGGCGCGACCCTGCCCTACAGCGCCAGGAGCGACGCGCGGGTGCTGGATATAACCAGGCGCTTCAAGCGCGCGCAGTGGCTTTGGGTGCTGATAGAGACGGCGGCCTGGGCGCCGCTCCACTTCCTGACCAGCGAGGGTGTGGCCATCGGCGTGATGTGCGTGATGTTCATACCCATGATAAGCGTGCCCTACGCGATATACGTCCGAGCGAACAAAAAGCTCCGCGAGCTTAAGAAGTCCGAGGGCTGGTCTACGCCGTACACGGGCGGGGTCGTCATCGATCTCAAGGCCGCGGCGGAACCGCCTAAGCCCGTAAAGTGCCGGCTCTTCGTGCCGCCGATATTGATTTCGCTCGTGCCCGGCATACTCGCTCTGACCACCGACGTAGGCGAGGGCGAGCGCATTGGCGGGCTTATTTTCTCCGTCACTTTTGCGCTGGTGTGCATACTGTGCATGCTGCTCTACCCGCTCATATACCGCCAGCGCGCCGACGTGGCCGGGGCGGACAGCGATTTGAACGCGGCGCTGACCAGGGTGCGGCGCTACAACTGGGTCAAGATGCTGCTGGGCACGACCTATATGACGGCCGTCTTCGGTCTCGCCTACTGGTTTCTGCGCGACAGCGACCTGTGGACGATGGTTCTGTCCTTTGCGTTTATGGCAGCGCTCGTCGCCTTCTGCATGGCTACCGAATTTGCCGTCCGCCACACGATGGAGCGGCTGACCGCCGGGGTGCGCGGCGACGTGGTGGACGAGGACGATCTCTGGCTCTGGGGCATGTTCTACAACAACCCAGGCGACAGGCACCTCTTTATAAACGACCGCACCGGCTCGGGCATGGGCGTGAACATAGGCCGCACGGGCGGCAAGCTCATCGTCATCGGCACCGCATTTATACTCATCGGCCTGGCCGTTTTCGGCGTAACGATGGCTGCGGGCTTCGACGCCCCACGCGAGGGGTATATAGAGGGCGACACACTGTATTTCCGGCACTTCGCCGAAAAATACGAGATAGGCCTGGACGAGGTTGAGAGCGTGGAGCTGCTCGATGAGCTGCCCGAGGCCAGGCGCATAGCGGGCACGGGCATGAGCACGCTGCTGGAGGGCCGCTTCACCGTCGAGGGCTACGAGAACGTGCGTATCAGCCTCAACCCGCAGGAGCCGCCGTTCATAGCGGTGGTTACCGGGGACATGTCACGCATCTTCTCACTGGAGACGCCGCAGGAGACCGAGGCTTTCTATGAGGAAATCCTGGAGGCAGTAGAATGAACATCAACGTCGGCGCCATAAGCTGCGGCATCTTCGGCGCGCTGTTCCTGCTGCTGGGCGTAGTATTCGCCGCCCTCGGGGAGCGTGGAGCCGGGTTCATAAGCGGCTTCGGCTCCCTGCCTGCGGAAAAGCGTAAGCTATACGACACGGAGCGCATGTGGCGCGATCAGCGCAACGGCTTCTTCATCTGGACGGCCGTCTTCGCTGCAGGAGCCGTGCTCTCACTGCTCGCGTCGCAATACTTCGCCGTGGCGGCGTTCATCGTCTGGCTGGCACTGTTCCTCAAGGACGTGCATTTCAGCGCCGAAAAGGCGTTTGAAAAATATAAGCTGTGACCGGAGGCGGTTTACATGAAAGAGCGCAAAGCCAACCTGAACGGGCGCGTCGTTTTCACCGTTATTCTGCTGCTTGCTATCGCGGCCTTCATACTGTTCGCCATCTTCTCCCCGCGCAGCGCGGAGGTAGACGGGGATACGCTGCGCTTCCACCACCTGTTCACCAGGTTCGAGGTGCCGCTCGGCGAGATAGCCTCCGTACAGCTGCTGGAGGAGACGCCGAACATGAGCAAGGTAAGCGGCATAGGCGTGTACTTCCTCTCCGAGGGCACATACGAGGCCGAGGGCTACGGCCGCTGCACGGCGAGCGTCAACCAGAGCGAGCCGCCCTTCATCGCCGTTACCACATCGGACGGCTCGGCATACATCTTCAGTCTGAACAGCCAGGACGCCACGCGTGAGTTTTACGGTGAGCTGGCGTCAAAAACTCAACAAAATTGATAAAGTGTTGAAACTTGCGCGGCACACTGACGCCGCAAGCCCCGCCGCGCCGTACCCGCCGCGCGGCAGGCGCCATCTGTTAAAAATAATGCGGCACACTGCCGCCAATTAAAGCAAGGAGGGCATAGCCATGCTCCGAATCGAACATCTGACCAAGACCTACGGCGACAAGAAAGCCGTGGACGACCTCACTCTGCACATCCGCCCTGGCGAAATATACGGCTTCATAGGCCACAACGGCGCCGGCAAGACGACCACCATAAAGGCCTGCTGCGGCATCATGAGCTTCGACGAGGGCGAAATCTATATCGACGGCAAGAATGTCAAGACCCAGCCGCTCGAGTGCAAGCGCGTGCTCTCGTACATCCCGGACAACCCCGACCTCTACGACTTCCTGTCCGGCATCAAGTACCTGAACTTCGTCTGCGACATCTTCGGCGTGCCCCAGGCCGAGCGCCAGGAACGCATACACCGCTACGCCGACCTCTTCGAGCTGACCGCAGATCTCGCCGAGCCCATCAGCGCCTACTCCCACGGCATGAAGCAGAAGCTGGCCATCATCTCCGCGCTGGTGCACTCGCCCAAGCTCATAATCATGGACGAGCCCTTTGTCGGCCTCGACCCCGTTGCCTCGCACAAGCTCAAGGGCATCATGCGCGAGCACTGCGACGCGGGCGGCGCCATCTTCTTCTCCACCCACGTCCTGGAGGTCGCGGAAAAGCTCTGCGACATGGTGGCCATCATCAAGGGTGGACGGCTAATCAAGTCCGGCACCATGGACGAGGTGCGCGGCGACGACTCGCTCGAGGACGTGTTCCTGGAGCTTGAGGAGGAGTGAGCTATGTTCAAGGCCCTGATGAAAGTCCAGCTGGCTAGCGTCATAGCCTCGCTCATGCGCTCGTCGAAGGGCAACGAGAAGCGCTCGGCGGCGAGCGGGGCGCTGATAGCCGTGCTGTTCGTGTTCGTCGCAGGCGTGCTTGTTTTCGCCTTCGGCGCGATGTTCTACGCTCTCGCCGCGCCCATGCACTCTGTCGGCCTGGACTGGTTCTACTTCGCCATGGCCGCGCTGACGGCCTTTGCGCTGTGCTTCGTAGGCAGCGTGTTCACCGCTCAGCAGCAGCTTTTCTCCGCCCGCGACAACGAGCTGCTGCTGGCCATGCCGATAAAGCCCAAGTTCATCCTCGGCTCGCGCATGGTCATGCTGCTGGCCATAGACTACGCGCTGGAGCTGCTGGTCACAGTTCCCGCCGCCGTGATATGGGGTGTACAGGTCGGCTACTCCGCCGCCGGCGTGGCGGCGCTGGTCGTGTGCACACTGCTGCTGCCGCTGCTGGTGCTGACCTTCACCTGCATCATCGCCTGGGTGCTGGCCGCAGTCAGCTCCAGGATGCGCAACAAGACCATCGTCACGATGGTGCTCTACCTTGCCTTCCTCGCGGCGTATTTCTACGTCTACATGAACTTCAACAACATCCTCACGGAGCTCATCGCCAACAGCGCCCAGCTTGCGGGCGGGGTGGCCGTGGTCTACCCCGTGTACGCCTTCGGCCAGGCCGTCGCTGCGGGGAACCTGCTGCATCTGGCCGGGTTTGCGGCCTGCTGCGCCGTACCCTTCGCCATCGTCTACGCCGTACTCTCGCGCGGCTTCCTCTCCGTGACGATGCGCCGCCCGGCCGCTAAGAAGCTCGTCTACCGCGAGCAGAAGCTAGCCGTCAGCAGCGCCTCCGCCGCGCTGCTCAAGAAGGAGCTGCGGCACTTCGGAGCCAACGGAATGTACATCCTCAACGCCTCCCTCGGCTCCATACTCACGATAGCCGCCGCCGTGGCGCTCATAATCTACCGCGACACGCTCGTCGCGGTGCTCGGCGAGCTGCCCCAGGGCTGGACGGCGGCGCTTATGACCATCGCGCTGTGCTTCCTGTGCGGCACCGACGTGATAAGCGCGCCGAGCATCTCGCTGGAGTACAAGACGCTCTGGCTGCTCAAGAGCCTGCCGCTAAAGCCGCGCACCATACTCATGAGCAAGGTGAACCTGCACCTGGTAATAGCGCTCCCGCCCACGCTCATTGCCTCCGCCTGCTGCATCATAGCCCTGCCGATGAGCGCCGCCGACGCTGCGGCCGTCGTGCTAGTGCCGGCGCTGATGACGCTTTTCGGCGCGCTGCTGGGCGTGGTGACAAACCTGCGCTTCCCCAAGTTCAACTACATCAACGAGACGGCGGTCATCAAAAACAGCATGTCCGTCATGATAACCATGTTCGCCTCCTGGGGCGTGCTGGCGGCTCCGGTGATACTCTACGTCGCCGCGCTCGACGGCGTCATTGGCCTGACGGCGTACATCTACATCTGCGCCGTGCTGCTCGCCGCCGCCTGCGCGGCCATGTACGTCCACCTCGGCCGGGGCGGCGCGCGCCGCTTTGAGTCCCTGTAATGCACTGCGCCGCCTGGCCACGCAGTCAAAATCGCGCCTCGGGCGTAATCATACATTTTCAGGTGGAAGCAGGCGCTGCTTTTGCAGCGCCTGCTTCCCTTATACTTTATTTAACGAGGCTGCAAATCCAGCCCGGCAAGGTCATGTCAATTCAGCAGATTGGGAAATGCTCATTTCTATGTACCTGTCCTGCACTTCTTTCACCGATGACATCAAGTCCACGCGGAATCCCATGGCTTTCGCATGCGCCGCCGACCATCCCAGCAGGTAATAAACGTCACCTTTCCAGTACAAGGAGTACGGGCTCAGCACATAAAGGCGCCCGCGCTTTGCGGAGTGTTTTTCCGGGTTTGAGGGCGCCGTGCTATAATAAAAGGAAATCGATTTCCTGTGCTCAATAGCACGCTGGATGGCATCTATAGTGTAGTACACACTTTCATTGGCCGGTGAATTAAACTATCAAGTGCAACACTTTTTAAGGGAATAAAAGAGTTCATACAGGGCCCCAAGTGGTAGAATGGAGTAACCACACAACCAAGACACCAGGAGGGGACTGTATGAACTACCATCATCTTACCATAGAAGAGCGCTCTTGTATACGAAAATATTACGTCGACGGACTTAGCTACCGCGAAATTGCCCGGCTGATCGGCAGAAACGTCAGCACGGTGTCGCGGGAGATCCGCCGCAACTGTACCCACATGTACGACATCCCCACCTACTACCCGCACACAGCACAGAAGAAATACCTGCTGCGCCGTTCCTATTGCCATCGTGGGATGTTCCATTCTCAGGAAGTGATTGAGTACATAAACGAGAAGCTGAATGCGACCTGGTCGCCGGAACAAATAGCCTGCACGCCGTGTGAGCTGAAGATGCCCAGCTGGCGCAAAATTGAGGAACGGCTGCACTGCGATGTCTATTTTGCCGACCCCTATTGCGCATGACAGAAAGGCACAAACGAGAATCTTAACGGCCTGCTGAGGGAATTCTACCCCAAGGGCAGAAACCTTTCCCGTGTCGCTCCCGCCACGCTAAAACGAAACCTGGCGTTGATCAACGCCAGGCCTCGCAAAGTTTTGAACTTCCATTCTCCCCAGGAGCTATGGGACTTCGAGCTCAATTCCTGTTGCACTTAGTTTGACAATTCACTTCCAGTTAAATGTGTGTAAAGTGTTCAGCCCAGGGCTGTTTTCAGCGTGCGCTCAAACGTTTCGCCGGGCGCGAGCGCGGTGACGCCGGGGCGGTCGAACATGCCGCCGGCGCCGGGATAACCCGTCCAGGGCTCTATGCAGGCGAAGGGCGTCTCGCCGCTTGCGCCCCAGAGCAGGACGTAGGGATAGCCCTCCGTCGCAACGGTGACGCTGCGGCCGTCGGGCCGCTCCAGGCGGAACCACGCGGACTCGGGCGCGGCGAGGTCAATGCTCCCGCCGTCGAAGAGCCCGGGGACTATGGCCAGCCTGTCCGTCCCGTCCGGCATGTCCGCCTTTTCCGCGCGTATCACGCTCCCCGACGGGGCGATGAAGCCCGGGTGGAAGCCGAATTGCAGCGGCATGACCTCCGCGCCGGTGTTCTTTATCTCATACGTCAGGGCGAGCGTGCAGCCGTCCAGGGCATAGCGCGCCGTCAGCTCGAAGGGCCAGGGCCAGCGCGCGTCGCCCTCGCCCACGCGCAGGGCGAAGGCGAGCGTGTCCTCGCCGCGCTCTGTAAGCACGTGCTCGCAGTCGCGCACAAAGCCGTGGCGTGCGGCCGCATATCTCCTTCCGGCGTGCACAAACTCGCCGCCCTCCACGGCTCCGCACCAGGGGCAGCAGACGGGCGCGCTCCATGCCCACTCGCTGCCGCCCGGCCAGACGTATTCCACGCCTCCGAGCGTCAGGCTCAAGAGCTGGGCGCCCCGGCTGCCCACGCGTGCCGTAAGTATTCCGTTTGTTATTTCGTATTCCATATCACACAAAGCACATGACCAGGTTGTAGCAGCTTATCATGGTTATAACGGCCATAATCACGAGGAAAAGCCTGTCGACGCCCTTGTTTGTCAGTTTGGCGCTGATGCTGCGTCCGAAGATGCCGCCGAGCACGCCGCCCACGCACATCGCTATGAGCACCAGCCAGTCGAACTCCGGCACCGTGCCGCGCACGAGCGTGTTGATAAAGCTCGCCGCCTGCGAGAACAGTATTATGTACAGCGAGTTGAGCGCCGCCGTCTTGGAGTCCATCGAGAAACAGAAAGACAGTATGGCGAGGTTTATCGGGCCACCGCCTATGCCCAGGAAGGCGCTGAGCAGGCCGAGGGTAAGGCCTATCAGTACGCAGGCCGCGGCGTTCTGCACGTCACGGGTCCTGATTCCGTCGCGCTTGAGCGTGTAGATGAACACGCCGACGGTCAGCAGGATCATCATAACCTGCTGGGCTATGTCTACGGTCACGCCGCCGGAGGCGCGCACCAGCTCGAAGAGCTCCTTGCCCAGTATGCCGCCCACGGCCGCGCCCACGGCCAGCAGCGTACCGCGACGCTTCTCGACCTTGACGGAGCCGCCGCGCGAGCGAACCATGCTCGTTATGGTCATGGCCAGCACCGTGCAGCCGGACAGGAAGCTCACAGTGGCGACGCCCATGCCCGACACCGCGTCGAGGACGGGCTTGATTATCACGCCGCCGCCCACGCCGCTTATGCCGCCCGCGGTCGTCGCCGCGAGGCATATCAGGAAATACAGTACAGCTTGCAGCAAAAGCATCACCTCATAGGCGCGAAATGCGCCGTAGTCTCGTGTATTCTAGTCCGCGCCGCAGGATTTGTAAAGCGCGCCGGTCAGAACAGGCACGGACTCCCGTTTTGACCGGGGTCCGTGCCTGGTTTCATCTGTCCCGGCTCACCGCAGCGACACGAAGCGGGTGTCGTACTCGCCGATGAGGGGCAGGCAGTAGTCGCGGAACTCGTCCGTCACGCCGCCCGGGGTTATCCACTCGAGCGGGAAGGTCTTTTCCGCGTTGGCCACCTGCTCGAGCGGGACGAGGATGGTCTCGCTTTTGTACTCGGGCTTGCGCTCCGTCCTGAAACCGACCATGTAGCCGGTCTGGCCCTCGACGGCGCTCTTCACGGCGGTGGCTCCGGCGAGCTCGGCCTCGTCGCGGTCAATCTCGCTCATGAGGGCGACGGAAGTGCGGCCGAGCAGGCCGGGCTTCTCGCTGCGGGACTTGATGCCCGTCTCGTTCATAATCATGTCGGAGAGGGTCTGCGCCGCGCCGCCGGGCACCTTGTGGCCGAAGCCGTCGACGATGCCGCTGTCGGCGACCGGCGCGCCGCCGGCGTAGTGTATGCCCTCGCTGACGGTGACCAGCAGGCCGCGGCCTTTCGCCCACTTCTCTTTGACGGCGGCGAGGAACTCGTCCTTGTCGAAGTCCGTCTCGGGCAGGTAGACCAGGTGCTCGCAGGGCATGAGCCCGGTGAACAGCGCGCTGGCGGCGGTTATCCAGCCGGCGTTGCGGCCCATCATCTCCATGACCACGACGTGGATGGGCAGGGCCGCGGCGTCCTGCGCTATCTCCAGCGCGCTGGCGGCGGCGTACTTGGCCGCGCTGCCGAAGCCGGGGCAGTGGTCGGTGACGGCGAGGTCGTTGTCTATGGTCTTGGGTATGCCGATGACGCGCAGCTCATAGCCGCTCTTGACGGCCAGCTGGTACACCTTGTTGCAGGTGTCCATGGAGTCGTTGCCGCCGTTGTAGAAGAAGTAGCGGATGTTGAACTTCTTGAAGCACTCGAGCACGGCGGGATAGTCGGCGTCGGTGAGCTTCCGTCGGCAGGAGCCGATGGCGGAAGCGGGGGTGCGCGCGAGCAGACCGAGCGTTTCGTCCGGCACAGCGCCGAGGTCTATGAGGTCTCCGGCGAGGATACCCTCAGCGCCGAAGCGCGCGCCGTAGATGGTCTCAATCTCCGGGTGCTTTTTCGCCTCGCGCACCGCGCCGAGCAGGGAGCTGTTTATCACGGGGGTGGGGCCGCCGCCGTGGGCGACGAGCATATTGCCTTTTAGCATGTCGTGCCTCCTTATCACACCGTGGAAAGGTCGTCGTCAGCCATGCAGAGGTGGACGGCGCCGAGCTTGAAGGTCTGCGGCAGGGCGAGGATGTGCGGGTTGGGGCCGGTAAACTTGCGCTTGGCGTCCTCCAGCGCCTCCTCGAAGGTGGCGCGGGTCTTGAGACCCATGCCGCGCGCGATGCCCGGCTCCTGCGCGCCGACGATGTAGATGGCCGCTGTGTTCATCTCGGCGATATGTCCGCAGCTCATCATGGAAAAGCCGTGGAAGGGGTGGAAGGCGTTTGCGAAGCGGTACTTGCGTATGTACTCCTCGTTCGTGGCAAAGTACTCGCCGTAGCGGTCCATGTCGGGCAGTATCTGCATGTAGTCGTGCTGGAACATGTTGTACAGCTCGCGCAGGTAGGGCCAGCGCTCGTCGTGGAAGTAGCCGTTGCAGATGCTGGAGCAGATGATAACGCAGTTCTCCTTCATCACGCGCTTGTGGCGGATGACCTGCGCGCTGAGGGCCTGCATCATCTGTATCGGGTTCGTGCCCATGCCGTTGCCGTAGTGGAAGTCCTGCGGCATGCCGAACACCATTATGTCGTACTTCTCCTTGGCATAGGGGACGTAGGTGCGCTTATTGGCGACTTCCCAGCTGGCGGGCTGCATGACGGCGGCGTAGCCGCTGAAGATGGCTATCTGGCGGGAATAGGTGTCGAGAACGGCGTCGCAGCAGAAGAAGGGGTGGCCCATCTTCTCCTCCATGTGCATGCCTATCTGGTCGAACTTGGTGCGCATCAGGCTGTGGCCGCTTACCGGCGTGAAGTCCGCGCGGTGCATGACCTTCGGCACATGGTGGCTGGCTATGCTCCTCCAGTGGGTGATGCCGGTGGCGCAGTGCTTGTAGCCGCCGGAGTAACCGCCGTAGGGGTTGCCCTGAGTGTGGCCTATGAGGATGGGGATGTCGCACTCGTAGACGTACTTGTTCATCAGCACCGGGTCGCCCGCGCAGGTGACGCCGAGGTCGACCATGTGCTCATAGTCCTCGCTGTCGTGGCTGGTGAGCTGGCCGGAGTAGTAGAACTCGTTGAAGAGCTCGTCGCCGAGTATCTTCTTCATCTCGGGTACGGTGGCGCGCGGGTGCAGGCCGTTCGAGATGAGCAGGAGTATGTCCTTCTTCTCCACGCCCGCGGCGTAGAGCTCGTCGAGGCAGGCCCTTATCGCCACCTTGCGGTGGCTGGTGGGCTGGGTGCCGCCCTTGACGATGTCGGGGATGATGAACACTACGCTCTTGCCCTTGCCGGCGAGCTCGCGCAGCGCTGGCATGCCCAGCGGGTGGCGGATGCTCTCGAGCGTGGCGTTATAGAGCGTGTCCCAGTCCTGTGGCAGGCACTCGGGGTCGGGCACGGTGGTACCGGGGATAAATACGTCGGTGTTGTCGGGCAGCTCGGCGCTCATCAGGCCGTTGCCGTATTCAAAATCAAGCTTCATGCTTTGTCCTCACTTTCCAAGGTAGGTGCGGATTATCTCCAAATATTCGTCGGGGTACCAGCCTATCTCGCCGGCAAAGCGGGTCAGCGCGATGAGGCCGCCGTCAATCTCGTCGATGGAGGCGAGCATTTCGGCGTTATCGGTCTTGAGGCCGCCGCCGTAGACGACGTCCATGCCGCCGGTGCGCTCCTTGACGAAGCGGGCAATCATGGTGATGTAGTCCTTGCCGGCCGGCGTCTTGCCGGGTCCGATGCTCCACACGGGCTCGTAGCCGATGACGACCTTGCTCTTGTCGACTCCGGCGAGGCCCTCGTCGAGCTGCCTGCCCAGGACCTCCTCCCACTGCGGCTGCTCCTCGCTCTTCTCGCCGATGCAGAAGAGGACGTTCAGGCCGCGCTCCGTCGCGCGGAGCACTTCCTGGTTGAGTATGCGGTTGGTGGCGGAGGGGTCCTTCACTCCGGCCTCGGCGAAAGTGTCGTTATAGAAGTTGCGCTCCTCGCAGTGGCCGATTATGACGCTCTCGCAGCCGAGGGCCACGGCGGCGCTCGCCGGGCGCAGGGTGGTGAAGGCGCCGAAGTTGCCGCCCACGGCGGTGTCGGCGCGGTGCACGCCCTGGCAGCCGACCTTGACGGGGCTGCCGGGCTTCTTCGCGCCCACGGCGCCCAGCAGGTGCGCCTCGGGGAAGAACTGCGCAAACTCGACCTCGCTGGGGTCGTACTTGGCCAGCGCGTCCTGGGTGTTGCTCACGATGAACGCACCCCAGTCGGCTACGGGCGCGACGCGGTTGACGCCGCCGAACTCGACCGGCACGTCAAAGCGCTTGAGGTTTAAGTACAGATGCTTCATTTTCCGCACCTCACTTGGCGTAGAAGGCCTTCATGTCCTCGAGGCTCTTGAGCTCGACGAGCGGGGCCTTGCCGTAGGAGCCGAAGTTGACGATGAGGGAGCCGACGGCCTCCTTGACGCCCTGCTCCACGCGCTCCATGAGCACGGCGACGTCGTTGTCGGGGATGCTGCCGGTGAGGACGGTGTCCATGATGGGCGGGAAGAACACGCGCGGGTCAAAGGCGCTCTTCTTCTCCTCGAGCAGCTTGTACACGCCGCCGATGGAGGCGCTGCTCTGAAGCTCGGGGTGCTGAGCGAAGAGTTCCTTCATGTTGCGGGTGACGGCCAGGCGGATGTCGGTGTCCACGTTTATCTTGCGGATGCCGCAGGGGATGGCGGCCACGAGCTCGTTCACGGGGATGCCGTAGGCGTTCTGTATGTCGCCGCCGAGGTCGTTTATTTCCTTGACTATGTACTGAGGCACGGTGGAGCTGCCGTGGCTGACGAGGGCGCAGAAGATGCCCAGTCGGTTGATGCACTCCTTGATGGCTATGGCTATCTCGCGGCGGAGCTTGGCGTTCTTGCCCTTGTTCGCGCCGTGCTGGGTGCCGTAGCTGATGGCCAGCGCGTCGACGCCGGTCTCCTCGATGAATTTGACGGCGTCAAGCGGGTTGGTGTAGGTGCTGGTCTCGGCAAAGACGTGGTCCTCCTGGCCGCCGAGCACGCCCAGCTCGCCCTCAACGCTGACGCCGAGCGCGTGCGCGTATTTGACCACCTCGCGGGTCAGCTCTATGTTCTGCTCCAGAGGCAGGGACGATCCGTCTATCATAACGGAGGTGTAGCCGCCGTCTATGGCCGCGACACAGCTGTCGAAATCACGGCCGTGGTCGAGGTGCAGCACCACGGGGATGGGACTGTTTTCACCGTACTTCCTGACGGCGTCGGCGATGCGGCGGGCGCCGACCTTCTTGTCCTCGAGGGTGCCGTTGGCGAAGTCCACACGGCCGCCCATGAAGGCGTTGGCGAGGTCCGCGCCCTGGAGTATGGCGGGGGAGCGGAAGGTCTCGTGCATTTCGATGACTGCCTTGGCCTGGGCCACGGCGTTGACGTTGAACGCGCCCTGCGCGTAGTTGTACTTTTCGGCGGCTTCCATTAAGGGACGAAGCGGAACGAGCGGCATAATAATATCCTCCTTTATTCTTTGTCGGCGGCGTATACCAATTTGCCTGCCGAGCATGTGGCGAGCACGTCGAGCTCCGGCGAGAGGACTACGAGGTCCGCGTCCTTGCCGACGGCTATGTCGCCGCGGCGGTGGAACTCGCCTATGAGCTTGGCGGGGTTTGCGGTGAGCAGGGGCAGGACCTTTTCCGGGCCCTCTCCGGTGAAGGCCGCTATCTTCTTGACGGCCTGGGCGAGGGTGAGCGTGCTGCCCGCGCGTATGTCGGTGCCGGAAATCTTGGCGTCTCCGTCAGTGACGGTGACGGGGTTGATGCCCAGCATATAATCCCCATCGGGCAGGCCTGCGGCCTGCATGGAGTCTGTTATGGCGACGACCTTGTCCCAGCCCTTGCACTTCAAGAGCATGCGCACCGTGCCGGGATGCAGGTGGCGGCCGTCGCAGATGGCCTCGCAGTAGACGTCGCTCTCAAGCACGGCGCCCATGACTGCGGGGCGGTGCTGGTGGAAGAGGCTCATGACGTTGAAGGTGTGCGTGCAGGAGCAGACGCCGCGGCGTATCGCCTCGCGCGCCGTCTCGTAGTCGGCGTCCGAGTGGCCTATGGCCATGACGCACTCGCCGCGCAGGTCCTCGAGCATGTCCAGTACGCCTGGCACCTCGGGCGCCACGGTCATATAGCGCACGCGGCCCTGGGCCTTGCGCTGGTAACGGCGGAAGAGCGAGGCGTCCCCCTCCCTGAGCAGCTCGGGCGGCATGGCGCCCTTGTACTTCTGGCAGAGGAAGGGCCCTTCCAGATGTATGCCGAGGCACTTGGCGCCCGGCAGGGGCCTGTCCATGAACTCACACACGGCGTCTACGGCGCGCTCCGTCGCCTCCTCGGTGTCGGTGAGGATGCTTGCGAGGAAGCCGGTGACGCCCTGGCTTGCGAAGAAGCGCGAGAGCTTGGCAAGCTGCTGGTAATCGGCGGCGTTGATGTCCACGCCGTCGCCGCCGTGGGTGTGTACGTCTATGAAGCCCGGCGAGAGTATGTTCCCCTCTAGGTTTAGGACGTCGCAGCCCTCACGCGGCAGTCCGTCGCCTATCGCGGCTATGCGCTCGTCGACCACGAGCACTTCGGTGTTTACGAGCTCCCCGCCTGTAAAGACGAGGCCCCCGGTTAATATGGTGCGCCTCATATCAGAAGGGCAGGGCGCTGGCCGTGGCGTTGGCAAATATCGCCGCGTCCGGGTGGTTCTGAAGCAGGGTTACGGGGAACGAGGCCGTGACCTCGCCGTAGGCCGCCTGGCGCACCACGCCGCGGTGCCAGTCGCGGAACACGCCGAGACGCACCTTGCGCGCGGAGAGTATCTGCTTTATGCCTATCGTGATGGCCTTGTTCGGCATGGCGATGATGGCTCCGCCGCGGTCGCCGATGGCGTTCGCGGTCTTTGTCTCAGGAGTGAGCGTCAGCACGCGGGTGCCGAGCTGCGCAAACTCCTCGGGGCTGAGCTCCGGCTGAGCCTCGTTGAACGCGAGGTGGCCGTTGATGCCGATGCCGCCGAAGGCGATGTCGACGCCGCCAAGCTCCTCGATGAGCCTGTCGACCTTGCCGGGGTCGGACGGGTCGGGGAAAACGCGCTGCTCCTCGGGCATGAGCAGCTCGGGGTCGACCTTGGTATAGACCGTGTTGCGCATGAAGCCGCGGAAGCTGAGCGGGCTTTCGATGTCTATCCAGGTCTCGTCGTCGTTCAGATACTCGTCCATGTTTATGAACCAGCAGTTTTTGAGGCTGATGCGCTCGCGGTTTACGAGCCTCACGAAGATGGGATACTGGCCCACGGGGCCCACGGGGCAGATGAACACGGTTTTCCTGCCCTCGGCGTTGTGCTCCTTGATGGTGTTAACCATTTCGAGCGCCAGCTCGTAGAACACTTCCCCGGAGTCGCCCAGGGGGTAAACAGGGATTTTGGAATCCTTTCCGAGCTCGCTGGCCGGAATCTTGAAGTAGTCCATCATAAGCATATCCTTCCCTTTCTAAAACAGATGCGCGACGTTGAGTTCGCGTATCAATTCAACTATGTCGCGGGTCCTGGCGCAGCCGAATTTGCGCAGCAGTCCCTTTATCTGCGTCTTGACCGTCGTGACCTCGACGCAGCGTATATCGGCTATCTCGCGCACCTTTTTGCCGTCAAGCAGCAGCCTCACGAGGTCGCGCTCAGCGCTTGTCAGCTTGCTCACGGAGTTGATGAAGAAGAGCAGGCTCTTCTCGCTGGCGCGCAGACGCGAGTACTCCTTGAGCAGCATGTTCTGTATCTTCGCATCCAGCATCGGCCGCCCCGCGGCTGCGGAGCGTATGTGCATCAGCAGCTCCTCATCCGGGCAGCCCTTGACTATGTAGTCCACGGCTCCGGCGCCCATGCTGGTCAAAATCATATTCTCCGTCTCATGGGCCGTGAGGAAAATTACCATCATGTCCGGGTGCTCCTCGAGTATCTGCTCGGCGGCGCGGATGCCCGCAGTGGTAGTCTCCATCTCTATGTCCATGAGTATCAGCTCACAGCCGGTCGTCCCGGCGAGCGCGACGGCCTCGGCCCCGGAAGCGGCCTGGCCGACCACGCGCATATCCTCCTGGGACGAGAGCGTGTCGCACAGGTCCTCGCGTATGAGGTCGAAGTCCTCCGCGACCAATATCTTGATCATTTCCTGTGCCTCCCCTCCCGGCGCGTGCTGCCGTCATAGCGCGGCAGCAGTATGAAGAACGCGGCGCCGCCCTCCTTGCGGTTTTCGACCTGCAGCGTCCCCAGGTGGCTGCGCACTATGGTGCGGACATGGTAGAGACCCATGCCCCAGTTGAAATTGGTGTTCTTGCTGGAGTAGAACGGCTCGAAAATCTTACGCCGCTCCGTCTCGTCTATGCCCGTGCCGTCGTCGCGCACCTCCAGCACCGTGTAGAGCCGTATGTTGTAGCACACCACGGACACAGGGCTCTGCTCGTGCCCGGCGGCCACGTTGGCCTCCCAGGCGTTTGTCATTAGGTTGTAGAGCGCCTCGGACAGGTAATTCGCGTCCGCGAGCACCTCCACGCCCTCCGGCTCCTCGACCGTGAGCGGGGCGTCGGGATATTTCTTGCGGAAGCGGTCCTCGGCGACGGAGCACACGCTCTCGAGCGGCGTCGGCACCAGCATGACGCTCTTACTCTTGACCGTGCGGTACAGCTCCTCGCTGCGCGCGATGAGCGTGTCGTTTATATCGTTCAAACGCTCCGTGCTCTCACGCAGCCTTTCCATATCCGGCTCCGGCTTCTCCAGCTCGGCCCGGATACGCTTATACAGCACGCGGTTGGCCAGCAGCTGGTTCTTGATGCCGTGTACGAAAACGCTCGCGCCCGTGCGGGCGATGTCGAACTTGCGCTCGAGGCCCGGGTCCTCCCTGTTCGTGGATATGGTGTCCTCCGTGTACCTGAGCAGCATGCCTATGCCCAGCAGCCCGCCCAGGACGTTTATAACCACCAGGGCGATATATCCAGGCAGGCCCGGCATCAGCAGCATGTAGCCCACGCCGCGCATGCCTATATAGTCGTAGCTGTAGAAGTCATACACCTGCCCGGGGTCCTGTCCGCAGTAGATAAAATACAGCGCGGCAAGGCTTATCAGGCACACCACCAGCATCAGAAACTGCCGCCGGAAAAACGGCATGGTTATGGAGAATAGCTCGTAGCCCAGCAGGAAGGTCGACAGCAGAAGGTAGGCGATTATCCAGCCGTAACTCATATAGAAGAGCGCGGCCCTCCACCCCGGTATGAGGCCGACCAGCTCCACATATACCTGCGGTATGTAGAGCACCATTGTCACGATTGGCAGCAGGGCCGTCAACCGTGAAGCAAGCGCCGGGCGCTTGCGCACAAGCTTCACCATAGTATAGCGCTCCGCCATCAGCAGCAGGAACAGCGGGAAGAGGTGCCTGCCCACGTTGATCACCATGCCCATCTGGTTGAAGGTGATGAACCTGTACTGGAACCACAGCCTCACATTGTGCGAGAAGAAAAGGAAGTTCTCGACGTCTGCGGTGATGCCTCCGCGCTTTGCTATGAGCAGCATTATGCCAATCAGATATATTGTGAGGCTCAGGCACAGCGCGGCCAGCAGGAAGCTCTCCCTGTTGCGGCGAAGTATGAGCGTGACCATGGAACCGATAAGCAGTCCCGCGGCGAGAAGAAGCAGCATTTTGAACGCCCCCTATAGCGCCATTTTACCGGATTTTCAAGCGCCTGTAAAGGAACATTCAGATAAATGAGGGGCGGCGGAATCGCCGCCCCTCGGGCTTTTGCTTGTTGAATTTGCTTACTCGGCAGCGCCGTAGAGGGCGTCGCCGGCCTCGGTCATGATGTCGAAGGCGACATAGTCCTCAACGGGGACGGGGGCCTCGAGGTTGCCGGAGGAGATCATGATCTCCTGCTGCAGCTCGTAGTAGCCGGCGACGGTGCCGTCGGCCACGCCGTCGTAGACTTCCTTGCCGGTCAGCCAGTCGGCGTCGCCGCGCTGGTTGTAAGCGGAGTCGTAGTCGATGGCGAGCAGGTCGGCGACCCACTGGGCGACCTCGTCGTAGTGCTCATCGGCGGAGTAGTCCATGCCCTGGAACAGGGCGGTGACGAAGCGGACGAACATGTCGCGCTCGCTCTCGACGCGGTCGGGCATGGCGATCCAGCTGGCGAGGGAGACGGAGGTGTCGGAGAAGGTGACGTTGTCGGCGAGCTTGGTGGTGCCTTCAACCTGCTCGAGGACGGTCAAGCTCTCGGGGCTCCACAGGGCGCAGGCGTCGACGTCGCCGGTCATCATGGCGGTGACGATGGCGGAGGCGTCCATGTTCATGGCGGTGATGTCGTCCATGGTCAGGCCGACGCTGTTAAGGGCGTTGGTCAGGATGACTTCGCTGGAGGTACCGGCGGCGTAAGCGACGGTCTTGCCGGCGAGGTCCTCAAGGCTGGTGACGTTCGGGCCGCCGATGACGGCGTCGCCGTTGGAGATGTGGCTGAGGGCGATTATCTCGGCGCTGCCGGCGGCGCAGAGCTTGTGGGCGCCGTCGCCTATGTAGCCGATGTCGATGGAGCCGGACTCCATGGCGGAGATGATGGTCGGGCCGTCCTGGAAGCTGCTGAGCTCAAGGGTGATGCCCTGCTCTTCCATGTAGCCCATCTGCTCGGCAGTGAGCACGCTCCACAGGGAGCCGTAGTTGTTCATGTAGCCGACCTTGATGGTGATGGGCTCGGCGGTGGGCTCGTTGGACTCGGTGGTGCCGGGGTCGGCGGCCGGAGAGCCGCTGGCGGCGGGGTCAGCGCTGGGCTCGGTGGTATCGCTGCCGCAGGCGGCGAGAGCAAACACCATGACGAGGGCCAGGGCAAGCGCAAGAAGCTTCTTCATTAATTTGTTCCTCCTCATTTTTTGTTTGAAATTATGTGGTCAAAATGCTGTGCATTTTCACACTGCAAATTACTTGCGCACCTCGAGGTACTCCTGGTAGACCAGGCTCCATATCTCGTTCTTGAGCTCGAGGAAGCGCGGGCTCATCTTCGTCTCCTGGTCGCGCGGGTAGGGGATGTCGATGTCGATGATAGCCTTGACGCGGCCGGGACGGGCGGACATTACTATGACCTTCTGCGCGAGGATTATGGCCTCGTCGACGTCGTGGGTAATGAAGAAGCAGGTCTTCATGTCGCGCTCCCAGGTCTGCAGCAGTTCGCTCTGGAGCTGGGTGCGGGTCTGGGCGTCGAGCGCGCCGAAGGGTTCGTCCATGAGCAGGACCTGGGGCTCTGCGGCGTAGGCGCGGGCGATGGCGACGCGCTGCTTCATGCCGCCGGAGAGCTCCTTCGGGTAGTGGTTGGCGAACTTGGTGAGGTCGACCTTTTCGAGGTACTTCATTGCGAGCTCGTCGGCCTCCTTGCCCTTGATGCCGCGCATCTCGAGGGCGAAGCGGACGTTCTTCTTGACCGTCAGCCAGGGGAAGAGGGCGTACTGCTGGAACACGACGCCGCGGTCGGTGCCGGTGCCCTCGACGAGCTTGCCGTCGCAGTGGACCTGGCCGCTGGTAGGCTCGAGCAGTCCGGCGATGATGTTCAGCAGGGTGCTCTTGCCGCAGCCGGAGGGCCCGACGACGCAGATGAACTCGTTGTCGTGGATGTCAAGCGTAACGCCGTTGAGGGCAATCATCTCACCGTTGCGGCCGTTGAACTTCTTGACGACGTTGTCTATATGCACCTTTACGGGCGCGCCTTCGATATAGTTAGTGAGATTGGTTTCCATCAGTTAATCGTCTCCTGCCATCCGGTCAGCTTCTTTTCAAGGAAGCGAATGCCTTTTTCGAGTAGAATTCCGATGATGCCCAGCACTATGACGTAGGCGAGCATGGGCGCGTTCTCAAAGTTGGAGCTCAGAGCGCGGATACGCATGCCGAGGCCGGCGACGGAGCCCGCGCTCTCGGCGGCGATTATGGTGGTCAGCGCGACGGAGGCGCCGAGGCGGATAGCCGTAAGTATGAAGGGGAGCGTGGCCGGGGCGAGGACGCGGACAAAGATGTCGCGGTTCTTGGCGCCGAGGACGCGCGCGGCCTTGATGAGGGTCTCGTCGACGTTTATGACGCCCTGGTAGATAGTCACGCACATGATGAGGAAGCAGGCGATGGTGATGGTCGTCACCTGGGCGGGGCGGCCGATACCGGCGCAGGCGACCAGCAGCGGGACGTAAGCCAGGGGCGGGATGTTGCGGATGAACTGAATCCAGGGGTTGATGATGTTGCGGACCGGCAGATACCAGGCCATCAGTATGGCGACGGGCAGCGCTATGACGAAGCCCAGGCCGTAGCCCAGCGCAACGGAGATAAGGCTGCTGGAAAGGTCGTCCCAAAAGACGCCGCGCTCTACCATGGTTATGAGGCCGTTGATAGTTGCGGGCGCGAACGGGAACGCGCGGCTTGTACTGGGCAGGATGCTCAGTATGTACCAGACCACCAAAGCTGCCACGAAGGACAGGATCACCCATGCCCAGCCGGGTATTTTGCTGGCCCAGGAGTTTTTGTTGTTTCTCAACTCCAGTCTCCCCTTTCAGAGAATTATACAATTCAAGTTGATACCAGTATAATTCTTTTATTGGTTTTTTAAAGGATGAAGTTTCTTCATACCCTATTGCGTGACCCGTCTTGCCCGTTTGTAACATTTCTGAAACATTTTCTTTATATTTTTGCCTTTATACAGGAAAACAGCGAAAAAACATACACTGCCCGCCCCTGTCGGGCGGGCAGTGTATGCGCGCTTTTATCACAGTTTTCAGAACTTCAGGGTGGCGAAATAGTCCTCCGGCGTCTCCGCGCGGCGTATGAGCTCGGCGGCACCGTCGGCATTCAGCAGCACCTCGGCGCTCCTCAGGCGGCCGTTGTAGTTGTAACCCATGGCGCGGCCGTGAGCGCCGGTGTCGTGTATGACCAGCGTGTCGCCTATCTCCACCTTGGGCAGCATGCGGTCGACGGCGAACTTGTCGTTGTTCTCGCAGAGCGAGCCGGTCACGTCGTAGAGGTGGTCGCACTCGGCGTCCTCCTTGCCCGCGACGGTGATGTGGTGGTAGGCGCCGTACATAGCCGGGCGCATGAGGTCGCAGGCCGAGGCGTCCACGCCTATATAATCCTTATAGATTTTCTTCTCGTGCAGCACCTTCGTCACGAGGCAGCCGTAGGGCGCGAGCATGAAGCGGCCCATTTCGGTGTAAATCTTCACGTCGCCCATGCCCTCGGGGACGAGTATGTCCTCATAGGCGCGCTTTACGCCTTCGCCGATGGCCATGATGTCGGGCATGGGCTCGCCGGGACGGTACGGTATGCCGACACCGCCGGAGAGGTTGATGAACGCGACGTGCGCGCCCGTCTCGCGGTGCAGCTCCACAGCCAGGCGGAAAAGCTGCGCGGCCAGCTCCGGGTAGTAGGCCTCGCTGGTGGTGTTTGAAGCGAGGAAGGCGTGGATGCCGAGGTGCTTCACCCCGCGCTGCATGAGCATGCGGAAGGCCTCGGAAATCTGCTCTCGGGTCATGCCGTACTTGGCCTCGCCGGGGTTGTCCATGATGCGGTTGGCGATAGAGAACTTGCCGCCGGGGTTGTAGCGGCAGCACATAGTCTCCGGGTACTCGCCCACGCACCCGTCGTAGAAGGGGATGTGGCTGATGTCGTCGAAGTTTATGATGGCGCCGAGCCTGTGCGCGAGGACGAACTCCTCGGCGGGCGTGTCGTTCGACGAAAACATAATCTCCTCGCCGGATATGCCGAGCTTCTCGCAGAGCATGAGCTCGGTGAGGCTGGAGCAGTCCATGCCGCAGCCCTCGGCGCGCAGCAGCTTCATTATGGCCGGCGTCGGCGTGGCTTTTACGGCGAAATACTCCCTGTAGCCCCCGTTCCAGGCGAAGGCGGCGTTGACTCTTCGCGCGTTTTCCGTGATGCCGGCGGCGTCATAGAGGTGAAAAGGCGTCGGAAATTGCCCGCAAATTTCGCCCAACTTGGCGGCGCTTACAAAAGGCATCTTTGTATTTCGCATATTTTGACCCCCAAAACCAGAAATTTGGCAGTTGCAAGCCATATTTTTATTATAATATAATGAAATAACTAAGTCAAAACACAATCAGCAAAAAAATACTTTGATTCGTGCTGGAAAAAATGTATAATGTGTAGTAAGAGACGGAAGGGGGGCCGTACCCCCGCCGGACGCAGGAGGTTCATTATGGATAAGATAGAGCTGGCAGAGAAGTATATCTCGAACGATGACATCTGGCTGTTCAACACGGGCAGCGCTCAAAGAGCCTATGACGCCTTCACATGCAAGTATATCCCCGAGGCGGAGCTCACCCGTTTCGTTGTCTGGGCGCCCAACGCCCGTGAGGTCAGCGTCGTCGGCGACTTCAACGGCTGGGACGGCAGCGCCGCCCCGATGAAGAAGCTGGAGGGCGGCGTCTGGTGCGCCTTCCTGCCCGGCGTAAAGCAGGGCGATATATACAAGTTCCGCGTGGTCGGCCCCGACGGACGCGCAGTGCTCAAGGCCGACCCCTTCGCCCTCCACGCCGAGACCGGCCCGGCCACGGGCAGCAAGGTCTGGGACATAGAGGGATACGAGTGGGGTGACGGCGACTTCATGGCACAGCGCCGAAATTACGACGCCATACACTCGCCCATGAACATCTACGAGGTACACATCGGCTCCTGGCGCAAGCGCGAGGACGAGACCTACCCCAACTACCGCGAGGTGGCGGACGAGCTCGCCGACTACTGCCGCAAGATGCGCTTCACCCACGTTGAGATAATGCCCGTCACGGAGTACCCCTACGAGGGCTCCTGGGGCTACCAGGTCACGGGCTACTTCGCCCCCACCAGCCGCTACGGCACGCCGCAGGACTTTATGTACTTCGTGGACAAGCTGCACAGCGAGGGCATAGGCGTCATCATGGACTACGTCCCGGCGCACTTCCCGCGCGACGAGCACGGCCTGCGGCTCTTTGACGGCACGCCCTGCTATGAGTGCAGCGAGCAGCGCATGGCAGAGCACCCCGACTGGGGCACCATGATTTTCGACTATGCCAAACCGCAGGTGCAGAGCTTCCTCGTCAGCTCCGCGATGTTCTTCTTCGACAAATACCACATCGACGGCATCCGCGTCGACGCAGTCAGCAGCATGCTCTACCTCGACTACGGCCGCCGCGGCGGCGAGTGGACGCCCAACAAGGACGGAGGCAACACCAACTACGGCGCGGTCGAGTTCCTGCAGAAGCTGAATTCCACCATACTCACGGCCTATCCCGGCGCCATCACCATCGCCGAGGAGAGCACGGCCTTCCCGCTCATCACCCGCCCGCCCGAGGTCGGCGGCCTGGGCTTCATGTTCAAGTGGGACATGGGCTTCATGCACGACACGCTCGACTACATGGCCACGGACCCCTTCTTCCGCAGCGGCTGCCACAACCGCATCACCTTCTCGATGATGTACGCCTACTCCGAGAACTTCATCCTCGCCTTCTCGCACGACGAGGTCGTCCACGGCAAGGCGTCCATGGTAAATAAGATGTGGGGCGACTACGAGACGAAGTTTGCCTCGCTGCGCGCCCTCTACGGCTACCAGTTCGCGCATCCGGGCAAAAAGCTCAACTTCATGGGCGGCGAGTTCGGTCAGTTTATCGAGTGGAACTACAAGCAGCCGCTCGACTGGAGCCTGCTCGAGTTCCCGATGCACGACTCCATGCGCCGCTACTTCCGCGATCTCGGCCGCATCTACGAGAGCACCCCCGCGCTCTGGCGCATAGACGACAGCTGGGACGGCTTCAAGTGGCTGAACGTGGACGACAACGAGCACAGCTCCGTGGCCTTCATGCGCATGTCCCGGGGCTCCTACATAGTTTGCGCGCTGAACTTCACGCCCGTCAGGTACGACAACTTCACCATAGGCCTGCCCAAGCCGGGCGTACTGCGCGAGATGATAAACTCCGACGACACCAAGTACAGCGGCTCCGGCGTGCTCAACGAGAGCGAGATTCGCTCGCACAAGAAATCCTTCCTCGACTTCGCCTACTCCGCGGAGATAACGCTCCCGCCGATGAGCTGCGTCTACTTCCGCTTCACTCCCAGCAAGCCGGCCCCCAAGCGCAAAAAGCCCTCGGCCCCTGCGAAGAAGCCGCGCAAGCAGGCCAAGTAATCCCCGCCAAGCGCCAAAGCAATATCTGTTTCCAACGGCCCTCCGCCCCGCGGCGGAGCGGGCCTCAACGCGAAAGGATGGATTATAAGATGAAACGTGAATTCCAGCAGTCCCTGGCGGACAAGGGCCGCGACCGTCTGCCGACCGTTCTGCTCGTCAGCGCGGAATGCGCCCCCATATCCAAGACGGGCGGCCTCGCCGACGTGGTGGGCACCCTGCCGAAGAGCCTTGCGGCCCTCGGCATAGACGCGCGCGTGATAACCCCTTACCACCGCTGTGTCAAGGACAGATACCACGACCAGGTGGAGCACATGTTCAGCTTTTCCGTCGACCTCGGCTGGCGCAGCCAGTATGTGGGCATTGAGCGCCTGGTGCTCGACGGCGTCACTATTTACCTCGTCGACAACGAGTATTACTTCGGCGACCGCATCTACCGCGGCGGCGTGCCCGAGGGCGAGCAGTACGCCTTCTTCACCCGCGCCGTGCTCGACGCCATACCGAACCTCGGCTTCTTCCCCGACATCCTGCACTGCAACGACTGGCACACCGCAATGATACCCATGCTGCTGCGCACGCAGTACGGCTACTATGTACACGGCCGCATGAAGACCCTGCTCACCATCCACAACATAGCCTACCAGGGCAAGTTCGGATTCGAGTTCTTCCGCGACCTGCTGAGGGTCGAGGACAGGTACTTCACGCCTGAGTTCATGGAACTCAACGGCTGCGGCGCTTTCCTGAAGGCCGGCTGCGTCTTTGCCGACAGGCTGAGCACGGTAAGCCCGAGCTATGCCAATGAGATTTGCACCCCGTACTTCGGCGAGGGCCTCGAGGGCATACTCTCCGCCCGCCGCCACCAGCTCTCCGGCATAATAAACGGCATAGACACCAAGGTGTTCAACCCCTTCAGCGACCAGCTCATACCCAAGCGCTTCGACAAGGGCCACCTCAAGGGCAAGCAGACCTGCAAGGAGTCGCTGATGTTCGATATGGGCCTCCACGCCGACATCCACACCCCGCTCATTGCAATGGTCACCCGCATGACCCCGCAGAAGGGCTTCGATCTCATAGAGCGCGTGCTCGACGAAATGATGTACTTCGACATCTGCTTCCTGCTGCTAGGCAGCGGCGCGAAGAAGTACGAGACCTTCATGCGTGAGGCCGAGAACCGCCACCGCGGCCGTGTCTGCTCCTACATAGGCTACAATGAGGATTTGAGCCACCGTGTCTACGCCGGCGCGGACATGCTGCTCATGCCGAGCCGCTTTGAGCCCTGCGGCCTCTCCCAGATGATAGCCATGCGCTACGGCACCCTGCCCATCGTCCGCGAGACGGGCGGCCTCAAGGACACGGTCAAGCCCTACAACCAGTACACAGGTGAGGGCAACGGCTTCTCCTTTGCCAACTACAACGCGCACGAAATGAAGGCCACGGTCGAGCGCGCGGTGAACCTCTACCGCAATGAGCCCAACACCTGGACGAACCTCATGAAGAACGCCATGAGCGAGGACTTCAGCTTTGCCCGCAGCGCGGAGGACTACGCCAGGCTGTACATAGACATGCTGTAAGGCGGTGCCTATGGCGGAAAAGAGACAGATAACCGTATATTTCGGCGGCGAGGCACACGAGGTGTGGACCGACAGCGGGCTTGAGGTCAGCTATACGGACCGCACCCCGGCCATCGCCGTATTAGACGCGGACACCCTGCGCGCCGAGGCCCCCGAGCCCGGCCGCAAGGGCGACGTAAAGGCCGGGTACAACGAGCTCGCGCGCTGGCGCGAGCTCGCAATGCGCCTGAACTCCGGCGCGGTCTCGCCCCTGTCGAGCGCCTACTTCCGGGCTTCTGCCGAGGTCGGCCTGGCCGTTGAGGAGGCAGGCGATGACTGGACGGGCCTGAGCGCACACTATAAGTGCGTGCTTGGCGGCGGCGTGGAGAGCATCGCCCTGATAGAGATGCTGCGCCGCCTGCTCGACGAAAAGCGCGCCGCCTGGGAAGAAGCAATGGGCATAGTCTCGAGCTGCTTCACGCTCTGCATCCCCAAGATAAGGCTCGGCGCGCCCGTGCCGCTCGCCGCCGTCAAGGCCCTGCAGCCGCGCGACGCCACCCTCATCCGCGCCGTGAACGAGAAGCTCTGCTCCCGCCTGTGGGACGCGTGGCCGGGCGACTGGCTGCGCATCGGCGAGAGCGCCGCCGTGCGCGACGACGAGGCCGATTTGACCATGCTGGCCGCGGCTATGTGCTCGCATGTATACTGCACGAAGGAGGAGCTGGCAGGCCCGCTGCGCGCGCTTTATACGCTGGAACCGGCCAGATTTAGCGAAATATGAGAGTTTCCGAGCTTACCCCTCACATCACGCACGACCCCGCGCGTGAGCGCTTCCATTCCCCGCTCGGCGCCGTGCCGACCCTCTCCCCCCTGCGTCTGGCCTTCTCCGACGGCCGCGCGGCGGTAAAGAGCGCAGAGCTCATCCTTTTCGGCGACGAGGGCTTCGAGCGCAGGTACGAAATGGCCCCCGAGGGCGGGGACTGGGCCGTCACAATTACGGCCCCCGAGGAGCCAGCCGCGCTCTGGTACTGCTTCCGGCTGACGCTCGCCGTCGGCGAGCTCTGGCTCTGCGCGGGCTACGCCGGGCGCTTCGGCCAGCTCATGAGCACTCGCGGCGACGGCTTCCGCCTGACGGTCTACGAGCGCGGCTTCACCACCCCCGCGTGGTTCCGCCGCAGCGTCATGTACCAGATTTTCCCTGACCGCTTCGCCCGCGACGGCAGCGACACCGCCAGGCGCGGCGTGGAGAAGCACATTGCAATGGGCCGCGTCGTCAAATACCACGAGGGCTGGGACGAAAGCGTGGACTGGCAGCCCAACAGCTCCGAGGGCTTTTACTTCCCGCTCGACTTCTTCGGCGGCACCTTCAAGGGCATAGAGGAGCGCCTCGACTACATAAAGAGCCTCGGCGTCGGCGTGATATACTTGAACCCCATCGTCGAGGCGCGCAGCAACCACCGCTACGACGCGGCGGACTACATGCAGCCCGACCCCATCCTCGGCTCGCTCGAGGACTTTGAGCACCTGTGCGAGAGCGCCATGGCCAGGGGCATACGCATCATGCTCGACGGCGTCTTCTCCCACACCGGCGCGGACAGCATATACTTCAACCGCGACAACCACTACCGCAGCGACGGCGCATACAACGCCGGGCCGAAGAGCCCGTACTACTCCTGGTACGACTTCCGCAAGTGGCCGACTGACTACCGCTGCTGGTGGAACTTCCCGGACCTGCCCGAGGTCAACGAGCACGACCCCGGTTGGGAGAAGATGGTCATAACCGGCAGCGACAGCGTCGTAAAGACCTGGCTGCGCCGAGGCGCCTCAGGCTGGAGACTCGACGTGGCCGACGAGCTGCCCGATGACACGCTTGAGAAGATACGCTCCTCCGTGAAGGCCGAGAACCCCGACGCCGTCGTGCTCGGCGAGGTCTGGGAGGACGCGATAGTCAAATACAGCTACGGCTCGCGCCGCAAGTACGCCCTGGGCAAAGCGCTCGACACCGTTATGAACTACCCCTTCAGGAGCGCGGTGCTCGATTTCCTGTGCTTCAGGAGCGACTCGCGCGCCCTGGCGGGCTTCCTAATCTCGCAGCGGCTGAACTACCCCGCGCCTATGTATTACTCGCTGATGAACCTCATATCCTCGCACGACGTGGAGAGGGCGCGTACCGCGCTCGCCACGAGGCTGGACGCGCGCAGCATGACGCGCGAGCAGCAGGCCGGGTTCATAGTCGGCGACGCGCAGGATGCGCGCGGCGCGGCGATGCACAAGCTGGCAGCCGCAATCCAGTTCTCTGTCCCCGGCGTGCCGAGCGTCTACTACGGCGATGAAACCGGCATGTCCGGCATGCTCGACCCCTTCAACCGCGCGCCCTTCACCACGGGCAAACGTCCGCTGGTCGAGTGGTATCAGGTCCTTGGCGAGGCCAGGAACGGCCATGACGCGCTGAGCGTTGGCTCGGCGGCCTTCTCCGCCCCGCACCCGGACGTGCTCTGCGTGCTGCGCTGCGTCACCGCCGGGCTCGACGAGCTCGGCGGCAAGGCGGAAAACGGCGCATGTCTGGCTGTCATCAACCGCTCGTCCTACGCTCAGGAGGTCGTCTGCGACCTCTGGCTCGACAACGCGGGCCTCACGGAACGCGAGCTGGAGGAGCTGCGCGGCATGGGCTTCACGAAGGCCGCATGCCTGCTCTGCGGCGAAGAGCTCCCGGTCGGCAACGGCCTGGTCAAGCTGAGCTTGGAGCCAGAGAGCGCCCACATCTACGTCCTGAGCTGAACGCTTCTCATTCCCCCGCCGCAGCGCGGGGGAATTTTATTCACGCGGCCCGGCCGCAAGGAGATGATACTTTGCCTGCGGAGCGCACATATTCCGAGGTTTTGAAAAACGGCATACCCATCACGCTGCGCTTCCGCGCCGTGAAGCTCTTCCGCATAAGCGTGAAGCCCGACGGCTCCGTCGAGGCCGTCGCGCCGCGCCGTATGAGCATAGGCCACGCGATGGCCCTGGCCAACGAGCGCGCGGATTGGGCCGCACAGCACCGCGAGGCCTTCCTGTCCCGCCCCAAACGCGAATTTTCCGACGGCGAAACGGCTCTGCTCTGGGGCGAGAGCCGAGCCCTGCGCGTGCTGCCAGGTCCGGCGAACGCCGTCGTTGACGGCGGAGAGATAATCATAACCGCCCCCGAGGACGCGGACGCGGCTTCCCGCCGCTCGGCGCTCCTGATGCTCTACCGGCGCGAGCTGGAGCGCGAGATACCGCCGCTCGTCGCAAAGTACGCCGACGCTCTGGGCGTCGCCGAGCCGGCCTGGTCGCTGCGCGACATGCGCACACGCTGGGGCAGCTGCACACCCGCGCGTGGCACCGTGAGATTTTCCCTGCTGCTGGCGGCAAAGCCGCGCGAGTGTCTCGAGTATGTCGTGGCGCACGAGCTCACTCACCTGCGTGTTCACGGCCACGGCGCGGATTTCCACGCGCTGCTGCGCAGCGTCTGCCCCGCAGAGCGCGAGGCCTCGGCCCTGCTCCGCGCACAGCCACCCATTTGACGGTCTGCGCAAACTCGTCCCGCGTACAGGACCCGCTTTGAAGGCTGCGGGATTTATCAGGTAAAATTAGACCGGCCCATTCGGGCCGGTCTTTTCCCGCATCGGGAGGCGGCGCGGTCTCGAAGCTAATTTGACGCGGGGCGCTTGGGGATGGAAATAGTCACGATAAGCTCGTCCTCGGTCTCCTCCTGCCTCATCCCGGCGGCTATGCCGCCCTTTTTCATCACGTCGAGGCTGTGGGACACGGTATTCAAAAAGACTCTGACGTCCTTGAGTATAAACGACCGCTTGCGCGCGCTCTTGGGCTTTTCCGGAGCCGGGGCCAGGAGGGAATCTATGTAGCGGTCTGTCTGGGCCACGTTCAGACCCTCGGCCAGGATGTGCTCGAGCGCGGCGCGCCTCGCCGCGTCATCGGGCAGGCGGAGCAGGGCCCGCCCGTGGCGCTCGGTCAGGCCGTGTTCGCGCAGGCTGTCCAGCACGTCGCCCGGGAGGCGGAGCAGCCGGAGCTTGTTCGCCACGGCGGACTGGCTCCGGCCCAGCCTGCGCGCGCACTCCTCCTGGCTCAGCCCGTACAGGCGCATCAGGTTTTCGATACCCCGGGCCTCTTCAAGGAAGTCCAGATCCTGGCGCTGCAAATTCTCAACCAGCGCGAGCAGGCCGGACTCCTCCATATCCACGTCGAGGATGATGCAGGGCACCTTCTTGAGCCCGGCCATGCGCGCCGCGCGCAGCCTCCTTTCTCCCGACACCAGCTCGTAGCGCCCGTAATGCAGGCGCACGGTCAGCGGCGAGATGACCCCGTATTCGGCTATGCTCTGAGAGAGCTCAGCTAACCGCTCGTCGTCAAAGAGCTTGCGCGGCTGGTTGGGGTTGGCGTCGATGTCGCCGACGGGCAGCTGTACTATGCCCGCCCGGCCCAGGCGGGGCCTTGACAGTAAGGATTGCACGCCCATTCCTCCCTTTTAGCTTCGTTCCTCTGAATTATACCTCCGTTCCGGCACAAAATCGCTCGAAAGCCGGGACTTGACCGCCGCGCTGCGCACTCCGCCGAGGCAAAAACGGCAATGAGAAAGCCAACCCTTTTGGGTTGGCTTTCTCAATTTTAATTAGCTTATAGCTTGTCGACCTCGCCCAGCCAGAGCGCGTTGCATGCGTCGGAGGGCATCTTGTGGCCGTCGCGCGGAGAGAGCGTGAAGCCCATGACGGCGGGGCCGTCGGCGCTGGCGGAGCGCTTGAACTGCTGCACGAAGAAGCGGCGGCAGTAGCTGCGCAGCCAGAATATGAGGGTCTCGCGGTCGAATTCGCCCTTGAAGGCGAACTCGGCGAGGCGGAGCACCTTGGCAGGGCTACCGCCGCGCATGACCATATGGTAGAGGAAGAAGTCCTGGAGTATATACGGACCGACGGAGTCCTCGCTCTTCTGCAGGAGCTCGCCCTCGTCGCCGATGGGCAGGAGCTCGGGAGTGACGGGGGTGTCCCATATGTCGCGCAGGGCGGCGGCGAGCACCTCGTCCTCAGTGGTCTCGGAGATATACTTCACCACGGCGCGGACCATGGTCTTGGTGAGGCCCGCGTTGATGTCGTAGTTGGAAATCTGGTCGCCGTTGTAGGTGCACCAGCCGTCTGCCTGCTCGCTGAGGTCCTTGGTGCCGACGTCGAGGCCATTCACCTTGTTGGCGATGTCGAGCAGCACCATAGTGCGCTCGCGGGCCTGCGCGTTCTCAAAGACGACGCTGTGGTCGTTGAAGTCGTGGCCGATGGTCTCGAAGTGCTTCTTGACGCTCTCGCCGATGGGTATCACGCGCAGCTCGGCGCCGAGCTGCTCCGCTATGGTGATGGCGTTGTTCTTGGTGCGGTCGGTGGTGCCGAAGCAGGGCATCGTCACGGCGACGATGTTCTTGCGGGGCAGGCCGCAGATGTCCATGGCCTTGGCGCAGGCAAGCATGACCAGCGTAGAGTCTACGCCGCCGGAGACGCCGATGACGGGACGCCAGCAGTTGGTGTACTCCATGCGTTTGATGAGGCCGGTGGCCTGGATGGTCAGGCAGCGCTCGGCGAACTCCGCGATGTGGCCGTCGGGTACGAAGGGCTCGCGCTTTATGCGGCGGGTGAGGCGCGTTTCGGCGAGTTTGAGGTCCCAGCCGTAGCGGGATATGGGCATGCGCGCCATACCGGCGTAGGTCTGCTCACGCATGCGCGCGCCGCAGAGGTTGAAGATGTCCAGCTCGCTCACGGCCATACCGGAGCCGTTCTCGCTCACAGAAAGGGTCTCGCCGTCGTCGGTGACGAGGCACAGGCCGTAATAGCTCTTGTCGGTCGTGCTCTCTCCGCTGGAGGGCGCGGCGCTGACACAGCCGTAGTGCAGGCGCCTGGTGTCGACCTCGAGGGCGGTCATGGTGTCGTGGCGGGACATGGCGCTCATCGGCTCGTCGGAAAGCTCGGCAATCACGGTAGCTCCGGCGGCGCAGAGGGACGCCGTGGGCGGCACGGCCAGCTTGCGGTCGGCGGCAAACTGCACGCCCACGGCGAGGCTGTCGATAACGTCGTAGGCGCAGTAGATAACCTCGCTCTGCAGGTGGCAGTAATCCGTTTCGTCGATATCGACTTCCATGACCTCACCCGGGTCCGGCGCGGAGAACACGGTGCCGCGCACATTGCGGCGCGCCGTGAAGCCGAGTATCTCACCGTCGCACACGACGGCGGCGGCGCTGTACAAGGACCCGCGCACGGCCAGCGGCAGGCCGACGACGACGAGCATGTCGCTGCCCTGTGTGGAGACGGCTATCCGCCTGAGGCCGTCCATGGCGGCGCCGGTGAGGTGCCGCTGGAAATAGAGGTGCCCGCAGGTCGCGCCCGTAAGCACGAGCTCGGGGAACACCAGCAGCTTTACTCCGGCCTCCTTCGCCTCTCCGATGCAGTCAATGATCTTGTCCGTGTTGTACGCGGGGTCGGCCACCCTGATTTCGGGCGCCGCCGCGGCAACTTTCAAAAATCCATCTTTCATTTTTTATACATCACCCTGAAACAATAAAAATCTATTTTGCCACTCCAATTCATCGCGGCGGGGCTTTGCCTCGGCTCGATACCATATCTCGCGCCGTGGCGGCGCGGCCGCCTCGCTGTTGGCCTCCGTCGAGACTGTAGTATCGACGGAAAAGGAGGGGCGGCGAAGTGACTGAGCTTTCCCGCACGCAGGAAAGCGAGGAATACGCAGTCCGCGACGACGCGCGGGGGGTATCGCGGCATTTATGCCGCGTATCTAGGGTGGACGGAGTCCCACCTGGACTTACCCTTAGTATGTGAGCCGCTCGCTCAGATAGCCCACCAGCTCGCTCATGGGAATGCGCACCTGCTGCATGCTGTCGCGCTCGCGGACCGTGACGCAGTGGTCGGCCTCGGTCTTGTCGTCGCCGACAGTGTTGAAGTCGAGGGTGACGCAGAAGGGCGTGCCAATCTCATCCTGGCGGCGGTAGCGCTTGCCGATGGAGCCGGTGTCGTCATACTCGCACATGAAGTGCTTGGCGAGCTCGGCGTAGAGCTCGCGGGCCGGGCCGGAGAGCACTTCCTTCTTGGAGAGCGGCAGCACGGCGACCTTGACGGGCGCGAGCGCCGGGTGCAGGTGCAGTACGACGCGGGTGTCCTTCTTCGCCTCGTCCACGACCTCTTCGTCGTAGGCGTCGACAAGGAAGGCGAGGGTCACGCGGTCGGCGCCGAGGGAGGGCTCGACGACGTAGGGGACGTAGTGCTCGTTCTTCTCCTGGTCGAAGTAGGTGAGGTCCTGGCCGGAGTGCTCCTGGTGCTGGGTGAGGTCGTAATCCGTGCGGTCGGCGACTCCCCAGAGCTCGCCCCAACCGAAGGGGAAGAGGTACTCGAAGTCCGTGGTCGCCTTGGAGTAGAACGCGAGCTCCGCAGGGTCGTGATCGCGCAGGCGGAGGTTTTCCTCGTCCATGCCGAGGTTCACAAGCCAGTCGCGGCAGTAGTTGCGCCAGTAGCTGAACCACTCGAGGTCGGTGCCCGGCTCACAGAAGAACTCGAGCTCCATCTGCTCGAACTCACGGGTGCGGAAGGTGAAGTTGCCCGGGGTTATCTCGTTGCGGAAGCTCTTGCCTATCTGGCAGACGCCGAAGGGAATCTTGCGGCGGGTAGTGCGCTGTATATTCTTGAAGTTGACAAATATGCCCTGGGCCGTCTCGGGGCGCAGATAAACCTCGTTCGCAGTGTCCTCGGTGACGCCCTGGTGGGTCTTGAACATCAGGTTGAACTTGCGGATGTCGGTGAAATCGCTCTTGCCGCAGACGGGGCAGGGTATGCCGTGCTCGCGGATGAAGGCCACCATCTCCTCATTGGTCATGGCCTCGGCGGAAACGCCCTCCATCGGGTTCTCGGCGAGCCAGTCCTCGATGAGCTTGTCCGCGCGGTGACGGCTCTTGCAGGCCTTGCAGTCGATGAGCGGGTCGTTGAAGGTCGTGACGTGGCCGGAAGCCACCCAGACCTCGGGGTTCATAAGTATGGCGGAGTCGAGGCCGACGTTGTACGGGCTCTCCTGTACAAATTTCTTCCACCACATCTTCTTCACGTTGTTCTTGAGCTCCACGCCGAGAGGGCCGTAGTCCCAGCTGTTGGCAAGACCGCCGTAGATCTCGCTCCCCGCGTAGATGAAGCCCCTGTTTTTGCACAGGGCGACCAGCTTTTCCATCGTCTTTTCGCTGTTTTTCATGGCTTTCTCCTTTTTCCCGCAGATGGCTTCTGCGGAGGTATAGTATGGCTTTGCATATCGCGGCATGTTGTGCTATAATGCGCGATAAGCACCCTTGGGCGCGCAATGTGCCGCATTGCGGCGCATCCCGTCCAACAATTGATAATGTTAACACAAAAGACACATTATATCAATAAAAGTTAAACATTAAATTTGCACGGAGGAGTACAATGGATACAGAACATTTGCGGCGCTACGCTCGTCTAATAGCCGTAATTGGCGGCGGAATAGTTCCCGGCCAGAGCGTGGTGCTGCGCGCCGGCCTGGACCAGCCCGAATTTGCGCTCATGCTCGCGGAGGAGTGCTACCGCGCGGGCGCCTCGGAGGTCGAGGTCGAATGGGAATACCAGCCGCTTGCGAAGCTGGACAATAAGTACCAGAGCGTGGAGACACTGGGCACCGTCAAGCCCTGGCAGGAGCTCCGGCTCAAATACCGCTCCGAGACGCTGCCCGTCATGCTGTATCTCGAGAGCTCGGACCCCGACGGCCTGAACGGCATAGACCAGGCCAAACGCGCCGAGGCCCAGCGGGCCCGCTACGCCGTCACGAAGCCCATCAGCGACGCGATGGAGAACCGCTACCAGTGGTGCATCGCCGCCGTACCCGGCGTCGAGTGGGCGCGGAAGGTCTTTCCCGGCCTTGACGGCGCCGAGGCCGTTGAAAAGCTCTGGGACGCCATACTCACCTGCTCGCGCGCAAAAGACGGGGACCCGGCCGAAAACTGGCGCCGTCACAACGAGTTCCTGCGCGACCGCCGCGGCAAGCTCAACGCCATGGGCCTCGTCAGGCTCGAGTACCGCTCCGCCAACGGCACTGAGCTGAGCGTGGGCCTCATCCCCGAGGCCATGTTCCTCGGCGGCGCGGACAAAAATCCCGTCAACGGCGCGTACTTCAACGCCAACATCCCCTCCGAAGAGGTCTTTATCACCCCGCGCGCCGGGGACGCGGAGGGCATAGTGTACGCCACGCGCCCCTTCGCCTACCGCGGCCAGCTCATAGAGAACTTCTGGCTGCGCTTTGAGAACGGGCGCGCCGTGGACTGCGGCGCAGAGAAAAACGGGGACGCCCTGCGCTCCCTGATAGCAATGGACGAGGGCTCGTGCATGCTCGGCGAGTGCGCCCTCGTGCCCTACGACAGCCCCATAAGGAACAGCGGTATCATGTTCTACAACACCCTCTTCGACGAGAACGCGGCCTGCCATCTGGCGCTCGGCCGCGGCTACTCCAGCAACATCCGCTCCTACGAGAACTACACCCTGGATGAACTCCGTGCCATGGGAGTCAACGATTCCATGGTTCACGAGGACTTTATGATTGGCAGCGCCGACCTGGCTGTAACCGGTATCACAGCCTCCGGCGAGCGCGTCGAAATATTCAAAGACGGCGGCTGGGCGTTCTGACCTAAGCGCCGATGCACCCAGGAGGGCACAAATGGAAACCAGGAAGAAGACATCTACCCCCCGCATGGACCGCAAGGGCCTGATACTCACCGTCGTGGGCGCCTTGCTGGTCATTGCAATCATCGTCATCGCCGTGGTGCTGATGCAGCGCAGCGGCGGCGACGTGTACGGAGACAACTACTCTGCGGCCATGGAGCACTACATCGCCGGCGAGTACAACGAAGCCATTGACGCGGCAAAGCTGGCCTACGCGGAGGACCCCACGGAAGAGGCCGCGCTGATTATCGCACGCAGCTACGCCGGCCTGGGCGACTATGAGAACGCCATAGCCACCCTTGAACAGTGGGTGGGCGCCAACGGCAGCGGCTCTGAAGCCGGTGCGCTGCTGGAGCAATACCGCAGCGAGGCCGGGAACAATGAGGAGGACGAAAACAAGCTCACGCTCGCGGGCGAAGAGTACACGATAGTCTCCAACGCCCTGACCGTCACGGGCAAATCCCTGAGCTCGGCCGATTTGCAGACCATCGCGGAGCACACGGAGCTCACTTCGCTCACCCTGAACAGCTGCTCACTCAGCGACGTCTCGGCGCTCTCCGCGCTCAAGAGCCTCACCACCCTGAGCCTCGAGGACAACAACATCACCGAGCTCTCTCCCCTGTCCGGACTCACGGAGCTGACGGCCCTCTATCTGGGCGGGAACGCGGACATGGGCTCGCTTGAGCCGCTCTACTCGCTCACGAAGCTCACCACGCTGGACATCAGCGGCCGCGAAATAACCGACGAGGAGTTCGACGCCCTGCAGGAGGCCCTGGCGGGCTGCAACATAATCTCGGACGACCCGACGGCCACCGTCACGGAGATAAGCCTCGGCGGGCAGACCTTCACCAGCGACGTCACCGAGCTCGACCTCTCGAACAGCGGGCTTACGGACATCTCCGCTCTCGCCGAGTGCACAAAGCTTGAGAGGCTCAACCTCTCCGGCAACGGCATAACCAGCATATCCGCGCTCGCATCCATGCCCGGGCTCAAGTCGCTGGATATCTCGAACAACAGCGTCACCAGCCTCTCCCCGCTCATCTCGCTCACTTCGCTTGAGAGCCTCAACGCCTCGGGTAACCAGATAGCCACCCTGTCGGCCCTGGCGGGGCACACGGCCCTGACCACGCTGAATCTGGACAACAACCCGCTCTCGGGCATCGAGGCGCTCAGCGGCCTGACGGGCCTCACGACGCTCAGCCTGCGCAGCGCCGGAATAGACGACGCCGACATGGCCGTCCTGCAAACCCTGACCGGGCTGACCTCCCTCGATTTGGACGGCAACGACGGCATAAGAGCCGAGGCGGCGGACGCGCTCAGGGCCGCGCTGCCCAACTGCAGCATAACCATCCCCGACGGCGTATACAGCGTCAGCCTGGGCAACGGCAGCTATGAGACAGACGCGGCATACGTCGACGCCTCCGGTCAGGAGGTCGCCAGCCTGCAGGGAGTGCAGCACTTCACGAACCTCCAGGTCCTTGTGCTGAACCGCAACCCCGGCATCGACATCTCCGGCGCCTCCGAGCTGCTTACGAGCGTGCAGTCCCTGTCGCTCGCCGACTGCGGCCTCACCGACGTGTCCGCGCTCTCCGGGCTCACACAGCTGCTGACGCTCGATCTGATGCTCAACGACATCGCCGACATCTCGCCCCTGCGCTATCTCACCAGCCTCACAGAGCTGCACCTGAGCATGAACGAGCGCCTCGAGGACATCTCCCCGCTCTCAACGCTGACCTCGCTCACCACGCTTTCCCTGAACGGCACCTCGGTCACCGACCTGAGCCCGATTTCCGGCCTCACCTCGCTGGAGGTGCTGGACATCGAGGGCTGCGAAATTGAGGACGTCGCGGCGCTCTACAATCTCAAGACCCTGCGCACGCTCTACGCCGCCGGCTGCGGCCTTACCCAGCAGCAGATAGATGAGCTCGGCAGGCAGCTGCCCAACTGCACAATCTACACCTGATTGCCCGACGGGCAGGTGCGCCGTGTTTTTGAAAAAATTCATAAATAATACTTCAATTTTTCCCGCCCGTGTGGTACAATGTATATAAACCAACCGGAAGGAGCTGAAAAGCCATGAAGTTTACGTTCACCGAGAAAAAAATGGACGTTTCCGACGACCTGCGCGCATACGCGGAGAAGAAGATCGGCAAAATCGATAAGTTCTTCAAAACGGACAGCGACGCCTTCGTGACCTTCTCCACTGAGCGCGGCCGTTTCCGCGCCGAGGTCACGATAAAGAACAACGGGATGTTCTACCGCGTGAGCGAGCTTACCGGCGACATGTACGCCTCCATCGACTCGGCCGTTGCCAGCATCGAGAGGCAGATACGCAAGAACAAGACCCGTCTCGAGAAGAGGCTTCGCGCAGGTGCGATAGAGCGTGAGATCAAACCCTACCAGGTCGCCGGCGACGATACCGGCGAGGAAGAGTTCAAAGTCGTCCGCAACAAGAAGTTCTACATCGCCCCCATGAGCGTCGATGAGGCCATTTTGCAGATGAACCTGCTCGAGCACGAGTTCTTCGTGTTCCGCAACGCCGATGAGCGCGACGAGTTCTCCGTCGTTTACCGCCGCAAAAACGGCGGCTACGGCCTGATAACGGACAGCAAGGACTAAGCCAAACCAAAAAAGCTCCCCTCCGGGGAGCTTTTTTGTTAGTCCGGCGGGCTGCCGCGCAGGAGAATATGGACTTTGCTTTTTTGCCCTGTCCGTGGTATGATAACCGGGCAAACTCTTTAAGGGGGATTATTATGCGCAAGGGCGCGGCCGTCGCCGCCACACTCGCCGCCGCGGCTGCCGCCGCGCTCGGCTTTACATACAAGCTGGCCTTTTACTCCAGGCCCGGCCATGACGAGCCGTACAAGCTGCCGCAGGGCAAGCAGTACCAGGCCGGGCGCGAGCGCATGCTCTCCCTGATACGCGCCCTTGACGCCGAGCGGTACGAGCCGGTGTACATCACCGCGCGCGACGGCACGAGGCTCTTCGCCCGCTACTACCATGTGCGCGACGGCGCCCCGCTGCAGATTGAGTTCCACGGCTACCGGGGCAGCGCGCTGCGCGACTTCTGCGGCGGCGACGCCCTGGCCCGCTCACTGGGAATGAACACGCTGCTCGTGGACGAGAGGGCGCACGGCGGCAGCAGCGGACACGCAATCACCTTCGGTATACGCGAGCGCTATGACGTCCTGGCCTGGTGCGAGTACGCGTCGGAGCGCTTCGGCGGCGCGCCCATCTTCCTGGCGGGCGTGTCCATGGGCGCGGCGACCGTGCTGATGGCCTCTGATTTGCCCCTGCCCCGAAACGTCGCCGGCATCTTCGCCGACTGCCCTTACTCCTCGCCCGAAGCTATAATACGCAAGGTGTGCATTCAGGACGCGCACCTTCCGGCCGCGATAGCCATGCCGCTGGTGCGCCTGGCGGCAAAGTGCGGAGGCTTTAATCTGCGCGAGGCCTCGGCCGTCAGCTCTGTGAGCCGCACCCGGATTCCGGTGCTAATCGTCCACGGCGGCGACGACCGCTTTGTCCCCTGCTCCATGAGCCGCGAGATATACGCCTCGTGCTCATCGCCCGCCAGGCTGGAAATCTTCGAAGGCGCCGGCCACGGGCTCAGCTACATAGTGGACGAGGAGCGCTATTCGCTCTGTGCCGCTCAATTCGTGCACGACTGCCTGGAGCGTCTGGGCGTTCACAGCGCCGTCTGAGTTGAAACTTCAATCACGCGGGATGTCCGCCGCCTCGCCGAGGCTCACACATAAAGAAAACGGAGGTATGCGCTTATGCGTTGGATAGAGGCCGCTTTCCGCGCCCCCGCGGGAAAGCTTGACGAGCTGTGCGACGCGCTCACGGAGCTGGGTGCGGACGGACTTGTCATAGAGGATGAAGCGGATTTCAAACGCTTCCTCGAGGAGAACCGCCAGTACTGGGACTACGTCGACGACGAGCTAGAAAACCGTTACAAGGGCGTCTCGCGCGTCAAGGCCTACGTCGCGGACGACGCCGGAGGGCGCGCCACGCTGGCCCGCTGGACCGAAGCGCTGGGCATAGAGCCTGAGACGCGCTCCATAGCCGACGAGGACTGGGCTGAGAATTGGAAGCAGTACTACAAGCCCATCCCCATCGGTGAAAACCTGCTCGTCCTGCCCAAGTGGGAGCCGGAGCCAGAGGGCAACGCGCGCCGCGTTCTGAAGCTCGACCCAGGCCTCGCCTTCGGCACGGGCGGCCACGCCACGACGCGCATGTGCCTCGAGTTCCTCGAAGGCCTTGCCGCCCCCGGCAAGCGCGTACTGGATTTGGGCTGCGGCAGCGGCATACTCGGCATCGGCGCGCTCGTGCTGGGCTGCGATAGCTGCACGGGCTGCGACATAGACCACAAGAGTCCGGAGGCCGCCGCCGACAACGCCGCTCTCAACGGCATAGCACCGGAGAGCTATAACATGTACACCGGCGACGTGCTCTCCGACAAGCGCCTGCGCGCCAAGCTCGGCGGCGGTTACGACATCGTCCTGGCCAACATCGTCTCCGACGTCATAATCCCGCTGGCGCCTTACGCCAGGGACTGCACTGCGCCGGGCGGCGTGTTCATCACCAGCGGCATAATCGACGGCCGCCAGGATGAGGTCGCCTCGGCCATTGAGTCCGCGGGCTTCCGCATTGAGCGCCATCTCTCCGAGGAGGGCTGGCACGCCTTCCTCTGCGTCTGAATAAAAAACCGGGGCCGGTCAGATGACCGGCCCCGGCTGCCGTATAAACAGCTTAGCTCTTCTTTTTCTTCTTGAAGAGGCCGCCGCTCTCTCCGGCCTCCTCGCCCATGGCCCTTGCGTATTCTCTCAAGGCCTCTTTCTGGCGGGAGTTCAGGCCCTTGGGCACCGCCACGTTCACGGTCACATACTGGTCGCCGCGTCCCGAGCCGCGCAGGTATGGTATGCCCTTGCCGCGCAGACGGAAAACTGTACCCGGCTGCGTCCCCTCGGGTATTGTCAGCTTGACCGGCCCGTCTATGGTGTCGACCTGCAAGTCTGCGCCGAGCGCCGCCTGGGCGAAGCTGACGGTGGCCTCGCTGAGCACGCTCGTGCCGTCGCGCTCGAACTTGTCGCTCTCGCGCACGGCCACGGTGACCAGCAGGTCTCCGGCCGGGCCGCCGTTCGTACCCGCGCTGCCCTGTCCCTTGAGGGACACGGTCTGGCCGTCGTCTATGCCGGCCGGTATGTTCACGGTTATCTTCTTGTTGCGGCGTATTGCGCCCTTGCCGCGGCAAGTCGGGCAGGGCTCGTGAATTATCTTGCCTGTGCCGCCGCACTTCGGGCAGGCGCCCGTGGACTGCACCATGCCGAAAGGCGTGCGCTTCGTCGTGCGGACAGTGCCGCTGCCGTGGCAGTCGGGGCAAGTCTCCGCTGTGGTACCCGCGGCACATCCGCTGCCGTGGCAGTCGGGGCACTCCTCAACGCGGCCCACGCTTATCTCCTTCTTGCAGCCGAAGGCCGCCTCTTCAAAGGTGAGCGTCACGCCCACGCGCACGCTCTCGCCGCGCTGCGGGCCGTTCCGGCGCGCGGAGGACGAGCCGCCTCCGAAGCCGAATATGTCGCCCAGGTCGCCGAATATATCTCCAAAGCCGCCAAAACCGCCGAAGTCCCCGAATCCGCCGAAGCCGCCGCCTGCTCCGCCGCCGAAACCGGCGTTGGGGTCAAAGGCCGCGTGTCCGAACTGGTCGTACTTCTTGCGCTTCTCAGGGTCGCTCAGCACCTGCGCCGCCTCGTTAAGTTCCTTGAACTTCTCCTCGCACTCCTTGTCGCCGGGGTGCAAATCGGGGTGGTACTGCTTGGCAAGCTTCCTGTATGCCTTCTTTATGTCGTCATCCGAGGCGTTTTTGCTGACGCCAAGGACTTCATAGTAATCTCGTTTCTGTTCCGCCATATACTCACGTCACCTCTTTACAGCAAGCGTGCGCCGAAGCCCCAGCCCCGGCGCGACGCATCATGCCATAAAACATAACACAATTTGTTTGCGCAGTCAAAATAGTTTCTCCATGCCCGACTTGCGTACCCCGCGCCGGGCTTCGCCGCCGCACCCTATCGGGCGCTCCGACGGACGGGCGGCACTCCCAGCCATACGTCTCACTCTAGGGTGTCTCTGACGGGTGGACGGTGGCAAGACATTCGCTGAGGTGGAGCAGATGCAAGGCTTTGCGACCGCCGCTGTACTTTGTGTACAGCAAGGGAGCAAAACGAAGCAGATGCCCTCATCAGTAGAATGGATTGGCGCCGTACATCCAGTCAGAGACACCCTAAAAATTATTTATCGTCGTCGACGACTTCGTAGTCGGCGTCGTAGTACTGGCCGTTGTCTCCGCCGTTGCCGCCGTTATCACCGGTGCTGCCGGCGTCGGGTCCGGGCTGCTGGCCGGGCTGCTGGTAGAGCTTCTCGCTTATCTTGTAGAAGGCCTGGGTCAGCTCCTCGGTGGCGGACTTGATGGCCGCAGTGTCGCTGCCCTGAAGGGCGGTCTTGAGGGCGTTCAGCTTGCCCTCGACGTCGCTCTTGTCGGCCGGGTCGAGCTTGTCGCCCATCTCGCGCAGGGTGTTCTCGGTCTGGTAGACCATCTGGTCGCCGGCGTTGCGGGTGTCAATCTCTTCCTTGCGCTTGGCGTCCTCGGCGGCGTACTCCTGGGCCTCGCGGACGGCCTTGTCAATGTCCTCCTTGCTGAGGTTGCTCGACGCAGTGATGGTGATGTGCTGCTCCTTGCCGGTGCCGAGGTCCTTGGCGGACACGTTGACGATGCCGTTGGCGTCGATGTCGAAGGTGACCTCTATCTGAGGCACGCCGCGGCGGGCCGGGGCGATGCCGTCCAGGTGGAAGCGGCCGAGGCTCTTGTTGTAAGCGGCCATCTCGCGCTCGCCCTGCAGGACGTTTATCTCAACAGAGGTCTGATTGTCCGCGGCGGTGGAGAAAATCTGGCTCTTCTTGGTAGGAATGGTGGTGTTGCGGTCGATGAGCTTGGTGAACACACCGCCCAGGGTCTCGATGCCGAGGGACAGCGGGGTGACGTCCAGAAGCAGGATGCCCTCGACGTCGCCGCCGAGCACGCCGCCCTGGATGGCCGCGCCGATGGCGACGCACTCGTCAGGGTTGATGCCCTTGAAGCCCTCGTGTCCGGTGAGCTTCTTGACGGCGTCCTGGACAGCCGGGATACGGGTGGAGCCGCCGACGAGCAGAACCTTGCTGAGGTCGCTGGCCTTGAGGCCGGCGTCGCTCAGGGCCTGGCGCACAGGGCCGGTGGTCTTTTCAACCAGGTGGTTGGTCAGCTCGTTGAACTTGGCGCGGGTGAGGGTGACGTCAAGGTGCTTCGGGCCGTTGGCGTCGGCGGTGATATAAGGAAGGTTGATGTTAGTGCTGGTCACGCCGGAGAGGTCGCACTTGGCCTTCTCGGCGGCCTCGCGCAGACGCTGCATGGCGACGCGGTCGGTGGAAAGGTCGATGCCCTGGTCGCGCTTGAACTCGTCAACGAGGTACTTGGTGATGCACTCGTCGAAGTCATCGCCGCCGAGGCGGTTGTTGCCGGCGGTCGCAAGGACCTCGATGACGCCGTCGCCTATTTCGAGGACGGAGACGTCGAAGGTGCCGCCGCCGAGGTCGTAGACCATTATCTTCTGGTCGGTCTCCTTGTCGAGGCCGTAGGCCAGGGCGGCCGCGGTGGGCTCGTTGATTATACGCTTGACCTCGAGACCGGCAATCTTGCCGGCGTCCTTGGTGGCCTGGCGCTGGCTGTCGGTGAAGTACGCGGGGACGGTTATGACCGCCTCGGTGACCTTCTCGCCCAGGTAGGCTTCGGCGTCTGCCTTGAGCTTCTGCAGCACCATGGCGCTTATCTCCTGCGGGGTGTAGCTCTTGTTGTCGATGGTGACCTTGTAGTTGCTGCCCATCTCACGCTTGATGGAGCTGATGGTGCGGTCGGGGTTGGTGACGGCCTGGCGCTTTGCGACCTGGCCGACCATGCGCTCGCCGGTCTTGGAGAACGCAACCACGCTCGGCGTGGTGCGCGCGCCCTCGGCGTTGGGGATGACAACGGCCTCGCCGCCCTCCATGACGGCCACGCAGCTGTTGGTAGTACCGAGATCTATGCCTATTATCTTGCCCATGATGATTTCCTCCAGTGTAAGTTACAGAATGAATTTATGTGAATTGAGTGAATGCTTGTCAGTTGACGACCTTGACCATGGCGAAGCGGATGACCTTGTCGCCCATCTTGAAGCCCTTCTGGAGCTCCTGGACTATTATATTCTCGCCCTGGCTCTCGTCCGTGTCGTGCATGACGGCGTTGTGGAGCGCCGGGTCGAAGGTCTTTCCCACGGACTCTATCTCCGTGACGCCCAGCCTGGACAGTATGTCCTTGAACTGGGTCATTATCATTTCGACGCCCTTGCGGTAGGCCTCGTCGGCGGTGGACTGTTCGAGCGCGCGCACGAGGTTGTCGTACACGGGCAGGAACTTGGTCACAGTGTCGCTGCGGACGTCGTTGAAAATGCTGTCCCGCTCCCTCTGCGAGCGCTTGCGGTAGTTGTCGTACTCCGCCGCCAGGCGCAGGTAGCGGTCATGCTCCGCCGCCAGCTTCGACGCACAGTCGTCGGGCTGTGGCGCAGCCTCCTCCGTCTTGGCCTCCGCGGCCTTTGCGTCCTCCGCGGCGTCGTTCTGCGCGCCCTGCTCGGGCGGGGTTTCCCTTTCCTCGGCCTCCTGGTTCTTGGCCTCCTGCTCGGGGACGGCGTTGTCCTCCGGCCTATTCTTCTTGTTGCTCATTCGTATCTTCCTTTATAATGAGTTTGTTGTCCAGGCCTTTCGGCGGGGCGGCGCCTCCTCCGAGGCGTTCGGACAGCGCTTTGGCGATGAGCCCAAGCTTTGCGGCCACAGAGGAATAATCCATCCTGGTCGGCCCTACCACGCCTATCAGTCCCTTGGTGTCGTCGCCCATGTCATAGCTGGCCAGCACTACGCTCGAGTCCTTCAGCTCCTCAGCTACGTTCTCCGGGCCTATGAGCACCTTTATCCCCTCGCCGTCGACGTCGTAGACGTCCGGCAGGTTCCTGATGTGCTCGGCGTCAGAGATGTAGCTCATCAGCGCGTGGGCCTTCGCCGGATCCTGATACTCCGGCTGAGCCAGCAGGCGGTTTGTACCGGTTACACACGCCTCTGCGGTTTGCGCCTGCGAGAGTATCTCGATGGCGAACGAGGCGATGACGCCCGTGAGCCCCATTGTGTCGTCCACCGCGCGCTCCGTGGCCCGTATCGTCAGCGGCGTTATCCGCTCCTCCGTGATACCGGTGAAGTTCGCGTTGAACACGCTCGAGAGCTTCGCTATCATCTCCTGGCCCACGCTGACCGGCAGGTGGACGAGCTTGTTCCTGACGGTATCATTGCTCATCATGGCGACAATTATGAATGTGTTCGCGTCGATGTATATGAGGTCGAAGCGCTTTATCGTCGCCGGAGGCGGGGCCGCTATGGCCATCGCCGGGTAGTTGGTCAGGCTGGACGCCAGCGCGCCCACGCTGCTGACCACGTCGTCGAGCTGCCGGAGCTTTTCGTTCAGGCTGCTGTTTATCGCCTCGGTCTCTTCAATCGAGAGCTTCTGCCGCTGCATCAGCTCGTTGACGTAGATGCGGTAGCCCTGCGGCGTCGGCACGCGCCCGGCGCTGGTGTGCGGCTGCTCAAGGTAGCCGAGCGAGGCCAGCTCCGCCAGCTCGTTGCGTATCGTCGCCGAGCTGCAGCCCAGGTCCGCAACCTGCGCTATCGTCTTTGAGCCGACCGGCTCCGCCGTGCGGATGTACTCCTCGACGACGGCGGCAAGTATTTTCTTTTTCCTGTCGGTCAAAGCCATTTTCACCTCTGGAGGCCCGTGCCCTATTCTAGCGGAGCCGCGCGCTGCACGCCGGCTTCCCGCTGGTTGGCACTCTCAACCTCCGAGTGCTAATATATCACTGAGGAGTGTCGATGTCAATAGCGGCAAATGAAGAATTGACAGATTGTTCATAAATGAGTATTCTAAAGTATATATAATAGCTTCGGCGCCCTGACGTAGGCTGACGTCCCCGCCGGAGCGTGAAAGCTATCAGCCGGTCCAGGCCGGCTGTGACCCTTGGGAGGATAAAACATGAAGAAACTAACCGCGCTGCTCGCCGCGTCGGCGCTGATGCTGTCGCTGGCGGCCTGCGGCGATTTCGCGCCGGATCCCACGGACGCCCCGACGGCGGCGCTCGACTACTCATATACTGAAAGCACATTCCCGGACGTGGCCGGCAGCGCGGCCTACACGCCGCTGATGGAGGCCGTAACGGCGATAATGCTCGGTACCACGCGCGAAAACGCGGCCGGCTATCTGAGCCTGGGCGCCACCGACGCGGCCTGGGACGCGCTCGGCAGCGGCGAGGCGGGCGTTGTCGTCGCCCCGGAGGGCTCTTCCATGCCATCCGGCATAGACACCGCGCCCATATCCCGCGACGCGCTCGTATTCTTCGTCGGCGCGGACAGCCCTGTGAGCGACCTCAGCTCCGACGAGCTCAGAAGCATTTTCACGGGGCGCGAGGACAGCTGGCAGTCCTACGGCGGCGACGGCTCTATACAGATACTCACCCGCCCCGAGGGCAGCGGCTCAATCGCCGCGCTTGAGCGGCTCATCGGCTGTGACAGTGAGCTTGTCACCGGTGAAAGCCTGCCGCTCACGGGCAGCGATGTGATAGGCTTCGGCCTGTGGAGCGAGTGCGAGCTCTCCGGCCTGGCGGACGGATACAAGCTCCTCTCCGTCGACGGCGTGGATCCCTCGGCGGACAGCATACGCTCCGGCGAGTACGCGCTCAGCCTGGACGTGCTCGCGGGCGTGAGCTCAGGCGCGGCCGAGGACAGCGCCGAGCGCACACTTTGGCTCTGGCTGCAGGGCAGCGTCGGACAGGCGTTCATATCCTCGCAGGGCTATTTGGAGGCAGTCAGATGAAAAAACGCATGATACCGCTCGCGCTCTGCCTGGCGCTGCTCCTGACGGGCTGCGGGCTCACCGACCAGTGGAATACGGTCAAGGAGGAGTACATCGACCCCGCCGTGGAGCGCGCCGACGGAGACGTGGCGGAGGAGGACAACGGCATCGTTGCCCCCAACGTGGCCACAGACCGCGAGGAGCTCACCGACTTTGTGCCGTTTGAGTCCGTATATACCCGCGCCGACGGAGAGACCATCAGCACCCTGACCGTTTCGGACTCCTACGGCAGGCTTCTGCCCTTTGCAGGCGGCCTGGTCACCGAGGGCGGAGAAATCGTCCTCGACCCGGTGCTGCAGAGCATCACCGCGGCCAGCTACGAGTCCGGGGGCGCAACCATGTACCTCGGCATCTATATCCTGCAGAACACGGACGGCATGTACGCTGTCTGCGGCGCGGACGGCAGCTGGATAAGCGGCTTCGACTACGTCTCCGTCTACCCGATGGAGATTGGCGTGCTCTGCGTGACCGATGAGGACGCCAATCTCGGCGTCTGCTACGCCGAGGACGGCACCCAGGTCTTTGACACGGCGAACTTCTCCGACCGCAGCATGATGGCGGCGGGCAGCCTTTCCGCACTCGCCCAGTACGGCAACGGCTACATGCTCTGCACCTACGCCGACGGCGAGAAGAGCTTCCTGCGCGCCGACGGCACCGCGCTCAACCGCAACGAGGGCCGCACCAGCTATTTTCAGGACGCCCTGCCCTTCTCCGAGGGCTACGCGGCAGTGCGCAGCAACGGCCTCTGGGGCTACGTCAATACCGACGGGGAATACGCCGTGCAGCCTGCATATGAGCAGGCCACCAGCTTCGTAGGCGGCGTCGCGGCCGTATACGGCGGCGGCATGTGGCAGATAATCGACACCACCGGCACCGTGAGGCTCCAGCTGCCCGGCGTGAGCGAGGTCACGCTCGGCTACGGGCACATTGAGGCCGACGGCACCTACTACAGCACAACCACCTTCGAGCAGGCCGTGTTCTACGGCTACACCGGCGTACCCATCGACGGGGGCTTCTGGGTCAAGGGCGAGACCGGCGTGCGCGTGTTCCTCACCGACGGCAGCCAGGTCTACCTCTCCGGCGCGTCCGAAGTGCTCGGACGCAGCGGGGACCTGTGGCTCGTCAGCCTGGCCGACGGCAGCAGCGCGGTGCTCGACGAGTACAGCCGTGTCATCATCTACGGCGAGTGCTCCTTCGTGCACGACCAGGCCAACGGCGACACATATATATACAGCGCGCAGTCCCAGACGCTCTACGACGCCGACGGCAGCTTTGTGGCCGACGGCTGCACGGGCACAGTAGTGGACAGCTTCGCCTGGTGCGAGGACGCGGACAGCTGCGGCTGGAAGAACAACTCCAACGAGTGGGTGTTCCGCGTGCCGACGGGCGGCGCGGACTGAGGCCGCCGCACTGTTAGACTTACTTTAGTTCGGCATGCTTAAAAAACCAGCCGCGTCCGAAAGCGCCCCGCTGCGGCGGGGCCTGCTTCCGGATACGGCGGCGGAAATTATTTGAAAGTCCGGCAGGGGCCGTCCAGCGCGGCCTCCGCCGGCTTTTATTCACAGTTTTTTAACTCACATGCGGCCCGAAAAAGCTATAATTTAGGCAGATTATCATCGAGGCGCATTCTGCGCCGCGCCTGTGGAGGAATATATATGAATAAAAAAGCTCTCGTCGTTGAGGACGACAAGAACATCGCCGAATTGCTGAGGCTTTATCTGGAAAAGGACGGTTTTGAGGTCTCCATCGCCTCCGACGGCGGGGCCGGTCTGCGCATGGCCGGAGAGGTTGAGCCGGACGTCATACTGCTCGACATCATGCTCCCCGTGATGGACGGCTGGCAGGTCTGCAAGGAGATACGCCGCACATCCCAGGTGCCCATAATCATGCTCACCGCCAAGGGCGAGACCTACGACAAGGTCTCCGGCCTAGAGATGGGCGCCGACGACTACATCACCAAGCCCTTCGAGGTCAAGGAGCTCATCGCGCGCATCCACGCCGTCATGCGCCGCGCCGACGGCAACGCCGCGCCTCCCGAGAAGAAGCTGGTGTACGACAAGCTGGTCATCAACCTCGACAGCTACGAGCTGATAGTCGACGGCAAAAAGATAGACACCCCGCCCAAGGAGATGGAGCTGCTCTATCATCTCGCCGCCTCGCCGAACCGCGTGTTCACGCGCAACCAGCTGCTCGACGAGGTCTGGGGCTTCGACTACTTCGGCGACTCCCGCACGGTAGACGTGCACATAAAGCGCCTGCGCGAGAAGCTCGAGGGCGTCTCCGACCAGTGGTCGCTGAAAACCGTCTGGGGCGTCGGCTACAAGTTTGAGCTCAACGAGCCCATGGACAAATGAAAAGCATATACTTCAGGAACTTCCTGTCCACGGCCCTGATGGTGCTGATGAGCTTCCTTATCATCGGCGTCGCGCTTATATTCCTGGGACAGAACTTCATAATAAGCTCGCACCGCGACGACATGAAGTCCAACGCGGAAATCGTCTCGGGATACATCAAGACCGTGGACGCCGACGACTATCCGAACTGGGAGACGAGGATAAGCCTCAGCGTCGCGTCCGGCATGTCTGGCAACGACATCTTTCTCACCAACTCCGACGGCCTCATCGTCTCCTGCTCCGACGACCCCGGCAAGTGCAGCCATATCGGCCGCCGCATAGACGCGGCCTACATGTACGAGCTGCAAAGCAGGGGCGAGCTGAACACCGTTTCCGACCTTGGGGGCATTTTCCCCTCGCAGCGCTATATATACGCCATGCCCGTGGCCGGCGGCGAGGGCGACATCTTTGTAAGCTCTTCCCGCTCCACCATCATCGGCGCGTGGGACTCCTTCATCTGGGTGTTCTTTGCCGTGACGCTGGCGGTGCTCTCCCTGGCCCTTGTGATGAGCCTCGTCATATCCAAGAAGGTCTCCGAGCCGCTGGACGAGATGACCGCCGCAGCCCGCCGCTTTGCGCACGGCGACTTCTCCGTGCGCGTACGCGAGGACAAGGGCACCGACGAGCTGGCCGCGCTCACGCGCTCCTTCAACAACATGGCCGACTCGCTCGAGCGCAGCGAAGAGCTGCGAAACGAGTTTATAGCCAACGTCTCGCACGAGCTCAAGACGCCCATGACCACCATCGCCGGTTTCGCCGACGGCATCCTCGACGGCACCATCCCCAAAGAGGAGGAGGACAAATACCTCGCCACCATCGCCGACGAGACCCGCCGTCTGAGCCGCCTCGTGCGCCACATGCTCAGCCTCTCGCGCATGAGAAGCGAGGGCTCCGACATGACCAAGCGGCGCGACTTCGACTTGAACGAGCTGATAATCCGCACACTTCTCAACTTCGACACTCGCGCCGAGGACAAGAAGCTCGACATGGATTTGCAGCTGCCAGAGGACCACATGATGGTCACGGCCGACCCGGATTCCATAACCCAGGTCATATACAACCTGCTAGACAACGCCATCAAATTCGCCGACGAGGGCAGCACCATTACCTTGGCGCTCTGGAAGCAGAACGGCAAGGCCTACGTCTCGGTCAAGGACCGCGGGGACACCATCCCGCCCGACGACCTGCCGCTCATCTTCGACCGCTTCCACAAATCTGACCGCTCACGCAGCAAGGACCGCGACGGCGTGGGCCTCGGCCTCTACCTCGTCAAGAGCATACTCGACGCCCACAACGAGGATATAGCCGTCACCAGCGCCGACGGCGTTACCGAATTTGTTTTCACCCTCACCCTCGCGCGCGAGGTGCCAAAGAGCGAAAAGGCAAAGGCCGAAAAGGCGGCGGCCAAGGCAGAGAAGGCAAAGGCGGGCTCCGCCCGTAAGCGCAGCGCCTCCGAAAAGGGCGGTGCGGACAAGGCGCCTCCGGGCGGCGCTGAGAAATAACGCCGGCGCATCGCCCCGGCACATTTACAGAATGTTTGTATTTTATTCATAGGCACAACAAATTTCCCTTGTACTATGAAATTGCTTCAGGGGGTAACCTTCATGAACGAAGACAACAAGAGACGTCTGGCAGAGTGGTACGGCACCCGGCCCGGCGCCGGCCCCGTGGGGCACACAGACGAATCGGAGCGGACGGCTGACCTTTCCTCACAAATACCTCCCCGCCGCCCCTCCGGTTCCTCTCCCACCTACAGAGAGCCCTTCTGGTCCGAGGACGGGCAGGAGGGCGCGCCCCCCCGCAAAAAGCACTTCGGCGCGCGTGTTGCCGGTATCTGCACCCTGGCGGTTGTAATTATCGCCGCGACCGCGCTGCTGTTCTCCAACAGCGGCAGGGCGTTCGACCCCATTGTCAGCCACACCGCCGCACCCGGCGACAAGGACATGCAGGAGTTCTTTGAAAACTACTACGACGACGCGAAGAGCAGCACCTGGAGCAGCACAATGCCGCGGGCCGAAACCGGCACGGGCGTGACGCTCAGCCTCACTCCCCGTCCGGAGGATGTGCAGCTGAGCCTCAGCGAAGTGTATGAGCGCTGCATAGGCTCCGTAGTGGCCATAAATACCGTCGCCGAGGGCAACAGCTACCTGCTGGGCTCCGGCATAATTATGACAGAGGACGGATACATCCTCACCAACAGCCATGTGCTCGACGGCGCCAAAGAAGCCGTCGTGACGCTCTGGGACGACCGGCAGTTCGACGCCAGCCTGGTCGGCGCGGACAGTGCCAGTGATTTGGCCGTCATAAAGATAGACGCCGACGGCCTGCCCGCCGCTGAGTTCTGCGCGGACACCGTGCATGTCGGCGAAGCGGTCGCCGCCATAGGCAACCCGCTGGGTACAGAGCTGCGCGGCACGATGACCGACGGCATAGTCTCCGCCGTCAGCCGCGATATGCACTACACCGGCCACCCCCTCACGCTGATACAGACCAACGCCGCCATCAACGAGGGCAACTCCGGCGGCCCGCTGCTCAACATGCAGGGCCAGGTAGTGGGTATGACCAGCATGAAGCTAGTCTCCTCCTACGCCGGCTCCAGCATCGAGGGCATAGGCTTTGCAATCCCGACCGGGACCATCAAGGAGATAGCCGACGAGCTCATAGAAAACGGGCGTGTACTCGGCCGTCCGGCCCTGGGTATAACCGTCGGCGCCATTCCTTCGGACGCGGCCCAGTACTTCGAGATACCGAACGGGCTGTACGTCAAGAGCGTAGGGCAAGTCAGCGACGCCGCTGCCAAGGGCATAAGGACCGGTGACGTTATAACCTCCGTAAACGGCACGGAAGTGCTTACAACCTCCGACCTCTCCGCCTTGCTTGACAACATGTCTGTCGGAGACATCGTAACGCTGACGGTTTACCGCTCCGGCAGCACCTTCGACGTCGACATCACGCTGCAAGAGTTCTCCGATATCTACTGATACCTCACTCCTTTTCCATACATTTCCCCTCTCTTTTACGCAGCGCCCCCGGAGGCTGAGCCTCCGGGGGCGTTGTATTTCAAAGTTTTTTCGCACCCGGCTCCGTCAGGCACTCGGCGAGCAGCTCCTCAAGCTCCCCGCTGTGGTCCTCGGCCGGATCCTCGTATTTTAGCTCCTTTGCCACGGAGAACTCGAAGCTCTCAGGCCCGTACTCCTTCCACAGCCGCATCAGCTCGCGGTTGCGGTGGCTGCCCAGCTCCAGCTGGAAGCGCGCGCCGTTTATCACGGCTTTCGTGTCCTTTGCCGCCGCGAAGAACGCGTCTCCCGTCGCCGTGCAGCGTATCGCAACCACGCCCATCTGAGGATGCCTGCCCTTGTACGCCTCCATCAGCTCCCTGCGCTTTTCCTTTTCCATTTGCTTCTGCCTCCTCTGAGTATTAATTCTTGCGCTCCTGCGCCTCGGCGGCGCAACCAATAGCGTTAATGTAAGTCATCAAACGCAAATCCGGCGCCGACAACCTGCCTACTTGCTCAAATCATGTTTTTCGCGGGGCTCCGTCTCGTGAAAAACACTTCTCGTCCCGCAAGTGTGAAAACTCCGCCTTAAAATTATCGGCCCGGGGCTTTGCCTCGGGCCGATACCTTATCTTGCGCCGTGGCGGCGCAACCGCCTTGCCGTGCAAGGCGAGGGGGTATCGCGGCATTTATGCCGCGTATCTAGGGGGGAACTGGTTCCCCCTAGAGGTTTTATTTCGCGTATTCCACGGCCTTGGTCTCGCGCAGGACGTGGACCTTTATCTGGCCGGGATAAGTGAGCTCGCTCTCTATCTTCTTGGCGATGTTGCGGGCGAGCAGCACCATTTCGTCCTCGCTGACCTCGTCGGGCTTGACCATGACGCGAATCTCGCGTCCGGCCTGGATGGCGTAGCAGCTCTCGATGCCCGGGAAGCTGCGGGTGACCTCCTCGAGCTTCTCGAGGCGCTTGACGTAGTTCTCGATGTTCTCGCGGCGGGCGCCCGGGCGGGACGCGGAAATGGCGTCGGCGGCCTGGACCAGGCAGGCAATCACGCTGTGCGGCTCCACGTCGTTGTGGTGCGCCTCGATTGCGTGGATGACTTCCGGCGACTCCTTGTACTTGCGGGCGATGTCCACGCCGATGGTGACGTGGCTGCCTTCGACCTCGTGGTCAATGCTCTTGCCAAGGTCGTGGAGCAGGCCGGCGCGCTTGGCCGTCTGGACGTCCACGCCCAGCTCCGCGGCGAGCAGCCCCGCGATGTGCGCGACCTCGATGGAGTGGTTGAGGACGTTCTGGCCGTAGCTGGTACGGTACTTCATACGGCCGAGCAGGCGGATTATCTCCGGGTGCAGGCCATGGATGTTCGTCTCGAACGCGGCGCGCTCGCCCTCGGCCTTGATGGTCGCGTTGACCTCGCGCTGGGCCTTGGCCACCATCTCTTCGATGCGGGCCGGGTGGATGCGTCCGTCCTGGATGAGCCTTTCCAGCGCTATGCGCGCTATCTCGCGCCTGACAGGGTCGAAGCTGGATACGGTTATCGTCTCCGGGGTGTCGTCGATAATCAAATCGCAGCCGGTGAGAGTTTCGATGGAACGAATGTTGCGTCCCTCTCGTCCTATAATACGGCCCTTCATCTCGTCGTTGGGGAGTGGTACGACGGAGACGGTTATCTCACTGGCATGGTCGGCGGCGCAGCGCTGGATGGCGGTGGCGATTATCTCGCGCGCCTTCTCCTCTGCCTCGTCCTTGTACCTGGCCTCGACCTCGCGCACCTTGGCGGCCATTTCGTGAGTCACCTCGGTCTCAACATTGGAGATGAGGTACTGCTTGGCCTCGTCAACCGTGTAGCCGGATATCTTCTCAAGCATTTCAAGCTGGCTCTTCTTGACAAGCTTGATCTCCTCCTGCATGGTTTCGGCCTGGCTCAGCTTCTGGTTGAGGGCTTCGGTCTTTTTCTCCAGGGCGTCGTTCTTGCGGTCGAGGTTCTCTTCTTTCTGCTGCAAGCGGCGCTCCTGCTTGGAGAGCTCGTTGCGGCGCTCCTTGACCTCGCGCTCGTACTCCGTGCGGTTTTTGTGAATCTCCTCGCGCGCCTCAACCAACGCCTCGCGCTTTTTGCTCTCGGCGGCCTTGATGGACTCGTTGATGATACGCTTGGCTTCCTCTTCCGCGCTGGATATCTCGCGCTCGGCGACCTTTTTGCGGTACATTATGCCCAGCAGGAACCCTATGACAAGCACCACGATCACACCGACCACGATGCCCACTATTGTCCAAAACATAGTTTCAATATACGCCTCCCTTTCTTGTAGGATAGAAAAATAATGGGGCGAAAGCGCGCCGTTTCCGCGTCCGGCTCCGCCCCCGTAAAGTTTAATATCAAAGGGGTCTCCCCATGACCCCTGAAATATTATCATGTCATTTTACACCACTGTCTGGCTTTATGTCAAGCTTGTACAGCCGCGCCGTTCGTCTATTTTGCTTGATATGTCAATGCCGCCGGAGTATAATCAAAAACCGGCAAAAGAGGTGTTTGATTGGGTACAGGCATCATAGACAACAGAACATGGCTCGACACCGCCCTGTCCGTGCTCCTCACGGCAATCTGTGCGGCGATGTGCGCGTCCGCGGCGGTATACGCGCTGAACTTCTCCATCGCCGCCGGCGCGGCTGTCTGCGTTTGCGGGGCAGCCGCCGCACTGCTGTGTATTCTTCTGCCGCGCTGTGTAAAGAATCTGGATGCGAAGCATCTCGCGCTGACAGTGTGCCTGCTCGCTTTCGGCCTGCGCGCCGTGTATGTGCTCACGGTTGAAAGCGTACCGGTGAGCGACTTTGAGCTGCTCTACGGCGCAGCCCGGGGCCTGGCCTCAGGCGACGCCTCGGCGCTGGAGGCCGAGTATTTCCAGCTCTGGGGCTACCAGATACCCTTCGTGCTCTATGAGGCGCTCATCGTCTCGCTCTCCGGCGGCGCCGCGGCGCTCGCGCTGCTCAACGCGCTCTGGGGAGCGATGACGGCGGGGCTGGTCTTTGCGCTCGCCCGGCGCTTCGTCTCCGACGGCGCTGCCTTCGCTGCCGCCTTGCTCTACGCCGTATGCCCCGACGCCGTTATGCTCACGCCCGCGCTGACCAACCAGTGCATTTCCCTGGCCTTCATCCTGCTTGGCGTGTACCTGGCCTGCTCGCCCTCTTGGCGGCGTCAGCTCCCTGCGGGGCTCGCGCTCGCATTCGGAGACCTGATGCGGCCCGAGGGCCTGCTCGCGCTGGCGGGCCTGGCCGTCGCGCTGCTGCTCACGCTGATACGCCGCGACGGCGGCGTCAAAAAGCGCGCCATCGGCTTTGCCGCGCTGTTGGCGGCATATTTCGCGCTCAAACTGGCGGTGTCCGGTGCGATAGCCCTGTCGTGCATTGCTCCCGGAGGCATCGGAAACGCCGTGCCGGAGTGGAAATTCGTCCTCGGCCTCGACACCGCCACGGGCGGGATGTACGACGCCGGTATGGAGTACATCCTGGACATCACCGACGCCTCCGAGAGGCGGGCGGCCGCCCTGGACGCCATACGCGCCTCGCTGGATAACGCAGGAGGACCCGGCGGGCTCCTGCTGTTCTTCATAGAGAAGGCCGCCTCCTTCTGGGGCCGCTTCGAGGACAGCTGGCTCGGCGCGGCAAACGCCTCGGACGCGCTGATGCAGTACGGCGGGCGCGCCGTGTTTATAGCCGCCTGCGGGCTTGCGGCCCTCGGCGGCGCGGAGCGGCGCACAGACTTTGCCTCCAACTGCGTGAAGGCCGTGGTCTGCGCCAACTTTGCGGCTTACCTGCTCATTGAGGTGCAGCCGCGCTACAGGTATTTTGTCCTGCCCTTCGTCTGCGTGCTCGCGGCGTTGGGAATAGAGCGAGCCGCGCGCCCGGGCGCTTCGCTCCTGTCTGGACATCGGCGCGGCAAAAGTGTATAATGTTAAAATGATTCATATTTGACCAATGAGGTAAAGCGTATGTCCTACCTTACTTATATATTCCCCGTTCTCGCGGTTTTCTTCGTGCTGATGGCCGCGAGGCAATGGCTGCCCGCGCTCTCGTCCCCGCGTCTGCCGCAGGATCCGGACACCGGGCGGAAAGTAAAGCCGCGCTTCAGCTTCGACGCGCCTGCGGGCAGGCTGGAACGCCTCGACGCCGTGCTGTGCCTCGTCATAACCGTCTGCTACGCCGTCGTGGCCTTCACCGGCCTCGGCGACATGAGCGCACCGCAGAGCTGGTGCCGCTTCACCGCGAGAGGGCAGTACGCGCTCATCGACCTCGGCGAAGAGTACGACATCGGCATCGTGCGCTATTACACCGGGCTGCACACCGGCAGGTACGAGCTGCAGTTCTCCGACGACGGAGACACCTGGCGCGACGCCGGGGAGCTCAGCCAGGAGTACAACGAGCTCTTCAAATGGCTCGACTACTTCCCCGCCTATGAGGGCGTCGAGGACACCACGGCGCGCTACATCCGCCTCGTCTCCTCGGACGAGCTCGATTTGGGCGAGCTAGCCGTCTACGACGCTGACGGGAACCTGCTCGACGCCTCCGGCTTCGAGTACGAGGCGGGCTGCGCCCCGCTCTTCGACGAGCAGGACACCGTACCCGTGCGCCCGTCGTATATGAACTCGAGCTACTTCGACGAGATATACCACGCGCGCACCGCGCTCGAGCACATCGAGAACGTCTACCCCTACGAGATAACCCACCCGCCCCTGGGCAAGGAGATAATAGGCATAGGCATCCGCCTCTTCGGCATGACGCCCTTCGGCTGGCGCTTCATGGGCACGCTCTTCGGCGTGCTGATGCTGCCCATACTGTATGTGTTCCTCAAGCGCCTGACGCGCTCGAGCGCAATCACCGCCTGCGCCACAATCATCTTCGCCTTCGACTTCATGCACTTCGTGCAGACGCGAATCGCCACGATAGACACCTACGCCGTGTTCTTCATCCTGCTCATGTATCTGTTCATGTGGCGCTTCGTGAGCTCCGGCAAGTGGCGCTATCTCGCCCTCTCCGGCATATTCTTCGGCATAGGCGCGGCCAGCAAGTGGACGTGCATCTACGCGGGCGCGGGCCTCGCCGTAATCTGGCTCGTCTACTGGATTACGCAGGGGCGCAAGCCGCGTTTCGCCTCGCACTTCTTCGCCAACTGCGCTTTCTGCCTGGTTTTCTTCGTCGCCATACCGCTGGCCATATACTACGCGAGCTACTATCACTACGGCACGGCGAGCGGGCTCGAAGGCGGCGTGGGCATGTACTTCACGCGCGACTACTTCGACATCGTCTGGGACAACCAGGTCTACATGTGGGAATACCACTCCGACCTCGTGAGCACTCACCCCTACTCCTCCCGCTGGTACCAGTGGCTGGTGGACGCCAGGCCCATACTCTACTACCTCGAGTACTTCCCCGACGGCACGACCAAGAGCGCTTTCGGCGCCTTCCTGAACCCCATCTTCTGCTGGGCGGGCCTGCTGGCCGTCATCGCCAACGCCGTCTTTGCCTTCAGGGACCGTGACGGCCGGGCGGCCTTCATCGTGATAGGCTACCTGGCTCAGCTGCTGCCCTGGGTGCTGGTCACGCGCCTGACCTTTGCCTATCACTATTTCCCGAGCGAGGTGTTCATGCTGCTGGCCCTGGCCAACGTATGGCTGCGCATGAAGGAGCAGGGGCTATTCCGCTGGGAGCGGAATATGTACGCCGTCACGGGCGTGAGCGCCGCGCTCTTCGTGGCCTACTACCCCGTCCTGACGGGCCTGCGCTGCGCGCTCTGGTACACGCGCGGCTTCCTCAGGTGGTTCCCGTCGTGGCCATTTTAATTCAAAACGAATGGCACGCCATTCGTTTTGGATTAAAAGCACCTCTCTGCGCGCGTCCGGACAAGTCCGTACACACTTGAGAGGCGAGCGGTGTTTTTTCCGAGGCAAAGCCCCGGAAAAAACAAATTAAAAGCGCGCGTTCAGCGCGCGACCCGAGGCAAAGCCCCGGAAAAAACAAATTAAAAGCGCGCGTTCAGCGCGCGGCGCCAGGTTAGTCCCCGGAAACGGGTTTATTGCGCAAATTTATTTTATATCAGCTCTATTGAAGCAAGGTGACAACAGGATATGTTTCTAGCGGATTATCATGTACACAGCAGCTGTTCCTTCGACGCGAAGGACCGCATGGCCGACATGGCCAAGAGCGAGCTGGCAAAGGGCATAACCGAGGTCTGCTTCACCGACCATGTGGACTTCGGCGACCAGCAGACCATGCAGATAGGCCCCGAGCGCTTCCAGCTGCCCAAAAGCCAGGTGAAGCAGTTCATCGAGGCCATGGAGAAGGCCCCGGAGGGCATAGACATAAAGCTCGGGCTCGAGCTCGGCGAGGGCAACCACGACCCGGCCAGGGCCAAGCGCGTCTACACCATGCCGGAGTACGACTTCATCCTCGGCTCGCTGCACAACCTGAAGGGTGAAAAGGACTTCTACTACCTGAAATACGAGAGCTACGAGCAGTGCTGGGAGCTATACGACCGCTACCTGGACGAGCTCATAGACCTGGCGCACATCAACTGCTTCGACTGCATGGCGCACATCGGCTACTGCCTCAGGTACATGCACAGGCAGGGCTTCGACGCGGCCGTAACCGTCGACCGCTTCGGCCGCAAGATAGACTCGCTGCTGCACACGCTCATCGAAAACGGCAAGGGCATAGAGCTAAACGTGGCCGACCTCGTGCCAGGCGGGCACGACGACCCGCTGCTTCAGCCCGTGCCCGGCGTGGACATCCTTCGCCGCTACCGCGAGCTCGGCGGCGACATTATCACAGTCGGCTCCGACGCGCACACCGTGAAGGCCGCAGGCACAGGCATCCGCGAGGGCTACGAGCTGCTCGCCGACATAGGCTTCAAGTACGTCGCCGTATACAAGCGGCACAAGCCAGAATTCAAGCGCATAGAACTATAAGGAGGCACAAAAATGTACGCAATCGGTTCCGACCACGGTGGATACGAACTCAAGCAGGCCGTCATGTCGCACCTCAAGGAGCGCGGCGTCGAGTTCCGCGACTACGGCACCTTCTCCACGGACAGCTGCGACTATCCCGACTACGGCGAGGCCGTGGCGCGCGCCGTCGCCTCCGGCGAATGTGAACGCGGCATAGTCGTCTGCGGCACCGGCATCGGTATCTCCATCGCCGCCAACAAGGTTCACGGCATACGCTGCGCGCTCTGCGGCGACTGCTACAGCGCCGAGAAGTCCCGCGAGCACAACGACGCCAACATGCTCGCCCTCGGCGGGCGCGTCCTGGGCGAGGGCCTCGCGCTCAAGATAGTGGACGCCTTCCTCGACACCGAGTTTGCCGGCGGACGTCACGTCCGCCGTCTGGCCAAAATAGCGGCCATCGAAGAGCGGGGCTAATCGCGCATGGCAGCCAAGAACAACCGCGAGGTATACAGGGGCAGGCGCCGCCGCCTGAACGTCCTGGGGATAGTGTTCGGCGCCCTGGCCGTGCTGCTCCTGCTGCTAATCGTACTTTTCTACGGCCTGCAGCGGTATATAGTCTTTGAGCACGACGGCATAGCGGTCGTGCTGCCCGGCGCGCAGAACGACTCCGCTTCCGGCGACGCCTCCCAAAACGAGGCCTACGGGCTCACGCAGGTGAACGCCGCCCTCACGGTGGAAGAGCCCGACTACTCCGCCGTCGCGGCCACGGCCGGCGAGGGTCTGGACGACATGGTGGCCATCTACGTCCCATCTGCGGACGTTTCGCTCGACGGCGTAGGCAAGTACCTGAACGTAATGGGACAATACTCCGGAGCCAACGCCCTGGTCCTGGATGTAAAGCCCGTGAGCGGCCAGCTGGCCTGGGCCTCAAGCTCCAGCGTTGCGGCCAGCTATTCCACCAACGGCACGACCAATCTGTCCCAGCTTGTGGCGAGTATAAAGCAGCAGCACCCGGATATTCGCCTGGTAGCGCAGCTGAGCTGCTGCATAGACGGGCTTCTGGCCCAGCGCTGCCCTGCTGCGGCGCTCTGTTTGGCCAGCGGCGCTGCGTTCATAGACAGCGAGGGAGCCTGGGTAGACCCGTACAGCGACACCGTCAGCACCTACCTCACAGAGCTGTGCACGGAGCTCATAGACATGGGCTTTGACGAGATTCTGCTCCACGGGCTGACAATGCCCATAACCGACCAGGCCCTGCTCTACAACGTGCAGCTGAGCAGCACTCCCACGCCCGAGACAGCCATCTGCGGCCTGGCTATGGAGCTGACCAACGCGCTGGACTCCTACGACGTGCCCGTCTCCGTCATTCTCGACACAATGAGCCTGCGCGACGGCCTCTCGTCCACCTCCGGTCAGAACCTGGAGCTGTTCGGCAAGATATTCGACCGGCTGTGCAGCGCTACGAACAGCGCCTGGCAGTCCAACATAGATCTGGGCAGCGTGGACCAGTATCTCACGCTCGGCAGCACGGCCCAGCGCTATGTTCCGATTATGGAATACATCCCCGAGGGCTTCTCGTCCTGTATAATCCACGTCCCGGACAGCGTGTTCCCGCAGGAGGACACCGGTACAGAGCAGTAATATGCCAAGTTTCACGCGCGGCGATTTTCTTCGCCGCGCGTGTTTTTTTGCCTCTCCGCTGCAAGCGGCGCGGGAACAATCGAACCTGCTCAGGCAACAAAAATGCAGACGCCTTCGCGTCTGCATTTTTGCTTTATCACTCTGTTCGCAGGGCTTCGACGGGGTCGCGCTTTGCCGCAAACCTCGACGGTATAAGTCCGGCGATAAAGGTCAGGAGCATACTGATTACCACAAGTATGACCGCCCCTGCCGCAGGCAGTATGGCCTTCAGGCTCTCTATGCCGGTCAGGTGCTGGACCATGGCGTTTATCGGTATGTTCAGCAGCAATGTCAGGCCTATACCGATTAAACCGGCCGTCAGTCCCTCTATCAGCGTCTCCGCGTTGAACACGTTGGATATGTCGCGCTTGCTCGCGCCTATTGCACGCAGGATGCCAATCTCCTTCGTGCGCTCGAGGACGGATATGTAGGTGATGATGCCTATCATGATGCTGGACACGACAAGGGATATGGCCACGAAGGCTATGAGCACATAGCTGATGGCGTTGATGATGGTTGAAATACTGCTCATCAGTATTGCCACATAGTCGGTGTAGCTTATCTGCTGCTCCTCGCCCACGGAGGCGTTGTATTCGTCGATTATGCGGGCGATTTCGTCCTTGTCGGCGAAAGTCGTGGCATACAGGTTGATGCCGTCCGGGCTCTCCTCGTCCACGAAGCCGAAGAGCTTCATGTTGTTGTCGTAGGTGCTGTCGGAGTAGCGCGCGGGCATCAGCTCGTTGTAGATGTGCTCATACTGCCAGTCGCTGAGCTCCGTCATGCCGAGGGCCATGGCAAGCTGCTGCTGGCTGAGCGAGGACATCTGTTCGCTCACGGCCTCCGCGTACTGCTCGGATATGCTCGTGCGCGCCATTTCGGCGACGTACTCCATAAGGGTGTCGTCGTCCATCTGCTCGATGTAGTCGCGCACGGCGTCCTCGTCCACGCCCATTTCCTCGGCGTAGCCGCTTATCATCATGCTCTCGATATCCTCGCGGCTGAGGCTTCCCAAAGCCTGCTGCACGGCCGTGTCCAGGTAGTCGTCGCTGGGCGTGCTCATGAGGTCCGTGTAGAGCAGGGCCTTGTCCTCGTCGTTCAGGCTGGCGATGTAGTCGTCAACCTCGGCCTTAATCTCCTCGACGCTGGGCTCCTGCTCGTCGCCGGTGGCGAAGGGCAGGCCGGTTATGACGTCCACGTCGGGGTTGGCGTACTGGTCGACCACGACGTCGCTGCCCTGCGAGTCGGCGATGACGTAGTCCTTCAGCGCGCTGGTGTAGCCTATCGCGCCGCTCATCATGCCTGCGACAGCGTCGGGATTCCGGCGGACGATACCGCTTATCTTGAGCTCGATTCCGATGTCGTCGTTGTCATAGAGGTACTCAAGCCCCGCCTCGGTGCCTGAGACGTCGGTGTAGGTGCCGGTGGTGTCGTCAAAGACGTATTTGTCGTAGTAGCCGACGAGCTTGAAGGTCAGGCCGCAGAGGTCCTCGTAGCTCCAGCTCTGCACCTCGGCGTCCACGGTCTCGCCGTTCATGTAGGCCTCAAGGGAGGCGTTGAGCTCATCCTGGGTGCGCAAGCCGAGGGTGTACAGCACAAGGTCGCTCACCTCGTTGTTCTGGTCGACGACAAGCACGACTTCGTTGTAGTCCTGCGGCCAGGAGCCGTATATCACGTCGTACTGCTCCGTGAGCGTGGGGCTGATGAGCTCGCCGTTGTCGCCTGGCAGCATCTCCTGCCAGCTCTCAAAGCTGGAGTAGAAGTCGCCCATCGTGTCAAAGTAGCTGGAAAAATCTCCGCCGTACATATTGGCCATGAGCTCATTGAGGAGCTCAACCACGTCGCTCTTGACCACATTGCCGTCGGCGTCCTCGGTGTAGATATCAAAGTTTGGGTCGTAGACGTACTGGATGGCGCTGGTGTACTCGTTTATGTTGCCGCCGTTTTCGTCCAGGAAGTCCTTGAAGCTCTCCAGGTCGTTCGTCTCCGTGTCCATGCTCATGAGGCTGTCCATGAGGTCGTAGAGTATGACGTTTGAATACACGGCGTCGAGCTCATGCTCCTCGCTGTCCGACGCCACGCCCGCCATGGACTCTATCATGCTGGACAAGTCCGCGGCCTGCGCCTCGATAGTCAGCGGGTAGGTGGACAGGGTGTCCTCCTGCACCTGGTTTATGTAGGTCTGAATGCCGTTTGAGAGGGAGAGTATCAGCGCTATGCCTATTATGCCTATGCTGCCGGCGAAGGCGGTAAGCAGCGTGCGGGCCTTCTTGGTCTTGAGGTTGTTGAACGACAGGCTGAGCGCGGTGAGGAAGCTCATGCTGGGCTTCTTCTTGCCCACATCCTCGCGCGGCGGCTCCGCGCCTTCGGGGTCGAAGGGGTCCGTGTCGCCGGTTATCTGTCCGTCGAGCAGCCTGACTATTCGCGTGGAGTAGCGCTCGGCGAGCTCGGCGTTGTGCGTGACCATGACGACAAGCTTGTCTTTGGCTATCTCCTGCAGCAGCTCCATTATCTGCACGCTGGTCTCGCTGTCCAGAGCGCCGGTTGGCTCGTCGGCGAGGAGGATGTCGGGGTCGTTTATCAGCGCGCGGGCTATTGCGACGCGCTGCATCTGACCGCCGGACATCTGGTTCGGCTTCTTGTTGAGCTGGTCGCCCAGGCCGACGCGCTCTAGCACCTTCACTGCCCTTTCCCGGCGCTCCGCCTTGTCGACGCCGGAAATTGTCAGCGCGAGCTCGACGTTTGCAAGCACGCTCTGGTGCGGGATGAGGTTGTAGCTTTGAAAGACGAAACCTATCGTGTGATTGCGGTAAGTGTCCCAGTCCCTGTCCTTGTACTCACGCGTAGAGCGTCCGTTTATCACGAGGTCGCCGTCCGTGTACTGGTCCAGGCCGCCGATGATGTTCAGCAGCGTGGTCTTGCCGCAGCCGCTCTGTCCGAGAACGGATACGAACTCGCTTTCCCGGAAGCTGATGCTCACGCCCCGCAGCGCGTGTACCGTGGTATCACCCACGATATAATCCTTGCGTATGTCCTTTAATGTCAGCAAGAAAACCCTGTCCTTTCAACGCATTCAAGCAAATTGACGAGAGGGTATTATACAGCGAATTTATGAACAAATCAATTCCAAACCCGCCCCCGGCTAAATATAAGCCCGGTCATTTGCCGCAATATGTTACAAATCCGCCGACCTCTTGCCTCCCTGTATCCGTCAAGGCAACGATTCTGAAACAGGCGCTTTATTTTTCGCCTCTCCGGGTTTAAAATTATCGTCTCGGAAAAAAGAAATGGTGATGCATATGTCGGCAATAAAAAAGCTTATAAAGGACGAAACCGTATTCTGCGCCTCGCTGCTGCTCGCGGCCCTGTCATGCCTGGCCGTGCGCCCGGACATGGGATATCTGTCGTACCCGGATTACAGGACGCTTTCGCTGCTCTTCTGCCTGATGATAGTTGTGGCCGGCTTCCGTTCCCTCGGGGTGTTCACCCTGCTCGGCGAAGCGCTGATACGAAGGGCGGGCAGCGTGAGGACCCTCTCTGCGGCAATGGTACTGCTGTGCTTCTTCCTGAGCATGGTAATAACCAACGACGTGACGCTGCTCACCTTTGTACCCTTTACCATCCTTGTATTCAGGCTCGTAGGCCGGGAGGAGCGGATACTCAAGCTTGTGGTGCTGGAGACCATAGCCGCAAACCTGGGCAGCATGGCTACGCCCATAGGGAACCCGCAGAACCTCTATCTCTATTCCGTCTCCGGCATGAGCGCCGGCGGCTTTGCCGCATCTGCCCTGCCGTATGCGGCGCTCTCTCTGCTTATGCTGCTCGCCGCACTGATGTACGGCCGGGACGAGCCCCTCTGCGCAGCCGTGCCGCTGTCCCGCGCGGACGCCCGGCAGCAGGCGGGCCCGCTCCGCTGCCTGCCCTACGTCCTGCTTCTTGCCCTCTGCCTGCTGGTCGTTTTCCGCATACTGCCCTACGTACCCGTCCTGCTGTGCGTCGCGGCGGTGATATTCGTCGTAAACCGCAGGCTGTACCTCTCGGTGGACTATTTCCTGCTCCTGACCTTCCTGTGCTTTTTCGTATTCATAGGCAACCTGAAGCGCATACCGGCGCTGAGCGGCGCGCTCAGCTCGCTCACGCAGGGCCATGAGCTGCTGGCCGGCATACTGGCCAGCCAGTTCATCAGCAACGTACCCGCCGCCATACTGCTCTCCGGCTTTACAGACGACTTTTCGTCCCTGCTCACCGGCGTTAACCTGGGCGGGCTGGGTACCCTTATCGCCTCGCTCGCCAGCCTCATTTCCTTCAAGTTCTTTGCCCGCGAGTACCCCGGCGGCAAGGGGCGCTTCCTGAAGGAGTTCACGCTCTGGAACCTCGCGTTTCTGCTCTGCCTGTCGGCCGAGGCGGCGCTGCTGTTGTAAAGATCCGCCGGGCCGGACGGAGAACCTCCGCCCGGCCCGGTCTTTCACTTCATGGCTTCCGTGATGTTGTCCGCGAGCTCGCCCGCGGCCTTGAGGGCCCTGCCTATCACGTTGTTGCCCTTTTTCTTCGGCGCCATCAGCATACCCATCGAGGCCCCGATGGCCATGCCCATGCCCACGCCCTTCAGGAAGGACTTGCTGTCCATGCTCTGCATATTCCTGCCTCCTTATAATATTGTCACAACAAGTTTGCGCCATATGCTCCAATTTTATGATTTGCTGTTTAAGGTAATATGTGCTATACTGTTTAATCGTAATGCTGGTTTTTGCTTCGCAAAAACTCAAACGCGGCGCGCTCCTGCAGGGCTTCGGGAAGCGGAAGCGCCGCGCAGAAGCTTCGTGCGCGCACGGCGCTTAAAGCCTGCGGCGTGCGGGGCTTTCTCCAGGAAAGGATGTACGCAATGTCGTTTAAAGTACTTGCGGTCGGCGACATCGTCGGCCCGCCGGGGCTCGAATATATCCAACGCCGCCTTCGCGCGATAAAGCGCGAGCTGGAGGCGGACTTCGTCGTCGTAAACGGCGAAAACGCCAACGTCGTGGGCTGTACGCCGCGCCAGGCGGACGCGCTGCTCGACGCCGGGGCCGACTGTGTCACGCTCGGCAACCACACCTGGACGCGCTGGGAGCTGCAGCCGTATCTCGACGACTCCATCCGCGTAATACGCCCGGCCAACTACGCCCCGCAGTGCCCGGGGCGCGGCTGCGTCAGCCTGGACACGCCGGCGGGCGAGGTGCTGGTAGTAAACCTAATCGGCCGCTTCACCCTCGACCCCAACACCGACAACCCCTTCCTCACAGCCGACGACATATTGGGCCAGACAGGGGCGAAGATAATACTCGTGGACTTCCACGCCGAGGCCACCAGCGAAAAGCTGGCCATGGGCTACTTCCTCGACGGGCGCGTTAGCGCCGTCTGGGGTACGCACACGCATGTGCAGACCTCGGACGCTCGCGTCCTGCCGAACGGCACCGGCTACGTCACGGATCTCGGCATGACCGGGCCCGTTGAGTCCGTCATCGGCATCAAGCCGGAGCAGAGCATAGGCAAGTTCCTGGGCGACGTGCCGCGCCGCTACGAGTGCGCCCACGGCAAGGCCAAGCTCGAGGGCGCCCTGTTCACTATCGACGATGCCACGGGCCGCTGCCTTGAGGCCCGGACGGTGAGGTGCCTATGATACGCATACTCCACGCCGCCGATCTGCATCTCGACTCGCCCTTCGACGCCCTGAGCGAGGAAAAGGCCGCGCTCAGACGGCGCGAGCAGCGCTCCCTGCTGCGCTCGCTGGCGGAAATACGCGCCGAAAAGCGGGCGGACATCGTGCTGCTCTCCGGCGACCTCTTCGACAGCGACTCGTCCTGGGCCGAGACCGAGGAGCTGCTTATCCTGACTCTCTCCGAAATGTCGGTCCCCGTGTTCATCGCGCCCGGCAACCACGACTACTACGCGCTCAGCAGCCGCTGGAGCAAGCTGCGCCTGCCCGGTAACGTCCATGTTTTCACCTCTTCGGACTTTGACGGCGTCGTACTGGACGAGCTGGGCGCGCGCGTCTGGGGCGCGGCCTTCACGGACAGGTACTCCGAGGCGAAGCTCGACACCCTGCGCATACCGCGCCAGGACGGCCTGACGGAGCTTGTCTGCGTCCACGGTGAAGTCGGGAATTCCTCTTCCCGCTATGACCCCATAGACGAGCGGGACATCGCCGCCTCCGGCGCAGACTACATTGCGCTCGGCCATGTCCACTCCTTCTCCGGGCTTAAAAAGGCCGGCAAGACATATTACGCCTGGCCCGGCTGCCCCGAGGGACGCGGCTTTGACGAGTGCGGCGAGAAGGGCGTGCTAATCGTAGACGCCGCCCCAGGCAAGGTCAGGGCCGAATTTGTACCCACCTCTGCGCGCCGTTACGAGCGCGTGAGCGTCGACGCGAGCGAGCTGGACACGTTCCGCCTGCCCGCCGGGGCGCAAAACGACATATACGAGGTCACCGTCACCGGCGAGACCGGCCGCGAGCCGGACCTGGCCGCGCTGCGCCGTGCGCTCGAGGGACAGGCCTTCGCGCTGCGCGTGAAGGACGCCACGCACATCTGCCGCGACGTCTGGGAGCGCGCGGGCGAGGACTCGCTGCGCGGTGTTTTCCTTCGCATGCTGCGAGATAAGTACGATTCCGCCCGCAGCGACGCCGAGCGCGAGCGCATCACGCGCGCCGCGCGCTGGGGGCTCGCCGCCCTTGACGGCAGAGAGGAGGCGGAACCGCTGTGGTAATTCACAAGCTGAAGGCGACCTTCGGCTGCCTCGACGGCAGCGAGCTCGAGCTCAAGCCCGGGCTGAACGTCATCAACGCCCCAAACGAGAGCGGCAAAAGCACCTGGTGCGCCTTCATCCGCGCCATGCTCTACGGCATAGACAGCGCCGAGCGCGCCCGCGCCGGATACCTGCCCGACAAGCTGCACTACGCCCCCTGGACGGGCAAGCCCATGGGCGGCACGATGGAGCTCAGCCACAAGGGCAGGGACATAACCATCACCCGCTCCACAAAGGCGGCCAACGCGCCGATGCGCGTTTTTTCCGCCGCATACACCGGCACCGGAAACGCCGTCGAGGGCATTGACGCCTCAAACGCCGGGGAATACCTCACCGGCGCGAGCCGCTCCGTGTTCTGCTCCAGCGCCTTCATAGGCCAGGGCGCCGCCGCCGTAACGGGCTCCGCCGAGCTCGAGAAGCGCATAGCCAGCGTCGTCTCCTCCGGCGAAGAGGAGGTCTCCGCCGGCGAGGCCGAAGAGCGTCTGCGCTCCTGGATGCGCCGCCGCCGCTACAACAGGCGCGGCGCAATCCCGGAGCTCAGCGACGAGATTGCCCGGAGCGAGGCCGTGCTGCGCCGTGTCGAGGGCACGGTGGCCGAGCGTGAGCGCGTCGCCGCCGAGCTCGCCGGCTGCAGCGCCAACATAGAACGACTCTCCGCCCGCCTCAAGAGCGAGCAGGAGCGCGAGCGCGCAAGCGCAAAGCAGAGCTATGAGCGCTCCGGCGAGCGCGTGGGACAGCTCGAATGGGAGTACTCCAACGCCGTGAAGGAGGCCGCCGCGCGCGCGGCCGAGGCCAAGGGCGGCATATTCGACGGCATGAGCGCCGCCGAGGCCGCGCAGTTTGCCGAGAGCGAGTGCGAGCGCGCCGAAAAGCTCAGGCGCGGCGGCGAGGCCAAACCGAGCCCGCTCTGGCCCGGCATCTGCGCCGCGCTTGCGGTGCTCTTCACCGTGCTCGCCATAGCCGTTAGCCCGTTTGAACTCATTGGCACGGCCGTGTTTGCAGCCCTCGCCGCCTGGCAGTACGGCAAATACTCCGGCGCGAAAAAGGCTGCGGCGGCCGCAATGGATAAATACAGGAAGCTCCTTTCAGACTACGGCGTCGCCTCGCCTGGCGAGCTGAAGGCGCTCGCCGCCGACTACGCCCGGCGCCGCGAAGCTGCCGACAGCGCCGCCAGGGCCCTTGACAGGGCCGGGGCCGAGCTCGAAGCGGCCCGCCGCGAGCGCCGCGGTGACGAGAGCCGCCTCACCGGCGCCCAGGAGAGCGAGGCGCTGCGCAGCATGAGCTGGGAGCTCGCCAGCCTGACGGCCCGCCGCGAGAGCCTATCCAAGCGCCTCGCGGAGCTCTCCGGCGCGATAGGCGCGCTCGGCGACCCGGTCGCCGTCGAGAGCGGCATACGCGAGAAGCAGGACCGCCTGGAGGCCCTCGAGCAGCAGTACGACGCAATAGAGCTCGCGGCAAACACGCTCGAGAAGGCCGGGCTGGAGCTGCAGAACCGCTTCTCCCCGGCGCTGGGCCGCCGCGCCGCCGAGCTCTTCCACCGCCTCACCGGCGGAAAGTACGAGGAGCTGACCGTCTCGCGCGACTTCTCCGTCGCCGTGCGCCGGTCCGGCGACAGCGTCCCGCACGGCAGCCTGTACCTGAGCGCGGGCGCGGTCGACCTCATGTACCTCGCCGTGCGCCTCGCCATCGCGGAACTGGCCCTGCCCAACGACGAGCCCTGCCCCATCATACTCGACGACGCCCTGGCCTACCTGGACCCCGTGCGGCGCGAGCGCGTGCTGAGCCTGCTCGAAGAGCTGGGCAAAACCCGCCAGGTGATACTCTTCACCTGTGCGTAAGTTCAAAGCAATGCCCCCTCCTGCGGGAGGGGGCGAAAGAGCCTTGATTTACCGATTTAAATTCAGATTAAAAATAAGGAGAGGACAAACATGAGATTTGAAGTTTCCCCGGACGTATTTGAGCTGCTCCCCGACGCCTGCTTCGGCGTCGTCGCCGTGCGCGGCGTGGACAACTCCAGGGCATACCCGCAGGTCGGCGAGCTGCTGCACAGCGCCATTGCAGAGTGCGAGGCCGCTCTTGCAGGTACTAAGGTCAAGGAGTCGCCGGAGATAGTCCCTTACCGAGAGGCCTTCCGCGCGCTCGGCATAAATCCGAACAAGTATATGTGCTCCATCGAAGCCCTGCTGACCCGCATCGCCAAGGGCAAGGGCTTCCCGGAGATAAGCCCCATCGTCGACCTCGGCAACGCCGTCAGCCTGCGCACCCGCCTGCCGATAGGCGCGCATGACATGGGTACGGTGACGCGCGCGCTCGAGGTGCGCCACGCCCTGCCGGGCGACACCTTTATCCCCTTCGGCGGCGGCGAAACCGAGACGCCCGACGCCGGCGAGGTGGTCTATGTCTCCGACGGCCAGGTGCGCACCCGCCGCTGGACCTGGCGCCAGAGCGAGATAGGCAAGATAACCGAGAGCACCACCGACCTGCTCTTCCCCATCGACGGCTTCAGGAGCCTGAACCTGGACCGTGTCCTCGAGGCCCGGAAAGAGCTCTCCGAGCTCATCGAGAGCCTCTTCGGCGCAAAGACCGCCGTCGGTATGGTGGACGCCGAAAACCCGGTTTTCGACGCGGAACCCTGACAAACTAATCCCCACCCGGCTGGAGAGCTGCCCGCTCCCGGCCGGTTTTTGTCGAAGGACGGTGTGTTATTTTTTAAACGAATCTCTGGGCCATAATGCACAATTGTTTTCTCAATTATGTTGCATCTTGCCGATTGCTTTAGTATACATCTGTGGTATAATAGCCGCGAGTCGGCTATTATACTTGATTCAAGCCCTTTTCCTCGCCCCTTGCGGGGCAACCGGAAAAGACGGCGTTTATACCGCGTCCATGGCCGCGGTATAATACAATCCCGCATAGAGCTTGCAAAGCAAGGTTCTGCGCTCGCAGAGCGCTGACTTTTGCAAAGCAAAAGTCAATGCGGGCATGTTACACTGATGGCCTAGCCGGCAAAGCCGGCTGCGCCGCTCCACCGGCGCGCAAGCGCCCCGCGCTTGCAGCCATAGTATAATAGCCGCGAGTCGGCATTATGCTAGATTCAAGCCCTTTTCCTCGCCCCTTGCGGGGCAGTATGGCGCATCCCTTCAACACAGGCCGCAAACCAAACGGCCTCACATCATCAAGCCTTCGGGTCGGGCTTACGGCCCGGGTGAGTATGAAACACAGACAGCTTACATCGGTACAAACCATAGCCCTCGGCTTTTTCCTCGTCATCATGGCGGGGACGCTCCTGCTAATGCTGCCGGTCTCCTCGGCCGACGGCACTGCCACGGGCTTCATACCTTCTCTGTTCACGGCGACAAGCGCAAGCTGCGTCACCGGCCTGGTGATGGTTGACACCGGCACACACTGGTCCTTCTTCGGTCAGGCAGTAGTTCTGGTGCTGATACAGATTGGCGGCCTCGGCTTCATGACGATAGCCACGCTCTTCTCCAAGCTGCTCAAGCGCCGCATGAGCATGCACGAGCGCGGCGTGATGGCGGCCTCGATAAGCTCAAGCGGCATAGGACGCATCACCGAGATAACCGGCACCATAGGCTGGGGGACGCTGCTGTTCGAGGGCGTGGGCGCGCTGCTGCTCTGCATACGCTTCATACCCGAACGCGGCTTCTGGGAGGGGCTTTGGTTCGGCATCTTCCACTCCGTCACGGCCTTCTGCAACGCGGGCTTTGACATCATCGGCAATTACGCCTCGCTGACCGCGTACTACGACGACGCACTGGTCTGCGTGACAATAATGGCGCTCATCACCATAGGCGGACTTGGTTTCCTGGTCTGGGACGACATCAAGCGCAACAAGCTCAACTGGCGCCGCTATGAGCTCCAGACAAAGCTCGTGCTGCTGACAAGCTTAATACTAACGGTGGGCGGCGCCGTGCTCTTTTTCTTCCTGGAACGCAACAGGATGAACGCGGATATGACCTTCGGCGAGCAGGTGCTCGTGAGCTTTTTCTCGTCCGTCACGCCGCGTACGGCGGGCTACAACAGCGTAGACACCGCCGCGCTCTCGCCCGGCAGCAAGCTGCTGACCATAATATTGATGTTCATCGGCGGATCCTCCGGCTCCACGGCCGGCGGTATAAAGACCACGACAATCGCCGTGCTGGCCGTCTGCCTGCTCTCGGCCGCCAGGGGCAAACGCGACCCCGAAATATTTGGCCGCCGCATATCCAACGACAACGTCCGCCAGGCCGGCATAATGGTCTTTATGAACCTGAGCCTGGCCCTCACCGGCGCTCTGCTTATATGCCTGGCGCAGGACTTTGAGCTCACAGACGTGCTCTTTGAAGTTTTCTCCGCCATGGGTACGGTGGGCATGACCACCGGTATAACCAGGGATCTGAACGACTTCTCCGCCGTAGTTATCACCATACTCATGTACCTCGGCCGCGTAGGCAGCCTGTCCTTCGCCATGGCGCTGTTGGAGCGGCGCGCGCACGCGAGGGTACGGTGCCCCGAAGAGCCTGTGACTATAGGCTGAACACAGCTTTCCAGGCAAAGAGGCAGCCTTATGAATATGATCACTCAACTGCTGGAGGTTATTTGATATGAAATCGTTCCTGATAATAGGCATGGGTACTTTCGGCCACCACCTGGCCCAGGCGCTTTGCCGCAACAAGTGCGAAATAATGATAGTCGACCAGAACGAGGAGGCCGTTGAGGACATGCTCCCCTACGTCACCGAAGCCAAGGTCGCCGACTGCACAAACATAGACGTCCTGCGCAGCTTCGACGTGCCGAGCTTCGACGCCTGCTTTGTCTGCGTCAACCAGGCCTTCCAGGCCTGCCTCGAGATAACGGATCAGCTCAAGGAGCTGGGCGCCACTCGAGTGTACAGCAAGGCCGACCGCGACCTCGAGGCCAAATTCCTGCGCCGCTGCGGGGCCGATTACATCATCTACCCGGAGCGCGACGCCGCAGAGCGCATCGCCGTGCGCGAGGCGAACGAGCATATCTTCGACTTCATCTCGCTGGCCGAGGGCTGCGCCATCTGCGAGATAGAGCCTCCTGCCGAGTGGATGGGCCGCAGTGTTGCCGAGGTCGGGCTCCGCTCCCGCTACAACCTCAACCTCATAGCCGCGCGCACCGACGACGAGAAAATGCACCCCGTCCTTGACCCGGCGTACAAGTTCAACGCAGACGAGCATATACTTGTGTTGGGCAATATGGATGACGTTCGCCGCGTTACGAACCAACGCGCTTGAACTTACGCGGGGAATGTGTTATTATAGGCGAACATTCCCCTGCGAAAGGAAAAACTATGTTTGACATCTTACTGGACTTTGCACTGCTTGCGGTTCTCTATGTCCTGCTCTACCGCCTGCGCCTGCGCAGGCGCGACCGCCGCTACAGGGTGTGGTTCACTCTGATGTATGTCTACCTCTGCCTGGTGGCATATGTGACTCTGATGCCCTTCCAGCTGGCTATTCCAGGTGCAAACCCGCTCTTCCTCAACGAAGTGAACCTGGAACCCTTCGTAGACATCAAGCGCGGTTACCTGGGCGCAAGGCGCGGAGTGATACTCAACTTTGTAATGTTCCTGCCGCTGGGCTTCCTGCTGCCGACGCTGAAGCGGCGGGGGTTCATCAAGGTAACGGCACTCTGCTTTCTGGCCAGCCTGGCCATTGAGAGCATACAGCTGCTCTACTGCTGGGGCGCTGTCTCCAACCGGCGCACCTTTGACGTAACCGACCTCATAACCAACACCGCCGGAGGCCTTACGGGCTACCTGGCTTTCCGCATCCTCCGTCCGCTGCTCGTCAGGTTTGACGGCGGCATACCACGTTGACATCGCCGGGCCGCGCATCTGCGGCCCGGTGTTTTTGCGCCCCGCGCTTGCGCTGCGCCTGCGTTTGGAATACAATAATCCCACTCATAACACATGAAAGGAAAGAAAAGCATGAAACTCACGGTTTACTGCGCAAGGCAGGACGAGCAGGAGGCCCTGCGCACCCAGGCGCTCTCGCGCGGGATAGAGCTCGAGCTCACGCGCCGCCCTCTGTTGCCCGACAATGTTGAGCTCGCCAGGGGCTCCGAGGCCGTGGCGATAAACGGCGCCAGCCACATAGACGGCGAAATCTCCCGCTCCCTGCGCGATGTCGGGGTGAAATACGTCCTCACGCGCGGCACCGGCTTCGACCACATGGACCTGTCCGCCATAGCCAAATACGGCCTGCGCTGCGCGAACGTGCCCGCGTACAGCCGCAACGCCGTCTCCGAATACACCGTCATGGTGCTGCTCTCGCTGCTGCGCGGCCTGAAGAGCGAGCTCAGCAAGGTCGCAGGTATGGATTTCAGCATGCCGCTCGCCCCGTCGCGTGAGTTGAGCTCGATGACCGTCGGCGTGTTCGGCACCGGGCTGATAGGCAGCCAGACCGTCAGGTTCCTGCACGGCTTCGGCTGCCATGTGCTGGCCTATACGCCCCACCCGCGCGCAGAGCTCGCCGGGCTGGCCGAATACGTCACGGCGGAGGAGCTCTTCCGCCGCTCCGACGCCATCATCTTCCACTGCGCGCTGACCGGGCAGACGCGAGGCATCGTAAACCGCGAGAGCATAGCGTCGATGAAGCGCGGCGTGTACCTCGTCAACTCCGCCCGCGGCGAGCTCATGGACTTTGCCGCCGTGCTCGACGCCCTCAAGAGCGGGCAGATAGCAGCCCTGGCCACGGACGTGTACCCGGGAGAGGCCTCCTTCGTCCATAAGAAAATGTCCGGCTCCGAGCTGGACAAGGTGCTGACCGAGCTTGTGGCGATGGACAATGTAATCCTCACACCGCACATTGCATTCTATACCAACACGTCGATTGAGAACATAAGCGCTATAACCCTCGACAATTTCCGCGACTTCCACGACACCGGCGAGTGCGCCAACGAGCTCAAGCCCCGCAAATAAACAAAACTCCGCCGGTATGCTCCGGCGGAGTTTTTTGCTGCAGGGTGAGTTAAACTATCAGGTGCAACACTTTAAGGGAATAAAAGAGTTCATATAGACCACTGTGGGATGCTCCGTTCACAGGAAGTGATTAAGTACATAGAGAAAAAGCTGCTGGTTACCTGGTCGCCGGAACAAACAGCCTGAAAGTACTGCGCCGCAAGGGAAAGAACCACGGGAGTGCAGAGGCCATGGAGAACGCCATTGCCGCTGCGCCGTCTGCCTTCCCACCCCAGCTGGTCAAAACGATCACCTGCGACCGTGGTACCGAATTTGCCAACTGGCGCAGAATTGAGGAACGGCTGCACCGTTCCCGTGCCGCTCCCGCCACGCTAAAACGAAACCTGGCGTTGATAAACGCCAGGCCTCGCAAAGTTCTGAACTTCCATTCTCCCCAGGAGCTATGGGACTTTGAGCTCTACTCCTGTTGCACTTAGTTTGACAATTTACGCTGCGCGGACTTCAAGCCCGCAATAATAAAAAGAGCCGCTGTACAGCGGCCCTTTTGTCTCGTGTATCAGCCCCAGAGTGCGGTGAGCATGGGGATAATCTGCTTCTTGCGGCTCATCACGCCCTTGAGGAAGAGATAGTGGTCGTGCGGCTCCTTGTTGAAGGCCTGGCGGATGGTGTCGTCGTTGCCAACGTAGAAGATGTGCGAGCCCTCCTGGAGCACGTCGGTTATCATAAGCATAACCATGTCGAACTCCTGCTTCTCCTTGAGCTCGGCCATGAGCCTTAGGAATTCGTCCTTGCGGGAGAGCAGATGGTCAGCGTCCACGCAGGTTATCTGGCTCACGCCTATGTTCTGCTCGGCGATGTGGAACTGCTTGTAGTCGGCACGGAAGAGCTCTTCGGCGCTCTTGCTGTCTGTGCTGCCTGCGGCGTAGAGCTCGCGGCCAATTTCGTCGAGCGTCACGCCCGCGATACGCGCCAGGCGTTCGGCCATGGCGATATCTCGCTTCGTGCAGGTCGGGGACTTGAACATGACGGTGTCGGAGAGTATGGCTCCGGCCATGAGCCCTGCAATCTTCGCGTTGGGGACGATACCGCGCTCCTGATACATGCTGGTTAGTATTGTGTTGGTGCTGCCGACGGGCTCGTTCCTGACGCGGATGGGCTGGGTAGTCTGGATGTCCGCGAGGCGGTGGTGGTCGATTATCTCGAGTATCTCAACCTGCTCGAGCCCGGGCACGCTCTGCGCGGCCTCGTTGTGGTCGACCAGCACTACCTGCTTGCGGCGCGGACGCAGCAGGTGGAAGCGGGATATCGTGCCCATGACGTGGTTGTCCTCGTCGAGCACGGGGTAGCTGCGGTAGCGGCTCTTGAGCATTATCTCGCGCACGTCGTCGATGTAGTCGCTCAAATGGAAGGCGACAATGTCCTTGGGCTCTATGATGCGCTCCACGGGCAGGGCCTGGTATATGATGCGGGAGACACGCCGGGCGGAGAGCGGGGTGGAGATTACGCATATGTCGCTGCCCGCCTCGGCCCACTCGCTCTTGAGCGTGGCGCGGCAGATGATGAGGCAGCGCACACCGCTGGCTATGGCCCGGTCGATTATCTCGGGCTGGTCTCCGCAGATGAGTATGGTGTCGGGGTTGGTGAGGGCGCTGTCGGTGTAGTTCTGGGGCAGGGCGATGTACAGCTCGCCGGAGACGTCGCTGGCGGTGCAGTTGAGCTCGTTGACCAGCGTACCCTCGAGTACGCTCAGCAGGTTGAAGAGCGGTACGTTGTCCACACGGTTCTCGGCAATGGTCTGCATGTCGTAGCTGGCTATGTCGCCCGCGGAGAGCATGCCGAAGAGCTCGCCGTTGTCATTGACTATCGGCACGACGCTGGCCTCCACGTCGCGCATGGTGCGCCAGGCCAGGTCCAGCGGTACGGAGCGGTCGAGCGCGGGGGTGCGGTCATAGTCCACGTCCTGCACCTGGGTGCGCATGTTTTTGATGAGCGGCGGGGCCTCCACGCCGAAGCGCGAGAGAAGGCGCGCCGTCTCGTCGTTTATGGCGCCTATGCGCACCGCCTTGTACGAGCGGTCGCCCATGGCGTTCTGGAGGCTGGCGTAGGCCAGCGAGGCCACGATGGAATCTGTATCCGGGTTGCGATGCCCGGTGACGAAAATATCACTCATGGGCTGAAAGTCCTCCGTGAAATGGGGTTTAAATTGTACTCTCCGCGCCTTGATTGACGCGGAGCTGTGATAATTATTATACCAGTCAAATGAGGATTTGTATAGTTCTTTTTGGCCAAAACAGGCCATTGTCATATAATAAACGCAGGTTTTTGCGCTGTTAGGTAGAATTAAACTAGCAGGAGCAGCACTTTATGGCAGCGGAGCAAACTGAGGCCGGCAGCTAAGGAACCCGTACCCTCACAAACCCCCGGCAGAATAATCTTACAAGGCCTGGCGCTAATTAACGCCAGGCCTTGTTTTAACGTCGCTTGGGACACGCGCGGCAGGTTTCCCCCCGGGGCGAAGCCCCCACGGCACCGTAACGCTCAGGCCTGCGGCCGCGGGCAATCGCTTTGGCCGGCTCGCCGGGTCGCTTCCGTGGTTCAGCTGCGTATCTCGCCCGTGGTGGCGGCGAGGACGTCCAGGTAATACCACGCCTCCGGTAGCACGTCGTCCCACTCACGCAGCGACCACACAAAATTGGAGGTTTCACGGCCGAGGATTGCGTTCATCAGCTTTGCCGCCTCGGCGCGGGTGATGTAATTGTAAGGGCGGAAGCTCCCGTCCGAATACCCGGAGGCGAGCCCTAGCTGGGCGGCGCGGTTTATATAGCCCTCGGCCCAGCACCCGGCGGTGTCGCTGAAGAGCCCTGCGCGCGTCAGCTCTCCCGCGCCGAGCAGTCTCACGGCTATGGCGGAGAATTCACAGCGGGTGATGTACTCGTTCGGGTGAAAGCCGCCGTCGGAGTAGCCGTTTACCAGTCCGGCTCCGGAGAGCATGGACACGGCCTCGCCATACCAGGAAACCGGGCTCACGTCGTTGAAGTATCCTGCCTCCGTGAGCGAGCTGCGGCTGTCCGAGGTGAGGCAGCGGTATATTATGGACGCAGCCTCGGCGCGCGTGATGCTCTCCTCGGGGGCAAAGCGGCTATCCGTCCGCCCCTGCATGTAGGCGAAGCGGCCTCTGGTGTCCAGCTCCAGATAGGGCTCGTCGTATAGATAGAGCTCCACTAAGCCGTCATGCTCCTCGATGCGCAATTCTTCGAGGGCTATGGTGTGGCGCACGGGACCGCTGTATGTGTCGGCGAACACGGTAATGCCGCTCAGCTCCACCGCAGGAATGTGGGTGTTGGCGTAGCTGTCCACGCCCCCTGCCTCAGCCGTGCAGTTGTGTACGATGTATTTGTTGAAGCTCTCGTCCCAGCCGTTGGAGAAATAGTCCTCGTTGGAGTAGGTCTCGCTGCCCAGCAGCCTTATACGGACGGAGGACAGGTCGACCTTCCCGTATTTCTCCTCAAGCACGGAGATGAGCTCGTTGTCCTCGTTCATGACGTGTACTTCGCAGTTTTCGTAGCCGGTGACGGAGGCGTAGACGGGTTTCAGCACCGTGTCTGAATATATGCGGTCGCCGGGCGTGACTATGCTGCCGCTGCCGTCCTTCCAGCCGAGGAAGCGCTGCCCGTCGCTTGACGCGGGCTCAGGCAGCGCTCCGGCAGTGTCCCCTGCGTCTAAAATGCGAAAGCCATAGCCCTCTATATCAAGGACTACGGTCTGATAACCGGCGCTGACGGTGAGCGTGCCGCCGTCGAGGCTCACGTCAAAGCTGTCGGAGAACCTGGCGCTCATCTCGGCTTTGCCGGTGTTGTAAAATAGCACTATTACGATTACTGATGATGGGCCCGCCTCGCCCTCGATTTCACCGACGAGCCCGCTGGCCGAGGGGCTCAGCTCCGCTTCGCGCCCGTCGACGTACATTTTCCCGCCTGTTATCTCCACGCTGCCGTCAACCCGGACGCCTGCTGTGTGCAGCATGGCGAGTGCGTCGGTATAATTAACGGCCAGCGCAGTGGTAACCGGCTCGGGGGGTTCAGTCTCCTCCTCGGCTTCCGCGCTGACCGTTATAGTGAATATGATGCCGTCACCAGCTGCGCCGAGCACCCATGTGGCCGTGACCTTGTCGCCGTCGACAGTTGGCCCTGCTAAGAAGGTGCCCCAAGAGCACTCCAGGCTGATAATGCTCCCACCCTCGAATGTGAAGGTCATCGCGTTCATGACGGTGCCGACATCGCTGTACTGCGCGGTTTCAAGCTCCTGCCCGGTCTCGTCGACGACGGAGACCTCTATATCGGCCGTCGTGTCGCCGCCGGTAACGCACGACATGCTGAGCCTGCCCCCGGCCGAGGCCCCGGCGCCGAGAGCAAACGTGAGCGCTATAACTAAAAATGCGAAGAATGCAAGACGTAAGGACTTTTTCATGCCGCTCTGATGATATGCGCTGGCAAAAGCCAGACACATCATATCCTCCTTGTAGTAATGTAGTAGTTATTAGAGCCCCTCTCCAAGGGCTGTGCCGTAAAGAAACCGTGGAATGCGCGGCTTCGCGCCGCTGCCGGCCTGCCGTTGACGAACGTCTCCCTATACATTTAAGCTCTATTCTGCCCTTACATATCTGCACTCCTTTTCCCGCAGCGGTGTTATGTACATCTATAAAAAGAAAGCAAAAACCCACCCGGCGTGCGAGGCGGATTCCGGCAGCTGGGCAGGTCAGTTGAGATAGCATCCAAAATACTGCACAAATTTAATATATCATACCTCTAAGAAATTGTACAGTATAAATAATAACCCCGCGTGATTTCTTGGCGTTTCCAACTAGGGGCAGTTAATTTTACGAAAAAAGTTGAAAAATGCGTCCATATATGCGCAATATGCGCAAGAAACGCCGAACAAAAATGCCGGAAAGTGTATTTTCCGGGCTGTAACTGGAGGGGATTCGTGGGTTTGGGGGATATATTTCTGCCAAAATGAACAAATGGTGTTACGAGCGAGGCAAAGACCGCTCCGGAAAACCGGAGCGGCCAGACGCTTACGCCGCGTCGAGCATGGCGCTGATTGTCACGCCGTAGCCTCGGGTCGGGTCGGATATGAGGACGTGGGTTACGGCGCCGATGAGCTTGCCGTCCTGCAAAATCGGCGAGCCGGACATACCCTGCACAATACCGCCGGTGGCTGAGAGCAGCTCGGGGTCGGTGACAGTGACCAGCAGGCGCTCGGAGTTGGCCGAGTCTCGGCTTATCTCCACGTCGTACTCGCAGACCTCGTCGCCGGAGACGTTCGCGCGTATCACGGCCGGGCCGTCGGTTATCTCGTCGGGCGAGGCGACCGGTACCGGTTCGCCGTCAAAGCCGCCGCTGGAGGTGCCGAAGATTCCGTGCGGCGTGTTCTCTTCCACCGTGCCTATGGCGTTGGAGGCGTCGTAGCTGCCGCGCAGCTCGCCGGCCTCGCCGCGCTCTCCGCGCTTGACGTCGGAGACCGTCGCGTCGCAGATGCTGCCCTCGCTTATCGGCAGCAGCACGCCGGTGTCGGCGTCGTTTATGCTGTGCCCCAGCGCTCCGTACTCGCCGGTGGCCGGGTCATAGTAAGTCACCGTCCCTATGCCGGACACGCCGCTGCGCAGCCATAGGCCGAGCCTCCAGGCCCCCGATGTGTCCTGCGCGGGCGTCACGGACAGCTGCAGCGTTTTCTCGTCCCTCATTACGGTCAGCTCCGCGCTCTCGCCGTTGAGCGCGTTGACGGCGTTGGCAAAGTCCTCCGCGCATGAAATATCCGTGCTGCCTACGCGTATAATAATGTCGCCGGGCAGTATTCCCGCGTCAGCCGACGGGCAGCACTCTCCCACGGCCGTTTCCACCTTGCTGAGCGACGCCACCAGCAGGCCGTCTGTGGCGGCCTCGATTCCCACGGTCTCGCCGACCGGGACCAGGTCCTGAGCCGACGCGCAAACCGGCCCTGCCAGCGCGAAAGCCAGCGCCAGCGCGCCAAGAGCCCGCGCGCGTCTTGCCAAATGAAACATTCGCATCCCCCCACTCAAATTTTTCGCCGCCGAAATAACCGGCAATTTCATTATGCGCCGCGTTTCAAAAAATAAAGGCGGGTAAATCATGCATGATTCCCTGTCCGGCCTGATAAGCATATAATGCCGGGCTATTCGGATGAAAGGAAATTGTTGACATGATGATTTTGAAATACGGCAGCCGGGGTTCACTGGTCGAGCTGCTGCAGCTGGGGCTGAGCCGGGCGGGGTATGGCCCGCTCGACATAGACGGCTGCCTGGGCTCTGAGACCGCTGCGGCGCTTGGAGCTTTCAGGAGGGCGCGCGGTCTGCCGGAGTCCGCGGAGGTACTGCCGTCGGTGTGGGCGGCTCTGGAGCCGTATACGTCAGGCCGGGTGACGGCATATCTCCGGCCGGGCGAGACACCGCTCGCGGCCGCGCGGAGATTCGGCGCGGAGCCCGAGGCCGTGCGGACGGCAAACCCGGGGCTGGATGCAAACCTGCGCAGGGCCGCGTCCGGCATCACCGTGCCGCTGCCCTTTGAAGCAGTACCCAAGATCTCCTGGAGCACGCAGGCCAATGAACATAGCATACGGGCGCTTTCGTCGCGGTATCCGTCGCTGATGCCGGGTACATGGGGGCGCAGCGCGATGGGGAAGAGGCTGCGCTCGCTGACCTTCGGCGATGGGAACAGGACGCTGGTGTTCACGGCGGCGCACCACGCGAACGAGTGGATAACGGCCCCGGCGCTGCTCAGATATGCCGGGGCGCTGGCGTCCCGCTACCACGCCGGGGACGGTGCGGCCGTTGAGGCGCACCGGCAGCTGCGAGTGTACTTCCTGCCGCTGGTGGACCCCGACGGGGTAGATTTGGTGACCGGGGCGATAGGCGAAGGTCCGTGGCTTGCACGGGCGCGGCAGATTGCGGCCGATTATCCGCAGGTTGCCTGGCCGGACGGCTGGAAGGCAAATATACGCGGCACGGATTTGAACCTGCAGTACCCGGCGGGCTGGGAGCAGGCAAAGGGGATAAAGTACGCGCAGGGCTGGCGCTCGCCCGCGCCGAGGGACTATGTCGGGAGGGCGCCGCTGTGCGCGCCGGAGTCCTTCGCGCTCTGGTCGCTGACGCGCAGGCTGCGTCCGGTCGCGGTGCTGGCGCTGCACACGCAGGGGGAAGTGATATACTGGAACTACCACGGTTATGCTCCGCCGGGGGCGGAGGAGTTGGCCGGAAGGCTTGCCGGCGTGAGCGGCTACGCGCTTGACGACGTGCCGGACGAGAGCTCGAACGCGGGATACAAGGACTGGGTGATAGATGAGCTGGATGTCCCGGCCTTCACCATAGAGTGCGGGCTTGGGGAGAACCCGCTGCCCATAGAGCAGCTGGAGCCCATATCCAAGGCGGTCGCGGCCATCTGCGACGAGTGCATCGCCTCGGCGGGAGCTTGACTTATTCGCTTCTTGGGATATAATAGACCCACTGACTATTTGCGGCTTTGGCCGCACACGAAAGAGGTAGAAATATGAGCACTAACTGCAACAACGACTGCTCCGCCTGCGGCGAAAACTGCTCCAGCCGCACCGCGCCGCAGAGCTTCCTAAAGCCGCTGCACGAGGGCAGCGCCGTGGGCCGCGTCTTTGCCGTTGTAAGCGGCAAGGGCGGCGTGGGCAAGAGCCTGGTCACCGGCCTGCTGGCCTGCGAAATGCAGCGCCGCGGCCACCGCGCCGCCGTCCTGGACGCGGACGTCACCGGCCCGAGCGTGCCGCAGATGTTCGGCGTGCACGAGAACGCGCGCGGCGGCGAGGACTTCATCCTGCCTGTCAAGAGCATGGGCGGCATCCAGATGATGAGCATGAACGTCCTGCTGCCCCACGACACCGACCCCGTGGTCTGGCGCGGCCCCATCATTGCGGGCGCGGTTGAGCAGTTCTGGACGGACGTCATCTGGGACAACGTCGACTATATGTTCGTCGACATGCCCCCCGGAACGGGCGACGTGCCCCTGACCGTGTTCCAGAGCCTGCCGGTCAACGGCGTCATCGTCGTCACCAGCCCCCAGGAGCTTGTCGGCATGATAGTTGAGAAGGCCGTGAACATGGCCAACATGATGAGCAAGCCGGTCGTCGGCCTCGTGGAGAACATGAGCTACTATGTCTGCCCCGACTGCGGCAAGGCGCACAGCATCTTCGGCGAGAGCCACATAGACGAGACGGCCGCCAAGTTCGGCATCCCCCACGTCGCCAAGCTGCCCATTAACAACGAGTACGCCTCCGCCTGCGACGCCGGCAAGATTGAGACCGTCGAGGTGCCGGAGCTCAAAGAGCTCGCCGACTACATCGAGAGGATGTAAGCCATGTCATGGGTGCTGGTAAGGAGCGGCTGGAATCGCGACGTGATATACGTCCCGGAGCGTGTCGCGGCGGATTTGGCCGGCTTTCGCGCGAGGTTTGACGCGTGGCTCTATAACCCGGAAACACCGCACGGCTACTGGCGCGATGTTAACGAGGAGTTCGGCTCTTTCCGCGCGCTGGAATATGACGGCGCCGAGGCCTTCACCCGCTGGCTCACTGAGCATGTGATCGAACCGGGCGAACGGGCATACGTAGCAACGGACGTTGCGCCTGACGCTTCGATGCCCGAGCTGTACTTTTGAACAAAACAAACTATTTTCCGATACGGTTCCCCGCCCGGGGGACCGTATCGTCATGTTTGAGAGGTTAGCCAATGATAACGCTTCTTTCCAAACTCTTCATCAAGGACCGGGACAGCATATCCAGCCCCGCCGTGCGCAAGGCCTACGGCATGCTGTGCTCGTTGACGGGTATCTTCCTGAATATCCTGCTCTTTGCGGGCAAATACATAGCGGGCTCCATCGCGGGCTCCATCGCCGTGACGGCGGACGCGTTCAACAACCTGTCCGACGCGGGCTCGTCCGTGATAACGCTGCTCGGCTTCCGCCTGGCCTCGAAGAAGCCTGACCCGGGCCACCCCTTCGGACACGGCAGAATTGAGTATTTGTCCGGCGTGGCCGTGTCCATGATAATAATAGTCGTCGGCGTCCAGCTGGGCCTCGAATCCATAGACAAGATACGCTCGCCGGAGCCTGTGGACGCCTCGCTCCTGCCCATGCTCATCCTCGTGGCGTCCATCTGTGTGAAGGGCTACATGTTCCTTTACAACCGGGCTGTGGGCAGAAAGATAAACTCGCCCGGCATGAGCGCGACGGCAATGGATTCCCTCACCGACTGCATAGCCACGCTGGTGGTCCTGATTTCGATGCTGGTGGCGCGCTTCACCGGCGTGAATATAGACGGCTGGAGCGGCGCGGCGGTTGCGCTGTTCATCATCTACTCCGGCTTCTCTGCGGCGCGCGACACCCTCAGTCCTCTGCTGGGCTCGGCGCCGGACCCGGAGCTGGTACAGCGCATCGTGGAAATCGTCATGTCCCATCCCGAGGTGAAGGGCGTGCACGACCTCATAGTCCATGACTACGGCCCCGGCAGGCTGATGATTTCACTGCACGCCGAGGTCCCCGGCAGCGGGGACATATACGAGCTGCACGACGCCATAGACAACGCCGAGTACGAGCTGCAAAAGGAGCTCGGCTGCGACGCCGTCATACACATGGACCCCATCAGCACAGACGACAGCAAGACCGGGCAAATGCTCGACGAGCTCAGGGAGGCCGTTGACGGCCTGCAGCTGGGCATAACCGTCCACGATTTCCGCATTGTCGCCGGGCCGACGCACACGAACGTCATTTTCGACGCCGTGCTGCCGAACGACAGCCCGCTCACCGAGGACGAGGCAAAGAGCGCGCTGGAGACCCTGGTCAATTCGCTCTGGCAGAACACCCACCCGAAAATACACATTGACCGCCCGTTTGTGTGAAATAAAGCCCCGGTTGCGCGATAGTTGGTGGACGCAACCGGGGCTTTGGCGTATAATTAGGGCAAAAGGAACTTGGAGGTGCTGTATGTGCATTGCGACCGGCGTGGCAAACGGGAACGGCGTGTCCTCGCTGCTGCTTATCCTGGGCATGAATCTGCTGTATTACGTCCCGCTCATAGTCCTTATAGTGCTGGGCATCCGCGCGCTGCTGAAGTACCTGCGCGCCGGTAAGGGCGACCCCGCCGTCCGCCGCTCGCTGGGCGAGACGCTCAAGGCTCACCGCATGAAGAGCAACATGACTCAGGAGTTTGTAGCCGAGAGCCTCGGCGTCTCGCGCCAGGCGGTGAGCAAGTGGGAGCAGGGAGTTTCACGCAGTTAAAGACACGCAGCCCGCGCTTGTGAATTAACAGTTGGGGAGCTTTTCGTCCAAGCTCCCCAACTGTTTTATTGCAGATTTTAATTATATGCCATATGTGTCTCACCCGAGCGCCGTCATCAGCTCACCAAGAGCGTGGATCTCCAAACCGGCGCGTTTCATAGGGCGCGGCGGGCATGTGTACGCAATGGAGAAAAAGCCTCCGGAGCGTGCAGCGTCTATTCCGCTCTGTGCATCTTCGACAACTGCGCATCGTGCAGGTTCACACTCCAGCAACTCAGCCGCCTTTAGAAACACCTCCGGGTCCGGTTTGCTTCGGGAAATCATGCTGCCGTCGACCGCAGCGTCCAGCAGCCCATTGAAGCCGAGGCGCTCTGTTATCAGCGGCGCGTTGCGGCTGGACGACGCCACGGCCAGCTTTGCTCCGCGCTCGTGCAGCGCTGTAAGGGCCTCCACCGCACCCGGTTCGATATCCTCCCGGCTCAGGTGTTTGAGCTGCTCTATGTACATCCGATTCTTTTTTTCACCCAGCCGCTCTTTTTCGTCCGGCGTCAGACGCGCGGCAAGGGGCCCGAGCACAAGTTCCAGGCTCTCCATACGGCCGATCCCTCGCGTGCGCTCGGCGATATCCGGCGGGAGTTCAAGGCCGAGCTCCGATGCCAACTCGCTCCAGGCCGCCAGGTGATACCTGTCTGTACGGCACAGCACCCCGTCCAGGTCAAAAATTATACCGTCAAATTTCATGGTACAGCTCCGGCAGCAGGTGAGAGCCATCGGCTCCTTCACGGACGAACACCGGAACAGTCTCGGTGCATCCGCGGGTACACACGCGCCCGCCATGCAGGCGTTCGCCAGTGCAGAAGTCGCGCCACTCTCCCTCAGGCAGGTAGACCTCGCGCTCCGACACGCCCTCGCGCAGTACTGGAGCGACCAGAAGTGCGTCACCAAACATGTATTCGTCGTCTATATTCGTGCAAAGTGGGTCTTCCGGAAAGGCATAGGCCATCGGGCGCATGAGCGGCCTGCAATTCTCCACGCACTTTGTGGCTTCGGCTCGTATGTACGGCAGCAACTTCATGCGCAGCAGGTGCCAGCGGCGAACCTGCTCCGTGTAGCCCGTGAGGCCGAACGCGCGCTCTATATTCCACGGGCTGCGCTCGTTGTTCCCCTCCATGCCGGGCTGGAGCAGCTTGAACTGTCCCCCGTCCGGTTCCGAGTGCCACTGCATTATGGGGGCAAAACAGGCGAGCTGGGTCGCGCGCAGGTAAAGTTCCGGCGTGGGAAGCTCTCCGGCGAAGCCGCCTATGTCAAAGCCCCAAAAGATGACGCCGCTCGCCGACGCGCTCAGCCCGGCGTTGAGCTGGCTGCGGAGCTCATCGAACGTGGAGACCTGGTCGCCCGCCCAGAGTATGGGCGTGGTGTGCGCGCCCACATATCCCGCGCGGGAGAAAAGCGTCTGTCCGGGCTTCAAATGCTCGGTGTACGCCCTCGTGTACATCTGTGGGTAGAGGTTGCGCCCCTCCGCGCCGGTGGTGCCGTCGAAAAACCGTGCGCCGTCGCTGAGTATGAATTCCCCGCCGTCGGTTTTGAAGCCGTCCACGCCCAGATCTGTTAGGTATTCGCGCCGGGAAAACCAGCTCTCCACCGTCTCAGGATTGGTGAAGTCCGGCACCAGGGAGCCGGCGAACCAGTGGCCCTCCGGAATCCTGTACGGCGTGCCGTCTGCATTCTTTACGCACAGTCCGCGCTGCACGGCCTCGTCCCAGTCGCACTCGAGCTGCGCGTTCGGCGCCTCGTGCGGCTCCAGGTGCTTGTACACAGGTATCTGCCAGAGTATGAGGTGTATGCCCTTCTCGTGCAGGCACGCAATCATCTCTTCTGGCTCCGGCCAGAGACTTTCGCTTCGGAAACGATAGAACGTCGCCTCGTCGCTCCACGCCTCTATGACTGCAACGGACACGGGAAAGCCGTGTTCCTCTGCCTCTGCCACGGCGTGCTCAAGCTTTTCGCGGCTGTCCCAGTGGTTGGCAGATATCCACGGCCCGAAGACCCACTCCGGCGGCAGCACCGGTTCGCCCGTGAGGCGCATATACGCTGCGACCATCTTCTCCGGCGAGCCGGAGAAGACATGCAACGCACAGCCCTCCGGCAAGTGCAGCGTGATTGATCCGCGCTCAAACTCAAAGCACGTCGCGCGGGCGGTCTGAGCATACACTCCAAGCCCCGTGTCCGTCCAGAAGAAGGGCATGGGACAGTAGGTCTTGTCACCCTGATGGCAGAACTTCTCCTCCACGGCATTGACGGCCCTGCGGCCCATGTAATTCAGCGCGTCGTAGCGCTCGCCAAGGCCGTACACCCCGGCGTATCCGTGTGCTATGCGTACCTCAAGGCCGTCCGAAGTCCCGGTGCACGTAAAATGCGCCGGGACTCCGTTTGAGCTGGTGACGGTGAAAGCCTTGCAAGGCAGTTTGTAAGTATAGTAATCCATAGTCAACCCTTTATTCCTCCGGCCATAAGACCGTTTTTGAACTGCTTCTGCGCGCAAAGGTAGATGATGATTATAGGTATCATCGAGATGAGGCTGCCCGCCATGAGCACGTTGTACTCGGTGTTGTACTGCCCGTTCAGCGTGGAGAGCGCTATCGGCAGCGTCATCTTGTTGCGGTCGTTCAGCATGAGCAGCGGCCAGAGGTAGTCGTTCCAGCTCTCCATGAAGGTTGTGACGGCCAGAGTCGCAAGCGTCGGGGCGCAGAGCGGCAGGGCGATACGGCCATAGACATGGAATATACCCGCGCCATCCACCCGCGCCGCGTCCAGATAGTCGTTTGGTATGGACTTCATCTGCTGCACCAGCATGAACACGGCGAAGGGTTTGAAGATACTCGGCAGTATGACACTCGCGTAGCTGTCGATGAGGCCGAGACGATTCATGATGATGAAGAGCGGAATCATCGTGACCTGCGTGGGTATCATCATCATGGCCAGGTACAACTTCAGGATGACGTCGCTGCCACGGAAACGTATTTTTGCAAACGCGAACGCCGCCATGCTCGCCGAGATTAGCGTAATCAACGTGAAAGACACGGATACCAAAAGGCTGTTCCCTATCGTGCGCATGAATGGAAAGCGCGAGAACACCTCCTGGTAGGCGTCCAGAGTGGGCTCGTCGGGTATCCACTCGATGGGTATGCTCATCAGCGCGCCGCGGCTCTTTAGCGAGGTCGATATCATCCACAGGAAGGGTATCATCGCTACGACAGCCAGCAGTATACTCACGACATAGTAGCCCGTCGTGCTTAGATGGCGTTTACGAATCATAATTCACCCACTTTTTCTGCCCCTTCATCTGCAGCCAGGTGCAGAGCATGATTATAATGAACAGCAGCCACGAGAAGGCCGCGGCGTAGCCCATGCGGTAGTAGCGGAAGCCGTATTTGTATATCCTTTCGACCATGACCTGCGTCGCGCCGTTCGGCCCGCCGTCGGTCATAATCATAATCTGCGGGAAGAGCTGGAATGCGTTTATCAGGCTGACTATGAGGACGTAGAAGATAGCGGGCGTCATCAGGGGCAGGGTTATTTTCCAAAAGCGCTGCCACGCTCCGGCACCGTCCAGCGCAGCGGCCTCGTAGTAGCTCTTGTTGATTCCCACCATGCCGGAGAGCAGAATCAGTCCGAAAAAGCCCATGTCCTTCCACACGCTCACCAGCACTATGGCGGGCATGGCCCAGTTCTCGTCCAGCAGCCAGCCCGGTCCATTTATGCCGAAGATGGCAAGTATGTTGTTCACCGCGCCGTACTGCGGCGAGAGCATGCTCTTCCATATCATGCTCGCCGCGACCCAACTGGTCAGCACGGGGATGTAGTAGATTATGCGGAACGCCGTCACGCCCCGCCGCTCACGCGAGAGCAAGTACGCCACGCCGAGCGAACAGGCGAGCATAAGCGGGATGTAAAGGACTATGTATTCGAGCGTGTTGCCGAGCACCTGCCAGAACTCTCCCGTCCCGAGGATGGCCTTATAGTTCTCCAGCCCTATGAAGTGCTCGGACAAAAAGCCCGGGTCGGTTATCCTGTCCAGTCCGTTCCAATCCGTGAGGCTCATCAGGAAGGACACAACTATGGGCAGCAGTGAAAATACCGCCAGCCCTATGAAACTCGGCAGCAGGAAAGGCGAAGCCGTCAGCAGCCCGTCCTGCCCTCTTATGTGCTTTTGCTTTTTCTTGCGCACGGCGGCATCTCCTTGCTGTTAAAGCTGCGGGGAGGGGTGTCCCCCTCCCCTTGCGGTTTCAGTTTATCCCAGTGAAATTTGTGCCTCGCACTGCGCCTGCGCGTTGTCGAGCGCCTCCTGCACGCTTATGGTGCCTGCGGCGGCGGCCTCAAGCTGCTGGCCGATGATGTCGCTCATGAGGGCGTAGTCCTCGATGACGGGCGGGACGACCAGGTAGTCAAGGCTCTCGAACACGGCCTCGCGGTTGTCCGGCGGGGTCAGGTCGAGGTAGCTGGAAAGAGTCTCCTCGTCGTTGATGGCGGGCAGATCCCAGCCAGCCTCGATGCGAATCTCCGCTGCCTTCGGGCTGGAGCAGAGCCAGGTTATCCAGGTCATGGCCGCTTCCTTGTTCTCGCTGGCCTCGTTGACGACGCAGGCGTTGGAGAAGAAGTGGGTGGCCTTCTGAGTCATGCCGGGCTCGACGGCGATGTCCCACTCGAAGTCGCAGCTCTCGGCGAAGGTGTTGAACGACCAGATTCCGGTGGGTATCATGCCCAGACGGCCGCTCATGAAGAGGTCCCAGTCGCTCATGCCGCCCATCTGCTCAGCGGTGGGCTGGACGTTGCTGACCAGTACGCGGTCGGCCATCATCTGGGCCGCAGCCACGTTCTCGGGAGAGTTAATCGTGAACTCGGTCTTGTCCTCGTTGAGCAGGCTGCCGCCGAACTGGGCGCAGGCCTTGTAGAACTCGTTGTAGGTCAGCGGCTGGTAGTAGCCGTAGATGTCGTCGCCCAGGGCGCGGATGGCCTCGGCGGCTGCCTGGACGTCGTCCTGAGTCCAGTCGGAGGTCGGATACTCGAGATTGGCCTGGTCGAAGAGGTCCTTGTTATAGACCAGGACGACGTTGGAGAAGTTGCCGGGCAGGCCGTACTGGACGCCGTCAACGGTGAAGGCGGAGAGCGCAGTCTCGTCAAGGCCGCTCAGGTCCACGCCCTCGATGGGGGCGAGCGCGCCCATGCCGGCGTAGGCGGCGAAGTTCTCTATGTTCATCTCGAAGCAGTCGGGGGCGGTACCGCCGACAATGCGGGTCTGCATCTGGGTGAAGTAGTCGTCGATGGCGATGGTTTCAATTTCTACGGTGATGTTCGGGTATTCCTCGTGGAACGCCTCATACATACGCTGCAGGGTCTCCTCGTTTCCACCGGAAGAGTTGAAGTTGCAGTAGGTAATGGTTACGGGTTCGGACGCGACGTCGCCGCCGCTCTCAGCGGGTGCGGTGGGCTCGGAACTGGGCTCGCTCGTCTGCGTGCCGCAGGCCGACAGGACCATCAGCAGGGAGAGGCAGCAGGCCAGGACTGCAAACAACCTCTTTTTCATTTCTCATTTCCTCCTTGAAAGTTAGTTCATATGCTCGGTAGGCTCGCGCGTTGCCTACTTATAGCTGGTCGCTTGGCCGCGGGCGTTCAGCCAGAAAACACGGAAAGCTCACATGCGCGCATTGTCAGCAGGCGCAGCCTGCCTCGCGCATTGCCGGAGTAAGGTCAAAGGTTCAGAAGCAAATTCTGGAGCTGTGCTTGATTTCTGCGTGCTCACACTCTCTTAACGCTTCCACGCTCAACCAGCGTGACCGGCAGGATGAGCTCCTGTTTGGTAAGCTCCGGCTCGTTGATGTTGCGAATCAGCAGTTCAACAGCCTTCTCGCCCTTGAGCGAAATCTGCTGCTTGACCGTGGAAAGGCCGGGGGTGAGATACTGGGCAATTTCGAGGTCGTCGAAGCCCATGAGCGAGATGTCCTCCGGCACGCGCACGCCGCGCTCGTAGAACGCCTTGGCCGCGCCTATGGCCAGAATGTCTGCCGCGGCGACGATCGCGGTGGCCCGGGTCTGCGAATCCATGAGCCGGTTCGCGCTCTCAATGCCGTCGGAGTAGTCTATATTCCCCTCGAACACCAGCTCCGGGTGGAATTCGACACCGTACTCGGCCAGTGCGTCCCTGTACCCGGCCAGGCGCTTCTTCATAACGCCGTTGTCCTTGATGCGCCCACAGAAGAAAGCTATGTCCCTGTGGCCGCACTCCAGGACGTGCTTCGTGGCGAGATAACTGCCGTAGGCGTCGTCTATGCGCACGTTGTGATAGTAGTGGTCGTTGCAGTAGCTGTCTATGAGCACTATGGGTATCTGGCTCTTCTTCATCTGCTGATAGAACTCATCGGGGTACATGCCTATGACAATGATGCCGTCCAGGTTGCGCTCCTTGGCCAGCATCAGATAGCTCTCGTTCGCGTCCGTCGCGGAGATGAGGACGTGATAGCCCTTCTGCCGCGCGCAGAGTTCTATGCTGCCGAGTATCTCGGAGTAGAACTGGTTCTGGAACATCAGCCTGCCGCCGCCCTCGGTCTGTGGCACGACCACGCCTATGAGCTTGCTTGAGCGCCCCGCGCTTGAGAGCGTGCGAGCGGCCATGTTGGGGGCGTAACCCAGCTCCTTGATGGCCCGCTCGACGCGCTTGCGCGTTTCGTCGGATATGGGCCTCTTGCCGCTTATCGCATAGCTGACCGCCGCCGTGGTTACGCCGGCCGCCTGGGCTACGTCTTTCATAGTCACTCTCTGGTTCGCCATTTATATGCACCTCGCTAATTTAAGCGATTAAATTAGTTCCTGACTTAATATTAGCCAATGCGCCGCCGAATGTCAAGAGTATTTTTTACATTCAGCACAATTTTTATTGACAACGGTCGTGTTTGTGATATGATGTTAACAACATCAGAACGGTTAAATTTTTTAAACGATTAAATTATTGCGAGGTTTGCCTATGAGAGAGCTGTACCTTCCAACGGGAAACGAGTATGTCTCGCTGCCCGACATCAGCGAGCGCACGGCTGCAATCTGGAGCTTTTCCTGCCTGCACATGGGCGCAAAGGGGCTGGTTGAGTTCCATGGCGACGGCTCAGTTCCTGTTATGGCGCCGTTTGTACATAGCAGAGGTGCGAACTTGCCTCTGACGGACATGGCCTGGCAGCGTCTGGAATACTGGGCGCCGGAGTTCACTGCCCATGCCGGCAGTCTGACGGTGCGCGGAACCATACTCGCCCCCGTGGGCGAGCGCGGGTTTATATACCGGTTAAGCCTTGAGAACCCGACGGCCTCGGCCATAGACGCCGCCTACGGCCTGAGCGGCCTCTGGGCAGGGGCGCGCGTATGTATCAACGAGAGCCGCGAGATACGGGGCGAGATGAGCGTCACGGACAGCCTGTGGAACTCGGGCCCCGTGTTTGAACTCAGTTGCGGACTGCCCTTCCTGGCGTTTGCCCCGATGTGCGAGCGCGAAATTGACGCGATCCACGCCGAAACCGGCGCCGGCACATCCTACCGGCTGACAAGGTGCGTTACGCTCGGCCCCGGCGAGAGCGAGAGCTGCTGCTTCTACTGGGGACTTGGCTACGAGGAAGTCGCCGCTGCCACCAGCGCCAAGGAGATGCTCCGGCAGGGATGGAACCACGAGTTGAAAACGACCCTCGACTATTTGCGCAGCCGCTCCTGGCATACGGACGACGCGCATCTGCGCGCACTGTACAACACGAATCTCTTTTTCTGCATCTTCTACTCCACCGGCCGGACAATAGACACCGAGGAGCTCGTCCTGATCACCAGCCGCAGCCCGCGCTACTACGTCTCGGCGGCGTATTGGGACAGGGACAGCCTGTTTTGGAGCTTCCCCGGCATACTCGACGCCGACGCCGCGCTTGCGCGCGAAATGCTGCTCTACGCCTTTGGGCGGCAGGGACGCAACATAGGCACCCACTCGCGCTTCATAGACGGCACGGTGCTGGAGCCGGGCTTTGAGCTCGACGAGCTCGTGGCGCCCGTGATAGCGCTCGAGCGCTATGTCAAGGCTACGGGCGACGAGAGCGTACTGGCCATACCCGATGTTGCCGCCGGTGTGGAGCGCATACTGCACACACTCAATTCCATGCGCCATGACAGTGAATGGCTCTATGAGACCTTCCTGATGCCCACGGACGACATGCACACATACCCTTACCTGAGCTATGACAACGTCCTGGTCTGGCGCGCACTGCGCGCGCTTGCCCGGCTATATCCGGAGCGCTGCGGCGCTCTTGCGCAGGAGGCCGAGGCTGTACGCGAGGCCGTCTACCGTTTCTGCACCGACGAGGGCGAATTCGGGCGCTACTTTGTCTGGAGTACAGACCTCGCCGGTCACAGCGACGTCTACGACGAGCCGCCCGGCTCGCTGCTGCTCCTGCCATACCTGGGCTTCTGCGCCGCAGACGACCCCATCTGGCTCAACACCGCGCGCATGATACGCTCGCCGGACTACGCATACAGCTTTGCCGATTGCGAATTCGCCGACATAGGCTGCGCTCACGCGCCGCATCCCTGGCTGCCGAGCGTGGCCAACAGCCTGCTCTCGGGTGAGAGTGGGCGCGCGCTGGATATACTCCGCCGCGCGGAGCTGGACAACGGCATCGTCTGCGAGAGCATAGACGAACACACGGGCGAGTGCGCCACCGGCGAGCACTTTGCCACCGCCGCAGGCTTTGTCTGCCACGCGCTCAGATACGCTTTAGGAGGCGTCGAGTATGAGGAATGACGTAAAACTTGACGGTTGGACGCTCACTGCCACGGGCCCGGAGAGCGACCGCTTCCTCGAGAGTGTGTTCTTTACCGGTTCCGGCCGCATGGGCGCGCGCGGCGTAACCGCCTTCAGGACGGCGCCGAGGCCGCTGGACTGCGGGCTCTTTGTCGCGGGCATCTTCGACCGCATCACGGAGGGCTCTCCGATAACCGACTTTGCCGCGCTGCCCACGCCCGTGTGGGCAGACATAGAGCTCGGCGGTGGGCGGCACGCGTCAATCTGCTCCGAGGTCACGCGCACACTGAATCTGCGCACTGGAGAGCTGCGCTTCGACTACGACGTCGCGGGCGGCGCACACGTCACGGAGCGGCGGCTCTTCTCTCTCGCCGACCCCGGCTATGTGTTCGAGCGGTTCGAGATAAGTTCCGAAACGCCCGTCACGCTCACGCTCGGCGTGGACGACAGCCCACGCAACTGTCCCATACCAGACGATCAAGTCAAGGAAAACAGCGAGGTCGTGCAGATGTTCCGCGCCATCGAGTCCTCGCAGACACATCGGGCGTACTTGACGCGCTTCACCGGCTTGAGGCTCGACTATTATCTGAGTTTCAGTCCCGCGCCGGCGGGCTTCACGCCAGAGGGCGGCGCGCGCTTCACCGGGCGCACTCTCCGCGTGGACTGCGCCTGTCGCGTCTCAACAAGCCGGGACGTCGACCCGCGGCTCAGGCCGCTCAGCCCGGACGAGGACGCGTACGACGCCGCGCTCTCGCGCGCCGCGGCCACGCTCGCTCAGCGCTGGGCCGAGTGCGAGGTCAAAATCGGCGGCGACAGCCAGAGCGAGAGCGCGCTGCGCTATGTTATGTACCAGCTCATGGCCAACTGCCCGGCCCGCGACGGCACGGTAAGCATCGGTGCGCGCGGTCTCACGCACACGCGCTACAAAGGCTGCTGCTTCTGGGACACGGACATGTTTCTCATGCCGTTTTATCTGCTGACCGACCCGGATAGCGCGAGAAATCTGCTCGAGTTCCGCGTACGCACTCTGCCCGCCGCGCGTGAGCACGCGAAAAAGATGAACGGCACGGGCGCGCGTTACCCTTGGATGGTCTCCCTCGACGGCAGCGAACAGTGCGAAAGCTGGGACATCGGCTGCAGCGAGGTGCACGTCACCGCCGACATCGCCTACGCCGCCGGACAGTACCTCGACTGGACGGGTGACGAGGACTTTTTGCTGCGCGGCGGCGCAGAGCTGCTCATCGAAACGGCACGCTTCTGGCCCAGCCGATACTCTCCCGTACCCGGCGGCGGTGTAAACCTCCTGTTCTGCAAAGGCCCCGACGAGTACTGCGGCATTACGAGTAACAATCTGTACACCAACTGCATGGTGCGGCACAACATATCCCTGGCCATAGATGCCGCCCGCCGTCTATCGAGCCTCGACCCCGCGCAGCTCTCTCGCCTCGGCGTAACGCCCGGAGAGCTTGACTCGCTTTCGGCCTTCTCAGGGAAAATAAAGCTCCCCAGGGACGCAAAGACCGGCCGCTGGAGGCAGGACGACACCTTCCACCTGCTGGAACCGGTTGACATAACTACTATAAAACCGGACGACAGCGCGGCCTACTCGCGCGTGTGCTTCGATGCGCTTCAGCGGCTCAAGGTCATAAAGCAGGCAGATGTGCTGCTGCTCATGTCGCGCTTCCCAGAGCGCTTTACGCAGAGCGAAAAACTCGCCGCGTGGGAAGATTTCGAGCCGTTGTGCATCCACGACTCCACGCTCAGCTTCGCCACCCACGCGCTGTTCGCAGCTCAGTGCGGCCTGACGGACGAGGCACGGCGCTACTTTGACAAGGCGCTCTGGCTGGATTTGCGCTCCGTCATGGGCAACACCGGCAAGGAGGGACTGCATCTGGCCTGCCTCGGCGAGACGTATCAGGCGGTAGTGTTTGGTTTTGCCGGCCTGCACATTGAAAGCGAGCGTCCGACGATAGCACCGAATTTGCCCGCAGGCTGGAGTTCGCTTGAGTTCCCGTTTTACTTTCGCGGGAAGCGCTATTTTGCCCAAATAAGTCCAGCCTATGCTAGGTCATGCTTAGTTTCAGCTCTTTAATACTCGGAGCGCAGCGACGCAAAACAGCCCGGATGCTCAGGCATCCGGGCTGTTAAACGCACATACATGGGAACCATGTATAGAAGTGCGCCCTTGGACTTATTCAAACGCTACCAGCATCCTCTTCGGCAGCTTTTCTCCCGTGTGCGCTCTCAAATAGCGGGCGGCTTTATTTGCAAAGCGGTGGGTTTTGGTCGTGTCCAACTCAGCAAGAGTGTTTATTTTAAGCTCTCCGGTTGACAGATCAAGCGTGAACTCACCCCAAGCTCCGTCGCTATCGGCCTGGTAGCGGTAGGTGCCGGGCGCGGCGCGCTCTATTCGGACGACGTGCAGCTCGCCTAACTCGACGAGATTCAGCGTCAGCCTTTCCACTGCACGACGGTAGGCACGCTCTGCGGTTCGCGGGCTGGACGACTCGAACTCGATCGCCAAGTCCTCAAAGCTCGCGCGCTCGCTGAGCGTCGCAACACGTCCGCAGGTCATGCAAATTGCGTTTCTCTTTTCCATCAGCGTCTGCTCGCGGTAGCTCAGCTTTGCAAACGCCTCGCGCACCTTCTCGGCGCAGATTCCGTCCCACAGCACATCTGCGTAATCCCAAGAGTAGCTTGCCTCTGCATCGTTCTCCAGCGGAGAGGTACTCAGCATGAGCTGGGCAATCTTCAAAAACCTTCTCGCGGTTGCTTCTGAGCAGCCGCGTTTTTTTATGAACTCCTCAACCGCCTCGCGCTGTTCAGTTCCGTACATGAGCGCTCCCATGCGCCGCGCGGCCTTGTACTCGTCGAGGTTTGAGAACGAGCCAGCCTCTTCCAGCATCCGCATACGCAACAGCGCGTTCATAACGTCGTGGTGCACAAAAGTCGAAAACTGAATACCTTTACCCGCGTCGAAGTCCTTCCATCGCTCAAGCATCGCGGCGGCGCAGGCGAGCTTGTAGTCCATAAACGTCTCCGCATCGAACGCGCGCTTGCCGAGGAATTTTCGCACAATCTCGTTGAGCTTCGGCTCGTAATCGCGGAGGAAACTCTCAAATGTGCCGCTTCCTTCGCCGGGTGGCTCACCGCTGCGGAACGCGTTTTCTGCCTGTTTAAGCGTCAGCATTTTTCCACGGCCTCGGCCAGTAGCGCAGCCTGAATCATCTCGGCCTCATAGCTCCCGCGCGCGTAATTTGCATCGGACAGCGCACGCTGCAGCTTGTCCTTCGCCAGCTTGCGCATGACGTCAGCTATTTCCGCATTGAGCTTTCCGCGCCTCTGGCTCTGCAAAATGGTGTTCAGGCGGCGGTTGTAAATTGCCTTCAGCGGATGGTCGGCGGCAAGCTCGCGCTGCCCGCGCCCGCGCATTGCGCCCACCTGACGGCACGTCCTGCCGCGCTTATCTCCGGGCGCAAAGCCGCCGCAATACTTTGTGTGCCGCGCGTCGAGCGTGAGGAACCAGCGCCCACAGACGGCGCACCGTCGCGGCGCGTGGCCTGCGGCAAGACCCTCAAAGAGGTCGGAGCGCAGCAAGCCCACGAGTGAGACATAGATCATTCTCCGCGCGAGCTTCGGCGGGTCACCGACGGAAACGTATTGAACCGAGGTGTTGGCAAATGTCATAAGGTTGTCACTGGATACGTCAAAGTGTGTTCCGAACGCAGTCGTAAGGCCGTCGGGCGTCCGTTCAACGCCGTCGTCATTTATGCTCTCAGCGAGCGCGGTCATTGTGCGCTTGTATTCAGCAAGCGAATAAGCGAGCTGTGCGAGCACCGGAGCTATTTTGCTCAGCAGCGCTCCCTTGCGCAATCCCGGTTCCTGCGCCGCCGCGAGGCCGCGCGTGAGCATCGCCATGTTGAGCGTGCGGACTTGCGGCATCGCCTCATGTGAGAAGGCGTCGGCAATAGACGGGACATAGAAATCATAATCCAGGTGAGCGAACGGCTCCATTTCTTCCATTGTGCCAAGGACTTTTGCTGCCGACTCACGCGCTTTGTTTATCAGCTCATCGGGAGCGCTCATTTGTCCAAGCGCAGCAATAAACTCGTTGAGCACCTTGCAAGGCTCAACGAGCGATGCAATGTCCTCGTCAGATATGTTCAGCGCCTCGCAGCCAAGCGTACCAGTTGGCGCTGTGCGCCCCTCGTATGTAACTGTGTCTCGCCCAAATTCGAGCGTCAGCAGGTCGTGTTCCATAGAGTCCTCCACCGGAAATTTTGACCATTATATCACATGTCATGTTTTTTGAAAACGGTCTGTCATGCTGTTTGCCGTGTTTTTCGCGTTTTCCCCATAATATTAGTGGAGGGCCAAGTCCCTACTACTTAACGCATTGGAGGAATGCGAATGATAGACTACAGCAAAATAAAGCACACAGTGCCACCCGTCGAGGCGGCGAAACGCTACGGCTCCGTGAAGCACGGCTTCATGCGCTGTCCGTTCCATGCGGACAGGACGCCGAGCCTGAAGCTCTACAGCGACCACTTCCACTGCTTCGGCTGCGGGGCACACGGGGATGTGATCGACCTCACGGCAGGACTGCTCGGCTGCTCAAAGTCTGAGGCAGCGCGGCGGCTCGAAGCAGACTTCGGCAATGGCGGCTTCGTCCCGCCGCTGGGACTTGCGGCGTGCAAACGCGAGTTGTCCCATTGCCGGAATGCTCTCTCACCTAGCTGAGAATCTGTGTACCATAAACAACCCCGAAGCCCAGCGCAGCGGGTTCGGGGTTGAAAGGAAGAGCAAATGTAACGGAATGGATGTTCGCCGGCTTTGCCGGCGGACGGAATGGAGTGAAATTTGTTCTGACGCGGCTGAATTTCCCAGAATGGTACGACGGCAAGCACGTCAACGAGGTCAAGTTCTGCGAGGAGTTTTTGCGTGAACACCCGATGAAAAGTGTCAACGGCATGTTCTTCACAGTTGAGGGCCGCGTGACGGACGAGGACAAATTGCGGCGCGAGATTTATGAAATGCTCAAACCGTACTTCTCAACGGGTCTCGGCAAGCGCGTAAACAACCTGCTCGAAGCCCTGCGGCTTGAAGCCTACGCGCCGGATTTGCCCATCCAGCGCGACCGCATCCACGTCGCAAACGGAACGCTGTTCCTCGACGGGTCGTTCAGCAGCGAGCGCGAGTTCTGCCGCAACCGTCTCCCGGTGGCGTACAATCCAGACGCGCCGGTTCCAGAGACGTGGCTAAAATTCCTCGGTGAGCTGCTCTACCCGGAGGACATTCCGACGCTGCAAGAGTTCATGGGCTACTGCTTTCTGCCCACGACAAAAGGTCAGAAGATGCTAATGCTCATTGGACGCGGCGGCGAGGGCAAGAGCCGTATCGGCGTCGTGCTTCGCGCGCTGCTGGGCGCAAATATGGCAACGGGCAGCATCGCGAAAATCGAAAGCTCCCGCTTCGCCCGCGCGGATTTGGAGCATGAGCTGGCCATGCTCGACGACGACATGAAGCTCGAAGCTCTGCCGCAGACGAATCATATCAAAGCGATTGTGACCGCCGAGTTGCCGATGGACTTGGAGCGCAAGGGGCAGCAGAGCTATCAGGGTGACCTCTACGTCCGCTTTCTCGGATTCGGCAACGGTTCGCTGAAAGCACTCTATGACCGCAGCGAAGGATTTTTCCGTAGGCAAATAATCTTGACCACGAAGCCCAAAGACATTAACCGCGAGGACGACCCGTTCATCGCCGAGAAAATGTGCGAGGAAGCCGAGGGCATTTTTCTATGGTGCCTTGAAGGACTGCGGCGGTTGATTGCAAACAACTACCATTTTACCGTCAGCGAGCGAGCCCGTGAGAACATGGCAGAGGCGGTCAGCGACGGTAACAACGCCATTGACTTCATGAAATCCGAGGGCTACATACGCCTAAAGGCCGACGCCGAGGCCAGCAGCCGGGATGTGTATGCGGTGTACAAGCTCTGGTGCGAGGACAACGCGGTCAATCCGCTGTCTCAACGCAGCTTGTGCTTGTATCTCGCCGAAAACCAGGACACATACAGCATTGAGCAGACTAACAAAATTTATTTGCCTGGCGGGCGACGTGTGCGCGGATTCATTGGAATCGAGCTACTGCAAAGGGCAGGTTAAAAAAAGAATTTGAATTCAAAACATCCGTACATGCGTACAAGCGTACGGATGTACGCATGTACGGATAATTTTAATCGGCAGCGCAAAATTTAAGGAGGTAGATACTATCAAAAACCAAGCCAGAGCCGAACTCGTAAAGGAACAGGGAGCGATTGAGAGAGAATTACGCCAAACCGAACACCGCTACCAACGTATCGAACAGCAAATTAAGTATCTGCAAGACGGCGAGCGCAAGAAACGGACGCGGCGGCTCATTATTAATGGTGCTGTCGTGGAGCACATTGCGCCAGCCGTCAAAGGCATGAGCGAGCGCGAGTTTTACGAGCTGGTCGAGCGCATCTTCGACTTGCCTGAGGCAAAGGCTCTATTACCCAAGGACGGTGGCTGATTGGCGCTCTACCACTTCCATGTCGGGCAAATAAAGCGCAGCGCCGGGCAGTCTGCAATCGAGTCCGCAGCCTACCGCGCGGGTGAGAAGCTTTACAGCGAGTATTACGGTCAATTCAGCGACTACACACGCAAGGGCGGCGTGATGCACACGGAAATCCTGCTTCCACCGCACACACCGCGGGAGTATGGTGACCGGCAGACGCTCTGGAACGCGGTCGAGGACGCTGAGCGCAACAAAAACGCGCAGCTCGCCTATAGCTTCGACATCGCGCTGCAAAACGAGTTCACGCTCGACGAGAACATCACCCTAGCGCGCAAATTTCTGTTAGACAACTTCGTCTCACGCGGCATGATTGCGGACTTCTCTGTCCACCAGCCGGACAGAGAGAATGGCATCTCCAACCCGCACTTCCACGTCATGTGTCCGATTCGTCCTCTCAACCCGGACGGCACATGGGGCGTGAAGCAGCGCCGCGTCTACCGCGCCAATGGCAAATTCGACGCCGTTCAAACCACGGACTGGGGCAAACCCGAGACGCTTGAAGCGTGGCGCGAGGCGTGGTCGGCGCTGTGCAACGCCAAGTTCGAGGAAAAGGGACTCCCTTGCCGCATTGACCACCGTTCATACGAGAGGCAGGGCGTCGAGCAAATTCCGACCGTTCACGAGGGCGTAGCTGTGCGGCAGATGGAGGCCAAGGGCATCGTGACCGACAAGGGCGAGCACAACCGATGGATACGCTCTGCGAGCACGATGCTGCGGACGTTGGGTGAACGAATTAAGACGCTTGTGGACTGGCTTAGCGACACGCGTGCGAAGCTGGACAAACCGTATTCCATCGCTCGGAAAGCTGCTCGCCGACTACTTCGACGAGCGCAATGCCGGCGCGTGGAGCAATAAGGCCAAGGTTGGCAACCTGAAGCGGCTAACAAGTGCCATAGCATATTTGAATGAGAACGGACTACATACGCTTGATGACCTTGAATCCCGTTTGGCTTCGCTTCATGCGGCTCTCAATAAGGCGAAAGCCGCGCTTGACGCCAACAAAAAGCGGTCGAAAGAGCTGCGTGAGCTGTTCAGGTACGCCGAGCAGTACGAGCGTTTCAAGCCCCTCCGTGACCAACTCAGCGCTATCAAGTGGAAGTCCAAACGTGAGCAGTTCAAAGCCGAGTACGAAAGCGAGCTTAGGCAATTCTACCTCGCCCGCCGCAAGCTGCCCGACGGCATCCATGCAGCCGAGTGGCAACGTGAGCTTGAAACGCTCGCGCGCGAAAACGAAGCCGCCTACGCCGAGTACAAAACCCTACGCGTCGAGCTGACCAAGCTGCTGGACGTGAAGTTTTGCGTAGACCGCGCGCTGAACGCGAGGGAGGGCAAAGGTCGCGAAACGCGACCTTTGGCGAACGAAAGGTAAGATATGGGACGAGATGAAAAGAATTTTTCAAGGGTACGTCGCTTTGGCCCTGTTGACAAAAGCGCCATAGGACGCAGCTCCATGCTGTACCCTATGGCGCTTAGAGTTTTACGGAGACTCACGCCCGGGTGTTTCCGGGTCGTCAGGAGCTTTACC
>OJQP01000024.1_pt1 | contig 190955 bp, 167 predicted proteins | sample 1598871 | NCBI WGS metagenome assembly OJQP01 (sample SAMN03922520, study PRJEB24848) | human gut metagenome | isolation source: stool sample | host: Homo sapiens | place: Germany | collected 2010-02
CCCCAATCTCCCCCCAGCACCCCCACCCCCCTCAATCACATAAGGAAGGACGGTTCCATCAGTGGCACGAGAATTTTACGGCTATTTCGACTCCATCGACGCGGACGTGCGGGAGTACGACGCGGCGCAGTTTGCGCATATCCTCAGGGCGTCGGTGCAAAACGGCGTGAGCAGCCACGAGGGCGGGCTGGAGGTGACGGCGGACGGGCTGGACATGCGCACCTCCGTGACCTGCGGCGGCTGCGTCATCGAAGGCTACGTCTACGTCCTGGAGGACGACGGCGGCGAACCCTTCGCCCTCACGCACGAGCCCAGCGGCACGGCGGACCGCATCGACCGCGTGGTCGTGCGGCTTGAAAACGACCAGTCCGCGCGCCGCATGGGCATCCGGCTCCTCACGGGCACGCCCTCGTCCGGCCCTCAGCCGCCCGCGCTCACGCGAAACGCGCAGGTGTGGGAGCTGTCGCTGGCGCAGGTGCGGGTGCGCGCGTCGGCGACGACGATCGCGTCGGAGGACGTGACCGACGAGCGCGGCGACGCGCAGGCATGCGGCTACGCGGTGTCCCGCTGGCTGGACCGGGCGGTGGCGGGGCGGGTCGTCAACAGCCTCACCATGACCGAGGCGGGCTACGCGCTGGACGCCCGGCAGGGCAAGGCCCTCGACGAGAAGATCACCCGGCTGTCCGCCGAGGCGGCGCGCACGGCGCGCTACTCCGCAACGCTCACCGCCGCGGGATGGAGCGCCTCGGCGCCCTACACGCAGACCGCGTCGGCCGCGGGCGTGCTCAGCACGGACGATCCCTTCGTGGACGTGGACATGAGCGGCGCGTCGGGGTCCGCACAGGGCACGGCGCTCACCGAGGCGTGGGGGTTCGTGGGCCGCGTCACGGCGGGCAACGGCCAGATCACGGCGTATTGCTACGAAGACAAACCGGCGGTCAACCTGCCGGTCATTTTGAAGGTGGTGAGATAACATGGGTGAATGCCTGATTGTGCGGCGCGGCGGCGAATCCTACGAGCTGCCCGTGCTCAGCACCTCCTATCCAAGGGATGTGACCGTCACCGCGGCGGCCGGCGCCAGCGCGAGCTTTTCGGTCAGCATCACAACGCCCGGCAGGCCCGCCGAGTACAACTACCAGTGGTACCGAAACGGCGCGGCCGTCTCCGGGGGCACCGCCGCCTCCCTCACCCTCACAGGGCTGACGGCGGCGGCCACCTACAGCGTCTATTGCAAGGTCACAAACAAGGCCGGCAGCGTCAACAGCCGCACCGCCACCCTCACCGTGCGCTCCTACCTGCCCACATATACCTATACCGGCTCGCATCAGCTCATTGACGAGGGCAATTTCAACTGGCGGCTGAGGCTGCTCACCAGCGGCACGCTGGCGTTCAGCCACCTGGGCAGCGCCGAAAGCAGCGGCGCGCAGGTGTTCCTGGTGGGCGGCGGCGGCGGAGCGGGCGGCTTTGGCGCTGGCGGCGGCGGCGGCTATACCAGGACCGTGACGGTTGCGCTCGCCACCGGCACAGGATACTCCATCATCGTGGGCGCGGGCGGGGCCGCGGGCGGCAACGCCGGCGGCGACAGCTCCGCTCTTGGACAGACGGTCAGCGGCGGTCGGGGCGGCGGATACAATTTCGCTGCCGGCGGTGACGGTGGTTCCGGCGGAGGTGGCCGTCCCTTTGGCCCGGGTGGCGTGGACGGCGGCAACGGCGGCAGTGGAACCAGCGGCGATGCCCGCGGCCCCGGCGGCAACGGCCAGGGCAGCACCACGCGCGAGTTCGGCTCGCCCGAGGGCACGCTGTATTCCAGCGGCGGCTGGGGCATGGACGCCGCGCATACGCAGGATGAGGCGGCCAACACCGGCAACGGCGGCGATTCAAACGGCGACAACGGCATGGGCGGGGGCAGCGGCATCGTGGTGATCAGAAATACGAGGTGATGTGGATGAATTACGCAGTGGTTGAAGAGGGCCTTGTGAGCAATGTCATCTGGCTCAATGACAGCAACGCCGATGAATTTCCCAACGCCGTACCTCTGGGCGATGTTCCTGCCGGTATTGGCGATACGTACGACGGCGCGCATTTCTACCGCGACGGGGAAAGGGTACGAACCCTGCTGGAACAGGCGCAAGCGCAAGCGCAGGACATGCGCGCGGCGCTCGCGCTGCTGGGCGTGACGGAGGAAAGCGAGGTGCAGCCGTAATGGGACGCTATCTGGAGGCGGCAAAGGTGGTCCGCGCGGCGATGGACGCGGCCGCGGCGGTGCTCACCGACGAGCAGGCGCTCAGGGCCGTTGCGCTGTACCCCGCGTGGGACGGCGCGGCGCAATACGGCGCGGGCGATCGCGTGCGCTACGGAGGCGCGCTCTACAGATGCCTGCAGGCGCACGCGGCGCAATCGGGCTGGACGCCCACGGCCGCGCCCAGCCTGTGGGCGAAGGTGCTCGTAAGCGACACCGGCGCGCCCCTGCCCTGGGAGCAGCCGGAGAGCACCAACCCCTACATGAAGGGCGACAAGGTGACGCACGCCGGCAAGACGTGGGTGAGCACCATCGACAACAACGTCTGGGAGCCCGGCGTCTACGGCTGGGAGGAAACGGACGGATAAGGCGGGCGGCGGCCCGCGCACAAAAGGGGAGAGAGCATGAAACCAACGGCGAATCAGGTGGCGCGGGCCGCCACGCTGGCGGCACACGTGGGCTACACGTATGACGAGCTGGACTGCCAGGCGTTTGTGGAGCACTGCGTGCGCCAGGCGGGCGGGCGGATGGACTACCTGGGCACCAACGACATGGCGCGTCGGGCGGCATGGCTGGGCACGCTGGACGAGGCCAGGGCGCAGGGCCGCCTCGTCCCGGGCGCGGGCCTGCTGATCCGCGAGGCCACGGAGGCAAACCTGCCCGCGCGCTACGCGGGCGACGGCCTGGGCGATTTCAGCCATGTGGGCCTCTACGTGGGCAAAAACGCGCTGACCGACACCGACAAAAACGGCCGCCGCCGCGCCTGCGACGTGGTGCACTCCAGCGCCACCATGGGCCGCGTGGCCGGGTCCACCCTGCAAAACGGCTGGACCCACGCACTGTGGTTTTCCGAGATCGACTATGCGGTGACGGCGGGGGCGGGTGCGGGCGGCACAAACGCCGACGGCACCGGCGCGGGCGCGAGCACCGAAACCAGCGCGGGCAACGGCGGCACGGGCACCGGCGAGGTAACGAGCGGCACAAGCACCGGCGGCACCGGCGCGGGCGCGGGCACCGGCACAAACGCCGGCGGCACCAGCGCGGGCACCGGCGAGGTAACGAGCGGCACAAACGCCGACGGCACTGGCACGGGCGCGGGGGCCGACACCAGCGCGGGCACGGGCACCAGCGCGGGCACCGGCGGCACAAGCACCGGCGGCACCGGCACGGGCACCAGCGCGGTAACGAGCGGCACAAACGCCGACGGCACTGGCACCGGCGCGGGCACCGGCGGCACGGGCACCGGGGCGGTAACGAGCGGCACAAACGCCGGCAGCACCGGCACGGGCGCGGGGGCCGACACCAGCGCGGGCACGGGCACCAGCGCGGGGGCCGGCGGCACGGGCACCGGCAACGCCGGCGCGGGCACCAGCGCGGTAACGAGCGGCACAAACGCCGACGGCACTGGCACGGGGGCGGGGGCCGACACCAGCGCGGGCACGGGCACCAGCGCGGGCACCGGGGCGGTAACGAGCGGCACAAACGCCGGCAACGCCGGCGCGGGCATCAGTGGCACGGGCACAAACACCGGCGGCACAAACACCGGCGTCACCGGCACTACCCCCGCTCCCGGCCTGACGGCGGGCGCCGTCCCCGCGGCCTACGCCACGGTCACATCGCCCGACGGCGGCCCGGTGAAGCTGCGCAAATCGGCCAGCCGCGGGGAATCCCTGTACTGGCTGGTGGGCGCGGGCGCGCGGGTGCGGGTGGAGCGGACGCGGGACGGCTGGTCGCTGGTCACGGCCCTCTGCACCGACGGTTACACCCGCCGCGCCTGGATGATGGACGCCTATCTGCGGAGGTGAGGACATGAGCGAGGCCGTAGTGGTGGCCCTGTGCTCGTTTGCGGCCACGCTGCTGACCGGCCTGGGCGGATATCAGCTGATCGCCTACCGGGTGGAGCAGCTGGAAAAGAAGGAGGAAAAGCACAGCGCCGCCGTCAGTCGCACGGCGGTGCTGGAGGAGCGGCTCACCGAGGTGGGCCGCCGGGTGGAGGGCCTGGAGAGGGCCCGGCGCGAAAGCGCCTGATACAGAGAGGAGAGGAAAACCATGGAAAACGTGTTTACCTGGAAATGGCTGCGGGCGGCGCTGGTGCGCGCGCTCAAGACCGTGGCGCAGACGGCGGCGGCCACCATCGGCACCGCCGTGATGATCAGCGAGGTGGACTGGCGCATGGTGGTGAGCGCGGCGCTGCTGGCGGGCGCGCTGTCGCTGCTGACCAGCGTGGCCGGCCTGCCCGAGGCGCAGGAGAAGTAACGCCCCCGCGCCGGCGGCACGGCGGCCCGCGCCCCCACGCCAGCGGCACGGCCCCACAGCGCCCCGCCCCCCATAGGGCCCCACGCCAGCGGCACGGCCCCGCAGCGCCCCACAGCGCCCCCACGCCAGCGGCACGGCCCCACAGCGCCCCACGCCCCGTCCCAGGCGCGGCCCCTTTTTTTCCGGAGAAACGCTCCTTTTCTTGCGGCGGACGGCCAAACGGGGTATACTGATGGGGAAAGGAGGGGTCAAAATGGGCTGTTACTATGTGATCGGCCTGCGGGTGGATCACCGGCGGGCCAACGCGGCGGGCCTGCAGGAGACGCTCACCCGCTACGGCTGCAACATCCGCCTGCGCGTGGGCCTGCACGAGGCCGGCGAGGGCCGCTGCTCCGACGACGGCGTGATTCTTCTGCAGGTATGCGGCGAGCAGGACGAGGTGGACCGCCTGATGGCCGCGCTGGAGAGCACCCCCGGGGTGACGGCGAAGCTGATGGACCTCAACTAGCCTGATTCACCGCGCATGCCGCCGGATTCGCAGGCGGACGGCCCCGGCGGGCAGAAGGCCCGGCGGACCCGCGGCCCGGCAAGCCCCGGGCAAAGGACTGCTCAACCGTTTGGGGGGGACGCTGAATGCGTCCCCCCTGCGTTGTGCGTCGGGGGCATCGGTCCTCGCAGGCGTTCGGCAGGCACTCCGCAGGCCGCCGCACACGCGGGGCATCGGCCCCACGCGGGCGTTCGGCGACCCACGCGGGCCGCCGTACACACGGGGCATCGGCCCTCGCGGGCGTTCCGCGACCCATGCGGGCCGCCGTACACGCGGGGCCTCGGCCCCCCCGCGGGCATTCCGCAGGCCTCCCGCAGGCCGCCGCCACGCGCGGGGCATCGGTCCTTGCAGGCGTTCCGCAGGCCTCCCGCAGGCCGCCACCACAAGCGGGGCCTCGGCCCTCGCGGGCGTTCCGCGGCCCACGCCGCCCGCCGCACACGCGGGGCATCGGCCCCCGCGGGGGTTCCGCAGGTCTCCCGCCGCCCGCCGCCACGCGCGGGACATCGGCCTCCCGCGGGCGTTCCGCGGCCCACGCCGCCCGCCGCCACACACGGGGCCTCAGCCCTCGCAGGCATTCCGCAGGCCGCCCGCCGCCCGCCGCCACACACGGGGCCTCAGCCCTCGCAGGCGTTCCGCACGCCTCCCGCCGCCCGCGCCCGCCCTCACCCCCCCGCAGCGCGCTTTTCCCGCAAGCCGCCTTGCGGCATCGGCTCCCGCATGGTATACTGTACGTAATCCCTGCACAAAGGAGGATGCGACGGATGATCGCTTTCCTGCGCTCCCTGCCTCCGCGCCGCCGCACGGCCACGCTGCTGGGGTGGGGGCTGTTGATCTCCGCGCCGTTTCTGCTGCTGGCCGCGATCTCGCTGGCCACAGGGCGCAACGCCTTTGCCACCTATCCCGTCTGGTCGGACGAGCTGGACTACTGGCGCAATCTTTTCACCTGGGACGCCGTGGGCCTGCGCACCGGCTACAACGGCCTGCTGGAGGAGTTCGCCCGCGTGGGCACGCTGGGCGCGCACGGCTTTACGGCGGTGATGCTCTACGGCTGGTTTGTCAAGCTCTTCGGGCTGAGCTATCATACCATCGTCATCTGTAACGCGGTGTGGGTGTCGCTGGGCGCGGCGGCGTACTGCGCGCTCATCCGCCCCCGGCCCGCGCGCGCGGCGCTGCTTGCGCTGTGCCTGATGCTTTATGCGCCCGCGGTGCTCTACTGCGCCTCGTCCATGACGGAGATGTTCAACTACGCCCTGATGCTGTTCTATCTGGCGTTTCTGGGCGCGTACCGGCGGGGCCGCAGCCCGTGGATGCTGCTGCTGGCATGCCTGACGGTCACGGTGGGATGCCTGTACCGCATCACGTATTTCCTGCTGTTTATCCCGGTGATCCTGTGCTACGCGCGCATGAAGCCGGGCCTTCGCATGGCCGTGGCCGCGCTGCTGGCCGCCGCCGTATCGGTGGGATGCTACCTGCTCACCTCCGCCGTCACCGCGCCCTATACGCAGGGCTTCCTCTACCATCTTCTGCGCGCGCCCGACGCGGGCACCTTCGTGCAGATGCTCCTCAGCCATACCAAGTCCAATCTGATCGACTACTTCGGCAATACCGTGGGCACGCCCATGGAGCACGCCTTTCACTGGCTCTACCTGGGCACGGCGGGGCTGTGCCTGGCGGGCACGTTCGCGGCGGTGGAGCGCGGGGAAGGCCGCCTGCGTCTCAGACGGCGCTTTGAGCCGCGGCTGCTTGGGTGCTTTCTGATGCTGATGGCGGCGTTTGGGATCATCGTCGTGCTGTACGAAACCAACGACTGGAGCGACCTGCGCACCCTCGCGCCGTTTTTGTGGCTGGTGCTGGCGTACCTGATTACGGCGGGCCGTCTGACGGTGCCGCGCGTGGCGGCGGCGGGCATGGCGGTGACGCTGGCGGTGATGCTGGCGCTGCCGCCCACGGGCATGTTTGCCGAGCAGGCGCATTTTGAAAAGCCCGAATACAGCGAGGACCTGGCTAAGACCATCGCCGAATACCTCATCCCCGACCCCGACGCCCAAAACCCCCTGACCAACACCGTGCGCCTGGACGTGAACACCCTGCAGGCCATGGAGCAGATCCCGCCGGAGTTCGGCCTGCAATACGGCTGGTTCACCACCGAGAGCACGGGCAAGAGCCGCTGGATTCTGACCGACCACCTCAAGTGCGCGGTGAGCGGCTACGAGCGCCTCACCGACATGAACGGCTACAAGGTCTACCGGCTGATTGAGCCCTACGAGGAGTAAGGCAAGGCCCGCCGCGCGCCCTCTGCGGCGGCGCGGCCACGGGCCTTCCGGCTTCTCCGCCCGCCCCGCCCCGCGCAACGCGCGCCCTCTGCGGCGGCGCGGCCACGGGCCTTCCGGCTTCTCCGCCCCGCGCAACGCGCGCCCTCTGCGGCGGCGCGGCCACGGGCCTTCCGGCTTCTCCGCCCCGCGCAACGCGCGCCCTCTGCGGCGGCGCGGCCACGGGCCTTCCGGCTTCTCCGCCCCGCGCAACGCGCGCCCTCTGTGGCGGCGCGGCCACGGGCCTTCCGGCCTCTCCGCCCCGCCCTGCGCCCCGCAATGCGCGCCCTCTGAGGCGGCGCGAATGACCCCGCATTCTGCTCCCTCACCCTTCCAAGGAGGCATCGCATGACCCACCCCCGTTCCCGCCGCGGGGCCGCGCTGGAGGCGCTGGCGCTGGCGGCGGTGTTTTTTCTGTCCTTCGCGCTCTTTTACCGGCTGACGCTGCGCCCGTCCAGCGATATCAGCATTCACGCGACCTGGGCGGCCGAGGGCAATTTTGCCGACCCGACGAGCTTTCTGCACCACGGCGCGCACCCGATGTGGCACGTGCTGGTGGCGCTGGTGCTGCGCCTGGGCGTGCCGCTTGCGCACGCGGCGGCGCTGGTGACGGCCGCGTGCAAGACGGCGGAGGTGTGGCTCATCCGCCGGCTGATGGGGCGCGCCCTGCCGGACCGGTCCCCGGCGGCGCTGACGGGACTGGCGCTGTGCGTGGGCACGGTGTCCAGCCTCCTTACGCCCTATAACCCCACGGTGTACCTTGGCGTGGGCACGCCCAACACCTGGCACAGCCCCACGCAGATGATCGCCATGGTGTGGATGCTGATCTGCGTGCCACTCACGGCGCGCTGCTACGACCGCTTCGAGGCCGCCCTGCCCGATCCCCGCGCCAACATCCCCTGGCGCGAGGGGGCGCTGCTGGGCACGCTGCTTTTGCTCAGCCTCACGGCCAAGCCCACGTTCATGCAGGCGTTTTTGCCGGCGGCGTGCCTGTTTTTCCTGGTCCAATGGGTCCGCCATCCGCAAAACAGCCGCTTTTTCCTCAGGGTGCTGGCCTGCGTTGTGCCGGCCATCGCCTTCATGATTTTGCAGTACATGTACTATTTCGGCATCATCGTGCCCTCCCAGGGCGATATGGTGCTGGAGATTTCCGTGGAAAAGCTGGGCCGCGTCCTGCTCAGCACACTGCTGATGCAGGCGTTCCCCCTGTATGTGCTGGTCTTTTTCCGAAAGGACGGCCCGCGCGATACCCTGTTTGATCTCACCTTGGTGATGGACGCGGTAGGTGTGGCCGAATACCTGCTGCTGGGCGAGAACGGCCGCCGCGCGGCGGACGGCAACTTCGGCTGGGGCATGATGGGCGCGGCGCTGATGCTGTGGGTGGTGACGGCGGCGCGGTTCTTTGCCGCCGGACGCGGCGCGCGCGAGGCGGACGGCCGGGTGAGCGCCCGGCGCGTGGGAGGCCTCGTGCTGTTTGGCTGGCACCTGCTCTCCGGCGTGTACTATGTGATCTACCTCTTTCTGACCGACGGCGTCCTCTGACCCCCGGCAGGCCCACGCGCCCGCCCCCGATGGTCCCGCGCACCCGTCCGCCCTGCCCGGCGGGCGTTTTGCGTTCACAGGGACAGCCGCTTCACGTTCTTGAAAAAATAGCTCCGGCTCACGCCCAGCCGCCGCAGGGCCTCCTCGCAGGAGATGCGCCGCGCGCGCCACAGCCCCACCACCTCCGCAAAGCCGTCCGGCAGTGGCTTTTCACAGCGGCCGAAGCGCACGCCGCGCGCCCGCGCCGCGGCGATGCCTTCGGCCTGACGGCGGCGGATCATCTCGCGCTCGGTCTGGGCCACGTAGCTGAGGAGATTGAGCACGATGTCGGCAATCAGCGTGCCGGTGAGGTCGCGCTGGCAGCGGGTGTCCAGCAGCGGCATGTCCAGCACCACGATGGAGACGCCCCGCTCCCGCGTGAGCACGCGCCACTGTTCCATCACCTCGGCGTAGTCGCGCCCCAGCCGGTCGATGCTCTTGACCACCAGCAGATCGTCCCGGCGCAGGCGGCGCATCAGGCGCAGGTACTGGGGCCGCTGAAAGTCCTTGCCGGAGCACCGGTCGGCGTAGAGGGCCTCCGGCGGCACGCCCCACGCAAGCAGCGCGGCCCGCTGCCGCTCGTCGCACTGGTCGCGGGAAGATACGCGAATATAGCCATAAACCATGAAAAAACCCCCTTCTGGATGCGGATGGGGGCATTGTAGCGCAAAATCTCCGCCACAGCAAAGCGCCCGGCCTCCCATCGGAAGCCGGGCGTTCTCCTTCAGTTTTTCAAACTGTGCAGCGGCGCGGGAATCCGGCCGCCGCGCTCGATAAAGGCGTCGTTTTTGGCCCCGTTGACCGGCATCACCGGCGCAAAGCCGAACAGCCCGCCGAAGTTGACCGTATCGCCGGCCTTCTTGCCGGGGGCGGGGATCACGCGCACGGCGGTGGTCTTGTTGTTGACCATGCCGATGGCGGCCTCGTCGGCGATGATGCCGGCGATGGCGTTGGCTGAGGTGTCGCCGGGGATGGCGATCATGTCAAGGCCCACGGAGCACACGCAGGTCATGGCCTCCAGCTTTTCGATGGTGAGGCACCGGGCCTGCGCGGCCTCGATCATGCCGATGTCCTCGCTCACGGGGATGAACGCGCCGCTGAGGCCGCCCACGTGGCTGGAGGCCATCACGCCGCCCTTTTTGACCATGTCGTTGAGCATGGCAAGGGCCGCCGTGGTGCCGGGCGCGCCGGTCATCTCCAGGCCCATCTCCTGCAAAATGTAGGCCACGCTGTCGCCGCGCGCGGGGGTGGGGGCGAGGGACAGGTCCACGATGCCGAACGGCACGCCCAGCCGCTTTGCGGCCTCCTGCGCCACCAGCTCGCCCACGCGGGTGATCTTGAAGGCCGTGCGCTTGATCGTCTCGGCCACCACGTCAAAGGGCTCGCCGCGCACCTCCCTGAGCGCGCGCTGCACCACGCCCGGCCCGCTCACGCCCACGTTGACCACGCACTCCGGCTCGCCCACGCCGTGGAACGCGCCGGCCATGAAGGGGTTGTCCTCCACGGCGTTGGCAAAGACGACGATCTTGGCGCAGCCGAAGCCGTCCGTGTCCGCGGTCAGCTCGGCGGTGCGCTTGATGACCTGGCCCATCTTGCGCACGGCGTCCATGTTGATGCCGCTGCGCGTGGAGCCGACGTTGACGCTGCCGCAGAGGCGCGCGGTTTTGGAGAAGGCCTCCGGCATGGAGTCCAGCAGGGTTTCCTCGGCGCGGGTCGCGCCCTTGTGCATGAGCGCGCCGTATCCGCCGATGAAGTTGACCCCGACCGTCCCGGCGGCCTCGTCCAGCGCCATGGCGATGGCCACGGGATCGTCCCCGCAGATCATGCCCACGGGGGTGACGCTGATGCGCTTGTTGACGATCGGCACGCCCAGCTCGCTTTCCAGCTCGCCGCCCACGCGCACCAGATCGCGCGCCACGCGGGTGACCTTGTCATAGACGGCCTGCGCGGTTTCGCGGTCGGTGTTTTTCTTGCAGTCCAGGAGGCTGATGCCCATCGTGATGGTGCGGATGTCGAAATGCTGCTCGCTCACCATGCGGATGGTCTGTAGGATCTCGCTGACCTCGATCATCGTATCACCCCCCGTCAGATGCGGTGCATGGCGTCGAAGATGTCGGTGCGCTGGATGCTGATGGCCTCGCCCAGCTCATGGCCGACCTCCTCCATGCGGGCGGCGGCCTCGCTGAAGGCCGCGGTGGCGTTTGTGATGTCCACGATCATCAGCATGGTGAAATAGCCGTCCAGAATCGTCTGGGAGATCTCCAGCACGTTGATGTTCATTTCAAACAGCGCGGTGCTCACCCGCGCGATGATGCCGGGCTTGTCCACGCCCGTGACCGATACCAGCGCCTTTTGCATGGTCCGCGTCCCCTTCCCTGAATTGGTATTTCTCCCTTACGATACCGCACGCGGCGCGCCGTGTCAACTTGCTTTTTTCGCGTTTTGGGGAGGATGCCTCCACGCCCCCCGCGCGCGCAACCCCGCACGCCCCGCGCCCGCAACACCCGCGCGCCCCGCGCCCCGCAACCCCGCACGCGGCCCGTACCCGCAGCCCCGCGCGCCGCCTGCCCGCAGCCCCCCCCCGCGCGCGGCCCGCGCCCGCAACCCCGCACGCGGCCCGTACCCGCAGCCCCGCGCGCCCCAGGCGCGCAACCCCGCACGCGCCCCACGCCCGCAGCCCCGCGCGCCCCTCGCCCGCGACACCCGCGCGCCCCACGCCCGCGACACCCGCGCGCCCCTCGCCCGCGACACCCCCGCGCCCCCGCGCGCGCAACCCCGCACGCGCCCCGCGCCCGCGACACCCGCGCGCCCCGCGCCCGCAACCCCGCACGCGCCCCACGCCCGCGACACCCGCGCGCCCCGCGCCGTGTCAACTTGCTTTTTTCGCGTTTTGGTGTATGATGGTACTACGATGTTGCCCGGCGGCCCCGCCGCCGTCAGGAGGTGCTCCATGACCCAATCCACCGAAGCCGCGCAGCCGCGCGCCATCGTCGTGCAGGATATCTCGTGCGTGGGCCGCTGCTCGCTCACGGTGGCGCTCCCGGTGCTAAGCGCCGCGGGGGTGAATACCGCCGTGGTGCCCACGGCGCTGCTGAGCACCCACACGGGCGAATTTACGGGCTATACCCATCTGGACCTGAGCGGCCAGCTTCTGCCCATCGCGCGGCATATCGAAACGCTGGGCCTGCATTTTGACGCGTTCTATTCGGGGTATCTTGCGTCGGGGGCGCAGGTGGAGATGGTGCTGGAGATGATCGACCTTCTCTGCGACGGGGATACCCACCTCTTTGTGGACCCGGCCTTCGGCGATCACGGGCGGCTGTACTCCCTGCTGGACAGCGGCCTGCCCGCGCAGATGCGCCGCCTGTGCGCCCGCGCGCGCACCATCACGCCCAACCTGACCGAAGCGGCCTTTCTGCTGGACGAGCCCTACCCCGGCGATACGCCGGAGGAAGCGGCGGTAGCGCGGCTGTGTCGGGGCCTGCGCGATCTCGGCCCGGAGAACGTGGTGGTCACGGACGTGGCGGCAAGGCCGGGCCTGACGGGCGCGGCGGTCTTGGCGCGCGGCATGGACGAGCCGCTCTTTCTCTACCGCGAGCGCTATGAGGGCCTGTTTCACGGCACGGGGGATGTGCTGGCCTCGCTCCTGCTGGGCGCGCTGATGCGCGGCAAATCCCTGCCCGACGCCGCCACGCTCGCGCTGGACCTGACGCATCAGGCCCTCCGGCTGACATTGGCGGGCGGCGAGCCGCTGAGGTATGGGCTGAGGTTTGAACAGGTCCTGCCGGAATATTGGGAGAGACTGGGAAGACAGGGGGAATGAATGGGGTGCAGGGGCCTTCCCGGTTGCTCAATCATTCGCGCTTCCCTGCCTTTCGCAAATATCGGCGTTCTGCGCGCTGGCCGCGCGCAGCCCTTGTATTTGCTCACACCTGCGGGTCGCTTTGCGCTGCGCGCAACAGCCCACTGGGCTGACGCTTCCCTCCGGTGCGCTCATGGTTTCGCTGCCCTCGCAAATATCGGCGTTCTGCGCGCTGGCCGCGCGCAGCCCTTGTATTTGCTCACGCCTGCGGGTCGCTTTGCGCTGCGCGCAACAGCCCACCGGGCTGACGCTTCCCTCCGGTGCGCTGCGGGTCGCTTTGGGCCTTCGGCCCAAGTGCCCACAGGGCACACGCTTCCCTTCGCGCCTTGCCGGGGTTTGGGGCAGACTCCCGGTCGCTCAATCGTCGCGGAGGGCGCCGGCCGCGCCCACCGCTCGTTTCGCTCCCTCGCAAATATCGGCGTTCTGCGCGCTGTCCGCGCGCAGCCCTTGTATTTGCTCACGCCTTCGGGTCGCTTTGCCGCCTTTGGCGGCAACAGCCCACAGGGCTGACGCTTCCCTCCGGCGCACCTTCGGGTCGCTTTGCGCTGCGCGCAACAGCCCACAGAGCTGACGCTTCCCTCCGGTGCCCCAAGCCCTGTGCCGCAGCACAAAAAAGCGAGCGTTGCGAGTGCCCGAAGGGCACAAGAAACGCGCCTCGCTCAAATACCTTACTTTCTTGCATGACACATAAACGGCGCGGCCATCCTCTACCCGGAGGGGCCGCGCCGCTTCTATTCAAAAAACATTATCATTTGGAAAGACCCGCGTTTCTCGCGTCCCTTCGGTCGCTCGCAACGCTCGACGGGCTTTGCCGCCGGAAGCGCTGGCGTCCTCCTGCGTCTTCCTGCATCAAGCCGCGTTTCTTGCGTCCCGGTTGCTCAATCATTCGCGCTTCCCTGACGGTCGCGCTCATGGTTTCGCTGTCCCGCTCCGGGTCGCTTTGCCACCTCCGGTGGCAAGTGCCCACAGGGCACACGCTTCCCTTCGCGCCTTCGGTCGCTCGCAACGCTCACGGCTTTTGCTGCGGCAGAGGTTTTTGGGGCGCTGCCCCAAACCCCGGCAAGGGCCTGAGGCCCCTGCACCCCACTCTTTTTTCCTCCCGCTTCCCGAAAATCTCATCCAAAAACCCTTCGTCAAACGCCATCCCCGGCACATGCTTTGTCACCAGACTCACCACCGGCACAATCACCAGCCCCGCGATCATCGCCGCGGCCCCACTCATGGGCGCGAGGCTCATATCCCCCGCAACCAGCGGCGGCAGCAGCGAAATCAGCGCCCCGCCGATCACCCCGGCCCACGCGCCGGCCTTCGTCACCCCGCGCCACACAAGCCCGTAGAGGAACGGCGCCAGAAACGCCCCCGCAATCGTGCCCCACGACAGCGACATCAGCGACACAATCGGCGTATCCTGCATCCAGAAGTTGATCGCCAGCGACAGCGCCACAAACGCCGCGCACAATACGCGCATCAGCAGCGTCGCGCCCCTGGGCCTGAGCTTTGCGACCGGCCCCACCAGGTCCAGCGTCACCACCGACGAGCTGGACAACACCAGCGAGGTCAGCGTCGAGATGCTCGCCGACAGCAGCAGCACCACAAACAGCCCCTGCACCGCGTCCGGGATGCCCACCACCGTGGGGTCGGTGAGCATGGCGGGCATGATGTCGTCCATGGACATTTTGCCCGCCATCACCAGATCATACAGCGTGCCCGCGCCGTCCGGCGCGGCGATCCTGGCCAGCACCACGCGGCCGAAGCTGCCCGCGAAATACGCGCCGCCCGCCACGATCAGCGCAAAGGCGGTGGAGATCACCGTCGCCCGCTTCACGCTTCCCTCGTCGCGGATGGCGAAGAACTTGTGGATCATCTGCGGCATGCCCAAAACGCCCATGGAGGTGAGCAGCACGTTGCTTAGCAGCCACGACCCCTTGCCCTGAGGCGGCAGGAGCGACCCCACGCCCTCGGCGGCGAGCGCCTCGACGCCGCCGCTCACGCCGCCCGCGGCCCGCACGATGTACACCACCACCGCCGCGATGCCCGCCAGCATGATGAATCCCTGAATGAAGTCCGTCACCGCCGTGGCGCGGTATCCGCCCGCGAAGAGGTACACGGCGGACAGCAGCGCGATGGCCGTCACGCACCAGGCGTAGTCAAACCCGAACGCGCGCTGGAACATGCCGCCCAGCCCCTTGTACACGCTGGCCGAATACGGCAGGAGAAACACGAAGATAATCAGGCTCGCCAAAAGCCGCAGCCCCCGGCTGCGGTAGCGCTTTTCAAAGAAGCCGGGAATCGTGGCCGTGCCCAGCTTTTCGCCCATGCGGCGGGTGGGGCGGGCCAGCAGCTTCCAGGCCAGCAGGCTTCCCACCAGCGCGTTGCCGATGCCGCACCACACGGCGGACAGCCCGCCCGTCCACCCGGTCGATCCCGCGTAGCCCACGATGATGACCGCGCTGAAATAACTGGCCCCGTAGCTCAGCGCGCTCAGCCACGGGCCCACGTTGCGCCCGCCCAGCAGAAATTCGTTCAGCGACAGCTTCTTTCGCGCCGTCAGCACGATCACCGCCACCATCATCAGGGCATAGAGCGCCAATACACCAATTTTCATCATTGTGAATCCATCCTTCCATCCTACAAAGACTGCAAACCCTGCTGCGGCGCCTTCCAATCCTCCCCCGGAACGCCGGGAACTTCTGCCGCACTGCCTGTTATGATACAGGATTCCGCCCGGCCTGACAAGGGGGGCGGCTGTATTTTGGGTGTTTTTCGGGAAGAATTGCGCCATCGGGGAAAGCCCTTGACAAATCCCCCCGTCAAGGGTACAATATCCTGTGCCCGCAGCGCGGCGTCAGGTCCCTCCGGCCTTTCCGTGCGCCGCCCGGCGGGGGAATCGCGCGCCCGTAGCTCAGCTGGATAGAGCGTCAGACTCCGACTCTGAAGGCCATGCGTTCGAACCGCACCGGGCGTACCATCAAAAACCCCTTCGCACCACGTGCGAAGGGGCGGTTTTACTTGTTGACGATGGAGCGTAGGAAGGTGCGGGTACGCTCCTGACGAGGATTGGCGAAAAGCTCACCGGGTGATCCCTCTTCAATAATTACCCCATGGTCCATGAAAAGCACACGGTCGGCGACTTCGCGCGCAAACCCCATTTCGTGGGTAACAACGAGCATGGTGATACCCGTATCTGCCAGCCCCCGCATAACCGAGAGAACCTCACCGACGATTTCCGGATCCAGGGCGGAGGTGGGTTCGTCAAAGAGCATGATTTTAGGCTCCATGCACAGCGCGCGGGCAATGGCGACGCGCTGTTGCTGGCCGCCCGAGAGGCTGCCGGGATACGCATCCTTCTTGTCCAGAAGACCAACGCGTCCCAGCAGCTCCAGCGCTTTCTCGCGCGCCTTGCGCGGGTCGGTTTTTTTGACGTGGATGGCGCCGCAGGTGACGTTGTCCATAACGTTCATGTGGGGAAAGAGATTGAAAGACTGAAACACCATGCCGACCTCGCGTCGGATGGCGGCAATGTGGGCGGGGTTGCCATCCAACGCGACACCGTCAATGACGATGGTGCCGCTGGTAGCTTCCTCTAGGCGGTTGAGGCAGCGCAGGAAAGTGCTCTTGCCGGAGCCGGATGGGCCGATGACGCAGACGACCTCGCTTTTTTCCACGGAACAGTTGACTCCCTTGAGGACCTCTAGGGAACCGAAGCTCTTGTGCAGGTCCCTGACCTCAATCATCATCGTTTTTTACCTCCTGCAAGATTGATCTGGAGCTTGCGCTCCGAATAACGCGCTAGTCGGGAAAGGGAATAGCATATAACAAAATAGAATACGGCGACAAAGACGAAGGACAGCATTGGATTCATGGTGAGGTTACCCACAATCTTCCCCGAACGGGTGAGGTCGATGTAGCCGATGGCAGATACGAGAGAAGAGTCCTTGACTAGCGCGATAAAAAATCCGACCAGTGGCGGGATCATGACACGTACGGCCTGGGGAAGAATGACCAGGCGAACGCGTTGCAATGCTGACATTCCCAGAGCGTTTGCGGCCTCGGTCTGCCCTTTGGGAATGGACTGGATGGCGCCACGGACAATCTCGGCGATATAGGCGCCAGAATAAACGGTCAAACTGGCAATGCTAGCAACGCTTTGACTGACATCTACATCGCAAAGGAGAGGAATTCCGTAGAATGTCATAAATAGAATGACCAGCAGCGGAATGCCACGAACGATGTTGACGTAGGCCTTGCATGCGGCTCGCAGGGGACGAATGCGGGAGGTCAGTGCAATGCCAGCCATCAGTCCCAGAATCGTACCCAGCACCAGCGTGATCAGGCAAACCTCAAGCGTAACGCCCATGCCTTTGACCAAAGGGAGCAGATGCTTGATTCCAAAGGTTTCAAATCTCATCTTTTAGCCCTCCTACCAGCAGAACGCCTTTTTTTCAAACAGGCGCAGCCCGGCAATCATTGCTACGCAGGCAATGTAGTACATCGCGCCCGTGACCAGATAGACCTCAAACGTGCGTGCCGTCATGGAGGAGGTGTTCATCGCCACATAAGTCAGCTCCGGCAGAGCGATGATGGAGGCGACGGATGAAAAAAGAAACAGCATGATGTACTGGTTGATAAGGGCGGGAAAGGCGCTTTTGAGGGCGGGCTTGAGCTCGACCAGCGTAAAGACCTGCGCCGGATGCATGCCCAGAGCCTGACCTGCCTCAATCTGTCCGTGGGGCACAGAGAGGAAGCCTGCCCTGAAAATTTCGGCGGTATAGGCTGCATTGTTGAAGATCATGGCGATGAGAGTGGAGGCCAGGGCGGAAATGTCGATGCCGAATTGCGCCAGACCGAAATAGATCAGGTAAAGCTGCACCAGCAGGGGCGTGTTGCGCATAACTTCGATATAGGCCCGGCAGACAAGGCTGACCGTCCTGTGCTTTCCGGTCTTGCCCAGGTACAGCAGGATGCCGCCCAGCGCGCCTATGACCATGGATACCAGTGCCAGCAGCACGTTCAGCCCCAGCCCGGCAAACATCTCGCCGATGTAGGGGAGAAGATCGCCAAAATAGAATTTCATTGCTCGTTATCCTCCCGTCTTGGTGAGGAAAAGGGGAGCCGGCGCGCTTCTGCCGTTTGCGCAAGCGGACGCGGCTCCCCACATGCGGACTTAGTAGCTAAGCAGTTCAGCCATTTCGCGGCCGAAGTTGTCGCGCCAGAGCTGGGTGAACTTTCCGGAGTACATGTAGTTGTCGATGAAGCGGTTGACGTAGTCCAGCCAGATGGTGTCGCCCTGCTCAACGCCGAAGCAGGCGTAGGCGGGATTGCGCAGCGGAACCTCCATGGCCATCACGTCGTCGTTTTCTGCCACCAGAGAGTACACCTGCGAATCATCTTCAAACAGTACGTCGGCCTTGCCGGTCTTGACAGCGATAAAGGCGTCGGCGATGGAGTCGTAGCGCAGGACCTCGGCATCCGGGAACTCGTTGGTGGCCAGAATGTCGTTGGTTGAACCGCGGGCACAGGCGATCTTCTTGTCGCTGAGCTCCTCCCAGGAAGTAAACACGTTGTCCTTGCGGCACAGGGGCAGCGTGCCGGCGGCGCCGTAGGGGTTGGAGAAGGTAATAACCTTGGCGCGATCCAGCGTGGGCGTAAAGGAAGAAATGACCACATCGCACTTGTCCGTCTGGACCATGGTGACGCGGTTGCCACCCTCGGTGGGAATCAGTTCCAGTTCCACGCCGAGTTCCTGTGCAAGCAGTTTTGCCACTTCCACGTCATAGCCGACCCAGTTGCCCTCTGCATCCATGACGCTCCAGCCGGGATTTTCGGGGATCATGGCGACCCTGAGAACACCGCTGTCCAGAACCCTTTGGAGATGGCTTTCACCCTCGGCCACGGCGGATGTGGCGCCAAGGGCCAGGAGCAGTACCAGAAGAAGTGCGGCGAGCTTTTTGATCATGATGTTTGCCTCCTTTTTTTATGGGATTATTCTCAATATAGCGCCCCGGCTATATTGGCAGCGTTGTTGATCAGCCTGGCCTGAGCGCCTTCCGGCAGGGACTTCATGTCCTTGAGCCCATGCCCGGTAAGCACGGCCACGATGGTTTCCGAGGCATCCAGCCGGCCCTGACGCAAGTCCTCCAGAACGCCCGCCAGTGCGGCGGCGGCGGAGGGTTCCACAAACAGGCCTTCCTCCCGGGCCAAGAGAGCCTGTGCCCGGCGGATTTGCTCGTCAGTGACGGACATAGCCGCTCCGCCGCTTTCCCGGCAGAGGCGCAGCGTATATTCGCCGTCCTGCTCATACCCGACCAGACCGTCGGCTATGCCGCCTGCGATCGTATCGGGACAAAGATTGGCATGCACCTGATTTTCGCCCCGGTCAAATGCCTGGGCGATAGGGCTGTTGCCCTGTGCCTGTACGGCAATCAGGCGCGCGCGGGATGACAGATGATCCCGCCCGGCATACTCGTCCAGCCCTCTTCCGATCCCTGCCAGCAGCGGTCCCGCTCCCACCGGAACATAAACGCGCTGAGGCATGCAGCCAAGCTCCTCGTAAAGCTCATAGCCCACCAGCTTGTCGCCTTCCACGGCATAGGGATTGAGAAAGGTCGTGGTAACGTTGTAAACACCGTGCTCGCGCGCCAGATCCAGAGCTACGCGGTAGGAATTGCTGTAGGGCCCCTCAACCTTGAAGACGCTGGCGCCGTAGGCAGCTGTCTGGCGCACTTTTTCCGGCGGTGTGGAGGCCGGTAGCACGATCACGCACTCCAGCCCCTGCCGGGCTGCGCAGGCGGCTGTCGCAGCGGCGGCGTTTCCGCTTGAGGCCGCCACCACCCGCCGGTACCCAAGCCGCTGCGCCATGGCCACCGCTACGGCGACCGGCCTGTCCTTGAAGGAACCGGTCAGGTTTGCCGTCTCGCATTTAAAATACAATTTCTCAAGCCCGACGCCCCGGGCCAGACGGCGGGAGCGCAAAAGCGGCGTGGGCGTGGTGCCAAAGCCCGCCATCTCCTCCCGCGCAACGGGCATGTAAGCGAACGAGGTGCTCAGACGCTCGCATCCGGACGCGCCGGTATCATACGCAACTTCCAAAATACCGCCGCACGCTTCGCAGAAATAGCGATCCTCCGCCGGGTACATGCAGCCGCACCGCACGCATTTCAGGCCGGAAACGCCCATGCTCACGCCTCCCCGTCAATCTCGACGATCAGCTCGGCCTCGACCGGGATGTTGCCGGGCAGCACATAGGCTCCCAGCGCGCAGCGCGAATGCCGTCCCAGCTCGCCAAAGATCTGCTCGAGAAACTCCGACATGCCGTTGGCCACCTTGGGCTGGTCAAAGAAATCTGGACCGGATGCGATGTAAACCTTGACGCTGACCACGCGGCGAACGCGGTCGAGATCGCCGATGTATTTCTTGAGCTGGGCCAGAAGGTTGACGCAGCACAGCTTGGCTGCCTCATAGCCCTGCTCCATCGACACATCCTCTCCGACGCGTCCGGTGAATTTCTGTTCGCCGTTGATGATGGGCCCCTGTCCCGAGAGGAACATCAGATTCCCCGATTGTACCACCGGTACATAGGCTGCTACGGGCGAAGGCGCCTGAGGCAGCGGTCCGTAGAGCTGCTCGATGCGTTTTTCTACATTCATGTTTCCTTTTCTCCTCCTTATCCCTTGTGACTCGTAGCGCCTTCCGAACGCACGGTCTCCAGATAGTTGTAGAGCGTATATTTGGAAATGCCGAGGAATTCGCAGACTTTTTCGCTGGATTTGCTGATGAGAAAGGCTCCTTTGCTGTCGAGATATTTGAGGAATTTCATTTTTTCTTCCCGGCCCATCAGGGGGGCGGGCATGCCTGCGACCTCCTGCCCTTCCTTGAAGAACAGCTCCAGCAATTCTTCAACATTAAGGGCGAAGTGCTCTTCCTGATGCTCCTGAGTGGTGTAGCGGTTATAGTTGCGAAGGGCATTTTCAAAACGCAGCGTATCGGAAATGTCGGTGTTGACGCAGATGCTTTTGACAACCCGGCCGTTTTCGGACAGGTAAATGGAGGAGGAACGCAGGATGCGTCCTGTTCTGGCATGGGTGATATAGTTGAATTCGTCGCCGTTGTGCTTGGTGCCGCGGATAATTTCAAGGCCGAGGTTGCTTCCGCAGCCTCCCACGGAACGTCCGGTGATATAGCCGTTTCGGATGTCGACGATGGTATGTTCATAAGGACGCGTCAGGTCGTGATAGACAATTTCGCTTGTAGCGCCCAGATGGGCTTCCAGAAGATCAAGCACCTTTTTGATGGGGATCATGGGCTCCTGATCTTCGGAAGATTCATATGAAGAATTTGAAGAGAACGCTTTTTCCTGTTCCTGCATAACAGCCGGCCCCTTTTATTTTTTTCTTTAGTTCTTACTAATTGTTTTTGATTATAATTTATTTTTTGTTTGATTTCAAGGGGGTTGGCGGAAAAACAGCAAATTAAACATTTTGTTCAAATACTCCTTATTTAATTTATAATAATTCTACAGTTAAACGTACATAAAAATGGGAATGACGAAGAAGTGTTCCTTGTTTTGGGAGAGAAAATGCCTGATTGATCTTACAATTATTCTGGAATTCCTATATTTTTAATATTTTTCTATCTGCATTCCTCCTATTTTTTAAGTCAGCTAAAAACGTTTTTCATTTTGTTCAAACTATTTTTTTGCGCTATTTCCTGTCCCGCCCGGACAAAAAAACAGCCGGAGGAACATTTCCTCCGGCTGAATGGTAGCGGCGACTGGATTCGAACCAGTGACACTCCGGGTATGAACCGAATGCTCTAGCCAACTGAGCTACGCCGCCATACTGGTTGCGGGGGAGGGACTTGAACCCTCGACCTTCGGGTTATGAGCCCGACGAGCTACCAAACTGCTCCACCCCGCGTCACTTGCCGCTCAAGCGGCGTTTATTATCATAGCATAGGCCCGTCACTTTGTCAATCGTTTTTTGGAAAAGACACGCAATTTTTTTGAAGCGGCAGGCAGGCCGCGCGCAGCCTCATTTCCCCGTTGCAAACCCCGGCCGTCTGTGGTAAAATACCCCCGTTCCCGGCCCCGCGCCGGAAACGCGCGAGAACCGCGCGCCCCCCTGTCCCGTGCCAAGAGAGCCGCCTCCCCGGCTGCGAGGGCGGTCACGGACCCCGGCGCGCCCCCCGTCTCTGCGCTCCCTCGGCCAATCCCCGACGGCCCGCCCCCGATATCCGGCGCAAACAAAGGTGAAAACGCATTTTCGCGTTCAGATCGTCCTCTTCCGGGGAGGTTCGGAGGGCCCGCAGGCCCTCCGAGCTGCAATCGTATCGCCCGGCTTTGCCGGGCGGGCGGGGAGTTTGCGCCCAAGGCGCAAACATTCCTTACGCCGTCCGCCGCCCGGCGAGCCGGCGGCGAAGTAGGCGGACGGCGCAACTCCCCGGCGGAAAAGATCGGCGCAGCCGAGCTTTTCCGACGATCGCGTTAGCGTTTTAAGCCGGGTGGTACCGCGAAGGCTCCCTTCGTCCCAGCGCATGGCTCAGGCCATGGCCGGGAGCATGGGAACCTGTTTTTTGTATCCGCACGAAGAAAGGAATGGCGCATCATGGCAAAGGACACCGAAAAGAAGCAGGGCTTCGTGGAGCACATCACCCCGCGCGACGTGGATTTCTCCCAATGGTATACCGACGTGATTCTAAAGAGCGAGCTGGTTGACTACGCGCCGGTTCGCGGCTGCATGGTCATCCGCCCCTACGGCTTCGCCATCTGGGAGCGCATCAAGGAGCAGCTCGACCGCCGCTTCAAGGACACCGGGCATGAAAACGTGTATATGCCCATGCTCATCCCCGAAAGCCTGCTGCTCAAGGAGGCCGAGCACGTGGAGGGCTTCGCGCCGGAGGTGGCGTGGGTGACCCAGGGCGGCAGCGAGAAGCTGCAGGAGCGCCTGGCCGTGCGCCCCACGAGCGAGACGATCTTCTGCGCCATGTATTCCAAGTGGGTGGGCAGCTGGCGCGACCTGCCCATGAAGTACAACCAGTGGTGCAGCGTGATGCGCTGGGAAAAGAGCACGCGCCCCTTCCTTCGCACCAGCGAATTCCTCTGGCAGGAGGGCCACACCATCCACGCCACCGCCGAGGAGGCGCAGGAGGAGACCATGCGCATGCTCGACATCTACCGCGAGGTGGCCGAGGATGAGCTGGCCATGCCCGTGCTCGTGGGCCGCAAGAGCGACAAGGAGAAGTTCGCCGGCGCGCGCGCGACCTACAGCATGGAGGCCATGATGCAGGACGGCAAGGCCCTGCAGGCCGGCACCAGCCACAACTTCGGCACCAACTTCGCCGAGGCCTACAATATCCAGTACCTCAGCAAGGAAGGCAAGCTCACCTACGTCCATGAGACCAGCTGGGGCGTGTCCACCCGCCTCATCGGGGCCATCATCATGACCCACGGCGACGAGCGCGGCCTCAAGCTCCCCCCGCACATCGCGCCCATTCAGGCCGTCATCGTGCCCGTGGCCGCGCACAAGGGCGGCGTGATGGAGAAGTGCGCCGAGATCTACGACCAGCTCAGGGCCGCCGGCATCCGCGTCAAGCTCGATGACCGCGACACCCTCTCGCCCGGCTTCAAGTTCAACGACTGGGAGCTCAAGGGCGTGCCCGTGCGCGTGGAGATCGGCCCGCGCGACGTGGAAAACGGCCAGTGCGTCGTGTTCCGCCGCGACACCTACGAAAAGCAGACCGTCGCCCTCACGGAGCTGCCCGCCATGCTCCCCGGGCTTCTGGAGAATATCCAGCATAACATGTACGCCCTGGCCGACGCCTTCCGCCAGACCCGCATCACCGACGTGCACAACATGGAGGAGCTCACCCGCGCCGTGGACGGCGGCTTCGCCCGCGCCATGTGGTGCGGCGACCGCGCCTGCGAGGACAAGATCAAGGAGCTGACCGCCGCCTCCAGCCGCAACATGCCCTTCGACCAGACCCCCATCGGGGATACCTGCGTCTGCTGCGGCAAGAAGGCCGACAAGCTCATCTACTTCGCCCGTGCGTACTGATCCGCGCCCGAAGGGAGGGGCGCGCCCGGCGGACATCCCGGCCCCGCGCCCCGCGGGCAGCCCGCCCCCGGCAGGCAGCACCGCCTACGCAAACGCCGTATCCCCGGCGGGCAGCACCGCCTACGCAAACGCCGTATCCCCGGCGGACATCCCGGCCCCGCGCCCCGCGGGCAGCCCGGCCCCACGCCCCGCGGACAGCCCGCCCCCGGCGGGCAGCACCACCTACGCAAACGCCGCATCCTCGGCGGGCAGCACCGCCCCCGTAAACGCCCCGCCCCCGGCGGGCAGCCCGGCCCCGCACCCCGCAAACACCCCATCCCCCGCAAACGCCGCACCCCCGCCCCCGGTCAGCCCCATCCGGCAGGTCCTCTGGGACTGGAACGGCACCCTGCTCGACGACCTCACCTACGCCATCGGCGTGCGCAACCGCACCTTTCCGGCCTTCGGCCTGCCCCGCATCGGGAGCGTGGCCGAGTACCACCGCCAGTTCACCTTCCCCGTGCGCCGCTACTACGAGCGCGCCGGGGTCACGGACGAGACGTTCGTGGCCGTGGCCCACGCCTGGATGGCCGAATACGTGCGCGGCTTTGGCACCGTGCCCCTGCATGTCGATGCGGCGGAGGCGCTTGCGCGCTTCGCGGCGGCGGGCGTGCGGCAGGCGGTGCTCTCGGCCACGCGCCGCGACATGCTGGAAAGCCAGATCGCGCGCTTTCCCATCCGCGCCTATTTCACCGACGTGCTGGGCCTTTCCGATATCTACGCGCGCAGCAAGGAGGCCGTGGGCCTGGACTACCTGGCCCGTTGCGGCGTGCCCGCCGCGTCCACCCTCATGATCGGCGATACCCTCCACGACGCGGAGGTGGCCCGCGCCATGGGCACGGGATGCGTGCTGGTCGCCCGCGGCCACCAGAGCCGCGAAACGCTTCTGACCGCCGGCGTGCCCGTCATGGACACGCTTCTGGAGGCGGCGGCATGGGCGGGGTGCTGACCGCGCAGGCCCTATCATAATGAAGTGCGCCCCGCTCCCGCTCCTCCGGCCCCTGCATGGGGAAGTGCCGCGTGCCTCGCGCCCCGCTCCCGCCCCTCCGGCCCCTGCACGGGGGAGCGCCGCGTGCCCCGCACCCCTTCCCGCCCCTCCGGCCCCTGCATGGGGAAGCGCCGCGTGCCTCGCGCCCCGCTCCCGCTCCTCCGGCCCCTGCATGGGGAAGCGCCGCGTGCCCCGCACCCCTTCCCGCCCCTCCGGCTCCTGCACGGGGAAGCGCCGCGTCCCTGCGCGCTCGCAGCCGCGGGCTCTCCACTGTTTTTCTTCGATACCGGGCCTACCTTCCGCCGCTGTGCGCGCCGGGCACAGCCCGTTTCCTGTACAAAGGAGGCGTTTTTTGATGTTCCGCACCGACCGGGGAACCGTCGTTGCTGCCTGTCTGATGAGCGCGCTGGGCTGCCTCATGGCCTGCGCGCTGCTGGGTTTCCCCGCCACGGGAGGCGTGCGCTTCGCGTGGGTGCTCCTGTGGGCAACCGCGTCGGTGGCGGGCATGCGCTTCCTGCGCGTGCAGGACCGCCGCGCAAAGGCGTGCTTCGGTACGTTCGGCGCGCTGTTCGTGCTGGCGCTGGCGCTGGGCTACCGGCTGGACACCGCGGGGCAGACCGGCATCGAGGGGCTGCTTTTGTCGCTGGGCACGGCGCTGTGCCTGGGTCCCGCCGCCGGCTGGGCCGCCCTGTGGCTGGACGAGCACATGGCCGCCCTCGTCCCGCCCCAAAGCGCGACCCCCGAACCCGCGCTCCAAAGCGCGACCCCCGCGACCGCGCCCCAAAGCGCGACCCCCGAACCCGCGCCCCAAAGCGCCACCCCCGCGACCGCGCCCCAAAGCGCCACCCCCGCGACCGCGCCCCAAAGCGCGACCCCCGCGTGCGCGCCCCAAAACCCAGCAACCGCCGCGCCCCGCGTCCCCCGGCACCCCCTGCTGGCCCCCATGGTCCTGATGCTTGTGGCCTGGACGCCCATGCTGCTGGCCTTCTACCCCGGCATCCATGCCTACGATACCTTTTCGCAGCTGCCCGACTATCTGGCGGGTATCTTCAGCACGCATCACCCGCTGCTGCATACGCTCCTGACCGGATGGCTGTATGATCTGGGCGGGCTGCTGGGCAGCCACGCGCTGGGCATGCTGCTCTATTCCGTGGCGCAGATGCTCCTCGTGGCGTGGGCGCTGGCCTACGGCCTGTGCTACCTTGCGCGCCTGGGCTGCCGCCGGTGGGTGCGGCTTGGGCTGCTGGCGCTGTTTTGCCTGGGACCGCAGATTTCGCTGCATGTCCTGGGCTGTACCAAGGATATCCCCTTTGCCGCGTTCATCACGGTGTTCGCGGTCAGGCTGCATCAGGTCATGCGCAATCCGCGGCTGCTGCGCTCGCGCCGGTGGGTGGCGGGCACGGTAGCCGTGGGCGTTTTCATGGTGCTCTTTCGCAACAACGCGCCCTACGCGCTGGCGCTGCTGGTCCCCTTTGCGGCGGCGCTGGCGGGCCGGGGCGCGCGCCTGCGCATGACGGCGCTGCTGGCGGCCGTGCTGGTGCTGGGACTGGGCGCGGGCAAGGGCCTGCAGCTGGCCACGGGCGCCAAAAGCGGCCTGGTCAACGAGATGCTCAGCGTGCCTGCGCAGCAGCTCGCCCGCGTCTATGCCCTGCATGGCACGGAGGACCCCGTGGGGTACGAGATCATTGAATTTGTGCCCTATGCCGACCAGTATGACGTGTGGAGTGCCGATCGGGTCAAGCTGCACCTGAAGGTCAGCCGTCCGGGCGAATTGTGGGGCTTCCTCAAGTTCTGGGGGCGGGAGCTGTTCCACTATCCCATCGAGTACATCGACGCGTTCCTCTACCAGTGCAAGGGCTACTGGTTTTTGGACGACACGCTCTTCACCAGCCGCACGGGCGCGATCTACCTGTGGTTTTACGATAACCTCGGCGTGGAGCAGCAAAGCCTGTTGCCGGGCCTGCGGGACGCCATGCTCAGCCTGTTTGACCGCAATACCTATCGGGCATATCCCGTGCTGTCCATGCTGATCCAGCCGGCGTTGTACACATGGCTCTCTCTGCTGGCGCTGGCCTGCGCGATCCGCAGGCGCGACCGGGGCGTGGCGGCGGCCGCGCTGTGCCTGCTCATGTACCTGTTTACGGTATGCCTGGGTCCGCTGGTGGGCAACCGCTATTCCTTCTGCATGATGACGGGCGCTCCGCTTTTGATCGGGCTCATGTGTACGCCGCGCGCGCATAACCTGCCGGAAACTGGGAAACCTGCTTTCCGGAGGTGATTGAAATGAGCCCCAAAGAGCTCATGTACATCGAGGACGCGCTGGGTCATGAGACGTTTCTGCAAAGTCAGTGCCGTCAGGCCGCGCAGGCCCTGAAGAACCCGGAGCTGAAAAACTACGTCACCCAGCTGGCCAACCAGCACCAGCAGCTTTTTCAGAAGCTCTACGGCCTGATGTGAAGGGGGAACGCGGCATGAACGACCAGGAAATCATGGAAAGCCTGCTTCTGACGACCAAGGGCGTGTGCGACCTCTATCTGCACGGCACCATCGAATCCGCCACGCAGAATGTGCACACCGCATTTGACCAGGCGCTGGAGGAGAGCCTGTGCATGCAGGAGGGCCTCTACCAGAAGATGGCGGCCCAGGGCTGGTACCCCAGCGAGCAGGCCCAGCAGCAGCAGATCGACAAGGTGCGCGGCAAGTTCGCCAACGCCTGACGCAAAGCGCCGCCCTTCCATTGCGGGAGGGCGGCGCTTCAGCTTGTCGGAAAAGTCCGCCTGCGGCGGCCTTTTCCGCCAGTACACGTTTCCCCTGCGCCTGCGGCGCGGCCGGGGAAACGCGCAAGGAAACCTTGCTACGCAAGGCTACCGAATCCACCGCACATGTCGCTGGATTCGGAATACAGCTCGGAGGGCTACGGCCCTCCGAACCTCCCGGAAGGTTTTTCAGCACCTTGAAGCGCCGCCCTTCCATTGCGGGAGGGCGGCGCTTCTCGTATCGGAAAGGCGGCATCACCCCGCCGGGTCCGATGCCGTCGCCCGCCTTTTTATTTGTCCAGCCCCGTCCACTCCGGCACCAGATCGCTCTCGCCCAGCCCGATCAGGCCCGACACGCTGCGCCCGTCGCGCACCCGCCCGTCGGGGTTGGAAAGGCTGATCTTCGTGCCCATGAAAAGCAGGCAGCTGGTCTTGCCGCCGTCGAGGTTGATCGCCTCCACCGCGCCCAGCCCGGCCATGCGCTCGGCCAGCCACTGGACGGGCACGCCGCCGCTGCGCTTGATGCGCCCCTCCACAAACACCGCCACATAGTGGTACGGCTCGATCATGCCGATGGCCGTGCGCGGCTCCTTGGTGCGGTAGGACGTTTCCAGCGCGGGGTTGATCTCGCCCCCGCGCACCAGCCACGGCCCGAAGGCCAGCACCGTCTCCGCGCCCATCTGAACGTATTCCTCGCCCGTGTGCTCCGCGCTTTCAAACACGCGCATGCTCCCGTCCGGGAAGAAGGCGGCCGTGTCCAGCGGGGGCCAGCCCTTGCTGCCGCTCTTTCGCGTGCGCTCGCTGAGCACCTCCCCGCCGCGCACGATCACGCCTACGGTGTCGTGGTTGTAGACCCGGTGGCCGAACTGGTCGTCGTTGATGGCAAAGACCGCCCGCTTCTCCCGCGCCAGCCGCTCCGGGTACCAGAACCCCCTGCCCGGCGCGTCCTCGTTGGCCGTCAGGAACCGAAGCGGCGAATCTTCCCCGCAGACAAGGTCCGCCTCGTACCACAGCACGCGGTTTTCCGTATCCTCATGCCGCACGATCTCGACGCGCACGCCCTGCGCCGTATCCTCGTAAAGCCAGTGCCCGCCCTCAAAATCCGCCTCCACCGTCTCCTGCGCAAGGCCCGCGCAGGGCGTGAGGCACACCAGCACCAGCGCCAGCGCCGTCAACCGCCTCATAGGCAACATCCTCCTTCTTTCGTAAGATGACAAAAAATGCCGTCTTGCCGGCCCCAAGAGCATAGCACCGCATCCCGCGCGCGTCAAGGCGCAAAAAATCGATGCCCTTTCTTTTGCAAAAGACGTTTACAAACCTTATGCGCCGTGGTAAAATAAAGAACGTGCGCACAGCGCCAGGCAGAACCGCGCCCCTGGCCTGCCGAAGGCCAACGGCCCGCTATGGACGCGGCGATTACCACACGGCGGCCCCGCCGCCAGTCTGAAGGAGGCAAACCCCATGGATAAGTCCGAAATCATCAAGACCTATGCCCGTCACGAGGGCGACACCGGTTCCCCCGAGGTGCAGATCGCGCTGCTCACCAGCCGCATCAACCACCTCAACGAGCACCTCAAGATCAACAAGAAGGACCACCACAGCCGCCGCGGCCTGCTGCTGATGGTCGGTAAGCGCCGCGGCCTGCTGGACTACCTCAAAAAGACCGATATCGAGAGCTACCGCGCCCTGATCGCCCAGCTGGGCCTGCGCAAGTAAAGCCCTCTCGATTTGCAACCGCGCCACGGCGGGCACGCCCCGCCCGGCGCGGCTGTTTTGCACACGCGCGGCGGGGGCGCCGCGCGCAAACGCCCGCGGCAGGCCGCCGCGAGCCCGATGGAATGAGGAGAAGAGAAGAAGAATGGATTACAAGGTATTTTCCACAGAACTGGCGGGCCGTCCGCTGACGATCGAGTTTGGCAAGTATGCCCAGCAGGCCAACGGCTCGGCCTTCGTGCGCTACGGCGACACCGTGGTCATGGTCAACGCCACCATGAGCGAAAAGCCGCGCGAGGGCGTGGACTTTTTCCCGCTGAGCGTGGACTTTGAAGAAAAGCAGTACTCCGTGGGCAAGATCCCCGGCGGCTTCATCAAGCGCGAGGGCCGGCCCACCGAAAAGGCGACCCTCACCTGCCGCCTGATCGACCGCCCCCTGCGCCCGCTGTTCCCCAAGGGCATGCGCAACGACGTGCAGGTGGTCGCCACCTGCCTGAGCGTGGATAAGGACATCCCCCCGGAGGTCCCCGCGATGATCGGTTCCTCCGCGGCCCTGTCCGTGAGCGATATCCCCTGGGGCGGCCCCACCGGCACGGTGGTGGTCGGCTGCGTGGACGGCGAGCTGGTCCTCTGCCCCGACGCCGCCCAGCGCGAGAAAAGCACGCTGCACCTGACCGTCAGCGGCACCAGGGACGCGGTGCTCATGGTGGAGGCGGGCGCCAGGGAAGTGCCCGAGGAGCTCATGCTGCGCGCCATCCTCTTTGGCCATGAGGAAATCAAGAAGCTGGTCGCCTTCATCGAGGGCATCCGGCAGGAAATCGGCAAGGAAAAGGCCGAGGTCGCCCTCATCACCACGGGCGAGGACGTCAAGGCCGCCGTGCGCGAATACGCCTATGACAAGTGCCGCTGGGTGTTCGAGACGACCGACCGCCACGAGCGCCAGGAGCGCGAGGCGCAGGTCAGGGCCGAGTGCGAGGAGCATTTTGCGGAGCAGTTTGAAGGCCGCCTCAGCGAGGTGGACGACGCGCTGTACTACCTCAACAAGGAGATCATGCGCGCCCGCATCCTCACCGAGGGCGTCCGCCCCGACGGCCGCGGCCTGACCGACGTGCGCCCCATCTGGTGCGAGGTCGGCATTCTGCCCCGCACGCACGGCAGCGCCGTCTTTACCCGCGGCGAAACCCAGGCCCTCACCGTCACAACCCTCGGCTCCATGAGCGACGTGCAGATTTTGGACGGCCTGGGCACCGAGGATTTCAAGCGCTACATCCACCACTACAACATGCCCCCCTACGCCACCGGCGAGGCGGGCCGCATGAAGAGCCCCGGCCGCCGCGAGATCGGCCACGGCGCGCTGGCCGAGCGCGCCCTGGAGCCCGTCGTGCCCGGCGAGGACGAGTTCCCCTACGCGCTGCGTCTGGTGAGCGAGATCCTCTCCTCCAACGGCTCCAGCTCGATGGCCTCCGTCTGCGGCAGCACGCTGAGCCTCATGGACGCGGGCGTGCCCATCAAGCGCCCCGTGGCCGGCGTGGCCATGGGCCTCATCAAGGACGCCGACACCGGCAAGGTCGCCGTGCTGACCGACATTCAGGGCCTTGAGGACTTCCTGGGCGACATGGACTTCAAGGTGGCCGGCACCGTCAAGGGCATCACCGCCATTCAGATGGATATCAAGATCGCCGGCATCGACCGCGCGATTCTGGAAAAGGCGCTCAGCCAGGCGCTGGCGGGCCGCCTGCACATCCTCAAGATCATGCTGGATACGCTGGACAAGCCGCGCGAGCACCTGAGCCGCTACGCGCCCAAGATCGTGCGCTTCACCATCAACCCCGAAAAGATCCGCGAAGTCATCGGACCGGGCGGCAAGATGATCAACAAGATCATCGCCGAAACGGGCGTGAAGATCGACATCGAGGACGATGGCCGCGTCTACATCGCCACCCCCGACGAGGCCGCCGCCGCCAAGGCGCGCAAGATCATCGAGGGCATCGCCAAGGATATCGAGGTGGGCGACGTATATCTGGGCAAGGTTGTGCGCATTATGAACTTCGGGGCCTTCATTGAGCTGACCCCCGGCAAGGACGGCATGCTGCACATCTCCAAGATGGCCGACCACCGCGTGGAGAAGGTCGAGGACGTGATGAACATCGGCGACGAGGTCGAGGTCAAGGTCAACGAGATCGACTCGCAGGGCCGCATCAACCTCATCCGCAACGACATCACCTACCCCAGCCATGAGGGCGGACAGCGCCCCTTCAGCGGCGAGCGCCGCCGTCCCCCGCGCCGCGACGGCCGCCCCTCCGGCGGCAGCGACCGCACCTGATTTCCCGCGACATGACCGCCGCCGCGCGCCCCGCCGGGGCACGCGCGCGGCGGTTTTTCAGCAAGGAAAGGAACGAAGCCGATGTTTGATTTCGTAACCCTGCCCGGCGGCCTGCGCCTGGCGGGCGAGCGCCTGACGCATGTGCGCAGCTGCACGGTGGGCGTGTGGGTCCGGGTGGGCAGCATGAACGAGCTGCCGGAGGAAAACGGCCTGAGCCACTTCATCGAGCACATGGTTTTCAAGGGCACGCAAAACCGCTCCGCGCGCGACATCGCCGAGGAGATGGACCTCGCCGGCGGCCAGCTCAACGCCTTCACCAGCAAGGAATGCACCTGCTTTTACGCCAAGGTGACCGACGACGAGCTGCCCCTGGCCGTGGATATTCTCTCCGACCTCGCGCTTCGCCCCGTGTTTGACGCGGGGGAGCTGGAGAAGGAGCGCGGTGTGGTGCTGGAGGAGATCGCCATGGTGGAGGATACCCCCGAGGACCTCGTGCACGACCTGCTCAGCGAGGCGCAGTATACCGGATCGCTCAGCCGCCCCATCCTGGGCACGGCGGACCTGATCCGCGGCTATGGCCGCGATGCGCTTCAGGGCTACTGGGCGCGCCACTACACCCCGGAAAACATGGTCGTGGCCATCGCCGGCAACTATGACTGGGACGCGTTCGTCTCGCTGGTTCAGCGGTATTTCACGCCCTTTGCGGCCGCCCGCGGCGATGCGCGCGCCGCTCAGGCGCAGGCCTTCACCCCCGGCCGCCTCGCCCGCGAGAAGGATACCGAGCAGACCCATATCTGCCTGGGCTTCCCCGGCGTGCCCTCCGACAGCGACGACCTCTACGCCTTGAGCGTCCTTGGCAACGCGCTCGGCGGCGGCATGAGCAGCCGCCTGTTCCAGCGCATCCGCGAGGAGCTCGGGCTGGCCTACAGCGTGTACACCTATTCCAGCTCGTATCAGGGACTGGGGAGCTTCTGCGTCTACGCGGGCACCACGCCGGACAACGCGCCCACGGTGCTCAGCGAGCTGCAAAGCCAGCTGGACCTTCTTTTGCGCGACGGCCTGACCGACAAGGAGTTCAAGAGCGCCAAGGCGCAGCTGCGCGGCGGCTTCCTGCTGGGGCTGGAAAGCTCCGGCGGACGCATGCAGGCGCTCGGCCGCGGCCACCTGCTGATGGGGCACGTGCGCACCCCGGAGGAGACGCTTTCGCGCATCGAGGCCGTCACCCCCGACGCCGTGATGGAGCTGGCGCGCCGCCTGCTGGGGCAGAAGGGGAGCGCGGCCATCGTGGGCCGGGGCGCGGAGGCGCTGCTTGCGCGGATCGGAGGATGATGCTTCATGGATAAGCTGGACCACATCTTTGAGCTGCAAAAGGGCTTTCAGGACAAGCTCAAGCGCGAGCGCGGCCTTGAGGGCATCCCGATGGAAACGTGGCTGCAAAAGCAGACGCTGGCGATGATCTCCGAGCTTGCGGAGCTTCTGGAGGAGGTCAACTTCAAGTGGTGGAAGAACCCCCACGAGCTTCGGCCGGACTGCGTGCGGGAGGAGCTTTCCGACATCCTGCATTTCTTTGTCAGCATGTGCATCGAGGCGGGCATGACCGCCGACGACCTCTATCGCGTCTACGTGGGCAAGAACCGCGAAAACCACCTGCGTCAGGAGGGCCTGAGCCAGAAGCCCGGCTACGAGGTCCATCCGCAGGCATGACCGCAATTTAACAGGCTTTGCGCGGCCTCCTTCGGGGCATACTGCCCGCGAAGGAGGTCGTTTTGCATGAAGAAAACGGCATGTCTGGCGCTGCTGATGGCCGCCGCGCTGGCGCTGGGCGGCTGCGCCGTGAGCGCCGAACCCGCCCCCGCTCCCGCTCCCGAAGGCGCGACGGCCCGCGCGCAGGTGGACTGGCCCAAAGAGCGCCTGGAAACGGACGAAAACGGCGTGCCCGTGCTGGATGTGTACGTGGTGGCCGACGAGCAGGTGGAGCGCGTGGACGTGGAAACCTACGTCGAGGGCGTGCTCGCGGGCGAGATGAAAAACGACTGGCCGCTGGAGGCGCTCAAGGCGCAGGCGATCCTGGCGCGCACGTTCGTGCTCAAATTCCTCGCCGACAAGCAGAGCAAGTACGAGGGCGCGGACATCTCCACCGACATTGAGGAGGCGCAGGCCTACGACGCCTCCGCCGTCAACGACCGCATCCGGCAGGCCGTGAGCGAGACGGAGGGGATGGTCCTCAGCGCCGGGGGCGAGCTGCCCTACGCCTGGTTTCACGCGCACAGCGGCGGCCTGACGGCGCTGGCCCGCGAGGGGCTGGGCTGGGACAAGGACGAGCCGCCCTACACGCAGATCGTGCCCGGCAACGAGCCGGAGAGCGCGCAGGGCGAAAAGGACGCGCAGATGCTCAGGGAGGCACAGCACTGGCAGGCATCCTTCCCGTATGAGGAGGTCGAGGCGGCCTGCGAGACGCTGGGCGTGGACGTGACGCTCACGGACGGAGCGAAGCTGACCATCGAGGAGCGCGGCGACAGCGGCCGCGCGGTGAGCCTTGGCCTGAACGGGCAGAGCGTGGACGCGTCGGACCTTCGCATCGCGCTCGGGTCCACGAAGATGCGCTCAACCCTCATCACCAGCCTGCGCGCGCAGGAGGGCAAGCTCGTGATGGCCGGCACGGGCTATGGCCATGGCGTGGGCATGAGCCAGTGGGGCGCCTATGGCATGGCGCAGGCGGGCAGCACGGCGGAGGAGATCGTGACGTATTACTTTAAGGATGTAAGCATTGAAAAATTGTGGTGACGGCGGGGCCGGGGGATCAAGAGCGGGGTGCAGGGGCCTCAGGCCCCTGCCGGGGTTTGGGGCAGCGCCCCAAGCCCTGTGCCGCAGCACAACCCCGCAAGCGTTGCGAGCGGCCAAAGGCCGCAAGAAACGCGGCTCATTCCACCCGCATCGTTTTCCCCATCCGCCCCCACCACTCGTTTCGCTGCCCTCGCAAATATCGGCGTTCTGTGCGCTGGCCGCGCGCAGCCCTTGTATTTGCTCACGCCTTCAGGTCGCTTTGCCACCTTCGGTGGCAAGTGCCCACCGGGCACACGCTTCCTTTCGGTCCACCTTCGGGTCGCTTTGCCGCCTTTGGCGGCAAGTGTCCCGGTTGCTCAATCATTCGCGCTTCCCTGACGGTCGCGCTCATGGTTTCGCTGCCCCGCTTCGGGTCGCTTTGCCGCCTTTGGCGGCAACAGCCCACCGGGCTGGCGCTTCCCTCCGCGCCACCGGGCTGACGCTTCCCTCCGGTGCCCCAAAACCTGTGCCGCAGCACAACCTCGCAAGCGTTGCGAGCGGCCAAAGGCCGCAAGAAACGCGGCTTGCTCCACCCGCATCGTTTTTGCACCAGCCATCCGGGGCCACAGGGGCATCATCCCCCCTGCGGCCCATCTTTTTGCTCCGCTTCGGCAGGGTTTGCCCTCCTGCGCGCCGAAACCAGCAATCAAACCCTACCAGCAAAGGAGCCAATCCCCATGATCTGCATCAACCACGAAGGCGCGCAGCTGCGCGTGGCCGAGCTGGGCGGCGAGCTGCGGGGCTACCGCGGCGCGGATGGAACCGAATACCTCTGGAGCGGCGACCCCGCCGTGTGGAAGGGCGTGTCGCCGGTGCTGTTCCCGGCCATCGGCCCGCTCAGGGACGGCGGCGCGAGCATCGCGGGCGTGCGCTATCCCGTGCCGCGCCACGGCTTCGCGCGGGAGCTGCCCTTCCGCGCCAGCGAGCAGGGCGACGACTTCATCACCCTCACCCTCACCGAAACCGCCGAAACCAGGCGCCTCTATCCCTTCGACTTCGCCCTGAACGTGACCCACCGCCTGTGCGCGGACGGCTTTGAAACCCGCTTCACCGTGGAGAACCACACCGGCCGCGACATGCCCTTCCTCATCGGCGGGCACCCGGCCTTTGCCTGCCCCGTGGGCGGGGAGGGCCGCTTTGAGGACTACGTGCTCCGCTTTGAAAAGCCGGAGGACGGCCATGTGAGCCTGTGCGACCTCGCCACCCACCTGGTTGACCGCACCGCGCCCGCCCCGCTGGAGGCGGACATGCGCACGCTGCCGCTTCGCCACGCCGACTACGACCGCATCGACACCTTCATCTTCGACGGCCTCAAGAGCCGCTCGGTGGACCTCGTCCACCGGGAGACGGGGCACGGCATCCGGCTTTCGTTTGACATGCCGGTGCTGGCCGTGTGGACCATGCCGGGCAAGAACGCCCCCTACGTGTGCCTGGAACCGTGGCAGGGCATGCCCGCCTTCGCGGACGAAACCGGCCGCTTCGAGGACAAGCCCTACCACGTCTCCCTCGGCGTGGGCAGCGCGTTCACCTGCGGCTATCGCATGCGCATCCTCTGACCCCGAAAAAAAGCGCGGCCCCGGAGAGAAACCCTCTCTCCGGGGCCGTGCCTGTGTGCGTCATTCCTTGTCCTCATATCCCAGCGTGCGCAGGTCCTCCGGCCGGTTGCGCCAGTCCTCGCGCACCTTGACCCACAGCTGCAAATTCACCCGCATGCCCAGCAGGCCCTCGATGTCCTGCCGCGCCTCCTGGCCGATGCGCCTGAGCATCGCGCCCTGCTTGCCGATGATGATGCCCTTGTGCGCCGCGCGCTCGCAGTAGATCGTGGCGTGAATCTCCATCAGGTCGCCGCGGCGCTTCATGGCCAGCATCTCAATGCCGATGCCGTGGGGCACCTCGTCGCGCAGGTGCAGCAGCGCCTTTTCGCGGATCAGCTCGGCGCAGATCAGCCGTTCGGGCTGATCGGTCACCGCGTCGGGCGGGAAGTACTGCGGGCCTTCGGGCAGATAGCTCACCAGCAGCGCCCTGAGCTGCGCAAGCCCGTCCCCTGTGCGCGCGCTCACGGGCACGATGTCGTCATACCCCGCGTCCGAAAAGCTCTCCATCAGCGCAAGCAGGCTTTCGCGGGGCATGAGGTCGATCTTGTTGAGCACCAGCGCCTTTTTCACCTTCTGGCCGCTCATCTCCGCGGCGATGGCGCGGTCCTGCCTGCCCACGGCGGTTGCGTCCACCATGACCAGCAGCGCGTCAACGCCGCTGAGCGCGTCGTGCGCGGCCTTGACCATGTATTCGCCCAGGCGGCTGTGCGGGGTGTGCAGGCCCGGCGTGTCCAGAAACACGATCTGGCTGTGTTCGTCCGTGCATACGCCCATGATGCGGTTGCGCGTGGTCTGGGGGCGGTTGGATACAATGGCGATCTTCTCGCCGATCATGGCGTTCATCAGCGTGCTTTTGCCCACGTTGGGCCGGCCCACGATGGCCACAAATCCCGAATGAAAGGCTGGCATGAATCGTCCTCTTTCCGTATCAGCGGCGGGTCGCGCGGCGGCGCGGGAACGGCGTTGCGCCCGTCCCGTACCCCTGCGCCCGCCCCGCGTGTCAGTCCGGCAGGTCCTTGGGCCCGAAGCCGTGGGGAAGCAAGGCGGGCAAAGTGGTTTCGCCCACCTCGCCCTCGTCCCGCGTGTCAGTCCGGCAGGTCCCTGGGCCCGAAGCCGTGGGGAAGCAAGGCGGGCAAAGTGGTTTCGTCCACCTCGCCCTCGCCCCAGGTGACCAGCACCCGCAGCCCCGGCGCGAACTCGTTGAGCGCCTGGCGGCATGCGCCGCAGGGGTAGGGCGCGGAGCCGTTTGACGCGATGGCGATGGCGGTGAAGTCCCGCGCGCCCTCGCTCACGGCCTTGAACAGCGCGGTGCGCTCGGCGCAGTTGGTCAGCCCGAAGCTGGCGTTTTCGATGTTGCAGCCCTGAAACACCCGGCCGTCGGCGCTGAGCAGCGCCGCGCCCACGGCGTAGTGGCTGTAGGGGGAGTAGCTGTTTTCCATGGCCAGGCGGGCCAGGGCCAAAAGCTCCGCGTCCGTCACAGATGCCGGGCCCTCTCCGCGCGCGATTCCGGCCATGCCAAGGGCCTTTTCTTCCATGGCGCGCATCTCCTTTTGCTCGTCGGGGTCCATATGGTCATAGCCCATCAGGTGAAACAGCCCGTGGGCCAACAGGTAGCACAGCTCGCGGCGCGCGCTGTGGCCGTATTCGGCGGCCTGCTCCAGCGCGCGCGGGTAGGAAATCACGATGTCGCCCAGCAGGCACGCGCCCAGCTCCGGGTCGTACTCGGCGCGCAGCCGCTTCTCACAGCCGCGCGCGGTTTTGCCCGCCGGGTAGTTCACCGTGGGAAAACTGAGCACGTCGGTGGCCCGGTCCACGCCGCGCGTGCGCGCGTTCAGGGCGCGGATCTCCGCGTCGTCCGTCACCACCACATGCGCCGCCAGCGGCAGCGCCACGCCCTCCGCCGTCTGGCAGCACGCCGCTACCAGCGAAAGCGGCGCGCTCTCGGCTACGCGCACACGCTGCTCCCATTCGATCTTCATCGCTCCGCCTCCTCTTCGGAAGCGGTGAAGCCGGAGGAGTCGTCCGCTCCGGACGCCTCGCCCGCCCCGGACGCCCCGTCCGCTCCGGACGCCTCGCCCGCGCCGGACGCCGCAGCCTCCGCGCCCGCTCCGGAAGCGCTCGCCCCGGAAACCTCGCCCGCGCTCCTGCCGGACGCGCCGGAAGCACCCGCCCCGGACGCCTCAGCGCCCGCCCCGGAAGCACCCGCCCCGGAAACCTCGCCCGCGCTCTTGCCGGATGCCCCGGAAGCACCCGCCTCGGAAACCTCAGCCTCCGCGCCCTCTCCGGACGCCTCGCCCGCGCTCTTGTCGTTCGCCCCAGCCCCCGCGCCCTCCGCGCCGCCGCTCTCCTGCGCTTCCTGCGGCTGGATGCGGTGCAGCTCGCGCTCCTCGACGGGGCTTTCGGCGGCATCGGTCAGCCGGGCCTGCGCGGCCACATGCGCCGCCGCCGCCGGGCTGATGGCCGGATATTCGATGCGCTCATGGAACACGCCGTTGAGCACCGTGGCAAAGGCCTCGCAGATGCGCGTGATGTCGCGCAGGGTCAGCGGCGCGTTGTCCAGCTGGCCGTCGTCGAGCTTGCCGCGCACGAGCTTGGCGATGAACTCGCGGATCTTCTGGGGCGTGGGGTCGTGCATGCTGCGCACGGCGGCCTCCACGGTATCGGCCAGCATGATGATGGCGCTTTCCTTGCTCTGGGGCCTGCGGCCGTCGTAGCGGAAATCCGCGATATCGACGGCCTGGCCGTCGGCCTCCTGCAGGGCCTTGTGATAGAAGTACATGACCGGCGTATCGCCGTGGTGCTCCACGATGATGTCCTGAATCTCCTGGGGCAGGCGGTACTGCTGGGCCATGATGAGGCCGTCGCGGGTGTGAGCGGTCACGATGGCGGCGCTCACGTAGGGGTTGGTGTGCTCGTGGGGGTTGTCGCCGATCTGATTTTCCTTGAAATACAGGGGGCGCTTGAGCTTGCCGATGTCGTGGAAATACGCGCCCGCGCGGGCCAGCAGGGGGTTGCCGCCCACGGCCTCGGCGGCGGCCTCGGCCAGATTGGCCACGATGATGCTGTGGTGATACGTGCCCGACGCCTCAATCAGCAGGCGGCGCAGCAGGGGGTGGTTGGGATTGCTCAGCTCCAGGAGCTTTGCCGGGGTGGCCAGGTGGAAGAAGGTCTCCACCAGCGGGTCCAGCGCGATGCACAGCACCGAGGCCAGCAGCGCGCTGCCGGCGCTCCACAGCGCGTTGGCGAACACGTCGGCGATGGAGGTATTGGTCATAAACCCGATGGTGAGGATGATGACGATGTTGGCGATGGCCGTGAGGATGCCGCAGAGCAGCACCTGCTGGCGGTAGGGCCTGCGGCGGATGATGCCCACGGCCAGCAGCCCGCTGATGAAGGCGGTGAGCAGGAGGTTGACCATGGCGGCGCCGAAGGTGGTATCTCCGCCGGCGATGAGCGCGCTGACCAGCACGCTCACGCTCAGCGCGCCCGCGACGCCCGTATTGGCCGAGAGCAGGCCCGTGAGCATCATGGCGCTGAGCAAAGCGGGGGAGAGGTAGGTGTGGATCAGCTGGCCGAGGATGCACAGCCCCAGCGTCACGCACTGGATGAGCATCAGAATGATGAGGCGGCGCGGGCTTGTGAGGGTCTCCCGGTCAAAGAGGTAGAGCGCCAAAAGCAGCACCGCGATGCTCAGCGCCACCAGCAGCACCGCGCCCACGTACATCATGATATCGACGTTGTCGTCGTCCAGCATGCCCAGGCTGCGCAGCATTTCCAGCTGGTTGGCGGTCACGCGCTCGCGGGCGACGACGATGTTCTGTCCCTGCTTGTAGATGACCGGTTCCACGGCGGCGCGCGCCTCGTCGCGCAGCTTTTCGGTGGCTTCCTGATCGATGACCATGTTGGGGCGGATGACCTTGCGCAAGATGGGGGTGACGACGTTCTGGAGCAGGTCGATGTCGGTCTTGTAGCCGATGATCTGCTGCAAATACTGAATGGATTCGTTCACATACCCTTCGCGGATGGTGGTGTTGAGGGTGTTTTCCACGGCGGAGGTGATGTTTTCGTTCAGGTCGGCCATCTGCTGGTCGGTGGCGCGCAGCAGGGTGCTCAGCTGATAATCCGCCAGACTGATCTGGGTGAGCAGTGAGCGGGCATAGTTCAGTTCGGCCTCGGCAAAGACGTATTCGGCCTGTTTGTCGGGGTCGTCCGGGGCGTACTGCTCCAGCACGCGGTGGCCGTACTGCTGCACGGCGCTCACCTGCGCAAGCACGGTGGCCAGATCCTGCATGACCTGCCCGGCCACATCCTCCTTGAAGATGTAGCTGGGCTCCACCTGATTGGCGGCCGTCTCGCGCTGGCGCGCGGTGCTGATCTCGTCCACCACGTCCTTGCTGGCGGTGATGGTGGTGTGGGAGATGTCGCCCACCTTCAGGTCATACCGCTGGGGCGTGATGGCCGCCATGAACAGGATGCACAGAATCACGGCCCCGGCCAGAATCACATAGACGCACTGCGCCGTGCGGGAGCGCAGCGAATGCCCCACCGCCTCCCAGCTCAGCTGCTTTTTTTTGCGAATGGTACGCTTACCCGGCATCATGGCCTCCACCCTTTCGCGTGCTTTCGTAGGTTTCGTAAGCCCGCACCACGGTCTGCACCAGGTCGTGGCGCACCACGTCGGAGCGGTCCAGCGTCACAATGGCGATTTCGGGAATGCCCCGGAGCACCTCCAGCGCCTGCGTGAGGCCGCTTTGCTTGCCGGGGGGCAGGTCGGTCTGGGTTACGTCGCCGGTGACCACCACGCGGCTGCCCGCGCCGAAGCGCGTGAGAAACATCTTCATCTGTTCGGGCGTGGTGTTCTGCGCCTCGTCCAGGATGATAAAGCTGTCCGACAGGGTGCGCCCGCGCATATAGGCCAGCGGGGCCACCTCCAGCACGCCGCGCTCCTGCAGGCGCTGGTAGCTCTCCGCGCCCATCATGTCGTACAGCGCGTCGTAGAGGGGGCGCAGGTAGGGGTCCACCTTCTGGCTCAGATCGCCCGGCAGAAAGCCCAGCTTCTCGCCCGCCTCCACCGCGGGGCGCGTGAGCACGATGCGCTCGATCTCCTTGTTGCGCAGCGCCACCACGGCCAGCGCCATGGCCAGATACGTCTTGCCCGTGCCCGCCGGGCCCACGGCAAAGGTCAGCTCGTGCCCGCGGATGGCCCTGACGTAGTCGTACTGCCCCAGCGTCTTGCAGCGCACGGGGCGGCCCCGGTGGGTGATGGCCACCACCTCAAAGGCGATGTCGTCCAGCCGGTCCAGCTCGTCCTGACGCGCCAGCTTCGCGGCGTAGCGCAGCGTGGTGCGGTCGATCTGCGCGCCGCGGGCGCTCAGGTCCATCAGCTTGTCCACCACCCGCGCGGCCAGGGCCGCGTCCTCCTCCCCGCCGCTGATTTCCAGGTCGGACCCCCGCACCGCGAGCGTCACGCCCAGCTCGCCCTCCAGAAGGGAAAGGTTGCGGCCGTTGGCTCCAAAAATGGAAAGATACGCGTCCATCCCCGTGAGGGGGACGCGGATGGATGGGGTGAGTGTCAAAAGCGGTTGCCTCCGTTCATGCCGGCGCGGGGCCGGCAATATCCATCAGCCATTCCGCGGTGGCGGTTGCGGCCAATGTATCATCTTCTATCATACAATAATCTACCCATTTGTCAATGATCTCATAGCCATACAGCAGGGTTTTGAGCCGGTCCAGCGCGGCCTGACCCGCCTCGGCGCGCACCTCGCCCTCCGGGCGGCGGACGTATTCCAGGCTCACCTCGCGCAGCACCGTGGCCTTGCGCCACACGGGGAAAAAGCAGCCCACCACCGGCGTCTGCGTGATATAGGCGTTGCTGGCCAGAAAATCGGGCGTTTCGGGCTCGGCGGGCAGCGAAAACCACGGCGTCACGATCTGCTGTACCGCCGCCTCGCGGCCCGTCTCCTCGCTGTGGATCTCCAGCATGGACATCTCCACCGTGTGCGTAAGCCAGCAGCGGGCGATCACCGCGCCCCGCGCGGCCACGGGGACGGTGGCTCCGTCCGCGCCCCGCTCCTCGCCGCGAATCAGCACCTGCCCCGCGCGCACCGCGTCGCCCGCCTGAACGGCCGCCGTGCCCGCGTATACCCGCACGGAATCGACGATGCCGTCGCGCAGGGCGACCACGTCGCCCGGCTGGGCGGAGGGCAGCTCCGGCATGGGCACGCCGCGCGTCACGTCCACCACGAGCGTCACGTTGCTCACATAGGCATGAAACCACGCCACCTCCGGGTAGCGAAGCGTGAGGTTTCGCTCCAGCGCGGAGGTGTCCAGCGCGTCGCGCCGCGCGCCCGGCACATAGCCCGCCTCCTGCAGGTAGGCCGCGATGTCCGCGCGGTAGGGCCCCGCGCCGTTGATCTCCACCCGCCACACCAGCTGCGACAGCCAAAACGCCGCCGCCAGCGCCAGCGCGGCCCCAAGCAGCGCGCCGGGCCGCTTTTTGAGCGCCTCCCAAAGCGCCGCCAGCTGCGCGGGGCGCGCGCGCTGCACGCGCCAGCCCTTTTCCCCGGCCAACTGCCTCACGCGGGGCAGGTCGCGCAGGTAGCAGGCACACTCCAGCGTCCGCGCCCCCGTCCGCCGGGCAGACAGCAGCGGCACGCCCTCCTTTTGCAGCGTGTTCATGAAGCGTTCCAGGTTCAGCCCCGTCAGCGTGAAGCGGCAGGTGACAAACGGCAAGCGGGGGATGTTCACGGCGCGGTCATCCTTTCGGGCGGTAGCACAGCTTTTCGATCTTGCCAAACACGACCAGCCCGTCGCGGTCGTAGCGCGACAGGGACAGCTTTTCGCCGCTGATGACCAGCAGGCCGCAGAGGGTCTTGAGCGCGACCTCCGTTTCCGTGCAGGCAAAGATGCCCTGATGCTGCTCCACGATCAGCTTTTCATCGCCCAGCAGCACCGAGCGCGGCCAGCCCAGCACCAGCTCCTGCGGAATATCCGCCCGTTTGAGCTTCTCCAGCACGCCGGTCCCCCCTTTCCACAACACGGTTTGGGGAAGGATATGCAAAGGAAGGGGCGGGCATGCGGGGCGCGGGGGAAAGAGTGGGGTGCAGGGGCCTCCCCGGTTGCTCAATCATGCGCGCTTTCCTGCCTTTCGCAAATATCGGCGTTCTGCGCGCTGGCCGCGCGCAGCCCTTGTATTTGCTCACGCCTGCGGGTCGCTTTGCGCTTCGCGCAACAGCCCACCGGGCTGACGCTCCCCTGCGGCGCGCGCATGGTTTCGCTGCCCTCGCAAATATCGGCGTTCTGTGCGCTGGCCGCGCACAGCCCTTGTATTTGCTCACGCCTTCAGGTCGCTTTGGGCCTTCGGCCCAAGTGCCCACAGGGCACACGCTTCCCTCCGGCACGCGCATGGTTTCGCTCCCTCGCAAATATCGGCGTTCTGTGCGCTGGCCGCGCACAGCCCTTGTATTTGCTCACGCCTTCAGGTCGCTTTGGGCCTTCGGCCCAAGTGCCCACAGGGCACACGCTTCCCTCCGGCACGCGCATGGTTTCGCTCCCTCGCAAATATCGGCGTTCTGTGCGCTGGCCGCGCACAGCCCTTGTATTTGCTCACGCCTTCAGGTCGCTTTGGGCCTCTGGCCCAAGTGCCCACAGGGCACACGCTTCCTTTCGGCGCACCTCCAGGTCGCTTTGGGCCTCTGGCCCAACAGCCCACCGGGCTGACGCTCCCCTCCGGTGCCCCAAAAACCTGTGCCGCAGCACAAAACGCGAGCGTTGCGAGCGCCCAAAGGGCGCAAGAAACGCGGCACACCCCACCTTCCCAAAAGTCCCACGAACGCCCCTCCGCCTCCATCAAAAAAAACCGCCCGCCCCCGCACAAGCGGGAACGGGCGGCCACAAGGCCCGCCGGATCAATCAGGCAAACGGATTCTCCGTCGGATACGGCAGCGACGCGGGCCGGTTGTAGGCGATGTCCTTAACGCCCAGGAACTTGAACACCTCAAACAGCGCCGCGCCCACATGGTGGAAGGCGACCGCGCCGTGGTGCGGGTAGCGCTTGCCCACCAGCACGTGGCGGTAGAAGCGGCCCATTTCGGGGATGGCGAACACGCCGATGCCGCCGAAGCTGCGGGTGGGCACGTCGAGCACCTCGCCCTGGGCCACATAGGCGCGCAGGACGCCCTCGCTGTCGCACTGGAGGCGGTAGAAGGTGATGTCGCTGGCGGCGATGTCGCCCTCAAGGGTGCCGCGGGTGAAGTCCGGCTCGCTGCCCTCCGGCTCCAGCAGGCGGTGCTGGATGAGCTGGTACTTGACGGCGCGGCTTGCGCAGAGCTTGCATTCGGGCGTGTTGCCGCAGTGGAAGCCCATGAAGGTGTCGCTGAGCTTGTAGTCGTACTTGCCCTTGATGTCCTCGTCGTAGATGTAGGCGGGCACGGTGTTGTTGATGTCGAGCAAGGTCACGGCGTCGTCGGTCACGCATAGGCCGATGTACTCGCTCAGCGCGCCGTAGATGTCCACCTCGCAGGCCACGGGGATGCCGCGCCCGGCCAGGCGGGAGTTGACGTAGCAGGGCTCAAAGCCGAACTGGCTGGGGAAGGCGGGCCAGCACTTGTTGGCGAAGGCCACGTACTGCCGCGCGCCCTTGTGGTTTTCGGCCCAGTCCAGAAGCGTCAGCTCGAACTGCGCCATGCGGCGGTTGAGGTCCTCGTAATAGGCGCCCTCGCCCATCTGGGCGGCCATGTCGCGGCACACCTCGTCGATGCGGGGGTCGTTCTCGTGCTCCCTGAAGGCCACCAGCAGGTCCAGCTCGCTGTTTTCCTCGATCTCCACGCCCAGCTCGTAGAGGCCCTTGATGGGGGCGTTGCAGGCGAAGAAGTCCTGCGGGCGGGGGCCGAAGGTGATGATCTTGAGGTTCTTCACGCCGATGATGGCGCGGGCGATGGGCAGGAAGTCGCGGATGCGCTGGGCGGTCTCCTCCGCCGTGCCCACGGGGGCTTCGGGGATGTAAGCGCTGAGATGCCGCATGCCCAGGTTGTAGGAGCAGTTGAGCAGGCCGCAGTAGGCGTCGCCGCGGCCGTTGATCATGTCGCCGTCGCCCTCGGCCGCGGCCACGTACATGCACGGGCCCTCAAAGCGCTGGGCGATCAGCGTTTCGGGGGTTTCGGGGCCGAAGTTGCCCAGGAACACCACCAGCGCGTTGCAGCCGGCGGCGCGCACGTCCTCGACGGCCTTGAGGGCGTCCTTTTCGTTCTCCACGGTGACGGGGCATTCGTAGAGGCCCTCGCCATAGGCCTTGACGATGGCGGCGCGGCGAGCCTGGCTCAGCGCGATGGGGAAGCAGTCGCGGCTGACGGCGATGATGCCGGGCTTGACCACGGGGATGTTCTGAAGCATGGTATCCACTCTCCTTTGCAGTTTTGAAGGGCGATCAGAGGTCGCCCGCGATGTCGATGTTTTCGCCCGTCAGGCCGATCACCGCGCCCTTTGCGGCCGGTGCGCTGTCCGGATGGGCGATCAGCCACTTGTTGCGCGCCCAGAGCTGGCGGTCCAGCGGGTTGGGCGCGCCGGGAAGGCGGAAGTCGGTGTTGGTGCCCGCGGGCAGCGCCACCATCACGCGGAAGCCCTTCGCGGGGTCGGCGTGGCAGGGGGAGTAGTGCAGCGTGGTGGCGTAGACCTCGATCAGCACGCCCGCCGGCACGCGGAAGGCGCGCACCTTCGCGGTATCCAGCACGCCGTTTTCCATCTCGTCCTGCTTGGCCAAAAGCAGGATAAACGCCTCGGTCCCCAGGTTGAACTCGCTGTCGCGGTGGTATTCCAGGCAGTTGAGGCGCGTGTTGTGGCCGTTGCACCAGCCCAGCTGGAACGGCATGCCGCCAAAGAGCGCCTCGCCGACGGCCTGCGCGTCCGCGGCGGCGTGCAGCGCTTCCTCGCGCGGGGTGTAGGCCACGGCGTCGGGCAGGGGGGTCGTTTTCAGGGCCGCCAGCAGCCCGTCCACGGGGTAGCCCTCCACCACGCGGCCATAGGGCTTGAAGGCAGGGTCAAACACGGATCGAATTTCCACAGGATGTCGCTCTCCTTTCCTCCGCTCACAGGGCGGCCAGCCGTCCGCAGGCGGGTTTCAACGCAGGATACAGGCTTTCGTACAGCCGGTAGTAGGGTTCGTAGGCGGCGGAGCGCTCCGCGTCGGGCAGGAGCGCCTCTCCGGGCCGGACCAGCGCGGCGCTGGCGGAGGGCACGTCCGGGTACACGCCCGCGGCCACGCCCGCCAGAATCGCCGCGCCCAGCGCCGGGCTTTCGGGCGCCTGCACGGTCTGAACCGGCAGGCCGAACACGTCGGCCATCATCTGCCGCCAGAAGGGGCTGCGCGCGCCGCCGCCGCAGGCCAGCATGCTTGCGGGCTTAACGCCCATGCCGCGCAGAATGTCGAGGTTCTGCCGCTGGGAGTAGATCACGCCCTCCATCACAGCGCGCAGCAGGTCGCGCCGGGTGTGGATGGCGCTCAGGCCGATGAACGCGCCGCGCGCGTTTGCGTCCAGCAGGGGGCTGCGCTCGCCCATCAGGTAGGGCAGAAAGAGCAGCCGGTTCGCGCCGATGGGGCTTTGCGCGGCCTCGCGGTTCATCAGGTCGTAGGGGTCCACGCCCATCTGGGCCGCGGCCTCGCGCTCGGCCTGGCAGAACTGGTCGCGGTACCATTTCAGCGACAGGCCCGCCGCCAGCGTGCAGCTCATGTTCGTATACGCGCCGGGCACCGCCGCGCAGAAGGTGTGCACCCGGCCCTCCGGGTCGATGCGCACGGTGTCGGAATGGGCGAACACCACGCCGCTTGTGCCGATGGTGGTAAACGCCCTGCCGCTCTCCGCCACGCCGGTGCCGATGGCGGCGGCCATGTTGTCGCCCGCGCCGCCGGCCACCACCGTGCCCGCGCGCAGGCCCGTCAGCTCCGCCGCTTCGGGGGTGATGGCGCCCGCCGCCTCGCAGCTTTCCACCAGCGGGGGCAGAAGCGACAGGCTAAGCCCCAGCTTGTCCATGATCTCCTTTGACCAGCGCCGCGCCGGCACGTCCAGCAGGTTGGTGCCGCTGGCATCGCTGATCTCCTGCGCCAGAACGCCCGTCAGGCGGTAGCGCACGTAGTCCTTGGGCAGCAGCGCGTGCCGCGCGCGGGCGAACAGCTCCGGCTGATGCCGGCGCACCCAGAGGATCTTGCCCGCGGTAAAACCCGTCAGCGCCGGGTTGGCCGCGATCTCGATGAGGCGCTTTGCGCCCACGGCCTGCGTGATTTCGTCGCATTCCCGCTGGGTGCGGCCGTCGCACCACAGGAGGGACCGGCCCAAAGGCTCGCCGCTTTCATCCAGCAGAACCAGCCCGTGCATCTGGCCGCTGATGCCCAGGCCCTTCACATCGCCGGGATTGACCCCGCTTTTCTCCAGCACGCCGCGGATGGTGCTGACGGCGGCGTTCCACCAGTCCCGCGGGTCCTGTTCAGCCCAGCCGTTTTGCGGCTGATAGAGCGGGTACTCCACGCTCTGGCTGGCCACCTCGCGGCCCTCCGCGTCAAAGAGCACCGTCTTGGTGCCGGAGGTTCCCAAATCCACGCCAAGCAGGCAGATCAACGGTTCCTCATTCCTTTCGGGACGCCCGCAAAGGGCGTTTGTGGGGGAGTGTGCACGAGCACATTTTTGTTCTGAAAAAAGGATACCCCAATTTGAAACGCTTGTCAATCCTGAAATGGGCCGTTCCCCGGGGCGGGCGAGAGGTTTTCCGGCAGCTTGATCTGATTTTCCATAATGATGCGGCGGTCGTCCATCATCTCGCCGGAGAGCACCATGTCAAAGGCGGCGCGCAGCGAGCGGTAGCCCTGCTCGAAGGGCTGCTGGCACACCACCGCCCGCACGATGCCCAGGCGCATCATCTCACGGGTGGCGGGCACGTCGTCGTACCCCACCACGCGGATCTCCCCGGCGCGGCCCGCGCTGATGAGGGCGCGGCACACCCCCTCGCACCCCGCCGTAACCACAAACATGGCGTCGATTTCGGGGTGGCTGCGCAGCATGTCGCGCGTGACGGCATAGGCGCGGGCGGGGTCGTCCAGGCTGTTTTCCACGGCCACGACGGGCAGCTCGGAGCACCGCGCCAGCCGCTTGCGAAAGCCCCGCAGCCGCGCCACGTGGCCCATCAGCGTGGGTGCGCCCGCCACTACGCCCACGCGGCCCCGCGCCTGGGTCATCAGCTCCAGCAGGGCCGCGGCAGTGGCCCCGCCGCTTTCATAATCGCTGCCCACATAGCAGCAGCGGCTGCTGGCGGGCAGGTCCGTATTGACGGTCACGGTGGGCACGCCCCGCGCCTTGAGCTGCTGAACCCGCGCCTCCACGCGCGGGTCGTTGACGGGCTGGAGCACCAGGGCGCTCAGGGAGGGGGACAGCTCGTCGATCAGGGCCAGCTGGCGGTCCACGTCGTAGCCGCGCATGGCGCGCCGCTCCACCGTAACGCCGTAGGGCAGCAGCTCCTCCTCCGCGCGGGCCAGCCCCGCATATACATCGTCAAAAAAAGGGTTTCCCTCGCTGCACATCACCACCCCGATGACGGGCTGGCTGCGCTTGACGCTCAGGGCGCGCCCCAGCATGCTCTTGGTGTAGCCCATGCGCTCCACCGCCTGCAAAATCATGCGCTCGGTTTCAGGGCGCACCTTGCCCCGGCGGTTGATGACGCGGTCCACCGTGCCGCGGCTGACGCCGCAGATTTGCGCGATCTCCTTCATGGTGGCCATGGGCCGTCCTCCTTTCCCGGCGGGATCAGGCCCGCAAGCCGAGTATACCACGCCCCGCGCGCCGCTTCAAGGCGGCATGTGTGAAAAGGCCGCCGCATGCGGCCTTTTCCGACAAGCTAACGCCCCGCACGGCTTGCCGTGCGGGGCGGGGCCATCCGGCCCGGAGGGGGCCGGGGGTACCTTACTTCGCGAACGCCTGAATCAGCGCGGTGGCGATGGCCTGGCAATCGATGGTGGCGCCGGCGATGACGTCCACATCGGTGCTCTGGCTGTCGATCACAGCGTTTACATACTCGGCCAGCTGCTCGTCGGTGATGATCATCTCGGAGCGGCCCTCGCCGATGGTGATGGCGGTCAGCTTGCCGCCCTCAACGGTCATCTTGACCTCGATCTTGTCGTGGAGGCCGTCCACCACGGCGGTGTACTCGCCGTCGGCGGCGTCAGCCCACGCGGGACCGGTCTTTTCTTCCTTCACGACTTCCTTGACCTCGCTCTCGCCGCCGAAAGCGGTCTGAGCGGCGGTGCGGCCGGAGAGCATGGCCTCGGAGAGGAACACGCCGTTCTGATACAGGTTGGACACGTAGCTGCCCAGCTCGCCCGCCTCATACAGGCCGGGGATGGGGTTCTCGTTCCAGTCCAGCACGCGGCCGTCGGTATCGCGCTTGGCGCCGCCGGTGGTGGCCACGAGGGTGGGGGTGATGGATACGGCGTAGAAGGGCGCCTTCTCAATGGGAGCCATGGTGGCGGGATCGCGGCCGAAGTCCTCGTCCACGCCCTTTTCGCACATCTCGTTGTAGCGGTCGATGGTGGCCTGAAGCTCGACGGGGTCGCGGCCGATCTTCTCGGCCAGCTCCTCGATGGTGTCGGCCTTGATGATCCAGCCCTTTTCGATCTCGGCGAGGTTGTCGTTGGACCAGGTGTAGCCCTCGGTGGTGGTAGGCCAGCTGAGCCACTGGCTGGCAATGGAGCCGGCCTCGCGGGTAGCTTCGTCGAAGATCAGGTGCACGGGCAGGGCGCGCTCGTGGGGCAGGTCCACATAGCGGCCGTACTCCATGTACTTCATGTGCTGGCGGTGATAGCCGTAGGACTCGTTGTAGAAACGGCTGTTGTCGGACGCGATTTCAATCCAGGAATTGCCGGGCATGTCGAAGTTGCGCATGAAGGTGGACTCGTACTCCGGCACCTTGATGCCCAGCCAGAAGCCGCCGGACTGGGTCTGGTTCTTCATGTGCCAGATCTTGGCGCCGGCTTCCATAAGCATCTTGATGCCGTCGCCGGTGTTGCCGGGGGTGCCGGCGGTGTAGACCTCGTCCATGCCGTGGAAGTCGCGCTGCATTTCGAGGTTGTTCTCGTAGCCGCCGCAGGCCAGGAGCACGCCCTTGGCGCTCTTGATGGTGTATTCGTTGCCCTCGGCGTCGGTGGCGACCACGCCGCTGACCTCACGGGTCACGGGGTCCTGCACCAGGGCGATGGCGGGATTCTCGTAGCGCACCTCGATGCCGCGCACCTTGGCGGCCTCGGCGAAGCAGCGCCACACGCCGCCGTTTTCAAAGGCGCCGGAGTTCTTCTTGCGCAGGTGAGCGCTGGTGCCTTCGAACACGCTGCCGGGGAAGGTGTCGAACTCGACCACCAGGCTGCCCCACTTCAGTTCGCCGCCGCCCACATAACCGGCTTCGTATCCGGCGCTGTCGGCCACGCTCTCGATCCAGGGCAGCTGCTCGGCAAAGCCGTTCACCAGCCAGTCCAGGTACTCGTCGGGAATGGGGTTGGGCTCGTTGCAGGCTTCCAGGTACTTCTTGAATTCGGGCACGCCGTTTTCGGACGGCACGATAAAGGTCTGGCCGGAAGCGATGGAGTTGCCGCCCGCAAGGGTTTCGGGCATCTTCTCCAGCACGACCACCTTGGCCTCCGGGTCGATGTCGTGGGCTTCCACGGCCGCGGCCGCGCCGGCCAGGCCGAAGCCAACGATTACGAAGTCAGCTTCCTCATCCCAGGTTTCCACGGTCTGAACGGGGCGCACCCACTCAGCCGACGCAGTGGCGGCCACGCTCATCAGGAGCGTTACCGTCAGCAGCAGTGCCAACAGTTTTTTCATGACGAAATACCCCCAGATGTAATGTATTATGACGCGCGCAATTTTGCGCGATGTCATTCTCCCGTCATCCTCCACGGCATATTGACACAACCTTCACAACCGTGGGCCAAAAAAAACGCCTTTCGCCAGACTTGTCTTTTTCCCCTGCATCGTGTACACTGATAGTATAAAGGCTCAAGCGGCTTGACTGTCAAGGGTTTCTTCCATCCGGGCCGCACGAATTTTTGCAGGGGGCAAAACATGAAGATTTCCATAGGAACGCTGTCCAGAGCGTTCGGCTTGAGCGATGAAGCGTTGCGGTTTTACGAGAAAAAGGGGCTTTTGCATCCCGTACGTGAAAACGGCAACGGCTATCGCGTCTTTGAACTGGCGGATATCCAGCGCATCTCCAACATCCAGCGGCTCAAGAGCCAGGGATTCACCCTGGAGGAGATTCAGCGCGTGTACTCCGGCAGCGGCAGGCAGGAGCTGGAAGCCCTCTACCGGGAGAAGATCGCCGAAATGGAGCGCAAGATCGCCTATGACAACCACGTTCTGGCGCGCATGAGCGCCTCCGCGCGCACGCTGCAAACGGCGCAGGAGCAGCTCATGCGCCCCGTGCGCCTGTCGCTGGGGCGGGTGTACCTGCTGGAATATCCCTCCGTGCCGGACATGTGGGCGCGGGTGGAGAAGGAGCCGCTGCTCAAGCGCCTCTTCGGGGCGCTTCCGCTGACGGCCTATACCACGCTCATCGGCCGGGAGGCGCTGGACGGCGCGCCTCCCCGCATGACCAAGGGCATTCTGTTCCATGAAAGCGACGCGGAGGTGCTGGACCTTTCCCCGAAGGGGTTTCGCCTGATCGACGCCACCAGCGCCGTGGGCTGCCTGTTCCGGCTGGAGAACGGCGGCTTTGACGCCGGTGTGATGCTGGAGCGCCTCTCCGCCTATATGCGGGAGCACCGGCTGCACGCCTCGGACGACCTGTTCACCCAGCAGCTGGTCAGCTATGTGGATGACGGCGGCAACGCCATCCACTACGCCCGCATGATCGTGCCCATCGGGGCGGAACCCCCCGCCTGACGCCCCCGAACGGGGCAGGCGCGGCCAGCCGCCCGCGCGGGCGTGGGGGAGCGCGGCCCTTGCGGCAGAAAAGGAGGTCGGAGGATGATCCCTGTCGTTGTCTGGTACGTGGCGGTGAACGCCGCCGCGTTCGGCCTGTGCGCCGCGGCCCGGTCCCGCCGGACCGGGGGCGCGCTTTCGGCGCTTGTGCGGCTGACGGTCGTGGCCGGGGGCGCGCCCGGCATGCTCCTTTCCCGCGCGATTTGGAGGCGCGGCCCGCGCGAAACCGGCCCGCTGGCCCTGGCCTGGCCGCTGATGTGGCTGTTGCTGCACGCCGCCGTGCTGGCGGCCCTCGCGGACCGCGCGGGCGGCGGCGCGGGCGGCTGGCTGGCCGTGCTCCGCCGCGTGCCGGGGCTGGGGCTGTACCTGGCGTGCGTCAACGCCGCCGCGTTTCTCGCCTTTGCCGCCGACAAGGCCAGGGCGGCGCTGGGCCGTTTTCGCATCCGGGAGACGGCGCTGCTGAGCCTGGCGCTGGCGGGCGGCGCGCTGGGCGCCCTGGCGGCCATGCACCTGTGCCGCCACAAGATCCGCACGCCGCGCTTCGCGTGGGGCGTGCCGGTGCTGCTGGCGGTGCAGTGCGCGCTGCTTGCATGGGGGAGCGCGATGGGGTGAGGCGGCAGGACGCCGCAGAAAAACGAAAAGTTGGAGCCATCCGGCTCCCGCTCCAGCTTGTCGAAAAAGCTCGCCTGCGGCGATTTTTCCGACAGAACGCGTTTCCCCTGCGCTTTCAGCGCGGCCGGGGAAACGCGCAGGGAAACCTTGCTGCGCAAGGCTTCCGAATCCACCGCACATGTCGCTGGATTCGGATTTCACTCGGAGGGCTGCGGCCCTCCGAACCTCTCTGAAGGGTTTTGGTCGATGGTATCCGTCTGCCCGATCAGCCGGCGGATGAAATCGGATTCGGCGTCCGTGTCGATGCCGCTGTGGCTGTAGAGCACGATCAGGTCGGAGGCCGCGTCCATCTCCTCCTCGTAGTGCAGGTAGGTGTCAATCACGCCCGCGAAGTAGATGCCTTCCCAGTTTTCGGGCACGTCCCACTTGGACACGTTGGGGTTGCCGATGCCCATCACCGCCACCTTCACCCCGTCGAAGTCGAAGATGCGGTAGGGATCGTAGCCGTGCCAGGTAGCCCAGTCCCTGGCTTCGTCGGAGTTGGTGGCCGCGTCCAGATAATCGGCCATGGAGACCCATACCTCGTCCTCGCCCTCGGCGGGGGGCGCGGTCAGGTCGGCCAGCTGCCGGGAGAGGATGTCCATGCCGTAGTTGTATTCGTGGTTGCCGGTCACAAACAGGTCATAGTCCATCATGCGCAGCGCCTTCATGGCCGGGTCCTGCACGTCCGGCTGATAGAAGGCGTAGTAGTACGTCAGCGGCGTGCCCTGCACCAGGTCGCCGCAGTCGCCCAGGAACACGTTTTCGTATTGCGCGCGCTGCTCTTCGACGTAGGTGGCCACGCGCGTCAGCCCCCTTGCGTACTGGCCGGACTGGCTGATGTCCGCGGTGTAGTTGGTGGCGTAGAGCTGTCCATGAACGTCCGATGTGCCCAGGAAGAGGATTTCGACCGTATCCCCGGTCGCCTCGCCGAAGGCCCATACCGGCATGAGCAGACACAGAACCAGCAGGAGCGACAGCAGAGTTGCGCTTCGATGCTTCATGTTCACGACTCTTTTTTTTTTCATGCGGCTGTACGTACGGGTCAAACACTGTAGTTTCATTATACCATAGCGATTTGGCAAAGAAAACCTGTTTTGCATAAAATTTGGACGCCATTTTTGGTATATATGACAGAAAAATTCGACGGCGTCATCAAAATCCCTGATGGATTGACAGCCCACGTGCCCCGCGAGCGTCGTACATCATTTTCGTGTGCCGGAAAAAAGAGGAAATCCTTACGCCCGCCCGTTCGTTGTATGGATGACGGTTTTCCGCAAAACAGGGAAACAAAGGAGGCGTTGAACGATGAAAAGACGGATCTGCGCGCTTGTGGCGGCGCTGCTGCTCCTTGGCGCGACGGCGTCGGCGGCCCCTCTGCCGGAGGGCATGATGTATCTGGCCGCGTGCCGGGTGGAGGGGGAGACCACCGGGGGCGTGACGTTTGCCGTGACCGAGGCGGCGTATGACGGAGCGGTTCTCACCCTCAAGGTGCTTCTGACGCCCAACGACGAAAACACCGCCCTCATGGACAATCAGGTGGAGATGCCCGCGGACGACAGCTGGTTCCTCGAGGAAAAGGAGACGGCGTCCGCGCTGGGCGACACGGTGCTGGGCGTGGTGTGCGACATCGGCGGCCTCACGGACGAAAAGGGCAACAATCTCGCCCTGGAATACCGGTGCACGCCCGCGCGCAGGGGCCGGACGATGACGTATACCTTCGAGGTCCCCCTCAAGAACGCGCCCGAAACGGCGCAGGTGGAGCTGTATTTCGGCGTCAACGAGGACCTGGGCTTCCGCTTCGAGCAGGACGCGCGCCTGCTGCTGCGCGTGCCGCTCCCCGCCCTCGTCCCCCTGACGGCGGACTGACGCAAAAACCCCCGCCTCCCGGCGCATCTGCGCGCACGGAGGCGGGGGCCTTTTTTGTTTTACCGCTGCCCGTAGTAGGCGTTGGGGCCGTGCTTGCGCTGGAAGTGCTTCTCCAGCACATGCGCGGGCGCGGGGGCGGCGTCGGGGTCGATCTGCACGGTGTAGAGGGCCATGCGGGCGACCTCCTCCAGCACCACGGCATGGTACACGGCCTGCGCCGCGTCCTTGCCCCAGGCGAAGGGGCCGTGGTTGCGGCAGATCACGCCGGGCACATGCACGGGGTTGATGTTTCGGGTCTGGAAGGTCTCCACGATGACCACGCCGGTGTTGTGCTCGTAGCCCGCATTGACCTCCTCGGGGGTCAGGCTGCGCGCGCAGGGCACGGGGCCGTGGAAGTAGTCGGCGTGGGTGGTGCCGTAGCAGGGGATGTCGCGCCCGGCCTGGGCCCAGCCCACCGCGTGCGGGCTGTGGGTGTGCACGATGCCGCCCAGCTCGGGAAACGCCTTGTAGAGCACCAGATGGGTCTTGGTGTCGGAGGAGGGGTTGAGGTTTCCTTCGACCACCTTGCCGTCCAGGGAGATCACGACCAGCTTGCCGGGGGTCAGGTCCTCATAGGACACGCCGGAGGGCTTGATGACCACCAGCCCCTTTTCCCGGTCGATGCCGGACACATTGCCCCACGTATAGGTGACAAGGCCGCGGCGGGGCAGTTCCATGTTGGCCTCATAGACGGCCTGTTTGAGAAATTCCAGCATAAAAGCCTCCTGCGATGATTGTCCGGGCGGGCCGGCGGGGGGAAGGGCCCCGCCGGCCTCGTCCGGACATGTAAAATGGGGCCGGAACCGTTATTTCAGCTTCCACGCCAGGTCGGACAGGAACAGGTCGTGCTCCAGCCCTTCCACGGTGGTGTCCCTGGTGATGTGCACGAACTCGATGTCCATCATGCGGGCCCAGTCGCGCATCTGCTCGGCGGTCACGTCGTAGCTGAGCACCGTGTGGTGCGCGCCGCCGGCGGTGATCCAGCAGGTCAGGCCTGTGGTGAGGTCGGGCATGGCGCGCCACATCACGCGGGCCACGGGCAGGTTGGGCATGTCCATGATGGGCTTGACGCACTCGATGTCCTGGCAGATCAGGCGCAGGCGGCCGCCCATGTCGATGAGGCTGACGACGATGGCCTTGCCCGCGTGCCCCTCAAAGACCAGACGGGCGGGCGGCTCGCGGTCGCCGATGCCCAGCGGATGCACCTCGATGCGGGGCTTTTCCGCCGCCACCGAGGGGCAGACCTCCAGCATGTGCGCGCCCAGGCTGTACTCCTGGCCCTCGACCAGATGGTAGGTGTAGTCCTCCATGAAGGCGGTGCCGCCGGTCTGGCCCTCGCTCATGGCCTTGAGGATGGCGGTCATGGCGGCCACCTTCCAGTCGCCCTCGCCGCCGTAGCCGTAGCCCAGCGCCATCAGGTGCTGGCTGGCCAGGCCCGGCAGCTGCTTCATGCCGTAGAGGTCCTGGAAGGTGTTGGAGAAGGCCTTGCAGCCCTCGGCGTCCAGCATCTTCTTCATGGCGATCTCCTCGCGCGCCTGATAGCGCACGGTTTCGAGGTCGTCGGTCGCAAAGTCGTAGGTGGCGCGGTAGAGGTTCATCAATTCGTCGATCTCCACGTCGGTGACGGCGTTCATCGTCTCCACCAGCGTGCCCACGGGCCAGGTGTTGACCTGCCAGCCCAGCTTGGCCTGCACCTCGACCTTGTCGCCCTCGGTCACGGCCACCTCGCGCATGTTGTCGCCAAAGCGCATCACCTTGAGCTGCTTGGAGAACGCCACGCCCACCGCGGCGCGCATCCAGTCGCCCAGCTGCCTGAGGACCTTTTCATCCTGCCAGTAGCCCGCGATCACCTTGCGCGGCATGCGCAGGCGGGCGGCGATGAACCCGTGCTCGCGGTCGCCGTGGGCGGCCTGGTTGAGGTTCATGAAGTCCATGTCGATCTCCTCGTTGGGGATCTCGCGGTTGTACTGGGTGGCGAAGTGGCAGTAGGGCTTTTGCAGGTCCACAAAGCCGTTGATCCACATCTTGGAGGGGCTGAAGGTGTGGCACCAGGTGATGATGCCCGCGCAGGCCGGCTGATAGTTGGCCTCGCGCACCACGTCGGAGATCTCCTTCTGCGTCTTGGCGGTCACCTTGTAGACCACCTTGCAGGGGAGCTTTCCGGACGCGTTCATCCAGTCGGCCATCTCGGCGGCGCGGCGGGCGACGGTTTCCAGCACTTCGGGGCCATAGAGGAACTGGCTGCCGACCACAAACCAGAATTCATACTGCTTCATGCTCATGGGGTTGTCCTTCCTTTCGGTATGCGGGGAACGCGGCCCCCGCTTATTTCAGATGGGATACGGCGGCGCGCTCGGCCTCCAGCGCCTGCGTGAAGCGGCGCGTGTAGGCCTCGAAGCCCTCGTGGTCCGCCGGATCGGGATCGAGGGTGATGCCGCTCGCGCCCGCGAACACCTTGTCTTTGAGGTAGGCTTCCAGCGTTTCGCCGGCCTCGCGGCGCACGCGGTAGGCCGCCAAAAGCGCCATGCCCCAGGGGCCGCCCTCGCCTGCGGTGGCCATCACCGAGACGGGCACGTTCAGCGCCCCGGCCAAAAGCTGCTGCGCGGTGCCGGGCGTCTTGAAGAAGCCGCCGTGGCCCAGCAGCGCGTCCATGCGCACATGCTCGTCCGCCAGAATGTCCATGCCGATCTTCAGCGTCACGATCGCGCCGTACACCAGCGAGCGCGCCAGATTGGCAAAGGAGAGGGCCGTGCCGGGCATGCGCACCATCATGGGCCGCCCCTCCTCCAGCCCCGTCACGGGCTCGCCGGAGAGGTACCCCACGTTGATCAGCCCGCCGCAGTCCTTCTGGCCCAGCATGGCGGTTTCAAACAGCGTGGTGTACACGTCGCCCTTGTTCATCGAAAGCCCCGCCGCCTGCGCAAAGCCGTAGAGCGCATCGGCCCAGGCGTTGATGTCGCTGGTGCAGTTGTTGCAGTGCACCATGGCCACGGGCCGCCCGGTGGGGGTGGTGACCATGTCGATTTCGGGATAGACCTTGCTCAGCGGCTTTTCCAGCACCACCATGGCAAAGACCGACGTGCCCGCCGATACGTTGCCCGTGCGCTCGGCCACGCTGTTGGTGGCGGCCATGCCGGTGCCCGCGTCGCCTTCCGGCGGGCACAGCGGCGCGCCCGCTTCCAGCGCGCCCGTGGGGTCCAGCAGCCGCGCGCCCGCCTCGGTCAGGCACCCCGCGTCCTCGCCGGCGCCCAGCACCTCGGGCAAAATATCGCGCAGCTTCCACGGATAGCCCTTCGCCGCGATCTTCGCGTCAAACGCCGCGAGCATCCCCGCGTCATAGTCGCCGGCCTCGCTGTCGATGGGGAACATGCCCGACGCATCGCCCACGCCCAGCGCCTTCACGCCCGTCAGCTTCCAGTGCACATAGCCCGCCAGCGTGGTCAGGAAGGCGATGTCCTTCACGTGCTCCTCGCCGTTCAAAATGGCCTGATACAGGTGCGCGATGCTCCAGCGCTGGGGAATGTTGAAGGAAAACAGCGCCGTCAGCTCCTCCGCGGCCTTGGCGGTCATGGTGTTGCGCCAGGTGCGGAAGGGGGCCAGCTGGTTGCCCGCCGCGTCAAAGGGCAGGTAGCCGTGCATCATGGCCGAGACGCCCACGGCCTCCAGCCGCGCGAGCGGCTCGCCGAGGGTTTCCTGCGTGTTGCGGGCCAGATCCGCGTATGCGTCCTGAATGCCCGTCCATACATCGTCCAGATGATAGGTCCATACCCCGTCCTCCAGACGGTTTTCCCAGTCGTGCGCGCCCATGGCCACGGGCGCGTGATCCGGTCCGATCAGCACCGCCTTGATGCGCGTGGAGCCCAGCTCAATGCCCAGCGCGCAGCGTCCCTCGCGGACCCATGCGGCCTGCTCCTGCTTTTGCATATTCTGTTCCCTCCTTGAAAGATGGTTATCCCATGTGATATTCGATGGATGGCCCCGCGGTTCCTCTTTCACAGACAGATCCCCTGCGGGACCTGCCCGCAGGGGCATGAGGGGGCCGGGGATCAGCTGCGGCGCGCCTTGACCTTGGCGAAGATCGCCTGCAGCACGATAAAGAAGCACAGCAGCAGCGCCGTGACCACGTTGGGCCAGGAGGAGCTGAGCTTGCCGTTGGTTTTGACCAGCGAGGAGATGGTGCCGTTGATGAGCACCCCGAAGAAGGAGCCGAACACGTTGCCCACGCCGCCGGTGAGGAGCGTGCCGCCGATGACGGCGGAGGAGATGGCGTCCATCTCCAGGCCCAGGGCCTGGCGGGTGGTGCCGCACATGGTGTTGAGCACGTAGCAGATGGCGCCGATGGAGGTGAGCACCGAGCAGAAGATGTGGGCGTTGAAGCGGGTGCGGCGCACGTCCAGGCCCATGAGGGCGGCGCTCTGCTGGTTGCCGCCCACGGCGTAGAGGCTGCGGCCGAAGCGCGTGTAGCGCAGGATGAAGAAGGTGGCGATGAGCACCAGCAGGGCGATGATCACGTAGATGCTGACGTTGGGCACCATGAGCTTGCCCTTTTTGTTCAGGTACGCGCCGATCTCAAAGGGCATGTTGAATTTCATCATGGACAGCTCCGTCATCAGGGAGCTGGAGGTGATGGATACCTGCTGGGTGGAGATCACGGCCGTCATGCCGCGGGCGAAGAACATGCCCGCCATGGTCACGATGAAGGGCTGGATGCCAAGGTACCCCACGCAATAGCCCTGAATGATGCCGAACACCACGCCGATGACCAGCATCAGCGGGATGAGCAGCTGGGCGGGCAGGCCCCAGGACTCCACGCCCACGGCCAGGAACATGCACTCCATGGCGATCACCGCGCCCACGGAGATGTCGATGCCGCCGGTGATCATCACGGCGGTCATGCCGCAGGTCACGCAGATGAGGCCGGCGTTGTTCTTGAGGATGTCCAGGAAGGTTTGCAGCTTGGTAAAGCCCTTGTCCGCGTAGGCGATGCAGCCCGCGGCGTACATCACCACAAACAGGCCGATGGTCAGCAGCAGCAGAATGGTGTTGCTGTTCATGCTCTTCTTTTCTTTGACAGCAGGTTTGGCGTGAATCATGCCTGCGCCTCCCTTCCGGCGTTCATCATGGCGTTCTTGACGGCGGCGCGCTTGGCGAAGTAGGCCTTGACCGCCGGCGACTGGATGGTGACGATCAGAATCACGATGATGGCCTTGAACACCGGGGCCTGCGCCGAGGACACGCCCAGCGCGTAGAGCGTGGTGGTGATGGCCTGAATGGTGTAGGCGCCGATGATGGAGCCGGACAGGCGGAACTTGCCGCCGCCCAGGCTGTTGCCGCCCAGGGCCACGGCCAGGATGGCGTCCATTTCAAGGTTGAGGCCGATGTTGTTGGTATCGGCGGAGTAGATGCGGCTGGTGGCCGTGATGCCCGCGATGCCCGCGAACAGGCCGCACACCACGTAGCAGATGAAGATGATCGCCGCCGACTTGTAGCCGGAGATACGGGCGGCTTCCTTGTTGATGCCCACGGCCTGCACATAGGTGCCCAGGGCCGTGAACTTGAGGACCAGCGCCGTGACCACGATGCACAGCACCGTAATCAGGATGGGCGTGGGGAAGATCCAGCAGTAGCCGCCGAAGAACTTGAAGCTCTCGACGTTGATGTAGACGATGTTGCTGTTGCAAAGCAGCAGGCCGATGGCGCGTCCGGCGGAGTAGAGGATCAGCGTGGCCACCATGGGCTGGATCTTGAGCCCGGCCACCAGGAAGCCGTTGAAGGCGCCGCACAGGCAGGCCACCAGAATGCCGGCCACAACGCCCAGCCACAGGGGGATGGCGTACTCGTTGACGTTCACGTTGCCAAAGCCGGCCAGCAGCACGCAGCACACGCCGCCCGCCAGCGACATCACCGAGCCCACGGAGATGTCCGTACCGGCGGAGGAGGAGACGACCAGCGTCATGCCCAGGGCGAGGATGGCGGCCTCGCTGCCGCGGTTGAGGATGTCGATCAGGCGGCCGTAGAGGATGCCGTTGTTGATGGAGATGCTGAAGAAGTTAAAGGCCGGGTTGCCGTTGGCCACGTCGTAGATGATGTTGACCAGCATGACCAGCACCATGGAAAACAGGGGCAGGAAGAGCTGGTTTTTGGTTACCTTTTTCACAAATGTCATCGTAGCCTCACCCCTCCGCTATGGTCTTCATGACCTTTTCCTGGGTCATGTCGCCGCTGAGCTCGCCCACCTTGGCGCCGTCGCGCAGAACCGCCAGACGGTTGCAGGTGCGCAGCATCTCCTCGATTTCGGAGGAGATGAAGAGCACGCCCTTGCCCTCCTGCGCCAGCTGGATGACCAGCTTCTGGATCTCGGTCTTGGTGCCGATGTCGATGCCGCGCGTGGGTTCGTCCAGAATCAGGAAGTCGGGATCGGTGGCCAGCCACCGGGCGATGATGACCTTCTGCTGGTTGCCGCCGGAGAGCTGCTTGACCGGCGTTTCGCGGCTGGCGCACTTGATCTGGAGCAGGTCGATGAACTTGTCGGCGATCTCCTCCTGCTCCTTCATGGGGATCAGGTCCAGGATGCCGCGCTTGGCCTGCATGGCCAGGATGATGTTCTCGCGCACGCTCAGGTCCCCGATGATGCCCTCGGCCTTGCGGTCGTCGGGCAGCATGCCCATGCCCAGGTGCATGGCGTCGATGGGGTGATGGATCTTGACCTCCTGGCCCTTGACCTTGAGGGTGCCGGTCTGGGCGCGGTCCGCGCCGTAGATGGCGCGCGCCAGCTCGCTGCGGCCGGAACCGAGCAGGCCCGTGAGGCCGATGACCTCGCCGCGGTGGAGCAGCAGGTCAAAGGGCTTGATCTTGCCGGCATGGCTGAGGCCCTCGGCGTCGATGAGCTCCTCCTTGGAAACGTTCAGCCCGCCTTCGGGCTTGATGGAGGCCAGGTCGTCGAAGTCCTTGCCCATCATGGCGGCGATCAGCTTCACGCGCGGCAGGTCGGCGATGGGGTATTCGCCCACAAGGGTGCCGTTACGGAGCACCGTGATGCGGTCGCACACGGCGTAGACCTGCTCCAGAAAATGCGTGACGAACACGATGCCCACGCCCTTGTCACGCAGGCTGCGCATGAGGGTGAAGAGCTTTTCCACCTCCACATCGTCCAGGGAGGAGGTCGGCTCGTCGAGGATGAGCACCTTGCAGTCCATATCCACCGCGCGCGCGATGGCGATCATCTGCTGCATGGCCAGGGAGTATTCCTCCAGATCGCGCGTCACGTCCACGGGCAGGTTGAGCTGCTCCATCAGCTGCCGCGCGCGGGAGATCATGGCCTTGCGGTTGATGGTGTGCAATTTCGTCATCGGTTCGCGGCCGATGAAGAGGTTCTCCGCCACCGAGAGGTTGGGGCAGAGGTTGACCTCCTGATACACGGTGGAAATGCCGCGCTTCTGAGCCTCCAGCGTGGAGTGATTGCGCACGGGCCCTTCGATGCCCTCCACGCGGATCTCGCCCGCCTCAAAATCGTTCACGCCGGTCAGACACTTGATCAGCGTGGACTTGCCAGCGCCGTTTTCGCCCATCAGCGCATGGATCTCACCCTTGCGCAGGGTGAAATCCACATGGTCCAGCGCCTTGACCCCCGGGAAGGTCATGGTGATGCCGCGCATGGTCAGGACGACGTTGTTTTCCATAGGGCCCCACGTCCTTTCTTTTTAATAATGGAATTGAAGAGATTCATTCAGATCGTTTTCATGCCGTCATGCCGGCCGGAAAACGGCGAGAGGGGGAGAGGCCATGCGGCCGCTCCCCGTAGCGTACGGGCACATCCCTTTTCGGGAGGTTTGGAGGGCCGCAGCCCTCCAAATGAATTCCGAATCCAGCGACCTGTGCGGTGGATTCGGAAGCCTTGCGAAGCAAGGTTTCCCTGCGGAAAACCCTGGCCGAGAGCGAAGCGAACAAGGGTTTTCCGTTTCGGCGGAAAAGGCCGCGAAGCGGACTTTTTCGACGGACCAGGGAGGGGGAGAGGCCATGCGGCCTCTCCCCGTTTTTTCAGGTCAGACCCCTGATGCCTGGCTGCGGGCGCTTCTTAGTAGGCGCGGCCGTCCAGCACTTCCTGGGTCATGGTGATGGCCAGCTCGGTCTCGATGCCGGGGGCAACGAAGGCGGAGTCGGGCACGTAGGTGACGGCGGGAACTTCCTCGCCGGCTTCCAGCTTGGCGATCAGCTCGGCCACGCCCTGAGCCTGCAGGGGGTTGCACTCGACGTTGCAGTTGATCTCGCCCTCGAGGGTGAGGGTCAGGCCCTGCTTGGTGGCGTCGAAGGAGATCAGGATCACGTCGCCGTCCACGCCGTAGGTGACGCCGGCAGCCTTCATGGCGTCGATGGCGCCGTAGGCTTCGTTATCGTTCTGGCACACAACCACGTTGAACTGGTCGGGGTAGGACTTGAGGTAGCTCTCCATGACCTGCTGGCCGCCGGCCTGGGTGAAGTCGCCGGACTGGCTGTCGAGGACCTTCCATTCGGGATGCTCGGCGACGACCTCGTTGAAGCCCTCGGTGCGGCCGATGGCGGCGGAGGCGCCCACGGAGCCTTCGATCACCAGGATGTTGGCCTCGGCGCCGTCGAGGGTCTCAGCCAGCCACTGGCCGGCCAGCACGCCCTCGGCCTTGCTGTCGGTGCCGATGAAGCAGGAGTACAGGGAAGGATCGGCGCTCACGGTGCGGTCAGCGATGATGACGGGGATGCCCGCATCCTGGGCCTCCTGCAGCACCACGTCCCAGCCGGCTTCCTGCACGGGGCAGATCACGATGTAGTCCACTTCCTGCTGGATGAAGTTGCGGACAGCTTCCATCTGAGCGGTGTGGTCGTTGTCGGCGTCCACGAAGAGCAGCTCGTAGCCGTTCTCGGCGGTGAAGGTGTTCTGGTAGTCGAGGGTGTTGGCGGCGCGCCAGTCGCTCTCATGGCCGACCTGGGCGAAACCGATGGTGATGACGTCCTCGGCGGCGGCAATGGAAACCATGCCCAGCGCAAGGATCAGAGCAAGGGAGATCGCAAGGAGCTTCTTCATGATATAACCTCCATTTATTCGATTGGGCTCTCGCCTCTGTGGATAAAATTACACCATTTTGCACAGGATGAGAATAAAGCGAATTTCCAAATTGGTTGGAAATCGTTCTTTTTCTCTATGCCCAGGCTTCCAAAAAGTTGAATATCATTTTACTCCGGTTGGTTTTCATTTTCCCTGCGGTATTCGCTGGGGGTCATGCCCACGGTTTTTTTGAACAGATAGCTGAAATAATGGGGGTCGTTGTACCCTACGGCAAAGGCCACCTGGGAGGAGCGCATGCCGCCCAGGCGCAGAAGCTCCTTGGCCTTGCCGATGCGCAGGGCCGTGAGGTATTCGGTGAAGGTATACCCCGTCTCCTGGGCAAAGACCGTCGAGAGGCGGCTGTTGGACATGCAGGCCGCGCGGGCCACATCCTGGAGCATCAGGTTGGGTTCGGCGAAGTGCTGGGACAGGTAGGCGCGCGCCTTGGCCACGGAGGACCCACCCTTGGAGACATGCTGGTCGCGGTAGCACAGGGCGGTGCGCAGCATTTCATAGGCCGCGTCCTCGCCGCCGCCGTCGGACCATTCGCGCTTGAGCTCCCGGGCGGGGTCGCCGCCGGCCTCGCGGATGATGCGGCTGGCGGTCATCAGCGCCTCCACGTGCAGGTAGTCGGCGGCCACGGCGCTGTGCAGGTCCGCCGCGCCCAGAGAGGCCACATATTCGCCAAAGACCTGGTCCAGCTCGTCCGCGGCGGCGTATTGCAGCCGCTCGTGCAGGGGGCGCAGGTCCAGGTCTTTCAGGGCGTCGGGGGTGTCGGCGGCCTCGCGCACGCCCATGATGCGCATGCCCGCGCCCGGCCGCGCGGCCATCAGGTGGCGCGTGTGGCGGGCCGAGCGCATCGAGAGCCGGATATCCGCAAAGCGGCTGACGATCTCGCCGATGGCCAGCAGGATGCCCGTGCAGCCGGAGCGCTCCAGCTCGTTGAGGGCCGAGCTGGCAAAGGAATAGGCGCGGTCCTCGGTGTCGTCCTCGCTGTCGCCCAGCACCAGCGCGCGCGCGCCGTGCTTGGCGGCGCACACCTGCACGATGCCGCCGCTGCTTTCGGCCAGGGCGTAGAGCGCGGCGCGCGGCACCGAGCGGGACCCGTCCGCGCAGGAAAACGCCATGTCGATCACCGCGTAGCACTTGGCGGCCAGGTTGATGCCCAGCGTGCGCATCTGCTCGATCATGGCGTCGGCGTCGCCGTCCTCCATGGGCTCGTCGGTAAAGAGGGAGGAGAGCAGCTTTTCCTTCACAAACTGGCTGCCCGAGTGCAGGCGGCGGCGCATGAGGGCCATGTCCTCGCGGGCGCGGCGCTCCTCGGTGAGGCGAGCGGAGATGCGGTCGAGCACCTCCTTGAGCTCCTGGGCGGTCACGGGCTTGAGCAGGTATTCCTTCACGCCCAGGGAGATGGCCTGGCGCGCGTAGGTGAAATCGTCGTATCCCGACAGGATCACCACGCCGATCCACGGCATCTGGCGCTTGACCTCGCGGCACAGCTGCATCCCGTCCATGAAGGGCATGCGGATGTCGGTGATGAGGATGTCCGGGTTGGCGTCGCGGATCATGGGCAGGGCGATTTCGCCGTCCGGGGCTTCCCCGACCAGCGTGTAGCCGCTTTCCTCCCAGGGAAAGGAATTGCGGATGCCCTCGCGGATCACGATTTCATCGTCCACCAGAAAGACCTTAACCATCCACGATCTCCTCTCTTGTCTTGCGGGGCACGCGGAAGCTCACGCGGGTGCCCTCCGGCCCGCTTTCGATGCTGAGCCCCTCCTCCTGATCGTAATACAGGCGGATGCGCCGGTCCACGTTGTTGAGGCCAAAGCCCGTGCCCGCGTTGGCGTAGGGCGCGTAGGCGGGCGGGAGCTCGCCGCGCATGCGGGCACGCACGTCGCGCAGCTGGTCGGGGGTCATGCCGCGGCCCGTGTCCTGCACGCAGAAGCACAGAAAGCCGCCGTCCTCGCGCCCGGTCACGGTGATGAGGCCGCCGCCGCGCCTGTCCTTGATGCCGTGGTAGATGGCGTTTTCCACCAGCGGCTGGAGCAGGAGCTTGAGCACATAGCTCTCGCCCAGGTCGGCAGGCACGTCGATCACGTAATTGAGAATGTCGCGGTAGCGGGCCTTCTGGATGCTGAGGTAGCCCGAAAGGTGCTTGAGCTCCTGCGCCAGGGGAATCCAGTCCGCGCCGGAGGACAGCGAGATGCGGAAAAAGTCGCTGAGCGCGCGGGTGATGTGGATGACCTCGCCGCTGTGGCCGGCCTCGGCCTGCCATACGATGGCGTCGAGCGTGTTGTAGAGAAAGTGCGGGTTGATCTGCGCCTGCAAAGTGCGCAGCTCGGATTTGCGCAGGTTTTCCTGCTCCTGCCGGTTCTGGGCGATGAGGGATTCCAGCCGGTCGGCCATGACGTTGATGCCCTCGGTGAGGTGCTTGAGCTCGCTGAGGTCCGTGGGCGGCACGCGGGCGGAGAGGTTGCCGCCGGCCATCATGCCGGCGAAGTGCTCCAGCCGCTCGATGGGGCTGCGGATGAGGCCGGCCACGCGGCGGCCCATGCGCGCGGAGAGCAGCAGCGCGCCCAGGAGGATCAGCACCTCCAGAACGGCCGAGAGGATGACCACGCGGGTCATCCGGCGGTTGCTCTGCGCCGACAGGCTGATTTCGGCGGAGATGTAGTCCTCCAGCATCGAATCCACCAGCGAGGCCACGTCGCGCACCTCCTCCAGCACGCGCTCGCTCTCGACCACGGGCACGTTGCTTTTGAGGTTTTCCTCGATCTGGCGCACGTACTGGGTGAGCGTTTCCATGGTGCGGCGGGCCACGGTCAATTCCAGCCGCGCGCCGGGCCCGTCCTTGGCGGTCATGGCGTCCAGAGAGCGGTTGACCTCGTCGATGGCCTCGTATACGCCGCAGTTTTCAAACGTGGCGCGGCCCGATACGGCGACCCAGACCATTTCCGGGATATCCGTGGAGACCACGGGCTTGAGCGCGGCCACCTCCTCCATGCGCAGCATGGACGACTGGTACCAGGCCGCGTTGACGAGCAGCAGCGCCAGGCTGATGACCGCCGGCAGCACCAGAATGGCCGTGAGCGTGCGGAAGGCCATGTTGACCTGCCCGGTGATGCTCTGTCCGTTTTTCGGGTGTTTCACGGTCAGTACCCCCGCGGCGCGAGATCGCTCAGGTCGTCAAACTCGGTGAACACATCCTCGTCGGGATGGCTCATCTTGGGCACGGTTTCGCCCGCGGCCAGCTTCTTGGCCAGCTCCATCACCGAGTCGCCCAGGTTGGGGGTGCATTCCACCACGCAGTTGATCTCCCCGGCCTTGAGCAGGTCGATGGCGGCCTGCTCGCCGTCCACCGTGATGATGATGATGTCGCTGCCCGGCGAAAGCCCGTACTCGCGGATGGCGTCGATGGCGCCCAGCGTCATGCCGTCGTTGTGGGAATAGAGCACGTCGATGTCCTCGCCGTACTTGTCCAGCAGGTAGCGCATGCACTCCTCGCCCTTGGACACGAGGAAGTCGCCCGATATGCTCTCCAGCACCGTGAAGCGCTCGTCGCCCGCGATGGTGTCGTGGAACCCCTGATGGCGCTGCCGCTGAGGCGTGGAGTCCTCCGTGCCGGTGATCTCCACGATGTTGAGGTGCTCCGCGCCCATGGCGTCGGCCTTTTTGAGGAGGAACTCGCCCGCGCTGCGGCCCTCCTTGATGAAGTCCGCGCCCACGAAGCAGGCGTAGAGCGATTCGTCCTCCGTGGTGATGAGCCGGTCCACCAGAATGACGGGGATGCCGGCGGCCTTGGCCTCGGTGAGCACGGTGTCCCACCCGTCCTCCACGATGGGCGCGAAGGAAATCACGTCCACCCGGTAGGAGATGAAGGAGCGGATGGCGTCGATCTGCTTTTCCTGTTTCTGATAGGCGTTGAGCATCATCAGGCTCACGCCGTGGCGCTCGGCGGCCTCCTCGATGCTGCGTGTGCTACCCACGCGCCAGGCGCTTTCCGATCCCAGCTGGGAAAAGCCCAGCAGCACGGGCGCGGCGGTGGGAGCGGCGGCGGTTTGGGCGTTTTCATCGGGCGCGCAGGCGCACAGCAGCGCCGAGCAAAGCAGCAGCGTCAGCATAGCTTTCAGGTATTTCATGCAGATCAGCTCCCGGAAGGCGCGCGAATGGTCTTTTGCAAAGTATACCATTTTTTTCGTAACTTGTCTATTGACAGACGGCGGAAAGACAAAAGCGCCCCACGCCTGCGCGGGACGGCAGGGCGGGGCGGATGAGAAGCGGGGAGCGGTCCGGGCGCGCCTAGCGGCCGCCGAACTTTTTCACGAGCAGGTTGATCTGCCGGGCCAGGCGGCTCTGTTGCTTTGCGCCCCGGCCCTGCATGCGGCGGATGAGAAGCGGGGAGCGGTCCGGGCGCGCCTAGCGCCCGCCGAATTTTTTCACGAGCAGATTGATCTGCCGGGCCAGGCGGCTTTGCTGCCTGGCGCCCCGGCCCTGCATGCGGCGGATGAGGGCGGAGAGCTTTTCGCCCGCCAGCAGCAGCTGGCCATAGGCGGTGGAAAAATCGGGCGCCTTGGCCGTGCGCTCCGGCGCGGCGTGCGCGGGCGGCCTGCGGCTCGGCAGCGCGTCCAGCGCGGCGGCCTCGCGCGAGGGACGGCGCAGCCGTTCGCGGTTGCCTTCGCTCAGACGGGTCAGGGAGATCAGGTCCCAGCTTTCGCCGTTGTAGGGCGCGTTGGCTTCCAGGCCCAGCTCGCTTTCCAGGCGGGCGGCAAAGGCGGCGGCCACCTCGTCCTCGCCGTGCACCACGAATACGTGGCGGGGCTTTTGATCAAAGGCGGAGATCCAGCGCATCAGACCGGCGTTGTCGGCATGGCCGCTGACGCCCGCCAGCGTTTCGATGTGCGCGTTGACGGCCACGGTTTCGCCAAAGAGCCGCACCTCGCCGGCCCCGTCCACGATGCTGCGGCCCAGCGTGCCCACGCTCTGGTAGCCCACGAACAGCACCGTGCATTCGGGCCGCCAGAGATTGTGCTTGAGGTGATGGCGCACGCGGCCCGCGTCGCACATGCCGCTGGCGGAAAGGATCACCTTGGGGGTGGGGTCGGTGTTGATGAGCTTGCTTTCCTCCGCGCTGCGGGTGATGCGCAGGTCCGGGAAGGTGAGCGGGTTGACGCCGGCGCGCAGCAGGGCGAGGGTTTCCTCGTCCGCGCACTCGCGGGTGTTGTCGTTAAAGACGGTGGTGGCCTCGATGCCCAGCGGGCTGTCCACGTAGACGGGGAAGCCGTCATGCCCGTGAACGCGGCCCTCCTGCTTGATCTGGCGGATGAAGTAGAGCATCTCCTGCGTGCGGCCCACCGCGAAGCTGGGGATGACCACGTTGCCGCCCCGGTCGAAGGTTTCCTGCAATACGCGGGACAGCGCGGAAAGATAGTCCGGCACGGGGCCGTGGGAACGGTCCCCGTAGGTGGATTCCATCACCACCAGGTCGGCGGCATGCAGGTACTGCGGGTCGCGCAGGAGTGGCTGACGCAGGTTGCCGATGTCGCCGGAAAAGACGATCACGCGCGTCTCCGTCCCCTCGGTCACGGTCACCTCGATGGAGGCCGATCCCAGCAGGTGCCCCACGTCCACCATGCGGATGCTCACGCCCGGGCACACCTCCACCCGCTGGCCGTAGTGGCAGGGCCGAAACAGCCCGCATGCGCCCAGCGCGTCCTCCTGGGTGTAGAGGGGCTCCACGGGCGGTTTGCCCTGACGCTGGGCCTTGCGGGTTTTCCACTCCGCGTCGCTCTCCTGAATGTGGGCCGAATCCAGCAGCATGATACGGCACAGGTCCGCCGTGGCGTCGGTGGCGAAGATGGCGCCGCGGAAGCCCCTTTTGTACAATAGCGGCAGGTAGCCGCTGTGGTCGATGTGCGCGTGGGTGAGAAACACGTAGTCGATCCGGCTTTCGGCCACGGGCAGCGGCGCGTTTTCGTACAGGTCCACGCCCTGCTCCATGCCGTAGTCCACCATGATGTTCTTCCCCGCTGCCTGCAAAAGAAACCGGCTGCCCGTCACCTCGCGGGCCGCGCCCAGAAATGTGAGCTTCACGCTTTGCTCCCTCCCCTACAGGTCGATCCAGTAGCGCCGGGTGAGACGGCCGTCCTCCGGCACCTCGTTTTCCATAACGCCTCCGCACCGCTCGATGGTGCGGGCCGAGGCGGCGTTTTCGCTGTCGCAGGCGATCATCACGCGGGAGAGGCCCAGCTCCCGGCATACCTCCAGCGCGGCGGCCAGCATGCGCGTGGCATATCCCCTGCGCCGCCGGGAGGGGCTCACGCTGTAGCCGATGTGCCCGCCGAAGGCCAGCAGAAAGTCGTTGAGGCGGTGGCGGATGTCGATCATGCCCACCAGCGCGCCCGTTTTCGCGTCCCGCGCCAGCAGCGTGGTGGAGGGCACCAGGCCGGGGCGCACCGTCTCTTCCGTTAGATTGTCTCGCACGGCGGCCAGCCATTCGCGGTAGCTGCCGCTCTCCGCCAGCCAGGCCGTGCCGTGCAGGGGCTCGCCCGCGGAAAGGAATTCATCGCGGTAGGCCAGCACCTCGCCCTCGTCCGCCTCGGTGGGCGGGACGAGACGGACGGCGGGGGAGAGCGCGTCCAGCAGCGCGGGCAGCTGGCGCGCGATGTCGCGCGCGGCGCGCTCATAGGCGGCGGCGTCCCCGCCGTAGGGGTCGCTCACGGGCGGGTCGTCAAAGGCGCGAATCGGCGTTGTCAGCCCCGGAAAGCGCGCGCGCAGGGCGCTGAGATGGCTCTGCCCCATGCACACGGCCAGGTCTGCGCCCTCCAGCAGGCCGCGCGTCACGGTGCGCGCCCGGTGCCCTTCCAGCGACAGCCCGCGCCGCCGCATGGCAAAAAGCGCCCCCTCGGACGCGGGCGCGCCGTCGGGAGCGCACAGCCCGGCCGAGGCGGCGCACACGCCCGGCGCGCCCTGCTCGCGGGCCAGGGCGTTGAAGAGGCATTCGGCCATGGGGCTTCGGCAGGTGTTGCCGGTGCAGACGAACAATACGGTTTTCATGGGTCGGCCTCCTCGTCGGCGTTGCGGATGCGGAAGGCGGCGGCGCGGCTCAGGCGGTTCATGATCGCCAGGCCGATGCCCTCGGCGGGCAGCACCTCGCAGGTGAGCGCCTCCACGCCCTCCTCGTCCATCTGACGGAGCACGTTGAACAGCCGGTGCGCCACGGTTTCGGGCTTCTCGAGGCTGCCGATGGACAGCGCCTGCGCGCCTGCGTAGTCCGAAAGGTGCTCCTCAAAGGCCAGGATGCGGGCGGACCTGCCCGCGGCCACGGCCTCGCGGTACATGCGCAGGCACAGGGCCCGCACGTTTTCCTGCGATCCCTTCACCAGCGTCAGCTCGCCGCCGGGCGCGTAGTGGCGGTAGCGCATGCCGGGGGAGAGGGCGCGCTCGCCCTCGCGCAGGGGGCGCAGCACGCTGTCGGCCACGCGTACCTCAGGCAGCACCTCAAGCAGCATCTCCGGCGTGATTCCGCCGGGGCGCAGCACCGTGGGGATGTCGCTGGTCATGTCCACCACGGTGCTCTCCAGCCCCACCTGGCACTCGCCCCCGTCCAGAATGAGGGGCAGCTTGCCCTTGAGGTCGTGGTAGACGTGCAGGGCCGTGGTGGGGCTGGGCTTGCCGGAGGTGTTGGCGCTGGGCGCGGCCACGGGCACCCCGCAGGCGCGCAGCACGCGCTGGGCCACCGGGTGCGAGGGGATGCGCACCGCCACGCTGGGCAGGCCCGCGTTGACGACATCCGGCACGCAGGGCTTCTTGGGCATGAGGAGCGTGAGCGGGCCGGGGCAGAAGCGCTCCATCAGCGCGCGCGCGGCGGGGCTGATGTGGCACAGCGGCACGGCGTCCTCCGGCGCCGGCACGTGCACGATGAGCGGGTTGTCCGCCGGGCGGCCCTTGGCGGCAAAGATGGCGCGCACGGCGGCCTCGTCCAGCGCGTTGGCCCCGAGGCCGTAGACGGTTTCGGTGGGCAGGCCCACCAGCCCGCCTTCGCGCAGGATGCGCGCGGCCAGGGCGACGGCCTCCTCCGTGGGGGCGAGAATCTGTGTTTCCATGATGAAAGACTCCTTGCTTCTTGCGTGCCGCGCGCCGGGTCAGCCCTCCGAAAGCGCCTTGAGCTTTTCGGCCTGCTCGGCCAGAAGCAGCGCGTCGATGATCTCGTCCAGGTCGCCGTCCATGATGCTGTCGATCTTGTAGAGCGTCAGCCCGATGCGGTGGTCGGTCACGCGGCCCTGGGGAAAGTTGTAGGTGCGGATGCGCTCGCTCCGGTCGCCCGTGCCGATCTGGCCGCGGCGGTTCTGGGCGTAGGCGCTGTCCCGTTCCTCGCGCAGCTTGTCGTAGAGGCGGCTTTTGAGCACGCGCATGGCCTTGTCGCGGTTCTTGATCTGGCTTTTTTCGTCCTGGCAGGTCACCACCAGCCCCGTGGGCAGGTGGGTGATGCGCACGGCGCTGTCCGTGGTGTTGACGCACTGGCCGCCGTGGCCGGTGGAGCGGTACACGTCGATGCGCAGGTCCTTGGGGTCGATGGTCACATCGAGGTCCTCCACCTCCGGCAGCACCGCCACGGTGCAGGTGCTGGTGTGGATGCGCCCGCCGGATTCGGTGGAGGGCACGCGCTGCACGCGGTGCACGCCGCTTTCAAACTTGAGGCGGCTGAACGCGCCCTCGCCCACGATGGTGAACACCGCCTCCTTCACGCCGCCCAGCTCGGTCATGTTGTAGCTGACCGGCTCCACGCGGAAGCGGTGGCGCTCGGCGTAGCGCGTGTACATGCGAAGCAGCAGCGCGCCGAACAGCGCCGCCTCGTCGCCGCCCGCGCCCTGGCGGATCTCCATGACCACGTTTTTGTCCGCGTCCGGGTCCCTGGGCAGCAGAAGCAGCCGCAGCTCATATTCCTGCCGCTGCTTTTCCGCCTCCAGCCGGTTGACCTCGTCCTGGGCCAGCTCGGCCATGTCGGGCTGGCTCAGCATCTCGCGGGCCTCCGCCAGATCGGACAGCGTTTTCTGGTAGGCGCGGTAGGCCTCCACCGCCGGCTCCAGCGCGGCATGCTCCTTGAGCAGCCGCTGCCAGCGGGCCTGATCCGCGATGATCTCCGGCTGGCTCACCGCCTCGGACAATTCCTGATAGCGGGCCAGCATCCAGTCGAATTTTTCAAACATGAAGCCGTTTTCCTCCTTGGGTTCGGGGTGGGGCAGAGGGGGGAAACGCTCCGCTAGAGGTGGCCCGCCGCATAGGCGCGCACCACGCGCGCATGGCCGTAGAGGTCGCTGACGGTCTCCACGCCACAAAGCCCCGCCGCCTCAAACAGCGCGGCGACGGCCGGGGCCTGCCCGTCGCCCACCTCCACGGCCAGCATGCCGCGCACGGTCAGGCGCGCGGGCGCCTCGCGGGCGATGCGGCGGTAGAAATCCAGCCCGTCCGCGCCGCCGTCCAGCGCCATGCGCGGCTCGCGGAGCACCTCCGGCTGCAGCCGGGCGCACTCGTCCGAGGGGATGTAGGGCGGATTGGACAGAATCAGGTCGAACCGCCGCTCCCCGACGGCGTCAAACAGATCCCCCGCGAAAAAATCCACCGAAAGCCCCAGCCGCCGCGCGTTTTCGCGGGCCAGCGAAAGGGCTTCGGCGCTCGCGTCCGAGGCGGATACCTGCGCGAAGGGGCATTCGTGCCTGAGCGCCAGGGCGATGGCCCCGCTGCCCGTGCACAGGTCCAGCGCGGCGAGAGGGGGAAGGGGGCCGAGGGCGCGCAGGTGCGCGATCCCCGTTTCGCACAGCGTTTCGGTTTCCTGCCGGGGGATGAGCGCGCGCGCGTCGGTCCGGATCTCCAGCCCGTAAAAGCCCTGCGTGCCCAGCAGGTATTGCAGCGGCGTGCGCCGGGTACGCGAAAGCAGGAGCGACGCCATGCGCTGCTCCTGCTGGGGGGTCAGTTGGGCCGTGCCGCTCATGCGCATGGCCAGGCGGTCCATGCCCAGCACGTGGGCCAGCAGCCACTCCGCGTCCAGCCGCGGATCGGGCACGCCCGCCCGCTCCAGAGCACGGGCGGCCTCCAGAAGGGTGTGACGAACGTCCGACATGTCACTCGGCTTCCGCGGCAGGCTGCCCGGCTTCGGGCGCGGTCTGCTCCGCGGGGGATTCGGCGGGGGCAGGCGTGTCCGCCTCCTCCGCGGCGGGCGGCGTGTAGGTGGGATCGGCCACGCGGTAGTCTCGGATGACGGTGTAGCCTTCCGGGGTGGTTTCGCACCCCTTGGGCAGGCCGTGAAGCGCCACGTTCATGGAAACGATGGCCACCTCCAGCATTTCGTCGGTGGGCGGACGGGTGGTGAGGCGCTGCATCTGCATGCCGGGCCAGCGCAGGATGCGGGCCAGGCGGCTTTCGCTGTGGGCCAGGGCCTTGAGCACCTCATAGCTGATGCCGGCCACGAAGGGCAGCAGCAAAAGCCGGCTGCCAAGGCGCAGGAAGAAGTTTTCGCCCTGATAGCCCACCAGGGTAAACAGCACGATGGAAATCACGAACACGATCAAAAGGAAGCTGGTTCCGCAGCGCGGGTGCAGCGTGGTGAACTGCTGCGCGTTTTCGGGGGTGAGGGGCAGGCCGTGCTCGTTGCAGTAGACGGTCTTGTGCTCGGCGCCGTGGTACTCGAAGGTGCGGCGCACGTCCGGCACCTTGGCGCAGAAGAGGATGTAGCCGATCAGAATCAGGATGCGCAGAATGCCGCTGAGCAGGTTGATGAGCCAGTTGGAGGAGGACCCTGGCATCCAGACCTTGAGCAGGCGCGCGAAGAGCTCCGGGATCACGAAAAACAGCCCGATCGACAGGATGACCGCCAGCACGATGGCCACGGCCATCACGATCTTGTCAATGCCCTTGCCCAGCTTTTGGGACAGCCACTTTTCAAATTTGCTGGGCTCCTCGTCCAGCATGCCCAGCATGTCGGTGCTCTGCTGCAGCACGCTCATGCCCATGGAAAGCATGGTTACGAAATTGACGATGCCGCGCACAATCGGCCACCCCATCCAGGGGTGCTTTTTGGAAAGAGGCACATAGGGGGTACGCCGGGTCACGATGGTGCCGTTGGGGCGGCGCACCGAGATGGCGATGGCGTCCGGGGCCTTCATCATCACGCCCTCCAGCACCGCCTGACCGCCGATATCCACGCGCCCGCATGCGCCTTGCTTGCGATTGTTCATAAATTCTCCTGTTCCTTTCTGCGCGCCTGCAAAGGACACAGGTGCGCAAATCCTATATTTCGACGCGGCCCGGCCTGTTTCCTGCCGCGGCGGCGCGGACTCCAGCATTTGGGGGAAAATCAAAAAAAGCGCCGAAACGGCGCTCTTTTGAATGGCTCATTCCATGTTGAAACGCTTCTTGAAGCGGTCAACGCGTCCGCCGGTATCAACCAGCTTTTGCTTGCCGGTAAAGAAAGGGTGGCACTTGGAGCAAATTTCGACCTTCAGCTCGGGCTTGACCGACCCCGTCTCAAACGTCTCACCGCATACGCAACGGACGATGGACTTGCCATATTTGGGATGGATCTTTTCTTTCACGCGTTCTCACCTCTTTTGCGCATGCTGTGGGTTGTCTTAAACCGCAAAAATGATTATAGCATAGTGATGTGCGTTTTGCAAGAATTTTTTCCGAAACGCAGGCCGCTCTCACCAAATTCTCATGAGGTTTTCATGCGGCGCTTACCGGTTTTTGAGCGCCGCCCCCTTTTTTCCGGCGGCAAAGCATGGTAAGATACCCCTGACAAACAACCGAAACCGGCTGAAGGAGGATGCCTCATGAGCGATCACGACGGGCTGGGCCCGGAGGGCAGCTATTTTGAACATAAGGCGCGCAGGGAGGAAGAGGCCCGCAGGGCCAGGGGGGACGCAATGTTCCCGGTGTGGATCACGGTTTTGTACCTGGTGCTGGGCTTTGTGTTCGGGCTGTGGCATCCGGGGTGGCTGGTGTTTCTGACGGTGCCGATCCACTATATGCACTTCGACTCCCAGTGGGAGCGGCTGACCAATCCCGTGACGGTCACGCTGATCTATCTGGTGCTGGGCTTCTTCTTCGGGCTGTGGCATCCGGGCTGGCTGGTGTTTCTGGCCATCCCGCTGGGCGAGATGTACAAATCCTGACAAAGCGGCGCGCGGCCGCGTTCCCGATAGCAGGAACGCGGCCGCGCGCCGCTTTTTTTACTTTGTGTTGGAGAGGGTCCAGTCCCGCGTGGGCGGGGCCGTGATGGCGGAAGGGAGGGACTCGCCCTCCCTTAGAAGATACCCCAGATCATAATTTACGTTCAGGCTGCCGCTTTCCACCTCGAAGGGATCGCTGTGCGCCTCGTTCCCGTCCCCGCCGACAAGGCAGCTGGAGATGATGCGAAGCGATTCTACCTGCCTGGTGGGGGTCAGCTCGGGATAGGCCTTCGCCACCAGCGTGTAGGCGCCGGAGTATACGTCGGTGAAGAGGTAGTAGCCGTAGGCGTCGGTCACGGTTTCGTAGACGGCCTCGCCGTCCTGCAAAAGCTGCACCGTGATGCCCGGAATGCCCGGCTCGCCCTCGTCCACCAGGCCGTTGCCGTTTTCGTCCAGCCAGGCCAGGTCGCCCACGCGCGCGGGCTTGATGTAGATCACGTCCATGTCCAGCCGGTGCTGGGCCATGTGCAGGTAGAACAGCTCGCTCGTGCCCGCCCCTTCGCCCGACGCCGTCACCGCGGACGCGCCGCTTTCATAGTTGGGATCGTCGGGCCGGACGAAGATGGTGCCGCTGGGCAGCCCCGCCTCCAGATAGTAGTCGTCGGGCCACAGGCCGTCGAAGCGGTAGCGGCCGCTGTCGTCGGTCAGCACGGTCATGAGGGGGCTAAGCTCTCCGCCCTTGTAGAGGCTCACCGTCACGCCGGCAAGCGGCGTGCGCGCGCCGTTTTCGTCCAGGTAGAGGCGCCCGGCCACGCTGGTGGCGGAGATGAGGCCCGTGGTCAGGCCGTCCACGTCCTCGCCCGCTTCGACGGTCACGCCGGTCTGCGTCATCCGAAGGCCGTTTGCCACAAAGGTGGAGGCGCTGTCCGCCGCGGGGGAGGACTGGTCCGGCAGCGTCAGGCGCACGGTGTAGGTGCCCGGACGCACGTTGTCAAAGCGGAAGCCCTGATCGGTGGAGGCCGTGCGCTTGACCACGGTGCCGCCCCGCTCGTCCACCAGCTCAAGGCTCACGCCGGACATGAGCAGCTCGCCCTCGCCGCGGGTGCCGTCCTCGTTTTCGTCCAGCCAGATCACGCCGGAGATGCTGCCCGGCTTCACCGCGCCGATGGCCTTGTCCGTGCGGTCGGTCAGCGTCTGCCAGGCGCACACGAGCGACTGCTCGCCCAGCGTGCCGAAGGCCAGCCCCTCCAGCGGGCAGCTGAAGATGTAGCCCTCCGGCAGCGAGACGGTGAGCGTGTAGCCCGCCGGGCGCAGCCCCTCCAGATCAAAGGCGCCGTCCGCGCCGGTCACGGCCTGCGCGGCCTCGATGCCCGTGCGGTCGGGCGTGAGGGTCACGGCCGCGCCGGCGAGGGCCTTCTCGCCCTCGTCCCACTGGCCGTTGGCGTTGAGGTCCTCAAAGACCGCGCCGCTGAAATTGCCCAGCGTCACCGCGCCCGCCACGGGCAAGGTGAGGGCCTCGCCCATCACGACCTCGAAGGGGCCGTAGACGGTGTCGGGCCCGTCGTGGGCCACGGTGTTGCCGCCCTCGGCCACCTTCGCCATCTCGCGGTGCTCCCCGAGCAGGTAGTGCAGAGTGTAGCGGCCCGGCATCACGCCGTCGAAGAAGTAGGTCCCGTCCTCGGCGGGGGTCTGGGTCAGGTCGATCTCGCCGTCCTCGGACACAAGGCGCACCTCGGCGCCGAGCATGCCGATCTCGTTTTCGTCCCGCAGGCCGTTGTCGTTGACGTCGTGGAAGAATACGCCGCTGACCGTGGAGGCGGGCAGCATGCCGGCGTTGACCCCGGTGAGGGCCTCTCCCATGGCGATGTCCATTTCGGCGGTCACGCCCATCTCGCCCACCAGCGCGGTCACATGGCTGCCGCCGTCCTCGGCGGGGCGCAGCCGCGTGAAGCCGTAGCCCGCCTTTCGCTGCACCTCAACGGTGTAGACGCCGGGCATGAGGCCGGTGAGGGTGTATTCGCCCCTGCTGTTGGTGGTGGCGTCGGCGACGGACTGGCCGGAGGCGTCCACGGCATAGACCCGGATGCCGGAGAGGCGCTTGTCCTCCTCGCCCAGCACGCCGTCGTAGCCCGCGTCCTCAAACACCACGCCGCTGACGGACGCGATGCGCGCCACGCCCACCAGCGCGGTGGTTTCACCGCCGCTGCTAAGCGTCAGGCCGCCGATGGTGAACTCCCGCCGCGTGGACCGCTGTTCAAAGCGGTTGACCTCGGATGCGGCGCCCTCGGCGGTCACGGAGAAGATGGAGCCGTCGTCCGGCAAAATGGCGCGCAGCTGGTAGTCGCCGCCGCGCAGGCCCTCCAGGCGGAAGGCGCCGTCCTCGCCGGTTTCGGTCTTGCCCTGGGATTCGGAGCCGCTCCCGCGCAGGGCCTCCACCGTCACCCCGGCATAGCCCGGCTCGCCCTCGTCCAAGCGGCCGTTGCAGTTCAAATCCAGAAACGCCACGCCGCTGATGACGCCGTTTTCCACCACGCCGATGTTCTTGTCCATCACGCGCGCGGCGTCGCGCACGGGAAACTCGCGGGTGATGTTGGAGCCGGTGAAGATGCTGCGCAAATCCCCGCCGGTCTGCGAATAGCGGGCATAGAGCATGCCCTCGGGCAAAGTGGCGGAAATGGTGTACATGTCGTCGGGCAGGAAGTCGAAGAGGTACTCGCCGGTTTCATCGGTGGTGATTTCGCGCACCGTGCCCGTGCGGTTGCCCTCGATGCGCACGGTCACGCCCGCCACGCCGGGGTCGCCGTCGCCCATGATGCCGTCGTTGTCCATGTCCTCAAACACCCTGCCGCCCAGCGCGCCCACGGGGGCCACGGCCAGGGTGAGGGCCTCTTCCTCGCCGGTGGCGAAGGAAACGTCCAGATCGACGGTGCGGCTCTGCACGCTCCCGTCGGATATCCCATAGCCCGCGGGCAGCGTCACGCGGACGGTGTAGCGGCCGGCGCGCGCGTAGAGCGCCGCCTTTCCGTCGCTGTCGGTGGAGGTGGAATCCAGCGGCGTTTCTCCCTCCAGCAGCGTCACCTCGATGCCGGGCACCCCGCGGTCGTAGTCGCCGCGCTTGCCGTCGCCGTTGCTGTCCTGAAAAACGGTCAGCGCCAGCCGGGCGGAGGGCGCCAGGCCCACGTCGCCGCCGGATACGGATTTCCCCTCCTCCAGCGTCACCGCATCGCCCACGACGGCGCCGGCCTCCGACGCCATCGAAGTGCCCACGCTCACGGCGTAGAGCTCCTGGCCGCTGAGCGTGCAGATCACGCGGTATTCGCCCGCCGAAAGGCCCGTGAAGGCATACTTGCCGTACAGATCGGTCTCGGTGCGCGCCGCCTCCGTCCACGCGCCGCCGTCGCGCAGCTCCAGCCGGACGGGCACGCCCGTGATGAGCTGCTCGCTTTCGTCATGGACAAGGTTTTCATTGGCGTCCACATAGGCGCAGCCCGACACCTCGCCGCCCGCCGCGCGGGCCGGGGGCGCCAGGCAGATCAGCGCGCAGACCGCCGCCATGGCGCAGGCGGTCAGAAGCCAACGTAGGTTCATCTTCAACGATTTCATCGGCGTTGCCTCCAAAATTCGTATGCGTGTATTCCCATCCTCCATAGTAAGGCATTCCCACGGGGTTGTCAACGGTGGCGGCCGCGCGCGGGGCGAAGCAAATGTAAAAAAACCTCCGCGCCGCCGCCGGGCGGCGTTGACAGCGCGGGCCGGCATGATATAATAGGTATGTTTTGAGAATGATGACAGAAAAGCCGCGGGTTTCCGCGGCAACAGACTGTCAAAAAAGCCTTTTGAGAGGTTCGGAGGGCCGCAGCCCTCCGGGTAAAAACCGAATCCAGCGACATGTGCGGTGGATTCGGAAGCCTTGCGTAGCAAGGTTTCCCTGCGCGTTTCCCCGGACGCGCTGAAAGCGCAGGGAAAACGTGTCCTGTCGGAAAAGACCGCCGCAGGCGGACTTTTCCGGCAAGCTTAAGCCGCGGGTTTCCGCGGCAAGACAGAGGTGAGCGGGAATGGATGCAACGCGTAAAACCGTGATTGTAACGGATTCCTCCTGTGATTTGAGCGACGAGCAGCTTTCACGCTACGGCATCCGCATGGTTTCGCTGCGCATCGTGTGCCAGAACGCGGAATACCGCGACCGCATCGACATTCAGGAGGATGAGCTCTACGAGCTTCTGACCCACGAGCTGCCCAAGACCAGCCTGCCCCTTCCGGAGGACGTGAGCGCGCTGTACGAATCGCTGGCGCAGGAGGGCGTGACGGATGTGATCCACATCTCCATCTCCTCGGGCCTGAGCGGCACGTTCAACATGGTGCGCATGATCACCCAGGATTTTGAAAGCCGCATGCGCGTGCACATGGTGGATTCGCGCACGCTGTCGATGGGGCTGGGCATGATGGTGCTGGCGGCGGCCCGTGCGCTGGAGGAAGGCGCCACGCCCGAGGAGGCCATCGAGCGCGCGCAGACCGTGCGCAGAAATCAGCTGGGCATGTTCGTCATCCGCACGCTGGAATTTCTGCGCAAGGGCGGGCGCATCGGCAAGGTCGAGGGCGTGGTGGGAAGCCTGCTCCAGATCAAGCCCATCATCTATGTCAACGACGAGGGCATCTACGCCACTCTGGCCAAGGCGCGCGGGTACAAATCCGCGGTGGATACCATGGTCGGCGAGGTCAAGCGCTTCCTCGGCGGGGCCAAGGCGGAGCTTTCCGTGGTCAACGGCAAGGCGCGCGAGGAGGCCGAAAAGCTCATGGAGCGCCTCAGGAGCGAACTGGATGTGACAGGCGAGACCTACATCATGTCCGTCAGCCCCGTGCTGGCCATCCACACGGGTCCGGGCCTGCTGGGCATTGTGGCCAACAGGGCGGACCCGGTGTGATGGGCGGCGGATAGAGCGGCAGGTCCGGGCAGGCGGGCTCCGGGCGGCGCAGCATGCACGGCTCCGGCCGGACGGCGTATGCGTCCAGCACCACCTGCAGCCGCGCGTGGAACACCGGCCCCTCCGCGCAGCCGTCCGCGCACAACAGGCGCACGCAGGGCAGCAGGAACAGGCTGTAATATCCGTGGCAGGCGCCGGGCAGGCGCAGGCAGACTTCCGCGTCCGCCTGCCCTGTGGCGGCGAATCGCTGCCCGCACGCGTCCGATACCTGGGCGCAGACGGGCACGGTCACACGCACCATCACGCGCCCGGCGCAGTCGGGTTCACCAAGCGGCGTCCAGGAAGGCTGGGCGCCGCTTTCATGTACGCTCATCAGCGTAAGCGGCGGCCGGGCGCAGTCCAGCCCGCTCAGGGCCAGGTCCACGCACAGGCAGGAGATGCTTAAGCGGTCGCAGCTGAGAATCTTTTGCAGGAGCACGCCTTCCGGCTTGCCCGGCTTGCAGGGTTTGCAGGGCCGGGGCGGGCGGCAGCCGCAGTCCGGCGCGGGCGGCGGACAGGGCCGATGAGGGCGGCAGCCGCAGTCCGGCGCGGGCGGCGGGCAGGGCGGCGGACAGGGGCGATGAGGGCGGCAGCCGCAGTCCGGCGCGGGCGGCGGGCACGGCGGCGGGCAGGGCGGCGATGGGCGGCAGCCGCAGTCCGGCGCGGGCGGCGGGCACGGCGGCGGGCACGGCCTGGACGGCTTTTCGCCGCAGGCGTGGCAGGTGCAGGGCGGATGATGCATAGCGGGTCCCCTCCTGGATACAAAAAGGATGGCTTGGCGATCCGCTTCCCGAAGCGGTTTTCGCCAAGCCATCCTATGCGATGCGGCACGGCCCGGTGCGCTAGCGCCAGTTGATGGCCTCCGCGCCGGCCTGCCCGTCCCTGAGCGTCACCAGAATGCCCACCTCCGCGTCCTGCGTCACGGCCACGCCGGCTTTCACGTCATACAGGCGCGAGAGGACCTTGCTGCTGGGCGTCTCCGGCTTTTCGACCGAGCTGGTGGAGATCACCGCCCACTGGGGCCGGGCCAGCAGCACGAATTGCCGGCTGGTGGCGTCCTCGTTGCCGTGGTGCGCCACCTTGAGCACCGCCGCCTGAGAGATCAGCCCCGCCTCGATCAGCTCGCTTTCCTCGGGCAGCTCCATGTCGCCGGTGAGCAGCATGTCGCCCTGCGGGGTGGTCAGGCGCAGCACCAGCGAGTTGTTGTTTTCCTGCTCGTCATCCTGGGTGAGGGGGCCCAGCACGTCAAATGCGCCGCCTCCCTCCAGCGCGATGCTGTCTCCCGCCGAAAGCCAGGTGAGCGGGACGGCGTATTTTTCCGCGGCCTCGTAGACGGGATGATCCTCCAGGCTCTTTTCGGAGTGGAGCGCTCCGGCGTAGACCCGGTCCACGGCGATCCCGCTTTTCAGCAGCTTTTTCAGCCCGCCTACGTGGTCCTTGTCCGTGTGGGTGATGACAACGCCGTTCAGCCGGGTCACGCCGTAGGCTTCCAGCACGCGCTCGAGCTGGTCGTAGCTGTCCTTGGTGCCGGTGTCCACCAGAAAGCGCTGGTCATCCAGGAAAAACAGCGCCGCGTCCGCCTTGCCCACGTTGATGAACAGGGCCTGCACCTGCTCCTGCGCCCGCGCGCACGCGCCCGCAAGCAGCAGCAAAACCACCAGCACAAGCCCCAAAAAAAGACGGCTACGCCTCGGGCTCTTGACAAACCCTTTCCCGGAGTTTTGGAGGGCCCGCAGGTCCTCCAAAGTGGATTCGTATCGCCCGGCTTTGCCGGGCGGGCGGGGAGTTTGCGCCCCTAGGCGCAAACATTTCTTAAGCCTTTGGCGGAAAAGATCGCCGAAGGCGAGCTTTTTCGGCAAGCCAAGGCGATAACGCTTCATTTCCAGTCACCTCCCGCGTCTATTATATCCTGCCGGGCCATACTTTTGAAAGGGGCGCGCCTGTAAAAAGCGTGACATCCGCCGGGAAATGGTGTATACTGCCTCTGAACCGGCTACAGAAAGGAACGATTCTGGCATGAATGTGTTGACCGCGGCCCTTCTGGGCCTGATCCAGGGTCTGGCGGAGTTTCTGCCCATCTCCTCCAGCGGCCATCTCAATCTCCTGCAGGCGCTTTTCGGCGTGGATGTGGAGCACCAGCTGCTGTTCAACATCCTCCTGCACGTGGGCACGCTGGTGGCGGTGGCCATCGTATTCTGGAAGGACTGGGTGGCGATGATCGCCCATCCCATCAAAAACCACACCCTCGTGCTGCTCTTCATCGCCTCGCTGCCCGCGCTGGCGGGGAAGATTCTCTTTGACAAGCCCCTCGATTATGTGGAGACGCACAACAGCCTCCTGGGCGTGTGCTTCCTCATCACGGCCCTCCTGCTGGTGCTGACCCAGTGGCTTTCCCGGCGAAACGCGCTGCGCGGCGTGGAAAAGCACCGCGTGGGCGTGGGCGAGGCGCTGGCCATGGGCTGCCTGCAGGCCGTGGGCATGCTGCCGGGCGTCAGCCGCAGCGGCAGCACCATCTTCGGCGGCGTGGCCGCCCGGCTGGACCGTGAGACGGCCGCCAAGTTCAGCTTCATGATGAGCGCCCCGGCCATCGTGGGCGGCCTGGTCAGCGAGGGCATGGACGTGCTGAAGGAGGGCGTGAACATCGGGCCGGACCTCCCCGCCATTCTGGTGGGCATGGCGGTGGCCGGCGTGAGCGGCTATCTGGCCATCCGCTTCTTCCTCAGGCTCATCAGCCGCGTCTCGCTCAACGGCTTTGCGATCTACGTGGCGGTGCTGGGCATTCTGGTCATCATCCTGCAGGCCATGGGCGTCATCACCGACGCGCCCGCCCCCGTGGCGGAGGTTGCGGCGGCGGCAAAGGCGGTTTCGGGGCTGTAGGAGGGCGGCTCCGCCAACAAGTGCAACAATCAGCGGCGGCAGGCCACATGGCCCGCCGCCGCTTCGCTGTCAGACTGTTGATAAACCCTTTCCGGGAGGTTTGGAGGGCCGTAGTTCCGCAACCTCAATCTTCGCGGCGGCCGCTGGCCGCGTCCGCCGCTCGTTTCGGTTGACTCCTTCGGGTCGCTTTGCCACCTTCGGTGGCAACAGCCCACAGGGCTGGCGCTTCCCTCCGTCCCCTCCAAAGTGTATTCGTATCGCCCGGCTTCGCCGGGCGGGCGGGGAGTTTGCGCCCTTGGGCGCAAACATTCCTTACACGTTTCCCCGGCCGCGCCGAAGGCGCAGGGGAAACGTGCAAACCCTGGCGAAAAAGGCCGCTGAAGGCGGACTTTTTCGCCACTTAGTATTCCGCGCTGCCCGTGGTGCGGGGGAAGGGGAGCACGTCGCGGATGTTCTGCATGCCGGTGAGGTACATCACCAGCCGCTCGAAGCCCAGGCCGAAGCCCGCGTGCGGCGTGGTGCCGTAGCGGCGGGTGTCGAGGTAGAAGGAATAGTCCTCCTCACGCATGCCCAGCTCCTCGATGCGGCCTTTGAGCACGTCCAGGCGCTCCTCCCTCTGGCTGCCGCCGATGAGCTCGCCCACGCCGGGCACCAGCAGGTCCACGGCGGCGACGGTCTTTCCGTCGTCGTTCATGCGCATGTAGAAGGCCTTGATTTCCTTGGGGTAGTTGTAGACGAACACCGGGCGGCCGAAGTGCTTTTCGCTGAGGTAGCGCTCGTGCTCGGTCTGCAGGTCCATGCCCCAGGACACGGGGTATTCAAAGGCCTGGCCGCTCTTTTGGAGGATGTCGATGGCGTCGGTGTAGGTGCAGCGGGCGAACTCGCTGCTTACGATGGCATTCAGCCGGTCGATGAGGCCCTTTTCCACGAAGCTGTTGAGGAAGGCCATCTCCTGCGGGGCTTTGGCCAGCACGCCGGAGATGACGTACTTGAGCATGTCCTCGGCCAGGGCCATATCGTCAAAGAGGTCCGCGAAGGCGATTTCCGGCTCCACCATCCAGAATTCCGCCGCGTGGCGCGGGGTGTAGCTCTTCTCGGCGCGGAAGGTGGGGCCGAAGGTGTACACGTCGCGGAACGCCATGCAGAAAGTCTCCACGTTGAGCTGGCCGCTCACGGTCAGGCTGGCCTGCTTGCCGAAGAAATCCTGCGTGTAATCGGGCTGGCCGTCCGGGGTGAGGGGCACCTTGTCCAGCGGCAGGGTGGTCACCTGAAACATCTCGCCCGCGCCCTCGCAGTCGCTGGTGGTGATGATGGGGGTGTGCACGTACACAAAGCCGCGCTCGGCAAAGAAGGCGTGCAGAAGCTGCGCCGCCAGCGACCGGATGCGGAACACCGCGTAAAACGTGTTGGTGCGGGGACGAAGGTGCGCGATGGTGCGCAGGAACTCAAAGGAATGGCGCTTTTTTTGCAGGGGGAAGTCCGGGGCGCACAGGCCCAGCACCTCGACCTGGGAGGCCTTGACCTCGAAGGGCTGCTTCATGCCGGGGGTGAGCACGAGCTCGCCGGTCACGCGGATGGCGCTGCCCAGCGTGATCTTGACCGCGCTGGCGAAGTCGCGGGTGTGGCCGTCCTCCAGGACGATCTGGAGGTTTTTGAAGCAGGTGCCGTCGTTGAGCTCGATGAAGCCGAACGCCTTGCTGTCGCGCACGGTGCGCACCCAGCCGGATACGGTGCATTCCTTGATGCCCGCCTCCGGGGGCGCGAGGTACAGGTCCCGAATGTTCAGATCCGACATGAAAAGGAAGCCTCCTCTATCAGCGTGTCGAAAAAGTCCGGCTGCGCCGGCCTTTTCCGCCAGATGCTTAAGAAATGTTTGCGCCGGAGGCGCAAACTCCCCGCCCGCCCGGCACCGGAGGGAAGCGTGTGCCCTGTGGCGCGAAGGGAAGCGCCAGCCCTGTGGGCTGTTGCCACCGAGGGTGGCAAAGCGACCCGAAGCGGGGCAGCGATACCATTCGCGCGACCGTTAGGGAAGCGCGAATGATTGAGCAACCGGGACACTTGGGCCCGAAGGGCGCAAAGCGACCCGAAGGTGCGCCGGAAGGAAGCGTGTGCCCTGTGGGCACTTGGGCCGAAGGCCCAAAGCGACCTAAAGGCGTGAGCAAATACAAGGGCTGCGCGCGGCCAGCGCGCAGAACGCCGATATTTGCGAGGGAGCGAAACGAGCGGTGGGCGCGATCAGCGTCCTCCGCGAAGATTGAGCGACCGGGGAAAGCCGGGCGATACGAATTCACTTTGGAGGGGACGGAGGGAAGCGCCAGCCCTGTGGGCTGTTGCCACCGAAGGTGGCAAAGCGACCCGAAGGAGTCAACCGAAACGAGCGGCGGACGCGGCCAGCGGCCGCCGCGAAGATTGAGGTTGCGGAACCGCGGCCCCTCCAAACCTCCCAAATGGGTTGCGTCTGTGCTTTGCCCTGAATACCCTCAGGCGTGGCGGCCCAGCATGGCTGCGCCGATCATGCCCGCGTCCGCGCCCAGGCGCGCGATCTCCACGCGCGAGTAGGGGAGCGTTTTGAACAAAAGGTAGCGGGGGATGCGCTCGCGCACGGCCTTGAGCAAAAAGTCGCCCGATTTGCTGATGCCGCCGCCCAGCACGATCATCTCCGGGTCCAGGAAGGCGATGATGGTGTAGATGGCCTTGCACAGATAGTCCACGTAATGGTTAAAGACCTTCATGGCCACGTCGTCCAGCTCCTTGGCCGCGTCAAAGACCATCTTGGCCGTCAGCTTGCTCACGTCGCCGCCGCACAGGTCGTACATGAGGCTGTCGGGGTGCTGCAGCACCATCTGCTTGCCCATGCGGATGACCGCCGTGGCGCTGCAGTAGCGCTCCAGGCAGCCGTAGTTGCCGCAGGAGCAGGGCTCGCCGCCGATGTCCATGGGGATGTGGCCGATCTCGCTGCCCACGCCGTGAAAGCCGCTCCACGGCCGACCGCCGATCACGATGCCGCCGCCCACGCCCGTGCCCAGCGTCATGAACACACTGGAATGGCAGCCCGCGCTCACGCCGCAGATGCTCTCGGCAAAGCCGGCCACGGTGGCGTCGTTGTCGATGTAGACGGGCTTGTTGAGGTACTTTTGCAGCTCGGTGCGCAGCGGCACGTCGCTCCATCCCAGGTTGGTGCAGAAGATCACGTGGCCCGTCTTTTCATCGGCCACGCCGGGGATGCCCACGCCGATGGAGGCGATGTCCTTTTCCTCAAAGCCGCCGCGCGCCATCACATCCAGCATGCAGCGGCCCATGTCCGCGATGATGTCCTCGTAGGGGCGGCCCGCCAGCGTGGGGGTTTCGCCCTGGGAGAGGATGGCGCCGCTTTCGTCCACCACGCCGATCTTGATGCCGGTGCCGCCCAGATCAATGCCGATATAGACCATAGAAAAGCCTCCCTGTTGTCTCAGGTATGATTTCCGGAATTCTGCGCGATCAGCTCGTTGAGGCGGCGGTCCAGCTCATGCGCGGCGCTGTAGCCCATGCGCTTGAGGCTGAGGTTGCGCGCGGCCACCTCGATGATGATGGCCAGGTTGCGCCCCGGCCGGACGGGCATGGTCTGGTAGGGCACCTTCACGCCCAGAATGGTCACGGTTTCCTCCGTGAGGCCCAGGCGGTCGTATTCCTTGGAGGAGTCCCACTTTTCCATGTGGATGACCATGTCGATAGACTTGCTGACGATGACCGATCCCACGCCGTACATGGCGCGGATGTCGATGATGCCGATGCCGCGGATCTCCATGAAGTGGCGCACCATCTCCGGCGATTCGCCGATGAGGCGGTCGTCGGCCACGCGGCAGATGTCCACCACGTCGTCGGCGGCCAGCTGATGTCCGCGCTTGACCAGCTCCAGCGCGGCCTCGCTCTTGCCCACGCCGCTCTCGCCCGTGAGCAGAATGCCCACGCCGTAGACGTCCACCAGCACGCCGTGGCGGGTGATGTGCGGGGCCAGCACGCGGTTTAAGTACATGATGGCCTGCAACGAGAACTTGGTGGTTTTGAGCTTGCTCTGAAACACCGGGATGTCATGCGCGCGGGCGATCTCCAGCAGGTCGCGCGGAGGGGTCATGCCCCAGCAGGTGATGATGCAGGGGATGGGATAGCTCATGTACTTTTCCAGCACGGGGCGGCGCATGCGCGATTCCAGCGATTCCAGGTACGTCATCTCCACCTTGCCGATCACCTGCACGCGCTCGTGGGCAAAGTATTCGTAAAATCCGCAGAACTGCATGCCGGGGCGGTTGATGTCGGTCACGTTGATGTCCAGCTGCTTTTTGGTCGTGGGGCCGAGCAGCTCCAGGCCCAGCTTGGTGCGAAAGTCCTCCAGGTCGATCATTCCGGCGCCTCCTTACAGGATGTGCTCCGCCACGAAGCGGGCCACGCCGTCCTCCGTGTTGGGGCGGCAGACGTAGGCCGCCGCCTGGCGCAGCTCGGGGATGGCGTTGGCCATGGCCACGCTGTTGGGGGTGAAGGCCAAAAGGCTCTTGTCGTTGAGGCTGTCGCCAAAGGCCACGGTGCGCTCCGGCACGATGCCGATGCGGTCCGCCAGGCGCAAAAGCGCCTCGCCCTTGGTGGCTCCCGGCGGCTCGGCCTCCAGAAAATAGGGCTTGCTCATGGTGAAGGTGGCCCGGCCCAGAAAACGCTCGTTGGCCAGAGGCATCAGGCGAAGCACGTCCTCCGGCTCGCCCACGCTGAGCACCTTGGGCGTGGCGAAATCCAGAAACGCGCACAGGTCGCCCACGGCCACACCCTTCATCCCGGAGGACTGCTTGTAGCGGCGCGCGATGTCGCACTCGGCGGAATAGTAGAAGGCCTCGTCGGTGTAGACCTGCACGTACAGCCCGTTTTCCACAAGGAAGGCGCAGATCTCGCGCGCCAGCTCCACATCCAGCGTCAGCTGCTCGATCAGGCGGTGATCCGCCCCCACGATCTCCGACCCGTTGCCCCCGATGTAGGGCAGACCCGTATCCAGCTTCGCCAGAAAGGGATACATGCTGGCGTGCGTGCGGCCGCTGCAGGGAATCAGGCGGATGCCGCGGCGCTTGACCTCGGCCATCACCTCGATGGTATAGGCGCTCAGCTGGCCGCTGCCGTCCAGCAGGGTATCGTCCAGATCGGTCACGATGGTGTCGATGGTCATGGGGTTCCTCCTTCTTCGGTAGAGCGGCGGGCCTGAAAAAAGCGCCTGAGAAGGGCGGCGGCCTCCTCCTCCATCAGCCCGCCCACGCAGGGCAGCCGGTGATAGAACGCGGGATCGCCGGGCAGGGCGTACACGCTTTCGCAGCAGCCCTGACGCGCGTCGCGCGCGCCGAAATAGCAGCGGTCCAGGCAGGCCATCACCATGGCCCCGGCGCACATGGGACAGGGCTCCAGCGTCACATACAGGGTGCAGCCGGTCAGCCGCCGCGCGCCCAATACGCGCGCCGCCTCGCGGATGGCCAGCAGCTCGGCATGGGCGGTGGGGTCGCCGGTCTGCTCGCGCAGGTTGTGCGCGCGGGCCACGGGCCGGCCGTCCTTCGCCACGACCGCGCCCACGGGCACCTCGCCCTCGCGGAAGGCGGCCCCGGCCTCCTCCAGCGCCAGCCGCATCAGGGATTCATGCGGGGTCATACGGCGGCGGCCTGCCCGGCAGCAGCGGTGCGGGCGCTGTTGACCTGATCGGCCTCCTTGAAGGTGGGCACCAGCTCATGCAGGCAGGCCAGCATATCGCCGCCCTCGTCCAGGCAGCGCTTCAGGCGGGCCAGCATGGCGTCCAGCGTGGGCTTGTCCACCAGCTCGGGCTTGGCCACGAAAATCTTTTCGCTCTCCGTCTTGGCGATGCCCTCGCCCGCGAGCAGCAGCTCCTCGTAGAGCTTCTCGCCCGGGCGCAGGCCCACGTATACGATCTCCACCTTGCGGCCGTCGTGCGGGGCGTAGAGCTGGATCATGCGCTCGGCCAGCTCGCGGATCTTGACCGGTTGGCCCATGTCCAGCACGAACAGCTCCCCGCCCCTGGCGATGCTGGCGGCCTTGAGCACCAGGCAGGCGGCTTCGGGGATGGTCATGAAATAGCGGATGATGTCCGGGTGGGTGAGCGTCACCGGCCCGCCCGCGCGGATCTGCTGCTCAAAGAGCGGCACCACGCTGCCGTGGGAGCCCAGCACGTTTCCGAAGCGCACGGCGGTGAATTCCGTCTCGGTCTGGGCGTTGAGGGCCTCGATAATCATCTCGGCCAGGCGCTTGGTCGCCCCCATGACGTTGGTGGGGTTGACGGCCTTGTCGGTGGAGATGAGCACGAAGCGCTTTACGCCGTGGCGCACCGCGGCCTGCGCGGTCAGCCACGTGCCGAACACGTTGTTTTTCACCGCCTGGTCGGGGCAGTCCTCCATGAGGGGCACGTGCTTGTGCGCGGCGGCATGGAGCACCACCTCGGGCCGGTAGCGCGCGAAGATCTCGTCCAGGCGCTGCGCGTCGCGGATGGAGCCCACGCAGAGGAGGAGCTTTTCCTTGAGCGCGTCGCCGTAGAGGAGCTTGAGCTCGCTGAAGAGGTCATACATGTAGTTTTCGCTGATATCATAGAGGATGATCCGCTCCGGCTCCAGCGGCAGAAGCCTCCGGCACAGCTCGCTGCCGATGGACCCGCCGCCCCCGGTGATGAGCACGGTTTTCCCGCGGAAGAACGCGGCGACCGGCGTCATGTCCAGCTGCTCCTCGGGGCGACCCAGCAGGTCGCCGATGTTGACGTCGCGTACCAGCGCGGTGGGCACGGCGGCGTCGCTTCCCAGCTCCTGCAGGGGGGCGAGGCGGCGCACGCGGCAGCCGGTGGCCAGGCACTTTTCAATGAGGGGCTTGAGATCGCCCTTGGGGGTGGCGATGGCGATGATGATTTCATCCACGCGGTAATCGCTGGCGAGCTTGAGAATGTTGCCCGACCCGCGCACCACGGGCACGCCGCTGAGCTCCGAGCCGGTGCGGATGCGGTCGTCGTCCACCACGAGCACGGGCGCGCGGTTGCCGTAGCTGCCGCGCTGCATCTCATGCACGATGCTCGCGCCGGCCCAGCCCGCGCCCACCACCATCACGCGGCGCACATCGTCGCGCGGCGTGGACAGGAGCGCGAAGCGCTCGCGCGTGACCACAATGCGGTACAAAAGCCGGGAGGCCCCCACCATCGCCATGGAAATGATCCAAAACAGCAGGTAGACCATCCGGTGCAGCCGGAACAGGTTTTGCGGCCTGACAAAGGCGTTGGCCGCCAGAGAGAACAGGTAGGTAATCAGCGACGCCACCAGCGTGGCCAGGGCGATGCGCAGCACGTCGTTTGCGGAGGCGTACTGCCACATCGTGCGGTACATGCCAAAGCCACAGAACACCAGCAGAAAAATGACCGTCATGGCAGGCGCCAGGCGGATGGAATTTTCAAAGAAGCTGTAGGAAATATTGGACGAATACCGCACCACCTGCGCCAGAAACAACGAAGCGTTGACAAGCAGCACGTCAAGAAGCACCCACAGAAGCGTGCGCGCCGGTTTTTTTATTCTGGGACTTGTCGAAGTCACACAGCCGCCCCCTCAAGCCGTCATGGCAAAATCACACACACGACCATTATACCACAGAACACGGCAGATGCAAGGCTGGCCGGCTGGAAGGGATGGGAGGAAGCGCACAGAAAAAGGGCGCTCCTCCGCGAGGGAGGGAACGCCCGTGTCCGGATCGGCCCATGCGGCCCGTGCAGCGGGAGGCGAAACGGCCCGCGTTACCCCTCCTTTTCCGCCTCCACGCGGTCCATGAAGGCGTCCACCGCGTCCACGATGGCAGGCAGCTCTTTGGAAAGGGTGCACACATGCGGCATGCCGCTCAGCCACAGCTTTTGCCGCACCTCGCTGCTCACGCCCTCCAGAATGCAGTCGGCGCTGCCCTTCCAGATGGTTTCGTCCGCGTCGCTCTGCACGCACAGGATGGGGCAGGTGAGATTGAACAGGTTCTGCCGGGCCAGGCGGATCAGGCGGTTCAAATCCGCCCCCTTGGCCGTGGGAAAGCCCGTGTAGCCGAAATCGTAGGCCGGGTCCACCAGGCTGGCGCGGTTTCCGGGGTCGCCCCAGGAGATGCGCTTTATGAATAGCGAGGCAGGTCCGGCCAGATGCAGAAAACGGTTTTTCACCGCCATGGGCGCGGAGATGGGCACGCAGCCGTCCACCTTCATCTGCTCGGCCGCCATCAGCGCCAGCACGCCGCCCATCGAAAGGCCGCATACGGTGAATACGCGCAGCTCGCCCATCATCTCCAGACACGCCTGCTTGACGGCCTGAAGCCAGCTCTGCCAGTCCGCGCGGCCCATGTCCTCCTCGGTCTGGGCATGGCCGGGCAGGTTGATGGTGCGCACGGTGCGCCCGCGCCGGGCCAGCTCGTCCGCCAGAGGGCGCATGTGCGCCGCGCTGCCCGTGAAGCCATGCACGAGCAGGATGCCGTTGTCCCCGCCCCGGTGATAGAAGGGGCGGCATTCCTCACGATCGAAATAGCCGGGCTTCGTGGGTTTCATGGCTTGGCGCTCCCTTCGTGAAAAAACATGGTATGGTAAGCTCTATGCCGGATGGGACGGGCTTATGCGTCCAGACGCTCGATATCCTCGCGCTTGCCCATCACCAGAAGCGTATCCCCTTCCACGAAGGCCATGTCGGGCGCGGGCGATACCAGAAAGCGGTCCGCGCGGTGAATGGCCAGAATGTTGACGCCATATTTGCGCCGGACGTTCACGCCGATGATGGTATCGCCCACCCAGCGCTCCGGCACGCGGATCTCCATGATCTGATAGTCGTCGCTCAGGTTCATCAGCTCCAGCACGTTGGGCGTGATGATGGACCGCGCCAGCCGGGCGCCCATGTCGCGCTCGGGAAAGATGACCCGGTCCGCGCCGATTTTGCGCAGCACCTTGGCGTGCAGGTCGTCGTTGGCCTTGGCCACCAGGTAGGGCGCGCCCAGCTCCTTGAGCAGCACGCACACCAGAATGCTGTCGCGCGTGTTCTGGCCGATGCTGACGATGGCCGCGTCGAAGTTCTTCACGCCAAGCGACGCCAGCAGCGTCTCGTCCGTGGCGTCCAGCTGCATGGCCTGCGTCACATAGGGGGCGATGTTGTTGACCAGCTCCTCGTCGGCGTCCACGGCCAGCACCTCCTGGCCCAGGTCGCACAGGGTCTTGGCGAGGCTCGCGCCGAAGCGGCCCAGGCCCAGCACCAGAAACTGCTTGCTTTTCATGGAGGTACCATCCTTTCCCGTCAGCCGATCAAGATCTTTTCCTCGGGGTAATGCACGCGGTTGGCGCGCCGGCTTTCCAGACGGTTGGCCAGCGCGTAGGCCAGCGTGAGCGGACCCACGCGGCCGAAATACATCAGCGGCATCAGCAGCCATTGCGAGGCGGGGGTGAGCGTGGTGGTGTTCACGCTGGACAGCCCCGTGGTGCTGAAAGCCGAGGTGGTTTCAAAGAGAAGATCCAGAAAGTCGTGCCCCCGGCCGCGCTCGATCACGCTGATAGCGCACGTGGCGATCAAGATGGCTGAAAACGCAATCAGCACGATGGTCACAGCCCGGCGCGCCGTATCGGCGGAGATTTCGCGCTTGAAGACCGTGATGCGCTCATGCCCGCGCACCACCTGCAAAACCAGCAGCGCCAGCAAAGCGGCCGTGGTGGTTTTCACGCCGCCGCCCGTGGAGGCGGAGGACGCGCCCACGAACATCAGCGCCGAACCGACCAGCTTGCTCGCATCGGTCAGGGACGCCTGATCCAGCGAGGCAAAGCCCGCCGTGCGGAAGGTGACGGACTGGAAAAGGCTGTTGCAGAGCTTCTGCCACACCGTGAGCCCGTCATTCAGCGTGCGGGGGTTGTCCCACTCCAGCGCCAGGATGGACAGCGTGCCAAAGGCGATCAGCCCGGCGGTCACGGTCAGCACCAGCTTGGCGTGCAGGGGGAGCTTGCGCCAGCGAAAGCGCGCTCTCAGGCATTCCAGGATCACCGGGAAGCCCAGCCCGCCCAGCAGAATGAGGGCGGTCAGCGTCAGGAGAATCACGGGCTCGTGCTGAAGATGCGTCAAGCTCCGGTAGCCGCCGAAAAGGTCAAACCCCGCGTTGCAAAACGCGCTCACCGATGTGAACAGGCTCTGCCACACGCCCCGCGCGGGGCCGTAGAGCGGGATGAGGCGCGTCATGAGCAGCAGCGCGCCGCACAGCTCCACCACCAGCGCGATCAGGAAAAACGCAAGCGTCAGCCGCACCATGCCGCTGAGCGCCTCCTGGTTCATGGCGTCGCGCAGGATCATGCGGTCCCGCAGCGAGATGCGCCGCCCCAGCGCCACCATGATCAGCGTGGCGAAGGCCATGAAGCCCAGCCCGCCCACCTGAATGAGCATGAGCAGCACCGCCTGCCCGAAAAAGGACAGCTCCACGCCCACGTCCACGATGGACAGGCCCGTGACGCACACGGCGGAGGTGGCGGAGAACATCGCCTGGCGGATTCCCACGGTCCGCCCGTCGGCGGAGGACACGGGCAAAGTGAGCACGAATCCGCCCGCCACGATCAGCAGGAAAAAGCCCAGGGCCAGAAAACGCTCGGGCTTGATGGAACGCCTGTGGAACACGGGTTTGTTTGCGGCTTGCACGCTGGACCTCCTGCCTCATGGGGAAAAATCGCCGCCTTTGAGCGGAACACAGGGGTATTATATTCGTTTTTTCCGCTTTTGTACAGCCGCTTTTCCGCTAAGAAAACCCCCTTTGCCGCCGGTGGGGGGCAAAGGGGGTGCGGGGATCAGAAGCCCACGGGCTCGAAATCGGCCGCGCCGTGCTTGCACAGGGGGCAGATGAAGTCCGGGGGCAGCTCGTCGCCCTCGTAGAAATAGCCGCAGATGCGGCACACGAAGCCGCGGCGGGGTTTGGCCTCGGCGGGCTTGGGCTGGGGCTTGGGCTTGACGTTGGCAAAATAGTAGGCGTAGGTCATGGAAGGCGCGTCGGAGAGCTTGCGGGCCTCGGTGACCAGCGCGATGTAGAGCATGTGGGTGCCGCAGTCGATGGCCTGCTCCACCTTGCCCGAAATCAGGGCGTTGGCAGGGCCGTCAATGTAGCGCAGGCCGTTTTCGCTCACGGGATCGGTCCGGCCGGCGAATTTGTCCACGTCGCGGCCGCTCTGGAAGCCGAAGTGACGGAACAGGTCCATCGTGGCCGCCTCGGTCAGGACGCTGATGTTAAAGACGCCTGTGCGCTGGATCACCTCGTTGGTGAAGTTCTGCTTGTTGACGCTGAGCGCGATGCGCGTGGGGTTTTCGGTCAGCTGGGTAACGGTGTTGACGATGCAGCCGCAGTCGCGGCCGTCCTCACGGGCGGTCAGCACATACAGGCCGTAGCTGAGGTTGAAAAGAGCGGTGGGATCAAGCGCCATGGTCATTCCTCCTTTGAATGTGCGTACCGGATGTATTCTACCCGGAAACATGGATGCTGAAACCGGTGTTTTGTGATATACTGGGCCGGGAAAAAAACATTGCGGGAGGCGGGGCGCATGGCGGCATGGCAGCGGATGGAATACCCGCGGGACAAGGGGGCGTGCTACCGCCTGCTTGGCGGCCAGCTGGCCGCGCTGATGGAGGGCGAGCGGGACGCCCTGGCCAACCTGGCCAACGCGGCCGCGCTGATCTATCAGGCCCTGCCCGATCTCAACTGGGCGGGATTCTACCTTTACAAACAGGGCATGCTGGTGCTGGGGCCGTTCCAGGGCATGCCGGCGTGCGTGCGCATCCCGCTTTCGCGCGGGGTGTGCGGCGCGGCGGCACGCGAGATGCGCACGCAGGTGGTCGGGGACGTGCACGCCTTCCCCGGCCATATCGCCTGCGACGCGGCCTCCCGCAGCGAAATCGTGGTGCCGCTGCTTGACGGGGACAGGCTGCTTGGCGTTCTGGACGTGGACAGCCCGCTGCCCGGCCGCTTTGACGAAAGCGACCGCGAGGGGCTGGAGGCCCTGGCCCGCCGGCTGACCGCGGGCTGCGACTGGGACGCGTAAGCGGCGCGGCACTTGCAACCCCGCGCGTTATCCTGTACAATAACACGGTGCCCGCCATCGCGGCGCACCAGGACGATACGAGAAAGGAAGCCGCACCCCCATGCGAATCAGCAAAAAGGCCATTCTGGAAGGGCTTCGCGCGCTGTATCCCGACGCGGGGCCCGAACTGCACTTCCGCAACCCCTACGAAACGCTGGTGGCCGTGATGCTCTCGGCCCAGTGCACCGATAAGCAGGTCAACAAGGTGACGCCCGCGCTCTTTGAGCGCTACCCCACGGTGCGCGACATGGCCGCCGCCAGCGTGGAGGACGTGTACCCGATGGTCAAGAGCTGCGGCTTCAAGACCAAGGCCGCCAACATCGTCTCCGCCTGCCGCCTCATCATGCAAAACCACGGCGGCGAGGTGCCCGGCACCATGGAGGCGCTCACCGCGCTGCCCGGCGTGGGGCGAAAGACCGCCAACGTCGTGCTGGCCAACGCCTTCGGCGTGCCCACCATCGCGGTGGATACGCACGTGTTCCGCGTGTCCAACCGGCTGGGGCTGGCCGACGCCAAGACCGTCGAGGAGACCGAGCGCCAGCTGCAGAAGGCCATTCCCAAAAAGGACTGGGTGGCCGCGCACCACTGGCTGATCTTCCATGGGCGGCGCGTATGCCACGCGCGGGGCCCCGAGTGCGGCACCTGCGCGCTCCGGCCGCTGTGCAAGGCGGCGAGGGCCGCGGGCGGCGCGGTGACGACCCCCGCGCCCGCGCGCCGGGCGGCAAAGGGCGGCGCGGCGCAGGCGTAGGAAACGCGCAAGGATTGTAATAAAAGAAGGAGTAGAGCACATGGCGTCTTTTGTGGACCGGGTCAAAATCACCGCCAAGGCGGGCAACGGGGGCAACGGCTGCGTGTCGTTCCACCGGGAGAAATTCGTGCAGAACGGCGGCCCGGACGGCGGCGACGGCGGCAACGGCGGCAACGTCGTTCTCTACGCCGACCCCAACATGCACACGCTGCTGGATTTTCGCTTCCACAGCAAGTATCTGGCCGAAAACGGCGCGGACGGCGCGGCCGGGCGCTGCCATGGCAAGCGCGGGCAGGATCTGATCATCAAGGTGCCGGTGGGCACGGTGTTCCTGCGCGAGGAGGACGGGGCCGTGGTGGCCGACATGAGCCGGCCGGGCGAGCGCAAGGTGCTCCTGCGCGGCGGGCAGGGCGGCTTTGGCAACCAGCACTTCGCCACGCCCACGCGTCAGGCCCCCAACTTCGCCAAGCCCGGCATCCGCACCGAGGCGCACGTGTTCCGTCTGGAGCTGAAAACCATCGCGGACGTGGGGCTGGTGGGCTTCCCCAACGTGGGCAAGAGCACCATCCTCTCCGTGCTCACCTCCGCCCGGCCCAAGATCGCCAACTATCACTTCACCACCCTCACGCCCAATCTGGGCATCGCCCGGCGCTACGAAACCGAATTCGTCCTGGCCGATATTCCCGGCCTCGTCGAGGGCGCCAGCGAGGGCGTGGGCCTGGGGCACGACTTCCTGCGCCATGTGGAGCGCACGCGGCTTCTGCTCCATGTGGTGGACGCCTCCGGCAGCGAGGGGCGCGACCCGCTGGAGGATTTCCGCATCATCAACGGGGAGCTGGCCAAGTACGGCGAGCCGGAGGGCCGCCCCCAGCTGGTGGTGCTCAACAAGTGCGACCTCATCTACGAGGACGGCGAGATCGAGCGCCTCAAGCAGGCGTTTGAGGCGATGGGCTACGAGGCCTTCCCCGTCAGCGCCGCGCAAAACCGCGGCTTCGACGCGCTTCTGGACCGGGTGGTTCAGCTCCTTGGGGAGCTTCCGCCGCCGCGCGTGTTCGAGGCCGAGGAGGCGGAGGAGGGCCACGTCCTCCCGGACGACGGCTTCACCATCCGCCGCGAGAACAACACCTTCTACGTGGAGGGCGCGGCCATGCAGCGCTTTGTGGACAGCGTCAACTTCGACGACGAGGAAAGCCTCAACTGGTTCCACCGCACGCTGCGCGACCGCGGCATCATCCAGGCCCTGCGCGACAAGGGCGCGGGAGAGGGCAGCACCGTTTCCATCGGCGATATGGAATTTGACTTCATCGAATAAGGAGTACGTCATGCTTACCAGCAAACAGCGCGCCAGCCTTCGCGGCATGGCCAATACCCTCGACACCATCCTCTACATCGGCAAGGAAGGCATCACCGACAACACCGTCAAGGAGGCCTACGACGCGCTGGAGGCGCGCGAGCTGATCAAGTGCGCCGTGCAGCAGGGCTGCGAGCTCACCGCCCGCGAGGCGCTGGAGGAGCTCTGCGCCCGCGTGCACGCCGAGCCCGTGCAGTGCATCGGCCGCCGGTTCGTGATGTACCGCGAGAGCCGGCAGAACAGGCGCATCGAACTGTAAGGAACGCCCGCGGGCGGCAGGGAAGGGAGGCCGGGGCATGCTGGACAGGGTGCTGGACGCGCTGGGCACGCTCAGGTCTCCCTTTGCGCCCTATGAGGCGGACCTTCACCTGCGGGTGGGGGAATGCCTCAGCGCCGCGGGCCTGCCCGCGGTACATGAGGCCCTGCTCGCCCCCGGCTGCCGCATCGACTATCTGGTGGGCGGTGTGGGCGTGGAGATCAAGAAGGGCCGGCCCGACCCCGCCGCCCTGCGCCGCCAGCTGGACCGCTACGCCGCCTGCCAAGGGGTGGAGGCGCTGGTGGTGCTGACCGAGCGCGCGGTGCCGCTTCCGGCCCGCCTGCACGGCAAGCCCGTGCGCGGGGTGGCGCTGAACCGCCTGTGGGGGGTGGCGCTGCCGTGAATGAGGATGTTTCGCTGATTCCGCCCTACCTCCTGGACACGGACGGCGCGCAGCCGGAGGAAGGGGGCGCGCACCGCACCTACGGCACGCTCAGCTACAACCGCCGCCGGGACTGCTGGGTGGTGAGGGGCGACCCGGGCGTGACGGAGCTGTGCAAGCGGCTGTTTCCGGGGTCGGAGAGCGGCCGCCGGGGCGAGGCGCGCTTCCCGGCGCACCGGCGCATCGTGGGGGACCTCAACTGGCTGATGCTGCGCTATCCGCTGGCCGTGCGCGCCGCGGACCGGGAGCGCTGGGAGCAGGCGCTGACCGACGCGCGGGAATACGTGGTGCGCCGCGAGACGGCGCGGCGGATGCCCGAGCGCGTGGAGCCCAGCCCGTCGGTCTTTACCGGCACGCTGACGCCCTTTCAGCAGGAGGGGCTGGCGTTTCTTCTGCGCACGGACCGGGCGCTGCTGGCCGACGAGATGGGCCTTGGCAAAACGGTGCAGGCGCTTGCGATGCTGGCGCAGACGGGCGCATATCCGGCGCTGGTGGTGGCCCCGCCGCACCTGCTTCGCAACTGGGAAAACGAGATCGCGCGCTTCGTGCGCCGTCCGGACGGAATCCCCCTGTCGGTGCATGTGATCCGCGGCCTCAAGCCCTATGCCCTGCCCCCGGCGGATATCTACCTGATGCACTACCTGCTGCTGCGCGGCTGGAAGGAGGCGCTGCCCGAATGCGCCATCCCCACCGTGATCTTTGACGAAATTCAGGAGCTGCGCAACAGCGGCACCGAGAAATACTCCGCCGCAAGCCTGCTGGCCGGGGCGGCCCGCCGCGTGGTGGGCCTCAGCGGCACGCCCATCTACAACCGCGGCGCGGAGATCTGGAACGTCGTCAACATACTGGACTTTCATTTTCTGGGCGATTACGAGAGCTTCACGCGCGAATGGTGCTACGGCTACGGCAATCAGATCGTGGCCAAGCCGGAGCTGCTGGGCGAAAAGCTGCGTGAGGAGGGCCTCATGCTCAGGCGCACCAAGCGCGACGTGCTCACGGAGCTGCCGCCCAAGCGCCGGCTGGTCATGCCCGTGGAAAGCGACGACGCGGTGTATCGCCGCCTGATGGAGCCCGTGCGCGCGACGCTCGCCCAGCTGAAAAACGACGAGGCGGCCGCCCCCTCCCAGCGCGCCCTGTGGAAGATGGCGGTGGAGAGCGGCGAGCGGCAGGCCACCGGCATGGCCAAGGCGCCCTATGTGGCGCAGTTCGTGCGCGCGCTTTTGGACGCGGGCGAGCGGGTGCTGCTCTTCGCCCATCATCATCAGGTGATGGACCTGTACAAAAAGGAGCTTAAGGCGTATTCGCCGGCCTTCATTACCGGACGCGAAACGCCCGCCATGAAGGAGCGCTCGGTGGAGCGCTTCATGGCGGGGCGTACCGATTTGTGCTGCCTGTCGCTGCGCGCGGCGGCGGGTCTGAACCTGCAGCGCGCCAGCTGCGTGGTCTTTGGCGAGCTGGACTGGTCGCCCGCCGTGCACAGCCAGGCGGAGGACCGCGCCCACCGCATGGGCCAGACGGACTCCATCCTGTGCTATTATCTGGTGTCCCAGGGCGGAAGCGATCAGGACATGCAGGACGCGCTGGGCCTGAAGGTGAGCCAGTTCGTGGGCCTCATGGGCGACGAGCCGCCCGCCCCGGAGGACGAGCTGCTCTCCGCGCAGGCCGCCCGGCAGCATATCGAGCAGCTGGTGGCCCGCCTCATCCGCGAGGCCGGGTGAGCGTTTACCTTGGCAGAATGACCGTGACGCCCCCTTCAAAGTCCTGCGGGGCCAGGCACGGATTGGCGCGCAGCAGGCTGGCCACGGGCAGGTTGAAGCGCATGGCAACGGCCTCCAGCGTTTCGGTGGCGGCCAGCGTATAGGTTTCCGGCAGCTCGCAGGGCACGTTGTCCTTGGGGATGCATACGCTCTGGCCCACGCGCAGATTTTCGAAGTCCACGCCGGGGTTGGCCGTCTCCAGCGTGTGGCGGCTCACCAGCCCGCGCAGCTGCAGGTCGGATACGGTCTGCCCCTTCTGCACGGTCCACTGTTCGTCCTCGGTGCAGGAAAGGGTGGTGTCCGGGGCGATCTGGCCGGTCATGCAGGTCGGCTGGACGGCCTGGGTTGTGCCGGTAGCCTGGGTCGCGCCCGTGGCCTGGGTTGTGCCGGTAGCCTGGGTCGCGCCCGTGGCCTGGGTCGTGCCGGTAGCTTGGGTCGCGCCCGTGGCCTGGGTTGTGCCGGTGGCCTGAACTGTGCCCGTGACCTGCGTGGTCTGGGTCGTGCCGGTGGCCTGAGCCATGCCGGTAACCTGCGTGGTCTGGGTCGTGCCGGTGGCTTGAACCATGCCCGTGACCTGGGTGGTCTGGGTCGTGCCGGTGGCCTGAGCCATGCCGGTAACCTGCGTGGCCTGGGTCGTGCCGGTGGTTTGCGTGGTCTGGGTCATGCCGGTGGACGGAGCCGTGCCGGTGGCCTGGGTGGTCTGGGTTGTGCCGGTGGACGGAGTCGTGCCGGTGGTTTGCGTGGTCTGGGTTGTGCCGGAGCCGCCCAGCCCGCCCGTCTGCGGGGAATCATCCTCCTCGCGGGGCACGCACAGCACGTCGCCCACCATCAGGCGGGCGGGGTGAATGTCGCGGTTGGCGGCCAGCAGGTCGCGCAGGGGTACGCCCAGCTTGTGCGCGATCAGGTAGAAGCTGTCGCCCCGCTTGACGACGTACTCCTCGGCGCATTTGCCTGTGTTGGTACCGTTTTGTTCGGCCATAGAGGTTCTCCTTTCGGGGTGATGTCCCTACAGCCTATGAGCTGCCGGCCGCCAAATTGCCTACCAGCCGCGCCCGCGGCGCTCAAAACTTGCGGCCGCGCGCTCCAGGTCCGCATAGGTGCAGATCTCCTGCCGCTGCTCCTGCAGCGCTACCTGCGCGTCGGGCGGCAGGCGGTCAAAGAGCTGCTTGCTGGCGGGGTCGTTTTCGACCAGATCCCGCAGGGTGGAAAATGCGTTCATGTTGCGATCACCTCATGGAAAAGCATGCCCGCCGGGCGCGAGGGCATGCGTCCCAAAAAACGGAAAGGTCGTGGCCCATGCCGCTGGTCAATTATTGCCGCAAATGCCGCACGGAAACACCCCTGGGCGAAAGCTGCCCCTACTGCGGGGGAAGGCTCCCCAAAACCGGGGAGCAGCTGTCCTTCGGCATCATCCGAAACCCCGTGACGGACTGGTTTTCCTGGAACGATGTGCTGCGCGTGGCGCTGCCGGCGTGGCTGGTGGCGCTGGCGGCCGTGCTGGCGGCCGAGGCCTCGGCCACCGGGGCGGCGGGTGTGACGGCGCTGCTGCGGCAGGGCTTCCTGTGGGTGATGCTGGGCCTGCTCGCCGGGATGCTGGCGGCGCTGCTGGCGCTGATGCTGCTGCGCGGCCCGGAGCGCGTGCATTTCGTTCTGGACCGGCAGGGAGTCCATGCCCGCGTCTACGTGCCGGAGGGCTGCGGCGCGCTGCGGCTCTACGCGCGCTTCACCACCCCGGAGATCGTGGAGCGGCTCGCGGCCGGGGATGACCGCCCGCCACTGGAGGGGCTCACGCTGGTTAAGCGCGTGACGCTGCCCTGGGAGAGCATCCGCCGGGTGCGCGTGTGGCGTGAGGGGGCAACGTTGCTGTTTTTCCATCCCCGGTACTGGCAGGTGCTGGCTATGCGCTGCCCGCTGGCCGATTTGCCGTTGGCGGAGGAATATGTACGCAAAAAACTCAAGCGCTTCAAGCGTGTGAAGGTGCTGCCCCCATTGCCACGGAAGCAGCGGAAAAGCGCGCAGCCGCGTGCATCAAAGGAGGAAATGCCGCATGCGGATACGCAGGTATGAGCCGGATGACCTTTCGCAGATCACGGCGCTGTTTTATGATACGGTGCACGCGGTGAACGCCGCCGACTATTCCCCGGAGCAGCTGGACGCCTGGGCCGATGGCGCGCCGGACCGGGACCGCTGGAACCGGTCTCTGATGGCGCACCATTCGCTGGTGGCGGTGGAGGGCGAGGGCCTTATCGTGGGCTTCGGGGATATCGACGGCACGGGCTATCTCGACCGGCTGTACGTGCACAGGGACCGTCAGGGGCAGGGCATCGCCACGGCACTGCTGAGCCGGCTGGAGCGGGCGGTGGACGCGCCCGTGATCACCACCCACGCCTCCATCACGGCCCGGCCGTTTTTTGAGGCCAGGGGGTACCGCGTGATCCGGGAGCAGCGGGTGGAGCGCCACGGCGTGCGGATGACGAACTTCGTGATGGAAAAGCGGCGGCAGGACGGATGAGCGGCGCAGCCGGAGAAAACCGCCCCGCAAAAACCCCGGCCGGGGTATTGCCTCCTCCACGGAAGTATGGTATAATACCCAATACGTGCCGGCGTGATGGAATTGGCAGACGTGACGGACTCAAAATCCGTTGGGCTAATCCCCCGTGTGGGTTCGAGTCCCACCACCGGCACCAAACCAATATAATCCGAACTTGTTTCCGATAGGAGATGGGTTCGGATTATTTGTTTTCTTTGACCGATATGAAAGCTCCTATTTTCGTAACGGGGTGAGGCGTAAGCCGACCTCCAAGCCGAGAGGCCCACGGAAGAAAAAGCAGACCCCATAAACGCAAAAAGGGCGGACGCAGCCGTTTGCATGGTGCGCTCGCCCTTTTTATCACTTCTTCGTTTCGGCCTTCTGCCTCTCCGCTTCCCTCTGCTTCTTCCACTCAGCGAATTCCCGCTGCCCCTCCTCACTCTCATAGAAAGCGAGAATGTCAGGCATGATACCCTGGCGCAGGTTCCCCTGCTGCCGGAGGAAAAGGCGGAGACCCGGCGCAGGCGGGAGATGAGCTATCTCAATCTGCGCTGGTTTATGCAGACTTTGCTGGACCGGATGGACCGCACCAGCATGGCCTGGGGGCTGGAGGCGCGGGTGCCCTTTGCGGATCACCGGATCGTGGAGTATGTGTACAACGTGCCCTGGAGCATGAAATATGAAAACGGAATGGAAAAAAAGCTGCTCCGGGACGCCTGCAAGGATCTGCTTCCGCCGCAGCTGCTGTATCGAAAGAAGAGCCCGTACCCCAAGACCTATTCCCCGGTATACGAGGCGCTGCTGGCGGAGCGCTTTGAGCAGCTGCTCGCCAATCCCCAGGCGCCGGTGCACCGCTTTATGGACCGAAAAAAGGCTGCACAATTTCTTGCACAGCCAAAGGATTACGGCAAGCCATGGTTTGGTCAGCTGATGGCGGGGCCGCAGATGATCGCGTATTTCTTGCAGGTCAACGACTGGATGGAGCGCTACGGCATCAGCTGAGGCGGACCGGTGGGGATGGCCCCTCAGGCCGCCTGAGGCGGCGCGTATACTGCGCCTGCGCCCCACGCAGAAAGCGCAGCACAGCCGGCTTGAGCGGGTCATACAGGGCCAGGATTTTGCCCACGCCGAAGGCGGCGATGAGGGTTCCCTCCCGGATGCCGTGAAATTGCCCGAAATAGGCCGGCGAGAGGATCAGGGCGATGCGGGTACCCGTGCAGTCGAAGCACATCTTGACGGCAGGCAGCGGCCTGTGAAGCTTGTCGGCGATGACCTGCATGATGCCCTCGCCGGGCAGGGAGACCAGGTCGGGGGCCAGATAGAAAAGAATGCCCAGGGCGATGAGGACCATGCTGATAAAGAGATAGACCAGCCGCACGCCATAGACCACCACCGGGGCGAAGGTCATCAGCGCGGGATCAGGCAGGAGACGATCTGCCAGAAAATTGGTGAAGTCCGTGAAATAGCCAAAGAGGGTGGTGCAGATCAGCTGCAGGATGCGCCAGGGCTGGAAGTTCTTCCCCAGAAGGAGGAACTGGATGGCAATGTACAGCGAAAATATGATGATGATCCACGTCCCCATGGACAGACTGGCGTATATTTCACTGAGCATGCAGGGGATGGAGTTGACCGGCGACATGCCCAGATCGGCCTTGCCGGAAAACGACACGCCCATGGCCATGAGAAACAGGCCGGCACAGTAGCAGAGAATGCGTTTGCTCATTTGCAGGGCCTTTTGTTTCATTTCACAGTTCCTTTCCCGTTTTGGAAGCACTTGCTCAGCGGTTCATAAAGCGTGGCCCGTTCTTCCTCCGTCAGGCCGGCCGTGATCTGCGCCTCCGCCGCAGCAAAAATGTCCTGCACGGTTTGCACCATCTTCCGCCCCGTCGGCGTCAGGGACACATACAGGGACCGCCGGTTGTCCGGGCGGTTGCGCCGCGTGACCAATCCGGCGGTCTCCATGCGCAACAGAATGCTGCCCACGGTGGCGGGTTCAATTTCGCAGCAGTCCGCAATGCCCTTTTGCTCGTGCTCCCCGTGCTGCGCCAGAAACTCCGGGATCTTGGGCTGCCCCGGCGACAGCCCGAGGGGCGCGGCCTGCGCCGAAACCAGCCGTTTCATGCGCAGGCAGGTTTTTATCCACAGGTGATGAAGCGAAGGCATGGTTGCATCCTTTATATGCATGCTTATAATAAGCATTCTTTTTAATAATAAAGCTTGTTATAGGGCGGAGGAACAAGGCTTGTCGAAAAAAATCGTGCGGACGATCTTTCGCAAGCAAAAACGCCCATGCGGTCGGAAACCGCATGGGCGGGCGCACGGCCTCGCACCGGAAAAAACGCCGGCCGCTCTATCGCGGCTGGTAGACCCCCAGCCGGCACAGCTCCTCCTCGGAGGGTACGTTGATGAGCACCGCTTTCAGCGGCCCGAAGTACACAAACAGGCTTCCCGCCGCCGCCGCGTGGGCGTGTCCCTCGTGAAGCACGCGCCCCAGGTCGGCCGCGTCCCGCGCGCCCCCGCAGGCGATGAGCGGCACGGTCAGCCCGTCGGCGACGGACCGGACCAGCTTGAGGTCATAGCCCTGCATCATGCCGTCGCGGTCCACGGAGTTGAGCAGCACCTCGCCCGCGCCCAGCGCCTGCGCGCGCTGGGCCAGCGCCAGCGGCGTTTCGCCCGTGGGACGGGTGCCGCCGGCCACCACGCAGCGGTAGCGGCGGAGGCGGTCGAGCCTCACGTCGATGGAGGCGACCACGCTCTGCGATCCGAAGCGGTCCGCCAGCTCGCGCACCAGCTCCGGCCGGTCGATGAGGGCGGTGTTGAGAATCACCTTTTCAAATCCGATATGAAACAGCCGGGCCGCCTGCTCCACCGTGGTCACGCCGCCGCCGTAGGACAGGGGCATGAACGCCTCGGAGGCGAGGTCCTCCAGCAGGGCAAAGTCCGGCCCGCGCCCCTCGCGGCTGGCCTGGATGTCCTGCACGCACAGCTCGTCCACGCATTTTTCGCTGAAGATCTTCACGGCGTTGATCGGGTCGCCCAGATAGTTGGGGTCCTTGAAACGGACGGTCTTGACCAGCCCGCCGTCGGAGAGGAGCAGACAGGGAATCAGCCTGGGACGGTGATACATCCTAAGCCTCCTTTACGAAGTTGCGAATCAGGCACATGCCGAAGCGGTGGCTTTTCTCAGGGTGAAACTGCGTGCCCCAGACGCTTCCCCGGCCCACGGCGGCGGGGAAGGGGTAGCCGTAGTCGCAGGTCATCAGCACGTCCGCGGGGTCGTCGCAGACGGCGTGGTAGCTGTGCACGAAGTAAAACCGGGGCTCCGCCTCCAGCCCCGCCACCAGCGGGTCCTGCGGCCGCTCCACCGTCACATAGTCCCAGCCCATGTGAGGCACCTTCAATTCCGGCTGGTCCTGCAGCCGGAAGCGCTTGAGGTCGAAGGGCAGATACCCCAGCCCCTCGCCCGGCCCCTCCTCGCTCCGGCGGCCCAGCATCTGCATGCCCAGGCAGATGCCCAGCAGCGGCACGCCCTGCGCCACCGCGCGGTCCAGCGCCCGGCGCATGCCGCTCTGGCACAAAAGCGCCATGCCCGCGTCAAAGCGCCCCACGCCCGGCAGAATCAGCCGGTCGCAGCGGCTCAGCTCCTCCGCGGTCCGCACGGCGGCGCCCTGCGCGCCCACCTTTTTGATCATGTTCAGGATGGAACCGATATTGCCGATTCCGTAGTCCAGCACGCCCGTCATGGCGACGCCTGCCTTTCGTTTCCAGCATTCTCGGGAACGGCAAAACAATAGCATGTCGCGCCTGAAATGTCAACGCCCGCCGCGCCCGTCACAGCGTGCCCGTGCGGAACCGCTCGATCAGCTCCAGAGCGATGCTCACCGTGCGCCCCTGCGGCTCCAGCTCGCCCCGCCGGAACCAGCGGGCCTCGCTAAGCTCGCTCTCCTGCAGGCGGATGCCGCCATCCAGCGCCTCGGCCTGAAAGGCGAACATCTGCGACCCGCTTACGCCCCAGGGCTGATCGCCCAGGTAGCGCAGCGCGCCCAGGCGCAGGCCCACCTCCTCCATCACCTCGCGGCGCACGGCGTGCTCCAGCGTCTCGCCCACCTCCACATAGCCGGAGATCAGCGAGTAATGGCGGAAGGTGCTGCGCACGCTGCGCGCCAGCAGAATGCTGTCCCCGCGGGTGATGGCAACGATCACCGCCGGGGCGATGGCCGGGTACACCACCAGCCCGCAGCCCTCGCAGCGCAGGGCGCGCTCCGCGGCGTCGGGCACGAGCGGATGGGCGCAGCGCCCGCAGAAGCGGTTGCGCCCGTACCAGGCCCACAGATGCCAGCAGGACACCAGCAGCCCCGCCTCGGCGTAGGGCAGGCTGCGGAAGATATGCAGCGGATAATACCGAAGTCCCGCGCGCTCCGGCACCTGCCCGCCATGAAGCGGATGCGGGCAGAAGAGGGCGAAGCGGTCCGTGTGCGCCAGCTCAAAGGGCTCCATGCCATCCGGCAGGGGCCGCACCTGCGCCCAGGTCGGAAGGGCGGGCGTGCCGCCGCCCGTATCCCTCAGGAGCACGCGCCCCTCCTCAAAACAAAGAAACAGGCTGTCGTCCCGCACAGCCTGGTGATCCGGCTGAACGGAAAAGGTGGGCTCTCCCAGCATCATGCGTATGGCCTCCCTCGGCAGAAAAATGCCCTTTCATCTTAGCGCGTTTTGCCGCTTTGTCAATGCTTTTGCTTGCCAAGGCGGCGGCGGTGTGCTATCCTAAGAAAGGTGGAATTTTGGACGTAAAAGGGGTGGAGGCCATGCGCAAAGCCCTGCTGAAATGGCGGCATTTCCTGCCGTGGACGCTGCTGTTGTGCCTTGCGTCGGGCTGCCTGATGGCGGCCTATACCTGGGCGTACGAGGCCGACCGCTACCAGGCGGTCTATACGTTCTATGCCGCGCCGGACGCGGCCGCCTCCCAGAAGGCCCCGCTGGAAGCGGCGCGCATGCTCGCGCGCGACTGCCATGCGCTGACCTTAACCGACCGTTTCCGTCAGGCGGTGCTCGCCGCTGCCGCCAGCGACGGCCACACCCGCGCGGGGGTGCGCGGCATCGACGGCACCCACCTCATGGAGGTCGTGGCCATCGGGCCGGACCCGGCGTATACGGCCGGGCTGGCGAACGCCATCGGGCGCGAGCTGGTCGCCCGCGTTGAGGACGAGCTGGGGACCGTGGAGGCGCACGAGATCGCCCCGGCTACGGTGCCCGCCGCCCCCTGCGGGCCCAATCGCCCCATGAAGGTGGTCTGGACGCTGCTGGCCGCCTTTGCCGTGGGCTCGCTGGCCGGATGCCTGCTGGGCTCGGACCGCCGTCCCCTGCACGTGAACGACCCGGAGGCCCGCTGCCTCGCCGCGCCGCGCATGGGCGCGCTGGGGGACTGCCGCCGGGAGGTCCGCAGGCTGATGGCCGATGGGAAAAAACAGCGCGGCGGCATGCTTTTGGATCGGGTGGATCGTTTCATCAGGGAAAACGTGCGCGAGATCGCGCTCAAGCTGCGCAACGGCCTGTGCGCCAGCGGCCAGAGCGTCGCGGTGATCGCCGGGATGGACCAGGAGGGCGACCAGGCGGTGCTCACGGCGCTTTTGTGCGGCGAGCTGGCGCGGCAGGGCTTCAGCGTGCTGGCCGTTGATATGGACGCAGGCCACGCGCGCCTTTCCGGGCTGCTGGGGGTCAGGCCGCAGGCCTGCCTTTCGGAATATCTGGCCGGAGGGGTGTCGCTGCTGGATGTGATCGTCAAAACCCCGGAGCGGGGCCTGGCCTTCATCGAGGGCCTGCCCCCCGAAGGCGCGGTGGCGGATATAGCCGCCACCGCGGCATTCCGCTCCTTTCTCAAGAGCGCGAAAAGCCGGTTCGATTTTGTGATTTTGAACGCCGCCCCGGCGGGGTTCTGTGCCGACGCGGGCATGCTGGGCACGCTGGAGGGCCTAACGGTCCTGGCCGCCAGAGACGGCGCTTTTACCGCCGCCGAGCTCAACGCCGTGATGACCAACCTGGCCGAGGACGTCCGCCTGCTCAAGGGCGTGGTGTTCACCATGGCGCGCCGCACCCGCTTTGATGCGCCCGCCTGACCGGGCCGACCAAGGAGGAACCTGCAATGGATCTGCTGAAAACGATTCTGGTGTATATGTCGATGGTCGTGGCCGCCTCGGTGCAGAATGCGCCGGACCCCGGCGCGATGCCCGCCTATGACGAGCCCACGCCCACGCCCTACGTGCAGGCGGCGCCCACCGCGACCCCCACCGCGACCGCCACGCCCAGGCCCACCCCCGTGCCTACCATCGACATCACCCCCAACCCCGAATACGGCACGCTGCAGGTGGGCGACAGGGGCGACGAGGTGCGCCGGCTCCAGGAGGAGCTGGCCCGGTACGGCTATTACGAGGGCGACATCGACGGCGTGTACGGCAACCAGACCCGCCGCGCCGTGGAGCAGTTCCAGTACCAGCACGGCCTCAGCGCCGACGGCATGGCCGGGCGCGTTACGCTGACCGTGCTCTACGAAAGCAACCAGGTGCGCATGTCTCCGACGGCGGTCACGCCCGCCCCCTCCGCCACCTCCGGCCTGAGCGTGGCCCTCACCGAAACGCCCGCATCCGCCACGCCTGCCGCGGCAACCGATACGCCGCAGCCCCCCGCCGCGCCCAGCGCCACGCCCGGCGAGCCGGCGTCTACTCCCGCGCCCAGCGCCACGCCTGCCGCGCCCACCGCTACGCCTACCCCAACCGCTGTGCCCAGCGCCACGCCCGCCCCCTCATTTGAGGCCATGACGGGCTATGGCATCCGCCTGGACGGCGCGGCGGAGGCGCTGACCATCGCGGCGGAGGACGAGACGGAAGCGCCGCTCCTCCCGTACCGGATGGGGGAGGAGGTCTACCTGCCGCTGCTGGAGATTCTCCATGCGGCGGGAATCAACGTGATCGCCTCCGAGTCGGTGGAGGCGGACGAGTACGCCTTTGCCATGAACGACGATATCATCCGCATCGCCTTTACGCACGACCAGTCCGGCGCGCCGGTCGGCCTTGAGGTGTACAAAAACAACGAGGCGCAGATCGTGCCCGTGCGCGATATCCGCAGCGTGGGCGACGTGCTCTACCTGCCCGCCGCCACCATCGAAAGCCTGACGGGCATCGCCGCCCAGGTGGACGAGGCGGCGCAGACGGTGACCGTCACCCTGCCCGCCGCGCCGGAGGAAGCGCAATAAGCCCGAAAACCCCATAGAAGCAAAAGAATCCGCGCTCTCCCTCATTCATGGGAAAGCGCGGATTCAGCATATCCGTAACCTATGGGGTATCATCCAGGCAAGCCAAGGCTGTTTTTTCTGCGGATGACATTCTGCCAAAATTCGTATCTTCTAAGGCTTTGCGACAAATCCGCTTCCTCCACGCAAGCTGATCGCCAGAAAACCATTGAACTCCCCGATGATTGGATAAGTTGTTCCGCTGCTAATCAGCCCAACGCGTTTGGAAGTGCTGGAGGGCATAGCATAAACCGGGGTTTCTCCATTCGGCGTAAAGTAGTCGGGATTGATGAGAACATATTCCTTCCGAACCCAGCCGCTATAACGTTGGCCTTGCTCATTACGGTAAACGACATTGTACCAGGAGCCGCTTTCTTCAATTAAGGTACAATAAGCCCCATGGGTCAGGGTAAGGAGAACATTTGATGCGGCATCCGGATTCTCCCTTAACGAGAGGGATTCGCACAAGACAAAGCCCGAATCGTATCCATTGTACTCTTCGCTTGAATCATCATCGAAAACGCTCATATGGATCCCGGTGATGGCATCGGGATTCATCACGATCCACCCCTGACGCACATAGCCATTTCTGTCCCAAAAAGAAATTCTTCCCCACTCTATCGGAACATCCGAATCATAATAGGAATCAAAGGTAGAACCCGCCTGCGTTACAACCCGTTCAATCAGCTCATATTCCGTTCCTTCATCCAGAACGGTCACAATTTGCATTTTCCGCCCGTCATCTGATACTTCAAAAACATCCGTTGGCTGTTGAAGCGTTTCGGCATGACAGGAGACAATACCGAATGCTAATGTGAGTCCAACAAGCAAAAAGACCGTGTATTTTTTCATCGTCATTTCCTCTCCTCCCCTTTTTGCACAACCTTGATGTCAACCTCAGTTGACAACATCTATCTGAATAAACGAAACCACCCTGGTTTTTCTTTCCTGTTCGTTGAGGCTTAACCGAACAGACGGAAAAATCCGCGCTCTCCCTCCTTCATGGGAAAGCGCGGATTCTTCAACGTATCGAAACAGTCCGGCGGCGGGCTTGCCGCCAGAAGCCGCAGACGCCTGCGCCCAGGGGCGCAAACGCCCCGCCCGCCGGGTTTATTTCTCCGTATCGTAGGCGCACTGGGCCAGCGCGGCGGTGATGGTCTTTTCGTAGGCCTCGTGGCCGTACTTGTCCACCTCGCCCTTGTCCTTGGGGCCGTGGGTGAGGCACCCCGCGCCGCCGATGCAGCCGCCCACGCAGGCCATGCCCTCGATGAAGTTCTCCTTGAGAAGGTTCTTCTGCTTCTTGAGCAGGGCCACGCGGCAGGCCTCGATGCCGTCGCAGGGGATGGGGTTGACGATGAAATCGCTGCCCTGCTCCTTGAGGGCCTGCTTCACCGCGTCGGTCAGGCCGCCGCTGCGCGCGAAGATGCGGCCAAAGTAGCTGGCGTTGTCCAGCACGTCCTCGTCGAGGGCGGGCAGGTCGAGATCCTTGCTGTCAAACCACGCCTGCAGCTCCTCAAAGGTGAGCACGCAGTCGATCCAGGGGCGTACCTCCTCGCGCTGGAACTCCTGCTTCTTGGCCGTGCAGGGGCCGATGAAGATGATTTTGGCGTCCGGGTCGGTGCCCTTGATGAAGCGCGCCACCTCGGCCATGGGGGAGAGGTTGTGGCTGACGAAGGGCCTGAGCGTGGGGAAGCTCTTTTCAATGTAGCTGACGAAGGCGGGGCAGCAGCTGGAGGTGAGGAAGCCCTTCTCGGCCAGCTCCCTGGCCTCGCGGTAGGAGACCATGTCCGCGCCCAGCGCCGCCTCCACGACGCTGAAGAATCCCAGCTGCTTGAGGCCCATGATTACCTGCCCCAGCTTGGCATACACGAACTGGCTGGAGATGGAGGGGGCCACGACGGCGTAGACCTTGTATTTCTGGTTGTTTTCGCTGTCGCGGATGATGTGGATGGCGTCCAGCAGAAAGCTCTTGTCCTGAATGGCGCCGAAGGGGCACTGATACACGCACGCGCCGCAGGCGATGCACTTGCTGCCGTCGATGTGGGCCACATGGTTTTCGCCATGCTGAATGGCCTTGACCTTGCACGCGCGCTCGCAGGGGCGCACATGGTTCTGAATGGCGCTGTAGGGACAGACGGAGGCGCATTTGCCGCAGTTGATGCACTTGTCGGGGTCGATGTGGGCGTGATGGTTGTCGTCAAAGGAGATCGCGCCGCGCGGGCAGGCGCTGGAGCAGCGGTGCGCGATGCAGCCGCGGCAGTCGGGGCCGACCCGGTAGCCGCTGACGGGGCACTCGTCGCAGGCGATGCCGATGACCTCGATCACGTTGGGGTTTTTCTTGTCGCCGCCCATGGCGATCTTCACGCGCTCGGCCACGATGGCGCGCTCCTTGTAGATGCAGCAGCGCATGGTGCTCTTGGGGCCGGGGGAGATCACCTTGGGGATGTCCAGATAGCAGTCCTGGAGCGTCCCGGCGTAGTCGTGGCGCGCGACCTCCTTGAGCACCTTGTACTTGAGCTTTTGAACGTAGGTGTCAAACAGCAGCATAGACGATGATTCCTCCATCCGATTCTAGAAGTAGGAAAGGCGAACGTGTTTGCCCATTTTCCTGAGGCAGTCGGCCAGGCTGGTAATCAGCTGCTGCTTGATGCCGAAGGTGATGGGCAGGTTGGGGTTCTGGTGCGCGGGGTTGATGGCGCGGCCCACGAAGAAATTGACGTCGGTCGCGTTTTCAAACAGCTCGCGGGCAATCAGGCTCGCGCCGTCCTTCTGGGTGGCCCAGACGGAGGCCAGCTTCGCCTGATCCAGAAAGTCCTCGGCGTAGGTGAGCACCTTGGAGAGGGTAATCACGCCCTCGGTGGTCAGATCGACGCCCTTGATGCGGCTGATGGGCGGCACGTCGGGGTCGTGGTAGTCCAGCGAGGCGATGATGGGCTGGCCCAGGTAGCGGGAGACGACGTTGCTGGTGGTGCCGCCGCAGACGATCTTGGTGCCCTCTTTGGAAAAGAAGAGGTTCATCATGCGCACGTCGTCCTCCTTGTGCTCGGGCGGGCCGACCACGAGGTTCACCGGATGGCGGCTGCGCACGCGCACCACGGCCACGGTGGTATCATCGCCCGGCGAGCCGCCGTAGAGGCGGTCGCATTCGTCGATGATGAGGCCCGCGGTGAACTTGGCGCTGTTTTCGGGCAGATAGTTGGCGATGGCGTAGTCGGCGATGGAGTCGCGCGTCCAGCCGAAGTTCATCAGGTCCCCCACGCCGGCATACTCCGCGCCGTCGCTCATGGCGATGAACACATCGTCCAGCTCGATGGGGAAGGTGCTCTCCCAGATGGTCTTGCCGGAAATCACGCGCGTGACCCTGGGATAGTCGAAGAGCTCGCCCTTGCGCAGCACGATGGTGGCGGGGTTGTCAAACTGGATGATGTGCGCGGTTTTGTTGTCCAGAATGCGGATGATGGTGAAGGTCGAATAGGCCACCTTGCGCACGCTGCACACCGGCAGGGTGCTTGCGATGGTGGAGACGCACTCCTCCAGCGGGATGCCGCCGGAAATCATGGTGCAGAGAATCTTGCTGGTGAGGGTGGAGAGGATGTTGGCCTTGACCCCGCTGCCCAGACCGTCGGCCAGCACCAGCGTGAGGTCCTCGTCCCCGCCGCCGGCCAGCTCCACCTTGTCGCCGCAGAGGGTTTCGCCGTGCTTGTTCATGCTGATGGAACCGGTTTCAATCCACAGGTCATTCATGGGCCATCGCATCCTTTAGCTTGGTGAGGGCAATCTTGGTTTCGGCGGTGGTCTCGCCCAGCAGCGAGGCGATTTCCTGCACCACGCGCATCTGCTTTTCGATCACCTTGTCGGTGATTTCCACCGTCTGCCTGCGCAGCTCCGCGTCCTGGCCGCGCAGGGTTTCCTGCTCGGTCACGTCGCGCATGAGGGAGATCACGATGTGGTACTGCCGGTCGTAGAGGATGGTTTCGTCCACATAGAGCTCGTAATCGGCCAGGTAGTGCATGCGGGTGGTGGTGTGCAGGGCCGAGGTGATGATGTTCTGGTAATCTCCGGGGTTCAGGATGCGGACGATGTGCTCATGCAGGATGTCGTTTGCGTCCTTGAGCTTGAACATGCGCACCGCCGCGCGGTTGATCTGCTGCACCACCAGGTCCTCGTCCATGACGATGATGGCGTTGGGCGTGTTGTTGATGATGCTGTCGGAAAAGCTCTCGGCCTTTTCCTTGAGGAAGGGCAGGCACATCTCGATCTTGGCCTTGCCCTCCAGGATGGCGATGGCCTTGTCGCGGCAGGTGGGGTAGCCGCAGCTGCCGCAGTTGAGCTCCTTTTCGGGGCTGGTCTTGCCCATCTTGTAGAGCATGTCGTTGATGGCCTCGGACCCGAACTTGACCTTCTTGCCGCCCAGGAAGGGATAGTTGTAGCTGATGGTATCGGGGGCGGCCACGTCAAAGCGCTGGTCGCCGGCAAAGGTGTCCACGCGCAGCGCGCCCTTGAGGCGGCGCTCGGTGTGCTCGCGGATGCAGGGGCCGTTGACGCAGCTGCCCTCGCAGGCGCTCATCTCGATAAAGACGTTGCCGAACTGGCTGTTTTCCAGCTCGTCAAACACGGCGCGACAGTTGTCCACGCCGTCGATGGCGATGCGGCGGTATCCCTCCACCTTGTCGGTGGCCTTGAGCACGCCGCCGGTGGCGGGGTAGAGGCGCGCGCGCTTGCCGTCGCCGGGCGCCACGTGGTCGGTGGGCAGCTCGATGTGCTCGGCGGCCAGCCAGTCGCGCAGCTCGTCATAGGTCAGCGCCACATCCGTGTAGGGGCTGTCGTCTGCTTCGGCCTTTTTGGCGATGCACGGGCCGATGAACACCGTAAACGCCTCCGGGTTCTGCTCCTTGATGGCCTTGCAGTGCGCCTGCATGGGGGTGAGCACCTTGGCCAGGTGGGGGAGCATGGTGGGGTAATACTTCTGGATGAGCATGTTGATGGAAGGGCAGCAGCTGGAAATGAGCACGCGCTGCTTGCCCTCGCGCATGATGCGCGCGTACTCGTCGCTGACCAGCTGCGCGCCCACGGCGGTTTCCTGCACCTCGGCAAAGCCCAGGCGCTTGAGGGCGTCGGCCATCACATCGAGGGAACGGATGCGGAAATCCGCGATGAAGGACGGGGCCAGGCTGCACACCACATGCTTGCCTGCGGCAATGGCCTCCTTGACGCGGGGCACGTCATTGCGGACCTGCTTGGCCTTCTGGGGGCAGGCCACGAAGCAGTTGCCGCACAGGATGCACTCGTCGTGCACGATCTCGGCGGTGTTGTTGGCATAGGTGATCGCCTTGACCGAGCAGGTGCGGATGCACTTGTAGCAGTCCGCGCAGTTGTTTTCGTTGAGGTTGAGCACTTCAAGCATGGGCAGCTTCCTCCAATGCAAAGGGATCAGAACAGGCCAAGGGGGCTGGCGTGAAAAAGCGCGTCAGCCCCGTATGGATCTCACGGTTATTTGAGTCGGGGGAGGACCTCGTTTTCAAAGAAGGCCTTGGTGTCCTCGGGCCTCAGGGAGAAGGGCTCGTCGTCCACGGTGACGCACACGCCGTTCTGGCAGTTGCCCATGCAGAACTTGCCGGCCAGCTCAATCTTGTCCTTGAGGCCGCCTTCCGCCACCAGACGCTGAAGCTCCTCCACGATCTGGCGCGAGCCCTTGAGGTGGCAGCTGGAACCGATACAGATGGTGATCTTCATAACAGGTTTGCTCCTTTGCTGGGTTTTGATCGCTGTATCCTCACGCCCCACAGCCGGGACGCGAAACGCTTATTCGTAGTCCACCACATTGACCCAGTGCAGCAGGAACTCGCGCTCCTCCGCGCGGCCCTTCACGCTCTGGCTGGCGGCCACGATGGGAATCCACTTCTGCACATACTGCCGGGCGGTGTCGCTCTTTTTGCAGAACAGGTCGAGGTAGCTCTCCGCCCCGTCGATGTCGCCCGCGAGCCAGAACAGCAGGTACGTGCGGGCCGCGTCGGCGCTGGCGTTGCCCTGCGTGGCGTGGGACCAGTCCAGGATGAAGGCCTCGCCGTCGTCGCGCAGGATGATGTTCTTGGGATCGAAGTCGCCGTGGCAGAGCTTCTTGTGGTTGGGCATGCCCTGCAATCGCGCGTGCAGCTCGTAGCGGGTGGTGGCGTCCAGACCGGTTTCGTCGATCTTGCGGTTCATCTTGTCCTTGAGCTTGCCCAGCAGCGGGCAGGTCTGCGCGTGCATTTTCAGCTGCAGATCCACGAACAGATCCATATATTCGTCACGCCGGTCGGGGTTTTCCTCCATGAGCCGGGCGAGGGTTTTGCCGGGGATGAAATCGCTGACGATGGCCCACTTGCCCCCCACCGTGCACACCTCGTGCAGGCGGGGGATGTTGAGGGCGGTTTCCTCCACGCGGGCCTGGTTGAGCGCCTCGTTGAGGACGTCGGCCTTGCTGTAGTCGCTGTCAAACACCTTGATGGCCAGATGGCCGTCGCGGTAAACGGTCTTGTTGGTGCGGACCGCAATCACCTTGTCCAGTTTCATGATAGCCGCCCTCCTTACTTGTTGGCCTCGGCGCCGTAGTAGGCGCGCAGGTACATCTGCTTGATTTCCTTCATCAGCGGGTAGCGCGGGTTGGCGCCGGTGCACTGGTCGTCGAACGCCTGCTCCACCATCTCATCCAGACGATTCAGGAAGTCGTTTTCATCAATGCCATAGTCGCGGATGGTGGGCTTGATGCCGATTTTTTCCTTCAAATCATCAATGGCGCGGATGAGGTTTTCCAGCTTCTCGCCGTCATCCTTGCCGCCCAGGCCCAGCGCGTCGGCGACCATCGCGTAGCGCGACAGCGTGTGCGGATGGTCGTACTGCGGGAAGGTGCCCATCTTGGTGGGAACCTCGGCGGCGTTGAAGCGGATGACCTCGTCGATCATGAGCGCGTTGGCCACGCCGTGGGGCAGGTGGTGGAAGGCGCCCAGCTTATGCGCCATGGAGTGGCACACGCCCAGGAAGGCGTTGGCAAACGCCATGCCGGCCATGGTGGCGGCGTTGGCCATCTTTTCGCGGGCCTCGGCGTCGTTGGGGCCGTCCGTGTAGGCGCGGGGCAGATACTCGAAAATCATCTTCAGGCTCTGCAGGGCCAGGCCGTCGGTGTAGTCGGTGGCCATCATGCTGGCGATGGCCTCCAGGTCGTGCGTCACGGCGTCGATGCCGCTGGCGCTGGTCAGCCCCCTGGGCGCGTTCATCATCATGTCCGCGTCCACGATGGCCATCTTGGGCATGAGCTCATAGTCGGCCAGCGGGTACTTGACGCCGGTGTCCTGATCGGTGATGACCGCAAAGGGCGTGACCTCGCTGCCGGTGCCCGCCGTGGTGGGGATGGCGATGAAGTACGCCTTTTCGCCCATGCGGGGGAAGGTGTAGGTGCGCTTGCGGATGTCGCAGAAGCGCATGGCCATGTCCAGGAAGTCCGCGTCCGGATGCTCGTAGAGCACCCACATGATCTTGGCCGCGTCCATGGCGCTGCCGCCGCCGATGGCGATGATGCAGTCGGGCTGGAAGGCGGTCATGGCGGCCGCGCCCTCCTTGGCGGAGGCCAGGCTGGGGTCGGGCGCCACGTCAAAGAAGGTGGTGTGGGTGATGCCCATCTCGTCCAGGCGGTCGGTCACGGCCTTGGTGTAGCCGTTGTGATAGAGGAAGCTGTCGGTGACGATAAAGACCTTCTTCTTGCCCAGCACCTCTTTCAGCTCGCGCAGGGCTACGGGCAGGCAGCCCTTCTTGATGTACACCTTTTCAGGCGCGCGGAACCACAGCATGTTCTCTCTCCTCTCGGCGACGGTCTTGATGTTGAGCAGGTGTTTCACGCCAACATTTTCGCTGACGGAGTTGCCGCCCCAGGAGCCGCAGCCCAGCGTGAGGGAGGGGGCCAGCTTGAAATTGTATAGATCGCCGATGCCGCCCTGGGAGGAGGGGGTGTTGACCACGATGCGGCAGGTTTCCATCTTCTCGGCGAAGCGCATGAGCTTTTCGCGCTGGGTGTTGGGGTTGAGGTAGACGCTGGCGGTATGGCCGTGGCCGCCGTCCTCGATGAGGCGTTCCGCCTTGGCCATGGCGTCGTCAAAGTCCTTTGCGCGGTACATGGCCAGCACGGGGGAGAGCTTTTCGTGGGCAAACTCCTCGCTGAGATCGACGCTTTCGACCTCGCCGATGAGCACCTTATAGTGCTCGTCGATGTCCAGACCGGCGAGCCTGGCGATCTTCTGCGCGGGCTGGCCGACGATCTTGGCGTTGAGGGAGCCGTTGATGATGATGGTCTTGCGCACCTTGTCCAGCTCCTCGCCCTCAAGGAAATAGCAGCCGCGGGCGGCGAACTCGGCACGCACTTTGCCATAGATGCTCTCGGGCACGATCACGCTCTGCTCGGAGGCGCAGATCATGCCGTTGTCAAAGGTCTTGGAGTGGATGATGGAGTTGACCGCGAGCAGAATGTCCGCGCTCTCATCGATGACGGCGGGCACGTTGCCCGCGCCCACGCCCAGCGCGGGCTTGCCGCTGGAGTAGGCCGAGCGCACCATGCCCGGGCCGCCCGTGGCCAACGTGCAGTCGCATTCGCACATGATGAGGTTGGTCATCTCCAGGCTGGGCACGTCGATCCAGGAGATGATGTGCTCCGGCGCGCCGGCCGCCACCGCGGCCTCCAGCACGATGCGCGCGGCCTCGACCGTGCACTTCCTGGCGCGCGGGTGGGGGGAGATGATGATGCCGTTGCGGGTTTTCAGGCAGGCCAGCGTCTTGAAAATGGCCGTGGAGGTGGGGTTGGTGGTGGGAATCACGGCCGCGATCACGCCCAGAGGCTCGGCCAGGCGGGTGATGCCGTAGGCCTTGTCCTCCTCGATCACGCCGCAGGTCTTGACGTCGCGGTAGGCATTGTATATATATTCGGAAGCAAAGTGGTTTTTGATGACCTTGTCCTCCACCACGCCCATGCCCGTCTCCTCGACGGCCATCTTGGCCAGCGGCAGGCGCATCTTGCCCGCGGCCATGGCTGCGGCGAAGAAAATGCGGTCGACCTGTTCCTGCGTAAACTCGGCATACGTTTTCTGCGCGGCCCGCACCAGGGCAAGCTCTTCCTCCAGGCGTTCCACACGGTCCACAGGTTTGCGTGCATCAGTCATGCTGACCCAGCTCCTTTCTAATTTCGTTAAAAGTTTAACATAGTTTCGGGGAGCTGTAAATGCCAATGTTTATATACCATTATATGATTTTGAATATAATTGTCAACGTGTCGGCGCGGGGCGGGGCAGATGGCTTTTTTCCTTATTATATAGGAGATACGGGATCGGCGGGGCAGGGGGAGCCGGAGGTTTTTTTCGTGTTCAAAAAACCTTTCGCCCTTCGGCTGCGTCTGTTTTCATAGAGGCTGGAAGCGTCGTCCAGGGGTTTTTTTCTCAAAACTGGGAAGAATCCCGATGCGCCAATCGTTCTTCATATGGAAAGATGTGCCGGAATACGGCCAGGAAAAAAGGCCGGAGAAAGCGGGGGGAGCGAAGATAAAAAAAGTCCAAATCTTTACGAATCTGTATCAGAAATTTGAAGATTTTGAGGCAAAACCCTTTACAAAAGTTATCAAAATCTGTATAATGCCAGAAGGAAGCACTGTATGGGCAAGCCATATCCATATGGCGCGCCGTCTTACATACACTGTGTAACGGAGGGATAGCAAGATGAAACGCTTCTTATGCGTCCTGCTGGTCGCCCTGGCGCTGGTGGGACTGATGACCACGGTTGCCTCTGCGGAGGAATACGCGACCGTCGTCAGCGACAACGGCTATGGCGTACGTATGCGCGAAGGCCCCGGCAAGGTATATCGCGTGATCACCAAATATGACGTGGGCACCACGGTCATCGTGCAGCAGCGCGGCACCGAATGGTCGCAGATTCGCGTGGGCGAAACCGTGGGCTGGATGATGAACGAGTTCCTGCGCTTCGGCACCACCGGCACCGGCACCGGTACCGGCGGTGAGAGCGGCGGCGTAGGCACCGGCACCGTCGTCAGCGACAACGGCCTGCGCGTGTGGCTGCGTACCACGCCGAACGGAAAGCGCATTCAGCTGTACCGTCCGGGTACGGCTGTGACCATTCTGTCCTATGGCGATGAGTGGCACTATATTTCCATCGGCGGCGTGCGCGGCTATATGATGAGCCGCTATATCTCCGTTACGCCCGCTCCGGCCCCGTCCTCCAGGATGGTGGAGGCCGTGAGCGTCAACTATCCGTCGCCCGTGGTGGACGACGTGCTTCAGGCGTCCGTCACTCCGTCGGACGCGACCGTCACCTACAGCTGGAAGGTTGGCGGCGTGGAGCAGAGCAACAGCGCCACTTTGCGCGTGCTCAACGACTACATCGGCAAGCCCATCACCCTGACGGTCACGGGCACCGGCGTATACTACGGCTCCAGGCAGTACACCACCGACCCGGTGGTTTCCAGCCGCCAGGTGACCGAGGTATCGCTCAACCGGTCGCAGCCCTTCGTGGGGGATACCCTGTCCGCCGTGCTCAAGCCCTCCTCGGCCACGGTCAGCTACAGCTGGCGCGTGGGCGGTATTGAGGTGAGCACCGAGGCGACCTATACCGTGCAGCAGAGCGACATCGGCAAGCTGATTCAGCTCAAGGTCAACGGCATTGACTCCTTCAGCGGCGTGGCCATCTGCTCGGCCTCCGGCGAGGTGCGCAGCAGCACGGAAGTGTTCTCCGTCGATCTGAGCATCAAGAACCGCCCCGTCATGGTGGGCGAGGTGCTCAGCTCCGTCGTGACCCCCTCCAGCGCGTCCGTCAACTGCGTGTGGATGGCCGATGGCGACGTGGTGGCTACCACCGCCAGCTACAAGGTCACCGCCAACGACCTGGGCAAGAAGATCAGCCTGCGGGTGGAGGGCATCGCGCCCTATACGGGCAGCGCGACCACGTCCGCCTATGGTCTGGTGCAGAGCGCGAACATTACTGCTGTTGCGCTCAACAACTATACGCTGACCGCAGGCAACGGATGCTATGCCGTGCTTACTCCCGGTAATGCGACCGCCACCTATGAGTGGATTATGGTCAACGCTACCACCGGTGCGGAGAGCGTGTTTGCAACCGGGTCCTATATCACCGTGCCCGAAACGGCCATCGGCCACCGCATCAAGGTGCGCGTGCGCGGCGCGGGCATCTATGGGGTCAGCACCTTCAACGCGGAAAGCGGCGTGGACTATATCGACAGCCCGCTGAGCAACCCCATCGTCAGCAACAAGATCGTCACCGCCGTGGCGCTCAACAACACCAGCCCCGTGGTCGGGGAAACCATCACCGTCGATCTCACCCCCGACGCGCTGGACCCCCTGCGCGCCAGCGGCCAGATCTCCTATATCTGGACGGTCGGCACCTCCGTGCACACCGACACCACCGGCACCTATACCGTCCTTGGCACCGATGTGGGCAAGACCATCAGCGTCAAGGCCATCACCGCCTATCCCAACGCGGGTGAGGCCATCAGCGCCGCCACCAACCCCGTGCGCGCCAACGGCACGGTTGCGGGCATGAGCATCATCAACCAGCGCACCAACGCCAATGCCGCGCAGACCGCGCCCGAGGTGGGCGATACGCTGGTCGCTTCGGTCAATCCGTGGACCGCGGCTTCCGTATCCGGCTGGATCAACTACAGCTGGTGGGTGGACGGCGCGCAGGTGGGCAACGCCTCTACCCTGACCATCGACCCCGCCTGGAACGGCAAGCAGATCACGCTGATTGCCGACGTGGCGAATACTTCCTCGTACTATAACTTCTCCAAGCAGCCCACCGAGTACCCCAACCGCCATTCCGCCGTCACCGCGGCAGTGGTGCAGTACGCGGCGGTGAATGCCAGCATCTACATCACGCCGCCCAAGGCGGGAGAGACGCCGCAGGCGTCCGTGTCCGGCTCCGGCGTGGTCAACAACCAGACCGTCGAGGTCTGCAACGGCAGCATCACCTGGATTGACAAGAGCACCGGCGCGCTGGCCGTGATGGACTCCAAGGGCCATTTCAAGCCCCAGACCACCTACATCGCGCGCCTCACGCTCAACGCCAACCATGGCCTGAGCTGGAACAACGCCGTCGTAACGGTCAACGGCGCTGCGGCCACGCAGCTTTCCAAGGCGGGCAACGTCTTTGACTTCGAGTTCGCCCCCACCGGCGAGCTGCCCATTACCGAGTTCTATATCTCCGGCGTGCCGCGCCCCGTGCCGGGCGGCGTCCCCTCCGTGGGCAGCTACACGACGGACCAGTACACCGCGACCATTGACTGGAGCCAGTGCCTGGACGCCAATACGGGTACCTTCAAGAACGCGTCCAGCTACACCGTGCCCATCACCATCAAGGCCAATCCCGGCTATACCGACAACGGCATCGCGGCCAACGTGTTCAAGGTGAGCACCGCCGACGCGACCACCTCCACGGCGGGCGCCGGGGCCGGCATCACGGTGACGGCCACCTTCAACGTGGACCATGCCGTGACCGTGACCGCCGAGCGCACCACCGTCAACATCGACGGCGTGAACGTGGCCGTGGTCCAGTGCTTCGCCAACGTCAGCAACATGGTCGAGCAGCCCGCTTTCAAGTGGAGCGTGCAGTACAAGCAGTCCAACAGCACCTGGATTCACGAGGATACCGGCGTGCTCAACATCGGTCCCGACGAGATCCTCGACAAGGACATCGTGGTCTGGGCCACCTGCACGGTTGACGGCAAGGCGTACCAGGGCTCCCTGGCGCTGCACCTGGTCAGCGGCACGCAGGAGGACACCTCCATCAAGGCCGTCTTTAACGGCGGTCAGCCCACCAGCGTGCTGGCCGGAACCAAGGCCCAGTACAGCGCCTACGCCACCAATTCCGTGATCGGTGTGGAATGGGCGATTGAGGGCAACAACAGCGCCGATACCAAGATTGAAAAGATCAACGAAACCACCGCTCAGCTGACGGTGGCCGCGGATGAAACCGCGCCCTCCATCAACGTGGTGGTCTGGCCCAAGCAGGCCCCCGGCGAGCGTGTCAAGACCAATGTGCAGATCATCCGCACCTACACCGTCACCTACACGGACGGCCAGGGCGGCACCCTGTTTGCCGATGTGGTCTACCGCAACCTGCAGCTTGATGCGACGACCCCGAAGTACAACGACGCCAACGTTCCCGTTGTGGCCGGGTGGGAGTTTGCCGGCTGGAGCCCCGCTTACGCCGAGAAGGTGACGGGCAATGTCACCTATGTGGCCCAGTGGAAGACCAGCCCCATTACCCCCAGTCTGCTGGATCTGTTGCCCGCCGACACCACCTTCACCGTCACCTACACCGACGGCGTGGAGGACGCGGTGATCTTCAACGACCAGGCCACCTCCGGCCTGCTGGCCGGGGACGCGACCCCCGCCATGGCCGACCCCGTCCGCGAGGGCTACCGCTTCGACGGCTGGGAGCCCGCCGTGACCGAGACGGTGACGGCCGACACCACCTATACCGCCAAGTGGACGAAGCTCTACACCATCGTGTTCCTGGACGGCACCGAGGAAAACAACGTCGTGCTCAGCCAGCAGGTGGCCGAGGGCGAGAACACCCCGCTGCCCGCCAACCCGACCCGCGAGGGTTACGACTTTGACGCCTGGATTGACCAAAACGGCAACGGCTGGGGCGACAGCGCCTCCAAGCCCGTGACCGGCGACGCGACCTACACCGCCACCTGGCGCGCGCATGACGCCGTGGATGGAACCACCGATACGCTGGAGAACGGCGAGAATACCGGCGTGCGCGTGGTCGTGACCAACGGCGTGGACGGTGGCGTGATCGGCGAATCGACTTCGCAGACCATCATGGACGCCTATGCGTATGTCCAGTCGCTTGCGGCTCCCACGCATCCGAGCGATCCGGCCATGACCTTTGCCGGCTGGAGCGATTTCCATTATGATGACGTGAACGGCGTGGTCACCTTCGAGGCCACCTGGAAGCCGGCCGAGGAGGAGCAGCCCGCCGATACGACCGCCGAGCAGCCCGCCGACACGACCACGGAGCAGCCCGCCGACGCGACCGCCGAGCAGCCCGCCGACACGACCACCGAGCAGCCCGCCGATACGACCGCCGACCAGCCTGCCGACACAACCACCGAGCAGCCTGCCGACACGACCACCGAGCAGCCTGCCGACACAACCACCGAGCAGCCCGCCGACGCGACCGCCGAGCAGCCTGCCGACACGACCACCGAGCAGCCCGCCGACACGACCGCCGAGCAGCCTGCCGACACGGTCGACGGCCAGCCCGCTGTGCCGGTCGACGAGCAGCCCGATGTCCCCGTGCTCTATACCATCACCTACACCGACGGCCAGGGCGGTGAGCTGAGCAGCTATCAGCTGGAGGAAGGCTCGCCCATGCCCGGATGCGCCGCTCCCCAGCGCGAGCTGTTCGTGTTCACGGGCTGGGAGCCCGCCGTGGCCGAGACCGTGACCGCCGACGTGACCTATGAAGCCCGGTGGGCGGATGACTGGAATGCCAACGGCATCCCCGACGCAGAGGACGCGCGCTATACCGTCACCTATCAGGATGGAGACACCGTCCTGAAGCAGGATACGGTGCTCACCGGCATGAACACCCCCGGTTGCGCCGCGCCTGAAGCGGAGGGCATGGTCTTTGAGGGCTGGTCCCCTGCCGTGGCCGGCACCGTGACCGCCGACGCCACCTATGTGGCCCAGTGGAGCGAAGCCGAGGAAGAGACGCCCGAAGCGCAGAAGAGCGAGTCCCAGAGCGAAGAGGGGACCGAAGCCGCCATGCAGGGCAAGGACGGCGAAAAGATTGAGGAGCCCGACGACGAAACCCTTGAAAAGGAATATGAGGAGCTGGCTCAATCCAGCAACATCCATATCTCCTTTGAGAAGGGCGCGTCCCGGATTGGCCGCGGCAAGTCCTCCACCTACGCGGTGAAGGTAAGCGGCGTGCCGGAGGGCGTGCAGGCCTCCATCAGCTGGCGCCTGAGCGGCACCGACCTGACCGCCACCAGCGGCAAGGCCAGCGGCGACGGCTTCCGCATCTCCGTCGGCGAGGACGAGACCGCTGAAACCCTGCGGGTGGTCGTCACCGTCAAGGTGGGCGACATCACCATCAGCAGAGGCAAGCGTGTGAGCATCGTCGATCCCACCGCTCAGACGGAGGAAGAGAAGGAAGAAGCGGCAAAGCCCGCCGAAAAGCCGACGGATGAGACCGCAGACGATGCGGACGCTTCCAAGGAAGAAGCCTCCGACGCTTCCAAGGAGGAGGCTGCCCAGCCCGCCAATCCTTCCGAGATGACGGAGGAGGAAATGGCGCAGCAGGCCATGGAAGAAGGCAACTTCGATCCGGCCGCCAGCAGCTTCTGATGCATAACCAATTCTGCCCCGCGGCGAAAGCCGCGGGGCCTGTTTTTGTAGTATGGAAGAAACTGGGGATGATTGACATTCGATTTCCCCTGGTATATGATTGGAACCGCAATGACGGCAATGCCGTCCCTCAGGGCCGTTTCGCCGGGCGGTCATGAGGGGAAGGCGACCGGTGGGTTGCCGCACAGCCCATGGACGCGGCGGCGATCCCCCTCGGACGGCGGCACGCCGCCCTTTGACAGGAGTGGAAGCAGATGCAGGATTACGGCCATGTGCTCTGTCTGTTCTGTAAGACGGGAAAGGAGCAGAGCGTCGCGCACAGAATCAGTGAAAACGGCGTGGGAACCGCGATTTTCCCCCAGCGCATCGCAAAGCGTTACAGCAAGGAACGCAAAGCCTATGAGGAGATCAGGACGGCCCTGCTGCCCGGGTATGTGTTCGTATATCTGCCTGACGAGGTGCCCCCGGTGAACTGGTGGACGTATTCCGGCGTGATCCGTCCGCTTGGCTACGGGGACGGCCGGCGCGATTACCTGGTGGGCTCGGATCTGGCCTTTGCCCAATGGGTCTGGCAAAAGGAAGGAAATATCAGCCATGTGAAGGTCGTCCAGAAGGGCGACCGAATCGAGATCGCGGACGGCCTGTTTTCCCGCATGCGCGGCACGATTACCCGCGTGGACCGCAGAAAACAGACCTGCTGTGTCGCATTGGATACGGACAGCATCATCCGGCAGGTATGGCTGCCCTATGAACTGGTTGAGCCGGTCGCTGCCCAGCCCGATGGCCCGGACCGCCCTTGAGGACAGAAACCAATCAAAAACGGCTTTCCTCCGGTTTTTCATGGAGGAAAGCCGTTTTTCTGTTACTTGCCCCAAGCAACGCTGTTTTCGCCCGGCCGCACGGACCAGTAGACCACGTTGGGCTGCATCTTGAGGCCGTAGGCGCAGGCCAGCTCGTCCACCGTGACGAACATGAAGCCGCGCTCCAGCAGGTACTCGCCCCACAGGGGTACGGATTCATGCAGATACTCGCCCGTATCGTGACAGAGGATGATGTCGCCCTCGGTCACCTTGTCGCGGAAGGTATAGAAGATGCGCTCAGGGCTCTTGCCGGTATAGTCGTAGGTGTCCACGCTCCACTGGATGATGGGCATGGGCATTCCGGTCTCCACCCAGCTGGGGTAGGTGCCGCCCGGCGCGCGGAACAGCGACGCCTCTTCGCCCACCAGCGGCAGCGTCCATTCGGCGCTGAGGGCCAGCTCCCTGAGGCGGCTCTCGTCCGATTTGAAGGACCCGCCGCCCCAGTGGTGGAAGGTATGGGTGCCGAAGATGTGATTCTGGTCGTACTGCTTCTGCAGGACATAGCCGTAGCGCTCCAGCTGCTTGCCCACGGTGAAGTAGGTGCCGCGCGCGCCGATTTTGCGCAGCGCGTCCAGCGTGTAGGTGGAGGGATAGTCCTTGGGCCCGTCGTCGAAGGTGACGGCCACCATCTTCCACCGGCTGTTGTCGGTGGCGGCCAGGCCCGTCTCCGTCATCAGAGCGCGCAGGTCGGGATAGAAAAAGCGCGCGTGCGTCAAAGTGACCTTGCCGGGGACGATATCCCCGGCGGCGTAGTGCAGCGTCAGCTCCATGCCGCTCAGGGTGAAATCCGCCGACGCGAGAGCCTCGGGCGCGCACAGGCGGTCGATGGCCGCGCTGTCGTGGTCCTCGCCGGGGAAGATGTCCCCAAGGTGCGCCCGCACGCCCTTGGCCAGCGTCTCCCAGGCCCCGTCCTCAAACAGGTCGGCCAGGGTCACGCGGCGGCCCGTCTCCAGATCCCAGGTGCGGGTGGTGAAGGCCGTGGAAAGCTGCTGCTCCTCGTAGCTCACGCGCGCGATGGTGAGCGTGCTCAGGTACTTTTCGCCCGTGCGGTAGTAGACGGTGCTGATGTTCAGCACGCTGCCGCGCTTGCCCCGCTTGCGCGGGTCGGGCTGCAGGGCGGGGCTGAACTCGCGGTCGTAGGCGCCCACGATGGCGCGCAGCTCGGCGTTCACGTCCGGGTTGGTGGTGGTCAGGTATTCCTTGTAGACGTAGGCGCTCCCCTCGTCGATCTCTCGTGCGTCCTCCTCCACGGTGACGGCGAAGATGGCCGGCATGGCGTCGTATTTTTCGGGCTCGGCGGCCGCGGAGCCAACAAGGCATACAAGCGTCAGAAACAAGGCCAGCATGCGCTTCATGCGCTTCAACCTCCTTATCGCAGCAAACGGCGCGCAGGCCCGTTTTCTGGAAGCATGCCGTTTGCTTATCCTGTATTTTACAATGATGCGCGTATAAATGCAAGCGGGCCGCACGTCCTGTCAATTCCTTAACAGATTGGATGGAAGCTCATCTTGAATCCGTCCATGAAAAAGCGCACCCGGCTTTGAAAATGAGCTTTCTTCGGTAAAACGAAAAGGATATGAGCGATAACGGCTTATTGACAAAAACAAAACAAATTTCTTGCTTTTTTCTGTAAAATCGATTATCATAATAACCAAAGATCATCGTTCCTCACAACAACCGCACAGCCCAGGAAGACGACATCAGCAGGAGGTTGCTACTTTGGACACAAACAGCAAGGTTCAATCCCTCCCGTCAGGCGATTGTTCCCGGGAGGACCAGCAGGCGCTTCTTTCGCGCATCGGCGAGCTGGCGCGCGAATACCGCGGCCGCGAAGGGTCGCTGATTCAGGTGCTGCACATGGCTCAGGGCATCTACGGCTATCTGCCGCTGGAGGTGCAGCGCGTGATCGCGGACGGCCTGGAGCTCCCCCTGGCCGAGGTTTCGGGCGTGGTGAGCTTCTATTCGTTCTTTTCCACCCAGCGCCGCGGCAGGCATACCATCCGCGTGTGCCTGGGCACGGCGTGCTACGTGCGCGGGGGCAAGCGCATCGTGGAGCGGCTCAGGGAGCTGCTCAAGGTCGAGGTGGGGGATACCACGGCGGACGGCCTGTTCACGCTGGAGGTGGCGCGCTGCATCGGCGCGTGCGGGCTGGCTCCGGCCATGTCCATCGACGACACGGTGTATAAGCGCGTCAATCCCGACCATCTGGAGCATATTCTGGCTCAGTACGCCCCCGAAAAGGAGGGAGAAGCCGTATGACGAAAATCACCTCTCCCCAGATGCTCAGCGAGATCAAGGCCGCCTACGAGCGCAGGCAGGCCGCCTATGAGCGGCGGGTGCTGGTGTGCGGCGGCGCGGGCTGCGTCAGCTGCCACTGTCAGGCGGTCCGGGACGCGCTGGAGGAGGCCGTGGAGGCGCTGGGCCTTGGCGGGCGCGTCAGGGTCATGGTCACGGGCTGCATCGGCATCTGCGCGGTGGGGCCGGTGATGGTGGTCGAGCCCGACGGCGTGCTCTACACCAGCCTGGACCCGGAGCGCGCGGCCCTCATCGCCCGCCGCCACCTTTTGGAAGGCGAAATCGTGGAGGAATGCACCTTCTACGATCACGATCAGAAGCGCCGCATCCCGTACCTGAGGGACATCGGGTTTTTCCGCGAGCAGGTGCGCATTGCGCTTCGCAACTGCGGGCAGATGGAATACGCCTCGCTGGAGGCCTACATCGCCCGCGACGGCTACGCCGCCCTCGCGGGGGCGCTGGCGCAAAAGCCCGCCGACGTGGTGGAGGAGATCAAGCGCAGCGGCCTGCGCGGCCGCGGCGGCGCGGGCTTCCCCACGGGCGTCAAGTGGGAGGCCGGCATGAACGCGGCGGAGGGCCGGAAATACATGGTCTGCAACGCCGACGAGGGAGACCCCGGCGCCTTCATGGACCGCTCCATTCTGGAGGGCGACCCTCACAGCCTCATCGAGGGCATGCTGCTGGGCGGCTACGCCATCGGCGCCAGCCGCGGCTATGTCTACGTGCGCGCGGAGTATCCGCTGGCCGTGGAGCGGCTAAGCAACGCCATTCATCAGGCGCGCGAGGCGGGGCTGTTGGGCGAGGGCATTCTGGGCTCGGATTTCGATTTCGATCTGGAAATCCGCATCGGCGCGGGCGCGTTCGTCTGCGGCGAGGAAACCGCGCTGATGAACTCCGTGGAGGGCCGGCGCGGCGAGCCGGACCAGAAGCCGCCCTTCCCGTTTGAGTCCGGCCTGTTCCATTGTCCCACCATCATCAACAACGTCGAAACCCTCGCCAACGTCCCCGCCATCCTCTTTCACGGCGCGGACTGGTTCCGCGGCTTCGGCACGGAGAAGAGCCCCGGCACCAAGGTCTTTGCCCTCTCGGGCAAGATCAACAACACGGGCCTTGTCGAGGTGCCCATGGGCATCCCCCTGGGCGAGATCCTCTACACCATCGGCGGAGGCATCCCCGGCGGCAAGGGCTTCAAGGCCATCCAGTCCGGCGGCCCCAGCGGCGGGTGCCTCACCCGCGCGCACCTCAACACCCCCGTCGATTACGAGAGCCTGGCCAAACTCGGCGCGATCATGGGATCGGGCGGCCTCATCGTCATGGACGAGGACACCTGCATGGTCGATACCGCCCGCTACTTCATGGACTTCATCCGGGATGAGAGCTGCGGCAAATGCCTGGCCTGCCGCGTGGGTACCAAGCGCATGCTGGAGATTCTGGAGCGCATCACCCAGGGCGAGGGCGTGCCCGAAGATCTGGACATGCTGGAGGAGCTGGCCGCCACCCTGCAGGATACCGCCATGTGCGGCCTGGGCCAGACCGCGCCCAACCCCATCCTTTCCACCCTCCAGTACTTCCGCGACGAGTACGAAACCCACATCTACGACCGTCATTGCGACGCGGGCGTGTGCGCCAACCTCTACATCTCGCCCTGCCGCAACGCCTGCCCCGCCTCGGTGGACGTGCCCGGCTACATGAACCTCGTGGCCGCGGGGCGGCTGGTGGACGCCTATCGCCTCATCCGGCAGGAGAACCCCTTCCCCGCGGTGTGTGGCCGCATCTGCACGCATCCCTGCGAGCGGCACTGCCGCCGCTCCCAGGTGGATGAGCCGCTGGCCATCTGCTCCATCAAGCGCTTTGTGGGGGATATCGCGCTCAGCGGCGCGTTTGAGCTGCCCGGCGAAACCCCGCTTCCGCCCACGGGCAAGCGCGTGGCCGTGATCGGCGCGGGCCCCTCCGGCCTCACCTGCGCCTACTACCTGACCCAGCTGGGCCATCAGGTGGACGTCTACGAGGCCGAGCAGGTGCCCGGCGGCGTGCTCTACTGGGGCATTCCCGAATACCGCCTGCCCAACAGTGTGCTGCTCAAGGAGATTCACGCCATCGAAAAGGCGGGCGTGAAGATTCACCTGGGCGTGACCGTGGGCCGCGACCTGTCGCTGGACGAGCTGCGGGAAAGCCATCAGGCCGTCTACATCGCCAGCGGCAACCAGAAGGCGCGCAAGCTGGGTATTCCCGGCGAAAGCCTGCCGCAGGTGGAGAGCGGGCTGAGCTTCCTGCGGCGCATCGGGCTGAATCGGGACCGCTTCGTGCCGCGGCGGCTGGTGATCGTGGGCGGCGGCTCGACCGCCTTTGACTGCGCGCGCACCGCAAGGCGGCTTGGCGCGGAGGAGGTCACCATCGTCTACCGCCGCACGGCGGCCGAAATGCCCGCGGGCGCGGAGGAGATCGTGGAGGCGCAGGAGGAGGGCATCCGGCTGGAGACGCTCGCCTCGCCCCTGGAGATTCTGGGCGAGCGCGGCTCGGTCGTGGGCATCCGGCTGCAGCGCATGCAGCCCGGCAACTTCGGCAAGGACGGCCGCCGCTGGGTCTACCCGGTGGAAAACGGCGAATTCGTCCTGCCCTGCGACGGCGTGGTTGCGGCCATCGACCAGGAGATGGACGACTATTTCATCAACGCCGTGGAGGAGCGCGTCAAGACCTATCTGGACGTGGACCGCTTCACCGTCAAGACCCGGCGCGAGGGCGTGTTCGCCGGCGGCGACGCCAACCCCCATCGCGCCAACGTGGTCATCGAGGCCATCGCGGACGGCAAGCGCGCCGCCGTCAACATCGACCGCTACCTCGGTGGCAGGGGCGAACTGAACAAGGGCGCGCCCATCGACATCCCCACCATCCCCGACGAGGTGGTGGAGGAGCACCCCCGCTTCCCGTTCCATACGCTCGCGCCCGAAAAGCGCTGCGACAACTTTGACGAGGTGGTCTGCGGCTATCACCGGCTGGACGCCATGGCCGAATCGCTGCGCTGCCTGCACTGCGACAGGAGGTAAGGGCACATGATCCATCTGACCATCAATCAAAAGCCCGTCGCCGTCCCGGAAGGGACCACCATCCTCGAAGCGGCGCGCAGCGCCGGCATCGAGATCCCAAGCCTGTGCTACCTGAAAAACGTCCACCGGTTCGGCTCCTGCCGCATCTGCGTGGTGGAGGTGGAGGGCATGCGCACCCTTCAGGCCTCCTGCATGACCAGGGCGCGCGAGGGCATGGTGGTGCACACCCACAGCGCGCGGGTGCGCGCCCGCCGCAAGGTGCTCTACGAGCTGATGCTCTCCAGCCATTCCAAGAACTGCCTCTCCTGCGGGCGCAACCAGAGCTGCGAATTACAGGCCCTGGGCGAGCGCCTGGGCGTGACCTCCTGCCGCCTCTCGGGCGAGCAGCCGCCGCGCCATGTGGACGTGTCGCCCGCCATCACCCGCGATACCTCCAAGTGCGTGCTGTGCCGCCGCTGCGTCACCGTGTGCCGAAGCATCCAGCAGGTAGGCGCCATCGCCGCGCAGAACCGCGGCTTTGACACCGTCATCAGCCCGGCCATGGGCCTGCCGCTCAACGCCACGGCCTGCGCCATGTGCGGCCAGTGCACGGTGGTGTGCCCCACGGGCGCGCTGGCGGAAACCGACGGACTGGAGCGCGTGTGGCAGGCGCTGTCCGACCCGCAAAAGCGCGTGGTGGTGCAGACCGCGCCCGCCGTGCGCGCGGCGCTGGGCGAGGCGTTCGGCTATCCAGTGGGTACGTGCGTCACGGGCAAGATGGCCGCCGCCCTGCACGAGCTGGGCTTTGACGACGTGTTCGACACCAACTTCGCCGCCGACCTGACCATTCTGGAGGAGGGCACGGAGCTGCTTGGCCGCCTGGAGGCCGCGCTCACCGGCGGCGAGGCGGTGCTGCCCATGATTACCTCCTGCTCGCCGGGCTGGATCAAGCACATCGAGCATGCCTTCCCGGACGAGCTTTCCCACCTGTCCACCTGCAAGTCGCCCCACGCCATGCTGGGCGCGCTGGTCAAGAGCTACTACGCCGAAAAGCTCGGCGTGGACCCGAAGGACCTCTTCGTGGTCTCGGTCATGCCCTGCACGGCCAAGAAGTATGAGATTCAGCGCCCGGAGCTTTCCAGTCTGGACGGCGTGCCGGACGTGGACGCGGTGCTGACCACGCGCGAGCTGGCCCGGATGATCAAATCCGCCGGCATCGACCTGCGCGCGCTGCCGGAGGGGACGTTCGACGCGCCGCTGGGCCTGTCCACGGGCGCGGCGGACATCTTCGGCGTGACCGGCGGCGTGATGGAGGCCGCCCTGCGCACCGTGTGCGAGCTGGTGACGGGCCGCGAGCTGCCCTTTGAAAACCTGCACGTGACCCCCATCGAGGGGCTGGAGCAGATCAAGACCGCGTCCGTGACCCTCCGGGACACGTTGCCCGCCTACCGCCATCTGGAGGGCGTGGAGGTGCGGGTGGCCGTCACCTCCGGCCTGGCCGGGGCGGACCGGCTGATGCGCGAGATCGCAAAGGGCCAGTCGCCCTACCACTTCATCGAGGTCATGGGCTGCCCGGGCGGGTGCGTCAGCGGCGGCGGCCAGCCGCGCACGGACGTGGAGAACTTCCGCGAGCTGCGCTCGCGCGCGCTCTATGCCGAGGACGAGGGCAAGCCCCTGCGCAAGAGTCACGAAAACCCCGACCTGCTCCGTCTCTACGAGACCTGGCTGGGCGAGGTGGGCGGTCCTCTGGCGCACGAGCTGCTTCATACGCGCTACGTGCCAAGGGGGCTGTACAACGAACGGGTGCCATGACGGGGCAGGATACCCCACAAGCAGGGGCCGCGCGGAGCGGCCCCGTTTCGCTCAAAACAAAGAGATCAGGCACAGGAGGTCAGACCATGACCAACGAAAGCGCAAGAATTATTTTGCTTCAGATGCTCGACGGCCTCGACCCCACCACCGGCGAGGTTCTGCCTCCGGACCACCTGCTCAACGACGCCACGGTCATCCGCGCGCTGCATACGGCCGTGCTGGCGCTGACGGACATTTCCCATCCAGTCAGGGCTCCGGTCAACCGAAACGGCCGCCTCAACGCCGGCCGGGCATGGACGGCGATGGACCGGGACGCGCTGGCCGCTCTCAGCCGGTCGGGCGCGTCCATGGAGACGATGTGCGAAAAGCTGCACAGGCGGCAGCGCGGCGTGGAGAGGCAGCTTCGTGACATGGGGCTGCCCCTGCCCTCCACGAAGAAGGATGCCAGACGCGCCGGCACGGTGTGGACGGAGGAGGACGAGGAACAGCTGCGAAAGCTGTACCGCCTGAGGCGCCCGGTCGAGGAGATGGCCCGTAAATTGCAGCGGAGCGTGCGGGCCGTCTACATTCGCATGAAGCGGCTGGGGCTGTACGGCGATGAGGCGGGATACCCAGACGGGCCGGGCCGGTAGACAGAAAGCGGGAGAATGCGCGCCCTTGTGTGACAGGGCAAAATCCGTTCCTTGCGGAAACCGCAAAGGCATTTTGCAGATCCGGCAAAATGCTGCAGGCAGTACGCCCGGGAAAACAAAAAGGAGGAAGAAGCTCTCTGTCCGATGCGGAAAGCCGCAACAATGGACAAAAATCCCGATGCTGAACCGACCCGGGTTGTGAGGCTCACGGATCCCAATTGTTCAAGCGTTTTCAGCGCCTTTGGTTCCTGCTTTTCTGGCATGCCTTTCTGGTATCCCGCGCTTTCGGGCTGGCAACCATGCGCGGATCCAGGTCATCCCTGCAAATGCCAACCCACTTCATGTGCCTCTTGGGTGGTTCACGAATTTGCACATAATCTCTTTTCGCGGGATAGGGCGATTGGGGGAATACGTTGGCTGTTTTGACCGGGCGGATAGGTGCTCCTTAAATCCGCAAGGTTCTTTTCCTGACTCTTTTTTACATGACAAAGCGGCGGCCGTCCGTGGAGCGCAAAAACGGAGGCCGCAGAAGGGTTCGGTTTAAAAGCAGGGCTTCCTTGCCATTGAACAGGGAAAACCCATTCATACGGAAAGGCATGTGGGGGATATTCAACAGTCAGGCATTTTTTTGGCCGGCGTTGATTAGCCTTTCACGGTTGCGTAAACTCAAATAGGATTCCGGAGAGTCATCCAGGCTTCCAAAGTAATCCGGATAGGTTTTCAAAACGGTATCTTTGTCCTGCAAATTGCAGTCATGCTGGCTTTCCAGAAGCAGCATCAGCTTAACCGAGTCTCCGGACTCTATGCTTCGCAAGATGGCGGAATGCTCATTATAGATATACTCCAATCTTTGCTCAATGGACATAACCAGCATATTATAGCGCGTGTAGTGAGAGCGGGAGGCAGTAATCTGCTGCCATATGACCCCATGACCCGCTTTTTCAAACAGCTTGTAGTGAAATATGTCATTGAGCTGGATGCTTTCGCGCGTATTTTTTCTCTCCATGGCCAGCTTTTGAAGAAACATGATTTCCTGGAACTCGTCGATCACTTTCACTTTTCCGCATATGCTTAACACGATGCTTCGTTCAATCAGACTGCGCATTAAGCCCAATTCTTTTATATAATCAAGGTCAATCCGTGTCACATAGGTACCGCTCTGCGGGAAAAAGCAGACCAGCTTTTCATCTGCGAGACGAATGAGCGCCTCACGAACCGGCGTGCGGCTCACCCCCAGGCTAGCGCAGAGCTGGGATTCGCTGATTGCCTGTCCGGGTTTCAAATCCAGAAACTGAATCATATCTTTCAGCTCGGAATAAATATTTTTACTGTTTCGGGTAGTGCCGTTTCTTACAGGAGTCATGTGTGCTCACTTCCAAATTAATATATCAATATACCCTGTGGGATAAAGTCTTCATTATTATACCCCAACTCAGATTATAAAGTCAACAAAGGAATCGGGATTTCCGTCGGTTGCAGCAAATCCTTGGAAATCTTTAAGGCAGCTTTCGGTTATTTGTATAAAACAATAAAAAAATCGTCAAATCGGCACAAAAGTATTGACAAGGCAAATGGCGAGTGATATATATTAATATGTTAATATTGATTGGGCGGCCGTTACAACTGAACAACTGGAGGACGAAAACATGATTGCCATCGGATCAGATCATTGTGGCTATGAACTCAAAAAGAAAATTGAGGCTTACCTGGATCAGCGCAAGATCCCATACAAGGATTTTGGCTGCGACAGCGACCAGTACTGTCAATATCCTGTCTACGGTCATCGCGTTGCCCGGGCCGTGGCAAACGGCGAGTGCGACCGCGGACTGCTGTTTTGCGGCACGGGCATGGGAATGGCTATTCTTGCAAACAAGCTGCCCGGCATTCGTGCGGCCTGCTGCAGCGAACCATATACTGCACGAATGGCGAAGATGCATAATCACGCTAATATTTTAACGATGGGCGGCCTTGTGGTAGGGATTGAAATGGCAAAAATGATCCTCGACAGCTGGCTGGATAGCGAAGCAGAACCCAGACATCAGATCCGCCTTGACATGATAAAAGAAATCGAAGAAACAGGAACCCTCGTTGAAAAGCCTGATGCAAAGTGAATCGTTTGCGCTTCGATGCTATGAGAACGGCTCTCCGTTCCATAAAAAATAAGGAGGTATCTACAATGAAACTCAGGAAACTCGCAATCTTCGTTCTGGCTCTTGTTATGGCACTTCCCCTGATCGCGTCCGCTGAGACAGCCTATCCTGAGACCGTAAAGTTCGCAGCCATATATGGCTTTACTGGCAGCAATGCAACCACGGCCAATTATAATCAGGAAGCCATTGACTTCATGGTCGATTACATCAACGACAACGGCGGAATCGCCTCCATGAACGGTGCAAAGATAGAAGTGGTATACGGTGACAATACGTCGGATACAACGGTCTGCGTGACGGTTGCCGATCGCGTGTTTTCGGACGAAAGCGTCATGTTTGCTTTGGGCGCCGGCTCCAGCACCCTGCTTTTGCCCATGCTGCCCAGCGTGGAAAAATATCAGGTGCCCATTCTCACAAACAACACCGCGGATTCCATCACCGAGCAGGGCTATAGGTATGTGTTCCGCTGCAATATCAAGGGCTCCCAGGAAGCCGGTTAAGCATCTTGATTGCCCTGGTAGGCGCAACGATTATTGGAAAAGTTTCCTTTCGGTATCGTGGACCGTTCTTCTCGATTACCACGATAGCCTTCGGAAAAATCATGCGCGTGGCATTGCTGTATTTTAATCAGTTTACGGGCGGATCGGCAGGAAAAACCATTCCTTATACCGGTGAAGATTACCTGAACCTGCAGTTTTTCACCAATAAACCCTTCTACTATCTTTCCCTTGCCTGCCTTGTTGGAATCGTGCTGTTTTCCTATCACTTCAGCCGATCGAAAATGGGATATTATCTGCGGGCGATCAAGGATGATGAAGACGCCGCCATTTCAGTAGGAATACGCACGGATCGCGTTAAGCTTCGGGCTTTCCAACTCAGCGCGATGTTTACCGCAGCAGTAGGGGTATTCTATGTATTTTATCTTACCTATGCGCAGCCTGACAGCATTTGTTCCAACGACTTCGCCGTAAAGATTGGAGCGACGGCCATTGTCGGCGGCGTGGGGACGGTGCTTGGACCGGTAGCAGGCGCTTTTCTGCTTATCATCCTGATTGAATTGGGCGCAAACATCATGGGCGCTATTGGCGGAGCGAACATCATCTATGGTATCGCACTGGTGCTTATCATCATTTTGGAGCCCAAAGGCGTGCTGCATATGCTGGAGAAGATGACGCAGCGAATTGGCAAGATGCTGAAACAAAGATCAAGTCAGAAATAAGGGGGGATTGGGGAGCATGAGCGCACTGCTGGAAGTGAAACATGCGGATATTTCCTTTGGTGGCATTCACGCCGTGAAAGATTTAAGCTTTATCGTTCATGCGGGTGAAATTGTCGGCTTAATAGGTCCGAACGGCTCGGGAAAATCGACCTGCGTCAATCTTATCAGCGGGACCTATCAGCTGGATGCCGGCGAGATATGGTTTGACGGAAAGCTGATTCCCAAAAAAATGAAGGCCGCGGATCGTGTGCCGCTGGGGATTGGACGTACCTTTCAGACGCCCAAACCATTTGGCAACATGACGGTTTATGACAATATATTAACCTGCGCATTGCGCACTCGTTCTTTCAAGGAAGCGCACGAAAAAACACGCGAAATTCTGGCGCTGTCCGGACTGGATGAATACGAAGAAATGATCAGCGAGAAACTGCCCATCGAAAAGCGAAAACTGCTGGACATGGCACGCATTTTGACCAATAATCCCAAGCTCATCATGATGGATGAAGTAATGGCCGGCCTCAATCCAATCGAAATGGAAGAGAGCATACGTTTTGTAAAGAAAGTCAATCAGATGGGGATCGCTATTCTGTTTATTGAGCATGTGATGAAGGCCGTGGTCAATGTCTGTACGCGCGCTATTGTCATCAATGAAGGCAGCTTCCTCAGCGAGGGTGTGCCACAGGAGGTTCTCAAAGAGCCGGCGGTGATTGCCGCCTATATTGGAGGAAAGCATCATGCCGAAACTTGGCATACAACATATTCGTGCCGGCTATGGCGATTTGAAGGTGCTCTTTGATGTTTCGCTGCATGTGGATGAAGGAGAAATCGTATCGCTGGTTGGCTCCAACGGGGCCGGCAAAACAACGTTGCTGCGCATCATATCGGGATTTGAACCCGTGACGTCGGGAAGCATGCGCTTTGGCGACCGTGATCTGATCAGCTGCCAGCCCTATGAACGGGCTGCGCTGGGAATTTCCCACATACCGCAGGGACGCGGTACCCTTACAAAGTTTACGGTACAGGAAAATCTTATTATGAGCGCTTATGAGAAAAAGGCCCGCGAACATCTGAAAGATCGTCTGGACGAGGCTTTTGCCATGTTTCCCAAGCTGCGAGAGCGGAGAAAGCAGATTGCAGGCTCTCTTTCAGGGGGCGAAAAGCAAATGCTTGCCATTGCGCGCGCGTTGATGATGAACCCCAAACTGATCATCATGGACGAACCGTCATTGGGCCTTGCGCCGATTATTGTAGAAGAAGTTTTTGAGATTATCCGCACCGTTGCCAGCAACCACAGCATTGCCATTCTGATTGTAGAACAGAATCTGGTGCAGGCGTTGTCTGTGGCTCACCGGGGATATGTTCTGGAAAACGGACGAATTGCCATGGAGGGAAAAGCGCAGGACCTTCTGCATGACCCGGATATCAATGCGAAGTATTTGGGCATCTGAGGATAAAGGAGACGGAAAAAATGAAAATCGGGCTGCATATGGGCTATTGGTGGGGCACTGACATTGGCAGTGATATCAAGGCAATCATTGCGTATACCGCTCAGACAGGGGTGGATTATCTGGAGATAAATCCCCGATATTTCCTGCACGCGACCTCCCAGGAACGCAAGGATATGCGAAGCTATGCCCAGGATCTGGGCCTGGGGATTCTGATTAACGGCGGCGCGGGAGAGGAGGCCGATCTGGCTTCGGAAAGCCTGGCATCGCGCAAGGCCGGGGTGGCCTTTTGGCACAAGATGCTTAAGGCAGCTCAAGACCTTGCAGCTCCTGTATGGAGCGGCGTTATATACTCAACCTGGCTGCGGCATCCTGTCGGGCCGTATCCGCAGAGTGCGGAGGAGCGGCAGCGTGCAAGGGAATACTGCATTGCAAGCCTGCGGGAGCTGGGCCATATCCTTGACGATTATGATATCGTTATCGGCCTGGAAGTTGTAAACCGGTATGAACAGTTTCTTATGAACACGGCTCAGGAAGGCGTCTGTATCGCGGAAGCTGCCGGCAACGATAAAATTCAGTTGCTTCTGGATACCTTTCATATGAATATTGAAGAGGATAACATGGCCGACGCCATACGTTATGCAGCCGACCACCATCGCCTTGCGCATCTTCACGCCGGGGAATGGAATCTGCTATCCCCATGCCAATGTGAAGCTTGCATTTTCCCATGCGGGGATATCTGTGGGGGAGGATGGAGGAACCCACCAGTCCATTGAAGATATCGCTCTCATGCGTGTCTTGCCGGGAATGACGGTGCTGTGCCCTTGTGACGATCTGGAAACAAGAAAAGCGGTCGCGGCGTCAGTCGAAATGGAAGGCCCCGTGTATCTCCGTCTGGCTCGAATGGCTACCCGTTCTTTTGAAGACCGGCCATTTGAAATTGGCAAGGGTCGTGTTATGCGCGAAGGAAAGGATGCGGTGGCCTTCACATGCGGCACGATGGTGGAAGCCTGTATGGATGCCGCGGAGCTGCTGGCCCGGCAAGGGATCGAGCTGGCGGTCATCAATTTACATACCATTAAACCCATGGATACGGACCTTGTATGCAGATATGCGGCAACCGGCGCAAAGCTGTTCAGCGTCGAGGAGCATAGCATTATTGGCGGCCTGGGCGATGCCGTACGCGATGCTCTTGAATGTCAGGGGACATACAGGCTGACCAAGATCGGGATTCGGGACTGCTTTGGACAGTCCGGAAAACCGGAGGCGGTGTTGCGAGAGTATGGTTTGTGCGCGGACCAGATTGCAGCGGAGATTCAATCCGGACTGTAGTTTGTGTTCTGCGAGCCGGCAGGCATACAGTACGTTGTCCATTGCCATCAGGGACGCGGGCCAAAATCGTGGGCCGGGGGGTGCGGATGAAAAGTTGACCTCAGAAGGAGGCAACATTACGTACGCCAAAGAGCATGATGAACTCGTTGAGCCCATCCCGGAAAAACGGACACGTAAAAAAGCAGGATGAATCTTTGGCTTTCCGGAAGATGCTCGTTCATCAAGCCTGAGGCGCCGGAAGGGTGACCTCAAACCGTGCGGGAGCAAGCAAAGCCAGTGTGGAATGTGGCCGGACCGAGTTGCGGAAGGCCTCCAGATGGGCGAATACGCCAGTCTGTGCGCTGGCTCTGGTGGCATAGTGTATGGATCAACTCGCACTTGAGGCGGCTGAAGAAATGCCCTGCCACGGCGTTGTCGTAGGAATCGCCCTTGCGGGACATGCTCTGCCGGATTCCATAGAACGCCAGCCGTTCCCGGAAGGCGAACGCGGCGTATTGGATGCTTGGTTACTGTGAAAGATAAGTCCCTTGGACGGGGTGCAGCGGCGGACTACCCTGTCCACCGCTTCCAGAGTCGGCGTGGTATCAATAGGACTGGAAAAGGCACAGCCCACCCTTTTGCCGGTACACAAGCCCTTGACGATGGCCGGATAGAGCCCAGCCCTCTCCGGTGGGAATGCAGGTGATATCACCCATCCAGGCCTGATTGGGTTGCTCAAAAAAGAAGTTTCTTTAGAGTAGAGTGGGGGCGACGGGGTGGCTGTGCCGGGAGTTGGTGGTGACTTTGCAGGCCCGGCTTCTCTACAGAGGCGATCCCCGCAAGCCGCATCTGCCGGTGGACACGCTTGCGGGAACAGCCGAATTCCGGCTTGGGCGGGTGGCAGAGACTGTCCAGGGAGAGATCGTTCTGGTGCAGTTCCACAATCTCCGCCGAAGCGCCTGATTCCTCCGCTCGCGCGCACAGGGATTGCGTTGCGCCCAGCCATAGCAGCCGCTGCGTGAGATCTTCAGGACCCGGCATGCCTGCTCCACAGGGGTTTCCTGGCGGTGCAACTTCTGGGCTGTCCACTATGGTTTCGACAGGATGCCGACGGTTTTTTTTTAGAATGTTAGTGAGCTCATCTTTCTTTCTGCCCCTTTCCTTTCCATATTTACGTTTCTGTCCGTCAATTCGGGTATAGGGGCAAGGAAGCGGGCAAGAAGCCCTTCGACAAGAAGGATGACGATGATAGCCCCCCGACACGAGAGGTCAGCAAAAGCGACCCGGAAAGCGGCCAGCTGCACAAGGAAGGCAAGCCGGACAGCTTCCGTGGCAGCGAACATCGAACCGTGGACAGCAAGCACAACATTGTGGTGAATGTACGGATCACTCCTGCCAATGTCAACGACGTAGAACCCGTAGCAGAGATACTCAATGATATTGAAAAGCGGCTGGGAAAGCAGCCCAAGTACATGGGACTGGACGCGGGATACCGCAGCGCGCCGGTGTGTCACCAGCTTGCCTCAGCCGGGATACAGCCGACAGTAGGCTACCGGAGGCATACGCACAAGGGAGACTATTTCGGGAAATACCGTTTCACCTATGATCCAATCCAAAACGTTTCTCTGTGTCCGCAAGGGCATGAGCTGACATGGCGCACGACCAACCGGGAAGGCTATCGGGAATACTGGAGCGAATCCAGGACATGCAGGGATTGCCCCAGACGGGCGAAATGCTTCTCGGCCCATTCCGGCAGAAGGCAGGTGACGCGCCATGTATGGCAGGATGCATTGGAGCAGGCGGACGCGTTTACGAAGACAAGCAGCGGCAAACGCATCTACGCCTGGCGCAAGGAAACCATGGAACGATCTTTCGCAGAAGCCAAAGAGCTGCATGGCCTGCGCTATGCGCGCATGCTCGGAATCCGCAACATGTACGAGCAGTCCTTCCTCACCGCTGCCATACAGGACATGAAACGCATTGCCAAGGCGTTTCGTTTCCGTTTTTCCGCGTTAAGGGGCTGCTTCCTCTCGGAAGCAGCCCCTTTCAGACCGTTGAAAAACCCCTGAATTTAGAGAAAGCCGCGTTTCTTGCATCCTTCGGATGCTCACAACGCTCGTGGAAAATACTGCGGCATAAGGCCTTGGGGCTCTGCCCCAAACCCCGGCGCACCCCACACTTTGTCAGCAGCCCTTTGTCGGCGGTCTGAAGCCTTGCGCAGCAAGGTTTCCCTGCGCATTTCCCCGACTGCGCCGCAGGCGTGAGCAAATACAAGGGCTGCGCGCGTTCCGGGCGCACAGCGTCCATATTTGCGAGGAGGGAAAACGTGTCCTGTTGGAAACGATCGCCGCAGACGAGCTTTTTCGGCACGCTGCCGGCAGACGTGCTTATTTCCCTATGCGGGGCAAAGGAGATCCAATGCTATACCTTTGATCCAGAGGCGCGGAAGCTTCACAGGTTGAGCAGCGCAAGCGCGGCAAGAATCATGCCCATGGCCAGGGTCTGACGGCGGCTGAGCCGCTCGTGAAACAGCCAGACACCCAGCAGGGCGATCAGCACGATGGTGCCCACGCTGTAGGTGGGGTAGGCGATGACGGCAGGCACGTCGTTGAGCGAAAGCAGCAGAAAACGGGAGGAGAAGTAATTGGGCGCGCCAATGAGCAGGCCAAAGAGGAGGTCGGCTCCGGTGAGCGACTGACGCCAGGCGATGCATACGGCCACGCAAAGCAGCAGGGCGGTGACGAAGGTGATGAGCAGAAAGGTGTCCTTGAGTGGAGCCTGTCCGAGCTCCTCGAAAATTTTCGCGGTAGCGTCCGTACTGCCGCCGACCAGCAGCAGGAGCACGAGTCCGGCGCGGCTGGCTGCCTTCTGACTGCCGCGCTCCAGGTTGATCAGCAGGATGGCCAGGAAAGCCAGGAGCATGCCGGCCATTTGCACAGCGCCGGGACGCTCCCCAAAGATCAGCATGGCCATGGCGGTGGGCACGAGCACGCCCAGCTTCATGAAGGTGGCGGAGAGCACCACGCCGTTGCGGGCGATGTTCCATTGGAGCAGCAGAAAGCCGCCCAGATACATTGCGCCGCTGACCAGCCCAAGCCCGACGGTGAAGGCGACGCCCTCCCGCGGCAAGGGCACCGCTCCGGCGAAGGAGGCGGCCAGAACCGTACACATCAGGTAATTGCACGCAAGCATGCTCGCGCGGTTATGGATGCGCGTTTCGCTCAGCCGCATCAGCACGGATACCAGCATGCTGCTGAGAATTGCCAGAACCAGATAGATCATGGACGAAATTTCCGCCTCCTTCAGATGCCGGCGCGAAAGGATGGTTGATGCCTTGATGGTTTCTGCTTAAGCGCTTCCACCTCTGCGCTCAGCCGCCGGGATGTCGTTGTATCTGCTGCAGCTCTTTCCTGTACGGCTGTACGGCCCTATGGATACCGGGCCGCTGAGGAAGGCTCCCTCTTCTTTTCCTTACGCTTGTTGCTCCTTTCGGATTGAGGAGAGAAAGTATGAAAATAAAGAAAATCCTCAGACTTTCGGCTGAGGATTCTGGTGGTCGCAACAGGACTCGAACCTGTGACCCCATCGATGTGAACGATGTGCTCTACCAACTGAGCCATGCGACCATGTCTTGACGACGGGATTCACTATACCATAATTCTCTGAACTTGTCAACGGCATGGAGACGAAAATTTTTATTTTGTGATCGTGTGCCCGTGCAATGCGCGAAACCATTTGATAAATACTTGACAAAAACACAGATTTGGCGTATATAAAAAAGACGACGTCCGAATCGGACAAAGGAGGATCAACGATGCAGAAAAAAGGGAGAACATTTGTAGCACTGGTTCTGACATGCTGCCTGGTGCTTGGCGTTTCCATGGCGCAAGCGGAAACGCTCAGCGGCACCGCACAGGGTTTTGGCGGCGAAGTCAAAGTAACGGTCACCGTGGAAGATGGCGTAATTACGGATTGCGTCATTGAGGGCGATCAGGAGACGGCGGGAATCGGTAGCCAGGCGATTGAGCAGATGCCCGAGAAGATTGTGGCGGCCAATGGCGTGGATGTCGACGGCGTTGCCGGCGCGACCATCACCAGCGAAGCGGTTTTGAACGCCCTCTCCAATGCCCTGAATGGCGAAGCGGCGAGCCAGGAGGGCTTTACGCCCGGGACCTATACGGTGGAGACCTATGGCCTGAATGCGCCCATGACCGTGGTGATAACCGTGGACGAGTCCTCCATTACGAACATTGAGGTCCCTGTACAAGGCGAAACCATCGGTCTGGGCGATGAAGCGATCGCCATTCTGATTCCGGAAATTCTGGAGGCGCAGAGCACGGATGTGGATGCGGTGACCGCCGCAACCTACACCAGCAACGTCCTGTTGCGGGCTGTGAATGAGGCGCTGACCATGGCGGGCGGAAATGCCTCCATGCTTGCCAACAACGGCCTGGAGGAGGACACCACCGTTCCGGAAGATACGCAGACGCAGCTGGTAGTGATCGGCGGCGGCGCGGCGGGCATGACGACCGCCCTGCATGCCGCGGAGCTGGGCGTGGACGTTATCCTGCTGGAAAAAATGGACCTGCTCGGCGGCACCAGCGTGATGGCCGGCGTCGGCACGCAGGCGGGCTCCAGCAAGCTGCAGCTGGCCAAGGAAGATCCCTACACGGCGGATGAGTTCTTTGAGTATATCAAGGGTCTGGGCGTTGGCGTGGAGGAGAAGATCAGCACGATTGCGCCGGTCAGCGAAGACTATGCCCATACCCTGGCTTACGAATCCGGCGCGATGATGGACTGGCTGAGCGAAGGGCTTGGCTTGCCCATGCAGGCGACGGCAGAGCACAGCAATGCGCATTCCCTGACCTCCACAGAGGACGGCCTGTTTGGTGAGCAGCTGGTTCGCGCGCTGAAGAAAAAGCTGGAAGAGAACAATGTGGATGTACGCACCGCAAACCGCGCTACGGAAATCCTGATGGAGGACGGCAAAGTGGCGGGCGTCAAGGTGGAGACAGCCAACGGCGAATACACCATTTCCAGCCCCTATGTCGCCATTTGCACCGGCGGCTATGGCGGCGGAGAAGAAGCGCTTGAGAAGTTCGCTCCCTCCCGCCTGGGTTATGTGTGCACGGCGGCCAAGTCCAGCACCGGCGACGGCCTGCTGATGGCTGAAGCGGTTGGCGCGCAGATTGTCAACGCGGAATCGATCACCTATCGCACCATTGCTGCCGGCGTGGACAATGTGGGCGGCGCAATCGGCCTGCACAATGCTCCCAGCGCGGGCGCCATTATCGTCAACAAGGAAGGCAAGCGCTTTGCCAGCGAAATTGGCGATGACGAGGCGCTGGTCCTGGGCATCCAGGCGCAAACCGGCGGTGTAGGCTATGTCATCATGGATCAGGCGGCGATGGATGCCCGCTATGATGTGTCCAGCCTGTATATTCCCGGCACCTATGAAAACCTCTTTACCAAGGCGGATACGCTGGAAGAACTGGCGGAAAAGATGGGAATCGATGCCCAGCAGCTGGTTGCAACCGTGGAGGAATATAATGCCTCTGTCGAAAAGGGCGTGGACGAGGCTTTCGGCCGCGAGAAAGCGCTGAGCAAGCTTGAGACGGCGCCTTTCTACGCTGCCAGCGGCAAGCCTTCCAATCATATTTGCGCGGGCGGCATCCTCACCGATGGCAAGGCGCAGGTTCTGGACGCGGACAACAATCCCATCGAGGGACTCTACGCCGCGGGCGAAACCGTCAATCTGGCCTATCATCCGCTTTGCAGCGCCCTTACCTTTGGCCGTGTAACGGCTGAGCAGGTAGCGCAGCGCCTCGCGGAATAATTCAAAAGGCCGGCAAGGGGAAACTTGCCTTCAAAAGGCCATACTTCATCAGGGGCTGCTTCCTTCCGGAAGCAGCCCCTCAGACCGTTGAAAAACCCATGGTTTTGGAAAGAGCCGCGTTTCTTGCGTCCTTCGGACGCTCGCAACGCTCACGAAAAATGCTGCGGCATAAGGCTTTGGGGCTCTGCCCCAAACCCCGGCAGGGGGATGATCCCCCTGCACCCCGCACTTTGTCAGCAGCCCCTCAGTTTATCAAAAAAGCATTTTAAGCGTTTTGGAGGACCGGGATGCTCCGGGTGAAACCCGAATCCGGCGGCATGTGCGGGCGGCGGGAAATCCTCAAAGCTCCTCCTGCGCCAATCCCGGCGCTGTGCGCGCTGTCTGCGCGGAGCGCCGGGATTGGCTGACGTATGCATCTTCCAACCGTCCTGATAAGGGGGGACGGCAAAATACGCGGGGGAGAAACTCCCCGCATCAGGCGCTGAGCAAATCCGCGCTTCTTCCGGCTGCCGGTCACCGGGAGGATCGGTCAGATTTCCGTGATGACCGGGCTGGACCTGCGCGCCAGCGTCATCTCCCGAACCGGAGCACGGGAACCGATAGCCTCCCCGGCATGGCAAAGCAGGTTGAGCGCGGGAAAATCCACGCCTGCCAGCACGCTGAAGCCCACGCCGCCCGAAAAACGGGGATTGACCTCCAGAAACCAGGCGCCGCTGTCGTTTACGATGAATTCCATGTTCACCACGCCCACCACGCCCGCACAGGCCGCCACCTGCGCACAGACGGCCTCCAGCGGGTGTCCGGGCAGGACGCGCACGGCGGTGCCCAGCCCGTTGGGGGTGCGCAGCAGCTCATGCCGCGCCAGCGCCTGCACGTGGCCGAAACGGTCGCGGGCCACGTCCACGGTGTAGATGTCGCCGTCCAGATAGGGCTGGGCGATGTAATCCCCACGAGCGTCCAGCGCCGCGTGATACGCCTGCGGCGTGCGGGCGATCACCTGCCCCTGGCTGCTGCGGCCGTGCAGGGGCTTGAGCATCAGGGGATAGTCCGCTGCCTCCGGCTCCCAGCCGTAGGGGGAACGCGTGGGAATGACCCGGCACGCGCCCTCGCGGGCCAGCAGCGCGGCCATGGCCTGCTTGTCCCGGCACAGGCGGGCGCAGGGCTCGTCGGGCACGCAAAGCACACATCCCAGAGCCGAAAAGCGCGCCTTGTGGGCACATAGCGCGTCCACTTCCACGTCCGTCAGGGGGATGAGAAAGTCCGCGTGCTCGCGCCGCACGGCTTCCTCCATCTGGCGCACATAGGCGTCCGCATCCGTGGCGTAAACCGCCTGGAAAAAGACGTCCACCTCGCCGGAGGCAACGTTCCATGCCCTGGGGTAGATGTCGCAGCCCACCACGCGCAAGCCCAGCGCGTGCAGCCGCTCGATGACCATGCCGGCCGAGGCCGAGCCCACAGCCGTCAGCAGCGCCGTTTTCATGCCTTCGCCTCCCCGCGCCGCCGGGCCGCCAGCCCGCGCAGCATGTCCATGAGATAGCGCATGCTCTCCAGCCGCAGCAGCAGCGCGAGCCCGCCGTAGATCGCCGCGCCCGCCAGCACCTGCAAAACCAGCAGCGGAAGCGGCGAAAGCGGCAGCTGTCCCAGCGCCCACACCGCCGCGAACATCACCGCCGAAAGCGCCAGAGCCGGCAGCACATCGCGCATCTGTTCCAGATATCCGTATCCCAGCAGCTTGCGGTTGGGCGAGGCGTTGACCACGGCGGCCAGCAGCGTGCTGGCCACCGCGCCCCACGCGATGGCGTATACGCTGTCAAACAGAAAAACCGTCGCCGCCAGGATGAGCAGGCCGTAGCTCTTTTTGATCAGCTCCAGCCGCAGAAACACGTCGCTGCGGCCCATGGCGTTGATGGCCTGCAGGTTGGCCGTATGGATGGGGTAGAACGCGAAGTCGATGCAGCAGATCTGCAAAAACGGCACGCAGGGCAGCCATTTGTCCGTCAGCAGCAGGCGCACCAGCGGCTCGGCCACCGCCGCCAACCCCGCCATCATCGGCAGCACCAGAAAGCTCGATACCATCACCGAGCGGCGCATCATCTGCTTCATGCGGGATACGTCGTCCTGCTCATCGGCCAGCACGGGGAGCATCACGCTCTGAATGGAGCCGTTGACCGCGTTCATCACCAGTTCGGGAAACTGCTTGCCCCGGTTGTAGAAGCCCAACGTCTCCTGAGCGTACTTCTTCCCGATCACGGCGGTACGCAGGTTGTTGTAGCCGGTTTCCAGCAGGCTGGAGGCCAGCAGCTTCCAGCCGAAGCGGATCAGCCCCCGCACGCGCGCCCAGGAAAACAGCGCCCGGGGCCGCCATTTCACCAGCCACAGCAGCACCAGCGCCAGGCTGAGCTGGCTGGTGAGCTGCTGGGCCACCAGCGCCCAGTAGCCCGTTCCCGCGGCCGCCATGGCGATGCCCACCACGCCCGAGAGCGTCGTGCAGATCAGGCTGGCGGTCATCAGCCGGCGGAAGGCCATTTCCCTGGCGATCACGGCGTTTTGCACCGAGATGAGCGCGCCGGGCAGCAGGATCAGCGCCAGCACCCGCAGCACCGGCGCCAGCGCCTCCATGGCGAAAAAGGCCCCGATGGCCGGCGCCAGCAAAAACAGCAGCCCGTACAGCACCACCGCGATGCCCAGGCTGACGTAGAACACGGAGGACAGATCGGTCTCGTCCACGTCCTTTTTCTGGATCAGGGCGGTGTTGAGCCCGCTCTGCACAAACACCTGCGACACCGCGATGAACACCGTCAGCATCGTCAGCACGCCGTAATCCGACGGGTCCAGCAGGCGCGCCAGCACCACGCTGACCACGAAGGAGATGCCCTGCGTGCCCACGCTTTCGGCCAGCTTGAACAGAAAGGAGGCGGCGGCCTGCTTGCCGCGCTGCTCACGCATGGCGGAGCTCCTCCCTGACCACGCGGCAGATGAGATCAACCTGCGCATCGGAAAGCTCCGGGTAGAGCGGCAGGGTCACCACGCCGTCGGAGATGCGGCGGGCAACGGGCACGCGCGAGGTGTCAAAGCCGGCGCGGCCGCGGTAGCATTCAAAGTCGGTCACGAGAGGGTAGAAATATTTGCGTGCGTAGACGCCCTCCCGGTCCAGCGCCTCGCATACGGCGTCGCGCACGGTCCGCCCGCCCGCGAACACCACCGGGAAATAGGCGTAGTTGCTCCTGACCCCCGGCTGCGTGGGCGGCAGACGCAGGCCGCGCACGCCGTCCAGCCGGTCCATGTAGCGGTCGTGGACATGGCGGCGCGCGGCGATTTCATCGTCCACATGGCGCAGGTTGCACAGGCCCATCGCGGCCTGAAACTCGTTCATCTTGGCGTTTCCGCCCACGGATACCACGTCGTCGGGCCCGGTGATGCCGAAGTTGCGCACAAGCGCCAGCCTGTCATACAGCTCCGCGCACTCCGTGGCGACCGCCCCGCCCTCGATGGTGTGATAGACCTTCGTGGCGTGGAAGCTGAACATGGACGCCAGGCCCAGCCGCGCCGCAGACACGCCGTTCCGGCTGACGCCGAAGGCGTGCGCCGCGTCGTAGATCACCTTGAGGCCGTGCCGGTCCGCGATGGTCTGGATGGCGTCCGCGTCGCACAGGCAGCCATAGACGTGCACGGGCAGAATGGCGCAGGTCCGCTCGGTAATCAGGCCCTCCAGCAGCTTTGGGTCCAGCGTGTAATCGCTCTCACGAATATCACAGAACACGGGCGTAAGCCCCTTGCGCACGAGGGCGTGCGTGGTGGAGGCAAAGGTGAAGGGCGTGGTGATGACTTCGCCCCGCAGGTCCAGGGCCTCCAGAAGCGCCTCCAGCGCCAGGTGGCCGTTGGTGAACAGCGAGAGATGCCCCACATCCAGATAGGCTTCCAGGCGGCTTTGCAGCTCGAGCAGCTTTTCGCCGTTGTTGGTCAGCCAGTGGGAATCCCACAGGGGGCGGATCTCCTGGCAAAATTCCTCGAAATCGGGCATGGAGGAGCGGGTGACGTTGATGCGCATAGCAGCAGTCCTTCCTTGGTGGACGGTCAGCCCCGCAGGGGGGCGAGCAGGCGCTTGAGACGGTAGGTCAGCCGGCGGGAGAGCGGCAGGGCGCGATAGACGCGCCGCGCGTCCGGCTCCCTGAGCACGCGCGCGCTGGGCGCGTTCCACAGCATCACATAGAGATACCAGTCGCGGAACCGGCCGACCTGTTCAGTATACCGCTTTTGGGAAAATTCGTCCACATCCCCGAGCATCTCGGCCACGCTGCGGCTGCGCTCGTACACGCGCCGCCCGGACTCGCGCGACCACTGGCTCATGGCCCCGGTGCGCACGTTTTCGCGGTACACGCAGGTAAAGGCGTGCAGGTAGGCGGCGTAGCCCGCCGCGGTCAGATACATGCGCAGCTTGAGGTCGCCGTGGGGGCAGGGCTTGTCCCAAAAGGAGGGCGGCAGCCGGTCCAGCGCCGATCGCGGAAAGAGGAACGTGGCCGTGGGCACGAAGTTGAGGGCGCAGAAATCGCCCAGCGTGTAGGTGTGGTCGGCGGCGAAATAGCCGGGCGCGTCCTTTTCGCTGTAAGGGATGAAAGGGCGGTCCGGCGCGCGGCCGTCCGCGTCGCGGATCATGCCGTTGGTGAAGCAGAAGGTGCAGTCCGGGTGCGCCTCCATGTAGTCCACCTGGCGGCGCAGCTTGTGCGGGTCACACCAGCAGTCGTCCCCCTCGCACAGGGCGATGTACTTGCCCCGCGCGCGGGGATAGTTGAACGTGGGGTCGATGGCCACGCCTCTGGAATACTGGTTCTCGGTTTCAAACAGGGGCCTGACCACGTCGGGATACCGCCGCGCGTAATCGCGCAAAATGTCCTGCGTGCCGTCGGTGGAGGCGTCGTCGTGCACCAGAATCTCGATGGGAACGTCCTGCGCAAGAAAGCTCTCCAGCGCCTGGGCGATGTAGGGCGCGTGGTTGTACGCCGCGCAGCAGATGCTGACCATGGGCTCCATCCCGCGCGCCTCCCTTCCGTTTTGCTATGCCGATTGTACCCAATGCCGCCAGGCGTGTCAAGCCGAAGCGGGCCGCCCCGGATGATACGGAGCGGCCCGCTTTTCATGAAATATGGCATTACGCTTCCTGCCCGAGGGGCTTGAGCATCTGGACATCCACCTTGCGGAACAGCGCCAGGCACAGGGTCAGCGACACCGCCTCCGCCACGGGGAAGCACCACCATACGGCGTTCACCCCGCCGAGCTGGCTGAGAATCCACGCCGCGGGCAAAAGCACGATCAGCTGGCGGCACAGGCTCATCAACAGACTGTAGAATCCCTTGCCGATGGCCTGGAACACCGTGCTCAGCGTGATGCCGATTGCCGCCAGAATGAAGTGGCTGCTGATGATGCGCAGCGCCACCACGCCCATGGCGGTCAGGTCGCTGGCGCCCTCGGCCTCAAACAGGCTCAGCAGCACTTCGGGGATCAGCAGGAACGCCGCCATACCCACCGCCATGATGATGACGGCCAGCTTCACCGCTACGCGGATCGCGTCGTATACACGCTCGCGCAGGCGCGCGCCGTAGTTGTAGCCCACGATGGCCACCAGGCCGTTGCCCAGGCCGAATACGGGCATAAACACGAAGGACTGGAGCTTGAAATACACGCCCAGCACACTGACGGCGGTGTTGCCGTAGGCGATGAGGATCAGATTCATGAAAACGTTCATGAACGAGCTGATCGACTGCATGATGATGCTGGGAAAGCCGACTGCCAGGATGCTCCTGAATACGGAGGCTTCAGGCCGGAACCCACGCCAGACCACCTTGAGCTCGTGGTTTTTCAGCTGGTTGAGCACAAAGCCCAGCAGCATGCCGCCGATCTGGCCGATCACCGTGGCCGCCGCCGCGCCCGCCACGCCCATCTGCGGGAAGCCCAGCAGGCCAAAGATCATGATCGGGTCCAGAATGATGTTGATGACCGCGCCGGTCAGCTGCGTGGTCATCGACAGCATGGTGTTGCCCGTGGCCTGCATCATCCGCTCAAAGGAAATGGACAGGAACAGGCCAAAGCTGAACACCGTCACGATGCGCAGATAGTCGCCCGCCATCTGCTGCAATTCCGGGTCCGGCGTAAATACATGGAAGAAACTGTGCGACCCCAGCAGGCCGAACAGCAGGAACACAACGAAGCCGCACAGCTCCAGCAGCATGCCGCAGCGGGCCGCTTCGCGCGCCTCTTCGGTCCGCTTCTGCCCCAGCTTGCGGCTGATGAGGCTGTTGATGCCCACGCCCAGGCCCGTAGCGACCGCGATCATGAGCAGCTGGATGGGAAAGGCCAGCGATACGGCGGTGAGCGCATTCGGGCTGTAGCGCGCCACAAAGATGCCGTCCACGATGTTGTAGAGGGCCTGCACCAGCATACTTACCATGATGGGGACGGACACCTTGGGTACCAGCCGTCCCATGGGCATGGTCCCGAGCATTTTTGAACGTTCCTGCTGTTCCATGACGTTTCTCCTTAAGTACTAGGTTTCTTTTTTATTAAGGTAACGAACAGTGAAAGATGGGCCCCTGGATGGGAACCGGCAATCTAATATGATAGCGGGAAAACCCGTGCCCGTCAAGGCTTTTTTTCCGTTTCTCCGGCACCGGGGAGCGGGCGGGGGGGCAGGTTGACTGTGCGGCGCAGCCCTTGCTAAAATCAGGGAAACAGCGGGGGGTGCAATGGTGCGCAGGGCGAAGCGGGATAGCCGCTTTCGCGCCGGGGGGCAGCAGGCATAAAGACCCGCCGGATCAACCCGGTGCGCAGGCCGCGGCAGCCGCGGCGAGGCGCGCGCCGCGACCGGTCCGTGCCTGTCTCAGGCATGCATGCCTTTCCGGTGGCGGATGGGAACGAAGAGAAAGCAGTGCGATGAGCGTCAAGCGTAGACAGCCGCTTCTTTGATGTGCTATAATGATAGATGACAGATTTGCAAGGGGCATGGAAGGACGGGGGAATATGGGTACGGCGCACAAACGCAAAGCAGAGCGGCACGCCATCGAGAACCGCGAATTGAGTTGGCTTGCGTTTAACCGGAGAGTACAGGAAGAAGCGGACAATCCCGACAATCCGCTTCTCGAGCGCGCCAAGTTTCTCGCCATCGTCACCTCCAACCTGGATGAGTTCGTTCAGGTGCGCTATCAGCGCATCTACCAGGCCGCACAGGAGGGAAAGAAGTTCGGCGGCGTTGGCGGGCATGCGCTCTACCGCCGCGTCAACCGTGAGCTTCTGCACCAGAACAACGCCCAGTACCTGCTTTATGAGGGCATCCGCAGCGAGCTCTATTTGCAGGGCGTGAAGCTCTATCCCACCTTTTCGCTGGACGAGGATCATATCCGGCGCGAAAAAGCGCTGTTTGAAAAGGAAATACGGCCCTTTCTGAAGGTGGAGCCGCTCCGGGGCAGCCGTCCCCGTCAAAAGCAGCTCTACCTGCTGGTCAAGCTTACGCGCTCCCGGCATAAGGGGGGGCCGTTCTGTCTGGTGGGGCTGCCCACGGCGCTGCCCCGGCTGTTTGACCTGTCCAAGGCCAAGGAGGAGCAGTGCCTCATCCGCGTGGAGGATGTGGTCAAGCATTACCTGCACCGCCTGTTTCCCAAGGATCAGGTGGAGCATGTGGCGGTGTTCCGCATCATTCGCAACCAGAACTTCCCCGTTCAGGAGCGCACGGGCGAGGATATCGTGCCCGCTGTGCGCGAGATGCTCTCCCGCCGCCTGGGGGGCGAGGTGATGCGTCTGGAGGCCGAGGAGCGCATGAGCGAGGAGATGCTCACGCTTCTGATGCAGCAGTTCGGGCTGGAGCGCGAGCGGCGCTACCGTGTCACGGGGCCGCTGGATTTGAATAGAATGCTGATGAACCTCTACGCGCTGGTCAAGCGGCCCGGGCTGAAGTATCCGCCGGCCCAGCCTGTGGAGGTGGCCCCCCTGATGGGGCAGGACGCGTTTGAGCAGATCGACCGGCGCGACTGGCTGCTCTACCATCCCTACCACAGCTTTGCTCCGGTGGTGCATCTGATGAAGCTGGCCGCGCAGGACCCGACGGTGCGCGCCATCCGTCAGACGCTCTACCGCGTCAGCGGCAACAGCCCCATCGTGGCGGCGCTGGCTCAGGCCGCCGAAAACGGCAAGGAGGTGCAGGTGCTCTTCGAGGCGCATGCGCGCTTTGACGAGGAAAACAACCTCTACTGGGGCGAGCGGCTCGCGCGCGCGGGCTGCCGCGTGATGTACGGCCTGCCGGGCCTCAAGACGCACAGCAAGATCACCCTGTTTGAACGCGAGGTGGACGGACAGACGCGCCGCGAGGTGCACCTGGGCACCGGCAACTACCATGACGGCACCGCGCGGCTGTATACCGACTTTGGCCTGCTCACCGCGGACCCGACGCTCACCTCCGACGCGGTCGCCTTTTTCCGGGGGCTGGAGAGCGGCGGAGCGGAGGCGCTGGAGGAGCTGGTCACCGCGCCCGATCAGCTCGCACCCACATTGCTGGACCTGATCGAGCGCGAGCGCGGGCATGCCCTGGCCGGACGCGGCGCACGCATCGTGGCGAAGATGAACTCCCTCTCGGACAAGGCGATCATCAGGGCGCTGCTCAATGCCGGGCGCGCGGGCGTGGAAATCGACCTGATCGTGCGCGGCATCTGCTGCGTGATCCCGGAAATCGAGGGCGTGAGCGACAACATTCACGTGCGCTCCATCGTGGGACGCAACCTGGAGCACGCCAGGGCTTTCGTGTTTGAAAACGGCGGCCAGCGCGAGGTATACCTGTCCTCGGCGGACTGGATGCCGCGCAATCTCTACCGCCGGGTGGAATTGATGTTCCCCGTCAAGGACGTGGCGCTGGCCCGCGCGGTGGAACACGTGCTCTACCTGCAATGGAACGATACCGAAAAGGCCCGCAGGCGGCTGGCGGACGGCGCGTATCTGCTCTCGCCCCGCCATGCCGGCGGCCTCAACGCCCAGGAAACGCTGCTCAGGGACGTGGAAGGCGTGTTTGCGGGCCGGTATGTGGAACGGGCGCCGGGGACGCAGGTGTAGGGCGGTGCCCTTCCGGCTCCCCAGGGTTTTTTGTGCAGTCTGAATCGTAGGCATATGCCGGGAAGGACGGAACGGATGAGCGATTGGAAAACGTTGGTGCGCGAGGACCGCGAGGCGGTTTTGGCCCGCGACCCCGCCGCCAAGTCCATGGCGGAGGTGCGCCTGTGCTACCCCGGACTGGTGGCGCTGAAATCCCACAGGCGGGCGCACGCGCTCTATGAAAAGGGACATGTGCTGCTGGCCCGGTGGATCAGCCAGCGTGCCCGGCACCGCACGGGCATTGAGATTCATCCCGGCGCCACCATCGGCCGCCGGGTGTTCATCGACCATGGCGACGGGGTGGTGATCGGCGAAACGACCATCATCGGCGACGATGTGACCATCTATCAGGGCGTCACGCTGGGCGGCACGGGCAAGGACACCGGCAAGCGCCACCCCACCATCCTCAACGGCGTGACCATCGGCGCGGGCGCCAAGGTGCTGGGCCCCATCACCATCGGCAACAACAGCAAGGTGGGCGCGGGCGCCATCGTCCTCAAGGACGTGCCGGACAACTGCACCGTGGTGGGCAACCCAGGCCGCATTGTGAAAAAGCAGCATCCCCAGCCCGCCGGCGAGGTGGACCTGGATCAGGTGAACCTGCCCGACCCCATGCTGGACCGCATGGAGGCGCTGGTCAAGCGCCTGACCGTGCTGGAAAGCTGTCTGGCGCGGCATGCGCGGCGGCTGGGCTGCGAGGGCTGCGAGGCGGCCCCGGAGGATGCGCCCTGCCACGGGCAATGTACGGACGAAAGCGAACCGGCCGACACAGCGCAATAAAGGAGCGAACAGCATGCAGATTTACAACAGCATGACCCGGAAAAAGGAACCTTTCGTGCCCCTCCACGAGGGAAAGGTGGGCATCTATGCCTGCGGGCCCACGGTCTATAATTTCTTTCACATCGGCAACGCGCGCCCCTTCATCGTCTTTGACGTGCTGCGCCGCTACCTGGAATACCGGGGTTACGAAGTGACCTTCGTGCAGAACTTCACCGACATCGACGACAAGATGATCCGCCGCGCCAATGAGGAGGGCGTGACCGTCGCGGAGATTGCCGAGCGCTACATCGCCGAATATTTCACCGACGCCAAGGCGCTGGGCATCCGTCCGGCCACGGTGCATCCCCGCGCCACGGAGCACATCCCGCAGATCATCGCGCTCATCCAGCGGCTCATCGACAAGGGACTGGCCTACGAATCCCAGGGCGACGTGTACTACCGCGTGCGCGCCTTCCCCAGCTATGGCTGCCTGTGCGGGCAGAATCTGGAGGATCTGGAGAGCGGCGCGCGCGTGAGCGTGGACGAGGTCAAGGAGGACCCGCTGGACTTTGCCCTCTGGAAGGCGCAGAAGCCCGGCGAGCCCGCCTGGGAAAGCCCCTGGGGCATGGGCCGTCCCGGCTGGCACATCGAGTGCTCGGCCATGAGCACCACCTACCTGGGCGAGACCTTCGACATCCACGGCGGCGGCAAGGACCTGCTCTTCCCGCACCATGAAAACGAGATCGCCCAGACCTCCGGCGCGACCGGCAAGCCCTACGTGCGCTACTGGATGCACAATGGCTTTATCAACATCGACAACGAAAAGATGTCCAAGTCCAAGGGCAATTTCTTCACCGTGCGCGATATCTCCAGGGAGTTTGACCTGGAGGCCGTGCGCCTGTTCATGCTCTCGGCGCATTACCGCAGCCCCATCAACTTCAGCCGCGACCTCATCGAGGCGGCGGCCAGCAGCCTGGAGCGGCTCTACAATGCGCGCGACCAGCTTCAGTTCCTCCTCACCAGCGCCCAGGACCGCACGCCCGACGAAGGCGAGCGCGCCTTTATGGACGAGTGCCTGCGCTCGGAGGAAAAGTTCATCGCCGCCATGGATGACGACCTCAACACCGCCGACGCGCTGGCCGCGCTGTTTGAGCTGGTGCGCGCCGTCTACAAGCTGCCCCAGGGCGGCGTGAGCCGCGAGGCCGTGCAGCTGGGCATGGACAAGATGAAGGCGATCTGCGGCGTGCTGGGCCTTCTGATGAAGGAGGAGGGCGCCATCCCCGCCGAGGTGCAGGCGCTGGTGGACGAGCGCGCCGAGGCCCGCAAAAACAAGGATTGGAAGCGCTCCGACGAGCTGCGCGACCAGATCAAGGCCCTGGGCTACATTCTGGAGGATACCAAGGCGGGCCAGAAGGTGCGCAAGGGAGGGACCTGAGGCCATGCGCCGCATGCTGGGCTGGTGCGCGGCAGCCGCGCTGCTGGCGCTGGCGCTGGGGCTGACGGCGGCGCACCGGGTGCCCGCGCCCGGAAGCGGCGCGTTTGCGCTGAATGCGCCTTGCGGGCCGCGTCAAACGGCTCCGTCGCCCGTCCTGCCGCATGGTCCGGTGGCCGTCAATTCCGCGGACGCGGACGAGCTGGATACCCTGCCGGGCGTGGGCGAGGTCATCGCGCAGCGCATCATTGAGGAACGCGAGGAAAACGGCCCCTTTTACTACCCGGAAGATCTGATGAATGTCAAGGGCATTGGCGAGAAGACGCTGGAAAAGCTGCTTTCGCACATCCGCCTGCCATAACGGAGGAAACGCATGCGCGATACGGTACTGTTTCTGGATACCACGCTCAGGGACGGCGAGCAGACCCCCGGCGTGAGCTTTCATCTCAATGACAAGGTGGACTTTGCCCGCGCGCTGGAGACGCTGGGGGTGGACATGATCGAAGCCGGATTCGCCGGCGCCAGCCCCGGGGACTTTGAAGCCGTGCGCGCCGTGGCCCGCACGGTCAAAACCGGCGTGTGCTCTCTGGCGCGCTGCGTGGAGGCGGATATCCGCGCCGCCGCCGACGCGCTCAAAGGCGCCGCCAAACCCCGCATCCATGTCTTTATCGCCACCAGCCCCCTGCACCGCGCCGCCAAGCTGAACATGACCCGCGAGCAGGTGCTGGACGCGGCCGTGCGCAGCGTGCGCCTGGCCCGCTCGCTGTGTGCGGACGTGGAGTTCAGCTGCGAGGACGCCACCCGCACCGAGACAGATTTCCTCCTTGAGGTATGCAAGGCGGCGGTGGAGGCGGGAGCGACCACCATCAACATCCCCGACACCGTGGGCTATGCCACCGTGGATGAATACGGCGGCCTGATCGACGCCATCTGCCGCGAGGTGGCAGGGGAGCGCGACATCGTGATCTCCACTCACTGCCATAACGACCTGGGTCTGGCCACCGCCACCACGCTGGAGGCCATCCGCCGGGGCGCGCGGCAGGTGGAATGCACCATCAACGGCCTGGGCGAGCGCGCGGGCAACGCCTCGCTGGACGAGATCGTGATGGGCCTGCGCACCCGCCGGGATATCTACGGCCTGAAGGACAACCTCAACATCCGCGAGCTCTACCGCCTGAGCCGCCTGGCCGCGGGCCTCAGCGGCATGGAGATTCCGCCCAACAAGGCCGTGGTGGGCGCCAACGCCTTCGTGCACCAGAGCGGCATCCATCAGCACGGCGTGCTGCGTGAGCGCGCCACCTACGAAATCATGAAGCCCGAGGAGCTGGGCATTCCGCAGGGCGGGGTGGTGCTGGGCAAGCTCAGCGGCCGTCACGCGCTGCGCGAGCATGCGCAGGAACTGGGCTTTGAGCTGACCGAACGCGAGCTGGACCGCGCCTTTGAAAAATTCAAGGAGCTGGCCGACCGCAAGAAGGACATCACCGAGCGGGATGTCATGGCCATCTGCCGCGAGCAGATGCATGGCTCGCATGGCATGTACCGCATCCATTCCTTCCAGATCTTCAGCGGCAACCGCATGACCGCGACCGCCACCGTCAGCCTTCAGCGGGGCGCGGACGTGATCACCCGCGCGGACTGCGGCGACGGTCCGGTTGAGGCGTGCTTCCATGCCGTGGACCAGATTACCGGCTTCAAATGCAAGCTGGAAAGCTATCAGCTCCGCGCCGTCACCGAGGGCGAGGACGCGCTGGGCGAGGTCACCGTGCGCGTGAGCAACGAGGGCATAACCATGCTGGGCAAGGGCGTATCCACCGATATCATCGAGGCCAGCTGCCTGGCCTACCTCAACGCCGCCAACCGCGTCATCGAGGCGCGGCAGGAGCGGGAAAAGGCCCATCAGTAAGAAACGGGAGTTTGAACCGATGTACGAACGATATATCAAGCGCGCCCTGGACGTGGTTCTTTCGGCCGTCGGCCTGGTGGTGCTCAGCCCGCTGCTTGCGCTGATCGCCCTGGCCATCCGCCTGGACAGCCCCGGCCCCGTGGTGTTTCATCAGAAGCGCTTCGGCAAGGACCGCAAGCTGTTTGAAATCTACAAGTTCCGCACCATGCGTGTGGACGCGCCCCGCGACGTGCCCACCAACGACCTGCGCGGCTCCAAAGGGTACATCACCCGCGTGGGGCGCATTTTGCGCATGACCAGCCTGGACGAGCTGCCCCAGCTTTGGAACATCCTGAGGGGCGATATGTCGCTCATCGGCCCCCGGCCCGCGCTGTGGAATCAGGAGGACCTGATGGCCTGGCGCGACCGCTTCGGGGCCAGCCACATCCGGCCCGGCCTGAGCGGCTGGGCGCAGGTCAACGGCCGGGATTACCTCAGCCGCGATCTGGAGAAAAAGGCACGCCGGGACGCCGAATATGCGCATAACGTCAGCTTTGCCTTCGACCTCAAGTGCTTTTTGCTGACGCTGGTCAAGGTGGTGAACCGTCAGGGCATCGCCGAGGGCCGTGAGGGGAAAACCTATCCCATCGGCGGCAGGGAGGACAAGTCATGACGCGGGTAATCATTACCGGGGCGGGCAGCTATATCGGCACGCATCTGGGCGCCTGGCTCAGCCGCCGGCCGGAGCGGTTTGAGGTGGAGGAGATGAGCCTGCACGGCGCTTGGGATGCAAGCGCCTTTTTGGGTTGCGGCTGCGTCATCCACGTGGCGGGGCTGGCGCACAGAAGGGAGCAGCCCGGCGACGAGGCGCTCTACGACCGCGTCAACCGTGAGCTGGCGCTGAAGGTGGCCAGGGCGGCCAAGGCGCAGGGCGTCAGGCAGTTTGTGTTCTTCAGCAGCATGAGCGTCTACGGCCTGACCTGCGGGCGCATCACCGAGCATACGCAGCCCGCGCCCAACACCCATTACGGCGTGAGCAAATGGAAGGCGGAACAGGCGCTTGTCGAGCTGGAGGACGATGCCTTCCATGTGGCCGTGCTCCGGCCGCCCATGATCTACGGCCGCGGCTGCCGGGGCAACTATCCCCGGCTTTCGGCGCTGGCGCAGAGCCTGCCGCTGTTTCCTCGAGTTCAAAACGAACGCAGCATGCTCTATATCGACACCCTCTGCGCCTTCGTGGAGCGGCTGGCGGACAGCGGCGCGGGCGGGCTGTACTTCCCGCAGAACCGCGAATACGTGTCCACCTGCGCCATGGTGCGGGAGATCGCCGCCTGCCATGGCCGGCGGGTGAGGCTGGTGCCCGGCCTGAACGCGCTGCTGGGGAGGATGGCCCCGCGCGTGGGGCTGGTGGGCAAGGTGTTTGGTACGCTGACCTATGACCAAAACATGAGCGAAGCGTTCCGGCCGGAAGAGGAGCCCTCCTTTGCCCAGACCATTCGCATGACCGAGGTGGGGACATGAGCAGAAAGGTGCTGTTTGTGGCCACGGTGCTGCGCATGCATGTGCTGGTGTTTCACCTGCCCTATATGCGCTGGTTTCAGGAACAGGGCTACGAGGTGCATCTGTGCTGCGCCAACGATACGCCCGATCCCCATCCCCAGGTGCCGTATTGCGACCGCTGGGTGGAGCTGCCCTTTTCCCGCTCGCCGTTTTCCGCCGCCAACCGCGAGGTCTTTCGCCGCCTGAAGCAGCTCATCGACGCCGAGGACTACGCCCTCATCCATTGCAACACGCCGGTGGGCGGGCTGCTGGGCCGTCTGGCGGCGCGTGCGGCGCGCAAACGCGGCACGCGTGTGGTCTATACGGCGCACGGGTTTCATTTTTTCACCGGCGCGCCGCTGAAAAACTGGCTGCTGTACTACCCCGCGGAGCGTCTGCTCAGCCGCTGGACCGACCTGCTCATCACCATCAACGGCGAGGACTATGCCCGCGCGAAGCAGTTTGCCGCCGGCCGCGTGGCGCTGGTCAGCGGCGTGGGGGTGGACCTTGCGCGCTTCCGCGGGCCGGTGGACCGTGCCGCGGTGCGTGCCGGGCTGGGCATCGGCCCGGAGGACGCCGTGCTCATCACCGTGGGCGAGCACAGCGAGCGAAAGAACCACGAAACCGTGATCGCCGCCGCCGCGCCCATCGAAGGGGCGCATGTGCTGTTTTGCGGCGTGGGGGACCGTCAGGCCGCGCTGGAAAAGCAGGCACGGGACCTGGACATGGAGGGCCGCGTGCATTTCCTGGGATTCCGCAAGGACATTCCGGCGCTGCTGGCGGCTTCGGACGTGTTTGTGTTTCCCTCCTTGCAGGAGGGGCTTCCCGTGGCCCAGATGGAGGCCATGGCCGCGGGGCTTCCCTGCGTGGTCAGTGATGTGCGCGGCAACAACGACCTCATCGCCCCCGGCGAGGGCGGCTTTCTGCGCGCGCCGCGCGACGTGAGCGGCTTTACGCAGGATATCGCGCGCCTGCTGGCGGACCCGGCTCTGCGCGCGCGCATGGGCGAGCGCAACCGCCGCGAGATGCGCCGCTACAGCCTGGAGGCGGTGCTTGCCCAGATGACCGCGCTCTACCGCGGCCTGCTGGACGGGCGCGAGCCATGACGGAAGGGGGATGCGGCTGTGGCGTCGGTGCTGTTTCTGATGCGCTATCCGCTGGAGAAGGACGATAACCTCAAGATCAAGTTTGACGGGCAGATGGCCGCTGTGCGCGCCATGGGGCACGAGGCGCGGCTGATCGGCTGGGACCATGAGGGCCTGTGGCTGGTGGGGGAGGGCGAGCACACGCTTCTCCATCGCGCCCGGCTGACGGGGCTGCCGGGATACGAAAAGACGCTGCTGTACGTGGACCTGATGGCTGCGCTCGAAAAGGCGGCGGCCCTCAGGCGCTTTGATCTGGTGTACATGCGCTTTCTGCCGGTGTTCCATAACGCGCCGGGGGCGCTGGCCGCCGTGAAGGCGGGCGGCGCGCGGCTGGTGGTGGAGCATCCCACCTATCCGTTTGAAAACGGCAAGCGCTCCTCGCTTCTGCGCATGCCGGTCTTTGCCTATAACGCGCACGTGTTCCGCCGCCTGGAACCCATGATCGACCTCTATACCCTCATCGGCGACCCCTGCGACGGCACGCTCAACGGCCGTCCCGCCATGAACATCCTCAATGGCGTGGACGTGAGCCGCCTGCCTCTGCATGTCCCGCGCAGGGGCGCGAAGGACATCGGCCTGCTCGCGCTGGCCAGCATGTCGGTCTGGCAGGGCTATGACCGGCTGATTGAGGCGCTGGCGCGGTACAGGGGCGGCGAGCCGGTCACGGTGCACATGGTGGGCGGCGAGGGCGACGGCTCGCTGGCGGCGTGGAAGCGGCTGGCGCAGGAGCGGGGCGTGGCGGACCGCGTCGTCTTTCATGGCGAGCTGCACGGCGAGGCGCTGGACCGGGTGGCGGCCCGGTGTGACATCGGCGTGGGCGGACTGGGCCTGCACCGCAAGGGCCAGTACCGCAGCATGACGCTCAAGCTGCGGGAATACATGGCGCGGGGCCTGCCCTTTGTCTACGCAGTGGACGATCCCTCCTTGCCGGAGGAGCCTGCCTTCTGCCTGCGCCTTGCCAACGACGAAAGTCCCATTGACCTGGCGGAGCTGGCGGCCTTTGCGCGGCGCGCGCAGGCCGATGAAGAAACGCCCGCGCGGATGCGCGCCTACGCGGAAAGCCACATGTCCTGGCAGGGCGTGCTGGCCCAGGTGCTGGAAAGGGTGGGAATCGAATGCCCGGAACGCTGATTTACCTGAGCAACTGCGCCATTTCGGCGGATGGACGTCAAAACCCCTTCATGATGCAGGAATTGCCCTGGCTGATGGCCCATTTTGACCGGGTGATGATGGTCAGCTATTATGGCGTGCGCACGCTGATGCCCGGCGACGAGCGGGGCGAGCGGCCCTTTACGGCCGTGCGTCCGGGGCTGGCGGGCCTTCGCGCCCTGCTGAAAACACCGTTTACGGCGGATGTGTGGCGCGAGCTTAAGCATATGCGCAGGGACGGGGTGCTGACGCCGGGCAACGCGCTGCGGCTGCTGGCCTTCACGCAGCGGGGGCTCAAGATGCACTACTGGACGGAGCGGCTGCTGCGCGGCGTGGTGGAGGCGCATACCACCCTGTACTCCTGCTGGATGAGCTTTGACGGCTACGCCGCCGCGCTGTCCAAGCGAAAGCACCCCCGTGTTCGCTGCGTCATCCGCGGCCACGCCTACGACGTGGATACGGAGCGTTTTGCCAAAAACCCCTATATGATGAAGCGGCGCATCGCCGCCGAGGCGGACGGCCTGTACCTGATCAGCCGCACGGCCCGCGCTCAGTTCATGAGCTATATGCGCGGCCATGTGGACGAGCGCAAGGTGCACGTCCTGGCCATGGGCTCATCCGGCATGCCGGTGGATCACCTGCGCGAGCCGCCGCTGTACACGCAGGGCGTGTTGCGCGTGGTCAGCTGCGCCATGTTCAACCCCATCAAGCAGGTGGATGTGCTGGTCCGCGCGCTCTCGCGCTGGGAGGGCGGGCCGCTGTGCTGGACGCACATCGGCGGAGGCGCGGAAGAAGGGGCCGTGCGGGCGCTGGCCTCCGAGCTGCTGGACCCCAAGGAGAACGTGATCTGCGAACTGCTGGGCGAGCTGGACGGCGCGCACGTGCAGCGCATCTACGATACGCGCCCCTTTGACGTGTTCATCAATACCAGCAAAAAAGAGGGCGTGCCCGTGTCGATCATGGAGGCCATGCGACATGGCATCCCGGTCATTGCGCCGCGCGTGGGCGGCATTCCCGAACTGGTCACGCCGGACGTGGGCTTCCTCTACGCTCCGGAAAGGGGCGAGGAGGGCGTTCTGGAGGCGCTGAACCACTTCGCGGCCCTGCCCCGCGAGGAGGCCGAGGCCATGCGCCGGGCGGCCAAGCGCCGCTGGGACGAGGGCTATTGCAGCGCCTCGCTGCTGCCCAAACTGTTTCCCGGGCAGTCCTGAAACGCACGGAAAGGAGGGCGCGCTCGTGGGTAAGCGCATCCTGATTATCAGCTATTTCTTCGCCCCGCAGAATGCCATGGGGGCGGTCCGGCCCACCAAGCTGGCCAAATATCTCAGCCGCATGGGCCACGAGGTCACCGTGCTGTGCGGCCCCGGCATGAACGACCGCAGAGACCCCACCATCGCCCGTGACCTGGCGGCCCTTAGGGAGGTGCATGTCATCCGGGAGTGGAACCCCCTCCGGGACCGGCGCGCCCATGCCGCGAAGCCCGCGGCGGCGCAGGCGCCGGTCGCTCCATCTGCGCCTGCCGGGGGAGCGCTCCACGCCGCCAGGGACGCGGCCTACCGCTGGCTGCGCTGGCAGGCGGACCGCAGCTTCCGCCGCCGCGCCGTGGCCGCGCTGGACGGGCTGACCGGCACGTACGACGTGGTGTTTTCCACCTACGCACCCTGGAGCGTGCATGAGATCGCCCGCGAGGCCAAGCGCCGCGGACTGGCCCGCCGCTGGATCGCGGATTTCCGGGACGAGGTGGGCACGGCCTTTGCCTGGCAGAAGGGGAAAAAGGCCCGCTACCTGCGTATGATCAGGCGCGAGGCGGATGTGCTGTGCGCCGCGTCGCAGGGCTTTTTGGAGATGATGGGCTTTGAGGATGTCGGGCGCGTTTTGTCCAACGGCTTCGACCGCGAGGACCTGCCCCCGGCGGAGGCTGCGCCCGCACGCACGGGCAGACTGCGCGTGGTCTACTGCGGCATGCTCAGCATGGGACGCAAGGGCGTAGGCGACCGCGACCTCACCCCGATGTTCCGTGCGCTGGGCGCATTGATCAAGCGCGGTCAGCTGGCGCGCAGCCAGGTGGCGCTGGTGTATGCGGGCGGCGAAAGCGCCCTGATGCAGCGTCAGGCCGCGGCCTGCGGCATGGGGGATCTGGTGGAGGACCACGGTCTGGTCTCGCGCGAGGAATCCATCGCTCTGCAGCGGGGGGCGGATGTGCTTCTGATGGCTTCGTGGCACAAGGCCGCCCAACGTGGGATTCTCACGGGCAAGCTGTTTGAATATATGATGATGGAGAAACCCATCGTGTGCTGCATGTCGGGCGATCTGCCGGGCAGCGGCGTCAAGCGGGTGCTGGAGGAGACCGGCATGGGCCTGTGCGTGGAGCAGGCCGCCGGAGCTGCGGATGAAGCGGCGCTGGACGCCTACATGACGGATCTGGCGTATCGCTGGAAGCAGGGAAAGCCGCTGCTTGAGTCAAAACGCCCGGGCGAGGTGGAAACATACGCTTATCCGGCGCTGGCGGCCCGGTTGGCGGGCTGGATGGAGCGCTGAGCGTTCCTGCGCGAAAAGTGAGGAGGTTGTTCATGAAAAAGATTGCAATCGCCCTTGTGATAGTGGCGTGTCTGCTGACCGGAGCCCTGCTGCCGGCCCTTGCGGAAACGGACTTGTCCCGTCCTGCGGCAGCAGAGGAGCCGAGGATGGAGGAAAAGACACCCGGGGAGACGGAGCTTCCCGCAAGGGAAGAAACCCCGAAGGCAACCGACGGGCGCGAGGACCCGGCGGCTTCCGAAGCGGAACCCGCAGCTCCCAAGGCAACTCGGGCACCTAAAGCGACCGACGAACGCGAGGACCCGGCCACGCCTGAAGAAAAGCCGGATGCCTTTGAAGCCCCGGAACCTTCGCAGCGGCATGGCCACCACGGTGCGGCGCACCCGCACGGCAAGCGGCATCACGGCGGGGAGAGGCTGAGGCCCGGTCCGGGCGCAGACATGCCGCGCCGTCCCGGAGCAGACGAGCGGCCACGGCAGGCGGCCCCGCATTGCCGCCGGTGGTGCGGGCCGGAGCGGAGCCGGCCCCATTGCGCCGGCTGTCCGTTTGGCCGCGAATGTCCCGGCTGGGAAAACGACCAGCCCGCCGAAACGCTGCCGGCCCCGCTTCCCAAGCAGGAATCCCGCCAGGCAGAGGAACCCGCAAAGAAGACGACGCTTCGGTTGGGACCCGGAATAGCCGTCTGAATCTCAAACCGGAGGGGGAAAACGCCCCTCCGGTTTTTTGCCCCTGTTACCGGATTGTGAACCTTCTGTAAACCTTCCCGGCATCCGCCCGCAAGCCCTTGACAAGCTCATGCCGGAATGCTACCCTGTGACCAAAAGAACGGTTTTGGTCCCAGCGTTTTGTATTATTTTCCAGACCGCCGTTCGGAAAGGAAACGCCGTGAGTTATATCACCTTTGAGAATGTCACCAAGGAATACCACACCGGCGGCGAAACGGTGCTCGCCGCCAACAACGTCTGTTTTGAGATGGAAAAGGGCGAACTGAGCGTGGTGCTGGGTCCCAGCGGCGCAGGCAAGACCACCATCCTCAACCTCCTGGGAGGCATGGACCGGGTGACCTCCGGGAAGATCATCGTGGACGGCAAGGAGATCACCAGCCTCTCCGGGCGCGAACTGACCGAGTACCGCCGGCTGGATGTGGGCTTTGTGTTCCAGTTTTACAACCTCATGCCCAACCTGACCGCCCTGGAAAACGTGGAGCTGGCCCGGCAGGTATGCCCCAGGGCGCTGGACCCGGTGGATATGCTCCGGCAGGTGGGCCTGGGCGAGCGGATGAACAACTTCCCGGCCCAGCTTTCCGGCGGCGAGCAGCAGCGCGTGTCCATCGCGCGTGCGCTGTGCAAGAATCCCGCGCTGCTTCTGTGCGACGAGCCCACCGGCGCGCTGGATTCCAAGACCGGATTGCAGGTGCTGGCGCTGCTCAAGGACGTGAGCGAAAAATACCAGACCACCGTGGCCATCATCACGCATAACGCGGCCATTGCGCCGCTGGCCCGCCGGGTCATCCGCGTGCGCAACGGACAGATTGAAAGCGTGGAACTGAATGACCATCCGGCCTCGGTGGAGGAGATCGCATGGTAAAAAACGTGCTGCGCCGCAAGCTTGTGCGCGACATGTGGCACAACCGGATGCAGTTTCTGGCGGTGATTCTGCTCTGCGCGCTGGGCACGTGGGTGTTCAGCGGGCTGGATGCGGCCTGGCGCATGCTGGACCTGTCGGCCCAGACCTATTTTGACGAGCAGAATGTGGCGGATATATGGATCACCCTCTCCAGCGCCGACCGCGAGGCCATGGAGCGGGTGCGCGGCATTGCGGGCGTGGAGGACGTACAGGCGCGCGCCACCGCCGAGCTCACCGTGGACCTGCCCCACGAGCCCAGCCTGGTGGTGGAGGCCTACGACGGAACGGCCCGCATCAACCGCCCGCTGGTGCGCGAGGGGAGCAACCTGCAGAGCAGCGACCTGCGCGGCTGCCTGCTGGATGAGCTGTTTGCCCGGGAAAACGGGCTGGCCGTGGGCGATCGCATCGGCCTGAAGGTGGGCGGGCAGGTGTACGATTTCCTCATCCGCGGTACCTGCCTGAGCCCGGAATTCGTGTCCCTGACCAAAAACAGCGTGCGTGATCCGCTCAATTACGGCTTCATCCTCATCAACAACGGGGCCATCGGCGAGCTGCCGCTCAACAGCCTGGTGGTTACCCTCACGGACGGGACGGACGTGGAGACGGTGGAAGCCGCTGTGAGCGCCTATTACCCCGACGCCCTGATGCTGGACAGCCGCACTCAGAACAGTGTGCACGGCATCGCCTCGGACGCGGGCATGTACCGCAGCCTGAGCTATGTCTTTCCGCTTTTGGCCTATGCCGTAGCGGCCATGATCGTGCTGACCACCATCACCCGCATGCTGGAAAACCAGCGCACGCAGATGGGCTGTCTCAAGGCCCTGGGCTACCGCGACGGGCAAATCCAGCGGCACTACCTGTGTTACGCCTTTTATCCGGCGCTGGTGGGCTCGGTGCTGGGGCTGTTCGTGGGGCGGCAGACGCTTCCCTATATCCTGTGGAATATGGAAAGCGCGCGCTATACCTTCCCCCGCTGCCTGCAGGCTCCCATCTCCTGGGAGCAGTGGGCGGTGTGCGGGCTGGGCGTGCTGCTGAGCTGCCTGATCTGCCTGCGCACCTACCGCCGCAGCGCCAGGGAAGTCACCGCCGCACTGCTTCGCCCCCGGCCGCCCCGCGCGGGACAGAAGCTGTTTCTGGAGCGGCTGGGCGGCCTGTGGAGCCGCCTGGGCTTCAACGCCAAGATGGTGTGCCGCAACCTGCTGCGCAACAAGGCACGCACGCTGATGTCGCTCATCGGCGCCCTGTGCTGCACCATGCTCATCATCACCTCCCTCAGCCTGAGCGACAGCGTCAAGTACTTTGTGGGCAAGTATTACGAGGGGACGCTGCGCTACACCGTGCGGGCCAAGCTGGATGCCGGTGCGGGGGCCGTGGAGGGATACCGCAAGCGCGTGGAGGCGCAGCGCGTGGAGGGCGTGATGGACAAAAGCGTGAGCATCCGCCTGGGCGACGCCTTCCGCGCCACCACGCTGACGGTGCTGGAGGATGACCAGCGCCTGATGAACCTGGGCGCGGATGAAACGTGGATGCCCCTGCCTGCGGACGGGGTGCTGCTCTCGCGCAAGCTGGCGGAGGCCCTGGGCGCACAGGTGGGCGACCGGGTGAACCTCTGGCTGACGGGCGATTCGGACCCCGTTTCGGTCACGGTCAGCGGCGTGGCGGAAATTACCATCGGCCAGACCGTGTTCATGAGCCGCACCGTGTGGGACGGGTGCAAGAAAGGCGATTTCGTGCCCACGGCGCTCCATGTGCTCTCGCCCACGCAGGCGGGCCTGGACTACCTGAGCGGGCTGGATGAATTCGAGGAATTCCAGTATCCCCCCAGCGAGATGGCGGACACCCTCAAGGTGCTGGAAAGCCTGCAGGGCGTGTTCCGGCTGATGGCGGGCGCGGCGCTTGGCCTGGCCTTCGTGGTGCTCTACAACATGGGCATCCTCAACTTTGTGGAGCGCTGCCGCGAATATGCCACGCTCAAGGTGCTGGGCTATCACCAGCGGGAGATCCGCCGCCTGATTCTGACGGAAAACGCGCTGGTGAGCGGCCTGGGGGTGCTGATGGGCATTCTGCCGGGCTGGTGGCTCACGGGTGTGGTATTCCGCTCCTGCGAAACGGACACGATGGTGTTTATCTCCACCGTCACCCCGACCTCGGTGCTTCTGGCCTGCACGGTCACCTTTGCCTTTTCCTGCCTCATCACCGGCCTTTTGACGCGCAAGGTCCGGACCATCGACATGGTGGAGGCGCTCAAGAGCGTCGAATAATCTTCGGGAGGGAATCAACCATGAAAAAATTTGTCGCCCTGCTGCTGACGGTCGCTTTGCTGACGCCCTTGTGCGCCCTTGCAGAGGATGTGGAGACGGCACCCGTGAGCAACGTCACCGCCAACGCGGTGGCGGAGAGCGAAAACGTCTACAAGATCACTGCGCCCTATTCCGGCGTGCTGCTGCCCTTTGATCTGGAAAGCGGCGATCCGGTGTCCAAGGGCGACACGCTGTTTGCGTTGGATACGGTCAAGGTCTACGCCCCGGTGGATGGTACGGTACAGGCGGTATTTGCCGAGACCGGGGACCTGTGCGAGGATGTCACCGCGCTTTACGGGATGATCGCCTGCATCGAGCGCACCCTGCCGCAGGTGGCGCAGGCCAGCACCTCCGGCGCCTACAACGATGAGGAAAACCGGCTCATTCACGTGGGCGAAACGGTGTATTTCTATCAGACCAGCGATAAGGACAACGAGGGCGAGGGCCGCGTGACCGCCGTCAACGGCTCCGATTATACCGTGGAGCTGACCGCGGGCGATTTTGAAAACGGCGACAGCATCAAGATCTACCGTGACGAAAAGATGGGCACCAAGAGCTGCATCGGTTCCGGCACCATCGAGCGTGCCGCGGATGTGGCCGTCAGCGGCACCGGACGGGTGCTCAGCTGCGCGGTCCAGCCGGGTCAGACCGTGCGCAAGGGCCAGCTGCTCTTTGAATTGTCCGGCCAGGACGCGGAGGCGGATGTGACCGGCGCGGCCATCACCGCGGACCATGACGGGACGGTGGAGCTGGCGGCGGGCGCAGCCTCCGGCCAGCAGGTCTACAAGGGCCAGCTTCTGGCCAGCATTCATGACCTCAGCGCCATGAACGTGGTGGCCGAGGTGGACGAGATCGACCTGGAGCGCGTGCATGTGGGCGATACGCTCACCGTGGTATTTGACTGCTACCCGCAGGAGGAGGTCTCCGGAACGGTTCAGAGCATTTCCCTGATTGGCAACGCCAAGCAGAACGCCACCTACTATGATGTGACCCTCTCCATCAGCACCAGCTGGCAGGTGCTGCCCGGCATGAACGCCACGGTTTGGCTGCCCGCCGGTCAGTGACGGAGGCGAGGAGATGGCAACGGCTTTTTCCCCTCAGGAGCGCGAGCGCATCCGCGACAGCCTGCTGGATGCGGCGCTGAAAAGCGCGGCGACTCAGGGCATGCGCCATGCCACGGTAGATGGCCTGGCGCGTGAGGCGGGCATCAGCAAGGGGGCGTTCTACCGCTTTTATCCAAGCAAGGAGCACCTGTTTTTGAGCATGCTGGAGCGCACCCATGAGGAAATGTACGGCAGCGCGGAAAAGGTGCTGGACGAGCGGACCGATCTTCCCCTGCGGGAGCGCACCATGCGGGCCATTCTGGAGGTGTTCCGCGTAGCGGAAACCTATAACCTGATTCCCTTCATCCGCGAGGAGCTGCCCCTGCTTTTGCGCCGACTGCCGCAGGACGTGGTCAACGCGCATTACATTACGGATGACGAGCGCATCAAGCGCCTGATCCTCAAGGCCGGGGCCCGGCTGACCACCAGCATGGAAACCGCCTGCGTCACCGTGCGCATGCTGATGCTGTCCATCTCCTTCCGGCAGGATGTGGGAGCGGGCTTTGAGGAGGCTCTGCGCCTGATGGTGGAGGGCGCGTGCGACCGCGTGCTGGCATGAAGAGAGCCCGGACGGTTTCCCGTCCGGGCTTTGAAACGCAGATCATCGAAAGCATGCAGCTTCACGGCAGCGTCTGCGCTTTAGGAGAAACCGCGCAATGCTCAACATCTTCTTCAAACCATCTCACATCTTCACCGTGATGCGCCCCGCACACGGCCGGCACTTTTCAATCAAAAGCGCCTGCTGCGCGTTTCCCGGCCGTTTGCCTGGTCTGCGTTTCACCCATAGCTTGCCCCGGCGGAATGAAAATATTCCGCCTTTTTTCAATTCGCCGGGCTGCCAAAGGCAGGAAAAAAACATCCTGATCCAGAAAATTAACAGACTAGGCTTTGCATGGAGGGCGGCAGATGGTTTTTTGGGAGAATATGCGGACGGACAGCGAAAGTTACCGGCAGGGCGAAGAACTGTTTCGCAGGGGAAGCGTGCATCCCGCCGCCGGCCGGACGGATGCGCTGTGCTATGACGTGGGCTCCACGCCGCCGCAAAGGGTATGCCTGCTGGCCTCCGGCGCCGCGGAGTGCACCTGCGGCCAGGATCAGGAACCCTGTTGCCATGTGGCGGCCGCCGCGCTGGCTGCGAACGGGGATGGACGGCTGCGGCGATTCCGGCAGGAAAGCGAATTGCGCCTGGGCGAAGAGATGCTGGGCGTGCTGGGACGCGCCATGCCGGGCGGCGAAACGGTCCGTCTTACGCCCGCGCTGCGGCTGTACGCGGACGGGCGTGTGGCGCTGGGGCTGAGCGTGGGGCAGGAACGGCTCTACGCGGTCCGCAGCGTAGCGGATCTGCTGACCTGCTTTGCGCTGGGCACGCCGCTCAGGCTGTCGGCCAAACTCACCTACCGGCCCGAGGGCATGCGCTTTTCCCGCGAGGACGAGCGCCTGCTCACGCTGCTGATGAATCATATCCCGCTCAGGGCGGAAACGCTGCGCCAGCAGGAGGAGGGCGGCGCGACCGCCGACGCAAGGCCTCAGGGCCCGCAGGCGGATGGACGCTTTGTGCTGATGACCGGAGCGCTGCTGCATGGCGTTATGCGGTATTTTGAAAATCATCCCTTCGTGCTCCTGATGGAGGACGAGAAAATCGCGCATGGCGCCATACGCACGGTGGAGCTGCCGCTGTGCTTTGCCATCGACCTTTCGCCCACGGAGCTGACCGTGCGTGCCGAGGGGGTGGAAAGCCTGCGCCTGGTCAGCCCGGACGCGCGCTACGTGCTCTGGGATGGGCGCGTGGCGCACCTGCACAGCGCGCAGGCACGGGTCTGCAGGCTGCTGTGCCAGGAGGGCCGGCAGTTCCGCTACCCCGCGCGTCAGGCGGAAGAAACCCTTGCCACGCTGTTGCCGGCGCTGTCTGCCGTAGGCACGGTCGTGCCCTCTCCGGAGCTGGCGCAGCGGCTGGAAACCGCGCCCCTGAAAGCCGCCGCCTACCTGGATCTGGTGGGGGGCAATGTGGAGGCGCGGGTGGAATTTCACTATGGCGACGCCGTCATCGACCCCTTCGCCTCCTCCTGTGGGGAAGAGAAGCCCCCGGCGGAGGGCGGCCGCATGCTGCTGCGGGATGGCCGTGCCGAAAGCGCGCTGCTGGACTTCTTTTCAGACGCGGGCTTCGTGGTGCGCGGCGGACGCATCGTGCTCAAGCGATCCAAGGAGATTCTGCGCTTCTGCACTCAGGGCGTGGCGGAACTGGGCAAGCTGTGCGAGGTCTATGCCTCCACGGCGTTTGAAAAGGTCAAGCCCCGGCGCTTCGCTGCTCGCGCCTCGTTCCATATGCGCGGCGGACGGCTGGTGCTTGAGCTGCTGGAGGAAGGGCGGCCTGTGCCGGAACTGTTGCCGGTGATGCGCGCCATCGCCCAGCGGCAGCAGTATGTACGGCTGAAAACGGGCGAATTTCTGGATGTGCGCGATATGAGCGCGCTGGCTCCCGTGGTACAGGAGCTGCTGGATGCGGCCGCCCTGGACGACCCTGCGGCGGACGACGAGGCGCGGGAGCTCCGCTTCGGCGCGTACCGCTCGGCCTATATGGTGAGCATGCTGCGCATGGCTGGTGCGGACGTGGCTGCTGACGAAGGCGTGGAAAACGTCATGGAAGCGCTGGGCAGCGATGCGCAGGCGGATCTGAGCTATGTGCCCGGCCGCCTGCGGCGCAAGCTCACGCCCTATCAGCAGCGCGGGTGCGCATGGGTCTTGTCGCTCTACGAGGCGCGCATGGGCGGCATTCTGGCCGACGAGATGGGCCTGGGCAAAACGGTGCAGATCATCGCGGCGCTGTCGGCGGCCCGGCGGAGGGACGGCGTGATGAAGAGCATGATCGTCACCCCCACGTCGCTGACCTATCACTGGCTGGCCGAATTCAAGCGTTTTGACGACGCGATGGTGGTGCGCGTGGTGAGCGGACCGCGGGAGGAACGGCGCCGCGCCATCGAGGAGATCAAGCGCGACCCGTCGGTGGACGTGGTGCTGACCAGCTATCCGCTTTTGCGGCGCGATATTGAGCACCTGCGGGACATCCCCCTGCGCTTTGCCATACTGGACGAGGCGCAGAGCGTGAAAAACGCGCAGAGCCAGGGGGCGGTGGCCGCCAAGGAGCTGGACGCGCAGGTGCGCGTGGCGCTGACCGGCACTCCCATGGAAAATCACACCGGCGAGCTGTGGAGCATCTTTGATTTCGTGCTGCCGGGATATCTGGGCACGCAGGCGGCATTTCTGCGCCGCTATGGCGGAGGCGAGCGGGCCGACGAGCTGCGCGAGCGCATCCGCCCCTTCCTGATGCGCCGCCTCAAGAGCGAGGTGCTGGCCGACCTGCCCAGAAAGCGCGAGGAATACGTCTATGCCGCCATGACCCCCGAACAGACGCGCGTGTACGACAGCCTGATGCTGACGCTGCGCGAGCATGTGGGGCAGGCGCTGGCGGAGGGCTCCCTGCCGCGCGCGCGCATGCAGGTGCTCAGCATTCTGCTCAAGCTCCGTCAGGTATGCTGCCACCCCAAACTGTTTTTGCCCGACTATGAGGGCTCCAGCGGAAAGCTGGAGCTGCTGGTGCAGATCGTGCACAACGCCATCGCCGCCAAACGCCGCATGCTGATCTTTTCGCAGTTTGTGGGCATGCTGCAGATGATCCGCAAGCGCCTGGGGCGCGAGGGTATCCAGACGCTTTACCTGGATGGTGAAACCCGCCCCGACAAGCGTCAGGAGCTGTGCGACCGCTTCAACGGGGGAGAGGGACGGGTGTTCCTGATTTCGCTGAAGGCAGGAGGCACGGGGCTGAACCTGACCGGCGCGGACCTGGTGATTCATTACGATCCCTGGTGGAACCCCGCCGCCGAGGACCAGGCGACCGACCGTGCGCACCGCATCGGCCAGACGCATGATGTGGACGTGGTCAAGCTGATTGCCCAGGGGACGATCGAAGAAAAGGTGACGGATCTGAGCAAACGCAAGCGCGCGGTGTTTGACCGCGTGGTTATGGCAGGCGAAACCGAGCTGCGCAGCCTGTCGGAGGAGGACATCCGCGCGCTGTTCTTTAGCTGAAAACGGTATGTGCCCGGCCAGTTCTGGCCGGGCACAGCATTTTCATCGTGTTGGAAGAATCGGAATACGTCGACTCAGGTACGAAGCCGGATAAGCCTAGACTCCACAGTTTCAGGAAGCGGAGAAAATGACGAAAGATTGCCTGAAACGGACAAGAGATATGTCGTCAGACCTCCGCCCGCGCCGCGCGGCGGCGCAGCCGCGGCGTGCGGCGGGGCTGCACGCCGTGGCTTTGCAGCCAGCGCACGGTATCCCGCACGGTCAGGCGCAGGTCGCGCGGGCGGTAGCCCAGCTCCCTGGTGGCCTTGTCGTGCGAAAAGCGGTCGTTGCTGGCAAGCGCCTGGAGGGAATAGGCGGTGTACAGCGGCCTGCGCCCGCGCATCCGGGCAAAAGCGGCCAGCAGCGGCGCCGCGGCGCGCGCCAGCCCCATGGGAAGCACCGGCAGCCTGCGCCCGCCGCAGACGCGCCGCGCCATCTCCAAAAGATCGCTGATGTTGCACCGGCGATTGCTGAGGATGTAGCACTCGCCCTTCCTGCCCCGAAGCGCCGCTGCCACGCAGCCCCACGCCACGTCCCGCACATCCACCATGTCGTAGCCGCCGCGCACGCAGGCGGGCAGCTTGCCCGTCATATAATCCCGGATCACCTGCACCAGGTGATTGCCCGCGTTGTCATAGGGCCCCAGAATTCCGGAGGGATGCACCACCACCGCATCCAGCCCGTCTGCGGCGGCGTCCAGCACGTCGCGTGTGGCCTCGGCCTTGGTTTTGGCGTAGCTGCCCGCCACCGCGTCCGGCGAAAACGATGAGGTTTCCCGCAGCACCCCACCGTCGGGGGCCTGCGCGATGGCATGTACGGAGCTGACGTAGACCAGCCGGCGCACGCCGTATTGCCGGCACAGCGCCAGCACATTGCGTGTGCCTTCCACGTTGACGCGCCGCAATTCTTCGTATGGCCGGTCGCCGATGTCGATCAGCCCGGCGGTGTGGATGACCACGGTGCGCGCCGGGTCCGTGCCCTCGAAAAGGGGAACGAGCGTTTCCGGAAGGGTCACGTCGCCGGTAAAATAGCGCGTTTCCCCCTGATCGGCGGCGCTTTCATGCGGCAGCACCAGCCCCCGCACCTCAGCCTTGCGCTCCTGAAGCAGCCGCACGATGGTACCGCCCAAATGCCCCGCCGCTCCCGTCACAATCCAGGTGAACATATCATACACTCCCTTTCAAAATCATACAGGACTGTTGATTATCTTTTCTGCCTGGATTATAATGCCGATAACGGCAGGAAGCAACCGTCAGAAATGCGTCATCTGACCGGTTTTTGAACACACAGGGGCCAAAGTGTACGGAGGAGATGTAACAAATGCCGGGAGCAAAAGACCATCGCGTGCGGGTGACCCAGCGGCTGATCCGGGAGGCCTTTACGGGGCTGCTCAAGCAAAAGCCCATCCAGAGCATTTCCATCAAGGAGCTGTGCGAGGTAGCGGGCATCAACCGGGGCACGTTTTATGCGCATTACCGCGATATCTACGACCTGCGGGAGAAAATCGAAAGCGATATGTACCAGGATGTACTGGGCGAGCTCAAACCCCTGCTCGACAGCGACGCGAAAGCCACCCAGCGGGAGATCACCACGGCGGTGTTCCAGTGGATGCGCGAAAACCGCGACATGTGTGAGGTTGTTTTGGGCGAGTACGGGGATCGGTCCTTCCTGTGGAAGATGCTGGACCTGGGGCGCATGGTGTGTCAGGAAAGCTACCAGCGGATGTTTGAGGGCGCGTCGCCCAGAGACATCTCGTGGTTTTACGCCTATGCCAGCTGGGGGTGCATCGGACTTCTGCGCCGGTGGCTGTGGGAGGACATGGAAACGCCCGCGAGCGAAGTCGCGGGCATCGCCGAGCAGCTGATCGGCCAGGGCATGCAGTTTCTGACCGAAAAGCAGAAAGGCAGGAAACCCTGAGAAATCCCTCAGGAGAACAGCCCTTTGCGCCGCGCCTCGATGGCATGCGCGGGGCACATCTCCTGGCAGCAGAAGCAGGAGATGCAGCCCTTGGAGGTCATCACCGCCTTGCGGTTTTCGATGTGAATCAGATGCATGGGACAGGATTCGGCGCAACGGCCGCAGCCGATGCATTTGGCGGCATCCACGCGGGGCAGGGCGCGGCCCCGGCCGAAGAAGCGGTGGAACAGCCCGTTGCCCGAAAGAAAACGCTCCTTGCCCACAATGGCATCCGGCAGGCGAAAGGGCGGGCTGGCGGGGACGAGCGCATCGCCCGTCAGCACGGCAGGCTCCTGCATCAGCCCCCGCCGGCGGGCCGCCCGCACGGTGGGCGGCATGTCGCCCCTAAGGCCCATGAGGAGGGCAGCCTGCTCATCCAGCGCATAGGGTGAACGGGAGCACAGCGTCATGCCCATATGCCGCACGTCGCCGCCGCCGGGGCCGTTTCCCTCGATGCAGTCAACGGCGTCCAGCAGCGTGATCTGCGGGGCCACGGCCTGGCTCAGATCGATGAGCAGGTCGCTGAACGCGTCGATGGTGGGCTTGAGGCAGTGCCATTCCGGCTTTTTGAGGCCGGGGATGCAGCCAAAGAGGTTTTTGACCCCGGCGGTCATCACCGTCAGCCCGTGGGTTTTGAGCTTGGCGCAGTTGATGATGTAATCGGCCTGCAGAACGGGCGTAATCAGCGTAAAGCCGTCGCGCCGGCCGCTGGAAACATCCAGATTGAGCGTAAGCAGCCCCTCAAGCGGCGAAAGGCCGCAAGCCGCATAGAGCTTTCGGAGCATGGCGGGGCTGTAAACGCCGCCGGGGCTGTCCGCAAGGGTGATCTGCGATATGCCGTGCGCGCGCAGCCAGCGCGCCACAGCGGCCAATAGCTCCGGGTGGGTGGTGACGGCCAGCGCGGGATCGCGTGCGGCCAGCAGGTTGGGCTTGAGAAGCACATGCATGTCGGGCCTTAGATCGCCCGCCACATCAAGGGCTTCAAAATGGGCGGCCACGGCGCGGTCGAGAACCTCGGGGTCATAGCGGCCGGCGGCCTGTACGGATACGATGGGCATAAAACGCCTCCTTTGCTGCGGATCGGTGGGGGAGGGGGTCAAAAGGCGCCATTGGTCTTGGGCGTGACGCCGAAATGCCGCCAGAACGCCAGAAACGCGGCCTCGTCCAGCGTGCCGCCAAAGACCATCAGCTCGTAGCTTTCCCCCTGCCAGCGGTAGCCCACGCCTGAAGGGACGAAGCCCGCGCGCTGGTAAAACGCCCGGCGGCGAAGGCGCTGTGCGCGGTTTGGGGCATCGGGGAGCGGGGCTTCCAGATCGGCAATCAGCCGCTGGCCCGGCTTGAGGCCCTTGATGCATTCCAGCGCGGCGGAGCCAAGGCCCCGGTTGCGCAGGGCTTCCTCGATAGCAAAGTAGAGAATGTGGGTGATGTCTGCCCAGCTGAGCAGGCTGACAAAGCCCGCAAAGCAGTCCCCCAGATAGAAGGCGAGCAGCTCGCCCTGCCCGTCAAAGCCGGACAGCAGCGCCTCAAAGGGGCGGCGCTCATTGGCGGGAAAGGCGCTCTCGTACAGCCGTCTCACGAGGGAAAGATCCGGATGCGCCGTGCCGATGGGCAGGGCGGTCAGGGGTTCATGCATGCGTTTTCTCCTCTCAGAAGGCCCTCCAGGTACAAAAGCGCGCTTTCGGCGCAGCCCTCCTGCGCAACGCGGCCCTGCTTGATTCGGTATTCATAGTCCAGCAGAAAATCATAGGCCGCGCGCAGCCGCGCCTTGTCAAAGCGGCGCGCCTGCTGCTGCGTGCGCCCCACCGCAAAGGGGGGAATCCCCAGCAGCTGCGCCTGAGACGCCTGCGGGGTGCGCTCATCCATCAGGCAGCGCATGTGGTACAGGATGCGGTACTGCCTCAGCAGCATGGCCAGAATGCCCACCCGGTCCTCGCCGGAGCGGAGCATGTCGCCAAGGAGGGAAAAGGCCGTGTCGTTGTTGCCCGCCACCTGCGCGTCCACCATCTGGAATACCGTGCATTCCGTGGAGCGTGTGCAGATCTGGTCGATATCCTCCGCGGCAATCTCTTCACGCTCGCCAAGATAGGCGCACAGCTTGTCCATCTCCTGGCGCAGCAGCGCCGCGTCACGCCCCACGGTAAAGACCAGCCGGGCGGCATTCTCGCCGCTGAGCCGCTTGCCCATGCGGCGCAGCGCGCGTATGCACCAGTCGGCGCATTCGGCGTCGTTCATGGGGGAGAAATCCACGATGGCATTCTGCTTTTTGAGCAGCGTGTAGAGCTTCTTGCGGCCGTCGGCCTTGCCCTTGACGTAGAACACCACGCACGCCGTAGGCGGAATGCGGGGCACGTAGTCCATCAGGGCGGCGGCCCGGTCCTCGTCCTCGGCCTTGCGGCCCGCGGTGAGCAGGGTGCATTCCCGCACCACCACAACGCGCTTCTCGGCCAGAAAAGGCAGCGTCTCGGCGGCGGCGATGAGCGCGTCGGGAGCCGGGTCGGTCAGATCCGTCAGATTCATCTGCTCCAGCCCTTCGGGCAAAAGACGCGCGCACAGGTTTTTGAGCGCCTGCTGCTTGATGTATTCCTCCGTGCCCTCAAACAGGTAGCAGCCGGCGATGCGCCCGGCCTTGAGGGCCTCGAAAAAGGCGGTGTGATTCACGGGGCTCACCTCACTTTGTAGGGTGTGATGTACAGCTGATCGCCATGCAGGGTAAGGGTGATATCGCCGCAGTCGTCGGTGCGCAATACCTGCGCGCCGCTGCGGGTCAGGCGTTCCAGCGTCGCTTCCCCGGGCAGATAGCGGCTGCCGGAGGAGCAGCTCACCAGCGCCACGCGCGCGCCCACCTGATCGAGAAACGCTTCGCCCGAGCTGTCGGCGCTGCCGTGATGCGCCACCTTGAGCACGTCCGCGGGCGCGGCGGCATAGCGCTCATAGGCGCCGGAAAGGTCGCTCGCACTGAGAATCGTGTAGGGCCCAAAGCGGATGGAGAGGACCAGCGGCAGCTCGTTGGCGTCCTGCCCGGAACGGATGTGTTCCCGCACGGGCCACAGCACGGATACGCTGGTGGTATTGTAGCGCATCTCGTCGCCGCGCGCAAGCTCCATGACCGGGATGCCGGCCGCCTCCAGCCGCTCCAGCAGCTTCAGCGCGTCCGGGTCCGCCTGCTGGCGGACGGCGTTGAGGGGCAGGTAGACCTGCCCGATGCGCACCCCGGCATCCAGCAGGTCCGCGACGCCGCCGATGTGGTCCAGATGCAGGTGCGTGATGAACAGCGCATCAATGTCGCGTCCCTCCGCAAGCAGATAATCCAGCGCGGACTCCCCGTCGCTGCCCGCGTCGATGAGGAGAGTCTGGTTCCCGTCCAGCAGCAGAGCGGAATCCGCCTGTCCTACGGCAAGCTGGATGTAGCGCAGCTCCGCCGGGCGGGAGGCATAGACGCCGCCCGCGGCCAGGGCCAGCACGAGCGCCGAGGCCAGCGCGCGGCGGCGCAGGGAACCGGGCGCGCGGCCCGACAGCATCACCGCGACCAGCGCCAGCGCGGGGCCTGCCAGCACGGGCGGCGATGCCACGCGCAACGCTGCGCCCGGCAGCTCGGACAGCAGCGCCACCAGCCACAGCAGCAGCCGCGCCAGCAGGGAAGCGGTCCAGCCCAGCGCCTGCCCCGCGAGGGGAACGGAGGAAAACAGCAGCGTTATGGCGCACAGGGGCGTGAGCATCGTGCCTGCCAGCGGCACAATGAGCAGGTTAATCAGCACGCCGTAGAGCGGGAGCTGGTGAAAGTACGCCGCTGTGGGCAGCAGCACGCCCACCTGCGCGGCGAGCGAAACCGCCGTCAGCGACAGCGCATTCCGTCCCAACCGGCCCAGCGCGTACCGAAGGGGATGGCTCTTTTCCGGATAGGGAAACAGGCGGGCAAACAGGCGCGTCAGCGGCGGCAGGAGCAGCGTGATGCCCAACATGGCCGAAAAGCTGAGCACAAACCCCGCCGACCACGCCTGCAGCGGGTCCAGCACCAGCACAACCAGCATGGCGGCAGCCAGCGTGGTCAGGCGGTCGGGCCTGCGCGAGGCCAGCTGCGCCAGCAGCGTGAGCATCAGCATGACCGCCGCCCGCACCGAGGCGGCGGAAAATCCCGTGAGCGCGCAGTATCCCGCCAGAAACACCGCCAGCGCCGGCAGCCGCAGCACGCGGCGCACGCGCAGTCGGCGCATCAAGCCCAGCAAAAGGCCGCCCAACAGTCCCACGTGCAGGCCCGACACGCTCATCACGTGCGCCACGCCCAGCGTTTCGAACGCCTCGCGCTCCTGCTGGCTCAGCCCGTCGCGCTCGCCCAGCAGCAGCGCCACGGCCACGCGCGCTTCCTCGCCCATGACACGCTCCAGCGCGCGGGTGAAGGACTGGCGCACGCGGTAGGCCACGTCCTTGACGGGCGCGTCCGCCTCGCCGTTGAGCACCGCGATTCCCTGATAGGCGGCGATGCCGAAAGACTGGCCGCTCTGGCGCATCCACAGGGCGAAATCCATGTGCGGCTCGCCGGATTTTCCATCCGGCAGATACACGCGCCCCTCGAAGCGGACCTGCGCGCCGTCGAACAGCACGGGCGGGACGTCATCATAATGCAGCGTGCAATAGGCCATGCCCGAAGCGGGCGCGCCATCCAGCGCTACATCGCCCAGCACGAAGGCTACGCGCTGGTCCGGGCGCTCGCTTGCACCGCCGTAGACATATCCGGTGATCTCATAGGTGCCGGGATCGGGCTGGGGCGTGAAATAGGCGGACTGAAAGCGAAGCGCACCCAGCGCGAAAAAGCAGAACGCGAGCGCAATCCCCGCGCCCGCGCCCAGCCTGCGCAGGAGCCATCCCATCAGAAGGGACAGCCCTGCAAGGCCCCAAAGCCAGAGCCCGCCCGTCAGCCGCAGGGCCGACAGACAGCCTGCCAGAAATGAAAGAGAGACTATAAGCAGTATGCCGTTGCGCTCCGAAACCGCCGCGAGCTGCAGGCGGTTCCGGACGCGGCACATGACGTTACCTCGGTTCAGGGGAGAGCGTTTCCAGCAGGCATACCGCGTGCGCGCTGATGCCCAGCTCCTCGCCCTCAAACCCGAGATGTTCGGTGGTGGTGGCCTTGACGCTCACGCGGCCATCCTCCACGCCCATGGCCTGAGCCAGACGGGCCCGCATGGCGTCGATGTAGGGGCGCAGTTTGGGCCGCTGTGCCACGATGGTCACGTCCGCGTTGCCCAGCGCATAGCCTTCCCGGCGGAGCAGCGCGCAGACCTCCTTCAGCAGCCCGATGGAGTCCGCGCCGCGGTAGCGCTCGTCCGTATCGGGAAAGAGCTTGCCGATATCGCCCAGCGCAGCCGCGCCCAGCAGCGCGTCCATCAGGGCATGGGTGGCCACGTCGGCGTCGCTGTGGCCCAGCAGGCCCAGCGTGTGGGGCACCTCCACCCCGCAGAGGATGAGCTTTCGGCCCTCCACCAGGCGGTGCACGTCCATGCCGTGTCCGATGCGCATCATCCGATCAGCTCCTTTTCCGCCCGCGCGGCCAGAATCAGCCCGGCGAGCATGAGGTCGGTGGGAGTGGTGAGCTTGAGGTTTTCGCGGCTGCCCTCGCACAGGTAGACCGGCATGCCCGCATGCTCCAGCAAAGCGGCGTCGTCCGTCCCCCAAAACCCATCCCGGCGGGCGATCTCGTGGGCTTTACGGATCAGCTCCACCCGGAAGGCCTGCGGGGTCTGCATGGCGCGAAGGGCAGATCGGTCGGGGGTATCCAGCACCAGCCCGTCGGGCGCGGCGCGCTTGATGGTGTCGGTCACGGGCACCGACGCGATGCCCGAACCGCGCTTCTCCACCGATTCGATGGCGCGGCGGATGACGTCCTCGGTGACCAGAGCGCGCGCGCCGTCATGGATGAGCACGCATTCGGCGTCGTCCGGCAGGGCGTCCAGCCCGCAGCGCACCGAGTCCTGCCGCTCCGCGCCGCCGGGCACCACCCGCATCACAAAGCGGTCCAGCCCGCAGCGTGCGATCACCGCGCGCATCTCCTCCACCTCGGCGGCAGCCGCCACCACCACCGCGCCCGCGCACAGCGCGGAAAACGGCGCGATGGCCCGCACGATGGCGGGAATGCCCCGAAGCGGCAGAAACACCTTGTTGCGGTCCGCCTCCATGCGGCGGCCGCTGCCTCCGCCCAAGATGATGGCGTAGCTTTTCACCTTATGCCTCCCCGCGCTCCATGCGCGTCTGCTCATCCTCCTCAAGCACCTCGTACATGTCCTGCGCGTCTTCCTTGCGCACGGTTTCCTTCACGCTCTGGATGCGGTAGCGCCCCACCCGGCTGCCGAAGCGGATCTCCAGCACGTCGCCCTCGCGCACCTCCGCGCCGGGCTTGGCCACCTTGCCGTTGAGCGATACGCGGCCGCCTGAGCAGGCCTCGTTGGCCACGGTGCGGCGCTTGATGATGCGCGAAACCTTCAAAAACTTGTCCAACCTCATGAGGGGTTTGCTCCTTTCAGGCGGTCACGACCGCTTCGATCAGGCGCAGGGTGTTCTCCACGCCCTTGCGGTGGCTGCGCTCATACCCGTGCGAGGCGTATACGCCCGCGCCGATGAGCGCAAAGCGCACGTCACGCCCCGCGCGCAGCGCCGCCGCCGCATCGCTGCCGTAGGCGGGGTATACGTCCACGGCGTAGTCGATGCCGTTTGACTTGGCCAGCGCGATCAGCTCGCCGGTCATTTCGTAATCGTAGGGGCCGGAGGAATCCTTGGCGCAGATGGATACCTGCTGTTCGCGGCAGGAAAGCCCCTCGCCCACGCAGCCCATATCGACCACCAGAAGGTCCTCGGTATCCTCCGGGAGGCCGCAGGACGCGCCGTGGCCGACCTCCTCATAGACGGAGAAAAACAGCGTGACCTTGCGCGAAAGCCGGACGGTACCTTCCGCCACGCCCCTGGCCAGCGTCAGCAGCATGCCGGCGCTGAGCTTGTCGTCCAGAAAGCGGCTGCGAATGAAGCCGCTTTCGGTCACGCGGGCGCGGGGGTCCAGGCAGACGATATCGCCCACGGCGATGCCCAGCCGCTCCACGTCCTCGAGGGAGGAAACCTCCTCGTCCAGCAGGATCTCCAGCGTCGTGTCGTCGCGCTTTTCGCTGTCCAGCTCGCGGTTGACGTGCTTGGAGGCGTTGCGCAGCTCCACCACGCCGGTGTAGCGCTGGCCTCCGCGGGTGATGACGGTCACATTTTCGGTCTCTACCGCCTGCAGGGACGGCCCGCCCAGGCAGGTGAAGGCCAGCCGCCCGTCCGGCTTGACGGCACGCACCATCAGCCCCAGCGTGTCCACATGCGCAGCCAGCGCGAGAGGACGTCCCTCGCCGCCCAGGGGGCACACCACGCCGCCTTTGCGGAGCTGCCGGGGAGAAAAGCCAAGGCCCTCCAGCGTTTCTACGAGGGCGCCGCATACCTGACGAGGATAGCCCGTGGGGCTGGGGATGGAGAGGAGGCGCAGGGTCTGGTCAAGGGAATAGCAGGCGTCAAGCGGCATGGAACATTTCCTCCAAAACATGGTTTTTTCTTATGATACCGCGTTTGGCCGCGGTGGGCAAGGGACGAAAAAAGCGCCGTCAGACAGCCGCTGCAGACTGCCGGACGACGCGCGGACCGCCATCGGTGACGGCGATTTTTCCAAAAAGAATTACTTGTTGACGCTGTCCTTCAGAGCCTTGCCGGCCTTGAAGACGGGGGCCTTGGAGGCCTCGATGCTGATCTGCTCGCCGGTGCGGGGATTGCGGGCCACGCGCGCGGGGCGGCTGCGGACTTCGAAGCCGCCGAAGCCAACGATCTGGACCTTCTCGCCAGCGGCCAGGGTCTCGGTGATGACGTCGGTCACGGCAGCAATCGCCTTCTCAGCGTCCTTCTTGGTAAAACCGGTCTTCTTAACGATGGCGGCAGTCAATTCAGCTTTGTTCACAATGAATTACCTCCTTTGATTTTCCCATGCATAGCACGGAAGACGGGGTTTCGTTCATGGAAAGCGCGATCTCACGGGGTTTTTGGCTCAAACCCTTTGCCCGCCTCGCTTTCCTGTGTTCCAGTATACATCCATTTCCGATAAAGTCAAGTCCTCTAAGCATTTTCCCGACTTTTTTATGGCGTTTTCCATGGCACGGAAGCGGGAAATAAACTTATTTGTGGAAGCAAAAAGGGCAATATCGGGGTTCTTGCCAGCCAGGCGGCAAACGTTCACCACGGAAAACAGCAGATCGCCCAGCTCCATTTCCGGGTCCGCGCCGTCGTGCAGGTTCTGGGCCACTTCGTCCGCCTCTTCATAGACCTTGCCGAGCGCCTCCGCCGCACCCGCAAAGTCAAAGCCCACCTTGTGTGCCTTATGCTGCACCTTGCTGGCGCGAAGCAGGGGAGACAGACCGGTGGATACGTCCTCCATGGCCTGCGCGTGCGTGGTGATGCCGCGCTGGCGGCGCTTGAGGGCCTCCCAGTTATCCAGCACCTGCCCGGCGGTGTCGGCCTTTTCCGTGCCGAAGATGTGGGTGTGCCGCTCAATCATCTTGTGGCAGATGGCGGTGGTGACGTCGTGAAGGTCGAAATCGCCATGCTGCCGTGCCACCTCGGCGTGGAATACCACCTGCAGCAGCACGTCGCCCAGTTCATCGTACATATGGTCGATGTCGCCGTCGCGCACGGCCTGAATGTATTCGTAGCTCTCCTCCAGCAGGCTCGGCAGCAGGCTCTCATGGGTCTGCTCACGGTCCCAGGGACAGCCGTCGGGCGCGCGCAGGCGCTCCATCACGTGCACCAGATCGTCCATGTCGTAGCGGGTGCGCCGCTCCATGGGCACGGCGGGCACATAGGCGGCGGTGAGGTGGTCATAGGCGCTCTGGCGGTCCAGCTCGTAGAGCGGCACGGAATGCAAGGCCAGTTCGCCCGTGGTTTCGTCGCCGGTGAAGAAGGATACGGGCAGGTCCTCGGGCAAAAGGTCCATCAGCCGAAGCTTTACGCTGCCCGCGCATTCGCGGCTGTGCAGCTCTGTTACCAGCAGGGGTTCCTCCGGGGAAACGCGGGTTTGCAAAAAGGACTCCGCCGCGTACAGCCTGACGCCTGCCGGCGCATCCGCAACCAGGGCCAGGCAGCGGTCCGCATGGCTCACGCCGGGTAGGACCCGCACATCCGCCTCCCTGGGCTTGAGCCGCTGAATCTGGGCCACGGTCTCGTCGAAGGCCGCGTCGCTCACGGCATAGCACACGGGGCTTTCATTCAAAAGGCTGAGCACCTTGACGGCCGCCGCGCGGTTGAAAGTATCGAAGTCCTCGCATTCGTCATAGAGCGCATCCAGCGTCTCAAAGGCGATGCCCTCATTCTTGAGAAAATCCGCCATGGGGTGGCGCGCCGTGCGCAGCACCACGCGCGGCGCCTCATGAAGCGCGCGCTCCACGCCGCGGGTCAGAAAAGCCTCTCCGCCGGTTCCGAGGGTCACGATGGTCAGGCGGTTCATGGGTCAATCCTCCTTCTTTGGTGCCCTGCCGCGTCCGAAGCGCCTGAGCAGGGGAGCCAGGTCATCACGGGTCAGCGCGCCGGTGAGGAGCGCAAAGGCGGCATAGGTGCAGACGCCCAGCGCGACCAGCACCAGCGTCCACAGCCGTCCCGAGGGCAGCAGGCGGATGGCCAGCGCCAGCACCGCGCCCATGAGCGCGGTCGCCAGTGCGGGCCTGAACAGAATGCCTTTCAGGTCCAGCTTCATGCCGGTATACTTGCGCACATACCACAGGTTGGGCAGCATGCTGATGGTGTAGCAGGTGAGCGAGGCGATGGGCGCGCCGTAGATGTTGATGCCGGGCATGCCGATCAGCGTGTAGTTGAGCAGCACCTTGACGGCCACGCCCGCCATGAGCGTATACATGGGAATGCGCTGCTTGCGCAGGCCCTGCAAAATACCGCTGGTGGACTGCACCACGGTAAAGAGCACGATGGTGAGGCTCGAGAGGCTGAGCAGCTCGGCGGTCACGCGCAGGGCCTCCGGCGTATCAAAATGATAGATCAGGCTGAGAATCTGCGAGGACAAAAGGCTCATGCCGATGGAGCAGGGCAGTCCCACCACAAAGGACAGCCGCAGTCCCAGCGAACTTTGGCGGCGCATGGTTTTGCCATCGCCCCTGGCCATCGCGCTGGAGATGGAGGGGACCAGACTCATGGAAATGGCCACGGCCAGGGCGGTGGGCACATTGATCAAAGTGAGCACATAGCCCGAATAACGCCCATAGAGCCCCAGCGCGGAAGTGCGCTCGATGCCCGCGTCCACCAGACGGTTGAGGAGGAGGCCGCTGTCGATAAAGGAGGCGATGGGCACGATGCACGCGCCCAGCGTGATAGGGATGCTCAAAGACAGCAGTCGCTTGAGCAGGGGGCGCACGGCCAGGGGCGTCTCATCCGGGTTTTGGGGCAGGGCGTCAAAGGCGGCGCGCTTGCGCCGGTAGATCACCACCATGTACAAAAGCGCCACGCCCTCGGCAATGGAGGTGCCCAGCAGCACGCCGGCGGCTGCATAGGCCACGGAGATGCGCATGCCGAAATACGCCAGCGGCAGGGCGACAAACACCTTGCCCACCTGCTCGATCAGCTGGGAAATGGCGGTGGGCACCATGTTCTGCTGCCCCTGCATGAAGCCGCGCAGCGCGGACATGGCGCATACCAGCAAAAGGGCCGGCGCAATGGCCACAAAGCCCGGCTGGGTGGAGGGGTCGCCCGAGCGGAGGGCGAGCGTGGGGCTCATGACCAGCATGAGGAGCGTTGCGACCAGGCCGAGGGTGGAGAGAAGGCACAGCGCCACGCGGAAGATGCGCCGCGCGTTGCGGGGGTCGTCGCGCGCCAGCGTGAAGCTGACCATGCGGCTGATGGCTACCGGCAGGCCGGCCGAGGAGATGGTCAGCAGCATGTTATAGGTGGGAAAGACCAGCTGGTAGGTGCCCATGCCCTCGTCCCCGATGAGCCAGGCCAGGGGGATGCGGTACAGGGCGCCCACGATCTTGCAGATCAGGCCCACCACGCTCAAAATGGTCATGCCGCTGAGGATGGATTTCTGCGTACTGCTCAAAAAAGGCCTCCGAAAAAAGCATATTGGCGGCGGAATATGGCAAAACCGCGGCAAGCCTATTATAAGCGCATTGCCGCGGTTTCGCAAGGTAATGATGTGCGTTGAGGGCGGAGAGGCCCGCCGGCGTTGCGCGGGCGTTACTGCTCCATCTGGCGGCCCACGATGCCCGCGGCGGTCTCCGCCACCTTGAGCTCTGCGTCGCCCATCTTGGCGCCCTGCTCCTTGGACAGGAGCAGCACCGCTCCGATGGCCTCGCCGTCCGCAATGATGGGGGAGACCACCTGCGCCGTATAGCCGGTGATGTCCTCCTCGTTGGTCACGGCCACGATCTTGCCACCGCCCGCGCGGTTGATGGCCACGGTCTGCCGGTTGGCGATGGCCGTTTCCAGGTCGTGGCTGATGGGCTTGTCAGCCAGTTCCTTCTTGCTTACGCCGCTGGCTGCCACCACCTGATCGCGGTCCACGATGCAGGCGATGTGTCCCATGGCGCGAAAGATGGATTCCGTATAATCCTTGGCGAAGGCCGACATTTCCCCGATGGGGGAGTATTTCTTCAGGATGACCTCGCCATCCCGGTCGGTGTAAATCTCCAGGGGGTCGCCGCTGCTGACAACATGGACATCGAAAACCTTGTCCCGCTGGTTTCTGGCAGACTGGACAAGTTGGCAACCCAGGGCGTTTTCGATGCCCGGCTTAAAATTTACGGTATCCTCCAGCTCGCAGGACCGAAGCAGCTGGTCGATATCCGCCTGAAGCTGAATTTCGAGGTGATCCTCGTAGACCTTGATGTGGTCGATGATGAGCCGCAGGTCGTTTCGGTCGAGCTTTTCCTTGGCGAGGATGTCCTCAAAGACATCCATGGCAGTTTTGGCCACGCGGTTGACCCGCAGGATGGTGTTGCGCTTGTCTGAGAGCAGGTTGATCTGATGGGTCAGCCCTTCGATCCTGCGCTGGAGGTCGCTTTCCATCTCGTCGTAGGTTTCCTCCAGCAGCGCCTCCTGATCGGGGTGCTTCATGATGTCGCGGATGCGCTGGCGCTTGGTGGCCTTGAGCTCCTCGTGCAGGTCGTCCAGCACCGAAGCGAGGTGGTCGGCGGATTGCTCGGTTTCGGCGACGTTTTCCTGCTCGGCGGCAAGGTCCTGATTCAGCCGCTCGATCATGGAGGCCGAGCTTTCCATCACGCGCCGGATATAGATTTTGATTAGCTCGTCCAGCCGGTCCGCGCGGATGTGGTGGCTGGTGCAGCCCGCCGTTCCGCGGCGGTGATAGGTGCCGCAGGTGTAGGCGGGGGCCAGGTCGCTGCGGCTCATGGCGAACATCGGGCTTCCGCAGTCGCCGCACTGGAGGAAGCCGGAGTAGACGTTGTCGTACTTCTTGACGCCGCGGTAGTGGGAGCGGGAGCGGCTTTCGCGCAGCGCGCGCGTGGTGGCAAAGGTGCGGTAGTCAATGATGGGCTGGTGGTGGTTTTCGATGACGATATGCTCGCTTTCGTCCCGCGCCACGTCCTTGCCGTTGATCTTGACGCGGGTGGTCTTGCCCTGGCGGAATGTGCCGATGTAGAAGTCATTGTCGAGGATGCCCTGCACGGTCACGATCGCCCACGCGCTCTTGGCCGCGCGGCGGGTTTCCTCACCGGCGGCTTCCCTGCGCATCTGCTCGGACATGCGCGGCGTGGGGATGCCCTGCGCGGTCAGAAAATTGGCAATTTTCTTGTAGCCCCAGCCATCGTTGTTGTAGTGGTCAAAGATGCGGCGCACGATGTCCGCTTCGGTCGGCACCACTTCAAATTCCTTGCGCTTGTTGACGGTGTAGCCATAGGGGGCGGCGCAGATCCATTTTCCGTCCACCTGCCGCCGGCGGATGACGTTTCGCACCTTTTTGCTGGTATCGGTGACGGGCATTTCGTTGATGAGAAACTGAAACTGGATTTTTAGCCAGTCGTCATCGTTGGGGAAGTCGATGCCGTCGCCGATGGAGATGATGCGCACGCCGGCGTCGCGCAGGTCCTCCAGCTCCACCAGGCCGCGGCTGTTGCGGCGGGAGAAGCGCGAGAAATCCTTGACGAGCAAAATGTCATACTTGTGGGCCATCAGGCCGCGGCGCATCTCCTGATAGCCCTCGCGCTGCTCAAAGGTGTAGCCGGAGCGGTCGCGGTCCTCAAAGAAGGTAAGGCTGCTGCCCGGAAAGCGCTGCTTCACAAAGTCGCGGATGATGGCCTTCTGGTTTTCGATGGAGACGTTATCCCGGTCCAGCTCATCGTCCACGGAGATGCGGGTGTAACCGGCGATGTCGAAGGTTTCGATCATGGCGGGCTGCCTCCTTTCGGATGGTTTGTCATTTGCGGCTGGGGACGCTGAGGACAGGTGCGGGGGAGTGCGCCTTGCCGCTTTGGGGCTGTCTTTTGTTCATGCGAGTTTTTAGGCGCTGCTGTTATCGTATAAAAAACGCTTGCTACAGATAACATTGTACACGATCCTGCGGGGGATTGCAAGTCTTTTGGGCGCAGAACGGGTCGTTTTTTACTTTTTTTATCGGTTGCTTGATCGCTTACGGTTCGGGCGCAGCCGGGCCCGCACTCTTTTCGCGCAGGGTTTCCAGCTCCGCGATCCGTTTTCTATTGTAACGCAGCAGGTCGCGCGTGCAGCCCAGCAGGTCCGCGCCGCCGGACTGAAACACCGCTACGGTATATTTCTGTTTCTGGTACGCCCGGTACAGCGGCTGTAGCCTTGCCGCAACGGCCGGGTCGTTTTTTTCGGAATTGGTCAGCCAGATCTCAATGATTTTTTGCGCATCCCTTATGCTGATCTCCAATGAATCGCCTCCTTGTACGACGGTAGTTTTTGGTTTTTGGGGGTGGGTTATGCGGGTGAGGAAAGGGGAGGGAGAAAAAAGGAGATAAAGAGCCTTCATAATACAAGGAGAAAAAGGGAGGCGTTTGGAAGGGGAATATGAGAAAGTTTACAGAAAGTTCATTTGGGGGTACTGTCAAGAGTTATGCGCAAAATCGGTTTGCAGACTCCGGCTGAATGAGGTCAGCCAGCAATAGAGACGTCTT